>MAAC01009672.1_pt1 | contig 503317 bp, 506 predicted proteins | sample 1115981 | NCBI WGS metagenome assembly MAAC01 (sample SAMN04961126, study PRJNA320927) | seawater metagenome | isolation source: sample BD02T64 sea water enriched with oil for 64 days | place: USA:Gulf of Mexico | collected 2013-07-27 | reverse complement strand
TAATCTTAATCAGCGCACCAGCCGCTCGTTTGTCTCAGTGTTTGTTAACAACTTAGCGTCTCGCCTTGCTGCTGAGGGGACTTCTAGACCCCAACAACGAGTCGCGCAAGAGAGAAATACACTTTAACAAAATTAATTCAGGAAAGCAATTTTATGTCCATTGTCGCTAGGCTGCGGGGTAATTTGTTGCGCACGCAGGCTGGTATACTTGGAATTTCGGTCCACCAACCGCAAATGGCCGCGCTAATCCGCCTCATTCGGTATTACTAATCCGCCTCATTCGGTATTAGACGTGGCTCCCAGGACTCCTAGAATCGCAGCCAAGCCACACATTGCTATGGGGAACATCGTAAATACCCCGAATCCCAAGCCCCAATACATGCCCGCCGCGGATACAAACATTAGTACCGCCCCGATTATTGGCCGCTGATTTGACATAGCCCCGCCTGCGATCGCCAGTATTGGCGCCACCAACCCGACCAACTGCCAACGACCAGCATTCGCAGAAACCTCGATGGTATCCACCACCTCTCCGTTGAACCAATCGGTAAACACAACCCAACCGTAAACAAAGAATCCCACGATCATTCCGACGATGCCGCCGATGATGCCCAATACCATTGCTGCGTTTTTCAAACTTTCACTCCCATGTATATAGTCGGATACATGTAAGGCGTGCCGATCACCTGATCAACGCCATCTGCACATCTTTCCCCCAGCCCAAATATATGTCTTCGCCCACACGGATAACCGGCCGTTTCATCAACGTCGGATGAGCCAACAGCAGCGCGAGCGAATCCCCTGCTCTTTCAGAATCACTTAAACCTCGCCATGTGGTCGATCGCTTATTAACCAACTTTTCACCGAAAATGGTCAGAAATTTGGTCAACAAATCCGCGGGCATTCCGTCGTTGCGTACATCTATATATGCCACTTCTTGGCCGGCCTCCCGCAAGGTCTTGAGGGCTAGGCGCGTGGAATCGCAAGTCTTCAGGCCATATAACTGCATTAACTTCTCCTTAAGCTGGAAATATAAACACATATAAACCTTGATTTAATGGAATACATAGGCCATATGCGCCTCGTGAAGTAAGTTTTTGCAGACCCGATGACCCTCCTTTGAAGACAGACGGTTCACTACAAAAGACAAACCGCACCAAGCCACCGCATTTCGTGGGTGGTAATATCTTAGGAGTACTACTGATGGCTACGGGCACAGTAAAATGGTTTAACGGAACTAAAGGCTACGGCTTTATCGCACCAGACAACGGCGGCAGCGACGTGTTTGTACACATTTCTGCAGTTGAGCGTGCTGGCCTTTCCGGTCTAAACGACAACCAAAAAGTAGAGTTCGAACTGGAAACAGGCCGTAACGGTAAAGAATCTGCAACAGACCTCAAACTAGCTGAGTAAGCTGGTTGGTAGGGCATTGCGCCCACCCGAAAGAATTTGAAACGGCGGCAGAGGGAAACCCTGCCGCCGTTTTCCTATTGCGTGTTCGCGATCTCATCGCGTTCTACATAAGCCGCATTCCCACCCAGCATAGAATTCAGCAGCGCGGTAAACCGTGGCTTCATCACCACCATCATCGCATCCCCTATCCATTCGTGCCGCACACGAGGTCAGCGACGATGTGCTTGGCCGAAAAGTTATCCAATATTGGGCCGGCATATACGCCAGCAAAACGTATATAAGGGATGTATTCCCCAGCGCGGGCCCAAAGGGACAGGGCTTAACGTGGATTGGGTGGGGCGATGTAGAAACAATGCCGGAATGGGTTAAGACATCCCCTTTCCCGCGCGCAGATATTAAGCACACGGTGCGCGAAGGCATTATGCAAATGTACATGGTCGAGAACGGCATGGGTATCACCCAACTGCCCTGCTATGCGCAACACTATTGCCCCGAACTTCAACTTATGCCGGGCACCACACTTCAGCCTGACCGAAACATATGGCTGCTGTTGCACGGCGACCTAAAAGATACGGTACGCGTTCGCTTGCTAGTAGATTTCATCGCTGACGAGCTGAAAAAACTCCGCCCGATGTTCGAAGGTACATCTACCCGCGCGACCTAGGCCGGAAAAACAGCGCGACAAGCACACCGAATATGAAGTTTTTGAGCAGCAATTCGAAGAAATGTCCGCCCCTCACCTCGGCTGGCATAAACTCGTTCGAGATAAGTAATGGCGTGGCAACCCCGACACTCAGGATCAAGCCGACTAGAATAAACCGCTCCCATGCTTTTGCGTTACCAAGCCCGACGACAGCAGAATATCCAATGCCTGCCCACATCAGCCCACGTACAATCTGGAATACAGGCAAAGCTATGTTTTGGCGCAGTACTTCCTGAATATGCGGTCCGATTGGGATAATGTCGGTCGAACCGGAATAAAACTCGCGAAATTCGGGCACTTGCCATGCAGTGTAATATCCAACCACAAAATATAGCACCATGTAGACAGCGGCCAGTATCAGAAGCTTGGTAACATTGCGCGACGGGTCCACCCACATGCCCCAAGACGCGGGCGGGTTTAACTTGCGACGGTAAGACGCCGCCATTATTGCCACGCCTAACGTTGCCAAGGCACCTGATGCGGCGGTAACCCCAACGACCTCGAGCGGGATTTCAATGGGGAGCTCAACCAATATAATCTCGATTTGCGTCATGAAAAACATCACGCCGAATAGTAAGAAAAACACCCTGAATGCCAGAGAAAACCCAGTCAAATGTGTTCGATTCACAAACCACGCAAAGACCAGCACATTCAAAAAACTAACCAGCAGAAACGGCCCTGATGATAGCGCCAATTTCACCGGATCGATATCCGTCCAATTAGGTGTCTCGATCATACCCATAAACACAACCGCCGAGACCATCCAGATCAGCGACATCGCAATCGTCATCAGCACTATGTACTTCACGTTGGTGTTCATGGCCTCTTCCTCGCAAGGGGATGGCCGTCAAACCCGCCGTTATGTCGGCTTTCTGAACGCGTCCAAACTTACAACTTCGGCGTCCTTATGGGGTTCGTCGTCATCTTCTTCGTCATCAAAATCGGGTTGTTCTTCAAAATCGCTTACGTTTTCCTGCGCGTCAAACCGCAAACCGAACTCGACCGACGGGTCAACGAACGTGCGGATTGCATCAAACGGGACAACCATCGGCTCAGGCGTGTCATTGAAATTTAATGTCACGGTAAAACGGTCGGCCATAACGGCTAATCCGTCGAACCATTCCTGCATCACAATAGTAATCTCTTCGGGGTAGGCTTCCTTCAACCAATCGGCCATAGCCACGCCTGGGTGGCGGGTATCAAAGGTAATGAAAAAGTGATGATCACCGGGCAGACCTTCGTTTGATACGCGTTCAAGAATGCTTTTCAGCAACCCTTGCATCGCCTTTTGCATCATCTGTCCATAGTTGATTTCGTTACTCATCTTATTCCCTCACCAATAGTCTGGATTTATGCTATTCGTATTCCAAACCAGATGAAAGGGCGAGTTGCATAAATATGCCCTCAGCGCAGGTTTAAGATTGTCGCCCCATCACACCACGCTCATTTGGCACAAAAAACTTCTTGCCAAATCGAATTGGCCATTGTAACTATAAAACTAGTTATATGGAGTTTTACGTGGATATAGATTTAGCAAGCACAGGATTTGCCGCCGTCGGCTCCAGCCCACGCCTTCAAGTTCTTACGCTATTGGTAAGATCCGGCGAGGCAGGATTAACCACGGGCGACATCCAGCAAAAGCTCGGAATTCCAGCCTCGACTTTGACACACCATTTGAAGCACCTCGCCGATGGCAACATCATCAAACAAGTCAAACAAGGGCGCGCGGTATTCAATATCGCCAATTATGATCACCTCCACGCGCTGGCTGATTTCTTACTGAATGAATGCTGCGTCGACGCCCTACCCGAAACGGAAGTATAAAATGTCCGACCTAGCCACCCCAACACCGAACGGTCCGTTAAAACTCCTGTCACCTTTGTGGTCACCGTGGGGCATGATCGTATTGATCCTCGCTCTCGTAGCTTTACTGGCCCCAACCAACATGGGAGCGATCATCAATATCGCCATCCGCGCCCTTGCCGGTACAGCGCCTTACATTCTGTTCGCGGTCGTCACCATCGCCTATCTAAGCGCCAGCGGCGCCGAGGCGATCATCGCCAATGTGTTTAAAGGCCGCGAATACCGCATGATTGTGCTGGCGGCTCTCGTCGGTGGCCTCGCTCCATTTTGTTCATGCGAAGTTATCCCCTTCATCGCCGGACTTCTTGCCATGGGCGTGCCACTTGGCCCCGTTATGGCGTTCTGGTTGGCCTCTCCGCTGGTGGACCCCCCCAGTTTGCTAATTACAGCTGGTGCATTGGGGTGGAACTTCGCCATAGCCAAAGCTATCACCGCGGTACTACTAGGTTTGACCGGTGGGTTCATCGTCAGCTTTTTGGTGAAAACCGGAGCCTACAAAAACATCCTACGACCCCGCAAAAGTGCTGGCTGCGGTTGCGGCCCCTCACCCATCGATCAAAAACCCGTTTGGAAGTTCTGGACAGAATCCGCACGCCGCACAACCTTCATCAATCTTGGCAAAGAAAACCTGCTGTTCTTGCTGAAATGGATGTCGTTAGCCTATCTTCTGGAAGCGCTGATGATCACCTATGTGCCGGCGGACTTAATCGCTGGAATCCTCGGCGGCGAAGGTCCCAAACCAGTAATTCTAAGTGCGCTAATCGGTGCGCCCGCTTATCTGAACGGCTACATCGCCCCACCTCTATTGGCTGGATTAATGGAACAAGGCATGACCGCAGGTGCCGCGATGGCCTTCATGGTCGCGGGGGCGGTAAGTTCAATCCCCGCCATGACCGCCGTTTGGTCGCTGGTAAAACCACGGGTGTTCTTCACCTATATGTCACTTGGGATTTTTGGCGCAATGGTCGCGGGGTTCGCTTTCGGGGCAATCGCCTAGACAGCGGGTAATTTCCCGAACACACCTTGAATGCGTCGTAGAACGCAGATAGGTCAGCTGGTTCGAGAATGTAGGAACCACTCCATGAACGTCGCCCTCTCTATCTTGCCGATTATCCTGACATTTGCGTGTGGCTACGCCATGGTGGCCGCAAAAATTTTGCCGCGAAGCAACTGGGGGGATATTGAAACGCTCAGTTTCCGCCTACTAATTCCGGTGGTATTGATCAGGGCGATTTCAGGGTCCGATCTGTCGATTTCCAAATTCGGCGCAATGGTATTTTCGCTGATCCTCGCGCTGACTATCGCCGGATTTCTAGTGTTGATACTGCGCCGCGTAATCAGTCACGACCGATTGCCAAACCCTTCATTCACGACGCTGTTTCAAACGACGATTCGCTGGAATGCCTTTATCGCTCTGGCCGCGGCCGAATTGTTAATCGGACCAGAGGGATTTGTCCTGATCGCGGTGGCCATGGCCATACTGGTACCGTTGATCAATGTTGCAAATATTATCGTCCTCGCCATGTTCGGAGACGGTCGTACCTCGATCCGCAAGATCGTCATCATCGTTTTCAAGAACCCGTTGGTGCAGGCGTGTCTGATCGGCCTTGCAATAAACCTGTCGGGCGTAACGCTCCCACAAGTGATCGACCAAACGCTGGACTTAATCGGGCGGGCCACTTTGGGCGTCGGTCTGCTTGCGGTTGGGGCCGGAATAAAGTTTAGACGCTTGCTAAAGCTATCTTATGCCGTCTGGGCCGGAATTATTTTTCGGCTTGGCCTGTGCCCGACTCTGTTTTTATCCCTCGCGGCGTTCATAGACCTAAGCCCGACGCAGACGCTTGCGGGCGTCTTGGTCCTCGCGGTTCCCGCAGCTTCGAACGGGTACATCGTGGCAAAACAGATGGGCGGTGACGCAGACCTATATGCCGATATTCTGGCGTGGCAAACAGTGCTTTCAATGCTGCTGTTACCACTTATCGCGATATTTCTTGCTATACCTTAAAAGTCACCCTCGGCCGCGCGCTCTAGGATATCCAGCATGATGTCCTTAACATGTAGCGCTTCTTCCAGAAGCTCTGGCGGTAGCGATTTGCCGCCATAAATCATCAGATCCATGTCCAGCGTATAAAGCCACAGATCGCCGTGCTCATCCTCGACCAAAGAGACGCGGCAAGGCAAATAAGCGGCATATGCAATATCATGCTCGACCATTTTGGCAGCCGTAAGCGGGTTGCAGTAGAGGTAGATATTCAACTTGCGCCACGGCGAGCCAGTCATCGCCGCAACCTGATCACCAAGTGGCAAGGCCCCTACGCCACGAATGTTGCGTTCAATCGCGATGTTGCGGATCGATTGATCGACCTCCTCGAACGTCAACCCTTCGGCCACCTTCGCACTCCAGACGGTTGCACCGACAGCATTGCCATGCGCGATCAAACGCTCGCCTAGACCTTTGTAAATATCAATCGACTTCTCGTCAAAACCGTCAAAAGCAACTTTGTACCTGTAAGCAGTCGGTCCAATCCAAACCATAACACCGATTGCGGCCACGCCCAAAAGCGCCAAAATATTGCGGATAAAACTCATTAACCATTCCCCTTTCCGACCTCCTATCACACATCAGGATGCATGAATATTGCATTTTTCTAGCAGGCTGCGACGCAACGTTTCACTTGGCAAACCGACGACCTCGGCTATCGTCGTACGCAGGAGGAACCATGTCAGAATTCACCGTTCGAAACGAAAACTACGTGGCACGAACACACGCCAGTTTTAAACGCCAACATTTTATGGAAACACTTGGGGTTCGCATAACCGATCTCGATGCAGGATATTGCGAGCTGCAAATCCCCTACGATCGAAGACTGACGCAACAGCACGGATATTTCCATGGCGGTGTAATCGGTACGCTGGCGGATAACGCAAGCGGATACGCCGCATTTTCTCTGATGAATGCCACGGACTCCGTCCTGACGATCGAATACAAGTTGAATATAATGGCACCAGCTAACGGCGAACTGTTGATCGCCCGCGGGCAAGTTTTACGCCCTGGCCGCCGCGTAACAGTCGCCCAGACCGAATTATTCAGTGTCAAAGGTGGCGTCGAAACCCACTGCGCAACATCCTTGGTCACATTAATGGTGCTGGCAAACACGCCCGACGAACCAACAAAAGAAACCTGAATGGATCACGGTAAATAAACTACAAGGGCACAGTCGACCCATGGCATTAAGGTCACATGAAGGTCATGTGGTATATTGGCAAATTCGACGAAGCCACTGGGCATTATTTTCCAACATTGGTCTTTCCCCCTCACGATTGCGCGAAAGTGGCCGTAGCATGGCCGCAATCGAACAAAACATCTTATACAAACGCGAGGCACACGCGGGTGATACGTTGGAAGTCTTCTCGCACCCCATCGAAATCAAGGCAAAGACCCTCCGATTTTTGCACACAATGATCGATTGCGAATCCGGCGAGGTCAGCGCAACGGTTGAATCCGTCGCAGCCCACCTTGATACAACCGCCCGCAAAGCCGTCGAATTCCCAGACGATATCCGTGAAAAGGTGCAGGCCTTGATCATCAACTAAATTGTAAGAAAAGTGGAGGTTTCTGTTGCCAGGGACCTCCGACCCCCGCCAGTAGACGCTAATCCACTGGAGTTAGGTTTCAAACTTGAAAGCTACATTAGCTGCAATTAAGCAGCAATAGCCATCTTGCTTGGAGCACGATTGTCATTTGCAATTGTACATTTTACGCCGATAACGGTGGCAGTCAACCGAGCAAAAGCTAACATCTTTGAACGTCCGTCGATCCTATTTCGACCCCATAACCCCTCAAATGAAAGGGTTGTTTGGTGGAGTCGCCGGGTACCGCCCCCGGGTCCGATCCGTCTATTACATGCGCGTTTATCACCATATTCCCCGAAGGGACGGTTCATATATAAGGCGCTTGGCAGGGTTGTTCAAGAATTCCTTTTACTCAGAACCCGTACGTTTCTGAAAATCTTTGCTGCTGTTTGTGTTCGGGTACTCTGTATCAGGCACATCCACACCAAGAAATGCACATAACGGCCCCCATCCTGCCCCCAGTTGATAGGTCAGCAACCGTTCCGGCGGAACGGTCGCCTGCACCTCGGCATTATGGGCCTCGTACACCGACATCACGTAATCACGATCCCGAAGGTGGTCATCAAAGGTCTGACGACCAATCAGTTCATGCACCATAAACGATTGCCTACTGCGGTACTCCGTGTTGTGATTCCCGCGCTTTTCGATATACGGGATTATGGTTTTTTCAAAAGATGCGTACCATCCCTCCACGGGACGTACCGACAGCACCACTTTGGCTTCAGGATAATACTCCATCAACTCGCGCCAATACGAAGCACCCGGCCAATCAACTTGCGATCGATACCCGTTAAAAGCGGCATCCCAATTTCGGCTTTCGCCCCGCACAATCGCCTCCCATTCGGGCAATTGCTCCTCGTTTTCCGATATTTCGAACATGTGGTGGCAAGGTCCAAACCCCAGCTCCTCCAAGGCTCGCCTTAAGGAGTTCGTAGCATTGCGCCCAAATCCCGCACCGATCACCTCCAATGTCATTTTCAAACCTCCCATTTTTGTAATATGTGGAACGTACCACCAAAAACGCAGATTTTCAAAATTGCCGTCAGCTCCCCGGCTTTATCAGCTCCCGCAAAAGCTTTTCCCTAATCGAGCGCGGATAATCACTAAACCCTCGCGACGTAATTACAAAGCCGTCCGATGTCACCACGAAGCGCTCGTAAAATGCTGTAATGCTGGCTCCGATGATATCAATCGCAAGGCCATTAATCTCTACCCCCGCAGCCTCGGCTTTTCGGCTTTCTGCTCCGGCGTTCAGCCCCGCATTCGATGAACCATCCCCCGACACATCAATAACCTTGCGCCCACAATCAGCCACACGATCAAACTGCGCCGCCGAAAAAGCAATTGCATCGCCCACTGCCGTGTTTGACCCTTCCCACGTGCGAGGCATATCACGCACCCACCCCGAGAATTCCTTTACCTCGCCGTAAGACAACATCCGTCGCCAAGGAATACTCAAGTCGCCCTCCTCTGCGCCAGACCATTGCACCACAGACAGCGCCACCTGATGTTGCACTAGTACATCCATTATCTCGGGGTCCAACAATGCATCCGCCAAACCATGTGTCTGGAATCTATATTCGCCGACATCAATGGAACTGGACACATCAAATGCCAGCACCAATGCCATGCTGCACGCAGCCGCAGGTCCGGCAATAAAATTTAACACCGCCAGCGCCCAGAATATTACCCGCTTCATGATGCCTCCCTAGCTAATCGGTACTATCAGTTCACTTAATAGTTTTCGCCAAATGGTGCGTGGGTAATCCGCATATGTCTCGGCTGTAAACACAAAAGCCGCCTCGCCCGCAACAACGTTATGCTTGTAATATGCAGTCAGCTCGAACTCGTCGCCTTCAATCGCCAACCCGTTAATCTGGAATCCCTGCAACGCCAACCCCTGCGAGATTTCCATCGGGTCCGGTCCCTCGTTGGAATACCCGTCCCCAGACACGTCAATCACCTTATGCGCACAATCCGACACTTCGCCAAATTGCGCTGCCGTGAACTGCAACGCGCTCCCGATCCCCGTCGAAAACACAGCCCAAGCCCTTGGGGCGCGTTCAGCCAAATCGGCGAAAGCCTCCACGTCGTTGTGCGACGACATCCGACGCCACGGAACCGAGACTTCCTGTCGGGGCGCCCCCGACCATTGTACCAACATCAACGCCACTTCTGATGCAACCAGCGCATCGGCCACCGCCGGATCACGCAACGCCGCCGCCAATCCATCCATCTGCAGACGATATTCCCGCTCGTTGATCGAACCGGAAACGTCGACGGTCAGTGCCAAGGCAATCGAACAGGCTGCAATCGTGGCTGTGGGTAGCAAAACCGCGCCCAAACCTACGATAAATCGCACTAGAGTTTTCATCATTCACCTGTATCCAGTAGCGCTACAGCAGGTGCCAACTCTCGCATTAGCTTCCTGAGCATGGATTCCTCGAAATCCTGAAAACCATCTGCAACTATCATAAAAGCCCCCGGTCCACGAATTACCTGTTCCGCGTAATACCTTACGGGGTCCGGCGCCGATCCGGCAATCACAAGTGCGTTTATTATCACGCCATTGGCCGCCAAACCTTCGGCAACGCTCAGGGGATGCTGCCCAATCACGCTCGTCACCCCGTCACCCGAGATATCAATCACCAGACGATCGCAACGCACCTGATTTTCCACATGCATCTGCCCAGCATGTATCAACGCATTAGCAATCGCAGTTAAATCGAATCTGTATGGCCGGCGCATATCGGCAATCTCTCGGGAAAATTCGATGACCGATGACCTCCCTTGCAGCAACGTCCACGGAACCATCTGTTTTTGCTGTGACGCGGCACTCCAGACTGTCACCGTCGCCATAATACCCTCGGGATAAAACGAGATCAGCTTTTGAATTTCAGCGCTAACCAGCGCCCGCGCCAGTCCGTTCTTCTGATAGATATATTCCGCAGGGCTGACACTGCGGGAAATATCGATAGCAAACACTATCGCAACCGAACAAGCTTTGGCGGGCAACGGTAAAACCATTACCAAAAGCGCCAACCAAAACTTGATCGTAGTTTTTACCAACTACCAACGCTCTCCATGCTCAACCAAGGCTCGGCCAACTCCAGCGACCCACCCTTTTGCAACAGCTCGATCGACACATTGTCAGGCGAGCGCACAAACGCCATATGCCCATCACGCGGCGGGCGATTAATAACCACCCCGTTGTCCTGCAAGAACTGACAGGTCTCGTAAATATTATCGACCTCATATGCCAAATGTCCGAAATGCCGGCTATCAGACGGCAAAGCCGTATCGCCATCCCAGTTATACGTCAGCTCCAACGGCACTTCCGGCTGCCCCGGCGCCGCCAGATAAACCAGCGTAAACCGCCCCGCCTCGCTCTCGTGACGGCGAATTTCTTCCAGCCCCATAAGATCGCAATAAAAGCGCATCGAGGCATCCAGATCTCTGACCCGAACCATAACATGTAGATATTTCATAACTATTCCTCCTGCCCGCTATTGGGGACCAAAGCGCACCGAGACACAAGGCTCAATTCGCCCGCATATCCAAGCGTCCAGCGTCAAAATTCTTCATCTGGTGGTTCCTATGCAACCCGCATCAATATATAGTAGCGAGTGAATCGCCACAGGAGCCACGAAACCATGCCCATCACCAAAGAACAGCAAGCCGAAATTGACGACGCCCGCGCCCAAACCCACACCACCATGCGCGCCACCGCCCCGGGGATGGAGCAACACCTATACAAAGCCCACGAGGTCCTCGACCACGGCTTTGTCCGCGTAATCGACTACATGGGCGACGACGCCGCCATCTGCCAAGCCGCCCGCGTATCTTATGGCCGCGGCACCAAAGCCGTCACCAATGACGAAGGCCTGATCCGCTACCTCATGCGCCACTGGCACTCCACCCCGTTTGAGATGTGCGAGATCAAACTCCACGTCAAACTCCCCGTATTCGTCGCCCGCCAGTGGATCCGTCACCGCACCGCCAACGTCAACGAATACTCCGCCCGCTACTCGATCTTGGATCGCGAATTCTACATCCCCGCGCCGGAACACATCAACGCGCAGTCCGTCATTAACAACCAAGGTCGCGGGCAAGTCCTGCAGGGTGAAGAGGCCGCCCGCGTCCTCGACATCCTCAAAACCGACTCCAACCGCGCCTACGACAACTATGAATCCATGATCTCGGATGACGGCCAAGACGGCTTGGCCCGCGAACTCGCCCGCATGAATTTACCCAGCAATATCTACACCCAGTGGTACTGGAAAGTAGACCTCCACAACCTCTTCCACTTCCTGCGCCTACGCGCCGACAGCCACGCCCAATACGAAATCCGCGTCTACGCCGACGCCATGTGTAAAATCGTAGCCGACTGGGTTCCCGCAGCCTACGGAGCATTCGAGGACTACCGCCTAGGCGGCGAACAGTTCTCCGGTAAGGGTATGGATGTGGTTCGCCGTATGATTAAGGGTGAAGATGTGACGCAGGAGACTTCCGGCATGAGCAAGGGGGAGTGGAGAGAGTTGATGGGGAGCTTGGAGGGGTGAAGCTATTTAATGGTGGAAACTTTGCGCTCGGGCTGGCGTGTGGCGTGATCACACTACTACTATTTTTAATCACGTTTTCGACCATTGATATTTCATTATTTAAAGACCGTGCAATATTGGGAGCAATCATCGGTGGTTCATTGTCCGGTGCGGTCGCGCTAATCTCCGTGATTCTATCAATAGTGAATGCGAACAAGCACCATGTGCAGAAGAAGGTGCTTCAAGAAGAGGCAAATCTACTTCTGACATTCACCAAACTGACGACAATTTTAGATTCTCTTACCAAAGCTTACAGACACCAACTTTCAAGCGAGGAAAGATCTTCAATCCATCTACGCGGCGAACCACCAGTAAAAAATCCATTGTCAGGTATTAGAGAGATAATTCGCTTTTCCGATTCAGAAAAAGTTCTACCACTTCAAATAAAGTGCGCCGAACTGTTCAACAATATTGCGGAAGCCGAGAGGATTTCTGAAAGTTTGTTTTTCCTTCAAGAAGAATACGACAAAGTATTTTCAGAATTTCAACAAAAAATCATGTCACAAAAAACAGTTTCAATTGAAGGGCGCCGTATTTCTGGGGAGGTCGAAATTAGCAAATTTGATTTGCTAAGGGTACGTGATGTTGATGGCCATCTTCATCGGTTATTGATGGAATCTCTGCCCACTATAAAATCGTCACACTCTCATATTATTTCACTACTTAAAGAACGTTATGGGCGAAACATTGTGTTTGAAGAAAATCAGACAATTCGCGGCGGCGTTTATTCGTACGACTAAAAGCAACCGTAGGGTGGGTGATTCACCCACCATCTCAAACGCTCCGTAATGGTGGGTGAATCACCCACCCTACATTCCGCCAAACCCAAACGCCCCACCAAACCAAATCAACCCAAAAGGGGCGATCCCGATCCCCCCAAAGGGGATCGCCCCTGTGCATCTGCGATGCACCGTAAGCGGGACACCCGCTCCGCCAAAACACACGCAAACCACCGCACCGCAACAAATTAACCCCTCGTTAACCACGCAAAATTGTGCATACGCGTTGTGCACGTGTTGTGTACGGGTTGTGTACGTCGTTTTTCACTCTTTTATTGATCTTTCGGCCCCGTCCGTTACAACGGTTGCAGCGCACAAATCAGGAGAATTCCGATGACAAATACCCGCACCGAAACCGACAGCTTTGGCCCCCTAGAGGTCCCCTCAGACAAGTATTGGGGCGCCCAAACGCAACGCTCCCTAATGAACTTTCCGATAGGTTGGGAGAAGCAACCAATCGCTATCGTGCGCGCCCTCGGCGTTATCAAAAAAGGCTGCGCGCAGGCCAACATTTCCCTAGGTAAATTGCCCCCTGAAATCGGCGAAAAAATCATCCAAGCCGCCTCCGAAGTCGTCGATGGAACCCTAGACGATCACTTCCCGCTCGTCGTCTGGCAGACCGGTTCCGGCACCCAATCCAACATGAACGCCAACGAAGTAATCGCCAACCGCGCCATCGAACTTTCCGGCGGCGTGATCGGCTCCAAATCCCCCGTCCACCCCAACGACCACTGCAACATGGGCCAGTCCTCCAACGACACATTCCCAACCGCAATGCACATCGCCATCGCCACCACCGCACACGATGTCCTGCTACCCGGATTGGAAAAGCTTCACGCTGCACTTGATGCCAAAGCCATTGAATTCAAAGACATAATAAAGATAGGCCGCACCCACACCCAAGACGCAACACCGCTAACCTTGGGCCAAGAATTCGGCGGCTACGCCTTCCAAGTCGAACAAGGCATCAAACGCGTGCGCCACGCATTGATCAACATCTACCCCCTAGCCCAAGGCGGAACAGCCGTCGGCACAGGCCTGAACACGACCAAAGGTTGGGGCGAATTAGTCGCCGCAAATATGGCCGAAATCACCGGCCTACCCTTCATAACCGCCCCCAATAAATTCGAGGCTTTAGCCGCCCACGACGCCTTGGTAGAGATGTCCGGCGCCCTAAAAACCGTCGCCGCTTCGGTGTTCAAAATAGCCAACGACATCCGCCTCCTAGGCTCCGGCCCCCGCTGCGGTTTAGGCGAGCTAATGCTGCCGGAAAACGAACCCGGATCATCCATCATGCCCGGCAAAGTTAACCCCACGCAGGTCGAGGCAATCACCCAAGTCTGCGCCCAAGTAATGGGCAACGACGCCGCCGTAGGCTTCGCCGGCTCCCAAGGCCATTTCGAGCTAAACGTCTACAAACCCATGATGGCCTATAACGTACTGCAATCAATGCAACTTCTTGGAGATTCGTCGGTGGCCTTCACCGACAATTGCGTAGTAGGAATCGAAGCCGACGAGGACCGCATCAGCCAACTGATGTGGGAAAGCCTGATGCTGGTAACCGCTCTGGCACCTGAAATCGGCTATGACAACGCTACCAAAGTTGCAAAAACAGCGCATAAGAATCGCACAACGTTGCGCGAAGAAGCTATCAAACTCGGCCTCGTTGACGGCGAAACCTTTGACCGTGTAGTGCAACCAAAAGACATGATCGGCCCCAAGTAACTTGAAACCTGTCACCCCGTGTGGCAGGTTTTCGCCATGGGAAAAGTCATCAACCTTCGCACCGCGCGCAAACAGAAAACCCGCGAAGCACTACGCGAAAAGAATGCACGCGTGGCAAAAAGCGCTGGCGTCAAAGCGCGCGAGCGTGATCGGGTAGCAAGGCAAAATACCCTTTCCGAGCGCGCCCTCGATGGTCACAAACGAGAAGATGAAACATAGATGCGCCCCGAAAAACACTCCCTGACTTTACGCGGTCATCGCACCAGCGTTTCGCTGGAAGCCCGGTTCTGGAAAGCATTTCTGGCAATTGCGACGCGGGAAGGTAAAACAATCAACGGCCTCGCCGCTCAGATCGACGAAGCACGTCGACCCGATACCGGCCTCGCCACTGCTATTCGTGGGTTTGTTCTGCAGTGGTATCAGGACCGTCACGAGGGGTAACCCGTAAGTAAATCCCGTCCTTAGATCTAACAGTCAGATGCGCAACCGGAACAGGCACTCTATTGGTGGTTTCAAACCGGAATGCTTTCAAGAACATCGCCAGCATAAGCACCCCTTCGATCCGACCGAAACCAGCCCCCGGGCATACGCGAGGGCCTGCTGAGAACGGGATGAACGCATCGCGTTTGCAGGCTCTGCCGTTTTCCGTGTTCCATCGGTAAGGGTCAAATTCATCGGGATGATCCCATAGCCGTTCATGCCGGTGTAAATGCCATGGCGAGACGATCACCATTGATCCTACGGGCACAGGACATCCCCGAAACGCAGTAACCTTGGCCGCGTCTCGTAGGTACATCGGAACTGGTGGATAGAGTCTTAATGTCTCGTGGAACACGTCCTTGGTGAAGCGCATTTTCGACAAATCGGTAGGATGCGGTGGTTCACTAAGCAGTTGCGCCTCTGTTGCCACTGCGTCTTGAACACCCGTGTCCAGTGCCAGCAAATAGAACGCCCAAGACAAAGCACTTGCTGACGTTTCATGCCCTGCCAAGAAGAAAATTGCCACCTGATCAACCATTTCGGCCCTCGAAAACCGCTGACCTGTTTTCGGGTCTTCCGCCGTCATCAAACTGGTGGCAAGGTCATCCGGCGCGACACCTTCGTCAATCTCTATCTGCCGAGCAGCAATCATATCCGTTAACAAACCGCGAATCGTATCCGCATGTCGTTCCGCAGCTTTCGAGCGAAACCTCGGCACCCAATTGGGCATTTTCAGCAAGGTGGGAATGCTCCACAACGGTTGAGATTTTTGGTACTCTCGAAAGGCGACAAATACTTTTTCAGCTGACTCAGCCGGCAGTGGTACCGAAAAAAGCGTGCGGAATATTATGTCGGCGGCCAGATGCGAGGTCACAAACTCCATCTCGACGAATTCCCCGTCAGATCGTTTTTTCAGCCGTTCTATTGCAGCGTCCCCTGCCTCGCACATGCTTGAAAATGCTTGGCTAGGACAGCCCTTGAACGCCGGATTAATGATATCGCGCTGTGCCCGCCACTGCGCGGCATTGGTTGCGAAAATCGAATCTCCCAATAAGGGACGCAAGGTGTCAGACAGCACCTCAGACTTAGGAAAGTTCTCGGCATCGTCAATCAATACACGGCGCACCAGCTCAGGCTGATTAACCAAAAATGAGTGGTAAAACGGCATCCGAACTTGTGCCATCCATGCGTGGTACAATCGCGCAGGTTGCGAGGAAAAAATATCGCGCCGGAAAAGACCGATGCGTTTGATCATCCCGATCCCCTCAGGTCGGGATTCTGGTTTAGGGGCCAGCTTAGCCATCCCCAACCTCAATAGAAGTGTGAGGGGAATAAGCTTTTTCTATTACAGATGCGGTCGACAAACGATGCGCGAAGCGTGCTTTCAAGCTAACCGGACCTGCTGTGATTTTGAAATAATCGTATTCCACGGGATATTCGAAGGCGCAAAGATACTGGATGTGTCGACGGAAAAATTTCCAACGCGTGCCCCGTTGCGTCTCGATTGAGAGTGTTTGGCTGAATGCGGCCGAAATCACGGTTGGGCCGTATTTGTGCGTTTGCGATGCGACACCACTAACCGAAACCGGGTCCGAAAGTGCGAAGCAGGCTCCGTCGCCGGGGGCCGATACGTCCAACCACTTAACGTCTTCGCGTTTCGAGATTTGCTGCAAATCACGGCGCAAATCCGATGCGGCGGGCAGGAAAGACGTAACCGGAATTGCCTGCCCCAGTGTTAGCAGCGCAAGTTTAGGCGCGTCGGCACGCCTGCGTAAAACCTCGGCCGCCAGAACCACCGCAAGATGCGCGCCGGAGGAATGACCAACGATCAATACCTCATCCACATCGGAATCCAACACCTCGCATATCCGATCGCAAAACTGGTCCACTCGCCGCCCCAACACCGCTGGCATCGCCCCGCCGTCTTGCGCCCAAAACGCGAAATCATGCAACAGGTAGTAGGCGAAAAAGTGTTTATCCAGCCGACGGAACAGCACCAGCATTAGATAAAACAGACCCACGCCAAGCGTAAGTCCGACCGCCCCCCCGACGAATCCACCCAACACTTTCCCGAGCATCGCCGAGAATGCTATCTGCCCCATCAATACGACCACCGGATACATCGCCGCCAATATCGGCGCCCGCCGCAGTCGTCGCAACGCCCCCAAAGCGCCGCTTGATAGGTAAAGCCACAACGTTTTCAGCAACAGCCAATATGTCTGCGGGATAGAGTTGCGCATGGAATCAAATACTATGTCATTCCACAGCAAAAATTCGATACGCGTATCCGTTTCTGCGCCATCAATGTGGGTGTTCACCATCCAGTGATAACGCTCGTTCTGGCCGGTAGCGCCTTTGATCGACAGAGAATATCCCGAAATTTCCGCCTGCTTTTTACCCTCAACGCGGTATAGCTCCCGATAGCGGCGCGGCGGCATCGGGTCATAGCCAGGGACGTAAAAAACGTGCCTTCGGCGAACATTAGGGCTAATAACTTCGGTCACAGTTTTCAAAAATACCAAATAATTCTGAAGTAATCTACGCCACGAATATGATTTATTCTAGCCGATAGCACCAAGGGCGGGAATATTGTCCAACAACCAGAAAGACATCTCGGAAAACAGGCCGGTAACCAGCATCAATCCAACGATCACCAGCATCACGCCCATAACTTTTTCAATCAAACCCATGTGTTTTTTGAACTTGTTCATTGCCTTCACGAAGCGTTTCATGAACATCGCGGCCAGAATGAACGGGATGCCCAGACCGCCTGCGTAAAATGCCATCATCACAACCCCGCGCTGGACTGATCCTTCCTGCGCAGCCAGCGACAGGATCGTGCCCAAAATCGGCCCGATACATGGTGTCCAACCGAACGCGAATGCGAGTCCGAGGATATACGCGCCGAACATGCTGCCGCCTTGGTCGCCAGCATCAAACCGCGCCTCACGATAGAGGAACGGAATTTTCAATAGTCCAAGGAAGTGCATGCCGAACAGAATGATAACGACGCCTGCGACCACCCCCATCTGTGCTTGATATTGCAGAAAAACCTGCCCGAAGGCCGATGCCGCAAGTCCAAGAAAAATGAACACCGTCGACAATCCCATGACGAAAAACATCGCCTTGACTATGACGCCATTGTCACGCCCATCGGACATGTCATCAATCGAGGTTCCGCCGATAAACGCCAGATATGGTGGCACGATTGGCAGCACGCACGGCGATAGGAACGACAAGATGCCGGCGAACGTTGCAATCATCAGGGACAGCCCCATGGATGCGTCTATTATATCGATTCCGAACATGACGAACCTCTCTGTTTATACCTACTTAAGGGTTTAAGAGGTAAACGTCATGTCGTTATTTGTCACAATCGCGTGGACAATTGTGACAAGCCGCCTTACGGCTGTTTCATGGATTGGGATCATGAATTGGATGCGGTTGGGTTGCTATGCCCACTGCCGATATTAAAAGCACGCAAGCGATTGCAAAAACTGCAAACCGGGCAGGTTTTGCGCCTGTTAACGGACGATCCGGCCGCCGTGATTGATGTACCGCATTTTTGTAATGAACAAGGGCACCAGTTGGTTTCATCCAACACTGATGCCCCTGAACATGTTTATCTTATCCGCAAAGGTTAACTATTCCGCAGCCTGCGCTTGCGGCGTACCGCCCGCACGAAACGCGACCAGCAGTTCTTCACGTTTCTTCGCAGCCGCTGCCGCATTGGCCGCTTTCACATGGCCAAACCCACGGATATCCAGTGGTAGTTCCGCCAAGGCTATGGCGACATCGCGGCTATCATCAGTGAACCCTTTTGAGACTTCGGTCATGGTTTTCTGGTATTCACCAATCAAGGCACGTTCCATTTTGCGTTCAGCCGTATAGCCGAAAATATCAAGCGGTGTGCCACGCAATGATTTCATCGCAGCCAGAACACCAAATGCTTTCATCATCCACGGACCGAACTCGGATTTCACCGCTTGGCCTTGTTTATCTTTCTTGCCAAAGATCGGCGGTGCCATGTGGAAGCGGATTGCTGACACATCGGTGAAATGCTCGGTAACCGCGGCCTCTAACGTTTCACGATGCAGGCGGGCAACCTCGTATTCGTCCTTATAGGACAGCAGTTTGTGATAGCCCTTCGACAGAGCCTCGCCAAATTCTGTGTCCACAGCATTGGCCGCGGCAACGCGTTTCAAATATCGTTTCGCTAGTCGGCCATTCTGGTACTTGCGCAAATGCGCTGCGCGGAAGTCAACACCATCCACGGCCTCAACCGCTTTGGGCCCCTCAAGTGCCGCCGCAGCATCCGCAGGAAACGCTACTGCCCAACGACCAAATTTCATAGCCAGAAGATTGCCCTCGACGCCAGCGCCGTTTAACTCAATCGCTTGTTCAAGTGCTTCCAATGACAATGGAAGTAGCCCCGCCTGCCAAGCCGCACCCAACATCAGAACATTGGAATAAATCGCGTCACCAAGGAACTTTTCTGCCAGTTTGGTCGCATCCAGCATCGCCAACGCATCCTCACCGACCCGCGCCTTAAGCGCGATACTCATGCGGTCCACAGGCAGGCTGAATTCGGTATTCGTGGTAAACTCGCCGGTGATAATCTGATGCGAGTTGCAAACCGCTTTGCTGCGCCCTCGTGTCATCAAACCTAGGGTTTTCGCGCCGGAAGTTGTTACCAGATCGCCGCCGATTATCGCGTCGGCCTCGCCAACCGCGACGCGGATTGCTGAAATATCATCGGGTGTCGAGGCAATCCGACAATGGATATGCACAGCGCCACCCTTCTGGGCCAGCCCCGCCATTTCCATCATGCCAACGCCCTTGCCCTCAAGATGCGCGGCCATGCCCACCAATGCGCCGACGGTCACAACACCCGTTCCACCAACACCGGTAATCACGACGTTATGGGTACCGCTGATTGTCGGAAGCTTCGGTTCGGGCAATGTCGGCAACGTCAACTCGGCCTTCGCAGGCTTCTTGACTTGTGCCCCCTCCAGCGTCACGAAACTTGGGCAGAACCCGTTCAAACAGGAGAAATCCTTGTTGCAAGACGACTGGTCAATCTCGCGTTTGCGGCCAAGTTCGGTTTCAAGTGGTAGAATTGAGACACAGTTTGACTGAACCCCGCAATCCCCACAGCCTTCACAAACATCAGGGTTAATGAACACCCGCTTGTTGGGATCGGGGAACGTGCCGCGTTTGCGGCGGCGGCGTTTTTCGGCAGCACAGGTCTGGATATAGACAATCGCCGAAACACCCTCGACCTCGCGCAGACGTTTTTGCACGTCCATCAGATCGCGACGCTCAACCGTCTCAATTCCTTTGGGCAAAGCGTCAAAATCCACATCTTCTTTTTCGTCATAGACAACAACGAGCTTTTTCACCCGCATCGCCACTAGCTCGTGCACAATTTGTGCCGCGCTCAAATCGCCTTCGTTCTGCTGGCCGCCGGTCATAGCAACCGCATCGTTATACAGAACTTTGTAGGTGATGTTCACATCCCCCGCCGCAATCGTCGCGCGGATAGCCTGAATGCCGGAATGGTTATACGTCCCGTCGCCGAGATTCTGGAACACATGGTTGGTTTTGGTAAACGGAGCCTCGCCGATCCAGTTCGCGCCTTCACCGCCCATCTGCGTAAAGCCAAGCGTATCGCGGTCCATCCATTGCACCATATAGTGACAGCCAATGCCCGCATAAGCGCGCGAACCTTCCGGCACCTTGGTTGACGAATTATGCGGACAGCCCGAACAGTACCATGGCAGGCGCGAGGCAATTTCCTCGGCATTATCCGCCTTTGCTGCATCATCCAGTTTTGTTTTGGCTTTGATAAGGGTGGCGCTGTCCAGACCTTCGTCCATAAGGACGTCGCCCAAGTTGCGCGCGACCCCGACAGGGTCCAGCGCACCTTTTACCGTAAACAGCAAGTCGCCGTTTTCTTTCTTCCAACCGATTACCCGACGCCCACGACGATCATCAAATATCGCCTCTTTGATTTGCACCTCGATCAACTTGCGCTTTTCTTCAACGACGATTATCAGATCCAGTCCTTCGGACCACTCGCGGAAACTGGTCATGTCCAGCGGCCAGACCATCCCGATTTTGTAAGTGGTAATGCCCAGACGCGCCGCCTCGGCCTCGTCGATCCCCAGCAGGTCCAGCGCATGCACTGTATCCAGCCAGCTTTTGCCTGCCGACACGATGCCAATCCTTGCTTTTTCGTTGCCCAGCACGCGATGATCAATTTTGTTAGCCCTTGCAAACGCCTCGGCCGCGAAGCGTTTATAGTCGTGCAGGCGCGCTTCTTGTTCAGTGCGGTCGTCCACTAGTTTGATATTTAGGCCGCCCTCGGGCATCTCGAAGTCCGTTGGGATGACGACGTTCACGCGGTGCGGATCGCCGTCGACAACTTCGGTCACCTCGATCGTATCTTTTAAACTTTTCAATCCAACCCAGCACCCGGAATATCGACTTAGCTCCCAGCCCAGCACACCGTAGTCCATCAGTTCTTGCACACCGGCAGGAGACAGAATCGGCATTAGCGCATCCATCAGTGCGAACTCGGACTGGTGCAGCACCGTCGAGCTCTCGCCGGTATGGTCGTCGCCCATTATCGCTAGCACGCCACCATGTTCTGCCGAACCCGCCATATTCGCGTGTCGGAAAACATCCCCGGTACGATCCACGCCCGGGCCTTTGCCGTACCAGAACCCGAACACACCGTCGAAAGCTCCGTCGTCACGCAAATTCGCCTGTTGCGACCCCCAAAGCGCCGTAGCTGCCAAATCTTCGTTCAATCCAGGTGAAAATTTAACGTCCGAGGCTTGCAATTGCTTCTCAGCCCGCTCCATTTGCATATCCACCGCCCCGACGGGCGATCCACGATAACCGGTCACATAGCCTGCCGTGTTCAACCCCGCAGCCGTATCGCGTGCCTTTTGCATCATGGTCAAGCGAACCAACGCCTGCGTGCCGTTCAGCAACACGAAACGTTTCGACAGGTCGTAACGGTCATTCAAAGATACAGATTGTAGGGTCATGGTGGGCATCCTCACAGCATTTGCATCAGTATAGGTCAGAAACCTTGACCCAAACAATACAATTTTTCGCGACGTCGCGTGAAACCTGTGCTTTAGTATCACAAAAATACGGCTATAGTGCCCGAAATGCACAAAATCATTGAAAACAAGTGTTTGCAAACAAGTCACGGGGAATCATATGGACTGGGATAAGCTACGAATTTTCCACGCCGTCGCCGAAGCCGGCAGCTTGACCCATGCCGGCGAGGTCTTGCACCTATCTCAATCTGCCGTTAGTCGCCAAGTCAGCGCGCTGGAGGAAAGCCTCAACGTCATGCTATTCCACCGCCATGCTCGTGGATTGATCCTGACTGAGCAAGGGGAATTGCTGCTGGATGCGACGCGATCCATGTCGAAGCGTCTCGATACCGCGACAGCCCATATCAAAGACAGCAAAGACGAGATTTTTGGTAATTTGCGCGTCACCTCGACAACAGGTTTCGGGACGTTATGGCTGGCGCCGCGTCTTGGGCATTTGTACGAAAAATACCCCGAACTGAAAATCGACCTGATGCTAGAAGAACGTGTGCTGGATTTGCCGATGCGAGAAGCGGATGTCGCCATCCGTATGAAAGAACCAAGCCAAGCCGACCTAATCCGCCGTCGTCTTATGAATGTGGATATGAAACTATATGCCTCACGCGATTATCTAGAGAAACACGGGATGCCGGAAGACACCGACGATCTGGTAAACCACCGACTAATTTCACACAACTCCACGTCGCCGCAAGTTAGCGCCGGCGCCGAGTGGATGGCGCCATTCCTGAAGGCTAACGGCAAATCCGTTCTAACGGTGAACAACTACTTCGGAATTCTGCAAGCGGTTCTTCATGGCCTCGGAATTGGGGCACTGCCTGATTACGTTACCGTCGATTCGCCCGAACTAGTTCGAGTCCTTCCAGATGATAGCAGCCGTCCGATTCCTGTCTATTTAGCTTACCCAGAGGAACTTCGGCACTCCAAACGTGTGGCCGCTTTCAGAGATTTCGTGTTGGAAGAAATTAAAGACTATCGCCAAAAAGCGCGTGAAACCTCCTAATTTCAAACTTTTGCCACTATCTGAGATTAGCTATGCAGTCAGGTGATGGCGGGTATGCGTGATTTATGTCAAGTTTTTCTTGAACGCAAGCACACCTCTACCTATATCACTTCATGAAGCGGCTGACATGTTCAGTCGGTTTCATACCTCCCTGTTGGACTTGGGCCGAGCAATGCTCGGCCTTTTTTTTGCCCATTAGAAAATCTCACTTTTCGGGCCCCAACTAGCAGCCACGGGAGGCCATCGTATTAAGCAGAACCATTGGAACCGCAAATCACATGCGCGAACGAGCCGGAAACGTTGTCCCTGACGTGCCCCATATCTGCCAATGCCTCGCACATCGAGTTTTGCGCCTTGAACAATCTGCCCTTAGTACTTTCTTCGATGACTGATGCATAGTGAAACTCATGCCCCATAAGCCCCTGATGCCATGGTACACCTGCCAAGGGAGATAATCTTCGATACCCCAAATGCAATTTTCGAACTGCAAAGCTGGTGCTAACCGGTAAAAGCCCGAGCATCCGATGCGCGACACCATCCGCATCCGTCAGGCTATTGCCCAAGGTCATGTACCCGCCACACTCGCCATAAATCAGTGCTCCACGATTTTTTGCGCCCGACATTGCCCCTGAAAACGCACTATTCTGCGCCAAAGTGCCCGCATACAATTCGGGATACCCACCGGGCAAAAACACAGCATCTGCTGCCAGTGATGGCCCCTCGTTATTTAGAGGCGAGAAGGTGGAAACCTCGGCCCCCGCCAACCTCCAATCCTCCAGCATATGCGGATAGGCAAACGCAAACGCCGCATCGCGCGCCACCGCGATTTTCGATCCGATCGGAGGTAATCCGACAGCGCGCGTTGCGACACCGATGGGCGCAGCCAATGTGCTCAATGTGTCAAGGTCGACATTGGCTGCGATCATAGTTGCCGCAGCCTCGATAAACCCTTCAAGATCATGATGTTCCTGCGCCTGAACCAATCCCAAGTGGCGAGATGGAGCTTGTAAATTTGGTGATCTAGGCACCGCCCCCAACACAGGAATACCAATCGAACTTATTGCGTTTTTGATAATCGCGCCATGTCGCGGCGACCCTATTTGGTTGAGGATAACACCTGCAATTTTCACCGATGGGCGGAGGTTGGCTAGCCCGTGTACAATCGCCGCCGCAGTTTGCGATTGCTTTGCGGCGTCTAAAACCAAGACCACTGGCAAATCCAGCGTCTCCGCCAGATCCGCAACGCTACCACGCCCCATCGGATCGCTTGCATCTGGTGCGCCGTCAAACAGACCCATAGCCCCTTCGACGATCATTAAGTCCCTGTCTTGCCCTACCGCAAGACCGCGCAATTGCGCAGGCGGCATCGCCCAAGCATCAAGGTTAACGCAATCCGCGCCACTCGCGGCTTTATGGAATCGAGGGTCGATATAGTCCGGCCCGCTTTTGGCCGAGGTTACATGCACGCCACGCTTTCGAAATGCTCGTAACAAGCCCAGAGTTATCATCGTCTTGCCCGCACCCGAGTGCGGCGCCGCAATGACAACCCCCCTCAAATGCCGTGCCAATTCAGCTGTTCGCGCAGCAAATTCCCACGCCCAATACTGACGATCGCCGGCGCCCCGATACCGCTGGCCGCAATATCATCCGCCGCGCGTTCCAACGTCGTCTCAACCACCTGCATGTCGGGCAACGTCGCGTTCGATACCACCATCACCGGATCATCCGCCGGTCGGCCCGCAGCGATCAACTTCGCAGAAGTCTCACCCATATTTCGCATGGCCATATACATAACGATCATTCCGGCCTTGGCTGTCGCAGCCCAATCGACATTGTCCGGCGAAATCCCGCGTTTGTCATGCCCCGTCAGGAATATCACGGAGGAGTTAACGTCGCGCGATGTAACCGGAACACCCGCATAGGCCAGCCCGCCAATCCCCGCCGTTATCCCCGGAATGATCCGGAACGGGATGTTAGCGGCCACCAGATCGAGCGCCTCTTCAGCACCACGACCAAACATAAACGGATCACCACCTTTAAGGCGCAGAACTCGTTTTCCCGCCCCGGCATCTTCGATTAAGCGTGCCGTAATTTCCGACTGTTTGGGCGAGGGTTGCCCCCCACGTTTCCCCAGAAACACCAGCTCCGCTCCGTCCCGCGCAAATCCCAGAACCTCTGCGCTCACCAACGCGTCGTGCACAATAACATCGGCTTGTTTTAACGCATTCACAGCGTGCAACGTCAATAACCCTGCATCACCGGGACCTGCACCAACCAGCCAAACCTCGCCAGCAGGAAATGTGGGTAAAGCGTTCATACTTTCACTTTAGGGCGCAAAACATGTGGGATCGCAGGGTCGTAAAGCGCAGAATCCTTGAAATCCTGCTGGTTTTCAAGCGCGGGACCAATAAAGATCAACGCCGTGCGGGTAATCTTCTCAGCCCGCACTTTGGCGTGAATATCTGCCAGCGTACCCCGAATAATCAACTCGTCCGGCCAACCAACGCGGTAGGCCACGACAACTGCGCAATCATCGCCGTAAAAAGGCGCCAACTGCCGCCGAATATCACGCAAGGCTCGAATGCCCAGATGGATAACCAACGTGGCGCCCGTACGCCCAAAATTCTCCAGCGTCTCGCCAGAAGGCATGTCGGTGGATTTCATCGACATCCGCGTCAACACGATAGACTGCGCTATTTCCGGTATGGTTAATTCCTGCCCCATCGCCGCCGCCGCCGCCGAGTAAGCCGAAACCCCGGGAGTAATATCGTAAGGTATCCCGTCGGCCTTCAAGCGCCGGATTTGCTCCGCAATTGCCCCGTAAAGTGCTGGGTCGCCGGAATGCACCCGCGCGACATCCTCACCCCGTTCGTGGGCCGCGACGATCTCTGCATGCGTATCATCCAGCGTCATCGGGGCCGTATCCAGCACCCTCGCCCCATCCGGTGTGAAAGCCACAACAGCCTCGGGCACCAAGGATCCCGCGTACAAACAAACGGGACAACTCTCGATCAAGCGACGCCCCTTGATGGTAATCAGATCAGGATCCCCCGGACCCGCGCCGATAAAATGTACGGTCATAGCAAACTCCCCGACTTCTCTTTTGCCCAAATACTCACTTCGCCAAGTCCCCGTCAATTTTACGCGCATAACCCCTTGGCGTATACATCCGTGGGCCCTCGCCTAGCTGCGCCAACTTCGAATGGGACGAGCCGACTAATACTACGGTCAACATATCCACTTCGTCGACTTCAAGCTCACTAAGCTTGCGATACCGCACATATTCTTCTGGCCGCCCAAGACTAGACGCAAGCATTACAGGTGTATCCGCAGGGCGATGTTGCAACAAAATATCCCGCGCCTCGGCCAACAACGTGCGGCGGCGTTTGGAAACGGGGTTGTAAAAAGCGATCACGAAATCGCCCTCCGCAGCTGCGTTCAACCGCTTAAGAATATCCTCGCGCGGTGTCAAAAGATCCGACAGCGAAATCGCACAGAAGTCATGCCCGAGCGGAGCCCCCGCCCGCGCCGCAGCACCCTGAAGGGCAGAAACGCCTGGCGTTGAAACCACCTCGACCCGTTTAGCGGCGTCCGAAACGCCCAGCGCATCGGCATCACGGTCCAACAGTTCAAACACCAACGCGCCCATCGCGTAAATGCCTGCATCTCCCGAACAGATCAAGGCAACGTTTTTGCCTTTACCGGCTTGCTCCAACGCATAGCGGCAACGGTCTTCTTCGCCACCCAAGGGGAAATCGGATCGTGTTTTACCAGCGGCCAACGGCCCAAGGATGTCGATATATAACCCGTAACCCACCAGTTCTTCGGCCTGTGCAATCAACTGGCTAGCCTCCGGCGTACGCCACGTATGCTGTCCCGGACCGATGCCGACAATCGATAGCTTGCCGCGTGAACGGCCAGCCAACTCAGTGATGACCTCCGGCGCGCGTGCGATCGCGCACGTCGCATTGGCCGTCTTAACCTTCTCAACAACAAGCACTGCATCTGATCCAGTTGCCGCCAACGCAGCACCTTCCGACACACCATGGCAGCCGACCTCAGCAAAGACTACATCTGACGGATTTAGCAACCTCGAGGCTTCTGCCTCTAGCGTTGCAGCATCGAACAGACGAAATGGCACCCCTAAACGGCGTGCCGTTTCGATCATTGCTGGCTCATCGCCCTTCAGGTCCAACGAGGTCACACAGGCCACTGCTTCGCGTGCGATATTCGCCTTCGCCAAACTGTCCTGCACCAAATTCCACATTTCCGAAACGTCACAGCCACGCGCACAGCCAAGCCCCAAGACAAAGCGCTGCGGGTGGTAAACGAGCGTATCCGCGCTTGCTTCAACAGGCGCTTCCGAGCTTACCAGACGCACAGGCCCGTCGCCCGTTTCCAAATCCCAAATATTCTCGCCCTCGATGATCAGCTTTTCGCCCGAAAGCATCGCCATCATCACGGATTTAGCATCCTCTGGATTTTTCAGACGCCAACCCACAGGCGGTTCATCCAACGCCACGCCCAGTGCCACATCGCCAGCGGTGGTGATCGCGGCTTGTCGCCCAAGAACCTCTGCAATTTCTTTGGCTAAACGGTTGGCTCCATGGTGCCCACCCAACAGTGGAACAACGGCGGATCCATCATCTGGCACCGCAATCACTGGCGGCTCAACGCGTTTATCAGCCAACACCGGCGCAACTGCCCGCACCAAAATTCCCGCAGCACAAACTCCAATCACCGGATGGCCAGCTTGAAACAGCATTCGCACATGGTCTAGCGCATTTGGAAAATACGCATCGGCACGGTCACAACGACCCTCGCGGCCGTGAACGGGTGCGCCGATTGCCGAAGCAATACAAAGCGCAGTCGCCTGACCGGAACGGGAAAGACATACAACAACGGGATTTAGTTCAGCCACGGATCTTGGCCTTTCGTAACGAGGATCATTGAGAAATACGGTGCAGTTTCGGGCGCGTCATTCAACGGCATAACCTTCTGGTTTGGCAGACTGGCACGCTCGACATAAGCAGCGTCGGTCAGATTCAGCGCTGACAATACGCGGCGGATTTTGGGCAAGTGGCGACCCACTTTCATAATCACCACAGCCTCGGCGGCCGCGATGCGCTCTTGCATGGCGGTTTCATCCAATGGACCTGGAATTATGGTTAACACTTCGTTGCGCGCCGTCAGAGGGCGTCCGGAAACCGCAGCACAAGTTGTAACGGACGTCACACCGGGAACAACTTCGGTTTCGTACTTTCCAGAAAGTCGCGCAAACAAATACATGAACGAGCCATAGAAAAACGGGTCCCCCTCGCATAGCACAACAACATCGCGACCAGCGTCCAGGTGCTGGGAGATATCCATCGCACCTTGGTCATAGGCCGCCTGTGCTGGGCCACGTTCCACTGTCATCGGAACGTGAATCGTTACCTCGACTGCATCCTGCGGGATCACATCCGCCGCGATCGAGCGCGCGAAACTTTCACCATCCTCAAGCGCTGGATATGCCACAACTTCGGCACCCGAAATCAGGCGATAAGCCTTCAGCGTCATCAACTCCGGATCACCGGGGCCGAGGCCGATACCATACAACGTACCACTCATCTTTTGATCAAACTCCACTGGGTGACAGGGCGCAAAGGTTTCCAAGAGGTTAACGCCCCCAGCGGCTCCGCTCGGTTCACCGAAATCTGCACCAGATCACCGCCAAATTCTTTGTAAAGTTCCAGCAACAAGACTTCGCTTTCCAAGGTTACAGCGTTCACCACCAACCGGCCCAATGGTCGCAAAGCGCCCCAACAGGCCGTAAATGTTTCACGCGACAGGCCGCCACCGATAAATATTGCGTCTGGCGCGGCCAAGCCACTAAGGGCTTCAGGCACAGAACCATCGACCAACTTTAACGCCGGAACACCGAGCGCTTGTGCATTTCCTGCCGCCATTGTGCGGCGATCCGCACGGGGCTCAATGCCCACGGCACTCGCATAGCGCGCCGCTCGCATCCACTCCACCGCAACCGATCCACACCCCGTGCCAACATCCCAAAGCAACGCGCCGCGCATTGGCATCAGTTTCGCCAGCGTTGCCGCCCGAACCTCGCGCTTTGTCATGGTGCCGTCGTGGATGAACACCTCGTCCGACATCCCGGGCACTCGTGGCAGCAGGGCCGCATCCGGTGCAGCTATACATTCCACGGCCAGCGTGTTGAAGGCCGGAACTTCGTGGTCCCACCTCGCGGCTACACCGTCAAACCGTTGCTCGTCCGAACCGCCCATCGCCGCCAAGACAGTCATGCGACTTTGTCCAAAACCACGTGCTGTCAGAAACTCAGCGATCTGGGCAGGCGTCTCCTCGCCAGTTGTCAGGATCAACAACCGCACGTCAGGTTGGATGAAAGCAATCATCTGCTCCACAGGCCGACCATGCACCGTCAAGGTTTCCAGATCCGCCATACTCCACCCCATACGGGCCGAAGCCAGCTGAAAAGCTGATACTTGTGGATGGTACGTTATTTCGTCCGCCGGAATGCTCCGCCCGATCCGCGCCCCGACAGAAAACCACAGCGGGTCCCCCGTCGCCAGCACCACAACCCGCTTTCCACGGCGCGATTCCAGCTCGCCTATCAACGCATCGAAAGGTGAAGGCCATTCCAGCATTTCCGCCGATGTATTCGCCGACAACGCGTGATGCCGTGCACCACCGATAATAACTTCGGCCGCCTCGACAACCGTGCGGGTGGCAGGGGTCAAACCGTCAATACCGTCTTCGCCAATTCCGATGATATGGAGCCAAGGGGTCATAGAAACCCGCCCTTCTCTTTTGTATAAATACTCATTCCCGCTCCTCCGGCAATCCGGCCGCCATTGCGTTAACTGCCGCAGACGCCATCGCCGAACCGCCACGCCGACCTTGTAGCGACAAAAACGGAACATCGCGAGAGCTTGCCGCCAGTTCAGCTTTACTTTCAGCCGCCCCGACAAACCCGACCGGAAACCCGAGGATCGCGGCAGGTTTTGGCCAGCCCTGGTCGAGCTTCTCCAGCAGATGAAAAAGCGCCGTCGGTGCATTGCCAATAGCTACCACAGCCCCGTCAATATGATCACGCCACAGCTCCACCGCCGCCGCCGAACGTGTCGTTCCCAATGTTTCTGCCAACCCGGCTGTGCGCGGGTCATTAAGGGTTACGATCACTTCGTTGTTCGAAAGGTAGCGGCGGATCACCCCAGCCCCGACCATTTCCACGTCACACAGGATCGGCGCTCCATCCGTAATCGCCTGATGTGCAGCATCGTGAACATCCGGCGAGAACGCCAGATCGTCGACGATATCTACCATTCCGCAAGCATGGATTAATCGAATAGCCGCGGGATGCAAATCTTTTGGTAACCCCGAGAAATCCGCCTCTGCACGCACCGTCGCAAAGGACTGGGCGTAAATCGCGGAAGGGGATTTCTCATACCCCATCATCAGTCTTTCAGGCGACTACGCACAGATTCCGGCCCATGCGGGTGATCCGCTTGCGGGTACTCGGGATGTGCATGATCGTGATCGTGGTGATGATGGTGGTCAAGATCATGGCTGTGCCTGTGAGTGTGTTCGTGGTGATGGTCGTCCATATCCAAACGGCACGCACCTGTGCAGAAGTCATCACACAAATCACAAGTCGCCACCGTTGCGCCCGGGGCGTTTGCCCCTTGACCCTCAACATGGTGGTGGTGGCTTTCTTGCGCCATGCCTTGCTCGGCTTCGAACCCCAGAATTTGCTCGCGGTATTTGCACATACCGCAGTTCATATTATTGGAGCCATCAAGGATTTCACGAACACGTTCAGCGAAAGTTTCGATAACTTTAGGGTGGTCGTTCAGGTAACCCGCCTTGATGAAATCAATGTTCGGATACTTGGCCGAGGCCTCGTCCGTGAAACCATAGATACGGTCGATCAGAACGCCTGCAAACAAGAAATACGGAAAGACGATGACGCGCTTGTAACCCAGCTTGGCCACGTGATCGAGGCACGGCTCCACCAGCGGAAAAGTCACGCCGGAATACCCGACTTCGATCCAGCCGAACCCCATGCCCTCTTGCAGCATCCGCGCAACCTTCGACACATTACCGTTGGCGTCAGGATCAGACGCACCGCGGCCGATCACGACAAGACATGTCTCGTGCATTGGCACTTCGCCAAGGTCGGAATTCGCTTTGTTTACAGCAGCTTGAATCCGGTCAGAGGCCGCTGACAGCATCTTGGAATCCACACCCAGTTCGCGTCCGTATTCCACGGTGATTCCATGCTTGACGGCATAGGTGTTCAGCACCGTCGGGATGTCGTTCTTGGCGTGCATCGCCGCAAACAGCATACCGGGTACGGCGAGGATATGATCGCAGCCAGCCTTGCGCAGATTATCCAACCCGTCGCGCATGACAGGGTTGGCGAATTCCAGATACCCGTAGTCCACGTCCCAATCCGGGAAGTGGGGTTTCAGGCCCTCGGCCACCTGCGCGAACTCGTCAACAGCGGCTTGGCTGCGGGAACCATGTCCGCAGACCATAACACCATATTTAGCCATTATTTCAGCGCTTTACGGCGTTGTAAGCGGCCAATGCCAGCACGCCAGCACCAACGATTACCAACCACGAAACGTGGGGTACGTGCAGAGCGCCGGATGTGTGCGCCATGACTGGAGTTGCTGTGATTGTTGCTAGAGCAATAAGAATTCGCATTGTGTTTTTCCTTCCGGTTTCATCGGTCCACCATGGAAGAAAACGCTTAATGTCGCCCTTACGGGCACCTGACAGTTCCGGCTTTGGCCCCCTATTTGGGTCGACCTTCACCGAACGCGCTTTCAGCCCCGAAGGGCACCGTCTATGGATTGATTCATAAGCGGAAACGCGGCGCGGCGCAAGTCTGTTTGCGACAGATTCCCGCCGAAGTCAGGTGTGCACAACGCGTACACAACACGTACACAATGCGTATGCACAATTTTGGATGTCGTTTTTGGGCGATTGGTGGTGAAGTGTGGCGGTAAACGCGATTGCATTTCGGCGTTTCACGATGCGTAGGGTGGGTGATTCACCCACCATTGCGAAGGTCGAGATGTTGAACGGTGCGTGGAGACCGCACAACCAATGGATTGCTGCTATGTGAATAGCAGCGTTAGGAACGCCAAAATAAATTCAAATACATAAACAACTAGACCAAATACATAAATCAAAGGTATCGCCACTAAGAAACCAATCATGAAAGGCACAAGCACGGACATTGCAACATGTTGCAACCAATTCATTTCATCATCGCGCCAAAAGAAAAAAATGTAGACTGAACCCAAAAACCAGCATCCTAACGCTACGTCAACATAGGTATCACCGGTCATTTCCACAAACGTTCGACTTTCACGATCAAACCATAAAGACCAAACAACGAAATTGCACTTAGCCTCCAAATTTGGCCTAGGTTTGTAGGCAAGAGTATTCTCCCCCTAAAACTCCACCCCCCTTTGCGCCTTAACGCCAGACCGGAACGGATGCGCCAACAGCTCCATTTCGGTGGCCAAGTCCGCGATCTCCAGCAGTTCTGGCTTCGCGTTTCGACCCGTTAGGACCACATGCGTCATTGGGGGTTTTTCTTCTTTCAGGAAGCGCACTATCTCGTTGACGTCAACGTAATCGTAGCGGATTGCGATGTTGATTTCGTCTAGCAGGACCATCGAGTTGCGCTCGTCCAAGATCAGCTCTTTGGCTTTTGCCCATGCGGCTTGCGCCATTTCGATGTCTCGGGATTTGTCTTGGGTTTCCCATGTGAAGCCTTCGCCCATTGCGTAGAACGGGCATTCATCGGCGAATTTTTCGGTTATCAGCTTCTTCTCGCCGCTGTCCATGCCGCCTTTGATGAATTGCACTACGGCGCAGGGCATGCCCCAGGCGATGTGGCGGAAAATCATGCCAAACGCAGCGGAGGATTTACCCTTGCCCTTACCGGTGTGGACGATGACCAAACCGCGCTCCTCATTCTTTGAGGCCATGATTTTGTCACGGGCGGCCTTCTTCTTGGCCATTTTCATATTGTGACGTTCGGTGTCGGCGGATTCTGTGGATTCGGTCATGATTTTCCCCTTTGGTTGGAATTAAGGATGCCGCGTTCCCCGACCTGAGGCAATACGAAAAGCACCGAGCACTATGACTAACCTTTTAGTCGCACACTTTTGAGTGGGAATGCTGAAAACTTACGTGTAAAACGCCCCAAACCTCGTAACAAAGGACTTATTATGCTGGCGATCAACGAAATCAAAGCGCTCCTTGCGGAGCATTACGACCTGACGCCGTCGCTTGAAAAAGCCGAAGCGACGAAGGACATTTATGCGAAAACGGATCGGGTTATTCCGCTGGCAGAATGGGCGACATATGCGCCCTATGTGATTGAAATAAACCGCTTAAAGAAAAAGCGCAACGCCACTATTCTGGCACACAACTATATGACACCGGAAATCTATCACGGCGTTGCCGATCATGTCGGAGACAGCCTGCAGTTGGCAGTAATGGCCACGGAAGTCGAAGAAGACGTGATCGTGCAGTGCGGCGTGCATTTCATGGCCGAAACATCGAAAATCTTGAATCCCTCAAAAACGGTGTTGATTCCAGACATGGCTGCAGGGTGTTCGCTGGCGGAATCCATTACCGCTGAAGGCGTAGCGGAGATGCGGGTGAAATATCCCGGTGCACCTGTCGTGTCTTATGTGAACACTACGGCGGAGGTGAAAGCCGCCTCCGATATCTGTTGTACTTCGGCTAATGCGCTGCAAATCGTTGATGCGATGGAAGGCGACACCGTGATCATGACACCGGACAAGTTTCTGGCCCAGAACGTCGCCAATGAAAGCAAGAAGAACGTGGTTTGGTGGGACGGAAGTTGCATCGTGCACGAGCTATACCAAGCGGAAGATCTGCGCGCTTACCGCGAGGCGGATCCTGACATCAAGATCATCGCGCACCCTGAATGCACCCCCGAAGTGGTTGCGGAGGCGGATTACACCGGCTCCACTCGCGGGATCGTAGATTGGGTCCACGAACATAAGCCCGCGAAGGTGATGCTGGTGACCGAGTGCTCGATGGCTACAAATATTTCGGACGAGTTACCCGAGGTGGAGTTCGCCAAGCCATGCAACATGTGCCCCTATATGAAGAAGATCACGTTAGAGAAAATTCTGTGGTCATTGCACACAATGGGCACAGAAGTTGTGGTTGAACCGGAAGTCGCTGCAAAGGCACGGTTGGCGGTTGAACGTATGATCGACCTTAGCAAATCGTTGAATATCTAAAGTCCGCACTGAAATTGTCGAGGAGAAGTTGATGAGCATCGCGTACTCGGTCTTGCCGGACATCATTTTGGAACCAGTGATCCGCAACGCCATAACCGAGGATTTGGGCCAATACGGCGACATCACCACGCGCGCTGTGATTTCCGCTGACACGACTTATACCGCTCGTCTGAACGCTCGCGAAAGCGGCGTGGTTTCCGGCATGCAGATTGCGGCGATAACATTCCGGCTGATCGATCCATCGCTGATGATAACCTCGCATATCGCGGACGGGCTGCCTTGCAAATCCGGTGATGTGTTGATGACGATTGAGGGCAGTGCTGCCTCCATTTTGATGGGGGAACGAGTGGCGTTGAACTTCGCGGGGCGTCTAAGTGGTATCGCGACAATGACGGCAGCATTTGTGGCTGAAACACGCGGTAAAAGGGCGCGTATCACTTGTACGCGCAAGACGACGCCGGGATTGCGTACTGTTGAAAAGCAGGCCGTACTGCATGGCGGTGGCTTTAACCATCGTTTCGGCCTAAGCGACGCAATCCTGATCAAAGATAATCACATCGCGGCGGCTGGCGGGATATCCGAGGTGCTGAATCGTGCCAAAGCTGTTGCATCGCATATGGTCCGCGTTGAGATCGAAGTGGATAATCTTGAACAATTGGACGAGGTTCTGGCGCAAAACATTGCCGATGTCGTTTTGTTGGACAACATGGACACCGAGACCCTGAAACGGGCGGTGAAGATGGTTAACGGGGCGTTAATTACCGAAGCCTCTGGCAATATGCGTCTTGATCGCATTGCCGAAGTGGCTGGTACGGGTGTCGAGTATATCTCGTCGGGGGCGCTGACCCACTCCGCACAGACACTTGATTTGGGCTTGGACTTTTAAGCCGACACTACAACCTCGGGCCGAGTTTAACTAGCTGCGTGCCGTCCGGCCAATATCACAAGCGTTCCGGCCAGCACTAGCAGAACTCCGGCAATGTCCCAGATATCCGGTGCCCGCCCCTCGACCCGCCAAAGCCAGAGCAGTGACGCCATCACGTATATTCCGCCATATGCGGCATAGGCCCGACCGGCAGCGCTCACGTCGACTTTCGTCAAAATAAAGGCGAACGCGCATAACGCCAATACACCCGGAATTAACCACAGTGGCGATTTACCAAGCCGAAACACCATCCACATTGCATAACTTCCCGCGATTTCCAGCACCGCAGCGAGGCTGAAATATGACAGTGCGGCAAGGATTTTGGCAGGTATCACGTTTTTGTTCCCAGTAATTCTGCAAGCCGTACTTTGGCAGAATTCGAGCGTGGTTGCCACAACCCTCGATCAATTGCCTCTTGAAACTTTTCGGCCATTTCACGAAGAGCGGCGGGATTGGCATCCTCGATGAATTCGCGTGTCTCGTCATCTTCGATAAACGCGGCATGAACCAGATCGAAATGGTGGTTCTTCACGGCCTTGGTGGTCGCGGCGAAGGCGAACATATAGTCCACCGTGGCGGCCATCTCAAATGCGCCTTTGTAGCCGTGGCGCTTGACGCCTTCGATCCATTTCGGGTTCACAACGCGGGATCGGATTACACGGGACATTTCCTCGTCCAATGTGCGAATGACGGGACGTTCTGGCCGGGAATGGTCGTTGTGATAGATTTTCGGCGCATCGCCCTGAAGGTGTTGGATCGCCGCCGAAACGCCGCCCTCGAACTGGTAATAGTCGTCGCTGTCCAGAATGTCGTGCTCGCGGTTATCCTGATTTTGAACGACCGCTTCGACCGTACTTAGACGTGTTTCAAGTTGTTCGCGTGCGCCCTGCCCCTCGACGCCGCTTCCATAGGCGTAGCCGCCCCAAGTCAGGTATGCGTCGGCCAGATCGGCTGTGTCATTCCAGATGCGTTCATCAATCAAAGCTTGAAGCCCTGCGCCATATGCGCCGGGTTTTGAACCGAAAATACGGTAACCTGCCGCCTCGCCCAATTCACCAACCTCGGCTTTATACCGCACGGCAAGGGGGTTCATATCGTCTGGTTCATCCAATGCCATTACGGCGCGAACGGCGCTATCCAACAAGTCGATTTGCGCCGGAAAAGCATCGCGGAAGAAACCGGAAATCCGTAAGGTTACATCCACGCGCGGCCGGTCCAGCACACTTAGCGGGATGATCTCGAATCCGGTCACGCGGCGGCTGGAGTTATCCCATTGCGGCTTCACGCCCATCAGCGCCAACATTTGTGCAATGTCATCACCACCGGTGCGCATATTTGATGTGCCCCACGCGGTTAAAACCATACTGCGCGGCCAGTCGCCTTCATCCTGTAAATGCCGTTCAATCAATGCATAGGCCGATTTCCAGCCCAATTGCCAAGCGGTTGGTGTCGGCAACGTGCGGCTATCTATCGAATAGAAATTCCGCCCTGTTGGTAGCGTATCCAGTCGCCCACGAGTAGGCGCGCCCGAAGGGCCGGGTGCGACGAACCGGCCTGACAGACCAGCGAGGAGCGCGCCCATCTCTGCGTCGCCGCACGCCTTGACCGCAGGCAAAACCCTTGCGTGAATTTCTTCAACTACGGCACGGGTGCGCTTCCACATTGGGTCCGGCTCCAACCCTTCGATCAGACGTTCAACCATCCACTCCAACCGCTCAACGGAATCACCCAAACTGCGCCATGTATCAGCCGAGGCCACCTTTAATGCCTTATGCCGTGGCCCCTCGTAGATATCCCCCATCGCGCAATCGAGCGGGTCAAACCCCATCTCCATATCTGCGGCCAAAGCACGGATGATAGAGGCATCCCCACCTTTTCCTTGGCCGCGCGGCACCCGAACCAAAGCGGCCACCAAATCGCGCTCCAGTCGACCATCTGGAGACGTTCCAAATATATGCAACCCGTCTCTGATCTGGCTTTCCTTCAGGTCACACAGGTAATTATCAAGGCTGGAAAGCTGGCTCTGTTCGTCGCTGTCCCAATCAACCCCAGCATCTTCGTCAATGCGTGTGGCCTGACTTAGGGCCAATATCTCTCTCTTCAAATACTCAAGTCGACGCGGGTCCACCCCAGCCGCCTCATAATACTCGTCAACCAACGCCTCCAAATCCTTCAACGGACCGTAGGTCTCCGCCCGTGTTAAGGGCGGTGTCAGGTGGTCGATAATCACGGCTTGGGCGCGACGTTTGGCCTGCGTCCCCTCACCGGGATCGTTAACGATAAAGGGGTAGAAATGCGGGGTCGGGCCGAATACGACTTCGGGGAAACACTCGTCTGACAAGGCCAATGCCTTGCCCGGTAGCCACTCCATATTGCCATGCTTGCCCATGTGGACGATGGCGTTCGCGCGGAACTGGTGACGCATCCAAAAGTAAAACGCGAGGTAGTTATGCGGCGGCACAAGGTCCGGCGAGTGATACGTTTCTTTTGGGTCAATATTATAGCCGCGCGCAGGTTGCACCCCAACGACGACGTTGCCGAAATGCAGGATCGAAAGCGTGAAATACCCGCAATCGACCTCGCCCTCTGTGTAAAACGGGTCTGCCTCGGGCTTGCCCCAACGGTCTTCAATCCGGCGGCGCGTGTCGGCTGGAAGTAGGCCGTAGTCGGTCTGGTAATCGGCCATACTAAGGCGTTCACCGCCTTCTTTGAAGGCTCTGTCGGCCAGCCAGTTCGTTGGCCCCGCCATGATCCGTTTCATCAGATCGGCGCTGTCGTTTGGCAAGTTTTGTGTTGTGTAACCGGCAGTGTCGAGCGCCTGAAGAACATCCACCGTTGCGGCCGGTGTGTCCAGCCCAACGCCGTTTGCAAGGCGTCCGTCTTTATTTGGATAGTTCGCTAATACGAGCGCAACTTTGCGTTCCGCGTCGGGTGTCGCGCCAAGTTTCGCCCAGTTCGCCGCCAACTCGGCTACGAAAGCGATCCGCCCGCCGTGAGCGCGATAGCTGGAGATTAAACACTCCGTCGCCTCGTCGAAGTATGCTTCGCCCTTGAAACTGACTGCGCGGGTCAGGACGCGACCGTCAATTTCGGGCAAGCTGACGTTCATCGCGATGTCACGGGCGGAAAACCCGCTTAAGCTTTCTTCCCAAGCGGCCTCGGTTCCACCGGCGAACACGATCTGAAACACCGGCGCACCAGTTGCATCGAGCGGGGTTGGCTGATGCCCCTCTGCCCCGCTTTGCGGTGAAGATACGGCGAAACTTGTGCCGTTAAGCACCACTGCAGGCGAAGTCTGCGTGAACAATTGTGCAATCGTCGCCGCCGAAACCGCATCTTTGAGGGACGCCACAAACACCGGTAAAGGGTTCAAGCCTTGCCGCAACAACTGCCGTACCAGACGATTAACGGGGTGCAATCCAGCGCCCTGAACCAGCGCACGATAGAAGACCAAGGCCACCACAGGCTGCCCCGCAACCCAATGCTTTTCGCGCAGATCCTCAAGCGAGACATCCGCTTCGCCCGGCCAGTAAATCCCCGCACGCAACAACAATTTAGCCGCCAGAGGTTTTTCACCGTCATCTAACATCGCCCGCGCATACCGCAAGAAATTCGCTGAATTATCTGGTCCGCCTTCGATCAAATAGGACCAAAGCGCATCGTAATCCTCATCTGCAACAGTGGACAACCGCCGCAACCCTTCTTCCGGCTTATCGTCCCCGGGCAATGCTACAAATGGCACGCCGGCAGCGCCCAGACGGATGGCGAACTGTTCCAACCCGTAAGGCCAATATGCCTGCCCGCCCAATATCCGCACGATAACCAACTTCGATTTAGTCGCCGTATCATCGAGATATTTATCAACCGTAAACGGATGACCAAGATTACCGATGTTCGCCAACCGTAAGCTATGCGGCCCGTCCGACATTTCACCAAAAGCCGCCGATAGCCCCGCGATTTCCGTATCTGCTGCGGAAATTACCAGTACATCCGCAGGGGTCTGCCCCAGATCAACGGGTTCAGAGCCATCGGATATTTCACCGGGCTGGACTTGTAGCAGGTGCATCAGTCGAGCCTTTTTTCCATGAACAAGCTGGTCGGAACTTCAACGTAGTCACCAAAAGGACCACATGGCTTATAGCCGGATCGCAAATACAAACGGCGCGCCGAAGCCAGTTTATCGCCAGTTTCAAGACGCAGTATCGGCAACTCCAACAGGCGTGCTTCGTGTTCGATACGGGCCAGCAGCATTTCCGCTACCCCGGTCCCGCGAGCTGCCGGATCTACAAACATAGATTTCACTTCGCCATATCCGTCCCTTGATGACAACGCACAACATCCCAGCGTGACTTCGTCATTTCTTGCCGCGAACAACCTGATTTGAGGCACACATAGCGCATCAATTGACAAATAGTGGCACGCCCCTGCTGGAAACAACGACTGCATTAGGGCATGGCTCGCCTCTAGCAAACGCCTCACGGCGGGATCGCGTGGATCACCATCCGCTATGTGAATTTCGCTGTTCACAAACCCGCCAACGAAGCCAGAATTTTCTCGCGATCCAGTCCTGCTTGACCGATCACCACAAGGTTGGTTTTACCTTTTTCGTCAGCCGTTAACGGGCGGTCAAAATACGTGTCCACCCTTGGGCCAACCGCTTGAATAACCAATCGCATCGGCTTGTTGCCAACTTGCGCAAACCCTTTGAGGCGCAGAATTCCATGGTCACGAATAGTTTGCGAAATCAGTTCGGCAAAGCTTTCAACGTCGTCAATCACGTCGAGGGAAACCTGAAACGTCTCGAATTCGTCATGACCATGTTCGTGGTGGTGGTGGTCGTGATCATCTTCGTCGTCATGATCATGGTGGTGGTGATGCACTTCGTGGCGCGCAGATAAGTCATCCTCCGCGCCAATCCCCATTCCCAACAATGTCCGAGGGCTAACCGCGCCCATTTCCGCGCGAATAAACTGAACACCGGACCGCACACCAGCCTTTAGGTTAGTTTCCAGATCATCCGCTTGCCCAGCACTTAGAAGGTCCGCTTTGTTCAGAACAATCATGTCCGCGCAGGCAAGCTGGTCTTCGAATAATTCCGACAGCGGAGTTTCATGATCCAGCATGTCATCCGCACTGCGCTGCACATCAATCGCAGCTTCGTTATGGGCGAATCGGCCGGCATGCAACGCCTCGCTATCGACAACGGTCACAACGCCGTCCACCGTTACTTTTGAGCGGATTTCGGGCCAGTTGAACGCGCGTACCAAAGGCTGCGGCAAAGCCAATCCTGAGGTCTCAATAACAATATGGTCCGGCGGGTTTTCACGCCCCAGTAGCTTTTCAATAGCGGGCACGAAATCCTCTGCCACGGTGCAACAGATGCAACCGTTCGACAGCTCGACCACATCGTCGTCAGTGCACCCGTCAATCCCGCAACCTTTCAACAGATCGCCATCGATCCCAAGGTCACCGAACTCGTTGATAATCAACGCAATCCGCTTGCCGTTCGCATTGCGCAACATATGTTGCACCAAGGTCGTTTTCCCCGCACCGAGGAACCCTGTAATAACCGTTGCCGGTATCTTGCTTGTCATGTTTAACCCCTAGCTCAACGATGGAATGCGGGCCACAAAATGCCCTTTGACGCCCTGTGGCCATTGCTTGAAAGGCACCTGCCCTGTTTCGCTCTCGGTATGGCGTTGCGCATATTCTACAACCGCCTCGGCTGAATGTGTGTTGGGGTCGAACTTGCCCAGAACATATGTCAGTTTGCCCTCGGCCTGAATGGCCACATTACAATGCCGCTCGCAGCCCATCAGGCACGACTGGCGCTTCACTTTCAAGCTTGTGTCAGTCGCTAAACGTTCCACATGCTCGGCCAGAATTTCACCGCCGGTCTTACCCTCGTGCAGCTTGTCCAATACGGAATAATCACAGGTATCGCACACTATAATCGTAGTCATATTTTTCCCCTTGGGTATTCTTATATCGCCTCGGCCCATCGCAAAATGTCCGAAACCGTCGACACGTTCTCTACCATTGGCAAAACGGGTCGTTCAACCAAAATCACAGCGATACCCAATTCTACCGCTGCGTCGAGCTTGGCGCGCGTCTGCGCACCACCTGAGTTTTTGGCAACCAAATGTGTAATCCCGCTCTCCACCATCAAAGTGGTCTCCGCCTCCAATGTGAATGGCGGGCGTTGAACCAAGGCTTCACCTTGCACGAACGGATTTTCCATTGGATCAACTCCGCGAAATAAAAACCACACATCGGAACGATGAGTGAAGGGATCAAGGCTTTTACCCCCAACGGTCAAGAAAGCCCGCGCCCGACTTGGCAGCGTGTGGGCGGCTGCGTGCAGGTCGGAAACATTGTGAAATCCGGCACCATCCCACTTTGGCCGAACATATCGCATAAGCGGCACCCCCGCAGCCGTCGCTGCCATAACCGCAGACCGGCTAATATTTTCGGCAAAGGGATGCGTTGCATCAATCAGGCCTGTAATTTCTTTCTTTCCTAAATACTCGGCTAATCCATCAACCCCACCGAAACCACCTGTCCTCGTCACGTACGGCCTTTGAACAGGTTTACGCGTCACTCCGGCCAGCGAAAGGACAAAGTCTATTCCTGCCTGCTGTAATCCCAACGCAATCTGATGCGCGTCACGGGTTCCACCCAAAATCAGGATCATTTGAAATCTGCCCGCGCGACGACATTGCCAGATCGATCAATCACGATGGTTTCAACCATCACCGGCGCGCCTTTTAGCGTATCTAGCGCTGTTACCTGTGCATGCCGCGCGATCTGCTCGGCAAGCGGGGTGCCACACATCGTATAGGCCTCCAGCGCGGTATTCGCCTTCAAGACATCCGCACACTTGGCCATTTTCGCCAGTGCTTCAAAATCCACTTGGCTGCGCCCCGAATGCAAGTCAATCGCGCCTTGTGCCAGCTTGGTCATTTTTCCGATCCCGCCAGCTATCGTCAGCTTCGGGATTGGATGTTTACGCAGATATTTTAGCACTCCACCCGCGAAATCGCCCATATCGAGGCAATCTTCCTCGCTCAGTCCATAAATCCCTCGTGCCACTGCCTCCGAAGTGGAGCCCGTTGCCGCAATCACATGTTCGCGGCCCGTCGCTATAGCCACGTCAACGCCACGATGAATCGACGCAATCCACGAAGAACAGCTAAATGGTCGCACGATTCCTGTGGTTCCCAGCACCGATAAACCGCCAACGATTCCCAGACGGCCGTTCCACGTTTTTAAGGCCAAGGCCTCGCCGTCTCGGATCGAAATTGTAACATCAAAATCTGGCTCAGCACCTTCCAGAACGTCAGATATAGCCTGATCTATCATCAAGCGCGGCACCGGGTTTATTGCGGGCTCTCCCACAGGCAAGGGCAACCCCGGTTTGGTGATTGTCCCGACGCCGGAACCTGCGTAAAATCGCAAGCCTTGACCTGTTGTTCCCCGCGATACCTTCGCCATAATCAACGCGCCGTGGGTTACATCGGGGTCGTCGCCAGCGTCTTTGATAATCCCGACCCTAGCCCAACCGTCACCTTGCGATGTGTGCTCAAGATCAAAAGACGGCTCTTCGCCCTTGGGTAATATGATCGACACTGGCGCAATAAATCCCTTGCCTAACAACGCCGAACACGCAGCCTTGGCCGCCGCCGCGGCACAAGCGCCCGTGGTCCAGCCGCGTCGTAATACTTTGTCAGGTTCGTGTGTCATTTAGCCCTTATAGCTCGTTAGTCCAGTCCTAGCCATTCCGGTATCTCACCGATATCGCGCAGCACCACATCGGCGAGTGGGGCGAGATCCTCAACCACAGCTGGACCAGTCAGAACACCGATATTTATCATACCTGCCGCGCGCCCGGCTCGTAAGTCATGCGTGCTGTCGCCCACCATCGCCACCTCCGAGGGGTGCAGGCCCATCGCATCGGAAAAACCTAACAGCATGCCCGGCTCAGGTTTCGCACCGAAACCGGTATCGCATCCACTAACAAAATCGAAATATTCGAGTACACTGACACTGCTAAGATGCGCCCGTGCCGGAGCCTCATTATCATTTGTCGCTAGGCCAATTTTTAACCCATGTTCGCGAAAACGGCTCAATAGTGGCGACAACGCTGTCACTGGGGATTGTGGTGCTTTTGATCCCGTATCGATCACATATTCCGTTAACGCGCCACGATCCCAATGCGGTAACGCTGAATGTACCGCGTCCATAATACCGTCCATTGAGTCGGTAATCATCACGCTCGAGGGTAGAAATGCGCTGTTTTCCAGATCGTAATCCATAGCCTTGGCTAAAGCGGATGCAACAGCGACATCCCCGTCGGACATATCGGCTATAAATCCGGCACACCACACACCCCACGTTGCGTGGAAATCGAACAATGTTCCGTCTTTGTCAAACAGCAACGCTTTGATCAGCTTTGTCACTTGCTCACCTCTTTAATACTGCTACCCTATCCGAAATATTACGGAGGTCACATGCTACGCGAAAGATCCAGTCGTGCAGACTATGCACAGTTCCAACAAATGACCACCCGTTGGCGGGACAATGACGTGTATGGTCATATGAACAACGTAGTTTTTTACGAATATGTAGACACCGCCGTGAACATGTGGCTGATCGAAAGCGCTGCTTTGGATATTCCGAACGGCGAAATCGTTGGGCTGGTGGTCGAGACATCCTGCAGCTTCCACAGTTCTTTAGGATTCCCGGCACCTATCGATGCGGGCCTAAAGGTGGCGCGGATCGGCAACACTTCGGTTACCTACGAGATCGGGTTGTTTGATCCGACAGATCAAAGCGCCGCTGCGGAAGCACGCTTTACCCACGTATACGTAAATGCAAAAACCCGCCGCCCCGTTCCGTTACCAGAGGGGCTGCGGATTTCGCTGGAGCAGCTGGTTGTCAGCTGAACGGCTAATATTGTGACGACATCGTATCATCGTCATCCATCGGTGCATCGCCGTGCATCGCAGCGCTATCATCCATCATCGTCTCTGCCGCCATGTCGTCGACCATGGGCACGCACGCCAGAAGCGGGCTAAGACCAAGTATTACAGCTATCGCTTTAATCATTTTGACACCTTTGAGTTGTGAAAATTTGTAGGAGCCTGAAGTCTTAGCACAAGTCCCATGAAACACCGAAGGTTGCCCCCTCACTACCGGTCACTTCCAGGTGAAACATTGTGAGGTACCGCAGTCGTGCGAGTTAATATCAAATGTGGATTTGCATCATATACCCATGGTCAAACGGTACGCTCGGGGTTATTGGCCAAGATTGTGGGGATTGTGTAATGTGACACCCGCACCAAAAAATTATTTTCTAACGGAGGCCACGCGCCATGAAAAAAATTATAGCCATTATCGTTATCCTCGCCGCTGCCGGTGCTGGATACTACATGTATGCAGGAAATAAGGCAGCCGAAGCCGAAGCTATTGCCATGGCAGCCGCCCAAGCTGAAGTTGCGGCTGCTGCTGAGGCCGCCGCTATCGCCGAAGCCGAAGCAGCCGAAAACGCCGCCGCTGAAGCAGCAGCCCAAGCGCTTGCGGAAGCAGAAGCTGCTGCTAAAGCCGCTGCCGAAGCTGCTGAACAAGTAGCCGCTGATGCGCTTAAAGCCGCGGAGGAAGCTGCAGCTAAAGTTGCTGCAGATTTGGCAGCCGAAGTCGAAGCAGCCGCCCAGGCCGCAGCAGATGCCGCTACTGAATCTGTTTCGGACGCAATCGAAAGCGTTGTCGAAGGCCTAGTGGAAACGGCTCCTTCGAACTAAGCCGGTAATTGAAGTGAGATGCCGCGCCGAACAAATGTCCGGCGTGGCACATTCACGTCCAGTTAGGCACATCGCCACCGGGCAATGATCCCCTCGCTAGCATCGGGGTCTCTGTCGCCATATGCGCATCTTCACAAAATGCCATAACCATCGAGTCATCGCTTAGTAAAAAGTCCAGCACGAAGCCGAGGAACTCGGGCTCTTGTGCCCGAACGCGCAAATCATCCGCCGCGATTCCGGTCATGCCCAGAAACTGCGTCAGCATATCGTCATGGCCCGCCAACCAACCGAGCACCTGAACCCCGACTCGCTCGGCTTTCTCGCGATTCATTCCGTAATCCTTCATGAACTTGTTCTGCTCGCTACAACTATCCGCGCAGTAGTTAAAAATTTGGTTTTCATCGCTAGGACTCCTATCCAGCACAACAATATACATCGCTAGTTTCCGCGCCACAGGTAATCACGATAATTTGTTGAATACTTCCGAGCAATTGTTGTACCTTCTTTTTTGAGTTGGAAATCAACACATCCAACTACAATAAATATCATCAACGGGAGATACCTTTTTGAAAAATTCCATTCGTATTTTGGCGCTCGCTGCCACGGCCACCTTTGCCGTTTCTGCAAATGCCGGAAGTCATAATTTTGTTGCCGCAGATGTTAACGATCCGGTAACCCTTCGGATTAACATTATGCAAAACGTCGGCGCGGCCACCGGCCTTGTGTCGGGCATGATGAAAGGAAACGTTCCGTTCGACCCGATCGCAGCACAAGCAGCCTTGTCCACGATCAACACTGCATCTCTCGGGCTTTCCGGCTTGTTCCCTTCCGGCATGGACGAAAACATGCGCAGTACTGCTGGGCCGGCCATTTGGGCAGACGCAGATAGTTTCAAATCCGCCATCGCAAAATTCATTGCCGACACCGGAGCCGCCAAATCATCGCCCCCAGCCACAGTCGAAGAATTGCAAGCTGCCTTCGCCATTGTTGGCGCCAACTGCCAATCCTGTCACAAAGCTTATCGCATCAAACGCTGATTGCTTAAATGCGTAAACTGTTAAAACCAACTCTTGCATTCGCGGCGATTGTCGCGAGTGCTATGTGGATACTCTCCGCTCCTGAAACGCTGTCCGACGGTGCGGAATTCGCCCGTCTTGGCGACGTGGAAAAGGGCCGCGACGTATTCTACGCCGGTGGATGCGCCTCCTGTCACGCGGCACCCAAGGCTGAAGGCGACGCCAAACTGGTACTTACAGGTGGTCGCAAATTCCCTTCAGCATTTGGCACATTTTATGCCCCCAATATATCACCGGATTCAAAATTCGGCATCGGGAATTGGACGGCGCTGGACTTGGCCAACGCCATGGTTAAGGGGGTTTCACCGGGCGGACAGCATTACTATCCAGCGTTCCCGTACACGTCTTACTCGCGCATGGAACTTGCTGATATCGTTGACCTGCATGCCTTCCTCAACACCCTGCCATCGTCGAACGAAATCAATCGGGAACACGAACTCCCGCTGCCAACCCGTTTCCGTCGCGCACTTGGACTATGGAAACTTCTGTACTTGGACAACGACGTAGTTTCAGGCGATTTTTCGCGTGGACAGTATTTGGTCGAAGGGTTGGGGCACTGCGCGGAATGCCATACTCCACGGACGATTTTAGGTGGGCTAAAGTCCGCAAGCTGGATGTCCGGCGCCCCCTTGTCCGAGGGGGAGGGTCGCGTCCCTAACATCACACCACACGCCGACGGCCTTGCGCATTGGAGCATCGATGATCTCACTGAATACCTTGAAAGCGGGTTCACACCCGACTTCGATTCGGCCAGCGGCGTAATGGTAGATGTCATCGAAAACACATCGCAATTAAGCGATGAGGACCGCCTTGCCATTGCAACATACTTGAAAGCGCTCACGCCAATTCCCAAACCCTAAAGCCCACCATTTTGTTTACAATTGTTAGCACTTTTCTGAAGCAATTAACTTTTGGTTAACGGTTTTGGTGTTCTCTCCGATCCATATAAATGGTGAATGGTTTGGAGGGTAAATGTCAGGGAGAATTCTTGTTGTCGACGACATCGCAACCAACAGATTAATATTACAGGCGAAATTATCGTCAGCATACTTTGACGTGCTGCTGGCTGACAATGGCGAACAAGCTCTGAGGACCACGATGACGGAGCTGCCGGACATGATCCTGCTGGATGTAATGATGCCAGACATGGACGGGTACGAAGTGTGCCGTATCCTCAAATCGCGCCCCGAAACCGCCCATATTCCTGTTATTATGGTCACTGCCCACAACAGCACGGAGGAAAAAATCCGGGGGCTGGATGCTGGGGCCGACGATTTCCTCAGCAAACCGATCAACGACGTGACGTTATTCGCCCGTGTCCGAAACCTGATGCGTGTAAAAATGATGTTCGACGAATTGAAATTGCGCGAAACAACCTCTCACGAACTGGGGCTGAGCGATTTCCTTGAAAATCACAGCTTTAATACCGATGAACACGGAAGCGTCTTGGTTGCGGCCAACACGACTTTCCAAGCCAACGATTGGGCAAACTGCATCCAGTCGCACCTGCCCGTCAGCGCTATCGTTGCCAACAACGAAGAAGAAGCCGCCGGTATAGCCAAACACGACACACCCGACGTGTTTATCGTCTGCCAACACCTTGCAAATGGTGGCGATGGGTTGCGGCTGGTGTCGAATTTGCGGGCAAACCTAGACACCCGCCAATCCGCGATAATCCTCGTAGTGGAAGACGGAGAGATGGAAACCGCTACCAAAGGGCTGGAACTCGGTGCAAGCGATTATATTCATGCACCTTTTGATACAAATGAAATGGTGGCGCGCTTGCGCTCGCAAATGCGGCGCAAAAAGTATTCCGACAGGTTACGCTCGAACGTGCGGGACGGATTGAAAATGGCGGTGATTGACCCATTGACCGGACTATATAACCGGCGCTACGCGACACAACATATGCAGCGCATTATTGAGCGATCCGGCGAATCCCGTTTGCCTTACGCCGTGATTATGATGGATCTGGACCGCTTCAAATCCGTCAACGATACGCATGGACACCACGCAGGCGATCGCGTGTTGAAAGAATTCGCACGTCGTTTGCAAGAAAACCTACGCGGAATAGATTTGGTCGCTCGCCTCGGCGGCGAAGAATTTCTGGTCGTTTTGCCGGACACCGGCCCCACAGAAGTTGAATACGCCGCAGAACGTCTAAGAAATGCCATCGACAGAACGGAATTCGAAATCGGACGTGGCGAGAATATCCCTGTCACCGTCAGTATCGGCGTCGCCTTTGGTGGTCCAGATGACAAAATTCCCAGCGTCCTTATCCAGCAGGCGGACGCTGCCCTCTACGAATCTAAATCGACAGGTCGCAATCGTGTCAGCTATTTCGCCAAGGCCGCTTGAAATTCCGTTTAACATTCTCTGTTTCCCTTAGCGGCTCGTATATCCTATACGGCCCACATGACCCAGAATCCACCAAACCTCCGCCCCGACCTCGCACCCCAAGCGCGGATTGACGCAACCGCTCGTGAAGGCCAACCGAAAATCGGTATGGTCAGCCTTGGCTGCCCCAAAGCCTTGGTAGACAGCGAACGCATCCTCACACGCCTGCGCGCCGAGGGTTATGCGATTTCGCCTGACTACAAGGATGCGAATGCCGTTATCGTCAACACTTGCGGATTTCTGGACAGCGCCAAAGCCGAAAGCCTTGAAGCCATCGGTGAAGCTTTGCAAGAAAACGGCAAGGTTATCGTAACTGGCTGCCTTGGCGCCGAAGAAGAATACATCCGTGGCACGCATCCGTCCGTCATGGCGGTCACCGGTCCACACCAATATGAACAGGTCCTGGATGCGGTGCACGCCGCCGTACCGCCGGACCCCGACCCGTTCATCGACCTATTGCCCGCGACAGGTGTTTCCCTGACACCGCGCCACTTCAGTTATCTGAAAATTTCCGAGGGCTGCAACCACAAGTGCAAATTCTGCATCATTCCGGACATGCGCGGCCGCCTAGCCAGTCGCCCCGCCCACGCAATCCTTCGTGAAGCCGGAAAGCTTGTCGATGCAGGCGTCAAGGAACTGTTGGTCATCAGCCAAGACACTTCTGCTTACGGGCTTGACCGCAAACACATAACCGAAAAGGGCCACCGTAGTCATATCATTGACCTTGCGCGCGACCTTGGGCAACTCGACGCATGGGTCCGCCTGCACTACGTCTATCCTTACCCATTTGTGCGTGACTTGATCCCGTTGATGGCCGAAGGCCTAATTCTGCCATATCTGGATATCCCGTTCCAACATTCACACCCGGACGTCCTGAAACGCATGGCCCGCCCAGCTGCCAGCGCCAAAACGCTGGACGAAATCGCCCGCTGGCGCGACACCTGCCCCGACATCACGCTTCGAAGCACCTTCATCGTCGGTTACCCCGGCGAAACCGAAGCCGAATTCCAACACTTGTTGGACTGGTTGGACGAGGCGCAACTAGACCGCGTCGGCTGCTTCCAATACGAAAACGTCGCAGGCGCACGTTCCAATGACTCCCCAGACCACGTCCCTGACGAGGTGAAACAAGACCGCTGGAACCGCTTCATGGAGAAATCCCAAACAATTTCCGAGGCCAAACTAGCCGCCAAAGTCGGGCAAACCCTAGACGTAATAATCGACGATATAGACGCCGAGGGTGCCACCTGCCGCACCAAAGCCGATGCCCCCGAAATCGACGGAAACCTGTTCATCGACGAGGGCTTTGAAGGGCTTTCGGTGGGCGATATCGTGACAGTCGAGGTGGACGAAGCTAGTGAATACGACTTGTGGGGTAAGGTTGTATAATTTTCACCCCTGCCCAGCGCGAATTACCAGCGGTAAAATCTAAAAATCTAAGCCTTCCGAGGTTTCACTCGGCGGGTCGGTTCTGCGGCCGTCGGATCTTCCGGCCAAGGGTGTCTTGGATAGCGTCCGCGCATGTCCTTGCGCACATCCGCATAAGAGTTCACCCAAAACCCTGGTAAATCCGCAGTGGTTTGCACTGGGCGTTGCGCAGGTGATAAAAGCTCGATTAGTACAGGTAATCTATCTGGACCAACCACCGGATGTTGATTTAGTCCAAACATTTCCTGCAACCGCACAGACACCGATGGTTGCTCTGCGCCATAATCCACGGCCAATCGCGTGCCTGTCGGCGCTGTAATCGCAGCGGGGGCGAGTCTGTCTAACAGCTGCATCGCATCCCAATCCAGCATGCTTTTTAGTGCCGCCGAAACGTCTACCTTCTTCAACCCCTCGGTACGACGAACTCCGCCAAGGAATGGTTGCAACCAGCGCTCTAACCCATCGATTAACCCACTGTCAGACATATCCGGCATTTCCGCGCCGCGCGCCCGAAGCCATTCAACGCGCGCCTTCAATAAACGCGCGGACTTGCTCCAGTCCAACGTCCCGAGTCCCAGCTCCCGAACCCCCTCAACCATCGCGCTCGCAACATCTGTATCAGGCACGTTCTTCCAGTGTCGATCCTCCAACATCAGGGCATCGAGCATGACACGTTGGCGCGCAACAACCGCTCGATCTCGGCGTGACCATTCACATACATTGACCTCGCGAACTTCGTGCAAATCACGTATTTCCGCCTCAGAAACCATCGCGCCCAATCGCAATCGCGCTTCGCGTAAATCGCCATCAAGATCCACAGCCACCAGCATCCGTCCGTTTGCCAGTGCATCACCAGCATCCACAATCGCGCCCTTGCCCCCGGATAAAAGGAACCGCGCCTCATCGCCTTTGCGCCGTAAGGCAATCCTGTCCGGATATGCTAGCGACAACAGTGCCCCTGCGGAAAGCCCGGCACCAGCTTTCATTGGCACCAGCTTTTCGAACCGTTTAATCTCGGCCTTAATCGCAGAAATCGCGCCGCGGTCCGCACGATATGGCCGCTCCCGTTCGAATTTTGACGGATCAGCAACCGCCTCCAGTCGCAAAGTCATATCCGCCGACCGTCCGCCAACCGGATCACGCTCCGCGATCAACGCCGCCAGCGTAGCGGCCAGCCGCCGCGACCCATACGTAGCCCCGATCACCAGCATATGTCCCAATCGAGGATGCATTGGAAGCCGTGCCAACACTTTACCATGTGCTGTGATCCGCCCGTCTTTCAGCGCCCCCAGTGCGTTCAACAATGATTGCGCCTCAGCAAATGCACGATCCGGTGGTTGAGTCAAAAACGCCATACCCAAAGGGGTGTCCGCCCCCCATACGGCCAGTTCCAGCACCAAGCCCGCAAGGTCTGTCGATTCTATTTCCGCCGGTGGGAACGGCGCCATTCCGCCCTCTTCCCCCTTCGTCCACATCCGATAACACACACCGGCTGACACACGTCCGGCCCGCCCGCGGCGTTGCTCTGCCTCCGCCTTGGTAACGCGTTCGGTTACCAATCGGGACATGCCAGAACCCGCATCAAACCGCGCCCGGCGCGCACGACCGCAGTCAACAACGGCCCGAATGTCCGGAATGGTTAACGAAGTTTCCGCAATCGCTGTCGCCAGAACCACTTTCCGCCCGCCTTTTCGCGGGGCCAAAACTTCGCGCTGCTTCGCAAACGGCAACCCGCCAAACAACGGCATTACCGTGCAATCGGCAGACAGGTTCAGTTTCGCCTCTACCCTTCGAATTTCACCGGCACCGGGTAAGAAAACCAGAACACCACCATCAGTTTTCGCAACTACTTGCGTGACCAGATCCGCGGCCACATCCTCGAACCATGGTCCCCGACGGTTTGGTTTCACCCAAGGCTGGGCAAGCCAATGCGTCTCAACCGGAAAACTGCGCCCAGTCGAGGTTACCATTGGCGCACCCCCCATTAGTTCTGCCACAGGTCCCGCATCCAAGGTCGCTGACATTACCAGCAAATTCAAATCATTACGCAAAACTTCGCGTGCCTCAAGACACAACGCAAGCCCCAGATCAGCATTCAACGACCGCTCGTGAAATTCGTCAAAAATTACGCAATCAATGCCGGACAACTCGGGGTCCCGCTGAAGAATTCGCGTCAAAATTCCCTCGGTCACCACCTCGATTCGCGTCTTCGGCCCCACTCGGCTTTCACCTTTGATACGGTAGCCGACGGTCTCGCCAACCTTTTCACCCAACTGCTGCGCCAACCGTTCTGCAGCCGCCCGCGCGGCGACGCGACGCGGCTCCAGCATTACGATAAGCCCGTCGTACAGCCCGTTTTCCAACAAACACAATGGCACCCGAGTCGTCTTGCCTGCCCCCGGAGGTGCTTGCAAAACCGCCATCCCATGCCCTCGCATGGCCGTTAATAATTCAGGTAAAACCGCCTCGACAGGTAATGCCGTCATGTACGCCCCTTGCAGGCGATCAACGCGCCTTGATCGTCAAAGTTCCGAGACTCGTATGCGCTTCGAACTTTTGAATCCGCATTAAATCGTTGTTGTCAGGCCTAAATACCAGTGCTGACAGCGCAATGCCACCCCTGCCGCCGTTGCCAGAATAAGAAATATTACACTCCACCCGCCCGTCACTATACCGTTTTATTTTGGTAAATCTCACGGTACTACGTTTGCGCCCGTCGAACATTACCACCTCACCGGAACAAACTTTAGTGGCGCCAACCGGTCGCAGTAAAAAGTACATCAGCGACATCGGGTCAACCGTATTGCGATACGTGGTAACTTCGCTCGGAACGCTTTTGGCAGGATCAAAAGCTACTCTAGACACGCGATCACCACTAAACAAAATCTCTAATCGGGATATTTTGCCCTTTTCGTCATGGGTAGCAATATGCATGATCGGCACAAGAGCACCGCCCGCACTGATCCGCCCTATCGCCGATTGATCGTAGCGTACGTCGTAAACTGCCCCAACAAGACCGGTCGTATAAAGCGCGGTTGCCACTGAATAACTTTTTCCATCGCTGTTTGCGGCCACTTGCATCTCGCCAATCTTTGCCAATCCCAAAAGGACATCGAAACGGTAATCAAAGCTCTCGGCTAAGGTCATCGTTGGAACAAGGGCGGCGAAAATTACCGTGTATATCGCTATATATATGGACTTAATCATCTTTTTACCTGATGGCTCCTCTACGGCCCTAGAATATATGGCAAGAACGTTGCCTATCAAAGGACAACATTATGTGATGCGCCTAAATCCGCCGTGAGGGGTTTATCCGCCACCGATTTGCCCTTAAACATCGTCGTAACACAAGTTCTGGCGCTGTTTGCAAAATAACCACGCCGAATCCCTTGACCCCCGCGCCTGTCCGGCATAAAGAAACGCTTCGAATTCCGGTGCCCCGAATGGGTGGCGCCCCATATAAAAGGACATCAACATGTCTCGTGTTTGTGAACTATCTGGCAAAGGCGTTATGACTGGCAACAACGTCAGCCACGCCAAAAATAGAACTCGTCGGCGTTTCTTGCCGAATCTGAATGATGTAACCCTTGCTTCCGAAGCACTGGGCCGCTCGTTCAAATTCCGCATTGCTGCATCGACACTGCGTACTGTCGATCACCGTGGTGGTCTGGACGCATTCTTGGCTAAATCGAAAGACACTGATCTTTCGGTTACTGCTTTGAAAGTCAAAAAAGACATCGAAAAAGCACAGGCTCCGGCCTAAAACCTGCTTTATCGTAACGGTTCGCGGCCCTGTCAGAAATTTCTGACGGGGCCGCTTCGTTTCGCCACGTGCAACCCTCCTGATTAGAGTATATGTTACGCGCATGATTTTTCATCGCCTAATACTTGTCTGTCTAATTACAATTGGCCTGTTCAGCAGTGCTTCCGGTGCGGCGTTCAGCCAAGGGCGTATGGCGGGTGGTCAAATGATCACGATTTGCTCCCCTGACGGCGTACACGACATCATCCTCGGCGCGAACGGAGAGCCTGTTCCCACCGAACACGAATGCGCAGATTGCTTCTTTGGCAACCTAGATGCACATATGGCACCGGACGATATGACCCCTTTGCCAAGTGACTTGGTACTCGCGGTCCTGCCAACAACCGCAATTTTCTGGCATCCACGCTTCATTTCAACAGCCGATGCCAGAGCCCCTCCGCCAGTAGTTTAACTTTAAACCTTATTCTATCTACAAACTATCGGAGGTCAAAATGACTCTTAAAACCCTCGCAACCATCAGCATTTCCATGCTACTATCGCTGGGATCAGCACACGCTGGTGATATAATGATCGAACATCAGTACGCACGTGCAGCCAGCCCCGTAGCGAAAAGCGGCGCATCGTTCATGCACATAATGAACAATGGCACCGAAACCGACTATTTAATTGCTGTTCGCACCGACGCCGCTACAACACCAGAGCTTCACACTCATCTTATGGAAGATGGGGTTGCCAAAATGCGCGAAGTCGAAGGTGGATTTGAAATATTGGCAGGGGGCTCAACCATTCTAGAACGCGGCGGCATGCACGTTATGCTGATGGGCTTAACCCGACCGTTTATACAAGCCGAAGTGATCACCATGACATTGATATTCGAGCACGCAGGCGAGATTACAATTGAAGTTCCCATCGATAACGAACGCCAAGGGAATATGGACCACTCGGGCATGGATCATTCAGATATGAACGGCTCGAAAATGGACCATTCGAGCATGGAAAACTCCAACAGCAACTAACGCTACGTATTCCCCTGCCAGCGCAGGGGAACACCTTTCCCCATTCGAAAAACGATGCTAGACTCCTGTGAAATTCATCGGAGGAGCCACGTAAATGACGGTTATTATGCAGGAATTTCCCCTTACAGTGGGTAGAATCCTAGATCACGCCGCGAAATATCACCCAAACCGCAAAATTGTAAGTCGGTCTGTGGAAGGCCCGATCACACATACCAATTGGGCCAATATTCAGCGCCAAGCAAAAAAACTGTCTCAGGTACTCTTGTCGATGGGTGTCCAGACCGGCGACACGATCGGAGTTATGGCTTGGAATACCGCCCGTCATTTCGAAGTCTGGTACGGAGTCCCCGGCGCAGGTGCTGTGAACCACACGCTAAATCCGCGCCTCTTCGCAGACCAGCTTGTCTATATCATCAACCACGCAGAAGACCGTCTTCTGATGGTGGATTTCGACCTAATACCGACCATCGAAAATATTTGGGACAGATTAAAAACCGTCGAAAACATTATCGTCATGACGGACCGTGAACACATGCCTGAATCCTCAACCCTCGATTTGCTCTGCTACGAGGAATTACTAGAAAAGCAGGACGGAAACTGCGAATGGGTAGAGGTTGACGAGACAGCACCTTGCGGAATTTGTTACACTTCTGGAACCACCGGTGATCCAAAAGGGGTAGTTTACACCCACAGATCGAACACTTTACACGCTTTAGCCAGTTCTGCCCCCGATATGTTGGGGCTGTCCTCAAACGACGTCGTAATGCCGGTGGTTCCCATGTTTCATGCGAACGGATGGTCTCTGGGATACACCGCCCCGATGATGGGTAGCAGCATGGTCATGCCCGGCCGCGATATGTCAGCCAAAGGGCTATACGAAATGCTCGGTTTTGGCGTCACGTTCACCGCCGCCGTCCCGACGATCTGGATGTTGATGCTACAACATTTGCAAAGTAACAATCTCACACTTCCAACATTGGAGCGTGTGATAATCGGCGGCGCATCCTGCCCGCGCGCCGTAATCGAAACATTTCAAAACGACTACGACGTGCAGGTTTTACATGCTTGGGGCATGACGGAAATGTCGCCGGTCGGTACTGTTTGCACATTCAAACCCGAAGTCACGGCACTGGACGCCTCCGGCCGCCTTGATGCGCAAGGCACTACAGGCCATCCCCCCTATTCGGTTGACTTAAGGATCACAGATGACGCGGGCGTTGAACAACCGTGGGATGGCAACACCTCCGGAAAACTGTGGGCAAGAGGGGCCGCGGTAGTGCAGCGATACTTTAAACAGGATTCCGACGCAGTGGATAAGGATGGTTGGTTCGACACCGGCGACGTCGCCACAATTGATGAAAACGGATATATGCGCATCACCGACAGATCCAAAGATGTGATCAAATCCGGCGGAGAATGGATTTCGTCCATCTCGCTAGAAAACGCCGCGGTCGCCCACGCTGACGTCGCCGAGGCTGCTGCGATTGGCATCCCCCACCCCAAATGGGACGAACGTCCAATCCTCGTCATCGTTGCAATGCCGGATAAAAGCCCTGATCCACAAGACATCCTCGCTCTCGTTGCGCAGAGTTTCGCCAAGTGGCAGGTCCCCGACGATGTAGTATTCATGGACGAACTCCCACACACAGCCACGGGTAAAATTTCCAAACTGGAATTGCGTAAAATTCTGAACAATCAGGGGTACGAGCTTCCATAGTAGCATTGCCAAACCCGCGTATTTGCCCGTATGAGTGGTAAAATGTTGCAGGTATTTATTGAATGACAGCTATAGAAAAATACACTCGCCTAGAGGCCTTGGGCCAATGGCGCGAAGTTCCGGATCAGTCCCCTCGTGAGGTGGTTGTATCTTTTGGAAACGCAAGTTTGGTACTTTCGGAGCTAAATGAAAACCCGCTCTGTCATTGGGCGATGGCGGCAACGTGCCGTCTGTCGCTGGATGGTTCGAAAGCAATTTACACACCGGATACCGAGGGTTTTGAGACGCTCGAAATTGACGATGCTGAAATGGTCGAAGCGATAGCGCAAGTTTCCCGCGCGGTCGTCGCCACCGAACGTAAAACCTCTTGGTTTCATTGGGTATTTTTGGCTATGGCCACCGCGGCTATTGGCAGCGCTTTCTATGCCACGCCTTCACTATTGCGTGGCCAGGCCGCCCGCATGACTGGTCCCGAAAGTGCACGAAAACTTGGATCTGATATGGTGACAACCCTCGGTATAGACATATGCCGGGCCCCGCGCGCCGATGTCGTTCGCGAGTTATTCCAATCCCGGGTTTTCCTGGAAAGCCGCGCATTACTGCTAATTGCCAGACATCAACAGCACAGTAGCGTATTCCCCGGCGGCATCGTCGTAATTGGTGGCGACGCGTTGCAGGCGATGCGAACACCCAATGATTTGGCTGACCTAACGACCACGCTACTTGCGCAAAGCGATCTCGCGCTTGAAAAACTGTTCGAAGGTAGTTCAACGCGCGAATTGTTCGAATACATCACTTCGGGCAAGCTTGCGGATGAACGCCTTGCACAAGCCGCACAAAACATCACGGACAGCCCCGAAATCAACGATGTAGCCGAATTCACATCAACGATTCAGCCGTTGCTCAGGGATCAGGACTGGGTGACGTTACAGGGAATTTGCCTCGAATAGGTTAGTTCACCTTGTCGTCCGGTTCCGCCCCCTCAAAAAACTGTTCAATATTTTTAAGCGCTCGGATCCCCATATTCACCCGCGTTTCGCGTGTTGCAGACCCTAAATGGGGCAACAACACGGCATTTTCGCACTCAACCAGCCCAGCATGAACTTTTGGCTCCTCTTCGAACACATCAAGCCCAGCCCCTGCGATCAAGCCGGTTTTCAGTGCCTCAACCAACGCCGCTTCGTCAACAACCTCTCCGCGCGCAGTATTCACCAGTATCCCCGTCGACTTCATCGAAGCCAATCGATCTGCATTAATCAGATGCCGGTTTGCCGCGCCGCCAGGGCAATGCAGCGATACAAAATCGCATTGCGGCAACAAATCCTCGACCGTATCAACCTGCACTGCCCCGGTTTCCGCCAATATGGTCGGATCAACAGCCGACCGGCTTTGCGCCAGTATCTTCATTCCGAACCCGAAATGTGCGCGCCGCGCCATTGCCTGACCTATGCGCCCGAAACCAATAATACCCAGCGTTTTTCCAGTAATACTGGTCCCAATCATATGCGTGGGTCGCCATCCCGCCCATTTTCCAGCCCGAACCTCGCGCTCACCCTCGCCGGCACGACGCGCAGCCATCATAAGCAGCGTCATGGCAAGATCGGCGGTGCAATCGTTCAAAACATTCGGTGTATTTGTAACGGTAATTCCTGCTGCGCGCGCCCCTTCAATATCAATATGGCTGAATCCGACACCATAATTCGCGAGTATCCGCGCCTTAGGTTTCAAATTCGTAAACGTCCCTACTTTTACGTCATCTGTCACTGTCGCCAGCACAGCATCATAGATTTCCAACGCCGCGCGCATCTCAGCCCGACCCATCGGGCGATCCTCGATGTTGTATGTTACGTCGAACAACTCTGCCGCGGCTTTTTCCACGCTCTCAGGCCACTTTCGGGTCAATAACACTCTAGGTTTTGTCATTATGATTCCTGCATTTATTTTTCTGCAGCCTACGCACAAAACTCGAACATACCAGCCCTAGAACCGAGTTAATCATCGCTTAACCTAATTCCGACACCATTGTGGGAATCAGAAAGGAAAATTATGTCCGCGATTCCCCTTCGTTCCGCCAAAATCCCGCATTCGGCGTTGCCCGTTAGCCATATCGATAAACTGGATTGGCTGCGCCTCGTTCGCTCGCGTCGCGTCGGCCCCGTCACTTTTATACGGCTTGTACGTGAACACGGCAGCGTTGCAGTTGCCCTCGAAATATTGCCAAGTATCGCAGCGACCTCCGGCGTTGCCAACTATCAGCCCATGTCGCGCGAAACGGCTGAAATCGAGTATGCAGCTGGTCGCGAAATCGGTGCTGAACTTTTGTTTTTAGGGGCGCCAAACTACCCGCCAAGGCTGGCAACGATCCAAGATCCGCCTGCTGTTCTATGGGCCCTCGGCGATGCATCAATTGCCTTACGTACAAGCGTAGCCTTCGTTGGAGCACGAAACTCGTCATCCCTTGGTCGAAGAATGGCTGCAAAACTTTCACAAGATCTATCATCGGAGGGATATGTGATCGTATCCGGCCTCGCACGTGGTATTGATGCAGAAGCCCACAAAGCCGCCCTAAACGGGGGTACCATCGCCGTTCTTGCAGGTGGCGTGGACACGATTTATCCCAAAGAAAACAGTGCCTTGGCGCATGACATTCTGGAAAACGGATTGCGAGTCTCTGAAATGCCGGTTGGTTTGCAGCCGCAAGCCCGCCATTTCCCACGTCGAAATCGCATCATATCGGGCCTAGCCCAAGCCGTCTTGGTCGTGGAGGGAGCGAGTAAATCCGGTAGCCTGATAACCGCGAAAAACGCCCTCGATCAGGGTCGCGAAGTAATGGCCGTCCCCGGCAATCCAATGGATGGGCGCGCTGCCGGTTGTAACATGTTGATCCGCGACGGCGCCACGCTAGTGCGATCTGCTGCTGATGTAATTGAAGCCCTCGCAATTCCTCCTCAAGCGCCACCAAAAAACCCGACCGTCTCCCCTAAACCAAAGCGACCAGACAAATCTCTCTCCAGAACATTAATGTCATTAATCAGCTCCGCTCCCGTGCAAGAAGACATCCTCGTACGCCAAACATCGGGCTCTGCCCAAGATGTTATGTCAGCCCTGCTAGATCTGGAGGTCACACGAAAAATCGAACGTTTCGCAGGTGGTGCAATCGCTATCAGCCCCTAAGAAACCATGTCCAGCCAGTGACGCAGCAAAGCTTGCTCCTGCCGTTTAGCCTTTCCGCGCCATGTTTTCGCCCCACGGGGGCGTTCACGCTCGGCCAAAGGAATGTTTGCGCGCGCAGCCAGGTCTGCCGACAAAATCGCAAAACTGTATTTGCGATCACCCTTTTCCAGATACCCTGCCAATCCGCGCGTGAAGTTCAACGTTCCCGTCTTCGCGTGCACGCTTACATCGCCCGCATTCAACGAATTTCCGCTGCGATCCACCAGATTAAACGACTTCAAAATCCCGCTTAGCCCGTCTTGGCTCCGCGAATGAGCCAACATCCCGGCCATCTGCGCCGCGCTCACTCTTGATCGGTCCGTCAGTCCGGAGTGATTTTTGAAATTCACTCCGGCGACACCCAAATTCAACCGGACCCAACGCCCCATTGCGCCCGCCGAAGTGGCTAGCGTCAACGGACGCCCACCTAAGTTATGTGATGCCGTAAGGCCGATACACTCCGCGGTTAAGTTATTGGAATACTTCAACATCCACTGCAAGACTTCGTCCATTCGATTGCTCTCGAACTGCGCAAGTTCAGCCGCGTGTGCGGGTACTTTTCCATGCTTGTGCGATGGCAACGACAGACCCACACTAGCCGCCAAGGTCCGGAAAATTTCGCCAACATAGTCGGCAGGCTGGCGGACAGGCAGCCAACGCCCCCCACCATCGCCCAATGCCGATTTCGCTACAGTCCAACGATCATGCCCGTTAACCATAGCGTATTCGAACACTGGCGCACCCCGATTTTCGGCACGAATATCTATCCAGCGAACCAGCGGTTTGTTTTGAATTCCACGCGCATCCAAAGACAAGTTATATCCGGCGGATGTCTGTTTCCATTCGAAATATACGCGGTTGAAATTCAGATTCAGCCCGTTAATTGAAGGGTTGTACCCCAGATAGTCCGGCTGACTCGGGTCAACTTCAGTGATATCCGGCAGCGCGGACCCATCTACAAAAAACCGCCCCGCAACACTGCGAACGCCTGCTGAAATGGCGGTTTTTGCCAACTCCGCCAACTCGTCCGTATCCAGTGCAGGGTCGCCACCGCCGACCAGATATAAGTCGCCTTGAACGGTCCCGTCGACGACTGGTCCCGTCGCAAATAGCCGCGTCGCAAAGCGATAGTCCGACCCCAAAACCTGCCGCGCATAAACCGCTGTAATCGCTTTGCTTACCGACGCAGGCGGCAAAGCCAAATCCGGTTGGTAGGAATCGAGCACCTCGCCCGTGCTTACATCGAACAACGCATATCCCGTGATATTCGACAACGCCGGATCCAATAACCGCGCCGAGGATGTCGCCACGCGCTGCAAATTCGCAGCGTTACGCAACGCCGGGCGCGTTGCTGTACTCGGTGGGTTGGCCCAAGCCAAACTCGGCAAGGACGCAACCGACGCTAGAAAATGTCTACGATCCATAGAAAGTCACTACTTTATCCCATTCCCGTTCGCGCGAAGTTCGGTCGAAGAAATATCGACAACCGGTCCGTCCAACAGACACCATGCTGGTGGCTGTTGAAATGGCAACCGTTTCGCGTTTGCGGCAGGCAATCGCGCCGCGCGGTATTTCACCGCCGCCTTCGATCCCGCCGCCTTAAGGTGTTCGTCGGGCCGCGATGTAACGCCAATTACAACATTCTCGAAAATCCATTCCCAACGCTCCCATTTGTGAACGCTGGCCAGATTGTCTGCGCCCATTAGCCAAACAAAATTCACGTTCGGATGCAGGGTTTGCAAAGCCTCGATGGTGTCAGCAGTAAACCGAGTTCCAAGTTGCGCCTCGATGTCGGTCACCTCGACCTTCGGGTGCTGCATTATTTCCTGACACGCCGCCATCCGTTTCGCAATCGGTGCCGGCCCGTTCGCCTTCAACGGATTTCCCGGACTGACAAGCCACCAGACCCGATCCAGCCCAAAGCGCCGCAACGCTTGGCGCGTAATATGCACATGCCCCGCGTGCGGAGGATCAAATGATCCACCCAGCAGAGCAATACGCATACCATCGACAGCTTTCGGAAATCCTAACATCCCCCCTTTTCCCCGCACAATTCGCGCCTGTCAACGCTTATGCATTGCCCCGCCCCGATGGTTTGGATAAAACGCCTCAAACATGTTAACTCAAAGGGTGGCACCATGGCTTCTTATCAATACGTTTATCATATGGAAGGGGTCTCCAAGACCTACCCGGGCGGCAAAAAACTGTTCGAAGACATCCATCTTTCCTTCCTGCCGGGCGTGAAAATCGGTGTGGTTGGTAACAACGGTGCCGGTAAATCGACGCTGATGAAGATCATGGCCGGCATGGACAAGGATTTCACCGGCGAAGCATGGTCCGCCAAAGGTGCTCGCGTGGGCTACCTTCCGCAGGAGCCAAAACTGGACGAAACTCTAAGCGTGCGCGATAACGTCATGCTTGGCGTGGCCGAGAAAAAGGGCAAGGTTGACCGTTTCAACACCATCGCCATGGAACTCGCCGACAATTACACCGACGAGTTGATGGAAGAAATGACCGTCCTGCAAGACGCCATCGACGCCGAAAACCTCTGGGATCTCGACAGCCAGATCGACGTCGCGATGGAGGCCCTGCGCTGCCCCCCCGACAACGCCGACATCAAAATCCTTTCCGGTGGTGAGCTCCGCCGCGTCGCGCTTTGCAAACTGTTGCTAGAAGCCCCCGACATGCTGCTCCTCGATGAGCCTACCAACCACCTCGACGCCGAAACCATCCAGTGGCTGCAACAGCATCTTATTGAATACAAAGGCACAATCCTGTGTGTCACCCACGACCGTTACTTCCTGGATGACATCACAAGCTGGATTTTGGAACTCGACCGTGGTCGTGGCATCCCATACGAGGGCAACTACTCCGCATGGTTGGAACAAAAAGCCAAACGCCTTGAGCAGGAAGCCCGCGAAGATAAATCCAAGCAGAAAACGCTGGAACGCGAGCTGGAATGGATGCGCCAATCCCCCAAAGCCCGCCAAGCCAAATCCAAAGCCCGTATCAATTCCTATAACGAAAAAGCCAACGAATCCGAGCGCGAAAAAATGGGCCGCGCCCAGATCATCATCCCCAACGGTCCCCGCCTTGGTTCCAAGGTGATCGAAGTTGAAAACATGTCCAAAGCCTTCGGCGAAAACCTGTTGGTCGATGACCTGTCGTTCAGCCTGCCACCGGGCGGCATCGTCGGCGTGATCGGCCCCAACGGCGCGGGTAAATCGACCCTGTTCAAAATGCTGACAGGCCAAGAAAGCCCCGACAGCGGCGAAGTTTCCTTCGGCGACACCGTGCAACTTTCCTACGTCGACCAGTCCCGCGACTCGCTTGCGGATGGCAAAACCGTCTGGGACGAAGTCTCCGACGGACTCGACATCATCAAACTTGGGGATGCGGAAATGAACTCCCGCGCGTACGTCAGCGCGTTCAACTTCAAAGGCGGCGACCAGCAGAAAAAAATCGGCATGCTGTCGGGCGGTGAACGCAACCGCGTCCACCTCGCCAAACTGCTGCGTTCCGGCGGCAACGTCCTGCTGCTCGACGAGCCAACCAACGACCTCGACGTCGAAACCCTGCGCGCATTGGAGGACGCCCTAACCGATTTCGCAGGCTGCGCCGTAATCATCTCGCACGACCGCTTCTTCCTCGACCGCCTATGTACCCACATGTTGGCATTCGAAGGGGATTCCCACGTCGAGTGGTTCGAGGGCAACTTCGAGGACTACGAAGCCGACAAAATCCGCCGCCTAGGGCCGGATTCAGTTAATCCGAAACGGGTGAAGTATAAGAAGTTTACGAGGTGATGGACTGACTTGCACTTTTAACGGCCTTTGGGCTTGGCTCTATTGTTTCTGCGTTGATACAGGTGGCTCTGACTCAACGTGGGCAAAAGAAGTTACGTGATTTCGAGGAACGAAAGGCTGCTTTTATTGGGTTACTAGAAGCATATCACCGAGCAGCCATTGAAGACACCGATGAAGCAGGGAAGAATTTTGCTCTATGGCAAATGCGTTGCGAAATTGTTGCTCCTATGAGTGTGCGGGAAGCAATCGCGAAAATTATTGACACAAATGATGATCGATCGAGAAGAGCCACTGCTCACGAACGCCTAAAAGAGGTTATGCGCGAAGACCTAAACGTTTCAAAATAACCGTAGGGTGGGTGATTCACCCACCATTTCGACATCGCCCAACCACGGTGGGTGAATCACCCACCCTACGTCCAATCCTTTGGCACGATTCCTCGGCGCACATCGCGATGGAATGACGAATACGGCCAATCGGCGACCCGTTCGACCAAACCGTGTCTCACCGGATTACCCCAACAATACTCCATATGGTTCCCGTAATCTCGATCATCGCGAATCAAATGCTCCCAAAATCGCCGTTGCCAAATGCCGCGCTCGCCTTTGGCGATTTTACTTTGACTGCGAACCGGTGTGGCACTTAAAGCATGCGAAAATCGCGCCTTAATTTTCCGCCAACGGGTGGAGAAATCAGCATCGCCTTCGGGCAACGTCCACACAGCGTGTAGATGGTCAGGCAACACAACAAATGCATCCGACCATACAGGTTGCTCGATGATCGTTTGTGTATACGCTTTTCGTAAAACATCGACGCTATCAACCAACACCGATGACCCTCGATCAGCGAGAGATATGGTAAAGAAATACGTGGCGCCTTCAATGCGCATTCGGCGATAATTTGACATGGGTTCATGATGTCAGAAAATAGTTAATGATGGGTGAATCACCCACCTAACACTCCCCTCAAAACAAATCATTATGCCGATCCCGATCGCCATTCGCCTCCACATATTTCGCCACCCGCGCGAACATATACATCCGTAACACCCCGTTCATCTTCGCCTGATACCCCGCGCCGCTGCGCTTGAAGAACTTCACCACGTCCTCGTCAAATCGTGCCGTGATGCGAGTGCGTTTCGGGCGGTCGGGGTAATTATCCTCCATCGCGTACCAGCCCTTCGGGAATTGTTCGGTAAACAGCATCCGGCTTCTCAGATCAGTTCCATGACGATACATGCGGTCACGATGCAGGCACGCCTCCAACTCGGCTTCCGCCACGCGTTCGGCTTTGGTGGGTTTGCGGTCAATGTCTTCTAGAATCAAAAATGGCCTCCTGATAATTCAAAAGGCCATTATGCGTTTAAAAGGTTAATATTTCGTGCGCCAAAATTGTACATACGTGTTGTGCACGCATTGTGTACGGGTTGTGCACACGAAAAATCATCGCAAAAGCGGATTAGTTAACGGCCTGAACCATACCCTTTTCGGCTGCCAACTCGCGCATCTTCTTCTGCAATTTTTCGAACGCCCGCACCTCGATTTGGCGAATACGTTCGCGGCTAACCGAATAGACTTTGCTTAGCTGCTCCAACGTTTTGGGTTCCTCGGACAAACGGCGTTCCGTCAGGATATGTTGTTCCCGCTCGTTCAACTCCGCCATTGCAGCACCCAGCAACTCGCGGCGTTGTGCCAACTCGTCCTTCTCGGCGTAATCCGCAGCCTGATCCGCATCTTCATCCTCAAGCCAGTCCTGCCATTCCGCAGCCCCTTCGCCGTCAGATTTCACCTGCGCATTCAGGCTCGCATCCCCGCCACCCATCCGGCGGTTCATCGAGATCACTTCTTTTTCCGTCACATTCAGTTGCGTGGCGATTATCTTAACGTTTTCAGGGCGTAAGTCGCCTTCTTCCAGCGCACCAATCTTGTTCTTAGCCTTGCGAAGGTTGAAGAAAAGCTTCTTTTGCGCCGACGTGGTGCCCATTTTCACAAGCGACCAAGACCGCAGCACATATTCCTGAATGCTGGCACGAATCCACCACATCGCGTAGGTCGCCAGACGGAATCCCTTCTCGGGGTCAAACCGTTTCACAGCTTGCATAAGGCCCACATTCGCCTCCGAAACCACCTCGGCAGTTGGCAATCCGTATCCGCGATACCCCATCGCAATTTTCGCCGCCAGACGTAGGTGCGAGGTCACCAACTGGTGTGCTGCATCGCTGTCTTCATGGTCAACCCAGGCTTTCGCCAACATATATTCCTGCTCGGGCTCCAACATAGGAAATTTGCGAATTTCCCGCATGTAATTCGAGAGACCCTGCTCAGGTGATGGCGCCGGTAGTTTGGTATAATTGCTCATTCGCTCTCCTCCGTTGTGCTGTTTAACGCACGTTGGGTATGTATATGATATTAACATTAATGGATTTCAAGGTTCTATATCCACAACAATAACATATTTCGCAACAATCTGCATCCCTTCAATAAATATAGAATCTGCACCTTGACTCTAACCTTTGCGTTCCTTTATGTAACGCAAAGGTATCAGTATGGAACGTAAAGGTTTGCGCCTCATTATTTGTATAGGACAATCGGATGAGCATTATCACCAGAATTAAAGCAGATTTTTCGGACCACTACCTGAACATCATACCATTCGGGATGTTTATGGTTTCGGTTTCTTACGCGGGCGAAGCGATAAATATTTACACTGATAACCGGTGGGAAAGTATCTTTGAATTTTTCCAAACATTCTTCGCTATTGCAATCATTCTGGTGGGGATTCCTGCAACAATCTACAGCGCCGTGCTCGAGATCAGAAAACGTCGACAAAACTCGAAATATGCCGGTGTTGAAGCTGGTTTTGTACAGACACAATACAACACCACCGCCGTTCGCAGTTTTAGTTTCGTTTTCATATTGTTGTTGGTGGTCGAGCAACTGGGACCTAGCATGTTACCCGATATGCTGGCAAAGTTTTTTTTAGAAGTTGTCATCTCGGCCACTTTGATGTTTTTCAGTTTATCGTTTTGGTTTGATATGCTGAAATCCGACGCAGACAACAACGATGAGTAAAGTCCTCGACAATCGAATCCGTGTTTACCGCGCCGAGCACCGCATGTCTCAGGCAGATTTGGCCGAAGCTATCGGAGTTTCGCGCAAAACCATCAGCACCATTGAAGTTGGGCGGTTCATACCTTCCACCATCATTGCATTGCAGATTGCGCGTCATTTCGAGGTTAGATTCGAGGATGTGTTCTGGTTAAAAGAGCCACCAGAAAACGATACCAATTGAGGAGATATCAAGAATGCTGGAACTACGCCCGAATTGCGAGCTTTGTGACCGTGACCTGCCGCCTCGATCACAAGAGGCCATGATTTGCTCATACGAGTGTACTTATTGTCAGGACTGCGTCGAGAAAATTCTACACAACGTGTGCCCGACGTGTGGCGGCGGGTTTGTACCTCGGCCAATTCGCCCACAAAAAGCGTGGCGCGAAACGCATGCGCTTGGATTGAAGAATAACGCCGCCTCACAAACACGCGTGCATTCCAAATTTATACGCGCTGATATTGATGCGCATGTTCAACGCATAAGGCATCTTGCGCCGGAAGATCGCTGACGCCTAATCCCGCCGCAAAACCTTCATCACGGCCTCGAAATCTTCTGGTAGTGGTGCTTTGAACTCCAGCTTCTCCTTCGTAACCGGATGCACAAATCCAAGCGTAGCAGCATGCAACGCTTGGCGTCTAAACCCGCGCAGCTCGTCTGCCGCCTCGGCCGAAATTGCGCCCTTTGGGATAGCACGACGAGAGCCATAAACCGGGTCGCCGACCAGCGCATGGCCAGCATAGGTCATATGCACACGAATTTGATGGGTGCGACCTGTTTCTAACCAACAATCGGTCAGCGAAGCCACGGGTTTTTCTAACGGCCCGAACGCCTCCACCACGCGTGTCCGCGTTATTGCGTGTCGCCCTGCATCCACAACAACCGTCATGCGCTTGCGGTCATGTTTATGCCGCGCGATATTACCGGAAATCCGGATCACACTGCCTGGTTCGAACGTTACACCTTTAACTCCGGCCAATCGCGGGTCTGCCCCCGAAGGAGCCCCCCAGGTCAATGCCAAATAGTGACGATTCATATCATGCGCTGCGAACATCGCAGCCAAGCCTTGATGCGCCTCGTCCGTTTTTGCCACGACCAACAGGCCGGATGTATCCTTGTCGATCCGGTGCACAATGCCCGGACGCTTCGCCCCGCCGATTCCCGATAGACTATCGCCGCAATGATGTAACAATGCGTTAACGAGTGTCCCTGTCTCGGATCCCGGCGCCGGATGCACCACCATTCCTGATGGTTTGTTAACCACGATCAGGTGTTCGTCCTCAAACACCACATCCACCGGAATATCCTCGGGCATTGCGTCGATATCCGTCACTTCCGGCATTTCCACCAACCATACTTGTCCAGCTGAAACCTTGCTTTTGGGTTCGAGGGCGACGTCGCCACCTTCCAACCGTACAGCCCCTTCCAGAATTAAATTCTGCAAACGCGAACGTGAAAGCGTAACGCCCTCTGGCACAACCGCGGCCAAAGCTTTATCAAGACGTTTAGCAGGGGTCAGCCCCAGCTCCAGCCGCAACGGATTTTCAAAAGGGTCTGCCATGAGCGAACCAACTCCTAAGTACGACGTGATACCAGAACCCGCCAACCTGCGCTTCTTGCGTCGATTGGTGACGGTGCTGACCGCGACAATGATATTGGGTCTCCTAACCATTGTTGTACTGTTTGTCATCAAGTTCATGGGTCCAGTCACGACCCGCTTGACGTTACCGGCCGAAATCGCCTTGCCAGACGGCCAAACTGCCCAAGCCATCACGCAAGGTACCAGTTGGATTGGCGTCGTCACCGTCGACGCCGAAGGAATTGAGCGCATCCACATCCTGAACCTAGACGGCACCCCGCGCCAAGTCGTAAACATAACCCCATGAACCTTCCAGCCGGATTCCTTGATGACTTACGTGAGCGCACGTCCCTGACCCAAGTGGTCGGGCGTAAAGTCATGTGGGACAACAAGAAATCCAACCCCGGCAAAGGCGATATGTGGGCACCCTGCCCCTTCCATCAGGAAAAAACTGCCAGCTTCCATGTGGATGATCGCAAGGGATTCTATTACTGTTTCGGTTGCCACGCGAAAGGCGACGCCATCGGATTCGTGAAAGAAACAGAGAATGTCGGCTTCATGGAGGCCGTCGAAATCCTCGCCCGCGAGGCAGGCATGCCCGTCCCGAAAGCCTCACCGCAAGAACAAAAACGCGCGGACACTCGTAAAACGCTGGCCGATGTAATGGAACAAGCGGTGAAATTCTACCGCCTGCAACTGCACTCCGCCAAAGCGGCCGAAGCGCGGGCATATTTGGAAAAACGAGGCCTTCCCGAATCCACCTTGGAACGCTTCGAGATCGGATTCGCCAGCGATGCCCGCACGGCTTTGTTCGAAGCGTTAGCCGGAAAAAACATCCCCGCCGAGCAGATAATCGAGGCAGGCCTTTGCATCAAACCGGACGACGGTGGCAAACCTTACGACCGTTTCCGTGGTCGCATCATGTTCCCGATCCGCGACGCGCGGGGCCGCTGCATCGCCTTTGGTGGCCGCGCGATGGATCCGAACGCCCGCGCCAAATACCTGAATTCCAACGAAACACCTTTGTTCGACAAAGGCCGTAGCCTTTATAACCACGGCCCCGCTCGCGAAGCGTCGGGCAAGGCCAACGCCCTGATCGTCGCCGAAGGATATATGGATGTGATCGCACTGGCACAGGCGGGGTTCAACCATTCCGTCGCTCCTCTCGGAACTGCTATCACCGAAAACCAATTGGCCATGATCTGGCGTATCTGCCCTGAACCGGTGATTGCGCTTGATGGTGACAACGCCGGTATCCAAGCCGCCCGCCGCGTGATCGACCTTGCACTTCCGCTGCTGGAAGCTGGAAAATCGCTAAGGTTCTGCATCCTGCCCGAAGGCCTCGACCCTGATGACCTGATCCGCGCCCAAGGTGCCGAGGCCATGCAGAAGTTGTTGGATAGCGCCCAGCCAATGGTCGATCTTCTGTGGCAGCGCGAAACCGAAGGCAAAATATTCGACAGCCCCGAGCGCCGCACGGCGCTGGATGCAAGCCTTCGCAACACAATCAAACTGATCAAAGACCCGACCCTGCGGGGCCACTATGGCGCCGCGATTAATGAGCGACGCCACGCTCTGTTCGCCCCTGCGCGCGCAGACAAAAAACCATGGCAAGAGAGCAATCCGTGGCAAGGTAAATCCCAGCGCCAAACCGGCAAAACAAGGGGCAACCGTGCACCCAGCGGCCCGACGCCAAGCGCGAAATCCTCGATGTTGGCCCAATCGAACGCGGGCCCGGCAACAGACGCCCGTGTCCGCGAATGCGCTATCCTGCTTGGCTGTATAAACCATGCGATTTTAGCCGAGAAGTTCGAAACTCGGTTGGAACGAGCGCAATTTTTATCGCCGGATCTACAACAAATCCGCGATGCCCTCTTGTCCTCGCTGCCACAGACCCCACATCGATCAGATACAGAACAACGCGCACATCTGATTGACCGTATGCAGGCAATCCTAGGTTTCGAACCACTGGCGAAACTTCTGTCCATCGGCCAAGTCCGCGCCAACCCTTATTTGCGTGCAGGCGCAGACATAGAATTGGCAACGCAAGCCATCCACGAGGAATTGGCGAAACACGCCGCATTCCTCGGTGTCATCGAGGAAATAAAAGACGCAGAGGAAGAGATCACCGGCGTGGCTGATGAAGGCCTCACATGGCGCCTACAACAGGCCCGCGAGGCACAAAACAAAATCTCCAACGAATCGCTCGGTGATGATTCGGCAGGAGCAGGTGACGAGAGCGGGCTGTCCAAAAGTCTGCAAAAATTGATAGATCAGAAGATTTGGGAAAAGAAAAAGCACTAGTTGCCCTTGCGAATCAGTGATTCGAAGTAGAAATTCCCTACAACCCAATATTCGGCCAAGTGATTCGCGGCTGAACTACCTATGGAGTAGCCCATGGCCGCTAAAGACAACGAGCAGAAAACTGGTGAAGATCAACAGGATAATTCAGGTCCTTTGCTTGATATGAGCCAGACTGCGGTCAAGAAAATGATCGCATCGGCCAAGGCACGCGGCTATATCACCTACGACGAACTCAACCAGTTCATGCCGGCCGATCAGGTTTCGTCCGACCAGATCGAAGATATCATGGCAATGCTCTCGGATATGGGCATTAATATTATCGAGGGCGAGGAAGCCGAAGAAGAATCCACTGACACGGACGTCGAAGAGATCGGCGCGACCACATCGCGCGAACTCGTAGCCGCGGCCGCGACCACCGAGACGCTTGATCGTACCGATGATCCGGTCCGCATGTACTTGCGCGAAATGGGCACGGTGGAGTTGCTGTCGCGCGAAGGTGAAATCGCCATCGCCAAGCGTATCGAAGCGGGTCGTTCCACCATGATCGCTGGCTTGTGCGAAAGCCCGCTGACGTTCCATGCGATCACAATCTGGCGCGAGGAGCTTCTGGAAGAAGAAATCATGTTGCGCGACGTGATCGATCTGGATGCGACCTTCGGCCAGCAGATGGAAGAAGAAGGCGAAGAGGAAGTCGGCGAAACCGCCAAGACTGAATCGCCGGCTGCCGAGAAGAAAGAAAAAGAACAGGTTCTGGACGCCGACGGCAACCCCGTCGCCCAAGATGACGACGAAGATGATGAAGAAGACGAAGCAGCAAACCTCTCGCTCGCCGCGATGGAGGCCGTGCTGAAACCCATCGTTCTGGAAACACTGGACCAGATTGCCGCAGATTACGACCGCCTAGCTGAGATGCAGGAAGGCCGCATGGCCGCTGCGCTTAATACCGACGAAACCTTCACGCTTGTGCAAGAACGCGAATACCAGCGGCTGCGCACGGAGATCGTGACACTGGTGAACTCCATGCACCTCCATAACAACCGGATCGAGGCACTGGTCGATCAGCTTTACGGCATCAACCGCAAGATCATGAGCCTTGATAGCGCCATGGTGAAACTATCCGACAAAGCCCGCGTAAACCGCCGCGAATTCATCGACGAATACAAAGGCGCAGAGCTGGACCCTGACTGGATGGGACGCGTATCCCAAATAGGCACTCGCGGGTGGGACATGCTAACCGGCGAGATGAGCGAACAAGTAGAGGGTGTGCGCGCCGAGATGGCAGAAGTTGGCCAATACATCGGCGTTGATATCTCCGAATTCCGCCGCGTTGTGCAACAGGTTCAAAAGGGCGAAAAAGAAGCCCGTTCCGCCAAGAAAGAAATGGTCGAAGCCAATCTGCGTCTCGTGATTTCTATTGCCAAAAAATACACTAACCGTGGTTTGCAGTTCCTCGATCTGATTCAAGAAGGCAACATCGGCCTGATGAAAGCCGTGGATAAATTCGAATACCGTCGCGGGTACAAATTCAGCACCTACGCGACATGGTGGATTCGCCAAGCGATCACCCGTTCCATCGCCGACCAAGCCCGCACGATCCGTATTCCGGTCCACATGATCGAAACGATCAACAAGCTAGTCCGTACCGGCCGCCAAATGCTGCACGAAATCGGCCGCGAGCCGACACCCGAAGAACTGGCCGCCAAGCTGCAAATGCCGCTGGAAAAAGTTCGTAAGGTTATGAAAATCGCCAAGGAACCTATTTCCCTTGAGACCCCGATTGGCGACGAAGAAGACAGCCAACTGGGTGATTTCATCGAAGATAAAAACGCCGTCCTACCGCTGGAGAGCGCGATTCAGGGCAACCTGAAAGAAACCACAACCCGCGTTCTAGCCTCCCTTACGCCACGCGAAGAACGCGTGCTGCGGATGCGGTTCGGTATTGGCGTGAACACAGACCATACGCTTGAAGAGGTTGGCCAACAGTTCAGCGTTACTCGTGAGCGTATTCGTCAAATCGAGGCGAAAGCGTTGCGTAAGCTGAAGCATCCGAGCCGGAGCCGGAAGTTGCGGAGCTTCCTGGATCAGTAAGCGCAAAACTTTTGGTGGGTTTAGATTGGCGATTAAGGAGTAGAGAAGTGGGATTACACGTTACTTCACTAGCAGAATTCACCAATCGTTCAGACGGAATACGAGATATATCGTATTTTGTTTACTTCTTAAACTACTATCAATTTTCGGATGATATAGTTGACAAGTTTATAGCTGAGATACCGACTCTGGAGCGGCATTTTTCTGAACTTGGGAATGCACTGCTAATCACGTCGCTTAGAAATGTGGACTTTTACAGTGAGGTATTATCTTGGCACAACGTTGTAGGCGTCGATCCTGAGAACTTCGGACCTAGTTTTTTGATCTGCACAGTCCCACCCTCCGCGTTTGTTGAGGGAAAAGTAGATGCAAGTTTTGATTCAGCCGATACTTCAGAAATACCATGGATAATTTTACCTCTACAAAAATTTTGCGACAATGCCAAAGATTTGAACCAACTTTTAAAAGTGGTGGTTGGAGCAATGTCACAGAATAAGCCTTTAGCTGGATTTGAACCCGACGAAATATTTCGCTATATGAATCGTCCCATTGTCTCAGGAAAGCCAAAATATCTTGGAATGGAATTTGACCTTCAATCTCTGTGGCGCACAATAAAAAAAATCAAACTGGTTTCAAAGCCACAACTACCCGCAATATATTCAGATGAAGACGACGATTAATCGTGGTTTTTCGCAGATTTCAAGATAAGCTCTACATTCGTGTGCGGTCCCCGCGCACCAATCAACATCAACCGAGCAACGGTGCGCGGGGACCGCACACCCTACGCCCACCCCCGCCATATAGCGTAATACGATACCCCCTACCCAAAACCTAGAAGCCTCCGTATACTAACCCGTAAACGAGCGAGCAGTTACTAAACGAGGTTTCATATGCGGTGCCCTTTTTGCGGAAATATCGACACTCAGGTTAAGGACTCCCGTCCGGCCGAAGACCACGCAGCCATCCGGCGGCGCAGGGCTTGTCCGGCCTGTGCGGGGCGTTTCACAACATACGAACGCGTGCAGTTGCGCGACTTAACAGTGGTGAAGAAAAACGGCCGCCGCGAGGATTTTGACCGCGATAAGCTGGATCGTTCCATCCGCATTTCAATGCAAAAACGCCCCGTAGAGGCTGACCGCATTGACCAGATGATTTCGGGCATCGTGCGCCGTCTTGAAAGCCTTGGTGAACCAGATATCCCATCCGACAAAATCGGCCAGATCGTCATGGAAACCCTCGCGCGGATCGACACCGTGGCATACGTTCGCTTCGCCAGCGTTTACAAAAATTTCCAGGCGGCGGATGATTTCGAAGAATTCGTTCACGAACTCCGCCCCCCTTCCGAAAACGACTAAATGGCAGGCAATTCGCAAGACGAACGGTGGATGCGCATGGCCCTAGGCCTCGCCCAACGCGGGTTGGGGCGTGTCTGGCCCAACCCCGCCGTCGGATGCGTGATCGTCAAAGACGGCAAAGTGCTTGGCCGCGGCTGGACACAAGCAGGTGGTCGCCCACACGCAGAAACCGAGGCATTGGCCCAAGCGGGCGACGCCAAAGGTGCCACTGCCTATGTCACGCTGGAACCTTGCGCTCATCATGGCAAAACACCACCCTGCGCGAACGCGCTGGTTGATGCGGGCATCACGCGCGTCGTCAGTGCACTTGACGATCCTGACAGTCGTGTCGCCGGACAAGGTTACAAGGCTCTGCGCGATGCCGGTATTGAAGTGACCGAAGACGTGCTGACCGATGCCGCGGCTGAACTTAACCAAGGGTTCTTGCTAAACCGTACCATCGGCCGGCCAATGTTCACCTTAAAAATGGCAGGCACCATTGACGGGCGCATAGCCACCGCTAGTGGCGAAAGCCGTTGGATCACCGGCCCCGAAGCCCGACGCCACGTCCATTTAATGCGAGCCCGCCACGACGCCGTGCTAATCGGCGCCGGAACCGCCCGTACCGACGATCCGCTGCTGGATGTACGAGACTTGGGATTGGGCGGTGAAAATCCCGTCCGCATCATACTTGATGGCGGGTTATCCCTGTCGTTGACCTCACGACTGGCGCAAACGGCCAAATACACCCCTTTGTGGATTTGCCACCGTGCCGGGCTGGACAAAGCGCGTTTGAAAACTTGGGAAGAAGTCGGCGCGACACTGATCGAGGTTGCCCATAAACAATCCGGCGAGTTGGACTTGTCCGATATGGCGATCCAGCTAGGCAAGCGCGGTTTAACCCGTGTGCTTTGCGAAGGTGGTGGACTTTTGGCCGCCTCCTTAATCGCTTCTGATCTGGTTGACACGTTGGTGACTTTCACCGCCGGTTTGTCGATAGGCTCCGAGGGTGGCGCCGTCTTTGGCCCTCTTCAAATCGACGCACTTAAAGATGCGCCAAGATATGATTTGGTCGCGAGTAAAACCGTTGGTCGCGATATCATGACGACTTGGAAACCTAGCGCCAAATAGACGCGTGGCCTACAAAAGAACCTTGTAATTTTGCCAACACCCGCAATCTTATGGGTTTGCGGGTCAGCCCTGACGCCAAACGATCGACAATTAGTTCGGGTGTACAAGGCAGGTTGGAAACAGGGTCGTGGTAGCTTGGATAATCAATCAACGTTGCATGAACCAATTGGTCCAGTGATACGTTCAAACCACGCCTTTCAAGAATTGGGTCGCGATCCTTCGTCAGCCCCCAGCCCGCGTAAAACGGCTGACCAAGGCAGGTAACTTGCTTTCCACGCAACAAAGCCTCGAACCCCAGAAGCGAGGTCATCGTCCAGACTTCATCACTGGCCTCTATCAGCTTGGTCACGTCGGCTGTCTCGACAATACGGTCACACAAATTCAACGCTGCCTGTCTGGTAACCGCCCCTTCCCTAAGCCCCGCCAGAACATCAGGGTGCGGCTTATAAACGATATACGCCTTCGGGTGCGCCGCCCGCGCGGCTTGCAGCAATTCCAGGTTTGTCCTCACGATTCCCGCACCGCGTTGGATTGAAGCATCATCCTCCACCTGTCCGGGCACCAGAATTATTCTACGGCCTACAGGAAATTCCGGCGCCTCAGCGCCCTTCAGGTTGTACTTCGAAACACCGGTTTCAAGTATTTTCGCCCGCAGGGCTGCGGCCCTGTCGATAGCACAGGTGGGTAAATCGGGGGACTTCGAAATCAGGAACTCAAGCTGGCTGGGTTTGACGGGGTCATAGTAAATACCCCGATCATCCAGCACCAAGGATGCCGCAGGTGTTAGTTCTGCGCCCAACCCCGTTGATCGCAAAAAACCGTCCTCCATCCGTTGCAAAGGCACATTTGCGGTCTTGCACATATCTGCCAAACCAGAACTCTCAGCACTTGCCCAAACAACAACCTTTCCGCCGGATTTCCGCGCCTTGGCAACGGCCTCCGATTCAGTTTTCACAAAAATGGCACCACGCAAGAACCGCGCCACATTCCAGCGCTTCCACATTCGCATCCCAAGCGCATACACCGGCCACGCCCCGCCCCAATGATGCCGCGCTTGCGCTAATAATTGCTGCGAGGCATCCTCGAATTCACACGCGCGTCGACGGGCATGATCGTACCAGAAGGGATAAACCAGCATCGCGCCCGCAAACAGTTCATCGACCGATAACTTTCTATTCCGGCGCGGTGTTTCTTGAAGATCGTCGCTAAGCCCCCAGCCCGCATAAAACGGGACGCCAAATACTACGGGACGATGCCCAGCCAGTATCGCTTCGAATCCCATTTGCGAGGATACGCAGTACACTTTTGAGGCCCCTTCCAACAAATCCCACGGGTTTATCGGTGTGCTGCTTAAAACAGTATTTTCGTCTTCGTCAGCTTCCGAAAAATGTCCGCGCTTGTCGCCACTTTGTACGGCCGGGTGCGTCCGGATGATAATTCGCTCTTCTGGGTTTTCCGCCCGCGCAGCGGCCAGCATCCGCGCAAAACTGCCTGCATCCGCCAACCCGCCCGCAATAGACGCATCACCAGCTACTTGATCGATGACCAGAACATATCCAGCCTCTGACCTTACACCGCGCGGAACGGCGTTATACTTCGACAACCCATAATGGCGCAGGAACGCGCGCCCTCGGTCAGCCCGCACCAACAAGTTTGCGTCAAAATCCGTCGTTTGCAAAATTTCTTCTAACCGAGAGGGCGAACGCGCCTCAAAATGCACACCAACGTCGTCGATATTCAGCCCGCAGGGCGGCGAACCCAATCCCGGCAAAACCGAGCGCAAAAATGCATCCTCGAAGGTCACAACGCGCGACAATGGCCAGCGCGAAAGTACTCGCCACGACATCGGAATGCGCCCCCAAACGCCGATATCCCGATTGTGCTGCCTGAACCATCCAATCGAAAGCGAATATCCAGCCGCGCGGATTACACGACGCAAAGGTCGTGAAAATACCAGTCCGGCCGAAAAAACTGAAATGCGTTTCCGCACAGCCTTACTCAAAGATATCAGCTGTACCGGTTAGCGCCGTATCTAGAGACGAGGTGGCATTCAACGCGCCAATCACGGTGAACAACAAACTGCGCCATTTCACATACGGGGCTTCGGTAACGTAGATCGTATCCTCGTCGTGGATCGGAAATTTTCCGGCCACAAACATGCTGGATTGAGATGTTAAATCAACCAAATACGCAAACTGCTGTGGGCCGACCAGATCACTGCGTCCCAGCACGCGATTGGCAATCGCCGCCGATTCTTCGCGGAACACGAAAATCCCCTTGGCGTTCGATTGGGTCGAGCGAAGCCCACCCACCGCTGCCAACGCCTCCAGCACCGTTGGGTTATGGGTTTCAAAGCTAATACGCTTCTGGCGCGTCGTCCCCATCGAAATAAAATACCGCTCGTCCTTTTCCAGAACAATCTTGTCGCCAGCGCGCAACGGAATGTCATTCGCCGGATTATCAAGCAAATCCTGAAACCATATCGCGCCAACATTTGTGCCACGCCGCACTGTGATTTTCACCACTCCGGGATCAAGCGTAATGCCGCCCGCCCGCGCCAACATACCAGTCAACCGACGGTTGGATGCATCAATCGGATATACACCTTGCCCACCAACGCCGCCAAGAATGCTGACGGTCGCGCCCTCACCGGCCTCGCGTCGCACCTCGATCTGCGGGTCGGGTGTTTGGCCGTCCAGCAGCGCGGTGATTTTCAACCTCAAATCATCTGGCGTATGCCCGCTTGCCTTAACAGTTCCGGCATAGGGGATAAATATGTTTCCAAGTTGGTCCACCCGCATCGCAGGCAAAGTTGTAACTTTCTGTCCGAGCGTCGAGAACAATCCGTTTTCGACGTTTTCCCAGATGGTAATGGTCAGCGTGTCCCCTGCGTGAATTCGATCAACGGAAACAATGCCAACATTGCGAAACGATTGACTGAAGCCCGAGGATTGTTCACGCGTGCTGGCATGTATTACTGATTGGTTAACGTCGACGATGAACATGTCTCCACCGTTTTCGACGCTGCTGTCTTGTATATCTTTCACGCTAGGCCCGGACGAGGGCAACCCACAAGAGGCTAAAAACATGCAGACAACGGGCAGAACGACCAACCGAAGTTTACGGGAAACATTGTTAGTCATAAGAATCATCCTGTCCATCTAACGAACGGCGAAAATACCAACACAGGCTTGTGGAAGCAAACCTTATGTAACCCTATGGTCGACTCCCCCGACCAGTTTCACATCGGCACTTTGAGTATGCTGTGATTCCAGCTTGGATAGATACGGATCCTCATTTGCTAACATCAAGTCCACCAACCTGCGCAACAGCTCCGCACGCCCGCGCTGCGTGTAATATCCACCACCGATTTGCGAGGTTTCCAGCAGGAACTTCCGGTAATAATTATACGACTCTGCGTCGGGCGTATCGGGTTCGGCAAAAAACTCCGCCAACGAATTCTCCGAAACCAGTTCAGGCTTGGAAAAGACAGAACGGCCCAGCGCGTACACCGGCAAATTTCGCCACAGTGCCTGCTGCGCAGCGGTGGAGTTCACGGTTACCGTACTATTGGCGCTATCCAGCAACGGCCCAAGCTTCCCACCCGGAATATACAAAACCCGCGCTGAAATTCCCGCGCTCTTTGCAACTTTACGTACGATGGAGGGCAGCGGTTCGCGACCATCCTCAAAAGGGTGTGCCTTAAAGACCAGCTTGTGATGCATCGGCGCACCGACAGAAAATTCAGCGATAACCCGCTCGATAAACTCCTCAACCGACTTGAAATCCGAATGGTTTCGCAACGAGGCATCATGGCTAAGTTGCAGCAGCACCAAATGGTATATCGCCCCGCTGCGCAACAATCGCCGCGTGCGAATACGGCGCTGAAGCCCGTGCAATGGCATGCCGGCAAGCTTGTTAATGTAATACCACAACTCGGTTAATACCGAGACCTCACGGTGCGGCCTATAGTTCCTGAACCGCCGTGTCGGTAACGACAAAAACAGGTGGTACAAGAACCCGTAAAACGCATGGTGCCACGCGGAACCCCACAGTACAGGAACCTCCGGTTGCTCCACTGGTTGAGCGTCAACCGCCCGCCGGATATCGTCCATACTCAGGTCCATCAGCATCGAATGCCCGTTAGTCCCACCGCGCTCATAAGTCGCCCAATAGGGCCGCAAATAGCCTTCCTCGAAGCAGTGCGCCGTAATACCCCGCGCCTTCGCAATCTCGCGCGCCGTTGTATGTATCGGACGGCTGTCACCGTATAAAACGATGTCGGTAATGCCTTCGCGCGTCAGAAAACTTTCCAGAAACGCAGGCCATTCCTCGGATGTACCGTTAAACGGTTTGAATCCCGAATTTCGCATCCAGAACACCGCATCCCCGCGATTAAACCCGATCCGTGACACGGACGCCCCCGTCGCCGCAATTTTCGCGCCGAGCTGGCGGAAAAACGGGCCGTGCGGGCCTTGCAGGAACAAAAACTTTCTGTGAGGTGTCAAAACGGTGGTTTCCATAGTGGTAAATAATCGCGCATTAATACGGGAAACGTCGTGTTTTCGCAATTACAATTACCTTGCCCCTACGGGCGCGGCGCGCTACCACAATCCCTGAAGCATAAGGAGAACGGCGTATGTTTACCGGCATTGTTACCGACATCGGCACCATCCAGAAAACCGAAGATCGCGGAGATTTGCGCGCACGAATTTCCTGTTCTTACGACATGAACGGCGTGGAACTCGGCGCCTCCATCGCCAGCGACGGCGTTTGCCTGACGGTGGTCGCCAAAGGTGATGACTGGTACGATGTTGATATTTCCGCTGAAACAGTCTCCAAAACCAACCTCGAAAGCTGGACCGCTGGCACACGTGTGAACTTAGAGCGCGCCTTAAAGCTGGGCGACGAGCTAGGCGGGCATATCGTATCAGGCCATGTCGACGGCCTCGCCACCATCATCAAGATGCAGGACGATGGCGATAGCACTCGTGTGACCCTGACCGCGCCCGACAGCCTTGCGAAATTCATCGCTCAAAAGGGGTCCGTAACCCTCAACGGCGCATCGCTGACGGTTAACGATGTGAACGGCGCTGATTTTGACATCAATTTCATCCCACACACCAAAACCCACACCACGTGGGGCGCGGCGAAGGTGGGCGATAAAGTGAACCTAGAAATCGACACCATGGCCCGCTACGTCGCCCGCTTGCAGGAGTGGGACAGTTGACCCGCATCGGCCACAACAACGGCCCAACAATGGAGCCGGGCGAAAGCTGGCGCAGGCACTGCTGGAAAAAGGCACGCCATGACTTACTGCCAACCCTTCCAATCGAAGTTTTGCGCCGCCGTGTGGCCCGTGCCAAGGAACTGGGGTTGGATTACAAATCCTACGCCTCCATTCGCGCGGCCAGCGGCCATGACGTAATCGCCTTCCTGTTTTCGACGAATGCCCTACGCGTTATGGCAAAATCACCAGACTTGCCTGCGGACCGGTTGCAAAAGTTGACCAGCATCACCGATTGCCACCGCACCGTTGCCGTCCATCGCCCGCTAACACCCAAAACCGTGTTGGACACGCTGCCGGATCAACTTCTCGACAGCGTATTTGCCGCCCCCACCTTCACCGATACATGGGGGCAAACCCGCGACATAATCCTCCAACAACTGCACACCAAACGCCTGCCGCTTGACGGGGTCGTCGTCATCGGCGACACCTCTCAAGAACGCGCATGGGTGGGTGCTGCCCGCCTCGCAGGATACGTTTCCGCCGACCAGTTTTTCGCCCGTTAAGGAGCCAATCGTGACTGACTACACATCTGCCATATCATCCATCGAAGACATCATCGAGGACGCCCGCAACGGCCGCATGTTCATCCTTGTTGACCACGAAGACCGCGAGAACGAGGGTGACCTAGTGATCCCGGCCCAAATGGCCACGCCCGATGCAATTAACTTCATGGCCACACACGGCCGCGGCCTGATTTGCCTGACCCTGACCGGCGAACAGATCGAGCGTCTGGGCGTACCTATGATGACGTCCAGCAATTCGTCCCGCCACGAAACCCCGTTCACTGTATCAATCGAGGCGGTAGAGGGCGTGACCACCGGCATCTCAGCCCACGACCGTGCCCATACCGTTTCCGTGGCGATCAACCCGCAAGTCCAGACCCGCGACATCGCCACCCCCGGCCACGTATTCCCGCTAAAAGCCCGCCCCGGTGGCGTGTTGGTACGTGCAGGTCATACCGAGGCCGCGACTGACATTTCTCGTCTTGCAGGGTTGAACCCGTCCGGCGTTATTTGCGAAATCATGAATGACGACGGCTCCATGGCCCGCCTGCCAGACTTAATTAAATTCGCCCAAAAACACGGCCTGAAAATCGGCACAATTTCCGACCTGATTGCCTATCGCCACCGTCACGACAATCTGGTCCGCGAAACAGCGCAAAAAACCGTAACCTCCGCTTTTGGCGGCGAATGGAACCTGCGGGTTTTCACTGACGAGACATCGGGCACTGAACACATTGCCCTAACCAAAGGCGACATCACCAGCTCTGCGCCTGTTCTGGTGCGCACCCATGCACTTAATCCGCTAGAAGACGTGCTTGGCCTGGGCGCCACATCTGCGAACAAATTGCCAAAAGCAATGCAAATCATTGCAGACGAAGGCCGCGGTGTGGTCGTCCTATTCCGCAATCCTAGCCAGAAGCTGGACCTTGAAAATCAGGAAGCACCCGAAACGCTGCGCCAAACTGGCATCGGGGCACAAATCCTGTCCAGCCTCGGCTTATCCGAAATCGTACTGCTGACCGACAACCCCATGCCCAAGGTTATCGGGCTGGATGCGTATGATATCACCATCATCGGCACCCGACCCATACAGGAAGGCGCGTAGCTCATGGCCCAAGCGGAAACCCACTACATCCTGCCGTCCCCGAAATTCGACACGCCAACCCGCGTGCTGATCGTGGTTTCGCCCTACTACAAAGATATCGCCGCAAACCTCGTCGCAGGCTCAACCGCCGCGATCGCGGCTGCTGGCGCTACATATGATATCATCGAGGTTCCCGGTGCACTCGAAATTCCCACGGCCATCAAGCTGGCCAGCGGCGCATACGACGGATTCGTAGCCCTTGGATGCATCATTCGCGGCGAGACAACGCACTACGATACCGTCTGCAACGATTCCTCCCGCGCGTTAAGCTTGATGGGGTTGGAAGGTATTTGCATCGGCAACGGCATTCTCACGGTCGAAAACCGCGATCAAGCCGTGGTTCGCGCCGATCACGAAGGCCAGAACAAAGGCGGCGGTGCGGCGGATGCGGCCATGCACCTGATTACGATAAAGCGGCGCTTTACAAAGACAGGCTCGGGGCGTATTGCACCCACTTCCGAACACATCCTGATGGCTGGTGAAGCCTTCGGGGATCATGGGACTACCTGATGTCAAACACGCCTAAACCAACGCAAGCCCAGAAACGCCAAATGCGCTCGGCGGCTCGACTGTACGCAGTCCAAGCCCTGTTCCAGATGGAGGCGTTGGGCGAGGCACTGGAAGACATCCAGACCGAGTTCGAAGAATTCCGTTTCGGCGCCACAATCGGCGGAGACACTTACGCAGAGGGCGATCTGAAATTGTTCCGCGCGCTTCTATCCGAAGCCGTGTCGAACCAAGCCAAAATTGACCAAATGACCGACCGCGCGCTGGTTGCCAAATGGCCCATCGACCGCATCGACCCAACACTGCGCGCCCTATTCCGCGCCGCCGGCGCCGAGTTGCTAACCCAAACCACACCACCCAAAGTCGCTATCACCGAATTCGTGGACGTAGCCAAGGCGTTTTTCCCTGAAGGCAAAGAGTCCAAGTTCGTTAACGCAGTGCTGGACCACATGGCCCGCGATGTTAAACCAGACGCATTTGCGCCTAAATAAGCCGCAACGAAGTTTCGAATTAGGCAATTACCACTTCAAAGAAGCTTCGACTGTCTGTCGATTGCTCGTGTGATTTCTCAAAACCAGATTTTTCGAGCACGCGGACCGACGCAAGATTGTGGTTATCGACACCTGCAAGCAAACGTACCGCTTGTCCTTTCCCGAGGTTTGCAAGCAAAGCCGTAACAATCTCGGTTGCATACCCTTTTCCCCAGTCCGCTTCGCCCAGAAAATAGCCAAGATGAATTGTGCGCAACGCAGACGGCTCCGGCCCCTCGGCCAAGATTATCAATCCGACCAAACGATGCGCACCTCTTGAATGGACACACAGTACCTGTGCTTCGTTAACTCGCTCATCTACCCATTCGGAAATTGAATCCTGACCTGCGGCAACCTGCATCGATGCAGGTAGATACCGTGTTATTTTCGCCGTCAGTATGTTTTCCAGCGCACGTTCCAGAACACCTCTTCTGGATGGGTCGGATAACTCTACGTCCCAATTGTCTATGGACAGTCTTGCAGTTAGAAACTTCATGCGGATAACCTCGGTAGACTCTCATGAGATGTATTAATCTGCGCGGAAATGTAGCGAAATTCAAGTTGATTTCAATCGACCCAAGGTCGCCCAAACCGCGACGAACACGTCTGGTCATTCCAACTTCTAAAACCTAGACTTCGACCAACCACAATTCCGGAGCCCACGATGTTCGCGAAACAAGACTTGAAGTTCGAGCCGATCCCCCTGCCAGACCACATCGATATGTCACCCGAGGACATGCAAAAGGCAGCAGCCGAATTTCTCGCCCACATGCGCAAACGCCACTCCGTTCGGGATTTCACCGATCAGCCCGTCGATCAAACCGTCATCGAAAACTGCATCCTGACCGCAGGTTCCGCACCCAGCGGGGCCAACCACCAGCCTTGGCATTTCGTGGCTGTCAAATCACCCGAGATCAAAGCCCAAATTCGCAAAGCCGCCGAGATCGAAGAAGAAAAATTCTATGCCGGTGGTGGCGGTGACGAATGGATCAAAGCGCTAGAGCCCCTCGGTACTGGCGTCGACAAACCTCATTTGACAACTGCGCCGTGGTTAATCATCGTCTTTGCCCAGCGTCACGGAAAGTTTGCGGATGGCACGAAGTTCAAGAACTACTACGTCCCCGAAAGTGTGGGCATTGCGACGGGATTCCTTATCACCGCCCTTCATAACGCGGGGCTGTCCTGCTTAACGCACACCCCAAACCCGATGAAATTCCTGAACGGGTTGTTGGGGCGTCCGCCTTCGGAAAAGCCGGTGATGATATTGGTTGTTGGTCACGCGGACAGAGACGCCACGATCCCTTCTGTTGCAAAACTGAAGAAACCGTTGGCGGAAATCCTTACCATAAAATAAGCCATAATCGCCGAGCAGCCCTTTAGCAGGGCTTTCAACCCCGCGACCAACTGCTCAATATCGGCCTACGTATTGTAATGGTGTGGGGCCGCGCGCAATACGGTTGGCAAGTTCCTGCTTTCCGCATCCAGCCGTGTGCTGTCCGGCTCTGATGCGCCGATAACAACGCCCCTGCTCCGCAAATCCGCCACCGTTTGCCGGCGATCCAGCCCCTCAACCGTGAAGCAAACAATCGCACATTGCTCGGCTCTGGCATCTCGCACATGCGCGCATCGGAACGTAGTTCATATTTGTCCGTTGCCACCCAAGGGGCTGCGAAATGATCGATCATCGCGTGCTCAGTCGTCGCAACAAACGCTTCGCGAATATAGAGAAACCCGATGCCGCGCGGCCCTCGCAAAAACTTTCGACCAGTCGCTGTCAAATAATCACAATTCAACATGCTCACATCCACAGGCCTTTGCCCGACCGCCTGACAGGCGCGTCCAGCAAGTAGGGAATGTTATGCTTTACCGCCACCTTGCCAACCTCTGCGGCAGGATTCACCAAACCGCCATTCCTCGGCACCCATGTGATTGCGATTAACGCTACGCGCTCGTCCAACATCGCTTCTAGCGCCGCCACATCAATAGCGCCCTTATCGTCGTTCGGGATGACATCACTGACAATCCAGTCACGTTTCGCGCGCTGAAGGTAAGCGCATAATTGGCTGCGTATTCCGGCTGACCGGTCAAAATTCGATCACCGGGTTTGAACTGCATCGCTTAAAATGCCTGACACCAAGCGGCATTCGCGTTTTCGTGCAACGCAATTTCCTGTGGCTTGGCGCCGATCAACGCCGCGACTTGCCCATAAACCGCATCCGGCGGCGCGGCCATACGCGCCGCCGCCTCGTATCCGCCGATCTGCGCCTCTAATTCAGTGTGATAAAATATTGCATCAACGACCGGTTGTGGCATCAATGCCGATTCCGACGCCTACAGGTGGTTAACATTCGCCAACCCCCGTGTTTCGGCGCGGACACGTTCTATATCTATGGCCATGATCGGGCCTACTTCCCCTTCTTGGACCGCCGAATATCCTGCGCGACCCGAACCTCTTTATGGAATTTTTTGTGTCGTGCACGACTTTCGGCGATTGTCTCCACCGCTTGATTTTCTTCGCGAACCAGCTTTTGCCAACGCGCTATCCGCGCCTCATTCAGCGTTCCCGCATCCACGGCCGCGCGAATAGCGCACCCAGGTTCGCTTTCATGCGCACAATCGTTAAATTTACAGGTCAGCGCCAGATCGGAGATATCCTCGAACACGGAATCCACGGCGTCGCGCGCATCGACCAGTCGCAAAGCCCGCATCCCCGGTGTGTCAATCAACCACCCACCTGAAACCATTCGATACATGGAACGCGCCGTGGTGGTATGCACTCCTTTGGCGTCATCCTCGCGAATGCCGCGGGTCAGCAAATCCAACCCTGTCATCGTGTTGGTAATCGTTGATTTTCCAACGCCCGACGACCCGACAAGCGCTACCGTTTGCCCAACACCACACCATGGTGCCAAATGTTCAACTGCGCCTTCAGTGGTTGCATCAATCGTTACCGTAATCACATTCTGCAACTCGCGTGTTTTATCCAGAAACACGTCGGGGTCATCGCACATATCCACTTTGGTCAGTACCACTACGGGCTCAACCTCGGCCTGATGCGCCAATGCCATATACCGTTCCAGCCGCGCAATGTTGAAATCCGCGTTGCAGGACGACACGATAAACAGTGTGTCGATATTGGCGGCGATAAGTTGTGCCACGGCCTCCAACCCAGCCGAGCCACGCTTAATCAGACTTTTCCGATCCAGCACCCGTTCGACCTGCACGCTGTCGTGGTTCGTTAGAACCCAATCGCCGACGGCCATGCCGTGTTCGACCAGATCGCGGTGCATCGGAAGCCGGATCGATCCGTGCACCCCTATGGTTTCCAACGAGTTGCGATGGACTTCGGTGACGCGCAAAGGGCGCATGCCCTCTACCTCTTCGATCGATAGTTGTGATTGGAAAAAAGCGCTCCAGCCCAGATCGGGCAGCGTTAATGTTTCATTGTTCATTATAATTCAAGCCTTGGACAAAATTCGCTAGCACCCCGGTCGATTTGCGCGAGGTCTGATTTCATCGGGCTTGCTAGAATAGCGGCCATACGCGGCCTAACGGCACGCCCGGAGGGTGATTACATTTGTCATAAAATTCATCCTCCTATATCGGCGTTTCTTAGGTGAGAGGCTGGACAACGACCCAAACGGGACTCGTTATGGCTGCTTCCTTCCGGATCTGACCAGGTTGGCGAGGCGCTTGCCCGCGCCAACCTCTCGACCTTCAACTAACAATCCCGCAAGGCAAACACAAGAGGGGTAGTTGATGGAAAAATCAACATTTCGGCATATTTTCACCTAGTTTTAGGCGCCTTCCCCTAGGTCAACATATCTTTCCGGTGCCGGCGTGGTAAATAAAGCCTATGCAAAATATCCATTCAGTTTTTCAGAACTACACCGTTTCCGAACGTGTAGCCGATGGCACGATGCACATACTTGGTGTTTTCGGCGCCATATTAGGCGCTGTTTTTCTGGCCATCTGGAATGTTGAGCACCTAAGCGGCGGCCAAACCGCTTCGCTAGTCATTTATAGCATCGCCATGATCGCGACTTTTAGTGCCTCGGCCCTTTATAACATGAGTCCCTGGGAAAGGCCGCGCGCCGTATTTCGCAGGCTCGACCACGCCGCTATTTATCTGAAAATCGCCGGAACATACACACCGCTAGTGGTGTTGATTGGCAGCTTGTCCTCGTATCTTGTACTGGCCATTGTATGGGGCTTGGCTGCATTCGGCGTAATTCGAAAACTGTTTTTTTGGCGCACATCGGGTAAATCTGGAACCATCCTCTATCTGATAATGGGTTGGCTCAGCGTCATCCTGATATGGCCCCTAGTGCCGGTTCTACCGATCGCCGCAACAGCGTTGATCGTCGGTGGTGGCCTGACCTATACCATCGGCGTTATTTTTTATGTCTGGAAGGCTCTGAAATTCTCCCGTGCGATTTGGCACGGTTTTGTTTTGGTCGCCTCGGTATGCTTCTACATTGCTATCGCGCTGGGGACACACAGCGGCGGGATTTGATCGCACTCCGCAGTCTTTAACCAAATCCATACTATTACCCCTTACAGCAGTCATATTCTTGGGCAAAAAGTCGAATAAACCCGCGACGCTCTATGGACTTGGTGAACGCCATAACGCACTCTCCGCGCAAACAGGAGGAATGCATGTTAGACAACGAAGCCGTCACCTTTGCCGGTGGCACATTGGACCGCGCCGCCCACTTGCGCGACGACGACAGCTTGCTAAAAGCCTCAACCGCGCTAGCGATACCTTTGTGGCATGGCAAACCGTTGGTTGATGTTTCGGGTGCGCCGACCTTGGCTTGGTTGCCGATGGATGCGGAAATCCTGAAAGAAGCCGAAGAGGCTCCGATTTTCCTTGGCTTGCAGGAAGGCGAACCACGCTTTGCCTATGACGTATCATCCTGGCAGGATGAAGGCGCCGACAAGGATGAAATGGCGAAGTTTCGCGACGAAAGCCGCAACCAGCATCCAAGCCTTCCAGACACGTTGAAGTTCATCGATCTACGCTCCATTATGGCTGACCTGACCCACAACGATGCAGGCGACGCGGCCACAGCCAAAGGCATTTTTGCGTGGCACTTAAACCACAGATTTTGCGCGAACTGCGGGGAGCCCACCATAGTATCTCAAAGTGGTTGGCAACGCCATTGCCCCGCCTGTTCGCACATGCATTTCCCACGCACCGACCCCGTTGTCATCATGCTGGTCACGCGCGGAAACGACGTGCTGCTAGGCCGCTCGCCCCATTGGCCCGAGGGGATGTACTCGCTGCTAGCAGGGTACATGGAACCGGGTGAAGGCATCGAAGAAGCCGTACGCCGCGAAGTGTTCGAAGAAACCGGCGTTCGGGTTGGCAAAGTTGGCTACCTCGCCAGTCAACCTTGGCCATTCCCGACATCCTTGATGATCGGTTGCGTGGCGGAGGCCCTGAACACAGACCTGACCCTCGACCCTGTCGAGATTGAGGATGCAAAATGGGTTAGCCGCGAAGGTGTTGCCAATTCGTTTGCCGGAAACGATCCAGAACTACTACCGTCCAGAAAAGGCTCCATCGCGCAATTTCTGCTGGAACGCTGGTTAGCGGATAGGTTATAGCGCCCGGATGCAATTCAAACACTCTCAGAAAATCGATGCGCCGGCGGACTATGTTTTCGCCCGCATCACTGATTTCAAGAAATTCGAGAACCATTCCGGACCAACCGGTTTCAGCTTTAAACGCCAAGGTCGTTTGCCCGTTCGCATAAGCACGCGCTGGGATATTTCAGTACCGGTTCGAGGTCGCGCACGTCGTTTTTCAGCAGAGCTAAGCGAATACATCCCGCCGCGAACGCTGTCTTATAAATCCGCCAGTTTGAAATACGAAGGTGTGATGTCGCTGACGGTCAAGCCACTCGATGCGACTTCCTGTCAACTGGACCTTCACGTGGTCGCTAAATCACGCAGTTTTGCGACCAGCCTGGTGTTCAACAGCATCCGTTTGGCCCGAAGACGCATCAACAGACGTATGAACACCGAAATGACAAAATTCGCTAAACGATTAAAGTCAGAGCACAAGGCCAGCGTTTAGCTTATAGATCTACGGAACTCGGCTGTCGGGTATACACCTAGAATATCGAGGTGCGTGGTGAAATAGCCCAATTCTTCGAGCGCGCGATCAACGGCTGGCTCACCGGGGTGGCCCTCAATATCCGCATAGAACTGCGTCGCGGTGAAACTCCCATCAACCATATAGCTTTCAAGCTTCACCATATTAACGCCATTCGTCGCAAATCCACCCATGGCCTTATAAAGCGCGGCCGGAATATTGCGGACCTGAAACACAAAGGTCGTCATAAGGTTTTCGCCGGTCGGGCGTTTGGGTTCCGGCGCCATAACAAGAAAACGCGTGGTGTTGTGCTGGTTATCTTCGATATTCTCGGCGATCGTCTCCAATCCGTAAATCGAGCCCGCCAGCTCAGACGCCAGCGCTCCCATCTCGGGGTTCCCATCTTCCGCCACTTGTTTAGCAGAGCCAGCGGTGTCCACACCTGTGCGCGGCGCAATCGAATGCTCTTTCAAGAACGAGCGGCACTGCCCCAACAACACCGTATGGCTCATCGCTTGTTTGACTTGTTTCAGCTGGGTACCCGGCACAACCATCAGGTTAATGTGAACGCGCACAAAATGTTCGCCTATAATATGCAAACCCGTTTCCGGCAGCAGATGGTGGATGTCGGCAACCCGCCCGTATGTCGAGTTTTCGACAGGTAACATTGCCAGTTCTGCACGCCCTTCTTTGACCGCAGCAACCGCGCCTTCAAATGTATTGCACGGCAGCGCTTCCATATTCGGATACATCTCTACGCACGCCTGATGGGAGTACGCACCGGGTTCACCTTGGAAAGAAATTACACTTGTCATCAGTTACATCCTAGATCGGTCGTTTCGTCGCGCTTCTACACCTTGCAATGGCATAGGGGAAGCGGCTAGAACACTCCACAGCATATTAGGGGGCGCAGCCCCGCCCATAGACAAGGTGAAAACACTTATGGATACGATGACAACAACAAAGATTGTCGGCGGCGTTTGCGGCAGCCTCTTGATTTTCCTATTGGTTAAATGGGGTGCCGAGGTGATTTATAACCCGGGTGGCCACGGTGAAACCGAAGCAGCCTATATGATTGAAGTTGAAGAAACAGCGACGGAAATGGCTTCTTCCGAAGGCGGATCCGCTGATGCAGCCCCAACTGGGCCAACATTCGACGAGCTTTATGCAGCGGCTGATCTGGCGTCTGGTGAAAAAGTATTCAAGAAATGTAAAGCCTGTCACAAACTGGAAGACGGCGCGAATGCTACTGGCCCGTTCTTGTACGGCATAGTTGACCGCGGCATTGCAGCGGTTGATTTCGGTTTCTCCGATGCGCTAACCGCAGTTGGTGGAAACTGGACACCGGCACAATTGAATGCCTTCCTGACACGCCCGAAAGATTTTGCACCGGGTACGAAAATGTCATTCTCCGGTTTGAAAAGCGAATCTGATCGCGCCGACGTTATCGCGTATCTGGCAACGATCGGCGGCTAATCGCCCAAAATACCTGAAAACCGCGCCTCTAGCGCGGTTTTTTTGTGCCTTCACGAAATCGTCGCGCAAACGTGGCTTGCAATCCTCGCGGGCACGGGACTAGCATCAGTTAACAAACAGTTACCCTGATTGATGGAGGCCTCGATGATTCCCAGTAAAAGCAAAGCATTGTTAATGGCAACCAACCCCGCCGATTCCCGTTCGCTAAAATGCTCGTGGACCGGACTGGGAATGGCCATTGTATTTTTGGCTTTCGCCGCGATCTGCGCCAACTAGAAAACCTAGACGTGAAAATTCTGCCCGCAGGCGCTGATGATGCCGATGCCATTATTGCGACCTGGAACCCGATAATCCGGGATACCACGGTTACCTTCAACAGTATCGAGAAATCAGCTCGCGACGTTGCAGCGTTAATAACGGATCGCCACGCCGCCGGACAAGCCTTTCTAGTTGCGCGCCAAGGTAACAATTTTCTGGGGTTTGCGACCTATGGCAATTTCCGTGCTGGCATCGGGTATGCTCAGACAGTCGAGCACACGGTCATGTTGGCGGACCACGCGAAAGGCCAAGGTGTGGGGCGCGCATTGTTATCCGCGTTGGAATCACATGCCCGCACAAACGACATCCATTCGATGATCGCCAGCGTCGCTCAGGAAAACACGGCCGCCATCGCCTTTCACAAAGCGCTTGGTTTTACTCAGGTCGCGCACATCCCCGAGGCAGCCCACAAGTTTGGACGTTGGCTGGATGTGGTTTTCTTACAAAAAATTCTTTAGCCGAATGTTTGGAACCTTCGGTTTTAACTTCCTGCCAATCTGTTAGGCTACAAATATGTCAGTATGGACCCGTATCACCGAAGCGCTCTCTTCTCTTGCAAAAGGGGAAGGGCTTTATGCGATCTTCGAAAATCTCAAGCGTCCACCAGAAAAAAGCGTCGCGTTCACAATTGCCGTCATCGCTCTGGGTGCAAAAATGGCCAAAGCGGACGGTGAAGTTACCCGCGACGAAGTAATCGCGTTTCGGCAAGTATTCCAGATCCCGCCAGAGGATGAAACACAAGCCGGCAAGCTGTTCGACCTCGCGCGTACAGATGTGGCCGGCTACGAAATATACGCCGCCAAAATCGGGAAAATGTTTGAAAACGACAGTGCCATCCTGCACGATCTGATCGAAGGATTGTTCCACATCTCGATGGCCGATGGGCATTACCACCCTTCCGAGGATGCGTTTATTGAAGACGTCAGTCGCATATTCGGGCTGCCGCCACAGGTATTCACCTGCCTACGGTCTCGCTATGTTCCGGGCGCTGCGCCGGACCCATATTCTGTGTTGGAAATCGGCCACGAAGCCGATTTGGCAGCAGTGCGAAAGGCGTGGAAACGTATGGTCCGCGAAGCACACCCAGACAACCTCATGGCCCGCGGTTTGCCTGCCGAGGCTATCGCCTTGGCCAATACCCGACTGATAACCATCAATACTGCATGGGCCGAGATTCAGCAAAACCACGAGGCGGCGTGACATGCGCATCGCAACCTATAATGTCGAATGGTTCGAGGCTTTGTTCGATAAAGACAATAATCTACGGTTGGATCAGGACGGTTCGCGCCGCTATGATGTGAAACGTGCAGATCAATTGAACGCAATCGCACACGTGATGCAGCGCGTTGACGCCGATATTACATTGATTGTTGAGGCTCCGAATACGGGTGGCACTCAAAACACGATTGCAGCACTGAAAAGTTTCGCCAAGCATTACGACTTGCGCCAAAATGCGGTCGCAATGGGATATACCAATGACACCCATCAAGAATTAGCAGTGATGTATGACCCTTTCGTAGTCAGCGTTTCGCATGATCCGTTAGGGGAGCTATCGGATGGATCGAAACCCGCTGTGGCACCTCGCTTTGATGGCAGCTTTTGTTACGATGTTGACGTTGATGGCAAAGCTGAAGTGTTCAAATTTTCCAAACCCCCGATAGAGCTGTCGGTGAAGCATCTAGAAAGCGGTAAGGATTTTCGTTTGATCGGTGTACACACCAAATCGAAAACGACCCATGGCGCAAACGGCCCAAAGGAAGAGCTGGCAATGATGGTGGAAAACCGTCGCAAACAGCTGGCGCAATGTATCTGGATTCGCCAACGGGCCGAAGCCCATCTAGCCGCCGGTGATCCGCTGGTAATTCTGGGCGATTTCAACGATGGTCCCGGTGTCAACGAATACGAAACCCTGTTCGCACGTTCCGGCGTGGAAATCGTTCTTGGGGACAACGACGCAACCCGGCTGATGGAACCACATGCCGCGATCATGTTGGACCCACGCCAAGCTTGGTCGCTCTCGACCTCGCGGTTTTACATCAGCAAATTCAAACGCTACCTCAACGCCTTGTTGGACTACGTCATGTTGTCGCCGGATTTGGCCCAGACAACCGCCCCCGAATGGCGAATATGGCATCCCTTTGACGACCCCGAATGTTTCAACGACGTGGAAATGCGCGAAGCCTTGCTGAATGCTTCCGACCATTTTCCGGTTAGCGCCGATTTGAATTTTTAGGGGCTTTTACATGGCCCTGCCGCACCTTATCTATATCAAAACAATTTTGTATTTCTGGAGAGCATTATGTTCAAACACACCGAGATTTTTCGCGACAATCGCGACGCCGCAGCCAATGACAATATGGGCGATCTGCCGGAGTGGAATCTGAACGACCTCTACCCCTCCACCGACGGTCCGGAAATCACCAAAGACCTGAAATGGCTCGACTCCGAAGGTCCGGCATTCGGCACGGACTACCAAGGTAAACTAGGCGATCTGGATGCTGCTGGCATGCTGGAATGTGTGCACAGATACGAGCGTATTCAACAGGTTGCAGGCCGTGTAATGTCTTTTGCGGGGCTTCGCTATTACCAGAACACCACGGATGCAGATCGCGGCAAATTCATGGCCGACATGCAGGCGCAAATCACGGATATGTCGGCCCATCTGGTATTTTTCAGCCTCGAGATGAACCGCATTGACGACACCGCACTCGACGCGTTGCTGGCGGCGAATGCCGATCTGAACCGCTATAAACCGATCTTTGACAGCCTGCGCAAGATGAAGCCTTATCAACTGTCTGACGAACTGGAAAAGTTCCTACATGATCAATCCGTCGTAGGTGCATCTGCTTGGAACCGCTTGTTCGATGAAACGATGGCGGCGCTAACGTTTGATGTGGACGGCGAGGAATTCACCCTTGAGGCCACCCTCAATTTATTGTCAGACACTGATCGCGCACGACGCGAAATTGGCGCCAACGCGCTGGTCAAGGTTTTCAGTGCCAACACCCCGTTGTTTGCACGGATCACCAACACGCTAGCCAAAGAAAAAGAAATTCAGGACAAGTGGCGCAACCTGCCAACCCCACAGACTTCCCGCCACCTTTCCAATGATGTGGAACCCGAAGTTGTGCAAGCCCTGCGCGACGCCGTTGTGGCGGCCTATCCGAAACTTTCACATCGCTATTACGCCCTGAAAGCCAAGTGGCTGGGTCTGGACAAAATGGAAGTTTGGGACCGAAACGCCCCCCTTCCCGACGAGGACGATCTGGTCATTCCATGGGATCAGGCCCGCGCGATGGTACTGGATGCCTATGCCGATTTTGACCCGCGGATGGCCGAGATAGCCGAACCGTTTTTCGACAAAGGCTGGATTGATGCTGAAGTGAAACCGGGCAAGTCTTCCGGGGCTTTTGCCCATCCAACTGTGACCAACGTACACCCGTATGTGATGCTGAACTACCTTGGCAAACAGCGCGACGTGATGACCTTGGCGCACGAATTGGGCCACGGGGTGCATCAGGTGCTAGCCTCAAAGCAGGGCGAGCTATTGTCAGACACGCCGCTAACGCTGGCAGAAACAGCGTCTGTTTTTGGCGAAATGTTGACGTTCCGAAAACTGCTGGACAATGCTCCCGATCAGGCTGCTCGCAAACGTCTGCTGGCTGGTAAAGTCGAAGATATGATCAACACCGTCGTGCGCCAGATCGCGTTTTACGACTTTGAGTGCCGCCTACACGCGGCCCGCGCAGAAGGGGAACTGACACCAGATCAAATCAATGCCATCTGGATGGAAATCCAACATGAAAGCCTCGGCGACGGGTTCAACTTCATGGACGGCTACGAGACGTTCTGGACCTACATCCCGCACTTCATCCACTCGCCGTTCTACGTTTACGCCTACGCGTTTGGTGACGGTTTGGTAAATGCACTTTACGCAGTCTACGAAGAAGGTGGCGATGACTTCCAGGATAAGTATTTCGACATGCTGAAAGCTGGCGGCTCGATGCACCATAAAGAACTGTTGGAGCCGTTCGGCTTGGACGCGTCCGATCCGACATTCTGGGATAAGGGATTGTCGCTGATATCGTCCATGATCGACGAATTGGAAGCGATGGAGGGGTAAAGGTTAACGCCGCCAGCTACAAAAACGTGCATACGCGTTGTGCACGGGTTGTGTACGCATTGTGTACGTCAAAAAATGGGCGTTAGCCGTAAAGGTTAACGCCCATTTTTTATGTTAATCGTGGAAATGGCAAGCGACCAAATGGCCGTTGCCTGTGTCCTTAAATTCCGGTTTTTGCGCCGCACAGATGTCCTGCGCTTTGGGGCACCGCGTGCGAAATACACAGCCCGATGGCGGATTGATTGCCGACGGCAGATCGCCCTTGATCAGGATCAGTTCCTTGTTTTTCTCGATCAGTGGATCGGGAATAGGAACCGCCGAAATCAATGCCTGCGTATATGGGTGGCGCGGCCGATCATAGAGGTCCGCGCTATCAGCAATTTCCACCATGTTGCCAAGATAAAGCACCATGATCCGTGTACTGATGTGCTTAACAACCGAAAGGTCATGCGCGATGAAAATCAGGGCTAAGCCCATCTCTTCTTGCAGTTCTTTCAGAAGGTTCACTACCTGCGCCTGAATGGAAACATCCAGCGCCGATACAGGTTCATCACAGATAATCAGCTTTGGTTTCAGGATCAAAGCACGTGCAATTCCAATACGTTGGCACTGACCACCCGAGAATTCATGCGGGTAACGGTTGACCAGATTTGGCAGTAACCCAACCTTTACCATCACTTCTTCGACCATCTTTTTGATCTCGGCCTTGGGGGTTTCGGGGTGGTGGGTTTTAATCGGCTCGGCAATGATTTCGCCGATGTTCATGCGTGGATCAAGGCTGGCTAATGGATCTTGAAAGATCATCTGCACTTCTTGGCGACGCGCCCGCATTTCTTTGTGATCAAGTTCCAACAGGTCTTTGCCAAGCCACAAAACCTTGCCGGATTCTGCCGGAATAAGACGTATGACACCGCGTGCCAATGTGGATTTTCCACAGCCAGATTCACCAACAATCCCAAGGGTTTCGCCTGCTTTTAGATCAAAGCTAACACCATCAACCGCTTTCAAAACGTGGTGCTTAGTCCATGGCATTGCACCGGCTGGCATAACTTTGAAGTAAACCTTCAGGTCTTCAACCTTCATGATGGTTTCGTTGCTCATACCAAAGCCTCCTTCGCGACATTACAGGCGCGCATATGCCCGTCGTCGCCACCGCTGTGAATTAGATTCGGCATCGTTGTCAGACATTCTTCGATGGCAAAATGGCACCGCGGTGTGAACGGGCAACCTGCAGGCATATTCATCATGTTGGGCGGGTTGCCCGGAATTGTGACCAGCTTGTCCAGTTCGGAATCCACACGGGGCACCGCGCTCATCAAACCTTGGGTGTAGGGATGCGTTGGCATGGCATACACGGATTCGGTGGTGCCAACTTCCATCACCTGTCCACCGTACATCACAAGCGTGTCATCACTGTTACCAGCCACAACACCAAGGTCGTGGGTGATCAGGATGATAGCGGTGCCAAAGTCCTTCTGGACTTCAGCCAACAACCGCATGATCTGTGCCTGAACCGTAACATCAAGCGCCGTTGTTGGTTCATCCGCGATCAGTAGTTTTGGGCGACACAGAAGCGACATGGCGATCATCACACGTTGGCGCATACCACCCGAAAACTCGTGTGGATACATGCGTATACGGTTTTTGGCTTCGGGAATTTTCACGGCGTCCAACATCCGGATCGACTGCTCGATCGCCTCAGATTTGGGTATACCATTGTGATGCACCAACACTTCGGCCATCTGGTCCGATATGCGCATATAGGGGTTAAGACTGGTCATCGGGTCTTGAAAGATCATCGCCATTTTCTGGGCCCGAATAGCGTTCAGTGCATCGCCGCCCAGTCCAAGGATCTCCTCCCCCTCGAACTTCACGCTTCCGGTTGCAATACCGTTTGGGGCCAACAAACCCATCATGGAAAACACGGTTTGGCTTTTGCCCGAACCGGATTCCCCAACGATGGCCAGTGTTTGACCTTCTTCAACGTTAAAACTCACGTTGTTAACGGCACGGACTGTCCCATCGGGTGTCGAAAACTCGACGCTCAGGTCTTTAACTTCAAGTAAGCTCATGTGCGACTACCTATCTTTCGGGTCCAGCGCGTCACGCAGACCATCGCCAATGAAATAGAAACAGAACAGGCTGACCACAAAAAACGCCAGCGGGAACAGCAATTGCCATTCGGTGTCATAGCGAATGGTGCCCGCGCCCTCGGAAATTAGCGCCCCCCAACTGGTGTTGGGTTCTTGAACGCCTAGCCCAAGGAACGAGATGAAACTTTCGGTCAGGATCATACCCGGTACCAGCAGTGTTGCGTAAACGGCAACCACGCCCAACAGATTTGGAACGATGTGGCGGGTGATGATCTTGAAGCTGGATACACCGGCTGCCCGTGCCGCTTCGATGAATTCTTTGTTCTTGATGGATAGGGTCTGGCCACGAACAATGCGGCTCATATCCAACCACGCCAATAGGCCGATACCGATGAACAACATCCCGATTGACCGCCCGAAAACTACTAACATCAGGATCAGTACGAACATAAAGGGAATGGCCATCAGGATGTCAACGAGACGCATCATGATCTGGTCTGTACGGCCACCTACATAGCCTGCAACGGCCCCGTAAAGCGTACCAACCAGTACAGCGATAAACGCCCCCACAACGCCAACCATCAAGGAGACCTGCGTCCCCTGAACAACGCGTGAAAAAATATCACGGCCCAAATCATCTGTGCCAAAGAAATGACCCGTCTGAAATGACGGCATACCTTTTGAGGCAGCCGACCCCATCACCGCCCAGTCGATTTCCTCGTTCGACCACACAGCAAAGTATGGTCCGACGAATGAAAAGAGTACGATCAATGTCAGAACCATCAGGCTAACCACAGCCGCTTTGTTGTGCATAAAGCGACGCCGCGCATCGGCCCAGAGCGAGCGACCATCCACAGCATTCAAACCCGATAAATTCTCGGCCATTTCTGCGATTTTGTTTTTTTCTGCTACAATCATTTTCAGCCCCTTAGTAACGGATCTTGGGGTCGATCCATGCATAAAGCAGATCAACAACCAAGCTGAACATAATGGTCAGGAAACCAACCAAAATCGTAATTCCCATCATCACCGAATAGTCACGGTTCATTGCCGAGTTCACGAAAAAGTACCCCATGCCCCCTGTCGAGAAATAGATATCGATGACAACCGAACCAGTGATCAAACCAACGAACGCTGGCCCCAAATACGAAATAACTGGCAACAGCGAAGGTTTTAGCGCGTGCCGCAACAGAATTGTCCGCGACGGTAGGCCTTTGGCTTTGGCCGTTCGGATGAAGTTACTGTTCAGCACTTCCAGCATCGAAGAACGCGTGATCCTTGCAATCGAGGCCATATAGCTGGTCGACAGCGCGATCACCGGCATGATCAGGTATTCAATCGACCCGCCATTCCAGCCGCCTCCGGGAAGCCAACCTAGCCACAATGTGAAAATAATAACAAGCAGCGGTGCCATGACGAAGTTCGGAAGAACCTGTGCGCCAATGGAAACACCAACAGCCAGATAGTCGATCCATGTGTTTTTGCGGATCGCGGCGATTGCCCCCAACGGGATGCCAACGCCGATGGCGAAGACGAATGACCAGAAGCCGTATTTCAGTGTGATCGGGAAGCCTTGGCCGATAATTTCGTTCACCGTGCGGTCTTTATATTTGAACGAGGGTCCGAAATCGAACTGGGTTACCACACTCCAGACATAGTTTACCATTTGTCGCCAAAGCGGCTGATCGAGGCCGTATTTCGCCTCGATATTCGCCAGAACCTGCGGTGGTAGCGGGCGTTCTGATGTAAAAGGCCCGCCCGGTGCGGAGTGCATCAACAGGAAGGATACTATTATCAAGATCAGTATCGTCGGAATAGCGATGGCTATTCTTTTGATCACGTAGTTCAGCATGTCGCAAACCTATGAGAAAAATTCCGTTCGGCGTATCGTCCCGAACTAACAAGGGCGAAACACCGTGCAAAACAAGCGCGGTGTTTCAGTTTCAAAGCGAGTTGTTACTCGGCAACCTTATAAAGATCGCGGGAGTACCAGTTTTGCTCAACGTTGTTTACAGGCCAGTTTGCAAGGCCATCACTCAACATGTAAACACCAGCGTAGTGATACACTGGAACCACTGGCATTTCGTCAGCCATGATCTGCTCAACTTGAGTGTAGTTCGCGCTTGCGTCCGACATCGTTTTGGCTGATGCCATCAACGCATCAACATCAGCGTTGGAGAACTTGCCGTCGTTGTAGCCCGATGTTGTTGTAACCAGATCGAGGAAAGTTGACGCCTCGTTGTAGTCACCACACCATGCGCCGCGTGCAAGATCAAAGTCCTGTGCGCCACGAACTTCGAGGAATGTTTTCCATTCCATGTTCGCCAACTCAACTGTCACGCCAAGCTTCTGTTTCCACATCTGGGACATCGCGATAGCGATTTTTTTGTGACCTTCGGATGTGTTGTACAGCATGTTGAACGACAGTGGGTTATCAGAACCGTAGCCGGCTTCAGCCAACAATTCGACGGCTTTCGCATCGCGATCAGCCTGAGACATGTTCGCATAAGGAACATCAGGGATTTCAAAACCGGCAGTTGCGCCCGGTGTGAAAGTATACGCCGCAAACTGGCCGCCCTGAAGAACGTTTTCAGTGATAATGTTACGATCAATCGCATAGGAAAGCGCCTGACGAACACGAACATCTTTGAACGCTTCTGGACCGCTATCCGACAAGTTGAATGTGTAGTAGTAGCTACACAGACGCGGGAACGAAAACGCGTTGTCAGGGTACTCGGCCTTGAGGCGTGGGTATTGGCCTGACGGTACTTCTGTACGATCCAGTTCACCGGCAAGGTAACGCGTAAGCGCGGTGTTTTCGTCGTTGATTACCAGTGCAACAGTCTTGTCGATGATTGTTGCGGCATTGTTCCAGTAAGACGTATTGCGCTCACGTACCGAACGCTCGTTCGGGATATGCTCGGTAAGAATATATGCACCGTTGGAAACGATATTTTCTGGTTTCGTCCAGTCACCACCGTGCTCTTCGATCACCCAAGATGGGGATGGGAACGTGGAGCCGTGTGTGGTCATTAGCGCGAAATATGGAAGCGAAGCCGTCAGACGTACTTCAAGCGTAAGATCGTCGATAGCTGTAACGCCAAGTGTCGATGGATCTGCTTCACCAGCAAGAACAGCACCTACGCCCTCAATCGACATGATTTCAGCGAACCACGAGTACGGGGAAGCCGTTTCAGGATTTGCCAGACGTTGCCAAGCATACACGAAATCGCCAGCAGTGACTGGTGTTCCGTCTGACCACACAGCGTTGTCACGCAAGGTAAATGTGTAGACGTCTTTCGCGTCGTTTGTTGTAAAACCTGTTGCGACCCCCGGGATCAAGTTACCATCGGCATCCTGGTTCATCAAACCTTCAAAGATGTCGCGAACGACTTCAGAGCCGGTAACGTCTTCAACAATCTGCGGATCGACCGAGCTATGCTCGTCAAGAATCCGATATGTAAATGTTTGGTCATCAGCCAATGCTTCGCCCGTTACCGGATGCGTACCTGCTGCTAGCACTGGTGCTGCGGCAATAGACGCTATTACGAAGCTTGCTGCCAGATATTTGGCAAGATAGCTCATGTTATTTCCTCCATTAGTTTCATTTTTTTGGGTTTTGCGCCGTTGGCATTATGCAACGGTTGAACATTCTGCAAAAACCATCGCAGCAGCCTGCCCTACACACTCATAGCTTTCAACTATTTCCCCGACGTAAACGTAAAAAACGTCGAATATTTTACGGGCACGCTACATTCGATTAGTATACTGAGAGAACATACCGTGAAGATAGACGGAATATTACAGACGGTCTCGTAGTCTAAACCAAAGCATGGCGAGAATCAAAAGTGGTGTGCGCATACGCGCGCCCCCCGGAAAGCGAGAAGTCGGTACATCCGCCATAATATCGAAGCGTTCTGCGGTGCCACCAATCGCCTCGGCCATCAGTTTTCCTGCCAACGTCGCCATAGCTACACCGTGGCCAGAGTACCCCGAGGCCGACAGAATATTGGGGCTAAGGCGTCGGAAATCCGGCATCCGGTTCATGGTAATTCCCAACGTCCCGCCCCACGCATAATCTATGCGCGCGTCGGCCAATTGCGGGTAGATTTCCAACATCGGTTTACGGGCTTTTTCGGCAAGGTTTTTCGGGAATCTATAGCCATAACTTTCCCCCCCACCGAACAGCATGCGGTTATCCTCGGACAGACGGAAATAGTTCACTACAAACTTGCTATCGGCAATCGCAACGTCGTCTCGGATCAGGTCGCGCGCCATCTCTTTGTCCAAAGGCTCGGTCGCGACGATAAAGTTGTTGATTGGCATGACGCGCGCCGCAACTTCCGGCTCCAGATTGCCAAGATAGCCGTTCGCGCCGAGCGCTACAAACTTGGCAGTCACTTTGCCGTCTTCGCCGATAACCTGTGCCGGATCGCCACGCATGATGTTGGTTACGCGCGTTCCCTCGAACACCCTGACACCCGCCGCTACACATGCCCGCGCCAGCCCCAACGCAAAGTTCAATGGGTGTAAATGCCCTGCACCCCAGTCCATGGACCCACCACAATAAACGTCAGACCCCACCGCCGAGCGAAGCGCAGCCTTGTCCATAAATTCAATTTGATTGTATCCATACTCGGCTTGCAGTTTTTCGACATACGCTTGCGTATGATGCAAATTCCTAGGTTGCAGCTCCGCGTGTAAAACACCGGACTTATATCCGCACGCAATGTCATGGTTGTTAATCAAATCGCGAACCGTAGACTTCGACTCCTCGCCCATATCCCACAGTGCACGGGCGTGTTCCGTTCCAACCATCTTCTCAAGTTCGTCCTGCTCAACCCGCTGACCGGAGCCGACTTGCCCACCGTTACGACCAGATGCACCAAAACCTAAGCGCTGAGCCTCAAGTAAAATGACATCATACCCGCGTTCCGCCAGATGCAGTGCCGTGGACAGGCCAGTGTACCCTGCCCCAACAACACAAACGTCGCAGGTTTCCGTGCCTTCCAGCGCTGGAAATTTATCGATCGGCTGTGCAGATGCTGCGTAGTAAGACGCCGGATATTCGCCAGCACGATCATTAACCGTTAGTAAATCCATCAGACGTTCAGAAGCAGATGCTCCCGCTCCCACGGGCTGATAACTTCGAGGAAGGCCTCGGCTTCGTGCGCTTTGACCGCTTTGTAAACGCGACAGAATTCGTCGCCCAGAATTTCGGATAGCTCCGGCGCGCCATCAAACAAATCGAGCGCACCCAACAAGCTGCGTGGCAAAGCGCGCGGCTGCTCGTACGCCTCCCCCTTCAACGGGTCGCGCGGATTCAAGCTCTTTTTCATGCCCAGATATCCGCAAGCCAGCGATGCTGCCAGCGCCAGATACGGGTTGGCATCCATTCCGGAAACACGGTTTTCGACGCGACGCGCAGCCGGGCCGGAGATTGGAATGCGAATGCCCGTCGTGCGATTGTCCGTACCCCATTCAAGATTGATCGGAGCCGAACCAGACGCCACGAACCGACGATACGAATTCACGTAGGGCGCAAAAAAGCTGATAGCGTGGGGAATATAGGTCTGCTGTCCCGCGATGAAATTGTAGAACAGTTCAGTTTCTTTGCCGTCCTTGTCGCTGAAAATATTTGCTCCGTTATCATCCAGAACCGATTGGTGGATGTGCATCGCACTTCCGGGTTCGTCCTGCATCGGCTTGGCCATGAAGGTCGCAAAACAGTCGTTCCTTAACGCCGCCTCACGGATGAGGCGTTTGAAGTAAAACACCTGATCCGCCAGTTTTACTGCATCGCCGTGCACCAAATTTATCTCGATTTGCCCCGCGCCACCTTCTTGAATGATAGTGTCGATTTCCAGCCCGACGGCTTCAGCGAAATCATAGATGTCGTCGATCACGGGGCCGTAATCGTCCACAGCCATCATCGAATAGGCCTGACGGCTAACCACGCGACGGCCAGTGCGGCCCATCGGTGGTTCAATCGGTTTGGCGGGATCCAGATTGGGTTTGGTCAGATAGAACTCGATTTCCGGCGCAACGACTGGCGTCCATCCTTCGGCTTTATACAGTCCCAACACCCGTTTCAGGACATTGCGCGGAATAACCCCGACGGGTTTTCCTTCCAAATCCTGAACTTCGTGAATAACCTGAATGGCAACATCGTCCGACCACGGCACGGCCACGGCGGTGGAATAATCGGGGGTCAGGACCATGTCTGACTCGGTCCATTGATCCTCGATCTCCATATCCACGTAGTCACCCGATACCGTTTGATAGAATATCGACAGCGGCAGGAATGTCTGATCGGACCGCGCGAACGTGTTCGACGGCATCGCCTTGCCGCGCGACATGCCAACCAAATCGCCGATGATACATTCCACCTCTTCGACGCGACGCCCATCCAGCCATTCTTGTGTCGCCTCGGGGAAGCGTGAGACGTATTCTTGTGATTTACGAGCCATTGTTATCTTCTTCGAATTTGAATTGCGTTATCTTACGCTCAAGACCGGACATTTCGCCAAAAGTTCCACTCGGTGCGAAACACCACCCCTAAGTGTTGCCTCTATATTACCTATTCCACGTGTGCCAATTACAATCATATCGGCGCCACAATCCTTAGAACTCTTCACAATCGAGCGTGCGACCGGACCTGTAATAACCTCTGTGGTAATGCCCGAAGCACCCGTTTTCTCGGCGCGGTTTTTGGCATTAGTCACAATATTCTCAGCCATTTTTTCCAATATGTCTTTATTTCCGCCAATAATGTGTTCGGCATCCGCATATTGAAGCAAGCCTTTTGGCAGGTTTTGGCTTTTGATCACATATAGTATCCGCAGTTCGGAGTTCATCGCACTCGCGATGCTCGCACCAAGATCGACGGCTTTTAACGCGTGGTCAGAGCCGTCAACAGCAACAAGAATAGTTTTAAGCATTTAATATTCCTTTATATTTACGTCAAAGATGCCACCGACGATGGCACGTAATCTTTCAGATGGATAGGCATTACCTTAAATTATGGGTCAGAGTCGCCCGACCTCGACGCCTTTAGCGCCATTCTTCTGCGCCATCAGACATAGCCAATCGTGTGCAACCGTCGCGGCTGCTAAGGCAGTGATTTCGGCATGGTCGTAGGGTGGGGAAACCTCTACTACGTCCATGCCTATCAAGTTAAGCGAGCCAAGCCCGCGGATCAATTCCAGCGCTTGCCAGCTAGCCAACCCGCCCGCAACGGGCGTTCCAGTACCCGGCGCGAAAGCTGGATCGAGGCCGTCAACGTCGAACGAGATATAGACCGGCGTGTCGCCTGCGCGTGCCTTGATGACGTCCAACGCTGCGTCGATACCGTTCCGATGGACCCAAGGCGTAGTCAGGATTTCAAAACCGTGGTCGCTATCGTTATAGGTCCGTAGCCCGATTTGGGTGGATTTGGTAACATCGATTACCCCTTCAGAAGCCGCGCGCGCAAACATGCTGCCGTGGTCAAGGCGGCCGGGTTCGTCTTCCCAAGTATCGCAATGCGCGTCGAACTGGATCAAAGATATGGGACCGTATTTTTCTGCGTGAGCTTTGATAAGCGGGTAAGCCACGAAGTGATCCCCGCCGAAAGTTAACATTTTCGCACCACTTTCAAGAATCGCAGCGGCGTGCGCTTCGATATCTGCAGGCACCGTTTCGGGATGATGCGGGTCAACCATGCAATCGCCCCAATCCACAACAGACAAAGTTTCGAAGGGGTCAAAACCAAAAGGAAATGCTTTGAGTTCAGCAAGCTGGACGGACGCTTCACGAATAGCACGAGGGCCAAGCCGGCAACCAGAACGGTAGCTTACCGCGGCGTCATATGGCACGCCACTGACCACCACATCCACGCCTTCAAGGTCGCGGGAATAACGACGGCGCAAAAAGCTGAGCGCCCCGCCATATGTCATCTCTGGCCAACGTTCGTTATTGCCTTTGGCGCGGAATGCTTGATCGCCTTTGCTCATGTTTTCACCTTTTTACGCATGAAGAACCACGAAATTGATATGCCTATGGCTACCACGGCGACAATCAAAGTTGCCAACGCGTTGATTTCCGGCGTCACCCCGAGGCGGACTTTCGAGAAGATTACCATTGGCAGAGTGCTCGCCCCCGGGCCAGATACGAAACTGGCGATCACGAGGTCGTCGAGCGATAAAGTGAACGATAACAACCACCCCGAAATCAGCGCAGGTGCGATCATTGGCAGGGTTATATCGAAAAACACGCGCATGGGTTTCGCGCCAAGGTCAGACGCGGCCTCTTCGATGGAGTCGTCCATATCCACCAAACGGGATTGTACGACGACCGCGACGTAGGCCATGCAGAAAGTGGTGTGGGCGATAATGATTGTTAACATGCCGCGGCCTGCGGGCCAGCCAAATGTTGCCTCCATCGCAACGAACAGCAAAAGCAGTGACAGACCGGTTATGACTTCAGGCATAACCAGCGGCGCGGTGACCATTCCGGTTAACAACCCCCGCCCGCGCACCCGCCCGAAACGGGTCAGGACCATGGCGGCGATGGTGCCAAGCACGGTGGCAAGCGTCGCACTGACCACGCCGATTTTCAGGCTGATCCAGGCAGCGCCAAGGATTTGCGGGTCGTTCAACAGCTCTCCATACCATTTGGTGGACCAACCACCCCAGACCGTTACCAGTTTGGATTTGTTGAAGCTGAAGATCACCAAGGACACGATGGGAATGTATAGGAATAGGAAGCCCAGAAAAGATACTATGGGCAGGAACAGTCCACGTTTCATGTATCCCCCCCCTTTGACTGCGCCATGCGCAACAACATGATCGGGATGACCAGCAACACGAGCATGGCAATGGCCACAGCCGAGGCAACAGGCCAATCGCGGTTGGAGAAGAATTCGTTCCACAGAACCTTGCCGATCATTAACGTATCAGGGCCGCCAAGCAGCGCTGGAATAACGAATTCACCGATTGCGGGGATGAAAACCAACATTGAACCGGCAATGATTCCCGGAAGGGATAACGGGATGGTGATGCGGAAAAACGTCGAAATCGGCCCAGCACCCAAGTCGGCCGAGGCCTCCAGTAGTGCGTCGTCGAGTTTCACAAGGTTCGCGTAAAGCGGCAAGATCATGAACGGCAGATAGGTGTAGACGATGCCGATATAGACGGCGACATCGGTCTGCATGATGATTAACGGCTGGTCTATCACACCCATTTTCATCAGCAGCATATTCAAAACACCCTTGGTTTTAAGGATGCCGATCCACGCATAAACGCGCAGCAGAAACGAGGTCCAGAACGGCAGTACAATCAACAACAAAAGCAACGAGCGTTTTGGTTCGGGGGTGCGCGCGATGTAATAAGACATGGGATAACCGATTAGCAGCGCCAGAACGGTCGAGAAGAACGCGATTTTGATCGAAGACCAGTAAGCGTTGATATAAAGCGTGTCCTCCCAAAGATACGCATAATTACCGATTGTCGCCTTAATGGATCCATCCACGAACAGCGGTGAATACGGCGGGCGGGCGATCATCGGCTCGGCCATGGAAATCTTCAGAACCACCAGAAACGGCAGCAGGAAAAACACTAATAGCCAGATCATCGGCACCGCGATCACCAGCATACGGCCGGTCAAACCGAACCGCGCCAGAAATGCTGCTGTTTTGCGCCAAGGGGTGGATGCTTGCAGGGCGGTCATGTGGTCAGGACAATGCCAGCGGCGTTGCTCCAGCTAAGGAAAACCTTCTCGTCCCATTTGATCGGCACATCGTCGTGCAGAAGGTTGGACTTGGTGACTTTCAGGATTTTGCCACTGGCGAGTTTTACACGGTAGATGGAGAGGTTGCCTAAATACGCGACCTCTTCGACCTCGCCCTCGACGATATTCGCAGCCCCTTCGGGTTTGTGTCGGGTCACGGCAATCCGTTCAGGTCGGATCGCAACGGAGACATTTTGATTGGCTTTCAGCCCAGCAATCGGCTCCACAAGCAAATCAATGCCAGCCTCTGGCGACTTAATCCGAAGGGTGTCGGAGACGGCCACATCAACCGTTCCCTCAAACATATTTACGGAACCGATAAAGTCGGCGACGAATTTGGAATTCGGGTTTTCATAAATCTGCGGCGGTTCACCCACCTGCACGATTTTCCCAGCATCCATCACCCCGATGCGGGTGGAAAGGGTCATCGCCTCTTCTTGATCGTGGGTCACAACGATGAAGGTCACGCCGAGGGATTCTTGAATGTGGATCAGCTCGAATTGCGTTTCTTCGCGTAGCTTTTTGTCGAGTGCACCGAGCGGTTCATCAAGCAATAGAAGTTTTGGCTGCTTGATTAAGGATCGGGCCAAGGCCACCCTTTGCTGTTGTCCACCGGACAGTTGATGCGGCTTGCGCTTCGCGAAATCTTGCAATTTAACGAGACGTAACATGTCGGAAACTCGGTCCATCGCTTCCGCTTTAGGTACACCTTCGCGTAGCAGACCGTATACAACGTTCTTTTCAACGGACATGTGCGGAAAAAGTGCGTAAGACTGAAACATCATGTTGGTCGGGCGATCAAAAGCAGCGATATTCGCCACGTCCTGCCCATCAATTTCTATGGTGCCGGAGGTGGGCGTCTCGAACCCCGCCAACATCCGCAGCAGCGTAGATTTACCGCAACCTGATCCACCGAGAAGGCAGAACAGTTCGCCTTTGTAAATGTCGAGTATGATGTCGTCCACGGCAGTAAACTCACCAAACTTCTTGGTGATGTTTTTGATGCGAATGAACGGCGTCGCTGTGGATTCTTTCCACGGTTTGGCGTCGGCAGCTAAGGATGGCTCAGCCATCGGACCTCCGGAAAATTTGGGGAAGCAGGGCGCAAAATCACGCCCTGCGATGTGCCTTATTGACCGGTTTTCACCTTAGTCCAAAGCCGTGTCACGACGCGGTCTGTACGCGCGTCATAAACCTTCGAGCTCCACAGTTTCGCGCTTGCAGCTTCTGTCGGGAAGATGCCCGGATCAGACGTGATTTCCGGATCAACCATCGGCATGGAGGCCGCGTTGCCGTTCGCATACCAAACATAATTGGTAATATCGGCAGTGATCTGCGCATCCATAATGAAGTTAATGAACGTGTGTGCGTTATCCGAGTGCGGCGCGTCAACAGGAATGGCCAGCATATCGAACCACTGCAATGCACCCTCGTCTGGAATTACATAACCGATTTCAACACCGTTTTCAGACTCTTCCGCACGATAAAGTGCTTGGAAAACATCGCCAGACCAACCGACAGACACACAAACGTCTCCATTTGCCAGATCGTTGATGTATTGTGAGGAATGGAAATACCGGACGTGTGGGCGAACCGATTCAAGTAAGGCAGCACCAGCTTCAAAGTCCGCTTTGTTCGTGGAGCGTGGATCAAGGCCAAGATAGTTCATAGCCGCCGGAAGAATTTCGGTTGGTGCATCCAACATTGTTACGCCGCAATCAGCGAGTTTGCTGACGATTTCGGGGTTAAACACCAGATCCCAACTATTAACCTCGTAGTCTTCGCCAAGGCGTTCGGCGATAGCACCGACGTTATATCCGATGCCCGTAGTGCCCCACATGTAGATCGTGGCGTATTCGTTATCAGCGTCATACACAGCGGCACCCGCCATTAAATCCGCATCCATATTCGCAAGATTTGGCAGTTTCGATTTGTCGAGCGGCTGATAAGCACCAGCGGCGATTTGGCGTTGCAGGAAGTCCGAAGTTGGAACCACGACGTCGTAGCCAGAACTACCAGTCAACATTTTGGCTTCCAAAACCTCGTTGGAATCGAAGACGTCGTAAACAACTTTGATTCCTGTTGCCGCCTCGAATTTCTCGATTGTGTCTTCGGCGATGTAGTCGGACCAGTTGTAAACATTTACAACGTTATCCTGCGCAATTGCAGAGCCAGCGACAACCGTAGCGACTGTTGCGAGTAGTAAAGTACGTTTCATAATAGTCTCCCAAGTTTTATTCAATTACCCCGTTTCAGCCTTATATCTGCATGTTGGCACCAGATTTCGTCGGTAAATCAAGTATTTTCTGGTTTTTTCCTATGTCACACAACCTCAAGGTAGGTCGCAATTTCGAAATCTGTCATACGTGAAGCGAAACCGGTTAGTTCCTGTCGCTTGGCCAAAACATACACCTGCCGCATCAGATCGGGATATATCGAGGCATTGATTTTTCCTTGCTCGAACAGCGCGATCGCCTGCCCCCAATCGGTCGGCAACTGCGACATTTCGATGGAATAAGCATCGCCAACAATCGGATCAACCGGATCACGCCCTGCTTCGATGCCCTCCAACGCTGCCCCCAAAACAGAAGCCAAAATCAGATACGGGTTCGCATCTGCACCTGCCACCCGATGTTCGATCCGGCGGGCCTTGGCTGGGCCACCCGGAATTCGAATAGCCGCGGTGCGGTTCTCGTAACCCCAGCAAATCCCTGTTGGCGCATGTGCACCCGGCGCCATCCGGCGATAGGAATTCAGGTGCGGCGCAAAGATCAAACCAGACTCCGGCATCGCCTCCATCAAACCATTTACGGCATGTAGCATAGCTGGCGTTCCTTCATCCCCGCCATTGTCGAAAATGTTGTTTCCGTCGCGGTCCAATATACTGAAATGCACGTGCAAACCACTGCCGGACAGATCCGGATATGGTTTCGCCATGAAAGACGCCGCAAACCCGTGCTTGCGGGCAATACCTTTGACGAACCGTTTAAAGAATGTTGCATCGTCTGCGGCCTTCATCGGGTCCGGGCAGTGCATCAGGTTAACTTCGAACTGGCCTGTCCCGTTTTCGGCAATGGCGGCATCGACAGCAACCTCATGATGTTCACAAGCGTCGTACACATCCGCGAAGAAAGACTCGAACGTATCAATCTCGTCGATCGAAAGAACGTTATCGCCGTCCAACCGCCGCCCTGTTACCGGCGAACGCGGTGGCAAAGGCTGCCCATTTGCAGGATCGGTTAGGTAAAATTCCAGCTCCATCGCGGTTACGGCTGTCAGCCCTGCTGCTTTATATCGTTCCAGCACCCGCGCCAAAACCTGCCGTGGATCGACAGGCGAGGGTGTTCCGTCTTCCCGCCACATCCACAAAGGAACCATCGCTGTCGGACGTTCCAGCCAACCCATCGGGATCAACCCGCGCCCGGTCGGCCGCGCAAATCCATCGGCATCGCCAGTGTCAAATACCAGTGGATTGTTATCAGTGTCAGTGCCCCAAATATCGACCGAGCTAATTGAAAGCGGCATCCGCGCCCCTTCCGACAAAACTTTCTGCGCTTGTGCTACTGGTAACCGTTTCCCACGCCACACCCCGTTTAGGTCAACCACAGCAGCGCGAACACTGCTTATGCTCGACTGACTTTCCAACCATTTCATCGTATCGATAGAGGCCATGCAAACTCCATTTTAACGTTAGGTTCCATGGGAATGCGGTCCACGTCAACTGTCAATCGGATTTTCGCCGACGCCATAATAATTCCTTTGTTATGACACTGGTTTAAGGCTACAACGAGCGTATTCCAATAAACCCAATTACACGAATCCAACCAAGGCCCGACTACATGAAAAACTTTGTCTTGTTCACCCTCGGGCTGCTTTCTTTCTTTTCAACGGTGCAAGCCCAAGAAACCCTTCGAGTCGGATACTTCAGCGAATGGCCTCTGCCTGCGCATTACGATCAATCCTCCGGCGCATACGACGAAATGCTTGGGGCAGAAACCGAATGGAGTGCGTTTGATTCCAGTACCGATATGTTCGCGGCACTGGAAACCGGAGAAATCCAGATAGCGCTTTCTCAAGGTCTGGTACCTTTTTTGTTGGTTGCCACGGCAGGTCTTGACTTCAAAATCGTCGACATCGCTGTATCTTACCCCGCTGGCGAAAATTGTGTCGCACATCCAGACTTACGGTTTTCCGCGACCAATTCAGCGACATTGACCGGTGCAACCATCGCGCTCGCAGTTGGGACGACGGCGCATTTCAATCTGAATCAGGCGCTAGCACATTTCGGCGTCGCGCCATCGAGCGTGAAGCTAGTCAACATGCCGCCCGCGCAGGCAGCAGCAGCGCTGGCGCAGGGCAAGGTGGATATCGCTTGCGGCTGGGGACCAGCCCTCGACACCCTGCTAGATTTTGGCACTCTGCTTCTAGACAACGATCAAAAAAGCGCAATCGGCGTCAAAAACTACGATACGATCGTAATAAAACCTAGCTTTGGCGCCGATAACCCCGAAGTTGTGGCAACCTTTTTGAAAATAACGGCCGAACTGAATTCCAGTTTCACGGCCAACCCTTCCCGCATGATCCCAAAGATCGCCGGTCGACTAAACATGACTGAAAGCGCTGTTACTGCTTCGATGAACGGGTTCGAGTTTCCTTCAACCACTGAAAAACTGGGTGTTGAGTGGATGGGAGGTGACGCGCAGCTTCATATGAAAGTTCTGGCAGATTTTTTCGTTAATCAAAATGTGGCAGCAAGTGCCCTCGAAAGTTACGAAAGTGTTGTCGACAAAAGTTATCTGGAACGCGCGGCAAACCTTCCGCTTATCGGCAATTAGTATTGGTAAAATGGGCACAGATTATTCGGCGTGCATTAGTTTTGTATTTACAATTGCATAAATTAGCATGTTTAAATATATTGCACGCCAGCGGTTCCTCCGAGAGAGGCTGGACCTATGCAAAATGCTGACTGGAAATATGGTCAGCCTTGTTTGCATATTAATAAAATGAGGTGCCCCAAGAGCGCACCTAAATAACGGGAGGGCGGTCGTCAAAATGACCATGCATAATCAGCCACAACTCGACACCTCGCCGAAGGTCAGTGACGAGATTCGCCACACCACATGCTACATGTGCGCCTGTCGTTGCGGAATTAATGTCCACCTTCGCGAAGGCAAAGTCGCCTATATAGAGGGCAACAAAGATCATCCAGTAAACCAAGGCGTGCTGTGCGCCAAAGGTTCGGCTGGCATTATGCAACATTATGCACCTTCCCGCCTTCGCGCCCCGATGAAACGTGTTGGTGAGCGTGGTGAAGGTAAGTTCGAAGAAGTCAGCTGGGATGAGGCCTTCGACATCGCCACAGGCTGGTTGAAACCGATCCGCGAAAAAGCCCCTGAAAAACTGGCGTTTTTTACAGGCCGCGACCAATCGCAGTCCTTCACCAGTTGGTGGGCGCAGGCGTTCGGCACCCCGAATTACGCAGCTCATGGCGGTTTCTGTTCGGTGAACATGGCGGCTGGTGGCATCTATACGATGGGCGGCGCATTCTGGGAGTTCGGCGCACCCGATTGGGAGCACACCAAGCTGTTCATGCTCTTTGGCGTGGCCGAGGATCACGATTCAAACCCGATTAAGATCGGTTTGGGCAAGTTGAAGAAGCGCGGCGCCAAGGTAATTGGCGTGAACCCGATCCGCTCCGGCTATAATGCGATCGCTGACGAATGGGTGGGCATTACGCCGGGCACCGACGGTCTGTTTATCCTGTCGATGATCCACGAATTACTGAAGTCTGGAAACGTTGATCTCGACTATCTGATTCGCTACACCAACATGCCGTTTCTGGTTAATCAGGACCAGAATAGCGACGAGCACGGACTTTTCATCCGCGATTCTGACGGTAAAGAACAGGTCTGGGACCGTGTGAAAAATGAACCCGTCGCGTGGGATGCCAAAGGTGTCAAACCCGCGATGAAGGGTTCATATAAAGTTAACGGCGTGTCGTGCACACCGTCCTTCATGTTGCTGGCTGACAAATATCTGGCTGATGAATACACCCCCGAAGCCGTCGCCGACCGCGTTGGCATCTCGGCTGATCGTATCAAAGGCATTGCCGCCGAATTGGCGCGCGTGGCTTTTGGCGAGCAGATCATTCTCGATCGTCCTTGGACTGATATGCGTGGCGAAAAGCACGAGCAGATGATCGGGCGACCTGTATCTTTCCATGCGATGCGCGGAATTTCGGCGCATTCCAACGGATTCCAGACCGCGCGGGCGTTGCATACTTTGCAAATCATGCTGGGTTCGGTCGAAGTTCCGGGTGGTTTCCGCTTTAAGCCGTCTTATCCGAAACCAGTATCAGCCCACCCGAAACCGCACCACAAAGTCACCCCTGGTAAACCGCTGGACGGACCACATCTAGGGTATCCACGTGGACCAGAGGATTTAGCGTTGGATTCCAACGGCAAAGCCAAACGCATCGACAAGGCTTTTACATGGGAAAATCCGCTGTCGGCCCACGGCCTGATGCACATGGTTATTTCTAATGCGCACGCAGGCGATCCCTACAAAATCGACACGCTATTCATGTATATGGCCAACATGTCGTGGAACTCGTCGATGAACACCACTGGCGTGATGGACATGTTGACAGACAAAGATGAGAACGGCGATTATGTCATCCCGCACATCATTTATTCCGATGCGTATTCGTCTGAAATGGTTGCTTTCTCGGACCTTATTTTCCCTGATACGACGTATCTTGAGCGCCACGATTGCATCAGCCTTCTGGATCGTCCGATTTGCGAACCCGACGCCATTGCAGACAGCATTCGCTGGCCCGTGGTTGAACCGGACCGCGATGTGCGCGGCTTCCAGACGGCCCTTATCCAGCTTGGCGCAAAGCTCGGCCTGCCGGGTTTTGTGAACGACGATGGCACCGACAAGTTCGAAGATTACGCCGACTATATCGTCTCCCACGAACGCCGCCCTGGTGTTGGCCCACTGGCTGGTTTCCGTGGTGAGGATGGCAAAGGCAAAGGGCGCGGCGAGCCGAATCCGAACCAGATCCAAGCTTATATCGACAACGGCGGCTTCTGGATTGACCACATCCCTGAGGAGGCCTCTTATTTCAAGCCATGGAACATGGACTACCAGAATTACGCGGTTGAGCGCGGGCTGTACGACGTTGTCCAGCCCTACGTTTTCGATGTTTACCAAGAAACCCTGCAAAAATTCCGCCTCGCAGCCGAGGGCAAAGGCGACATTCAACCGCCTGAACACCTACGCGAGCAGGTTCGCGCCAGCATGGACCCTCTGCCGATTTGGTATGAACCTTTCGAGCAAACCCTTGTAGATAACGTTGAGTACCCACACCACGCCCTGACACAACGCCCAATGGCGATGTACCATAGCTGGGGCACACAGAACGCCTGGTTGCGCCAAATTCACGGCCACAACCCGCTTTATGTTCCGACTGACATCTGGGAAGCCAACGGTTTCAAAGATGGTGATTGGGCGAAAGTTTCGTCGATTCATGGAGCCATCACAGTGCCCGTTGCGTTGATGGAAGCGTTAAACTCCAACACTGTTTGGACATGGAACGCGATCGGAAAACGCAAAGGCGCGTGGGCGTTGCAGGATGATGCCCCTGAAACCACCAAAGGTTTCTTGTTGAACCACCTCATCCACGAACTTTTACCTTCCAAAGGTGATGGACAACGCTGGGCTAACTCCGATCCGGTAACGGGTCAGGCCGCATGGTTTGACCTACGCGTGAAAATCGAGAAAACGGCGACCCCACCGAATTTGCAGTCAGAACCAAACATCGCTCCGCAGGAATCCCCTGTTGGTCGCGGTCCGAAAAACGTTGAATACGGGAAGGTGTGGTCATGACTACTTTACCACAATCCACCGAGAAGAAACTCGGACTGGTCATTGATTTGGACACCTGCGTCGGCTGCCACGCCTGTGTGATTTCCTGCAAGGAATGGAACACAAGCAACTACGGCGCACCACTTTCGGACATGGATGCTTACGGTGCAGAACCCGTCGGGACGTTCCTGAACCGCGTGCACACGTTCGAGGTTAAACAGGAAAACAAACCCGCACAGGTTACCCACTTCCCGAAATCTTGCCTGCACTGCGAAGACGCCCCCTGCGTCACAGTTTGCCCAACCGGTGCCAGCTACAAACGCGTTGAAGACGGCATCGTTTTGGTGAACGAGAGCGACTGCATCGGTTGTGGTCTCTGCGCATGGTCCTGCCCATACGGTGCCCGCGAAATGGACGCCGCCGAAGGGGTGATGAAGAAATGCACGCTCTGCGTAGACCGGATTTACAACGAGAACATCCCCGAGGAAGACCGCGTGCCATCATGCGTTCGAACTTGCCCCGCAGGCGCGCGCCATTTCGGTGATTTCGCAGATCCGGAAAGCAACGTGTCGATCCTTACGGCGGAACGTGGGGGGATGGAATTGATGCCGGAACAAGGCACCAAACCCGTTAATCGCTACTTGCCACCGCGTCCAAAAACGGACATCGAGCAAATCGATATCCTTGCCCCCCTTCTGACACGTCAACCCGAAGAGACCGGCGGTTTCCTCGGCTGGCTCGACCGTACATTGGAGAAACTCTGATGCATCCAGCACCTTCAGTAATCATCTTCACCGCACTTTCAGGCCTTGGTTTCGGCATGATGGTGTTCCTTGGCCTCGGCTTTCTGGACGTGTCCGGTTGGGTCGCGTTTGTCTTTGTAGCCGTCGCGTACGCACTGTCTGGCGGCGGTTTGCTTTCCTCGCTGTTCCACCTTGGCCACCCCGAACGCTTCGTAAAAGCATTACGCCAATGGCGCTCAAGCTGGCTGTCACGCGAAGGCATTTTGTCGATCGTCACAATGGCAGTCTTCGGCATCTACGCCGTGATGTGGATATTCACGGATGTGCGCAACCCGGCGCTTGGCAGCCTCGCCGCAGCCCTCGCTGTGGTAACGATCTACAGCACCTCGATGATTTATGCACAGATGAAATCGGTACCACGTTGGCACTCTCCTATGACTTCGGTTCTATACCTTCTGTACGGATTCGCAGGTGGCGCATTGCTGACGGCCCAAGTGACATTGGCCGGATGGCTGATGCTGGCACTCGCTGTCGTGCAGGTCGTAACGTGGGTGCAAGGGGACGGCGCGTTCGCCAAAACCGGTTCAGATATGGGTACAGCCACGGGCCTCGGTTTCCTTGGCAAAGTGCGCTTGCTGGAAAAGCCACACTCCGGCACCAACTATTTGATGAGCGAGATGATCCACGTGATCGGTCGCAAGCACATCATGAAACTGCGGATCATTGCACTTACGCTCGGCTCGTTAATCCCTGCTGTGTTGCTGTTGGCATTGCCATCAGGCCATGTGCTTGGGCTGGTTGTTATTATGATCCACCTCGTTGGTTTGTTCGCCCAACGCTGGTTATTCTTCGCAGAAGCAGAACATGTCGTCGGCTTATATTACGGCCAACGCTAACGTTTGCTGCTGCTTATTTCCAAAGCAGCAGCAACAATATCCCAAGGCTAACGAGGATAATTCCTACAACCTCGCGTCCACTGGACCGTTCCCGAAAGATCAACACCGAGACCGCGAAACTAAACAACAGCTCAATCTGCCCAACTGCCTTTACGTACGCCGCGTTCTGCAACGTCATTGCAGAGAACCAACCGAGTGATGCAAATCCGCCCGCTACCCCTACCCACAAAGATACACGCCAGCTTTTAAACACACGTCCAATTTGCCCCGCATCTTTCCAAAGTAACCACACAAGCATTATCAAAGTTTGAAAAAGCAGAACGCATGCTAGTGTGAATGTGGCCCGTATCAAAAAGTCCCCACTTCCGAGTGATAGCGATGCCCCCCGATAACTAATCCCTGAAATCGCGAACGCCGTTCCTGATGCTATCCCTATCAAAGCACTCCGGTTGAAAACGCCGCCGCTCTGGCCGTTAGTTGACGATATCAACCCCACACCAGCGAGGCTGATTAACAGGGCCACCACAGCCAAAGGCGAAATCGCATCACTTAAAACGATAACTCCGAAAAGCGCTGCCTGCACCGTTTCCATTTTTGACAACGTCGTCCCTACAGCGAAATTCCGCAATCCGAATAGATGTACCAGCAGCGCGGTTGCAGTGATTTGAGAGACCCCGCCCAGCATCATAAACCCAGCAAAACGTGTATTCGGTACCGGCATCGAGTACCCGCCAGCAAAAACCAACGTCACAAGGACACCGACAATCAGCGGAGCCGCAAAGATGAATCGCGAAAAAGTCGCGCCTGTCGTGCTAAGTTGCCCTTTCAGGTGCTTTTGCAACGCCGAGCGAACATTTTGCAAAAAGGCCGCGCCAATTGCGATCAGGACCCAAAGTTCCACGAGTATTCCCCTACGTTAGTAATTGCTGCATCGGGTCATATTCATAATAGGTATCCAACTTGTCGGTATGTGTCACTTTGAAGGCTTGGTTAGCGTAGAATTTATTAGCGACACTTTTGTTCAAAGCACATAGGCGAACCGGCAATGACTGTTCGCGGGAACAGGATTTGACATACTCCATCACTTCGCGACCAACACCTTTGCCCTGTTCGGCATTTGCAACGTATAGATGATCAAGGTGCAAGTGATCCGGGTAAGATTTCAAGACAAAGAAACCGGCGATGTGTTGGCCTCGCATGATCTTGTACGTAACGCTTGGATCAAACCGATCCAGAAATCGGGCGCGCGCGCGACTTGGATCAAACAACCCCATTGCTTCCAAGCTTTCCCGCATCGCATTTACTCTAAGTGTGGCGAGTTTATCGGCGTCATCAGCCGACGCTACGACCAAAACAATACTCATTCCTCAGAGCCCTGTTGCCATATTTCGAAGGAGAATTTTCTGAATTTTTCTATCGCGACAATTGGAGCCTCCATAAATACCGCGATCCGTGATGCTGGCAAGTGGTCCAAATGACTACCCCCTATATGCGAGGAGATGGTTCAAATACGCCTCTTCCTGAATGTTGAAATATGTCTGCCCAACATTTGAAAAACCCTGTGCCGTGTAGAACGCAATAGCATATTCGTTTTCAGCATTCACGGCCAGCCACGGGTTTTCCACAAGCCCCAGCGCTTCGTTCAACAACGCCAATCCGATCCCTTTACCCTGATGTCGCCCTTGCACATATAACGTCGAGAGTTCGGTATCCGAACATCCTGAAACCGGGGCTGCCCGCCCCTTGGCCACACGTATATACCCATCAATACCAACCACATTTTCCGAGACCAAAATCGTCTCCTCCGGAGATTTCAGCATAGCCTCGAATTTGGTAGTGGTGAATTCTCCCAACGCATAATCCGCGAAAAACGCGTTCACGCCTTCACGAATATATGTCCCGAGCCATACCTCGATCGAGATAGCGGCAAGGCTGGATGCATCCGATGGTACTGCAGGCCTTATGCTCAAAGCTTTTTCACGATATCCCGCAAAGGAACTTTCTGGATTTTGCCTGTCGAAGTTTTGGGAACCTCCATAAACACGACCGTTTTTGGCACTTTGAACCGCGCCAGATGTTCGTTGCAATGGGCGACGATCTCGGCCTCGGTTGCTTGTGTGTCTGGTTTCAGCTCAATAAATGCGCAGGGGGTTTCACCCCACTTGTCGTCGGGCCGCGCAACCACGGCGCAGGCCAGAACGGACGGATGGTCGTAAAGGCAGCTCTCGATTTCAATGGAAGAGATATTCTCGCCTCCTGAAATAATGATGTCTTTCGCCCGATCCCTAAGCTGGATATAGCCGTCGGGGTGCACCACACCCAGATCGCCAGAGTGGAACCACCCCCCCTCAAATGCTTCCTTGGTGGCGTCGGGATTGTCCAGATACCCTTTCATGACGATGTTCCCACGCATCATCACTTCGCCCATGGTTTCGCCATCGTGCGGGACCTCGATCATGGTGTCCGGGTTCAATACTTTGGTATCTTCCTGCACCACATAAGCCACGCCCTGTCGCGCCTTCAAATTCGCCTGTTTACCAATCGGCATGTCGTTCCATTCCTCATGCCACGTACATGCAACCGCAGGGCCGTAGATTTCGGTCAGGCCGTAGGTGTGGGTTACATCAAACCCCTCTTCTTTCATCGATTGCAGAACCTTCGCGGGCGGCGGCGCCGCAGCCGTCATCACCTTGCACAGATGATCAAAGGGCCGTTTTTCGTCCGTTGCATTAATCATAAAACTGAGCACAATCGGCGCGCCGCAAATGTGATTTACGCCATGATCCGCGATACCGTCATATATATTCGCCGCTGTAACCTTACGCATGAATACATTCGTGCCAGCCTTCGCAGCAACCGTCCAAGGGAAGCACCAGCCGTTGCAGTGGAACATCGGAAGCGTCCACAGATACACCGGATGCGCCGCCATATTCCATTCCAGAGTATTACCAAGCGCGTTCAGATAGGAACCGCGATAATGGTAAACGACACCCTTGGGATTACCCGTTGTCCCGGAAGTGTAGTTAATGCTGATCGTATCCCACTCGTCCACCGGCCCCTCATAAGCAAAATTCGCGTCACCTACCGCGACAAACTCCTCGTAATTTTGCGTCCCCAACAACTTGCCGCCCTCTGCATCAGGGTCATCAATATCGATCAATATCGGTGAGCCCTCCGCCATCGCAATCGCCGCTTCTACCGTATCCGAGAACTCCCGGTCCGTTATCAACAATTTGATCTGCGCGTGATCAATAATATAGGCAATAGTCTTTGGATCGAGGCGATAGTTCAACGCATTCAGCACCATGCCCGCCATCGGCACACCGAAATGCCCCTCGTAAAGCTCCGGTGTGTTCATCGCCATGTAACCAACAACATCGCCCTTCACCAACCCGGCTTTAGTCAACGCCGAAGCCAACTGCCGACACCGCGCGTAAGTCTGTGACCAGCTTCGCCGTATGTCGCCATAAATTACCGCTGTGTGGTCAGGAAACGTCCGCGCCGCACTGTTCATGAAAGAAATGGGCGATAACGGAACGTAGTTCGCAGTTGTTTTAGGTAAATTCATATGCGCGTGGGTCATGGGAAATTCCTTATGTTTTAGAATCGAGCCTAACGGGATGAACCCCCGCCGTCACGCCTTTCGAAGCGAAGTCAGGCCGATGCCCGTGGATTCAAACCCGCCATCAACCGCCAGCACCTGCCCATTGATATAGCTGGCTTTATCGGAGGACAGAAAGAAGATAGCCTCGGCGATTTCTTCCTCCAAGCCGTACCGGTTGAGCGGGATAACATCGTGATAATCAGCACGGATTTCGGCAGAATGCACCTTCTTAGCCATCTCGGTATCAACCGGGCCGGGGGCCACCGCGTTCACGCGAATGCCCTCATTACCAAGCTCGGCAGCTTGCTGTTTGGTCAGGTGGATCAACGCGGCTTTGCTGGTGCCGTAGGCCACCCGCAAGGTGCTGGCGCGCAAGCCGGAGATCGAGACGATATTCACGACGGCACCACCCTGTTTTAGTAAAAACGGAGTGCAAGCCTTGGTGCAAATGAACGGGCCGTTTAGGTTAACAGCCATGATCCGAGACCACGTTTCAATGTCAGTATCCGCAATTGGAAGAAAGTCTGCGATACCCGCATTGTTCACCAAGGCATCGATCCGCCCGAATTTCGCGTCAATCGCAGCGACACCTGCCGCCACCTGATCCGGCACCGAAACATCACAGATAACGGTCAGCGTATCATCGGGTTGCGCAAGGCTGGCAACAGCCGCGTTCAAGGTCTCAACGTCGATATCGAACATGGCTACTCGCCAGCCCTCCGCCAGAAATTTCCGCGTCGTTGCCAGCCCGATTCCTCGCGCAGCGCCCGTTACCACTACCAGCTTTTTGCTCATATTTTATTCTTCCGTAAACTTGTTGTCTCGTGGGAAACCACGAGGTGCCATCCGACCCGAAGCAGCCCGTTTGCCAATCCAGTCACTCAACTCGGTCTCTGTGCGGGTGCGCCCGGCCGGATCTTTCCAGCTAAGACCATCGGTCAGATTAAACGTTTTCGCATCCGACAGCTCGCCTTCTTTATCCGCGTATTTTTGCAACCGAACACCCTTGCCACGTCCCATTTCAGGCAACTCTGCCAGAGGGAAAACCAACACTTTCCGATTCAAGCCAACGCAAGCGATGTGGTCACCATCAATTGGCTTACAAATCATCGCCCGCACGCCAACCTTAACATTCAACACCTGACGGCCCGAGCGCGTTTGTGCAATCACGTCGTCTTCTGCCACCACGAAACCATCCCCGGCCGAGGACGCCAACAACAACTTGCGCCCCGCCTTGTGGATGAACAAATCAACCATGTCGGCGTCGTTCGGCATATCGACCATCAGGCGGATAGGCTCGCCCATGCCGCGCCCGCCGGGCAAGTTGGAACAGGCAATCGTGTAGAAACGCCCATTGCTAGCAAACGCCACTATTTTGTCGGTGGTTTCCGCATGGAAGATAAACCGGCCTTCATCGCCATCCTTGAATTTCAAATCCTGATCCAGCGCCACATGCCCCTTAAGCGCCCTGATCCAGCCCATAGCCGAACACACGACCGTAACCGGTTCCCGCTCGATCATCGCCTCGATCGGCACTTCTTCAAAGTCGGGCGCATCGGCCAACTCGGTGCGCCGCGCGCCACCCTCGGCGCTTTTGCCGAACTTTTTGCGGGTCTCGCGTAGCTGTTCAGAAATCTTCGCCCATTGCAGGTCTTCGCTGTCCAGCAGATCTTCAATCCCGGCACGCTCAATAAGCAATGCGTCCCGCTCCTTGCGCAGTTCCATTTCTTCAAGTTTGCGCAGCGAGCGTAGGCGCATGTTCAAAATCGCCTCGGCCTGCACATCTGTCAGCTCGAATTCAGAGATCAGAGTCGCTTTAACTTCGTCCTCATACCGAATGATTTCGATCACGCGGTCTAGATTTAGGAAGGCGACAATGAACCCCTCCAACACTTCAAGACGCGCATCAATCTTACCCAGTCGGAATTTTGAGCGGCGCAGCAGTATGTCCCGACGATGGTCAATAAACGCGCGCAAAACCTCTTTCAAAGTTGATACTTGCGGTGTTCGCCCGTCAATCAACACATTCATGTTCATGGAGAACCGAACCTCGAGGTCGGTCTGCCTGAACAGCGTTTCCATCAAAACCGTCGGATCAACCGTCTTGGCACGCGGTTCCAGCACCAATCGAATATCCTCGGCAGATTCATCCCGTACATCCGCCAAAATTGGAATTTTCTTGGCGTTGATAACCTCGGCGATCTTCTCGATCAGTTTGGATTTTTGCACCTGATACGGAATTTCCGTGACCACAACCTGCCACATCCCGCGCCCGAGATCCTCGATTTCGTATTTAGAGCGTAGACGGAAAGACCCGCGTCCGGTTTTATAGGCGTTCAAAATGTTTTCGCGTGGTTCGACTAATACGCCACCCGTCGGGAAATCCGGTCCGGGAATCATCTCTACCAACGTTTCATCCCGTGCGTTTGGCGACTTAATCAAATGCAGCGCAGCAACACACAGCTCGTCTACGTTGTGGGGCGGAATATTCGTCGCCATGCCCACAGCAATACCGGTGGAACCGTTCGCCAACAGTTGTGGGAAAGCGGCGGGCAGCACGACCGGTTCTTGCTCGGAACCATCGTAATTGTCTTTGAAATCAACTGCGTCCTCGGACAGCCCTTCCATCATCGCAACGGCGGCATGGGTCAAGCGGGCCTCGGTATACCGCTGTGCCGCGGGGTTATCGCCGTCAATGTTACCGAAATTTCCCTGACCATCGACGAGCGGATAGCGCACCGAAAAGTCCTGTGCCAGACGCGCCAACGCGTCGTAAATCGCTTGGTCACCGTGAGGGTGATAGTTACCCATCACTTCCCCCACAATCTTGGCACACTTTCTGTAACTGCCCGTCGGGTCAAGCTTAAGCCCGCGCATGGCGTACATAATCCGCCGATGCACCGGTTTCATTCCGTCACGAGCATCCGGCAACGCACGGTGCATAATCGTGGATAATGCATACGTCAGATACCTATCCCCAAGAGCACGACGCAAGGGTTCGGACGTCATCGCGCCGCCATCAGGTATATCGGGGGTGTCAGTCTTTTTTGCCATACATGTTGTGTATAGCGGTCCTGATTAGGGGTCCAGCGGGAAAACAACTTTGACCCAAAAACGACAGGTCAGGTTGACAGGCAGTTTCACCCAAAGCTAGCGTATCCGTTAGAAATCTGAATTGGGGAATCTCATGTCAAAACTAAAACCGCTTGAAACGACTACACTCGGGGCTTTCCCAAAACCAAACTACGTACCTGTACGCGACTGGTTCGACCTTTCGCGTGAAACGGGTGGCATGAACACGGCGCAAACCACGCTGGATTACACCGCCGACATCGCGAAAAACAAGGAAGCACACGAGGCCCTGTTCGTCCGCGCAGCTAAAGAAGTCATCGACATCCAACTTCGCGCCGGCATCACCATTCCCACGGACGGCGAGGTCCGCCGCGAGAATTACATCCACTATCATTGCCGCCACCTCGAAGGTTTCGATTTCGACAAGCTGGAACATCGCGTATTGCGTGACGGCGCATATGAAACCGACCTGCCGGCGATCCGCAAAGCGATCACCCACAATGGCAAGGCTTATGGAGCGCACGACTGGCTCGCCAGCCAGAGTGTCAGTTCTGTGCCTGTGAAATTCACCCTGCCCGGTCCGTTAACCATAATGGACACCACGGCGGATTGTTTCTACGACGACCGCCCGAAGTTGAACGCCGCGCTCGCGGAAACCGTTAATAAAGAGATCCTCGCACTGGTCGATGCAGGCTGCCAATACATCCAAGTCGACGAGCCGCTGTTCGCACGCAAAGTTAGCGACGCATTGGATTTTGGCATGGAAGGGTTGGAGAGGTGCTTCCACGGTGTACCCAAATCCGTCACCCGCATCGTACATATGTGCTGCGGCTATCCCAATCATCTGGACGACACGGATTATAAAAAGGCTGACCCCGACAGCTATCACCAGCTTAGTGCCGCCATCGACGCCGCAGCTTTTGATCAAATTTCCATCGAAGATGCGCATTGCTGCAACGATCTTGATTTATTGGAAAAACTGCAACATAAAACTGTGATTTTCGGCGCTATCGCAATCGCTAGCAGCCGAATTGAAACTGTCGATGAAATCGAGTCACGTTTAAAGCACGCCCTCTCCCACATCGACCGCGACCGTCTGGTGGTTGCGCCCGACTGCGGACTTGGTCTACTAACGGCGGAACTGGCAGAAGCCAAACTGGTTAATATGTGCAAGGCTGCGGCCCACGTTTGATAAGGTAATCCATGACCCAAAAATCTATTTTAATTACCGGATGCTCGTCCGGTATCGGTTACGACGCAGCGCATACCTTGAAACAACGCGGCTGGCGGGTTTTCGCCACTTGCCGTGCCGAGGCAGATTGCGAACGCCTGCGCGATGAGGGTCTGGAAAGTTTTCGACTGGATTACCAAGACGAATCCAGCATCGAATCTGCAATCAACGAAACGCTTTCGCGGACGGGCGGCACCTTAGACGCCCTGTTCAACAACGGCGCTTACGCAATTCCCGGCGCAATCGAGGATCTGTCCCGTAATGCGCTGCGCGATATTTTCGAGACCAACGTCTTTGGCCAAATCGACCTTTCCAATCGCCTGATCCCAGCGATGCGTAAACAAGGGCACGGGCGCGTGGTGTTCAACTCGTCGGTATTGGGGTTCGTCTCAACACCATATCGCGGATCATATTGCGCGACCAAGTTTGCCCTCGAAGCACTGGTCGATGCACAGCGAATGGAGCATAAGGATAGCTCATTGGAATTTATCCTTATTGAACCCGGCCCGATCACAACAGATTTTGGCAAGAATGCGACTATACAATTCGAGAAATGGGTTGATATTGAAGGCGCCAATCGTAAAGATATTTACAAGGCGATGCTCAAGAAACGCAAAGCATCCGTTGGCAAGAAAGATTTCTCCGAACTACCCTCGGCGGCTGTGACCAAGAAATTGATCCACGCGCTCGAATCCGCACGTCCAAATCCAAGGTATTTCGTAACACTTGCTACGCACATCAGCGGAGCGATGCGCCGCTTCTTTCCCACCCGCCTTCTCGATGCCGTCTTGTCGCGACAGTAAATGTGTTAGAATGGCCTAAAACAGCGAAATAGGAGCACCCCATGACCTCGGATCCATTATTTTATATAATCATTCTAGCCTGCATTGCAGTGCTAGGCGTCCTGATGCTTGGCGTTGGCAGTTTCGCCAAGAGCGGCGAATTTCACAAAAAGTACGCCAACATTATCATGCGCTGGCGGATCGGCTTGCAATTCTTGGCCGTCGTCCTAATCATGCTATATATCTGGCTACGCAACGGGGGCTAAAATGGTAACGCTAAACAAGATTTACACCCGCACGGGTGACAAAGGCGACACTGCGCTCGGGAACGGAACCCGCGTCGCCAAAAACTCAACACGTGTTAACGCCTATGGAACGGTCGACGAAACCAACGCCACCGTAGGGCTAGCACGACTGCATGCAACCGGTGATATGGACGTCGCCCTGTCCCGTATCCAGAACGACCTATTTGATCTTGGCGCAGACCTGTGTCGCCCGGAAATGGAATCCGACGCCGAGGCCGAGTACCCACCCTTGCGCGTAAACCAACCACTCGTTGCGCGTCTTGAAGCGGAAATTGACGTTATGAACCGCAAACAGGCAACTTTGAAAAGTTTCATCCTGCCCGGTGGCAGCGCTTTGTCTGCCCATCTGCATTTGTGCCGGACAGTATCGCGCCGCGCCGAACGTCTGGCAGTAGAGTTATCCGAAACGGAAAGCGTAAATCCAGCGGCGGTCAAATACCTTAACCGCCTATCCGACTGGTTTTTCGTTGCATCCCGCGCAGCAAATAATAATGGCGCCGAAGACGTGCTATGGGTCCCCGGCGCCAACCGTTAACAAAGCGCTAAAATAGCGCGGCCCGGATAGCATCCGCCAATACCACCTCACCACCCGGTGTAAGATGTGTGTTTGTCGCCCCTTGATGCCAAACCGCCCAGTCGCCCTGCACCACGCCGCCTGCCAAAATCAGCGCCCTCATGTGGGCGTAGGTATCCACATACTCCGCCCCTTCAGCGTTTGCCGCCGCTCGTTGCACAACTCTGACAGACGCGCGCAACGACTGCTCCGAGTTAACCGTATCCCCGCCGCTTGCGAAATTCAGATAGTGCGAGCCAATTACAACCACACGCGCCACCCCTTTCACCTTCACCGCCTCAATCCACTTGGAAATGTTGGTGAAAGTGTCCACAGCCAAATCATCTCCTGCGATAGGGATTATGGTTAGCGGCATTTCCAAAACTACAGACGTGCCGGTTAATGACGCCACCTTACGGATTTCGCTATTCACTTTAACCCAACCGCCAACCGCAAGTTTGCTCGCGTCAGACACATCGAAACTATCCGCCGTCGGGGTTGGCGACGCAACGATCTGCGTCACCTCGTCATTCGATCCCGCATATATGCTTGCAATACTTGGGACATCCTCGACAAACAAATCGTCAACGGCAGCCAACATTTGCGCCGAGCTCTCGCCCGAGGCACCAAAATTTCGCGCCACGATTCCCTCGCCAGCGCCTACAAGCGCGGGATAAAACTCGGCCGACACCATGCCGAATGAGACGTTGAACGTATGGCTGTCCCCTTCCGCTGCGTAATATGGAACAAGTGGTTCCAGCGTTTGCCGTCGATCCAGAATGACATCCCCGCAGATCACAGCAATTTCGGCCAAATGCCCGTCAAGCACGCGTAGCACCTGATTTGGATACCCCCCCAACCCAACATGACTAGGCGTCGCAGCAGACAGTAAGTGCAACTGATCTGTGGTCTGAACACCCCCGTCATCGACCCAGCTTCGGCCATATGCATCGGCCCCAAAGAACGTTCGATATTCCGTATCCGCCGTTAACGCTAAACTCGAAACCTCTGTATCTGCGCTAGCCCCGTCACTCGTCACCCACCGAAAACCCACGCCGCTAGTGGTAAACATTGCGAACCGGTCATTACCACTGTTGTCGACCATAAACAGATACCGCTGGTCGACACTATCAGCGTCGTTCAGCGTGAACCGCGCGTAAATGTGCAGCGCCGTCGGGTCATACGGAAACGCATTGGTGGCCATTGCAACCGCAAAATCCCGTGTCGCCGACAGGTCCAAACCACCGGTATCTACGACCCACGGATCTGCGCCATAAACGGTCAGTTTCGCTTTCGGATCGCCGTCAAACACGTTCGACGGGTTTCCAGCATCGTTCACTACCATTCGGTTTTGAGTAAAATCGATGGCAAATCCGTCCCGTGCGCCCAATGCCGCGAAGGCATCAAACTGCTTGGTCTTGCGCACACGCGATCCGCCAAGCCCCATTTTCAAGGAAAGCTGCATCGCCTTACCACAGCGCCACTATATCGGCGGCCGTTGTCCCCGTCGCCAATACTCTATCTGCACGGATAGGCAAGATGCCCACTGGCACGGCCTTGAATATCACAGCCGAACTTTGCCCGATCATATGAACCGAGATGTCCCCCGCCGTTCCCACATAAATCGACCGCGAGGTGTTGACCAAATCAGCAATATCATCTGGAGTCACCACCGCAGCCTGACGCGCCGGAGATTCCAGTCCACCCATCATATTCTTATACGTATCTATCGCCATGTTTATCCCTCTCAACAAAATAAGCGGCCCGACAACGTCGGACACGCAATAACTTCTGGTTAATTCTCTGGATTTCACAGATAGGGCGCATCACACTGCGCCAGCTTCTGACCTGTCTGTTGTAAATGATTTACAGCAAAAATCTAAATAACTGGTTAATTCCTGCAATATTACCGCATGACGTTATGTTTTTATTGCATTGCAGCAAAACTACTGGTTCACTCTGCGCGATACTTTTCGGGGGATTCTGACGTCAGAAGTCGTTTTTTCACTTCACGCAAGGCGAGAAAACGGTAAACCTCGATCTAATTGGCCAATCGCCCTGTGATCAGGGCATTAACTCGGAGTTACGCAAAAATGAAGGTGCTAGTGCCTGTCAAACGTGTGATCGACTATAACGTGAAAGTGCGTGTTAAAGCGGACGGAAGCGGTGTCGATCTGGCAAACGTTAAAATGTCGATGAACCCTTTCGACGAAATCGCCGTCGAAGAAGCAATCCGTCTGAAAGAAGCCGGTAAAGTAGAGGAAATCGTCGTTGTTTCCATTGGTGTGAAGCAGTCGCAAGAAACCTTGCGTACGGCTTTGGCCATGGGCGCTGACCGTGCGATTTTGATCGTCGCAGCGGAAGACGTCCACACGGACATCGAACCTCTTGCTGTTGCGAAGCTTTTGAAAGCCGTGATCGACGAGGAACAACCAGGTTTGCTCCTGGCTGGTAAACAGGCGATTGATAACGACATGAACGCTACTGGTCAGATGCTTTCTGCATTGCTGGGCTGGTCTCAAGCGACTTATGCTTCCGAGCTGGAAATTGACGGCGATAGCGCCACAGTGACCCGCGAAGTTGACGGTGGACTACAAACGATCAAGGTCAAGTTGCCCACGATTGTGACCGTAGACTTACGCCTAAACGAGCCGCGTTACGCGTCTTTGCCAAACATCATGAAGGCGAAACGCAAGCCTATGGACGAGAAAACGCCTGCGGATTACGGCGTTGATGTAGCCCCTCGGCTAACCATTTTGGGCACTGTCGAACCGGCCTCGCGCTCCGCGGGTGTTATGGTTGCCGATGTCGCCGAATTGATTGCTAAACTCAAAGACGAAGCGGGGGTTCTCTAATGGCTGTTCTACTTCTTGCTGAAACCAACGGTGCCAATCTTTCCGTTGACCAAACCGCTAAAGCCGTAACTGCGGCGCAAGCGTTGGGGGACGTAACTGTTCTTTGCGCGTCCGCTGGATGCACTGGTGCTGCGGAAGAAGCCGCCAAACTTGACGGTGTTGCGAAGGTTCTTTGTGCCGACGATGTTGCATATGGCAATGGTTTGGCCGAACCGATCGCAGACCTGATTGTCTCGCTGGCTGGTGATTATGAACACATCGTGGCGCCTGCGACGGCGTCCGGCAAAAACATCTTCCCGCGCGTCGCGGCACTTTTGGATGTTATGGTAATTTCCGATGTTACCGGCATAACTGATGGCAATACATTCGAGCGCCCGACATATGCCGGCAACGCCATGCAGACCGTCCAATCGTCCGACACCAAGAAAGTCGTCACAATCCGCACAGCCGGTTTTGATGCGGCTGGCGCGACCGGTTCGGCGTCAGTGGAAAACATTTCCACCGTTGCAAACCCGGGTTTGTCTGAATGGGTTGAAGACAAAGTTCAGGCATCGGATCGTCCAGAACTAACATCTGCAAGCATCGTCGTTTCTGGTGGCCGCGGCGTTGGTTCCGAAGAAAACTTTGCGATTATCGAGAAACTTGCCGATAAACTGGGTGCCGCGGTCGGTGCATCGCGTGCCGCGGTTGATTCCGGATATGCGCCAAACGATTGGCAGGTTGGACAAACAGGTAAAGTTGTTGCGCCTGACCTTTACATCGCCATTGGTATTTCCGGTGCGATTCAGCATTTGGCTGGGATGAAAGATTCCAAAGTCATCGTCGCGATCAACAAAGACGAGGAAGCTCCGATCTTCCAAGTTGCGGACTATGGTCTGGTTGCTGATCTGTTCGATGCTGTGCCAGCGCTCGACGAAGCGCTCGGTTAAATCACACAAAATTTGATCAAGGCCCGTTTTCTCAGGCGGGCCTTTTTTGCGGCTGCAAAGCTTGAAGTTCATCCGATATTACACTTGCGATTTTTGTGTGCACTGCCCGCGTCATCCAACCGGTATCCTTTCGCAGCCCCGCCAATCCTCGGCCAAGATTGTTGGACTCACCAACTGAAACCGTCAGTACAGTATCTACATGTGATGCCAACACATCGATCATTTCTTGTGTCACCGATTGGTTCATACCATCATCCTCGTCAGGGCGTATCCACAACAATGTTTTAGCCGTTTCAATATCTAGTAGAAGTTCCAGCATCCGCGCCAGCCACGCCGAACGTTGTTCCGCAAGCACTACTTCATAGGCCTCTCCGTCCACCTCTTTCAATTTACGGATCATGGCTGACACAAACCTGAAATCCGCGAAATCCAGTTGAGGATAAAGCGAGCGCAGCACTGCCGAGACACCCCTCAACCGCATGTTCCGGCGCGGGTATACTTCGTACATACGGTTTGACAGCGGGGCTATATCCATCACTTGCACAATGCATTTGATCGAGCGCGAACATGTTTCCAGCACCACAGGATCTTTCAGGAAAAAGCCAGGGCCAGCACCAGGTGTGCCCAAATTTACACAAGTGGTACCTATCCGGTTTTCGATCAGTTTTGGATAAGGTTCCCGCACAAATTTTCCGAAGGTCGCGGAGCCACCGATGAACGTTAAATACCCCCCTCCCAGATCGGGTTTTGGACCACGGAAAATCTGTTTACTGCGGCCAAAACGGTACAAATCGACCTCTCCTGCTTCTTCAACGGCAATGCCATACGCCATGCTGCCCCCTTAGTGACGACCCTACATTTCAATTCGTTCTCTACAATTTCACCCAAAGATTGACAGGGCGTTAACGAAGCGCACAAACAGGTTGCCCGCACACCTAACAAAGCCTATGTTCACAGGGATTTTGGCACACATACATAGGGTTTTTCCATGGATATCAAAACGGTAGGGATCATCGGCGCAGGTCAGATGGGCAACGGAATCGCCCATGTATTCGCACTCGCCGGATATGACGTTATGGTTAACGATGTGTCGGAGGATGCGCTGAACGCCTGTCAGGCGTTGATCGAAAAGAACATTGCCCGCCAAGTCTCACGTGAGAAAATTACGGCCGCTGAACAAGATGCGGCGCTTGCACGGCTTCACATGGAGATGGACATCGCAGCAATCGGAAAAGCTGATTTGATCATCGAAGCGGCGACCGAACGCGAAGAAATCAAGCACCAGATTTTCGCCAATCTTGCCCCTCATCTGGGCGCAGATACGATCCTGACTTCGAACACTTCGTCGATCTCTATTACGCGACTTGCAGCGGCAACTGACCGGCCTGAACGGTTCATGGGCTTCCACTTCATGAATCCGGTTCCAATCATGCAACTAGTTGAACTCATTCGCGGAATCGCAACAGATGACGGCACTTATCAGGCGTTGAAGGCCGTGGTTGTCAAACTTGGGAAGACCTCTGCAAGTGCTGAAGATTTCCCGGCATTTATAGTTAATCGTATATTAATGCCGATGATTAACGAGGCCGTTTATACGCTGTATGAAGGGGTCGGTACGGTTGAAAGTATTGATATTTCGTTAAAGCTGGGCGCGAACCACCCTATGGGGCCGCTGGAGCTGGCGGATTTCATCGGGCTGGATACATGTCTGGCAATCATGAACGTGCTTTATAACGGTCTGGCGGACACGAAATACCGCCCTTGCCCGTTGCTGGTGAAATACGTCGAGGCCGGATGGTTGGGGCGTAAATCGCAACGCGGATTCTACGATTATCGCGTCGATCCGCCCGTTCCGACACGCTGACATATTAGCGTTAACCTTTGGGCTAAATTGCGAAATATTCGTGTGCACAACCCGTACACAATGCGTGCACAACGCGTATGTACGATTTCGTCGCTAGTTTATTAACTGTTAGGCAACCAGCGCTTTGCTGCCCATATCCAGAAACTTTTTACGACGCGATGTGCGCAGCTTCTTGGCGTCGGATTTGCTCAACTCTTTCAGCAACGTCGAAATCTTTTCGCCAACCGATGCAATTGCCGCCGCCGGATCGCGCTGTGCGCCCCCGACGGGTTCGGCTATTACATCGTCCGCCACGCCCAGTTTTTGCAAATCTTGTGCGGTCAACCGAAGCGCTTCGGCAGCTTCGCGCATTTTCCCGGCATCCTTCCAAAGAATAGATGCGCAACCCTCGGGCGAGATCACGGAATAGACCGAGTGTTCAAGCATTACCAATTTATCAGCTGCAGCAAACGCCACAGCGCCGCCAGAGCCACCCTCGCCGATAATCACGGCAACCAGTGGCACGCCGATGGAGAGGCACTTTTCGGTTGAACGTGCGATGGCTTCGGATTGTCCACGTTCCTCGGCGCCTTTGCCGGGGTAAGCGCCTGTGGTATCGATCAGTGTGATGACCGGAAGGCCGAAACGATCCGCAAGGTCCATCAGGCGCACCGCTTTGCGGTAGCCTTCGGGGCGGGCCATGCCGAAATTCCGTTCGATACGGGATTTGGTGTCGTTGCCTTTTTCATGGCCAATCACAACGACGGGCTGGTCGTTGAAACGCGCCAAGCCACCCATAACGGCGTGGTCGTCAGCAAAGCTGCGATCACCCGCAAGTGGGGTGAATTCGGTAAAAAGGGCCTCGATATAGTCTTTACAATGCGGGCGATCAGGATGCCGCGCCACCTGACATTTCTGCCATGGCGTTAACTTTTTATACATGCCCTTCAGCAAAGATGCCGCTTTATCGTCTAAAGCGTTAGCCTCTTTGGTGACGTCCATCTCTTCATTCTGACGGGCAAGAGCCCGCAATTCTTCGGCCTTGCCTTCGATTTCAGCAAGCGGTTTTTCGAATTCGAGATAGTTTTGCATATTATCAGCCCAGATATAGTTGTCGTTAGATTATATGACGTGAGGGCCGCTTGATTGCAAGTTCGAACCTACCCGCTGATTATCTCGGCCTGCTTTACAATAACTTCGGCCTGCTTGATCGAGGCGATATCGATCAGACGGCCTTTGTAAACCGCGGCCCCCTGCCCCTCGGCGGTGGCGATGGCCATAGCGGCCAGAATTTCGCGGGCCTCGGTGACTTGGGCTTCCGACGGTGTAAACACCTCGTTTGCCAGTGTGATTTGCTTTGGGTGAATCGCCCATTTACCGACCATACCAAGTGTTGCAGAACGGTGTGCTTGGGCGGTGAAACCTTCATCGTCCGAGAAGTCACCGAACGGTCCGTCAACGGGCAATAGGCCGTGGGTGCGGCAGGCGGCGACGATGGCAACGGTTACTGCGTGCCACGGGTCACCCCAGTGGTTGTCGCCGTTTGGCGTGCGCATGTAGTAGTTTTCCTGTGTGCCACCAATACCTGTCGTCTGCATCCCCATGGAGGCCGCGTAGTCGGCGGCGCCAAGGCTCATCGCGACCATGCGTGGGCTTGAGGCGGCAATTTCTTCGACGTGGGAAAGACCCGCAGCGGTTTCGATGATGACCTCGAAGTTGATCGGCTTGGTGCGGCCTTTGGCGGCCTCAATCGAGGTTACCAGTGCATCGACGGCGTAGATGTCGGCAGCACAACCGGCTTTGGGGATCATGATCTGATCAATGCGATCGCCGGCTTGCTCGAGGATATCGACCACGTCGCGATACCAGAATTCGGTGTCCAGCCCATTGATACGAACAGAGAGGGTTTTAGTGCCCCAGTCGATTTCATTGATGGCTTTGATGACGTTAGCGCGCGCCTCGTCTTTATCGGCAGGGCCAACGGAATCTTCCAGATCCAGATTGATAACATCCGCATCACTTGCCGCCATTTTTTCGAAAATCGCAGGACGAGAGCCAGGACCGAATAGTTGGCAACGGTTGGGGCGTGCGGGGGAAGCTGGTTGGACCTTGAAGCTCATGGTAAGAATCCTTGCGGTAATGAAGTTACGTTTGCTTGGGATGTTTCATCACAATCTTGCGCATCCATGTCAACGGGAAAATGCTGCGCTTGCGAAATAGATTTACTTTGCGGTGCCACGATGACCGAGTTCGCCCGCCTGGCTGGCCACATAAATCACGTATCCACTGGTGACGACGGCCAACACGGCGGACCCAAGCATCATGTATAACAATGGCCATGCGCCTGTTTCGATTGTCAGCATCGCACCGGTTATCGCTGACAAGCCTGCGCCGCCACCGATCATCACGGCACCACCAAGCCCCGACGCGCTTCCGGCCAGATGCGGGCGAACGGATACGATGCCTGCGTTGGCGTTTGGCAATGTCATCCCATTGCCAATACCGACAAACATGATCGATCCGAAGAACGAGAGCGGATGTTCCAGACCGACCGCCCATAATCCGATTGCCAGTAGCATTCCGAACACAGCGACGATGCTGCCAAACAGCATCATTCTATTCATGCCGATGACGTTGGAGAACCGTCCAGCGAGGAAATTTCCACCCATGTAGCCCATGGAAATAAAGACGAAATACAAGCCCATTTGGGCAGGGTCTAGGTCCAGCAACTCAATCGAAACGAACGGGGCGCCGCCGAGGAATGCGAAGAACGCGCCTGACGCGAAGCCTGCCGATAGCGCGTACCCCCAGAAGCGGCGGGAGCGGATGAGTTCGGGGTAGGCTTTGAACTGCGCCTTGAAGCTGGATGATTTTAGCGTGTTGGTTTCGCCGAGATCGGCCCATACAAGCCACAGGACCAATGCGCCGAACACTAGCACTAGCGTGAAGGAGCTCTGCCAACCAAAATTCTGATCAAGATAGCCGCCAAGTACGGGGCCGATCATTGGCACCAGCGACATGCCCATGGTGATGTAGCCGATCATGCTGGCCGCCTCCCATGGTTCCACCATGTCGCGCACGATAGCGCGTGATAGGACCATTCCGGCAGCAACCGCGCCTTGGACCATGCGGAAAAACAGGAATACGCCGACACTGGGGGAAAAGATGCAGCCGATTGTTGCCAGCAGGAATATTGTTAACCCGCCCAGCAATACCGGCCTGCGCCCGAAACGGTCAGACAGAGGGCCGATGATAAGCTGTAAGACAGCCGTGATCCCGAGGTAGGCCGAGATCGCCAGCTGCATAAACCCGTAATCCGTATCGAAATAGGCTGCCATTCCGGGTAAGGACGGCAGGAATATATTCATATTCAACGCGGAAATGCTGGCGAGCAGCACAAGCGTCATCACATGTGGCGGTGTTGTCCGGCTAAGCCAAATGGCGCCCTTGGACATATTCGTTTTGGTCATGCCACAACCCTAGGCCGATTTTCAAAAAGCGCAATCCGAAACGTCGGGTCGCGATAACACTTATTGAAGATCGGCAAAGGCCGCAGCGATACGCTTAACCGCGTCTTCAACCAGCTCGCGTCGTGTGGCGATATTGAAGCGCAAGAAGTTTTCGCCGCCTTTGCCAAACGTATGGCCATAATTCGGTGCAACCTTCGCAGTTTTCACTACGCGGTCAGTGAATTCGGCTTGCGACATACCAGTGTCACCGAAATCCACCCAAGCCAGATAAGTGGCGTCCAGTTTCATCGAGCGGAGACCGGGAATTGCGTTAATCCCCTCGTCAAATATACGCTTGTTTTCCGCCATATATACGCACCATTCATCCAGCCACTGTTCGCCGCCATTATAGGCAGCCTCGGCCATGTGGTAGCCGAACCGGCTGGCGGAAACTTTTCCGGCATTCATGGAGGCCACGAATTTTGCGCGCAGCACCTCATCGGCAATGATCACGTTACCAATATGCGCACCAGCGATATTGAAGGTTTTGGTTGTCGCGCTCATGATCAAAAGGCGGTCCTGAATTTCAGGTGCTGCCAGCGACATAACGGTGTGCTTGTTGCCCGCATAGACCAGATCGTGATGGATTTCATCGGAGATCAAAATCAGATCATGCTTTACGCAGAACGCAGCAACCGCCTGTAATTCCTCGACAGACCAAACACGCCCGCCCGGATTATGCGGCGAACAGAAAATGACCATTTTCTCGTCGCCCTGAAGTTGCGCTTCCAAAGCATCCAGATCTAACGTGTAGCGGCCATTTTCATTCAGCATTTCGCTTTCAACAACCCGACGGTTGTTTGAACGTATTGCAGTGGCAAATGCGTGGTAAACTGGCGTGAACAAAATCACCCCGTCGTTTTCTTCGGTGTAAGCCTGAATCGCAAGCGCGACGCCATTGCCCAAACCATTTACGCTTAAAATCCACGACGGATCGACCTTCCAGCCATGGCGGCGGTCCATCCAGTTACAAATAGACTCTTTGTAGCTGCTGAAATCGCCGTAATAGGTGTAAACGCTGCCATCGACCACTTCCTGCATCGCATCAGAAATAGATTGCGGCGAGCGGAAATCCATATCCGCAACCCACATGGCGATACCTTCGTCGGCATTGATGCCATATACACGTTCCAATTCGTCCCACTTGTTGGAATGTGTGTTACAGCGGTCGACGTTTTCGTCAAAATCTATAGTCATGCGGAGGCTCCATAATTCAATGCCGGCAGGCTACGTATTTTGCAGCCCTGAGCAAGAGGAAACCTTGCGCCAACCCGTCGCATCGCTTAAATGCCCCGCATGACATTGCGAAAAATCTTGATACACCCCGATCCGCGCCTGAAAAAGGTCTGTGAACGTGTGGCTGAAGTAGACGCTGAAATCCGCAAACTCGCGGATGATATGCTTGAAACCATGTATGACGCACCGGGTGTCGGGCTGGCTGGCCCGCAGGTTGGGGTGATGAAACGTATCTTTGTGATCGATTGCGCGGACAAAGATGCCGCGCCCGATCCGATGATCCTGATCAACCCTGAAATCACATGGGAATCAGAGGAGCTGAACACTTACGAAGAAGGCTGCCTTTCCATCCCCGAAATTTATGAACCGGTGACACGGCCTGAATTGGTTCGGATGTCGTATCTCGATGCTGACGGTAAAAAGCACGAAGACGAATTTGACGCGCTTTATGCCACCGCGGCACAACACGAGCTGGACCATTTGGACGGGGTGCTGTTCATCGATTACCTTAGCAAGATGAAACGCGCGATGATTACCAACAAGATGAAGAAACTGAAGAAAGAGCGGGCCCGTGATTAAGCCCTTCCTGATGTACCCCGACAAACGCTTGCAAACGGTTTGCGCGCCAGTCAAGGAAATCACAGACGAGACGCGCGCAATTTGGGACGACATGCTGAACGCTATGTACGGCATGCCCGGCGTAGGTCTTGCTGCGCCCCAGATTGGTGTGATGCAACGCTTGGCCGTCGTTGATTGTTCCGGCACACATAATGCGCCCATTCGCATGGCCAACCCCGAAGTCCTGCATGCCTCTGCCAAGATGAACGAACATGACGAAGCCAGTCCGAACCTCCCCGGTCTATCCGGCAAGGTCGAACGCCCCCGCGCCGTGACCGTTCGGTTTATGAACGAGCATGGCGAAACCGTCGAAAAAGATTTCGTGCACCTTTGGGCGACCTCGGTGCAACACCAGATCGATCATCTGAACGGCAAACTGTTCGTTCACCTGCTCAGCCCCGTCAAACGCAAGATGCTGCTAGCCAAACACGCCAAAAACATGAAGCGGAGGGGCTGATGCGGTTGATTTTCATGGGCACGCCGGATTTTTCGGTCTCGGTACTCGACCAGCTTGTCAGCGCGGGGCATGAAATTGCTTGCGTCTATTCCCAACCTCCACGCCCCGCTGGGCGAGGCAAGAAGCCTCGGCCCTCGCCCGTGCAAAAGCGGGCAGAAGAGTTGGGATTACCGGTTCGCACACCGCTGAATTTCAAGGATGACGCAGACCGCGCAGAGTTCGCCGCGCTGAACGCAGAAGCCGCTGTTGTTGTCGCTTATGGTTTAATCCTGCCGCAAGCCATTCTGGATGCGCCGGAACGCGGGTGCTTCAACATCCACGCCTCGCTTTTGCCACGGTGGCGTGGGGCGGCTCCGATACAACGCGCAATTATGGCAGGCGATGCCGAAAGCGGCGTTTGTATAATGCAGATGGAAGCGGGGCTGGATACAGGGCCGGTATTGCTGCGCGAAACTACGCAGATCGAAGCGACTGATACGGCTGCTACACTTCACGATCGCCTTGCCGAAATGGGCGCGAATTTGATAGTGGATACATTGGCAAAAATCGACACGCTGACCGCTGCGCCGCAACCTGACGAAGGTATGACCTACGCCGCCAAGATCGACAAAGCCGAAGCCAAGATCAACTGGGCGGCCCCGGCTGTCGAGGTGGATCGCCTAATCCGCGGGATCTCGCCGTTCCCCGGCGCATGGTTCGAGCTTGAGGGGGAACGCGTGAAAGTTCTACGATCGGAACTTGCAGATGGCGAAGGAACAGCCGGAACAGTGTTGGATGACGCTTTAACAGTCGCATGTGGCGCCGGTGCCGTTCGTCTGTTGAAGGTTCAAAAAGCCGGAAAAGGCCCGCAGCCAGCAGAAGCATTTCTGCTGGGAACCAAAGTTCCTTCGGGGACGGCCTTCCTTTAACCGATTGCGCGTTGGCGTTTCGGGCGGTAGTTTGACTAAATTCTGAAAGGTGCGGCCATGTTTTTTGCTTTTTTTGGCTCGATGATTATCGGGGGTATCGTAGGATATCTTTCCGAAAAATGGGGGCTGACCAACAACGGGTATTTAGCCAGTCTCATCATCTGCCTTGGCGGGGTGTTCCTGTTTTATATGCTTCGCGTGATGTTTGGCATCAGCTTTGGACCACCGGGACTTGACGCAATTATCGGTTCAGCTGGGGCGTTGATAATTGTGCCGACGGCGCGGCGTCGTAAATAATTTCACCCGCAATCCCTTCTTTAAATGCGATTATCCCCCATATTAACGGTTCAACCATCCAACGGAGGGGCATTTTGGGTAACCTGATATTTATTGTAATCGTAGGGACCGCGGCGGGGTTTATCGCCACGCGAATGTTTAAGCTCGATCTGGGAATTCCGCAAACCGTTGCTGTGGGCGTGCTCGGCGCGCTAATCGGCGGCTGGGTGTTGCGCCTGCTTTTGGCAGCCCTTGGAATGTTCGCCGGGTTATTGGGCGCAATCCTCGGAGCCGTCGTTTTGATCGTGCTGTATCAAAAGTTCATTGAGCGCAAATAACAACGCTACTTTCGACCGTTTTTGAACGGAGCCATACCTTGACGCGCCAACTCGTCTGCACGTTCATTCCCCCAGTCGCCTGCATGGCCCTTAATCCATTCCCAACTGATTGAATGGCGTGTCTGGGCTTCGTCAAGCTGTAGCCATAAGTCGACGTTCTTCACCGGTTTGCGGGCACTAGTTTTCCAACCATTCTTCTTCCAGCCGTGCATCCAGCTGGTGATGCCGCCTTTCACGTATGCGCTGTCCGTTATCAGCGTCACAGTCGAGGGACGTTGCAATGCATTCAGCGCCTCGATTGCCGCAGTAAGCTCCATGCGGTTGTTTGTTGTCTCGGCTTCACCGCCACATAATGTGCGTTCCTTAAGCGTGGTCTCACCATTCTTCGCAATAAGAAGTGCACCCCAGCCACCCGGCCCCGGATTACCCGAGCAGGCGCCGTCTGTGTAAATCGTCAAGTCAGGCATTAAGCTTTTTCTCCAGCTAATCGTAGGCCAAGTGCAAAAAAGGCCGCTGCAAAGCTGTAGCGCAATGCACGTAGAACACGGGGGCTTTCCAGCACGCGGTGGCGCGCCGCGGATGCGAAAATCCCGTAGATAACAAAAACAACAAACGTCATGACCATGAATACAGCCCCCAGCAGGACCATCTCTATTTTTGCGGACGGGCTGTTGCCGCTTAAAAACTGCGGTAGGAACGCCAGAAAAAACAACGACAGCTTGGGATTAAGAATATTGATCAAACCGCCCCGCACGGCAATGGCACGAAGCGCTGTATCCGGTAATTCCTGATCAAGCGTTAAAGCACTGCGATCCTTTAGGGTTTTCCAAGCCATATAAAACAGGAACACAACACCGGCATATTTCACGAATTGAAACAGAAGGGCGCTGGCATGAAGTATGGCCGCAAGCCCCAACACTGCTGCCAACAGATGCGGAACAATCCCCATCGTGCAGCCAAACGCGGCGATGATGGCGGCTTTACGACCCAGCGATAGGCCGCTGGCGATTGTGTAAATGACTCCGGTGCCGGGCGCGATCACAACAATGAAAGCGGTCAACAAAAATTCTATCGAGATCATTGGTTATCTTCTGTTTTCTGGGCCACAATCGTCATACCGGTAAATGCCGTCCCATCGCAACCGATACTGTCTTCAAATGCGACTGAACGAACCTTGATGCCACGCGCTGACAGGGCTTCCGTCAGGTCGGCTTCGGTATGGTGACAATATAAGCGCCCCAAGTTGTCCCGCCGTGTTTCGGTGCCTTCGTGGATACCAATCAATAGCCAGCCATCAGCGCGCAACGCATTCGCGACCTTGTCCAGCACAGCGGGAAATTCAGGGCGCGGGACATGTTGTAGACAAAAATTCGCCCAGATACCGTCAAACGTATCAACCATATCCAGCCCTTCGAAATCCGAACAAATCGTTGTTATTTCCGGGATCTTGCTGATTTCTGCCAACATACCTTGCGACGCATCGAACGCAGTCACCTTGAACCCCATTGCATGAAACCCGCGCGCCGCGTTACCGGCGCCACAGCCAAGGTCGAGCACATCGCCGCCCTTGCGAATGCGGTTGGCGAAGTTTTTGAACCTGCCGGAGTCAGCCACTCCGGGGCTCCACTTCGAATAGCTCGTTGCTTCGTTGTCATAGAACGCGATGGTTTCGTCGTCGCGGTTCATGCGCGTAGCACGCGTGGCACTTTGAATTCGACATTTTCCCGTGCGGTTTCCACCACTTCTACTGTCACGTCATAACGTTCCTTGAATGCATCGACGACTTCGTTAATCAACTCTTCCGGTGCCGAGGCGCCCGCCGTAATCCCGATCGAAGTGATCCCCTCAAGCGCGTCCCAATCAATATACTTGGCCCGTTGCACAAGTTGCGAATAGGCGCAGCCAGCCTTTTGCCCGACTTCCACCAAACGACGCGAATTGGAAGAATTTGGTGCCCCGATTACCAGCAATGTTTTTGTCTTCAGGGCAATCGCCTTGACGGATTCCTGCCTGTTAGTCGTGGCATAACAGATGTCTTCTTTGTGCGGTCCGATAATCTTCGGGAATCGCGCTTTCAGTGCTGCAACAATACCCACCGTGTCATCCACTGACAAAGTCGTTTGGGTGATAAACGCCAGATTTTCAGGATCACGAGGGTTTAGACTTGTGACATCGGCCTCGGTCTCCACCAACAACACTTCACCTTCCGGTAGCTGCCCCATGGTGCCAACAGTTTCAGGATGACCCGCGTGGCCGATCATTACCATTTGCAAGCCATTAACCGAATGCCGCTCGGCCTCGATATGGACTTTGGAAACCAGCGGGCAAGTGGCATCGACATAGATCATCTGCCGTTTTTCCGCTTCGGCGGGCACAGATTTCGGCACTCCATGAGCTGAAAAGATCACAGGTCGATCTGTCGGGCAGTCTTCCAGTTCCTCGACAAACACCGCCCCTTTGGTGCGCAATCCATCGACGACAAATTTGTTATGAACAATCTCGTGGCGGACATAAACCGGGGCCCCCCATTTCTCGATCGCCATTTCGACAATCTTGATCGCACGGTCAACACCCGCGCAGAATCCGCGCGGGGCAGCCAAATATAATGTCAGAGGTTTGGGCATCGATTGCTCCGTAAATTCATTCCTGAACTTAATAGCGGAGCAATGGTTTGATTTACAGCCCTAGTCTTCGTCGCGATTAACCTGTTGATCATCAGGACGCGGTGGGCGACCAATTACGTCACGCAATTCATCGAGTTCAATAAAGTTATCACACTGACGACGCAACTCGTCCGCAATCATTGGGGGTTGTGAGCGGATTGTAGATACCACAGAAACCCGAACACCTTTGCGCTGCAACGATTCGACGAGTGGACGGAAATCACCATCGCCCGAGAATATCACAACGTGATCCAGGTGTTGCGCAAGCTCCAACGCATCGACAGCCAACTCGATATCCATGTTGCCTTTAATCTTGCGACGCCCCATCGAATCCGTAAATTCTTTTGCGGGCTTGGTAACCATCGTATAGCCGTTATAATTCAACCAATCGACAAGTGGACGGATTGGGGAATACTCTTCGTTTTCGAGAAGGGCAGTGTAGTACATTGCGCGCAGCAATTTGCCGCGACGCATAAACTCGGTACGTAACAATTTGTAATCGATGTCAAAACCCAATGCTTTAGCGGCAGCATAAAGGTTGGACCCATCAATAAATAGCGCGAGGCGCTCGTCACGGTAAAACATTCAAGTCTCCAAAGAAAAAGCTGGATTTCGTCTGAAAATAATTAGAAACCACTCCAGCAAAACAATTATGTCTAGGATAGGTGGTATTGTTGCCCATGCAAGACCCAAAAACCAATAAAAACCAACATTACTGCCTGATTACGCTAGGTGCGAACCTACCTTCCGCCACCGGAACGGCCCTTGAAACACTGGAGAAGGCGCTAGAGTTGTTTCTGTTGGAATCGTTACAGATTCGCCGAATCAGTAAATGGTTTGCCACACCCGCGTTTCCTGCAGGCTCTGGACCCGACTTCGTTAACGGTGCGGTTACGGTACAGACAGCGTTAACGCCTGATGAAGTACTCGCCGCTCTGCACCGCATCGAAGCCGCCATGGGGCGCACCCGCGAAAACCGCTGGGAGCCACGGCTGTGTGACTTGGATCTGATCGCTTATGATGACATAATTCTGCCAGATCTGGAGACGTTTAAACGTTGGAAAGCACTAGATTTATCCAGTCAACAAACGATGACGCCAGATCAACTGGTTCTGCCACATCCCCGCATCCAAGACCGCTCTTTTGTTCTTGTTCCTCTGAACGATATAGCGCCAGATTGGGTGCACCCGGTTACGGGAATCACCGTTTCGGAAATGCTGGGCACCATTCCAGCGGCTGATTTAGCCGAAATAACGGTAATTTAGGTGCAACGACACGCATTCCGGCCTTGCATTTCCTTGTTGCGAGGCTTAAATGTGCGGTCTTCCAATACGCCCCCAATCTTATGGAGCTTGACGCATGGCACGTGTAACCGTTGAAGACTGCATCGACAAAGTACCTAACCGCTTTGAACTGGTGATGCTTGCTGCACACCGTGCGCGTGAACTCTCGCTGGGCGCTGAAGTGACCGTCGAGCGCGACAACGACAAGAACCCGGTTATCGCTCTTCGCGAAATCGCTGATGAAACGCTGACTTCCGAACATTTGCGCGAAGCTGCCATCGAAAGCCATCAGACTCAAATCGAGGTCGATGAAGCTGAAGAAGATCAGATGACCCTGCTTATGGGCACTGAAGAAGGCGACGCTGCCGAAGACGATATGTCCGAGGAAAATCTGCTTCGTGCCTTGATGGAAGCCCAAGAAACCAAGTAAGCTGCGGCATGGGGGACTATCCCCTAACGGAGCCTGCCTGATGATTGATGTCGAAGACCTAATTGGTCTCGTACGTGCCTATAATCCTAATACCGACGCCGGATTGATCCGCGCCGCCTATGCTTTTGGGCTGGCGGCGCATGACGGGCAATTCCGTTCATCAGGCGAGCCGTATTTCAGCCACCCTATCGAAGTCGCCGCGCTGCTGACCGAGGTAAAGCTGGATGACGCAACAATTATCACCGCACTGTTGCACGATACGATCGAGGATACGGGTGCCAATTACTCGGACGTATCCAAAAGGTTCGGCGAAGAAATTGCACAGTTGGTGGACGGCGTAACCAAGTTAACAAACTTGGAGCTGTCTTCAGTAGAAACAGCGCAGGCCGAAAACTTCCGTAAGCTCTTGTTGGCCATGTCCAAGGACGTGCGCGTACTGCTGGTTAAGCTGGCCGACCGTTTGCACAATATGCGGACAATCAAGCACATGCGCCCAGAAAAACAGCGCAAAAAAGCCCACGAAACGATGGAGATTTACGCACCGCTCGCTGGTCGTGTCGGAATGCAGTACATCCGCGAGGAACTGGAAGATCTGTGTTTTGCGGTTTTGAACCCCGAAGCGCGAAACTCGATCATGCGGCGGTTTATTACACTGCGGGCTGAAACCGGTGATTTGATCCCGGTGATTATCGAAGACATCAAAACCGCATTGGCCAAATGCGATGTCGAAGCGCATGTCACAGGACGCGAGAAACGCCCCTATTCGATCTGGCGCAAAATGGAAGAGACCGGGCAAGGTTTCCACCGCCTGTCCGACATTTACGGTTTCCGCATTATCACCAAAGACGAACGCGATGCCTACTCGGCGCTTGGTGCTGTACATCAACGCTGGAAGGCCATTCCAGGGCGGTTTAAAGACTACATCAGCCAACCAAAAACCAACGGTTATCGCTCCATCCAGACGACAGTGTCGGGCCGCGATGCCAAACGCGTAGAGGTTCAGATCCGAACCCGCGAGATGCATATCGTGGCGGAATCCGGTGTGGCTGCACACTGGTCTTACCGAAACGGCGAACGTTTCGAAAATCCATTTGCCGTGGATCCATTCCATTGGCTGCGTGGTCTGATCGACGGCTTCGAGAGTGCCGACAACCCAAACGAGTATCTTGAGCACGTGAAACTGGAGATGTTTCAGGATCAGGTATTCTGCTTTACGCCCAAAGGGGCGGTTATCAATCTGCCACGTGGCGCAACTCCGATCGATTTCGCTTATGCCATCCACACACGTATTGGTGACAGCTGTGTAGGCGCGAAAATCGATGGCAAGCGGGTGCCGCTTTGGACCCGCCTTCGCAACGGTCAGTCTGTGGAAATTATCCGCGCAGACAGCCAACGCCCCCAATCCAGTTGGGAAGACATCGTTGTAACGGGCCGTGCAAAATCCGCGATCCGGCGTTCGCTGCGCGAGGAAAATAAAGCTGGCCACATACGCTTAGGCGCCGAAATCGCCCGTGTGGCCTTGGGCAAGGTCGGCAAGAAGGCCACCGACAAAGCCTTGGCGACGGCGGCAAAGAATATGGGGTTTGCCTCCAAGGATGAACTGCTGGCGCAAATCGGAACCACGCAGATTACCGGTAGCGATCTTTCCATGGCGCTTTACCCGGAATTGCTGAAAAAGTCGGCCGTTAAAGGCGAGAAACCCGCTACCGAAGTTGTTGGTCTGAAACCCGGACAAAACCATATTTCAGGCAAGTGCTGCAAACCTTTGCCAGGCGAACGCATCGTCGGCATCATGGTGCGTGGCCGCGGTGTTACAGTGCATGCCATCGATTGTGATGCGTTGGTGGAATACGAAGAAGACCCGGATAACTGGATCGATCTGCGCTGGACGGAAGGGATGTCGGATGCCGATCATTTCACCACAGTCGAGATCATCATGGCTAACGGTGCAGGCGTGCTGGGCCGCATTTGCACTTTGATCGGCGAGCATAACGCCAACATCGCGGATATCCATTTCACTGAACGCAAACCCGACTTTTACCGTATCCTCATTGATTTGCAGGTTCGCGACGTAGAACACCTAATGCACATCCGAACAGCGATCGAGGCCGACGACGATATCGCCTCGGTGGTCAGATACAGGAATCCGGCTGCAAATCGCTGAACGCGCTGGCGTTCGGATATTGATTGGCTCATAGTATCTATGGAATACGCATAAGGACTCGGAATAATGGTTTTCAAAAGAAGGGATAAACAATCGCTGTTGCAGCGGTTGCGCGCCCTTTTTTCCCCCGGAAAGGGTTGGAAACGCAGCATTCAATACGTTGGCCACCGCGTGAAGCGTTTGCCCGACACATCACACAAAATTGCTCTTGGCGCCGCGATCGGCATCTTCGTTTGTTTCTCGCCCATTTTTGGTGTGCATATGGCGATGGCATTGGTGATTGTCTACATCTTACGCGCTAATCTGGTCGCGTCGTTCATCACGACCATGTTCGGCAATCCTGTCACCTATCCGTTCATCGCGGCAGCCTCGCTAAGCCTCGGGCGCCTGGTGTTGGGAATGAACGCCAAAGACGACGACTTTCAAAGTCTGCATTCAGCGTTCTGGAAAGCCAGCACCGACACATGGCAATTGATACAAAGCTGGTTTGGCTTCGCTGAACACCCTGACGGGTTAGCGGATTTCGTGTCGAACCTATTCCTCCCGTATCTGATCGGCGGCACGATTCTAGGCTTGGCTTCAGGGGCTATTACATACTTCCTGATAAAACCGGTAATTGCGGCCTATCAAACCCGGCGTCGTATACGTATGGCCGACCGGCTTGAAAAACGTCGCGATAAACGCGATTCTTTGGCTGACTCTGGCCAATAAGCGCAGTATCGTTATTTCCAAATCCGTTTTATGAGGTCGAAACCTATGGCAAATTCTCTTATCCAACCACTTGGCCGCCTACGTTTAGGCGTTAACATTGACCACGTTGCCACTGTGCGTAACGCGCGTGGCGGGGCTTATCCCGATCCCTTGCGCGCCGCCAAAATGGCTGAGGTAGCGGGCGCTGACGGGATCACGGCCCACCTGCGCGAGGATCGCCGGCATATCACCGACAGTGACATCGACGCATTGATGGAACACCTGAGCATTCCGCTGAACTTCGAGATGGCCGCAACACCCGAAATGCAAGCCATCGCGTTGCGCCACAAGCCCCACGCCGTTTGCATTGTGCCCGAAAAACGCGAGGAACGCACAACCGAAGGCGGGCTTGAAGTCGCACGCGAGGAAAACCATCTCGCGCATTTCATCGCCCCTTTGCGCGACGCTGGATGCCGTGTGTCGATCTTCATCGCAGCCGATCAAAAACAAATCGAGGCGGCCGCGCGCATCGGAGCAGAAATAATCGAGCTACACGTAGGCCCCTATTGCGACGCCCTTGAAGAAGGCAAGTACGAGGAAAGCAATCCCGAGCTAAAGCGCTTGCGTGAAATGTCGGCCTACGCCAACAGTCTTGGGTTGGAAGTCCACGCTGGGCACGGAATCACCTATAACTCGGTCAAACCTCTGGCCGCCTTCCCCGAAGTGATGGAATTGAACATCGGCCATTTCATCATCGGCGAGGCGATTTTCTCGGGTCTTGATTCCGCCATTCGCCGCATGCGCGCGTTAATGGACGAATCCCGCAATGAAACCTTTGGCGTAAACGTAGCATGACCCTCATTGAGCTTGCCGTTATTCTTGGGTTTTGGGTAATCGCCCTTGCCAGCCCCGGTCCGGCCACTCTGGCAATTGCCGGAACCGCCATGGCATCCGGTCGCCGCACGGCGCTTAGTCTGGCAGCAGGTGTTGCAACCGGCTCGGCGACTTGGGGGTTGGCGGCAGCTTTGGGTCTTGGCACAGTTATGATTGCCAACGCCTGGGTGCTGGAAATCCTACGATACGTCGGGGCAGCATATCTATTCTGGCTCGCCCTGAAATCACTACGCTCTGCATTACAGCCCAGAACCGGAACCGCACAGCCACTCAGGATTCGGTCTGCAAAATCTGCGTACACTAAAGGCCTGATGATTCACCTAACCAACCCCAAGGCCATCTTGTTTTGGGGGGCCCTATTCGCGGTCGTTATATCGCCAACTGCGCCTGTGCGGGACATTATCGTAGTTGGTCTAAGCTGCGTGGCTGTCAGCACCTTCGTCTTTATCAGCTATGCACTAATTTTTTCGACCGAACGCGCCATGAGTGTTTATGTAAAACTTGGGCGCTGGTTTGACGGTGTCTTCGCGACGCTGTTCGGCGCTGCGAGTCTTAAAATTCTAACGACCAAACTCGCATGATTATCGGCATCGGATCAGACCTTGCGAATATCGAGCGCATTCAAGGCACAATCGACCGGTTCGGAGACCGGTTCCTGAAACGTGTGTTCACGAATATCGAGCGCGCAACAGCTGATCGCCGTTTGCTAACGACTGAAACCTACACCAAACGCTGGGCTGCGAAAGAGGCCTGCTCAAAGGCTTTGGGGACCGGTCTTCGTATGGGCATCGCATGGAACGAAATGGAAGTTCGCAACATGCGGACCGGTCAGCCGACTATGCATGTGACCGGCAGCGCCGCCGAACGCCTCGCGCGGTTGACACCTGAGGGGTTCGATCCCCATATCCATGTAACCCTGACCGACGACCACCCGTGGGCGCAGGCATTTGTTATCATCGAGGCGTTGCCAAAAACGCCTGCATAGCTTGACACGGCGCATCGCAACAGCGAAAAGCTGCCGGAAATTGTACACAGGGAATAAACTATCCATGGCATCTAAATCCTCTAACGACGGTGGCTTGCTTGAGACCGTCAAAACGGTCGTGTTTGCACTGATTTTGGCGGGCCTGATCCGCACCCTGTTGTTCCAACCATTCTGGATTCCGTCGGGCTCCATGAAGTCCACGCTGCTGATCGGCGATTTCCTGTTCGTTAACAAATATACGTACGGATACTCCTATGCATCCTGCCCGACGATGTTCGGAACCGATTTCTGCGGTTTCGCCAAAGGATCAGACGAGCGTTTTCTAGGTAACGATCCAGTACGTGGTGACGTGGTGGTATTCAAACACCCGGTACACGGCGCAGATTATATCAAGCGCCTGATCGGCCTTCCGGGTGACACCATCGAGATGAAAGACAGCATTCTGTTCATCAACGGAAATGCAGCGCCGCAAGTGGCGATCGAGCCATTGGTGGAGCTATATGAGAAGCAGGGGCCCCAGCAGGGCTTCCCACGTTGCACAAACACGCGCCCGGCCTTGGGTGGCGACTGCATCAAAGATCGCGCTTTGGAGACCCTTCCAAACGGTGTCGTCCACGAGGTTTTGAACATCGAGGTGTCCAACGCCGACAACACGCAAGAATTCCTCGTTCCCGACGGGCATTACTTCTTCATGGGTGACAACCGCGACAACTCCGTAGACAGCCGGTTTGCCCAACGCGGGTACAGCCCCGGCGTTGGCTTTGTTCCGGCTGAGAACATCATTGGCCGCGCTGACCGCATCGTATTTTCCGCTGCTGGCAGCGCATTATGGAAATTCTGGGACTGGCGCCCGGATCGTTACTTAAAGGCAATCGATTGAAGCTTTCGGCAAACACCACGGCATTTATTCAGCGGTTAGGGCACCAGTTTGCCCGACCCGAATTGCTGCATCAGGCGTTAACACATTCGTCCCTGTCCACGACAACGCGGCCCGACAACCAGCGTCTCGAATTTCTTGGCGACCGCGTATTGGGTCTGGTGATTGCCGAGGCGTTGTTGAACGACGACAAGGATGCCAGCGAAGGCAAACTCGCCCCGCGTCTGAACGCACTGGTACGCAAAGAGACCTGCGCCGAAGTTGCTGAAGGCATCGACCTGGGTGCTGCGTTAATGCTGGGACGTTCCGAAATGCTATCGGGTGGCCGCAAGAAAACCGCCCTGCTTGGTGACGCGATGGAAGCCGTAATCGCCGCCGTATATCTTGACGCTGGATATGACACAGCCAAGGTCCTGATCTTGCGCCTATGGGGAAAACGCATCTCGCAAGCCGAACAAAACGCCGCTGACCCTAAGTCAGACTTGCAGGAATGGGCACAAGCCCGCCGCATGCCCCCCCCGAAATATGTAGAAATCGAACGTAGCGGCCCAGACCACGCCCCTGTGTTCATTATTGAAGCACAACTACAAAACGGCCGATCCGCCCGCGCAACCGCCCCAAACAAACGGGCAGCGCAGCAGATGGCGGCAGCCACATTACTCAAAGAACTGGAGGCCTGATATGGCTGAAACACATTGCGGATACGTCGCCCTTATCGGTGAACCAAATGCCGGAAAATCGACACTGCTGAACAAAATGGTCGGGGCCAAAGTCTCGATTGTTACGCACAAAGTGCAAACGACACGCGCCCGTATTCGCGGCATTACAATCGAAGACAATGCTCAAATTGTCTTCGTTGACACCCCTGGCCTATTCCGCCCACGACGCAATCTTGACCGCGCCATGGTCACCGCCGCTTGGACCGGTGCCGCCGACGCCGACATGGTTGTCCTTCTGGTTGAAGCCCATCGTGGTGTCACCGAAGGCGTCAAAGCTATTCTTGAAGCGTTAGAAGAGCGCGTCCATGACCGCGCCATCGTTCTGGCCATCAACAAGATCGACCGCGTAAAAAGCGACCGACTTCTGGCCCTGTCAACCGAGCTGAACGCGCTATTTAAATTCGACGCCACCTTCATGATTTCCGCCGAAAAGGGTCACGGCTGCGACGATCTGAAAAAATGGCTAGCAGGCGAATTGCCCGAAGGCCCGTGGCTCTATCCCGAAGACCAGATCGCAGATATACCGCTGCGCCTACTTGCTGCCGAAATCACGCGCGAAAAATTAACGCTGCGCCTGCATCAGGAACTGCCCTACCAGTTGACCGTCGAAACGGAAAAATGGACAGATCGCAAAGACGGCTCGGTACGCATAGATCAGCTTATCTATGTCATGCGCGACGGCCACAAAGGCATCCTTCTGGGACCAAAAGGCGAGACCATCAAATCGGTTTCAATAGCAGCACGTCAAGAATTGAAAGAGTTCCTGGGCCGCGAAGTCCACTTGTTCCTACAGATCAAAGTTCGCCCCAAATGGCTGAATGACCCAGAACGTTTCAGCGAAATGGGGCTGAACTTTAAAGACGGTAAATGACGTCGCGCCTAACTTCCGAATTCTGGGTAAAGGCCTATCTTGCGCGCCTGCGGCTGATGGATATTCCCGCATTCCTGACTGCGCGCGGAGATGCAAGTGCAGGCGCTGTGCTGGTTAAAATCAACACGCTCGACGGTAACGCCGAAGCATTCCAGCGCAGCTACGATCTTGAAGGTAACCGCATCTGGGCGCCGTTATCGCAAGGCACCGATGCCGAAGTCGAAGATGCTCTGTCACGTCAGCGCAAATACGACCCTGATATCTGGATAATCGAAGTAGAAGACAAACAAGGCCGAAGCCTACTGGATCAGGACGGGCTTTCGGGCTAGGTTTCCAAAATGGATTGGCGCGACGAAGGGGTTTTACTGTCAGTGCGAAAGCATGGCGAAGGCTCCGCTATCATTGAAGTATTTACAAAAGAACACGGTCGTCACGCTGGGCTCGTGCGCGGTGGTGGTTCGCGCAAAATGTCCCCGATCCTGCAACCGGGGGCGCAACTGTCTGTGGAATGGAAAGCCCGCCTCGAGGACCACCTCGGCAGCTATACGATCGATCCGATAAAATCCCGCGCTGTGTCAATCATGGGGGATCGTGGTTCGCTGGCGGCGATGGGCTCCATATCTGCGTTTCTATGCCTCGGTCTGCCTGAACGCGAGGCGCACCAGCAGCTATATGCCCGCACCCTCGATCTCGTCGACGCCCTAGGCGAAACCGACGACTGGCCCGCCCGCTACGCCCTGTGGGAAAATGCGCTGTTAACCGAAATGGGGTTCGGACTGGATCTAACCGAATGCGCCGCCACCGGCGCCACACAAGAACTGATCTACGTCTCCCCCAAATCCGGCCGCGCTGTCAGCCGCACCGGTGGCGCAGATTACGCCGACCTGTTGCTGTCTTTGCCAAGATTCCTGAGGATGGACGAGCCGATGACCCAAGGCACGGACGTTACCGATTCCCTAAATATTACAGGTCATTTCCTTAAAAAATGGTTAATGCCCGCACTGGGGAGAGATAAAATCCCGTCGGCGCGGGAACGGTTGATTTCTGCGTTGCAGCGTACAAATAGTTAACGCCGCCGTCATGCAAAACGTACATACGCGTTGTGCACGCATTGTGTACGGGTTGTGCACAACGATTTTCGGCGTTTCAGCAAATAGTTAACGCTCTAGTTCCGCCCTTTCTCCAGCACCCGCCGCGCAATAACCTGCGCCTGAATTTCCGCGGCACCTTCAAAAATATTCAGTATTCGCGCGTCGCACAAAACACGGCTAATCGGGTATTCCAACGCAAAGCCATTACCGCCATGAATTTGCAACCCATTGTCCGCACACATCCACGCAACACGCGCCCCCAACAGTTTCGCCATACCCGCCTCAAGGTCACAACGGCGGCCATTATCCTTCTCGCGCGCCGCGAAGTATGAAAGCTGCCGAGTGATCATAATTTCGACCGCCATCATCGCTAACTTGCTGTAAATACGCGGAAACTCGATCAATGATTTGCCAAACTGCTTACGATCAATCGCATATTTCATCCCAAGCTCCATCGCACATTGCGCAACCCCAATTGCCCGCGCCGCGGTCTGGATACGCGCTGATTCAAACGTCTGCATCAACTGCTTGAATCCCTGCCCCTCAACACCACCAAGCAGGTTTTCAGCCTTCACCTTGAAGCCATCAAAACCCAGCTCATATTCCTTCATCCCGCGATACCCGAGCACCTCGATCTCGCCACCAGACATCCCTGCCGCAGGAAACGGGTCATCCTCTGTGCCGCGCGGTTTTTCCGCCAAAAGCATTGATAATCCTGAATAATTTTCTGTATCTGGATCCGTCCGAACCAGCATTGTCATCACATCGGTACGCGCCGCATGCGTGATCCAAGTCTTGTTGCCAGTCACGACATATTCGCCGCCCTCCTGTACCGCCCGCGTCCGCAAACTACCAAGGTCAGAGCCCGTATTCGGCTCCGTAAACACTGCAGTTGGCAGGATTTCTGCCGAAGCAATTTTGGGCAACCACTGCTGCTTCTGCGCGTCGGTACCTCCTCCGAGTATAAGCTCCGCTGCAATTTCAGAGCGCGTCCCCAACGACCCCACCCCGATATAGCCACGCGACAGTTCTTCGGACACCACACACATCGCGGTTTTGGTCATTCCGAATCCGCCGTATTCTTCGGGAATTGTCAAACCAAACACTCCCAACTCCCCCATTTCGGTCAGGATTTCCATCGGGATCAGCTCATCTTTCAGATGCCACTCGTGGGCAAATGGCACGACTTTGTCGTCGGCAAAACGGCGGAACTGGTCGCGGATCATTTCGTATTCTTCGTCTAAACCTGTGTCACCGAAAGTCGCCACACCTTCACGCTCGATCATCAGCTCGACTAGACGTTTTCGTGCGGCGTCAGTGTTGCCATGCGACAGTCCGTTGAGGTCCGAGGTATCCTCAACGCCCAAATCATGCAGCCGCACGATTTCGCCTTGCGCCATAGGTATTCCGCCTCGAATCTGGCTTAAATATTCCCCAAATCCGATTTGCAAAAGCAAAAGCTCCATCTCGGCTAGACGTTTATTTGCCTCCAACCTTCGCGCCCACGCCAACATTTGTCGGAGGCTTTCAACATAGGTCGCCAACCAACTTAGGCCGTGGGCAGCGAACTGTTCCTGCTCCACCGCTTTGCTCGAAACGCGGCCATCAATGGTCACGCGGACAGACATCAATTTGCTTGCCGTTTCCAGAATACTTTCGATAGCTGAAACGGCATTTTGGCAGCGAATCAAAAGATCTGGAAATATCACGTCGGTTTGCGTTTCGTTGCTCATTGAACTCACCTTACTGCCTGTCGGCCTTTTAAAAATGTTGCGTTGCACGTTTCGTTTTGTGCAGTTGCGAAGAGCATAGAATTTCCGGCGGGCGCCGTCAATGAATACGCAACAATAATTCATAGTATCGCCGTACAACGGAATATTGTTGTTATCGAATAACATTGCAAACCCTGAAGTTCGCACTGATAACATATCCTAATGACCGACGCTCTGCACATCGTGACAACGCACTACGGCCTATTTGCAATGGTCACGGCTTTTGCCGTAATGCTGTTTGCCGGCTTCACCAAGGGGGCCGTCGGTTTTGGCCTGCCCATGATTTGTATTAGCGGCATCGGTTCTGTTATGCCTGCGGAAATTGCGATTGCTGCGCTGATACTACCGGGCTTGATCACAAATATGTGGCAATCTTTGCGTAACGGCTTTGGTCCGGCCTGGGCGTCCTTAAAACAATATTGGCGGTTAAACCTCGTCTTGCTACTCTCAATCTATGCATTCGCGCAATTGGTTGTAATCATTCCGGAAACCGCGTTATTTATCATTTTGGGCGTTGGCATCACCGTTTTTGTGAGCCTACAAATTGTTGGATGGATACCAAACATCCCTGCTCGTCTTGCGACGAAAATCCAGGCGCCTGTGGGTTTGGTTGCTGGCTTTTTCGGCGGGTTGTCGGGCGTTTGGGGGCCACCAATACTGCTGTACCTTCTGTCGCAGAAAACACCAAAAACGGAGATGGTCCGCGTTCAGGGGATATCCTTCCTTGTCGGCGCAATAGTTCTGACAGCCGCGCATTTTCAATCCGGTTTACTAAACAAAATCTCCGCACCGCTGTCTGCATGGCTGATTATTCCTGCGGTTGTGGGCATGGCAATAGGATTTAAGGTGCACGACAGGCTGGATCAGGCGAAGTTTCGTAAAATCACGTTGATTGTGTTGGCTATCGCAGGTCTCAACCTGCTGCGGCGTGGACTATTTGGTTAAAACCGCGCCGGAACGTCGGCTATCGCCTGCAGCTTCGAATCCCTTCGCCGTCCGGCGCACGGCGTGAACCCCACCGAAAAACATACCCTGTTGAGGCCAGCTATTAGCGGTTGGGAATTCAGCTAATATAGCTTCGCGCCGATCTTCGGTGCCGGTATCCTCAAAATCAAGAATATGGGGCGTATCGTCGACATGCATGCGCGGCGCGTGCACAGCGTCTTCCAGTGCCGATCCTTCGTCAATCAGCTTCAACGCTACCTGCGCCAAAGCCGAGCGAATACGGTTGGACCCACCCGACCCCATCATCGTTAGAATTCCGTTTTCGCGCAATGCCATCGGGCACATCATAGAGGCCAGCCGCGTATCCTCGTGCCACGAATTCACGCCGTCGGGTACAAGGTCATCCTCGCCCAGCATGTTGTTGGCCATGATGCCAGTGCCCGGAACGATCAGGCCGCTCCCCTCGCCATTCGATAGCGTAAACGCCGCGCCCATACCGTTGTGGTCGATCACGGAGATATGGGTCGTGCCCCGCGTTGCAGCTTGATGCGCCATCAGCGTTTTCCGAAGACTGGTGACCATCGCGGGGTCCAGCAGAATTTTCTCGCCGCTCGCAGGATGGTGGTCTAGGTCGGTTTCCTTGCGAATACGTGCCACCTCGTAAAGGCAGCGCGCTAGCATACGTTCATCGGGGTTAGGCGGCAAAGCCTGCAAAGCCAACGCGATTTGCACACCGCCGAGGCTTGGAGCCGGGTTCAGATCAACTTCGACACCACGGCGTATGAACTGCAAAGGTTTACGGCCAATGGGACGATAAGTTTTCAGATCGACTGCTGTCAGGTGTCCTCCTTCCAGCGATAACAACGCTTGCGCAACTTCGCCTTCCTGAAAGAACCGCGGACCTTCCTGCGCCATAACTTCCAGCACGTCAGCCATATCTGGGTTCGTCAAAATATCGCCATCGCCCAGCATCTTGCCATCTGGCGCATACAGCGACCTTGCGCTTTGTGTAGACTGAAAAATCGCCTCCACATATCCTAGAACTTCAGCTTGAAAAGCCGTTACCCGCGTACCGGTGCGCGCGGCATCAATAGCCGGCGCGGCGAGTTCTTGCATTGGGATGCGTCCGAACTGGCTGTGCGCTTCGAACAACCCGGGGACTAGCCCAGGGGTGCCGATTGTCCCCGCACCGCAATGGAACGTTTGTTTGCTTTGGCCGAAATCCACCTCGATTTCGCGGATATCGGTGTCGGCAAGGCTGCGTTTGCGTTTGGGGGTCTGAATAAACGCATCGAGGATTTGCACTTTCCCGTTCGGAGGGGACACCATCAGAAACCCGCCAGCCAATGGCGAGGCCAATACCGGCTCGGTAATACACGCCATCAACGCGCCCGCAATTGCTGCATCCACGGCCGTTCCGCCTGCGCGCAGAACCTCGGCGGCGGTTTGGGTGGTCAGATGGTGACCGGATGCTACGGCGAAGTTTCCCATGGGTTTCCTAAACGAAAAGACGCCGCCCATCTCGGAGCGGCGCCTGCGTTTTGTCAAGTTATGCGTTACTGCCCTTTGATTGCAGCCGCCAAGACTTCTGCATCAACAAACGGTTCATATTGCTTGAAGTTATCCGCGAACATGTTGGCCAATTTGGCGGCCTGCACGTCATATTTCGCGCCATCTTCCCACGTGCGACGTGGGTCCAGAAGGACCATAGCCACACCTTTGACCGATACCGGAACATCAAACCCGAAGTTCGGATCAGTGCGGAATTCACGATCATTCAAGCCGCCGGACAAAGCCGCAGTCAGCAATGCACGGGTTGCACGAATCGGCATACGTGAACCACCAAGGCCCTTCGGCCCACCAGTCCAGCCGGTGTTAACCAACCAGCATGTCGCACCGGTTTCGGCAATTTTCTGACGTAGTAGGTTGCCGTAAACTTCTGGGCGGCGCGGCATGAACGGTGCACCGAAACATGTGGAAAACGTCGGAATTGGTTCAACCACTCCCTTTTCAGTGCCCGGAATCTTGGCCGTGAAGCCAGACAAGAAGTGATACATAGCCTGTGCAGGTGAAAGGCGCGAAATCGGAGGTAACACGCCAAACGCATCGCACGTCAGCATGATGATATTTTTTGGCACACCACCGCGCGAGGTTTCTGACGCGTTGTCGATATAGTCCAGCGGATACGCACACCGCATGTTGGGCGTCAGGCTATCATCGGCAAAATCAAGTTCTTTGGTGTACGGATCATAAACCATATTCTCGATCACAGTCGCGAATCTGGACATTGTGGAGTAAATCTCGGGTTCTGCTGTGGCACTTAGGTTTATAGTTTTTGCGTAACAGCCACCTTCGAAGTTGAAGATGCCCTCATCAGACCATCCGTGTTCATCATCGCCAATCAGCACACGTTCAGGGTCAGCAGAAAGGGTAGTTTTGCCCGTACCGGATAGACCAAAAAATACTGCGCTATCATCCTCATCGTCAGGCGCGTGATTGGCGGAGCAATGCATTGGCATCACGCCCTTCTCAGGCAACAGATAATTCAGAAGCGAAAATACTGACTTCTTATTTTCACCCGCATAAGAAGTGCCACCTATCAGAACCAGTTTCTTCTCGAACGAAATCGCAATCACGGTTTCCGAACGGCATCCATGACGTTCCGGATCAGCGTTGAAGCTAGGGCAGTTGACGACTGTGAACTCGGGCAGGTATGTTTCCAGCTCGTCCATATCGGGGCGACGCAGCAAGTGGCGAATGAACAATCCATGCCATGCCAGTTCGGTTATCACCCGTACATTCAGGCGGTATGCCGGATCAGCGCCACCAAACAAGTCGTTGACGTAAACTTCGCCACCCTTCAGGTGCGCCAGCATATCGGCATGCAAAACATCAAATGCCGCGGGATCCATCGGTTTGTTGTTTTCCCACCAAATGGTGTCTTCAACGGATTCTTCGCGAACAACGAACTTATCGTTTGGAGAGCGCCCGGTGTGCTTGCCGGTGGAAACCAGAAAAGTGCCGCCGTTACCGATCTCGCCTTCGCCATTCGCGACGGCGGCGTTCATCAACGCGGCCTCTCGTAGGTTGTAGTGAACTGTGCCGACATCCGCGATGCCTGTCTTCCCTAACGTCTGGGTCGGGTTGACCTTACCTGTTTCCATTGATGTGCGCTCCTTAAACATGTTGAGGGGTTTATGCGTGCCATGACAAACCCCCCTTAACAGAGAGATTACCGCAAAACCGGGAGGGCCAATCCCGACAACAAAATTCGACAATCTGCCGATTCCATCGTGCAGCAAAGAAGACCCTCCCTATAACATGACATTTTTGTGAATCCATGCGGATTTTGTCGCAGTGCACAACTTCTTAACAATCCGCGAAAATATGCAATTGAAACAGATGGGTTGCAACACACGCCCACATCCGCGATTATGCAAGTGTCCAATAGCAACCGGGGGCTGCAATGGCTAGAATAGTATTGGTAGACGACGATAGGAACATCCTGACATCGGTTTCAATCGCACTAGAATCCGAAGGATATGAGGTGATCACGTTTACAGACGGTGTTGCAGCACTTTCTTCACTGTTAAACGACGAACCGGACTTAGGTGTCTTTGACATCAAAATGCCGCGCATGGACGGCATGGAATTGCTGCGCCGGCTGCGCAAAACCTCCGAAATGCCAGTGATTTTCTTGACTTCAAAAGATGACGAAATCGACGAGGTCCTGGGGCTACGGATGGGGGCGGATGATTACATGCGCAAACCGTTCTCGCAACGCCTGCTAATTGAACGCATCAAAGCAATTTTGCGCCGGAAAGAAGCATCCGAAGACAACGGTGCACACCGCTCACCAGAAGACAGTTCGTTTACGCGTGGCTGTTTACAAATGGACCCGCTGCGCCACAAAGTTGTCTGGAAAGACGACGATGTTTCGCTGACCGTCACCGAATTTTTGCTGTTACAATCGCTGGCAATTCGCCCGGGTGTAGTCAAAAGTCGCGACCAATTAATGGATGTGGCTTACGACGATCAAGTTTACGTGGACGACCGCACAATCGACAGCCACATCAAACGCCTACGCAAAAAGCTGCGCAAAGGCGATTCAGAGTTTGCCTCGATCGAGACGCTCTATGGCATCGGTTATCGGTTTATCGAGGCCTGAATTTCAATGCTCCGTCGTACCCCTCAGCGCTCAGCACCTTCAATGGTTTCGGGCGCAGTGCGCGAGCAAGTCGACGGGGCGTTAAAGCGCTCACGGTCGCCTTTGACCCGCAAGATTATCATTTTCAATCTTGTCACGCTAAGTTTGTTGGTCTCGGGCATTCTGTTTCTTAGCCAATCGCGCGCCAGCCTGATTGACCTTCGCCGGCAAACTCTGCAGGCTGATGCCAGTGTTCTAGCTACCTCGCTCGAGTACCAAATGGAATTTTCCGGCATTTCGGATTTATACGAACCCGCCCTTTACATAACGCTCGAAGCGCTCGCTGCCCCGATTAGCTCTCGTGCTCAATTGTTTTCGACTGACGGGTACCTGATCACCGATATTGGTGCCCGCCCCGAAGTGTACGGTCGCGACACTCAACCTTCTGCGCCACGAACCAATACACTGAGTGATATTCTGAATGACGCGTGGTCACGACTAGAAGCGGTTTTCGTAACAAACCCTGCGCCTGCTGATGAATCCTACCTTTTGGCGTTCCGCTCGGCGATTGCCATCCGATCTATGATCGCAGACGATTCCACGCGCGCAACGACGATGAACGAGTTTCAACAATTGATCCTGACCGTCGCTGTCCCTGTATCGCATCGGGACGAGATGGTTGGTGCCATAGTTCTGTCAACACTCGGTGGGGAAATTGACGGCTTCATCCGGAACGAACGGCAACAAATCCTCGAAGTATTCTTACTGGCGGCGCTAACATCCGTTTTCCTGTCGATCCTGCTTGCCAATACCATCGGCCGCCCCTTGCGCCAGCTTGCGATGGCCGCGCAGAGGGGTACTGTACAAAACACCGGTCGCATCAACCCCGGTCGCATCGATATCCCGGATCTGACTTCGCGCCCTGATGAAATAGGCGATCTGTCCCGACAACTACGCAACATGACCACTGCCCTATATGACCGCATCGAAGCGAACGAGGCTTTTGCTGCAGATGTTGCTCACGAACTCAAAAACCCGCTAACTTCACTGGGGTCCGCCGTTGAAACGATGCGGCTAGTCAAGAACGATGCCGCACGCGAACGTCTTTTGGATGTGATCCGCGATGACGTAAACCGTATGGACCGCCTGATTACCGACATCTCCAATGCCTCGCGTCTGGACGCGGAATTGGCGACGGACGAGATGGTTTCGATAAACGTGGTCAAGACGTTGCAAAACCTAGTTGATTACCAGTCGGATTTGGCAAGAGCCGACGGGGTTTCAATCGTCGCAAATTTCGACGAAAGCACCCCGAATATAATCGGGCTTGAAAGCCGTCTGGCACAGGTATTCGTTAATCTGATCACAAACGCTGTTTCCTTTGTTCCGCAAGGTGGCTCAGTCACCGTAAGCACCTACCAACACGAACACGGTGAGGTCGCGATTGTCATAGAGGATACTGGTTGTGGCATCCCCAAAGATAATCTCGAAGACGTTTTCGAACGTTTCTATTCCAGCCGACCTGAACAGGACTTCGGGAACAATTCTGGCCTCGGCCTGTCGATTTCCAAGCAAATCGTCGAAGCACATGGCGGCGAGATTTGGGCGGAAAACGTTTATGGAGCAGACCCCAACACACCAACCGGTGCACGCTTCACAGTCTTACTGCCAGTCTGATGACAGTTGAATCCACACTGCACGGAACCTTTGTCGCATATGGTCAATCAGGTTTGCTGATCGTTGGCGCGTCTGGTTCCGGCAAGTCTTCGCTGGCCTTGGCCTTAATGGCTATGGACGCCACGCTAATCGCAGATGACCGCGTCAATGTCTCCAATCATGACGGTGTGTTAACCGGCCGCTGTCCTTCCGCGATCAAGGGATTGATCGAGGCCCGCGGCATCGGCCTTCTGGCCGCGAAAACCCAACCAACAGCAGTTATCACCTGCGTCGTAGATCTTGACCAAACCGAAACGGATCGTTTGCCCCCGCATCGTATGCACACGATATTGGGTGTTGAGATTAGTCTCGTTTTTGGCAAAGATAGTCCAAACCTTGCCGCCGCACTTAACCAACTGATGAAGATCGGTCGGATCGAGTGACCAACCTTCGAGGCTGAATGTCTACCGAACCGGAAAAACCAATCCTTCTGATCACTGGCCCCGCAGGCGCCGGACGATCGACCGCAATCCATATTCTAGAGGACATGGGCTATGAAGCCATCGACAACTTACCCATGTATCTACTGCCCCGCCTGTTGTCGGGCGGCCCGGTAGAACGCCCCCTCGCGATTGGCATAGACACGCGCACGCGTGGGTTTGATCCTGCCGCCATTCTGAAAATTCTCGACAGCGATACGCAAACGCCACCGATGCTCGTATTCGTTGATTGCGATCAGGAAATTCTGCTGCGCCGCTTCACGGAAACCCGCCGCCGCCACCCAGCTGCCCCTGACGAGGCCCCGATCATCGGCATTCGCTATGAAATCGGCCTATTACAAGGCCTTCGCGAACGCGCTGACATCTTGATTGAAACTACTGATTTTTCGCCGCATGAACTGAAAGCCGAAATTCGGCGGATATTTGATTTCGACCAATCCCACAATCTTGCGATTTCAGTGCAATCATTTTCGTACAAACGTGGAACCCCGCGCGGTGTTGATATGATCATTGACTGTCGGTTTTTACAAAACCCGCATTGGCAAGATGGTTTGCGTGATCTGAACGGAAAGGACACAGCTGTCACGGATTTCGTTAACGCGGATCCGCTGTATGCCGCTTTCTTCGAACAGCTCTGCAATATGTGTCATTTGTTACTGCCAGCTTATCGCGAAGAGGGTAAGGCTCATTTCTCCATCGGGCTTGGCTGTTCAGGCGGAAAACACAGATCTGTGAGTGTGACAGAAAGCCTCGCGAAACAGCTTGCAGATGACGGCTGGCAGGTGTCTATTCGCCACCGAGAACTGGATCGCCAACTTGAGTCGTTGGCGACACGGAAAGGAACGGATCCGAATTGATTGGTATAGTAATTGTAGCCCATGGTGGTTTAGCGCGCGAATATCTTTTGGCGCTGGAGCACGTTGTTGGCCAGCAATCAGGTATCCAATCTGTAGCCATCGGTGCTGAGTGCGATCGCGAAGCCAAACAATCCGAAGTCAATGACGCAGTTCAGGCTGTCGATACCGGTGATGGCGTTGTTGTCGTCACTGACATGTTCGGCGGCACCCCGTCCAATTTGGCCGTCGAAGCCTGCAAGGCCGATAATCGCGCCGTTATATATGGCACCAACCTGCCATTGCTGGTGAAGCTCGCAAAAGCCCGTCGAATGAGCATGAAAGAAGCCGTCGCTCGTGCGGTTAGCGCCGGCCACAAATATCTGGACTGCACAACAAAAATTACAGTTTAACGCAAAGGGTTTGTTATGATCCTCGACATCAAGAATGTGAAAGGGTTGCACGCCCGTGCTTCCGCCAAATTTGTCGAAGTTGTCGAAGGCTTTGATGCCGACGCCGTAGTTTCGCGCGATGGTAACGAGGCATCGGGCGACAGCATCATGGGGTTGTTGATGTTGGCCGCAGCGTGTGGATCACAGATCGAGGTTAAATCATCCGGTCCGCAGGCCGACAAACTGGCGATAGCGTTAAAAGAGCTGGTCGACGACCTGTTTGGCGAAGGTAAGTAGTTACTTCTTAAAATCGTATCCAGCTTCAACCATGAGGCGGTCCGAATTGGTTTCGATAACATTCTCAAGTTTTGACATGAATTCTTTCACGCCCAGACCCGGCGGAATGGGTTCAAGAAACTCCATCACTGCTGTGCCAGGATAGCGAACCGCTGAACGTCTCGCCCAAAACACCCCGACATTTGTGGCGACCGGTAAGCACGTTTTTTTCATACGTGTATAAATTACGCCTGGTCCGACTTTATACGCAACTTTGGCGCCGGGCAGAACGCGCGTACCTTGCGGAAATATTATCGTTTGCCCTGTGTCTTTGTCTGCCTCTAGATGCTTTACCATGGCCTGGATCGCCGAGCCCTTCTTGCCCCGCACAACAGGCGGACATCCTATTCGCCACCCATAAAACCCCACTACCGGAGCCCAGATCAACTCGCGTTTCATAATAAACTTCACGCGCGGCAACATATAAGCCAGCATCAGCACATCTAGAAAAGACATGTGCTTAGAGCAAATCAGCACTTCCCCCTCAGGCACTTTTCCGCGAAACTCTACATGCAATCCGCAAATCACGCGGTACGTCCAGAAAACTGACGCACAATACGCTTTAATAACAATCAAAGCACCGGATCGAGACCAAATCGCTAACGGTAGGCCAAAAATTCCGATAATCGCCAACAATAGATACATGATCAAATTGGCAAACTGGGATCGAATAAGCAGCATAAAACTCACCTGAATTTAACTCTTTGAATCGGTTTATCTTTCAAGTCTTCAAAAGACAACATCGGCTGAATTGGCAGCAACGCTTGGAAAGCTGCGACGTCATGGGTAAAACTGTTTTTATAGGTGATTCGTTTTTCGCGAATCCAAAATTTTTATTGAGGTGGTTATGCGAATTACATGTCCAACCTGTTCAACACAATACGATGTTGACGAGAGTGATATTGCCTTCACAGGCCAAGACGTGCAGTGCACCGAATGCATGACTATTTGGACACAAGCCAGAAACGGTGAAGCCACCAACGCACGTTTGGCCGACGCATTGGCTGAAGCCGATAACGAAATTGCATCAGATGACCAAGAAGAAGTCGAAGAAGTCGAAGAAGTCGAAGAAGTCGAAGAAGTCGAAGAAGTCGAAGAAGTCGAAGAAGTCGAAGAAGTCGAAGAAGTCGAAGAAAAAGTAGCCGTTCTGCAGGAAGATGCAAGCACAACAATCGCAGATGAAGAAATTGACGACGATGAAGATGAAAACCCTATCTGGAAAGAAATCGCCGCGCTAGCACAGGAAGCTCGTGCCGATTCAGAAAGCGAGCGCACGTCCGAATCTTCATATGCCCCGCCGGATGAAATGCCGCCGATTCAAAGCACTCCGGTGGTGCCCGCCGAGACGGAAATCTTAGTTGACAATCTAGAAGAAGACGATCGCCCGTGGGACGCCGCCGTCGAGCCTGATAAAGGTTTCTCGGACTTTGTTTGGAACGACCCGACCAGCGACGACGATAGTGAGACGGAAACCGAGGACACGTCCGTTGATCAGGATGAACCAGATTTCACTGCGTTTACCGACAGCCCCGGCGGGCCACTGGAAAAAATGGACGACGATCTGATAGCTGCCGCCTTCAACGAACAAATGGCCATCGAGGATGTTCTCGAAGACGCCCCCAAGTCCCCAGGGCGAGATATTTCTGATGTTCCGGTCGAACTCGGAGGGCCTCGGGCGCGCACACCAAACGTCGAAGCCCTGAAGAATTCCGTCCGGACCAAATCCGTAAAGTTGACCAAAGAAGAATTGCAGGAGCGGACCCCTGCGCGCAGATTCCGTCGTGGTGTTTCGTTAACCCTTTTGGTCTTCGTGATCCTCGGCGCCGCCTATATCTCTCGCAGCGCGATTACCGAATACGTTCCCGCCATGGGACCATATCTGGAAACCTACGCGACATTCGTCGATCTTCTTCGCGTCAAAGCCGAAGTTCTGGGGATATACGTATGGGATTTGATGATGCAGGGTTATAATTGGATAATTGCCAAATTCTTCAGCTAGAAACGGTCTAAAAGCCGCTTCAGATACTCGATCTCTGCATCTGGCCGATCAACATCGCCGGACCTGCGTCGAATTTCGTCCAGCAACTCTCTCGCCCGTTCGGAGGCGTTTTGATCGGGCACATAGGTTTCGCCCGACTCCGACGTGCCAATGCGCCCCAATGGTCGGCCCAGTGGGTCTTCGCTTGCAGATTGGTCTTGCGTGTCACCCTCTTGCAAACCATCGCGCCCCTGTCCGGTTTGCTGCTGCTCCTCACTCAAGCGTCGGATAGACTCTCGCAAATTTTCTATTGCGTCGGCCTGTTCGTTGAGTGCCTGGCCCAACTCTCCTGCGCCTAAAAAGTCGCGAGAATTCTCCATATTATCACCGGCTTCACCAGTTGCCTCGCCGGCGGATTCGCTTTGTTGGGCCTGCAAATTCTGTAGAAATTCACGCAAAGCTTCCTGCCGCTCGGCCAATGCCCCTTCCGTTTCAGGCGAACCTTCGCCGCCATTCTCCAACATTTCCTGCAGCTGCTGGAATGTTTGATCCGACAGGCCTTGTTGTTGACCCAGCGCATCTTGCATCTGATCCAGTTGCTCGGAACTTCCGCCATTCTGCTCGGCAATTTGCGCGTTTTCCAACATCTGGCGCATTTCTTCCAGCAATTGGCGCGCAGCCTCTGTCTCCCCGTTTTCTGCCAAACGTTGCAATTCATCCATCATCTGGCGCAATTGGTCATTACCATCAAGTTGTTGTGCTGTTTCAGCAGAATCCCGATTTTGCTCAGCCTCTGCTGATAGCATTTCCAGGTATTCATCTGTCGCATCGCGCAATTCTTCCATCAGTTTGGCGATTTCATCCTGATCGGCCTGCTGTTCGATCGCTTGCAGCAATTTCTCTTGCGCACGTCGCAAACGCTCCAGCGCGTCTCCGAGGTCCCCGTCCTCAAGAAACACAGCGATGTCCCAGAACGTGTCGGTAATCTCATCCCGCTCATCCGTCGAAACGCCATCTGCCAGCATTCTTTCGTATCGGCGAATGGCTGAACGGATTTTCAGATACGAGCCACTGGACAGTCCCAAATCGCTGGGCATGTTTGTCATTGCTTTCAGCACATACAACACACGCATGTCATTATCTGGCGACCACAACATATCCCGCCGTTGTTCGGCAAACGCTGCGGCAAGCGGAATATAAAATCGTTTACCAGGCAGCGTGCCAAACGTCTGGACCTCGCCAATCTGCCCCGCAGCATCGCGCACGCTCAACGTGATTATTATGGGCATTCCCACCCATAGGTCTTTGCTGAAATCCTCAATAAGAACCTCTGAAATATCGTCCGTAGCACCCCGAAACGGAAGAGGTAAACTAGCCGTCAACGGCTCCCGCAAGGTCGGTTCCGGTGTTAATCCGAACCGTCTATCCACATGCTCCAAATCCAGTGTAATTTGTGCACTGCCCGCCACAATTCCGTAGTCATCCGTCGCCTTGAACGGGAACCGCAGTGCCCCCGAGGTTGTTTGCCCGATCTCATCCGTCACGATCACATTGGGCCCGTTATCCGGTGTCGCAACAACCCTCCACGCGTCCAGTATCGTGTCATTGTCCAACACTTCCACTTCGCCCGATTGCGTGACGGTTATCGCGGCGTTACGCACGGTCGTTTTGTCGCCCGAGAATACTTCGTTCGTGTCCGAAATATTCTCGATCAACGCCACGTCGTCGGAACCGCCATAAACCTGCATCACAATATTCGTACCTACTGGAAGTTCCAGAACAACGCCGTCCGCTACCTCGCCAAGGTAAACCTGTGGCCGGCCCGTGTAAGACGGTGGTGTGGCCCATGCCTCGATACTTGCCGTTGGGTTGTCGCCGAATACCGGCAGCGAAATTGTATTTTTAACTGAAGTTAGCCCGCCGGATGGGGCGAAAAACACCGCCACCGTCGCGCAGACCAGCGCCATCAAACGCAGGCCGTATCTATCAAACGGTGCCAGTTGCAAATCTGGTGGCGAAGGTCGCAACTCAATAGCCCGAGCCGCCATTTGCGTTTGATGCTTTTCCCAAAGCGCGCGCGTCAAAGCATCGCCCGTACCCGTCGCCGACTGGTCTCGCAACGAGGCCAGCGGCGCATCTTTCCCGTCAAGCCGATCAATTACGGCATCTCGACTAGGGACTTTCACGCCGCGTAGCCCAAAACCCAGCAACCCGACACCAACAAACAAAACGACAATAACCAGACCGCGCCCCAAGTTTTGCGAAAACAGTTGCAACCCGTTAAACGCTAAAAAGGCGTAGGAAAATAGAAGTAGGGTCCATAGCTGCCAAAACTGGCGCACCAGAACTTCCAGCCATAGCGCGCCACGTGACAAGGCCAGTCGCACGCGCAACTTCCGAATGATACTGCCGTATCTATTGTCAACGTAACCTGCCCAGAGCCGGTTCATCGCGTCATCCCGATTTTTCGCGTGTGTCGTTGCGACTCACGCCATCCAATCAGGGATGGTATCGCGGTTAATCATTTCTTCATAGGTCGGGCGCGCCCGAATTACGGCGAATTGATCGCCCTTTACCAGCACTTCGGGAATCAGAGGTCGCGAATTATATTCGCTGGCCATAACCGCCCCGTATGCACCTGCAGACCGAAATGCCATCAGATCACCGGCTGCCAACGCGGGCATATTGCGTTCCTTGGCAAATGTGTCGCCGCTTTCACACACGGGACCAACGATGTCGTGCGGTGCGGGTTCCACACCCACCTCCGGCTCAAGCACAGGGATAATATCGTGATACGCCTCATACATTGCTGGGCGGATCAGGTCGTTCATGGCGGCATCGACGATCAGAAAATCACGCCCCTCGCCTTCTTTGCGATAGACTACCGAAGTGACCAGCAATCCGGCGTTACCAGCAATCAGGCGCCCCGGCTCGATTTCAATTTCGCAACCCAAATGGCCAACAGTTCGGCGGATCACCTCGCCATATTCCATCGGTAATGGCGGCGCCTCGTTAGAGCGTTCATAAGGAATGCCAAGCCCGCCGCCTAGATCGAGGCGTCGTATATCGTGGCCGTCTGCCCGCAAAACCTCGGTCAGCTCAGCCACTTTGTTGAAGGCATCCTCATAAGGTTGCAAATCCGTTAACTGACTGCCGATATGCACATCAATTCCGACAACCTCTAAGCCTTTCAAACTTGCTGCTTCGGCGTAAACTTTACGAGCTTTGGATATCGGAATGCCAAACTTGTTCTCGGACTTCCCTGTCGCAATTTTCGCATGCGTCTTGGCATCGACGTCGGGGTTCACCCGCACAGTGACCGGGGCCACTTTGCCCAGTGATAACGCCACCTCGTTCAGCACCCGCATTTCGGGTTCGCTTTCCAGGTTAAACTGGCGAATACCACCCGTTAAAGCTGCGGCCATTTCTTCACGAGTTTTACCAACGCCGGAAAAGACGATGTGTTCACCCGGAACACCTGCCGCAATCGCGCGGGCATATTCGCCGCCCGAAACTACATCCATACCCGAGCCCATCGCCGCCATAACACGCAACACAGCCATGTTGGAATTAGCTTTCATCGCATAGCAGATAAAGTGGTCCATACCCGCGAGCGCCTCGTCGAACACCTGATAATGGCGTTCCAGCGTCGCAGTCGAATACACATAAAAGGGCGTCTCGACAGCGGAGGCGATCTCGCTAATCGGAACATCCTCGGCATATAGCGTGCCGTTGCGGTAGATAAAGTGGTCCATCAAGCTTGATCCATATGGCTAAATCAGGCCTTAGGTATAGGGGATAGCGTTGGCGCAGGCCAACCCCGAAAGTGTTTATTCCACGTTGATATGGTAAATTGACCAGACCCACCAATCATCGTTCATATCCGCCAAATCAGCGCGATCAGCCCGTGGAAAAACCACGTGTGTGGGGCCAAAATCCCCAATCGCAAACGGAATACCATCACGCTTCAAGGCCACAACCGCGCCAGCCGCATAAGCATCTTCTAGCGAAATATCGACAGCGTAACCATCCAGCGCACGAATTGTCACGGCTTCACCCTCTGCCCCGACAGAATCCAGAACATCCTTCAACAGCGGCCCTTCGAATAAATAGACACGCCCTCCCTTAGGGAAGTCCGCGTTCACAGAAGCTTGTTGAAAGGCCTGCAACGCGGCCACGTCGAACTGCGCAGCTTTATCAAAGGTGATGTCATTATAAGTGAAGAACCTATCTACATCTTCTGAACTTTCGCTTCGCGTTGGCAAGGCGACATTCCCGGTCACAGTCAGAATAACGGTCCCCCGAAATTCCCCCTGACGCCAAACATCTGCGAACAGCGGTTGACCGGAAAGCGTAAGAATCATCCCTAGTATCAATGCACGCAAAATTATTTTCATTGTGTGGTCCCCTTTATATATGTGGAACAACACTTTTGATCACTTGGCGCTCTCAATTGCGGTGGTTGGATATGTCGGTGGTGCCTTTATGCCGCAAGACGCGGTTACCCCGAGCAGAACAATTCCGATCAATAACAAAATTGCCCTCATTTCAACTTTCCGTTCCAGCGTGCAATTTGCTGGCGAACCTGATCTGGTGCTGTTCCACCATAACTTGCCCTACTCGCCACAGAGTTGTCTACCCCCAAAACCGAATATACGCTCTGGTTGATTTTGGGATGCGCTGATTGCATCTCTTTCAGCGACAATTCCGGCAAATCGCAACCTTTATCCTCGGCCATCTTCACCAATGCACCCGTTGCGTGGTGAGCATCGCGAAATGGCAAACCTAATTCCCGCACCAGCCAGTCCGCAAGGTCAGTCGCGGTGGAGAACCCCATCGCCGCCGATTCGCGCAAACTGTCGACGTTCGGTTTCATATCGCCGACCATGCCAGTCATCGCCGCCAAGGCCAGCATCAGGCTGTCTGCTGCATCAAACACCTGTTCTTTGTCTTCCTGCATGTCCTTTGAATAGGCCAGCGGCAAACCCTTCATGATCGTCAGCAAGGCGACCAGCGAACCATTTATCCGCCCGACCTTCGCGCGGATCAGTTCCGCCGCATCAGGGTTTTTCTTCTGTGGCATAATAGACGAGCCTGTCGAAAAACGATCCGACAAAACCACGAACCGGAACTGCGCTGATGACCAGATCACCAATTCTTCAGCAAAACGGCTCAAATGCGTTGCACAAATCGAGGCGCAGGACAAAAACTCCAGCGCAAAATCGCGGTCTGACACGGCGTCCAGCGAATTCGCAGAAGGCCGATCAAAGCCTAACGCCTTCGCCGTCATATCCCGATCAATCGGGTAAGCCGTACCCGCGAGTGCTGCCGCACCCAAAGGCGACTCGTTCATCCGAACCCGCGCGTCTTCCATGCGCGACTTGTCCCGTGCAAACATCTCCACATAAGCCATCATGTGGTGCCCCCACGTCACTGGCTGCGCCACCTGCAGATGTGTAAACCCGGGCATAACAATATCCGCGCCTTCTTCGGCCTGAACCAAAAGAACCTTCATCAATGCATCCAGCCCGCTAATCGCGGCATCAAACTGGTCCCGCGTCCACAGCTTGAAATCCGTCGCAACTTGGTCGTTGCGTGAACGCCCCGTGTGCAAACGGCCCGCAGGTTCGCCAATCAAATCTTTAAGGCGCGACTCAACATTCATGTGAATATCTTCAAGTTCTTTCGAAAAAGTAAACTCTCCGGCCTCGATCTCTGACAATACCGTGAGCAGGCCTTCCCTGATCGCTTCGCCATCCTTATCACTAATAATATCACAGGCAGCCAACATCGCTGCGTGGGCGCGGGAACCCTCGATATCCTGTTGGGCCATACGTTTGTCGAAATCAATCGAGGCGTTGATTGCCTCCATGATCGCATCCGGCCCAGCGGCAAACCGCCCACCCCACATTGCATTCGATGTTTTTTTGTCCGACATAGTGATACCCGTTCAATCCACGAGGCCAAAATGAAAAGACCCCTTCTTACCGCCCTGCTATACGCCGCTCTGACATTGGGTGCAAACCCTGCGGCGGCAATTGATCCCGAAACCCGCCAGATCATTCTCGACATGCGAGTGGATGATATGCGCAAGCTAAAAATTCTCGAAGAGCCGGCCACGTTGGTCTCGTCCGAATTTGAAGATATCGACGGCAACAAGATGACATTCGCCGACACTAACGGTCAATTCCGGCTCGTTAACTTCTGGGCTACATGGTGCGCGCCATGCCGCGAGGAAATGCCTGCCCTCGACGCATTGCAACTGGAATTGGGCGGTGAAGATTTTCGAGTCCTGACCATTGCAACCGGCCGTAATCGCCTTTCCGGCATTCACAAATTCTACGCCGAGGCCGACGTCACCAACCTCCCTATTCTGCTAGACCCCAAAGGTAAACTAGCCACCCGAATGGGCGCACTTGGCCTGCCCGTTACCGTTTTGCTAGATCGCGAAGGTCGCGAAATCGCCCGTGTAACAGGTGGTGCAGACTGGGCAAGCGAGAATGCGATAGCCGTGCTGCAAGCGTTGATGGAGGAATGACGGGTTTGAGCCCCAAACGGACCTTTTTGAATTGCATGGAAACGTTGTTCAGTTTAACGGCGTACAGATGCAAATCCCTGTAGCCAAGACGTATATCCGACCCGACCTTGAAGATATTCTTGATTCAGAAGAACAACTTCTCTGGTCGGGACAACCGACTTACGGAGGGCGTTTCTTTCAGGCGGTCGGTACGGAAAAGCTTTGCCATATTGGATTTTTTTGGGGGGCCGCCATCATGTGGTGTACGCTGCCATTAGTTTACCCTGAAGCCCGTATGGGTCGTAGCGATGCTGTTTGGGTCTATGCAATAACAACAATTGTGTTCATTTGCATTTCACCCCGTATGGCCTACCAACGCCAATATGTCCTTAGTAACTTGGTCTACGTTGTAACCGATAAGCGCGCGATAGTATGCCGCCGAGGTAAAAACTGGCGGCTCAAATTCCGCCTTTACGTCTTTTCCTGTCAGCACTCAGAAGCTTATCCGTATTCAGTGATTCCAACTCGCCCAATTCCCTCGCTGCAGGTCGCCACTTTGATTTCTAGGATTCAATTGAAGCCCCTAGGGTTTGGGCTGTCCCACCCGGGTCAACCACCTTTGTGGGGAAGAATTGGTGAGCCCGTCGTGTTTGAATTCGTACCCAATGCGGAAGAATTACGGGAAATGATAAAGACGTGCGCCCGAGAAGGAAACGCAAACAGCGACTAAGTCCAGTACAGTATCCAAATGTGAACGGAGGGTTTGTCCGCATACGGACCATTCCCCATCCCAAAAAGGTTAACGGGTCCTCGGCATAATTTGTACATACGCATTGTGTACGGGTTGTGTACGCATTGTGCACACACAATTTCCTCTGAATCCCCAAAAGGTTAACGCACCAACCTAGCTATGCAGCCATCGCGTTGGCCACTCTCGTTTAAAGCAAAATTAATATCCAATTCATGTTAACTTTTTCGAACATTGTAAGAACATATCGCGAAAATTTACGAACCTTTAACTCTTTCGGCCCCAGATAGGCAACGAAACCAAGAGCTATCGGAGGGCACAATGGCGAGCGCCGGCAAACAGATTACCAAAAGTGCGGACATCCCCGCTGTGATGTCGAATACCTTGTGCGATCTCGAAGCCGGTCGCGTTTCTAAAGCCCTTAACGACAACCGGATGGAGTTGTTCTACCAACCAATTGTACGTGCCGGCGCTAATAATTTCGTAGCATTTCACGAAGGATTGGCCCGTATCCGAATGCCTGATGGCACGATAGTTGCGGCTGGCCAATTCATGCCGTTCATTGAAAACACTCCCCTAGGAACACAATTGGATCGCTGCATTTTACGCTTGGCATTAAGGCAACTGCGCGACAACCCACACATCCGCCTGTCAATCAATTTGAGCGTACGCTCAATGCAGGATACCTGCTGGTTGGCCATCTTGGAATCCGCCTGCTCTGACATTTGCGGGCGCCTAATAGTCGAGATAACAGAAGGCGCGGCTATGTCTGATGTCGAATTGACTACCGCATTTATGCACCGCGTTCGCCGTAAACATTGCAGCATTGCCTTGGATGATTTCGGAACTGGTGCCACATCTTTTCGGTATTTTAAAGACTTCCGATTCGACTTCGTTAAGATAGACGGATTGTTCATCCGTGACCTTTTTTGCGATAAAGATAACCAAGTATTGGTGCGCGCCCTAATCGATATCAGCAAGCACTTCGACATGGTGACTGTTGCCGAATTTATTGAAACTGACCGCGACGCCGAAATGGCGGCAAAGCTAGGGATCGATTGCTTGCAAGGATACTTGATTGGCGAGCCCACCGCCCAACCGATTACTCTGCCCCGCGAAATTGAACAGGATCGAAAAGTCGCTGGGTGACGTTAAGATTTGTCCACAAGCTTACTAAGCTGGTTCTGCATCTGGGCAAGCTGTGCTTTCAAGTCGCCAAGCTCCACATCTGATGCATCTTCGTTGCTACTAGCAGGTGCGGGTTCCGTTTTGTCGGCAGCAACAGCTGCCGCTGGCTTAAACATCCGCATCGCGCCATCGAACCATTCCATGTTCTGCCGTGCCAAAGCCTCGAACCCGGTCATCGCGGGGTTGCCTTCCATGACACCTTTCATCTGATCACGAAGATCATCCTGATTTTTCGCAAACGTTTCCATTGAGGCTTCGAGATAACCTGGCACAAACCCTTGAACGGAGTCACCGTATAGGCTGATAAGCTGACGCAGGAATTTGGTGGGCAACATGTTGTGCCCCTTGCTTTCTTCTTCAAAAATAATCTGGGTTAGGACCGAACGGGTAATATCCTCGCCGGATTTCGCATCGGTGACGACAAAATCTTGCCCCTCACGCACCATTTCAGCCAAATGGTCCAGCGTTACATAACTCGACTTCTTTGTGTTGTATAACCGACGATTGGCATATTTCTTAATGACAATGGTGTCTTTGGTTGTATCGGCCATTTCGGAACCCTTCTAATGGCGCCGCGCGCCCCTACGTTGAGAACAATCTAGTACAGTATTTCGCAACTGCAACGAAAATATCGCATGCGCGAACACAACGTGGCATGTTATGGTGGTCAAATTAGCGATATTAGGGCATGAAATGGCGAAGAATACACCACTCCCAATCGACGACACGCCCCCGTTCAACGTCAACGAAGAACGATATTTAGATTTATGGGAAGAGAACCTTCGATTGTTAGCCGCCAACGGTCCAGTTCAAAAAAAACAGAATAAAGATGGGTGAATCCGCACAACACCGGATGGGTCATCCTTCGCCGTTGATTTTCCACTTGTACGCCGCAACAGTCGGCTATCAAAGCGCCATCGCGAACGCGGCAAATCCCAATACGCCAGGCCTTGACTGGCATCCCGGTCTTGATGAGCAAGCTGCATCCATCGGTGATCTAAATACCCCCATACTTCATCAGGCCGCCCTTGAACGCTTGAAGGCAATGGTGTCGGGGCTGGAGAAATGGCAGAGACATCCGTATCGGCGGGCAGTCATGGATCCGCCGACCATATGGTCAAATGGTTCGTCACGCCTGCTTGACTTTGGAAGGTGTCCTGAGGCCACAAATCCAAACGGCGCTCCGGTGCTTGTCGTCCCGTCACTGATTAACCGTGCATATATTCTAGACTTGCACAAAAACTGTTCGTTGCTCCGGTATTTGGCCTCTCAAGGGCTGCGTCCGCTGTTGCTCGACTGGGGCGTTCCTTCGGATTCCGAGCGCGAATTTGACCTTAATTCCTATACTACACAGCGATTATTGCCAGCCCTCGAGGTTTCCAGCGACCTAACAGACAAACCAATCGGCGTGTTAGGTTACTGCATGGGAGGGACCTTGGCCGCAGGCGTATTATCTTTTCAAAAAGCAGATGTCGGAGCGTTTGCAACGATCGCCTCTCCATGGGATTTTTCTTCAAGCAAGGGCGTTGCGGCTTCATTACGCACAACGGTGTCCGGACGACAAACCGCGGAAATGATCGAAAATATGGGTCGGGTTTTCGGGATGATTCCGACCGAATTTTTCCAACAACTATTTGCACTCGTGAACCCGATCCAAGCGGCTGTTAAATTTCGAAAATTGGGCAACATGGATTTGGACAGCCCCACAGCAAATCATTTCGTGGCGATTGAGGACTGGCTAGCTGACGGAGTACCGCTGGCGACACCAAGCGCCCAAGACGTTTTGATTGACTGGAATCTGAACAATGCAACCGGTAGCGGGAGTTGGAAATTGCAGGGGGCGAAAATTGATTTATCCGCAATCCGGCAGCCAACACTTAATGTCTGCGGTGTACGGGACAGCATAGCCCAATTTGACGTTGCAACCGCAATGTCGAGGAAAATACCTACGGCAAAGCTGCTTACCCCCAATGCAGGGCACGTCGGAATGATTGCCGGATCCATGGCGCGTGAAACTGTTTGGAATCCCGTGTCAGAGTTCTTTATTTGCAATCTATAACCACACCTCACTGACCGAATATTGCAATTTTCAAACACTTTTAGAAATTTTATTGCGCTGCACCGCACAATAAGTCACAATGCAAATCACATAAACAGGGCATGACAAAAGGAATACTCCATGACCAACATCGTAATTGCTTCTGCCGCGCGAACCGCCGTCGGAAGTTTCTTGGGATCATTTGCCAACACACCAGCACACGATCTGGGTACAGCAGCAATCGAGGCCGTCTTGCTGCGCGCCGGAGTCGATGCAGCAGACGTATCCGAAACCATCCTCGGGCAAGTTTTAACTGCGGGCCAAGGGCAAAATCCAGCGCGTCAGGCACATGTTAACGCAGGTTTACCAATAGAAAGCGCAGCATGGAGCATTAATCAGGTTTGTGGTTCCGGCTTGCGCGCGGTGGCGATCGGTGCGCAACATATTATGCTTGGCGATGCTGAGATTGTCGTAGCTGGTGGACAGGAAAGCATGTCTCTTTCGCCACATGTCGCGAACCTGCGCTCAGGCAAAAAGATGGGCGATATGAAGTTCATCGATTCGATGGTCAAAGATGGTCTTTGGGATGCCTTCAACGGCTATCATATGGGCACGACAGCAGAAAATGTTGCCGAAAAATGGGGAATTGATCGCGAAACGCAAGATGCGTTTGCCGTCGCCTCGCAGAACAAGGCCGAAGCTGCACAAAAAGCGGGTAAGTTCGCGGACGAGATCGTGCCGTTTACCATTAAAACCCGCAAAGGCGATATCGTTGTTGATAGCGACGAATACATCCGACACGGCGCCACGATTGAAGCGATGCAGAAACTACGTCCAGCATTTGCGAAAGATGGTTCGGTCACGGCGGCAAATGCCTCGGGCTTGAACGACGGTGCCGCGATGACGTTGCTGATGACCGCAGAAAATGCCGCTAAACGCGGAATCAAACCACTTGCGCGGATCGCTTCCTATGCGACCGTTGGTCTTGACCCTTCCATAATGGGCGCCGGACCGATTTATGCCAGCCGCAAAGCGCTGGAAAAAGCCGGTTGGGACGCAAGCGAGCTTGATTTGGTCGAAGCGAACGAGGCCTTCGCCGCGCAAGCTTGTGCTGTCAACAAAGACATGGGTTGGGACCCGGAAATCGTTAACGTTAACGGCGGGGCGATCGCGATCGGTCATCCGATCGGCGCATCTGGCGCGCGTATTTTGAACACGTTGTTGTTTGAAATGCAGCGACGCGATGCGAAAAAAGGCCTTGCCACGCTATGTATCGGCGGCGGCATGGGCGTAGCAATGTGCCTTGAGCGCGACTGAAATCTATAACTTTGGGGAATAATATGGGACGAATTGCATTAGTTACCGGTGGCACACGCGGCATAGGCGCAGCCATCTCGATCGCACTGAAAGACCAAGGCTACACAGTCGGCGCAACGTATGCCGGAAATGACGAGGCTGCTGCCAAGTTTACCGAAGAAACGGGCATTCCAACTTACAAATGGTCAGTGGCAGATTATGATGAATGCGCGGCAGGTATCGCCAAGGTCGAAGCTGACCTTGGACCAATCGAGGTGCTGGTGAACAACGCTGGCATTACGCGTGACGGGATGTTCCACAAAATGACCCCGCAAAGCTGGAAAGAAGTTATCGACACCAATCTAACGGGTGTTTTTAACATGACTCATCCAATCTGGACGGGTATGCGTTCCCGCAGTTTTGGGCGCATTATCAACATCAGCTCGATCAATGGTCAAAAAGGTCAAATGGGCCAAGTTAACTATTCGGCGGCGAAGGCTGGTGACCTCGGGTTTACCAAAGCTTTGGCCCAAGAAGGCGCATTCAAAGGCATCACAGTCAACGCGATTTGCCCTGGGTATATCGGTACAGAAATGGTTCGCGCCGTGCCTGAAAAGGTTCTCAACGAAAAAGTCATTCCACAAATTCCGGTTGGCCGCCTAGGTGAACCAGAAGAGATCGCGCGTTGTGTCGTGTTCCTTGCGTCCGACGATGCTGGTTTTATCACAGGATCAACGATGTCAGCAAACGGTGGGCAGTTCGTAGTTTAGACGAGCGGTCAGCGAAAGATTTAGTGCGCGGCGGTAATTTCCGCCGCGCACTAATTTTGAATTGATGATTTCCAACGCTTTAAAAACGTGATTTAGAGTATGTTACGCTAAGAAATCATCAGGACATTACCATGAAAATTGGCATTCTCGAAACCGGTGAAATCAGTGATGATTTGCTAGACAAGCACGGTGATTATCCGTCGATGTTCGAACGTTTGTTGCATGCCATTGACCCAGACGTGAATTTTTTTAGCGTCAAGGTTCTGGATGGACAACTCCCCAAAAGCCCTGATGACGCAGATGGTTGGATCATCACCGGGTCAAAATTTGGCGTCTATGAGGATTTGCCTTGGATTGGCCCCCTTAAAGAATTCATCCGAACTTCAGTTGACCATAAAATACCGCTGGCTGGAATTTGTTTTGGCCACCAGATTCTCGCCGAGGCATTGGGTGGTAAAGTCGAAAAATCCCACAAAGGCTGGGGGCTTGGCGTACACGATTACACCATCGAGAAAAAGCCGGCTTGGATGCACAGTTCTGACGAGACATTTTCCGGACACGCAGTACATCAAGATCAAGTAATCGAGTTGCCGGAGACGGCGACGGTAATCGCCAGCTCAGAATTCTGCCCATTTGCAGCCTTAGTTTACGGCGACCTAGAAAACCCGGACGCGCTAAGCGTCCAACCCCATCCCGAATTTTCGGCAGACTTCGTCGATGACTTGATAGGTTTGCGTGTGCCAGATGTCTTTTCCGAAGGCGACGCCAGTAAGGCCCGCGCAACCTTGGGTCTTCCGGTTAATAACGCAGATTGGGCGTTGTGGATTCACAAATTCCTTGATCTTGCGGCCACGCACAACAAAAAATGACAAGAAATCGCTCCACATTAATTGGTTTCGGGGCTGTGCTCTTGTGGGCACTTCTCGCAACCCTCACCGTTGGTGCGTCCGAAGTTCCCGCGTTCCAATTAAGCGCCATGTGCTTTGCACTCGGTGGAACCATTGGGCTTCTGTGGATAGCGTTTGGCGGTAGCGGCTTCGAAGTATTACGCGGAATAAATTGGAAAATTTGGGTTTTGGGAATTGGTGGACTATTCGGGTACCACTTTTTCTACTTTACAGCTTTAAAACTGGCTCCGCCGGCCGAAGCAGGGTTAATCGCTTACTTGTGGCCTTTATTGATTGTCCTGTTTTCCGGACTTTTACCCGGTGAAAGCCTGAAGCCTTTGCATGTCATCGGCGCCCTTGTCGCATTTGGTGGCGCAGCACTTATTGTCGGCGGAGGCGCCACCGCTTTTTCCAGCGACAATTTGGCCGGCTACGGTGCAGCAATTGTTTGCGCTTTCACATGGTCTGGCTATTCGGTTCTTTCCCGTCTGGCTGGCGCCACACCGACGGAAAGCGTCGCGGTCTTCTGTCTCGCTGCGTCGGGTCTGTCTTTGCTGGCACATTTGGGGCTTGAGGAAACTGTTTGGCCTACTGGAGTAGTCGGTTGGGGGTCTGTAATTGGCCTTGGACTTGGCCCTGTCGGACTGGCGTTCTATATTTGGGATATTGGTGTCAAGAAAGGCGACATTCAAATTCTGGGCGTCGCGTCTTATGCTGCTCCAATGTTATCAACCGTTATTTTGATACTTGTAGGATACGCGACCGCCAGTTGGACTTTATTACTGGCGGCAGCGCTGATTACAACAGGCGCAGCCATCGCCGCGCTTGCAAATCGTTAAACTTGCGCAGCGACTCGCTCAATTTCTTCTTTGAGACGTAGCTTTTCCTTTTTTAGATCCGCGACGACTAAATCGTCGGATCCAGGACTTCGTTGCTCAACTTCAATCTTACCGGATAGGGACTCGTGTTTCTTACGTAGCTCGGACAGATGGGAAGTCAGGCTCATATTTATCTCCTTCGGTGAGTTGTGGTAGTCAGTGTATCTCACCATAAAAGATATGCGTTGTCATCAAGTCTTCAAGGAAAAATTTTTCACAAATTGCCAAGGGATCGCTAAAATGCCCGTAAAAGGGTTCACATGGGCGTTCGTTGAAAGCATCGCAATGACACCTCCCAGAGCGATACCAACCAAGCCAATAAGGGTTGTCTGAGTTGGTAGCTCGTTAAACCAAAAGTACCCGACAGGTATCGCGAACACGATATTAAAATAAAAGAACGGCGCCAATACAGAGGAGTCAGCGCGATTATATGCGGCCACCGTCAAGAAATGGCAGATCGCCGAAACCGCACCTAGTGCCACGATGTAAAACAGATTATGAAGTGAAACGGTTGGAATCCCGTTCCACAATGCCAACGGAGCGATCAGAAGCGAACCGAGAATGCACTGCACCACCAAGGTCGAAAATGCGTCGCCACACGCGCTGGCCCGCCGTGTTGCTGCCAAATATGCCCCCAGAAGAAATCCGCCGAACAAGGCCATTAGAGTGCCTATTTCCAAGCTACCTTCTGGCCGCAAAATAACGTAAGCCCCTGCGAAACTAAATATTGCACCAGTAAACCTAAAACCGTCCATTTTTTCTTTGTATAGCAGTACTGAAATCAGGGAGGCTACGACCGGTGCGATCAAGAAGCCGCCAACCGCTTTGGCAAGTGGAACAACGGACAGCGCAAAGATTAACGCGGTCATCGCACCCATCATCAACCCAGTTCGGAACACCTGCCCAAGACGGTCATGGCGTGGAATTTCGATTGGCCTTCGAAAGATAACCGAAATGACCAACGCAATGACTCCAGCTACAAAATACCGAGAGAAACAAATAAAAAATGCCGTTTGATCTGTGCCGAGGGCTTTTGAGAACCCGTCCGTCAGTGGCGTTAAGGCCATCGCGGTCACAAGTATTCCAACGCCAATTCTCATTCAACCTCACCCAAATATCCACCTTAGGTGGAATTGAATTAATGCACGGTAAAGCTACATTACTATAGGTTGTGTGTTTCGCAATATATTTCGCACCTCGGGCCAAAAAGAATCTTCGTCTTTAGAATGAGAAATACCTTGATGAAGTATTAATGGTGAGAGAAGTTCCAGCGCACCCCCAGACCCTTTACGGGACCGTACAATCACGCGCCCTGCCGAGCGTCCCTCGCGCGAAGTGAGTGGAAGAATTCGGACATCCCCCGCCTTTCCATGCAGCGCAGCGAGGATATCCGCCAACCGCTCGGTCCGGTGGATAATCGTGAAATACCCCCTTGGCTTTAGGCGGCGCAACCCAACGGCGATCCAGTCGCTCAACGTGGCCTCACCAATTCGATGCGCGGTGTCGCGTCCGCCATCCTTAGGGGCCGAACTGGCCGATGCTTCGTAAAAAGGAGGATTGGTGAACACATGATCGAAAGATGCAGTGCGGATCGGTTCCGGCATATTTAGCAGGTCACCGTCATGCACCGCAAACCGCAATTCGTTATCCACAGCATTACGCCGCGCAAGATCTGCGTAATCCGCCTGAATTTCCAAACCGTGGACATCTAGCCCCTCAATTCTTTCGCACAAACAGGCAAGTGCCGTTCCTGCGCCGCACCCAAGCTCCAGCACGCTTTGACCTGACTTTGCGCCAATCGCCGCCGCCAGAAAAACGGGGTCAGTCGCCGCGCGGTATCCGTTTTTTGGCTGCCATATTTTGATCGACCCGCCTAAGAAATCGTCTTGCGTCAACTGCTCGTCCGTAAAACTCATCGCTCCGCCGAAAGCTCAACATCGTTGTCTTTAAGAATCGCTCTGGCCAGGAATTTATGGGCATCGGCCACCATCAAGCGTCGCGGGAACAATCCGATGCCTCCTTCGAGCACACTCATGTTTACGTCCAGCACAAAGGCCTCTATATCTTCGCCACGAAGCAATGCGGTCGCGAATGCGATGATCGTCGGGTCGGTGGTTCGCAAAATTTCTTTCATGGTCGTAACCTACGGCCTGAATCCAAGCGCGTCGAGACTGCAAACAAAGGGAAGATCACTATGTCGGGAAATAATGGACCATTTGAACAGATGCAAAACGTCCTGGCAGAGGACATGAGCGCTGTGAACAAATTGATCCGCACACGCATGGCCAGTGAACATGCACCGCGCATTCCCGAAGTTACCGCGCATCTGGTTGAGGCTGGCGGCAAACGATTGCGCCCGATGCTAACTCTGGCCGCCGCGCGGATGTGCGGGTATGAGGGCGACGACCATATTAAGCTTGCCGCCACAGTTGAGTTTATCCACACCGCAACGCTTCTACACGATGATGTTGTCGACGAAAGTGGCCAGCGGCGCGGCCGTCCCACGGCGAATCTGCTTTGGGACAACAAATCTTCCATTCTGGTTGGGGATTACCTATTTGCGCGGTCCTTCCAGTTGATGGTTGAAACAGGCCGGCTAAAGGTTTTGGACATTTTGGCGAACGCGTCGGCCGTTATTGCCGAAGGCGAGGTCCTTCAGCTAACCGCTGCTCAAAATCTGGCTACGACCGAGGAAATTTATCTACAGGTGGTTCGTGGAAAAACTGCTGCCCTGTTTGCGGCTGCCTGCGAAGTTGGCGGCGAAGTTTCTGACGCGCCCCAGGATCAAATTAACGCGTTGCATGCATACGGTGATGCCCTCGGAATCAGTTTCCAAATCGTTGATGATCTGCTGGATTACGGTGGTGCTAGCGTATCATTGGGTAAGAACACGGGCGATGATTTTCGCGAGCGCAAACTGACACTGCCAGTAATTCTGGCTATCGCCAAAGCGGAAACGATGGAACGAGCCTTCTGGGTTCGAACGATCGAAAAAGGTAGGCAGGAAGACGGCGATCTTGAACATGCCATGAAGTTGATGGCAAAATACAACACACTTGAGGAAACGCGCCTTAAAGCGTTGGACTGGGCAAACACGGCCAAAGCGGCACTAGCCCCAATTCCAAACAGCGAACTGCGAAACCTTCTAGAAGAACTGGCGGATTTCGTGGTTTCACGGATCGTCTAAACTTGGGCGGAAACGACCCACCAATCGGGGTGGTTTTCGCAAATTTCCTTGGCTGCTTCATCGGCAGCTACCTCTGCAGCATATAAGCCAAAACACGTTCCGCCCGAGCCGCTCATCCGGCTCAACGCACAGTTTCGCGTAGCCTCTATCGCGCTAAGAACATCGGCGATAATTGGGCAACTCTCTATTGCCGCCGTTTGCATATCATTTCGCTGCGCTCGCAAATACTCAAACAGGTTGTCGACAGTTGGAAAGCTTTCCGGAGTTTGCGACAGACTGGGATTATCGCGCGACTTCATTGCCCGAAACACAGCGCCGGTTTCCACGCCTTGCCTAGCATTACACAACACGATCCAGAACTTTGGCAATGTGGGTAACGCCGCCAACTTCTCGCCAATACCCGACATACGTGTCGGTACTTGTGCCATACAGACAGGCACATCCGCACCTAGGTCTGTCAGCGTTTCCAGTGCCGGGGAATTGACATCCCACAAATCGGTCAACATGCGTATTGAAGCTGCCGCATCGGCAGAACCTCCACCGATACCGGACGCTACCGGAAGGATTTTGCGAAGCCGTAACGCAGCCCCTTTGTTCGAAAGCATCCGTGCAGCGCGAATAACCAAATTGCCATCGCCAGCGTCCAGGCCATTTCCAAATGGCCCAGCGATTTCCAACGTCAAGTCGTCAGCCTCGGATGCTTCCAGCATGTCCCCAACCGCAGGAAAAACCACAATGGAGTCCAGCAAATGCATCCCGTCCTCGCGCCTCCCTGTAACATGCAGGCAAAGATTTACTTTGGCGCGGGCCAGTTCTATCCGCATCAGTTCGTGGCTTCCTCTTCTAGAACAACGTCCAGACCGATTTCCAATTTGCGCTTGATCCGTTCCATATCTTCGGGAGAGGGATCAAATGACATTGCGCGTCGCCACTGGAATTCGGCCTCAAGCTTGCGGCCTACCATCCAAAGGACATCGCCCAAGTGGTCGTTTACGATGGGGTCGACGGGCAGCAATTCAACCGCGCGTTCCATGGGGGCGACGGCCTCCTCGAATTTGCCGACGCGATATAGAACCCAACCCAATGAATCTGTTATGTATCCGTTCGAAGGCATCCCAGCTACGGCGGTTTCGATCATCTCTTGGGCCTCTTCGAACTTGATCCCCATTTCGATATAAGAATACGCGATGTAGTTCAAAACAAAGGGCTGGTTAGGGGATAGTTCCAACGCGCGCCGCAAATCTTGTTCGGCGGCAGGCCAATTTTGCAACTGCTCGTAACCAATGCCTCGTGTGTAAAACAGCACCCAATGTCGCGAGCCAAATTCGCTAACATTATCAATCGCTCGTGTGTATGCATCAACCGAATCCACGAAATTCTCAACACCGCGATAGATATCGCCGAGCGCGTTCAGCACCAGCACATCGCCAGGGAAGTTATCCGCCAAATCGACAAGAATTTCCGTTGCGCCATCTGTATCGCCAGCAGCCCGCAACGCTTCGGCGCGACCTATTTCTGCTTCTTTGAACGAAGGGGAATTTGCGGGAATAAGCCGATAAGCTTCCCCTGCCAAATTGAACTGATCTTCGAGTTCAAGAAGTTCGGCAACCAGCAAGGATGCGTCAACAAATTCCGGTCGCAAGTGTTGAGCCAGTCGTGCGTAAAACAATGCCGTGCGATTAGGTTCTCCGCGGCTCATTGCATCGGCCAATGTAACGAATGCTTCGGAAATGCCATATGTCGGCGCGTCAACTTTCGTAAAACTCGGCAGCTTGCCTGAGGACACATCGTCCCGTAATGCTAGCAATTGTTCATCACGAAATCCGCGCGCAATTGCATCATCCAACAATTGCAGCGCTTCTTCTCCGCGCCCAAGCTCGGATAGGATTTCCGTGTGGATAACGATACTGTCGCGATTCAAATGTATCGCGCCGTCACCAGTACCGCCCAGAATTTTGGCCGCCGCCTCAAATTCGCCCAAATAAGCCTGCGCCAATCCTTTGTGGTACTGTCCATAAAGCGTCAAAGTATCATTATCGGACATTACATCAAAAGCTTTCAAACCCGCCTCGATATCACCAGAACCAACCTTGAGCCAAGCATCCAGCAGTCCCCACAAAAGTGGTGACAAATAATCTTGATTCAGCGAGATCGCCGATAGTCCGGACTCGTAATCACCCTTCTGGGCGAAATCCGTAAGCGCAACCAGATCAACAAATACATCGGCTTCATTATTCGCACGCATCACATGGGCGATTCCGGCGGCTGAACGAAACTCCCCTGCTGCAACAAAAGATATCATCGCGCTTTGCTTTAACCGCAGGTTTTCAGGGTCCGCAGCCATTGCCCGAACGTAATATCGCGCGGCAGTATCAAAACTGCCATGCTCGAATGCGCGATTAGCTGCCAGATATGGCCCGGCTAGCCCTTGCGAAAACACAGGTGTCCCCGTCGTGCTCAGTAAGCTAACGCCGAGAATTAGCGCTTTGAATAACTGTTTATACATTAACCGGATGCTCCTGAAATGTCTTAACCTTCCTGCGAACGTATGCGCCTCGCTCGCAGGATACAATCACAACGCTTAAGAACATTACCTAATGTGATCAAATCGATGGCAGACCCTAAAAGTTACATGTTCGGATAATTCGGCCCCTCGCCACCTTGCGGTGTCACCCATGTAATATTTTGGCTTGGATCCTTGATGTCACAAGTTTTGCAATGGACGCAGTTCTGCGCATTGATCTGGAAGCGCGGGTTAGACCCATCTTCGTCACGCAAAATTTCGTAAACACCAGCTGGGCAATATCGCTGCGCTGGTTCCGCAAATTCCGGCAGGTTGACATCAATTGGCATGTTTGGATCAGCTAACACCAAATGGCACGGCTGTTCTTCGGCGTGGTTGGTTGCCGAAAAGCTGACATTGGTCAGACGATCGAAGCTGAGCTTGCCGTCAGGTTTAGGGTATTCCAAAACTTTGTGATCCGCCGCTTTACCAGTCGCCGCTGCATCAGTTTTTCCGTGGCTGAGCGTGCCTAGTGGGTTCCATCCGGTCAGGTTAGCAACCCACATGTCAAACGCACCGAGACCCAACGAGGCCAACATGCCAAACTTTGACCAAAGTGGTTTCACATTCCGAACGCGTTTCAGATCCTTGGCAATCGGTCCAGACTTCACGTCAACATCGTAGGCTGTAAGTTCGTCCCCCGACCGCCCCGCCTTGATCGCCTCCACGGCTGCTTCCGCAGCTGCTTTGCCCGAAAGCATCGCATTATGGTTCCCTTTAATTCGCGGTACATTCATGAAGCCAGCCGAGCAGCCCAACAACGCGCCTCCGGGGAACACCAACTTTGGAATAGACTGCCAACCACCTTCAGTAATTGCACGCGCACCGTAAGCGACGCGTTTACCGCCCTCCAGCATGTCGGCAATGGCCGGGTGATGTTTGAAACGCTGAAATTCCATATACGGAAACAAGTGCGGGTTTTTATAGTTCAGGTGGACAACAAACCCGACATAAACCTGATTGTTTTCAAGATGGTAAACGAACGATCCGCCGCCGGCATTACCGCCCAAAGGCCAACCCATTGTATGGGTCACTTGCCCTTCTTTGTGGTTCTCCGGTTTGATTTCCCAGATTTCCTTCATGCCGAGGCCATATTTCTGAACATCGGAACCGGCTTGCAGATCATACTTTGCAATTACTTGCTTGGATAGGCTTCCACGCACCCCTTCGGAGAGGAAGACATACTTTCCGTTCAGAACCATCCCTGGCTCATAGCTTGGCCCTTCGGTGCCATCAGGGTTCTTACCGAATTCACCTGCGACAACACCCCTAACTGCGCCATTGTCCCCGTAAACCAGTTCGGAACATGCCATGCCGGGGAATATTTCCACACCCATCGCTTCAGCTTGCTCCGCCATCCAGCGGCACACATTCGCCATGGAGACGATGTAATTTCCGTGATTGTTCATCAACGGCGGCATCGGGAAGTTCGGTATACGGATAGATCCGCTCTGCCCCAACATCAGGAATCTATCCTCTGTCACCTTGGTCTTGATCGGTGCTCCGCGCTCTTTCCAGTCAGGCATCAAAGCGTCCAGCCCGATCGGGTCTAGAACCGCGCCTGATAGGATATGCGCCCCAACTTCGGAACCTTTTTCAAGCACCACAACATTCAAATCTGCATCAAGCTGTTTCAACCGGATCGCAGCCGAAAGGCCCGCCGGTCCCGCGCCCACAATAACAACGTCGTAATCCATAGACTCGCGTTCAATTTCCGACATGCTGACAATCCTTTGGTTTATGTATCCGTCACACAATCCCTACCGCGTTCCAGCTTAACAGGTCAATCAAGACCAGACATAATAAGCGTATAAAACGCCGATATTACTTGAAGTAACCTGCACACGAACCTATGTTCATTCGAATATTAACAGTTACGTCACGGACCGGAGACAATTATGGAAAAGATCCCTTTGACGATCAAAGGTTTCAAGAAGCTTGATGCGGAACTAAAGGTTCTGAAATCCGAGCGACGCCCTGCCGTTATCCGTGCCATCGCCGAAGCGCGCGAGCATGGAGACCTGTCCGAGAACGCCGAATACCACGCCGCGCGCGAGGAACAGAGCCACATCGAGGGTCGTGTTAAAGAACTCGAAGGCATTATCGGCCTCGCCGATGTGATCGACGTGACTAAAATGTCAGGTACCATCAAATTTGGTGCAACAGTCGAACTGGTAGACGAAGACACCGACATAGAGGTTTCTTACCAAATCGTTGGCGAACCGGAAGCTGATATTGAAGCGAATTTATTGAACCTCAAATCCCCTCTCGCCCGTGCCCTTATTGGCAAAGAAGAAGGTGATAGCATCGAGGTCCGCGCCCCCGGTGGTGGAAAGTCCTACGAAATTCTGTCGATTAAGTATATCTAGGGTCAGGAACCACAGATAAAAAGGAGCCGCGGTTGTTCGGCCCATTGGAAAAAACCTCTCCCCGCTCGGCTTTTGAAGGGCGTGAGATCATCGTCGCTACGATTTTATCGGTCGTGTGGGTGATCCTGCTTGCTGGATACGGCGCCGGGTATTTCGGCCTGCTTGGGGATCTAGCCGAGCCACGCGACGCGGCGTTTTTGGAGATTATATTCTTCCTGATCGTCCTGATCCTGCCATTGGCATTCGTGTGGCTTGGCTCCGCGTTGATCAGACGCAGTTTCCAGATACAGGACGAGGCCCGTCGCTTGGAACGCGAAGTTCACGAGTTGCGCGATGGCGACAGCAAACAAAATCAGAATGGCGTTTCACAGCCAAGGATCAAAGACAACCGGGTGGAAACGTTGCAGTTGCGGGTCACAGAATTGACCAATCAGATCAAGCAAATGGAAACGACGATAACTTCAGTACGTCAGATGCAAGCGGCAATGCAGACCCAAGCAACGTCGGGCAGCGCCGCCGCGGAACCAATCCCTGAAACCACGAGCCCAACTGACCAACCGATGGATTGGTCAGATTTGCTGCGGGCATTGGACTTCCCGCGCAATGAAAAAGACGCTGAGGGATTCCGCGCTCTGCGCTTGGCCAAACGCGATGAGGAAACAGGCCAGCTTCTTCGTGCAGCCGAGGATATCCTGAACCTTCTCTCTCAAGAGGGCATCTATATGGATGACCTTCGCCCCGAGATCGCCCCCGCATACGATTGGCGTAGTTTCGCAGAAGGCACACGCGGGAGTGATGTGACCACCGTCGGCGGCATCATTGCGCCTGAAGCTATGGAGCGAATCAAGGCGCGCGAAAAAACGGACCAGATTTTCCGCGACAGCTCGTTATACTTCTTACGGCGGTTCGACATCATGTTGAAAAGTTTCACGTCAGGGGCCAGTGACGCACAGATTCAGATGCTTGCAGACACACGATCCGGTCGGGCATTTATGTTGCTAGGACGCGCCGCCGGAATGTTTGGATAGCTATAATCCATCATAACCCAAATTCGGAAAACGGGTAAAATCGAACCGGAACGCCCTCAACTATTTCGCGACCTTCATCCATGAGTTCGACAAGACCTTCGGCCCAAGTCAGGCCCGAAATTCGCCCGCTACCCTCGCTTTTGAATACTTCGGCATGACCGTTCGCATCCATTTTCGCACGCAGATACTCTCGCCGTCCCGGTTTTTTATTTTTGCTAAACGCCGCTGGCAAATGCATAGCCCGAGGTTCCGCCCATCCAGCACCACTAAGTTCAAGCAACGTCGGTCGTGCAAAAATCAGGGCTGTCACGAACGCGGCCACCGGATTTCCCGGCAATCCGAACACAGGAACGCCCCCCCACATCGCCAGCGCCAGTGGTCGACCGGGCTTAACAGCAACACGCCAAAGATTTAATGTACCGGAAGCTTGCAGTGCCGCCGAGATATGATCCTCGTCCCCCGCAGATGCACCGCCAGACGTCAAGATCACATCCGCCTCCCGCGCCCCGCGCGTTAACATCTGCTCAACTATTTTTGCGTCATCGCGCACATGGCCCAAGTCGACTGGTTCCATTCCCCAACGGCGGATCAAATCCAGCAACATCGGTCGATTAGCATCGTAAATTTGATGTGATGCGATATCCTCGCCAACTTGACGCAGTTCGTCGCCCGTTGACAAAACAGCTACTCGCAATCGTTTACGAACTTGTATGGTATCCACGCCAACTGCAGCCAGCAGCCCCAAGTCTTGTGGTTGTAAAATACGCCCCGCAGAAAGCACGTGGCCTCCAGCAGAAACATCCTCGCCCTTTGGGCGTACATTTGCACCTTTCCTAAGGCCCATCGCAAACTTCAAGACATCATCCTCGATGATCACGTCTTCCTCAAGCACAATGGTATCGATTCCTTCCGGTACTATCGCCCCAGTCAAAATCCGCAACGCTTGGCCCACAGGAACCACACCATTGAACGGGCCACCTGCCGCCGCACGACCGTGTGCCAACGGCAACGATTGCGCGCCTTCACCGCCCAATGACGCAAAAGCAAACCCGTAGCCATCCACAGCGGAATTCGCATACGGCGGACTATTTCGCTTGGCCACAACATCTGCGGCAAGTACGCGCCCCCCCGCCGCGACGGTGGGGGCGGGCTCGATGCCCGTGACAACCGACACCCTTTCACGAAGGCTTGTTAAAGTTTCGTCAACCGGCGTCCAATGCACACCCGGAGGCAGCGCAAAACAATCATTGGAAAGTTTAGGAGGGCTACTCAAGACCGACCTCCTTCAAAATGTAACTGGCGATTCCCGTAACATCATCCAGATCAAACTGCGGCACCGACAATCCAGCGACCACATAATTCGAAGCTACTGCGGATACGGTTTGGTCTTTCGAAGCCAACAACCCTTGTTTGGTTTCTGCGCGGTGTGCTTCAAGTTTGGCATGGTTATCCCGCTTATATCCTTCGATCAAAACCAGATCGACGGACGACAGTTTTTGCAACAACTCACTCAATGAGGGCTCCGTATCATCGTGCATTTCATGCATCAATGCCCATCGATTACGGCTAGCCAGCAACACCTCCCGCGCCCCTGCCGAACGGTGGCGGAAACTGTCTTTCCCCTCCTGATCGACATCGAATGTGTGATGCGCGTGTTTAACCGTTGAAACCGTGAGCCCACGAGCGGTAATTTCGGTCACAAGTCGCTCCACCAGTGTCGTTTTACCGGAGTTCTTCCAACCTACAACTCCGTATATCTTCACGCGTCGAACTCCTTCAGCATGCTTTGTGCAATTACAATATCGTCAGGTGTGTTCACATTAAAAAATGGATCGCCTCCATCGAAGTTGAACACCACTTTCGAGCACCCATGCGGCTCGGTCCACTGAACAACTTTACGCGTACCCTCATTCAAAGCCCTGCGTAAATCATCCCGCAAGCCAACCGGCCAAAGTCCAAATGTCGGGTGTCGCGCGAATTTTCGTACAGGGTCCGGTGTCATTGCCATCGCCAAAGGTTTTCCCTCTGACAATTGTGCCATTTGCAGGGCGACCAACAGATGATCAGGGAAAAAGGGCGTGTCCGCTGCAGCTGTCACAATATACTCGGCATCTTGCTCATGCGCCCAATCCATGCCTGCAAGGACACCTGCCAATGGCCCGGCAAAACCACTGATCGAATCCGCCACCACTGGCAGTCCGTATTTCGCAAATCGCGTTGGATCACCGTTAGCATTCAGCGCCAAAACTTCAACCTGCGGGGCAAGCCGCGCGATAACCCGCGCCAAAATTGTTTGCCCACCGAGGCCCATTAACGATTTATCACCACCGCCCATGCGCGAAGATCGACCACCCGCCAATATAACGCCCGCAACTTTCATATTATTTTACCTTTGCGCTGATTTCTTCGGTTCATTTTGCACGGTGTTAACATCCGCGTCCCACTCCAGCCGATCCTCGCCGCTAAGGCAAATGAAACGTTTTCCACGCATCCGGCCAATTAACGTCAGCCCCACCTGCTGCGCGATTTCAACGCCCCATGCCGTGAAACCGGATCGAGACGCCAACGTTGGGATTCCCATCATTGCGGTCTTAATCACCATCTCGGACGTCAACCGCCCCGTCGTATACATAATCTTGTCGTCAGGGCTTTCGCCTTCCAGCATCATCCAACCCGCAATTTTGTCGACCGCATTATGACGCCCCACATCTTCCATATAGACTATTGGAACATCCCCTCGGCACAAAACTGAACCATGAATTGCACCTGCCTCGAGGTACAAACTCGGCATCGTGTTGATCTCATGCGCCAGAGAATAAAGCCAACTGGTTTTCAGCGGTGTCGCGGGCAATTGGACATCCTCCAACCCCTCCATCATATCGCCGAAAACCGTGCCAACTGCACAGCCAGAAGTTCGGGTTTTCTTCTTCAGCTTTTCTTCATAATCCGTCTTGCGTTCAGTTCTTACGACGACGGTTTCAACTTCCTCGTCGAAATCCACGCCTGTGATTACATCATCCGGCAACAGCATCAACTGATTACGCAGATACCCGACCGCCAGATATTCAGGATAATCCCCGATAGTCATCGCCGTCACAATTTCCTGAGAGTTGAGATATATCGTCAATGGCCGCTCCTCAACAACACGGATTGTTTGTTGTTCGCCATTATGATCTATACCCTTAACCGCACGGGTCAGCGATGGATTCTTCGGGTCTGGATATATCAATAACTTTGACGTCACGTAACAAGCCTCTTCATTCGTGGGTTGGCTAAATTTAATTTATACCTGCATGACATTGACAACAAGGACTTACACATGTCGACAGTAAAAACTTCCTATGTCCGTGGCTTATGGGCCGGAGCACCATTTTTGATAATAGCAATACCCTTCGGCATGTTATTCGGCGTCGTCGCCACCGAGGCAGGTTTCGACGTTTTGCAAACTATGGCCATGACAATGGTTGTGGTGGCGGGTGCCTCCCAATTCTCATCGGTTCAGGTGCTTAGCGACGGCGCACCTTTCTATATTGCGGCCCTTACGGGCATCGCCGTGAACATGAGAATGGCAATGTATTCTGCGTCGCTCGCGCCGCATATCGGTAAAACCCAAAAATGGCACCGCGCAATTGCTGCGTATTTCCTGATCGACCAAACCTACGGCGTATCGATACTGGAAATGGATCGAAAACCGGACCTGACAAGTAATGAAAAGTTGGCCTATTTCTTTGGAACCGCTACGCTGATCTTTCCGCTTTGGTATGCTTCTACATACGTCGGTGTCATCCTGGGGTCCACGATTCCAGAAGAAGTCGCCCTCGATTTTGCTGTGCCGGTAATGTTTATCGCGTTAGTTGCGCCAAGCTTACGAAGTATTCCACATCTCGGGGCGGCGATTGTATCTGTGGTGGTTTCGCTGGCGTTGGTGTGGATGCCATATAACCTTTGGTTAATCATTGCTGCAATAAGTGCGATGATCACAGGCGCCGAGATTGAACGCAGGATGGGGGTCTCGAAATGACCGACTTGGATATTTGGCTTACCGTTATTATGCTTGGCATCGGAACATATATAATCCGCTATTCTTTTATCGGATTTGTCGGTGATCGCGAATTGCCTGAATGGTTAACGCGCCACCTTCGTTACGTGCCCGCCGCTGTAATGCCGGGTCTAATCGCGCCGCTGACGGTTTGGCCCGAAGCAACCGGCGGCGACCCTGATCCGGCGCGTCTAATCGCGGCGACAACGGCCCTGTTGATCGGCGGCATTTTTCGCAGCGTTCTAGGCGCGATATTCGGGGGCATGGGGATGTTGTACTTGATGCTATATTTGCTTGGCTAAAGTGAAATTGCAGTCGTCTTGAACACGGTCCGCAGTGCAAAGCTGGATTGCATCTGCGCGACTCCAGGCAATCTAGCAAGATACTGCCGGTGAATGCGGGCGAAATCATCCGTGTCGCGTGCAACCACTTTCAACATATAGTCCGCGGATCCAGCCATTAGATGACACTCCAGCACATCGGGCACCAACGCCACCTGACGCTCAAACGCGTCTAGCAACTCATCCGCCTGCCCTGACAATGTAATTTCCACAAAAATCGTGGAAGGCTTGTCTACCGCGCGCGCGTTCAACAAAGCCACATATTCACGAATAACCCCGTCGTCCTCCAACCTCTGAATCCGGCGGTGACAGGCTGAAGGTGACAGATTTACCTTTTCCGCCATTTCCGCATTAGACATCCGCCCCTTGCGTTGTAAAGATTCGAGAATCTTAATATCGAGCGCATCCATTCGACTCATTGCACAAATCCACCAATATTTTCACAATTTACGCACGTTTATTCGAAAAATCAGGTCATGACTAGTGTGTATTTGCAAAGCAATTGCGCGCGACTTCCCCCAAATGTCGAATCAATTCAACTTCCAACAAAACGAGGTCATCATGCTTATCGGTTGCCCATCAGAAATCAAAAATCAAGAATATCGCGTAGGGATCACCCCCGCCGCCGCTCACGAGGCCGTAGCAAACGGCCACGACGTGATCATTCAAAAAGGCGCAGGCGCTGGTGCCGGTTTCCCAGACGAGGAATACGTAGCGGTTGGCGCACGTATCATTGATACCGCTGCCGAAATCTTCGCAACTGCTGAAATGGTTGTAAAAGTTAAAGAACCACAACCAGCTGAGCGCGCACAGCTTCGCAAAGACCAGATCCTGTTCACATACTTGCACCTCGCTCCAGACGCTGAACAAACGGCTGATCTGTTGGCAAGCGGCGTTACCGCCATCGCTTACGAAACCGTAACAGACCGCATGGGCGGGCTGCCACTGTTGGCCCCTATGTCTGAAGTCGCAGGCCGTTTGGCACCACAGGTTGGCAGCTGGACATTGCAAAAAGTAAACGGCGGACGCGGCATCCTTATGGGCGGCGTTCCAGGTGTTGCACCGGCTAAAGTCACAGTTATCGGCGGCGGCGTCGTTGGTACACACGCAGCCAAAATCGCTGCTGGCATGGGCGCAGACGTAACAGTTCTGGACATGTCCATTGCACGCATGCGCTATCTGGATGACACATACGGCGGTGTTTTCAAAACCCGTTACGCCTCCAAAGGTAACACTGCGGAATTAGTGGCTGAATCCGATATGGTAATCGGCGCAGTTCTTATACCGGGCGCTGCTGCACCTAAGTTGGTTACGCGCGCGATGCTTTCGACAATGAAGCCGGGCGCTGCAATTGTCGACGTTGCTATAGACCAAGGCGGTTGTTTCGAGACGTCTCACGCGACAACACACGATGATCCAATCTATGAAGTTGACGGCATTATGCACTACTGCGTGGCCAACATGCCGGGCGCCGTTGCACGCACATCGACAATCGCATTGGGCAACGCCACAATGCCATTCATGATTGCTTTGGCAAACAAAGGTTGGAAAGAAGCTTGTGCTGCAGACCCTCATTTGATGAACGGCCTCAACACGCACGCAGGTAAATTGACATATGCCGCCGTTGGCGAAGCGCTTGGGCTCGATTATATCTCCACTGACGAAGCACTAAAAATCTAAATCAAGCGGCCCGGCAGATTGTGCTGGCGGGCCGTACTCCAAATATTTTGATGTTAACTTTTTGCTAACAAATCCCGAATTTCGACTAACAAATCTTCCTGAGTTGGCCCTTTCGGCGCTGGTGTCGCCGCTGGCTCAATCTCGGCAGCGTCTTTGGCTTTCTTGACGCCCTTCACCAACATGAAAACCACGAACGCGATGATCACAAAATTGATCCCGGCCATCATGAACGAGCGGTAGGCGAACGTCGCAATCCCTGCCACTTGTGCTCCGGCCAATGTCGCGAATTCGCCCTCCCCCAAAACAACGAACAAGTTTATAAAATCTATCCCGCGGGTAAATAGGCTGATAAGAGGGTTAATTAGATCGGCAACCATCGATTTAACAATAGCGGTAAATGCGACCTCGATGATGATACGAACGGCCATATCCATGACATTTCCCTTGACAATAAAGTCCTTAAATTCATTTAACATCATATCTCTTTTAAAATGATTTCAGTGTTCGAACGCTGCAGATAGAGGCCTATTTCCGGCAAATCGTTTCGCGACAAATACTTCCATTTTTCAAAAAGACTTATTTCCCGCGACGCGAATTGAAATACCCGAAATGGGTACCTACTTTGATCTGGTAACGACAATGTACAGGAACCATTCACAATGGCTGATCTTTCACAATTCCCTATCACCAAACGCTGGCCCGCAGAACATCCAGACCGCATTCAATTGTACTCTCTGCCAACACCAAACGGCATTAAAGTGTCAGCAGCGCTAGAAGAAATGGGCCTGCCTTATGAGCCGCACCTCGTGTCCTTCGCGACGGGCGATCAGATGACCCCCGAATTCATTTCCCTTAGCCCAAACAACAAGATACCGGCAATCCTCGACCCTAACGGACCTGATGGCGAACCAATAGCGGTCTTCGAAAGCGGTGCGATCCTGCTGTATCTAGCCGAAAAATCCGGCAAACTTATGCCAGCTACTGCACGCGGAAAATGGGAGGTCACCCAATGGTTGATGTTTCAAATGGGCGGCGTCGGCCCCATGCTTGGTCAACTCGGGTTTTTCCACAAATTCGCGGGCGCCACGTTCGAAGACAAGCGCCCCCGCGACCGCTACGTAACCGAAGCAATTCGTTTGTTTAAAGTCTTGGAGGCCCGCCTAGAAGGACGCGAATATTTTGTCGGTAATGAATACACGATTGCCGACCTCGCCCTTTGGCCATGGGTTCGCACTGTTGACGGGTTCTACGACGCCGGTGATCTGATCGGCACAGATGATTTCCCTAATATTCGTGAATGGTGCAAGCGCTGCGAAGCACGGCCTGCTTCGCAGATTGGCATTAACATGCCACCACGGAACTAAGAATACGGAGCGCTCCGGTTATTCCGGCAGCGCTCCGTTCAATACGTAAATCAGCATTTGCACAACTTGAGCCGGATGCTCGGCTACTGCCAACGCTGCCGCATCAACTTCCTTCAACGGATGTTGATGCGCAGGGCCATGCAAAACGATCAACGATTTTCCCAATGCAGAGGCCACGCCCGCATCAAAGGCCGCGTTCCACTGCTTGTATTTATCGCCAAATCGCACAACAACCACATCCGCGTCCGCAATCCCTTTACGGGTGCGAATAGCGTTCAACTGCGCGCCCTTGCGGTCATGCCAAAACTTGTTTTCCTCTGCACCCATAATCGCAGCTCCGCAGTCGTCGGATGCTCCGTGATCCGTAACCGGCGCAGAAAACTGCACATCAAGGCCAGCCTTCGCCACGCCATCCATGATCTCTTGCCGCCAATTCGTGTGAATTTCACCCGATAGATATACTTTCAACGTCATAGCTTATCCTCTCAATACACCGCCGGTGGCTTTTGTTACTTTGGCAATAACCTGTGCGGAAATCACATCGATCTCTTTGTCCGTCAAGGTACCCGCGGTCGGCTGAATACGCACCGAAATCGCTACGGATTTCTTGTTGTCTTCCATGTGGAACACATCAAACAGGTTGACCGCATCGATCAGCTTCTTATGAGCCCCGTTTGCAGCCTTCAACAAAGTCTCGACTTGAACCTCTGCATCAACAACAAACGCGAAATCCCGTTCTACCGCTTGGAAATCAGAGGCCACCAACGCAGGCCGAGTTTTCGTTTTGGCTTTCGGGAACGGTGCGTTTTCAAGGAACAGTGTAAAAGCCACGGCCGGACCTTTCACGTCCATCGCAGCCAATACCTTCGGATGTAACTCGCCAAACACAGCCAGCGGGTTTTTCGGCCCGAGGCTTAGCACCGCCGAGCGGCCCGGGTGGTACCAATCTGGCGCGTTCCGCATTACCATCAAACGATCAACCGGTGCACCGATTGCGGCCAGTGCGGCTTCAGCATCGGCCTTGGCATCGTACAGATCAACTGCACGCGAGGTGCCAAAAGCATTGCGCGGGGCTGTCTGGCCGATACGTACACCGCAAGCAAGCACCTTTTGGTCTTCAGGCTCGCCGCCTTCAAATCCCTGTCCAACTTCGAACAACGCCAAATCCGCAAAACCACGTGCTTGGTTCTTCGCCGCCGCCTGCAGCAGGCTTGGCAACAAGGTCGGGCGCATGTGGCTCATCTCGGACGATATCGGATTGCCCAGCATCACGCCATCAGACCCTCCGCCGAATAATTCAGCCGAAGCTTTGTCGATGAAACTATAGGTCACGCATTCATTGTACCCCAGCGTCGCAATTGTGCGACGAACCATGCCTTGGCGTTTTTGCATGGGCGTTAGAACCGCCTTCAATACACCAGTGGATGGACGCGGCATCGGAACCCCGACCAGTTTGGTCAAGGATGCTACACGGGCGATTTCTTCAATCAAATCAGCCTCGCCTTGCACATCAGGGCGCCAGCTTGGGATTGAAACCTCGAGATCATCACCAACGACAAAACCGAGGTCCGTCAAAATCCGCACCTGTTCGTCTTGCGGAATATCCATTCCAACAAGGCTTATCACCCTCGCTGGGTCCAGCGTATAAGTCCGGCTAGTGTCAGGCGTTTCACCCGCAACCACAATATTAGAAGCCTCGCCACCACAAAGATCAAGGATCATCTGCGTGGCCAGTTCCAGACCCTCACCCGTAAACGCCGGATCAACGCCGCGTTCAAACCTGTATCGCGCATCGGAGTTAATTTTTAGCTTACGACCCGTCATCGCAATCGTGATTGGGTCCCAATAGGCGCTTTCAAGAAACACATCGGTGGTCTCCTCGGTACAACCCGACGCCACACCGCCCATGATACCCGCGATGCTTTCAACACCGTTAGCATCACTGATTGCCATCATGCCAGCGTCCAGCGTGTAGTCCTTATCATCCAGCGCCGTCAGGCTCTCGCCACCAGCAGCGAAATGCACACGCAGGTCGCCGTTCACCTTGGCCACATCGAACACGTGCAGCGGGCGGTTGCGGTCATAGGTCATGAAGTTGGTGATATCCACCAGCGCCGAGATCGGGCGCAAACCAATCGCACGGATTTGGTCTTGCAGCCATTGCGGGCTCGGCCCATTTTTCACGCCTTTGATTGTGCGGCCATAGAATACCGGACAACCTTTTTCCTGAACATCCGCGTCAATCGAAACGTTGATCGGGGATGCGAAACTACCCTCAATTGTTTCAACAGGCGCAGGCTTCAACGTACCCAAACCACGTGCTGCCAAATCGCGGGCAATGCCACGAATGCCCAGCGCGTCGGGGCGGTTTGGGGTGATCGCGATGTCGATCACAGGGTCGTTGCGTTCGGTGTAGTCGATGAACCGCGCACCCAGCGGGGCGTCTTCGGGCAGGTCGATAATGCCGTCATGCTCGTCCGAAACCATCAGCTCGCGTTCGGAACACAGCATGCCGTGGCTTTCAACGTCACGAATAACGCCGGGTTTCAGGGTCATATCAATGCCGGGCACATACGAACCCACGGGGGCGAATACGCCAACCAAGCCGGTCCGTGCGTTCGGGGCGCCGCAGACGACCTGAACCTCGACCGTTTTGCCATCGGGGCCATCGGGATAGGTTTCGACGCGGCACAGACGCAAGCGGTCGGCGTTGGGGTGCTGGACAGCCTCGATCACGCGACAAAGGCGGAAATCACCCAAGCTATCGGCAGGGTTCTCAACCCCCTCAACCTCCAGACCGAGGTCGGTCAGGGCATAAGTAATCTCGTCGAGCGTAGCCTCGGTATCGAGGTGGGTTTTAAGCCAGGAGAGTGTGAATTTCATTTTGTCACTCCAATAGATGATAGAATTTCGTCCAAAACGACTATGACCATTAGCCCCGTGACAGTGCATTTTGTTGTTACCAAAGCGAATCTAAACGCTCTTTCTTTTCCAATAAGGTCGCGCAACAAATGCGTTTCCAAACGCACCTTTGAGTTTTGCTCGTCAGCAATCCCACGACACGGAAAATCAATTTGATCAATTTGCCTAATACCTCTGAAAGAGGCCAATGTTGGGAGTATTAGAAGAGTTACGAATACTACCATTAATTTTTTCAACCCATCATCAAGATCAGGTTTGTCAGAAAGAATTGAACCCATCAGAATTGCCACCGCAAAGACTATTATTGCGATAAGCGCAGAATTTTTCGCCTCAACTTTCTTCAAAGTACCAAGCAAAACCTCGTGTGCGCCTGAAGACATGAGTTTAGAACCATTCATTTTATGCGCACACTTGTCATCGCAGTTATTAGACTTGAGGTCCGCGTAAGCAGTCATCCGATCAATTATCTGCTCATTGTTTCCGGTGTTGTGAAACCGCGTCCAAATATAGGCACAGTAAATAATCTCAAAAGAGAGCAGCGAAACCGTTATCAGCTTAAAATGCTCTGTCATGAGCCACTCGATCACCGCGAAATCCCCCCATGCATATTAGGCATGTCCAAGCTCGCGAAGCCGTAGTGGCGCAACCAGCGTAGGTCGCTGTCAAAGAAGGCGCGCAGATCGGGGATGCCGTATTTCAGCATCGCCAGACGGTCGATGCCCATGCCGAAGGCGAAGCCTTGGTACTCGGATGGGTCAACGCCTGCGGCCGTCAGCACCTTCGGGTGCACCATGCCGGAGCCGAGGATTTCCATCCAGTCGTCGCCCTCGCCGATTTTCAGCTGGCCGCCTGCCCATGAACATTTGATGTCCACCTCGGCGCTCGGTTCCGTGAACGGGAAGTGGGAGGCGCGGAATTTCAGTTCCACGTTATCAACCTCGAAAAACGCGCGGCAGAATTCTTCCAGCGTCCATTTAAGGTTCGCCATGGAGATATCCTTGTCGATCGCCAAACCTTCAACCTGATGGAACATCGGCGTGTGCGTCTGGTCGTAATCCGAACGATAAACCCGACCCGGCGCGATAATCCGGCAAGGCGCACCGTGCTTTTCCATATGGCGGATTTGCACTGGGCTGGTGTGGGTGCGTAGCACATGCGGCGGGCGGTCGTCGCCCTCGTCGCGGTGCATATAGAACGTGTCGAATTCCTGCCGCGCTGGGTGTTCGGGCGGGATATTCAGGGCGTCAAAGTTATAGAAATCGTTTTCAATCTGCGGACCCTCGGCGACGGAATAGCCAAGGTCTGCGAAGATCGCGATGACTTCTTCCGTGACCTGCGAAATCGGATGGATCGTGCCCTGCTGCGACGGGCGCGCGGGCTGCGAAACATCCAGCCATTCGCTGCGAAGACGTTCTTCAAGCGCGGAATCTGCCAGCGAAGCCTTACGCGCCATGATCGCCGAATTGATCTCGTTCTTCAGCGCATTCAACTGCGGACCAGCAACCTGACGTTCCTCGGGTGTCATTTTGCCCAGTTCGCGCATTTTCAGGCTAACTTCGCCCTTTTTGCCAACTGCCGCCAACCGCACGCTTTCGATTGCGCTTTCGTCGCCCGCATCGGCGACCTCGGCCAGATACTTGGCCTTGAGTTCCTGAATTCCGTCCATGTCACCCTCATTATTCGTGTTTGGATTTGGTTACGGCGCGGGGGGCAAAATTGCAAGCTTCCCACATGCAAAAAGCCCCGATGTTTCCACCGGGGCTTTTCGTTTAACCTGTTACCGAACTGTGGGTCGAGACCCTAAAGTGCGGCTTTGGCCTGTGCTACGATCGCACCAAACGCTTCCGGTTCGTGAACGGCCAAGTCAGCGAGAACCTTACGGTCAACCTCGATGCCAGCCAAATTCAGACCGTTGATAAATCGCGAATATGTCAGCGCTTCGTCGTGGCTGCGAACAGCCGCATTGATACGCTGGATCCACAAAGCGCGGAAATTACGCTTGCGGGCCATACGGTCGCGCGTTGCGTATTGCATTGCCTTATCGACGGACTGCGTAGCAGTACGGAAATTGCGGTGACGTGCGCCGTAGTGGCCTTTAGCGGCTTTAACTACTTTGCGGTGACGGGCGTGGGTCGTAGGACCGGATGTAACTCTCATGTATCAGACTCCCTTAGCGCGCGTACGGCATGTATTTTTTGACGATACCTTCGTCTGCTTTGCAAAGCACTGTTGTGCCGCGAGCATTACGAAGGAACTTGTTTGAACGCTTGATCATGCCGTGGCGTTTGCCTGCCTGACCAGCTTTGATACGACCCGAGGCCGTAACTTTGAAGCGCTTCTTTGCGCCTGACTTAGTCTTCATCTTGGGCATTTCCATCTCCTTATTTAGGACGTGGTAGAAAGCGCGACTCGGCATACCCTTAAGCCGGACGCACCAGTGAAGGTGGCGTTGTAGGGATTCGCGCCCCGTAACGCAAGAGCAAAAAAATGATTCCCGGCCCAAATTTCCTAGAAAAACATCGTTACAAATTTAATAAATGCGCCCGGGATATCGCCGGCGACGATTCCGCTCTGGGAATATTTATCCGCCATATACAGCAGGCCAGCCCCAAGCAGAAAAAACGCCATGCTTTTGCGTAGCGGTTTATCATGTGCGCCTGCTGAAAACAGCAACAAAACGGCGAAAACAAGCATGCTGCTTCCGCCGATTAAAAACATCTCGTATTTTGACACTTCTAGCCCCCTTCAAAATGCGAGGACTAGGTTACCACTCTGGCTCGCCTTCGGCTATCAACTTTTCAGAAACCGATGCGACACGCAAAATATTCGTGGAGCCCGGCACATTGAAAGGAATACCCGCAGTAACAACAATTTGTTCTTCGCCGGTCGCAAAACCGTCGTCCCGCGCAATTTTCGCCGCAGCGGCAACCGCCAACTTAAAACGCTGAACTTGAGGAACTAACGCACAGTGTAAACCCCATGTTAACGAAAGACGCCGTGCTGTTTTATGCATTGGAGTCAAAGCGATAATCGGTACACGTGGCTTTTCGCGCGACGCCAGCGATGCGGTCGTACCTGAATGCGTAAAGCAACAAATCGCCTTTACGTGGGTCGTTTCGGCTACTTGCCTTGCAGCAATGGTAATCGCATCAGAAATGCGGCCTTCAGAAAGGGTGCGTGATGCTTCTATCACCTTACGGTAAATATCATCCTTTTCGACACTCTCGGCCACGTTGTTCATCGTGGTAACGGCTTCGATCGGATAATCACCTGCAGCTGATTCTGCCGAAAGCATCACCGCATCCGCTCCCTCATAAATTGCTTGCGCCACGTCCGATACTTCCGCACGGGTTGGAACTGGCGAGGTGATCATGCTTTCCATCATCTGGGTAGCTACAATCACAGGTTTGCCGACTTTACGACATTCCCGTACCAGTCGTTTCTGGATTGGCGGCAACGCGTGTACCGGCAATTCCACACCTAGATCACCACGGGCGACCATAATACCGTCTGCAGAAGCAAGAATTTCTTCGAACGCATCCACGGCGGCCGGTTTCTCGATTTTGGCAATAAGCGCGGCGCGGTCTTTAACAAGTTTGCGCGCCTGCTCGATGTCTTCTGCCCGCTGCACAAACGACAGAGCCAGCCAATCGACGCCAAGTTCACATACGAACTCCAAATCCTTCAAATCTTTTTCGGACAAAGCAGCCAGCGGCAGCACCACGTCTGGAACATTCACACCTTTACGGTTGGAAATTTCACCGCCGACGAGCACCGTCAATTCAGCGTAGTCTTCACCGCATTCAACAACTTCCAACTTAATTTTACCATCGTTGACCAGAAGCGTTGAGCCCGGCTTAAGGGCTGCGAAAATCTCTGGGTGAGGAAGGTTAACACGCGACGCGTCGCCTTCAGTTGAATCAAGGTCAAAGCGGAAACCTTCGCCCTCAACCAACTGTTCAAGGCCGCTCGCAAACACGCCACAACGAAGTTTGGGTCCTTGCAAATCCGCAAGGATGCAGATGGGGCGCCCCATCTCTTCTTCGATACTACGGATCATCGCGTGGCGTTCACGAATATCGGGATGTGCTCCGTGGCTCATGTTCAAGCGGAACACATCGGCCCCTGCAACGAACAAATCCTTAATCATCTCGCGGGTATCCGAGGCCGGACCGAGAGTCGCCACGATCTTCACATTTCTTTGTCTACGCATCTCTTTTAACTTCCAATCATACATTTCGGGCGGGCCTGAGTGGCGATATAAAGGAATATTTGCGAAATGTCCGTAATAAACGTTGAAATTTCCTGTCTTTATGACCGCAACATCTGGTTCATGCTTGCGACAACGTCTATCTACACGTTGTAGATGACAGGAATATTACAAATGCCAAACCATCCCGCTTTCGAAATTCTGAACCCCAACGGTAAGACTCCCGTTCTGCTTGTTTGCGATCACGCATCCAACACTGTACCCCATTCCGTTAATGGTGGCACCCTCGGGCTGCCAGATCATGATATGGAGCGTCACATCGCTTATGATGTCGGCGCACGTGGCGTTACTGAACACCTAACCGAGCTGCTGGACGCGCACGCTGTCGTCTCGTGTTTTTCCCGCCTTGTCATCGATCCTAACCGTGGCGAAGACGATCCGACGATTCTTATGAAACTATACGACGGCTCCATCATCCCCGGCAACCGACACGCCGATGAAGCCGAAAAAGAGCGCCGACTCGCCCAGTATTACCGCCCCTACCACGCCGCGCTGCACAGCCAGATCGACATGATGGTGGCAGAGGGACGCACACCCGCATTGGTCTCCATCCACTCGTTCACCAAGCAGTTGAAAAGCCGCCCGCCACGCCCTTGGCATTTGGGTGTTCTGTGGGCACACGATGGTCGCCTCGCAAAACCTTTCATGGATTACTATGCCGACGACGACGACGTTTGCGTTGGTGACAACGAACCGTATTCCGGCGAACTGGAAGGCGATACCATGTGTTTTCATGGAACCCGTCGCGGGTTGCCCCATTTATTAATCGAAGTCCGCAATGACCTGATAGAAACACCGGAAGGCCAGTTTGAATGGGCCGACCGCATCGCGCCCGCTCTTTGGATGGCGCTGGAAAAGCTAGAGGAAGAAGCCACCAATGGATGATCAATCCCGCATCGAAATCGAAGCTGCTGCCTTTCGCAGCCTCGTCGCACACTTGCAAGATCGCACCGATGTTCAAAACATCGACATGATGAACCTGACCGGTTTTTGCCGAAACTGCCTAAGCCGCTGGTACATGGAAGCCGCAATTGAGCGCGACATCAAGATGAGCAAAGACGATGCCCGCGAACATGTTCACGGCATGCCATACGAAAAATGGAAATCCATCAACCAGATCGAAGCCGACGACGAAAAGCAAGCCGCTTTCAAAGTCGCCTTCGCTCGCACACACGGAAAAGGAGCGGATGTATGATGAACCGCCTGATATTCACGATCACCCTACTGCTAGCACCCCTAGCGAACGCCGATGCACCGCGTGTTGTTACAAGCATCGCGCCGCTCCAAGGTCTTGTCGCGGACATTATGGCTGGCGTTGGTACCCCGATATTACTGCTGGACGAACCTGTATCCCCACACGACTTCGCTATGCGACCATCGCAGGCCAAAGCAATTAGTGATGCCGATGTTGTGTTCTACATAGGACAAGATCTGGAACCATGGCTGGAAAAGGCCTTGCGTTCACGCGACAACAAAGAACTTTTAGTCGCGCTCGGCGATATACCAAGCCTACACCGGCTGGAAGCCCGAGAGCTCGATGAGTTCGGCGAGCACCACGAGGAAGACGACCATGATCACGATCACGATCATGAGGGCGCATACGATCCGCATATGTGGTTAGACCCATCAAATGCGCTGGTATGGCTGGACATCATCACGGGTGTTCTGGAAATCGCAGACCCTGAAAATAAACTGACCTACCGCGAAAATCTTGCCGAGGCCCACTCAGCGATTGTTATAGCCACCGAGAACGCCCGGCGCGCACTTACCCCACTTGCTGACGTAGAATTAATCGTCGGCCACGATTCCACCCAATACTTCGAAGAGGTTTTTGGCCTTACCGTCATCGGTGCATTTTCCGCCAGCGACGGGCAAAATGCGGGTGCGCGCAGCCTGAATAACCTACTCGGGAAACTGAATCCCGGTACTTGCGTGGTAGAGGATGTCACGCATATCAGTCGGATCGCCGCCAACCTGCCCGACAATATCAAACATGCCGCTATCGATCCAATGGGCTATGACCAGCTTGGGGCCGGGTACTATCCCCGCTTGCTAAGCTCCCTCGCGCAATCCCTTTCGGAATGCGGTGACTAACTCTTTTTATTCTCAAATATTCAAGGCAAATTACGCTGATGTCCAACGACCCAATCGATAGAACCGGCTTGCGCCGCGAATTCTGGAAACGTTTTCCGCTTTCCGAACTGCCTCTCAATGAGTGGGAGGCGTTATGCGACGGATGTGGTCGCTGCTGCATGCTAAAGCTGGAAGATGAAGATACCGGCAAGATCGCCTATACCAACATCGCATGCCGCTTATTCGATGATAAATCCTGCAACTGTGGCAACTATGCGCTTCGCAAACAATTAGTCAAAACCTGCGTGATTGTCCGCCCGGACAACCTCGACGAAATCCTACACTGGATGCCTGCCACATGCGCCTACAAATTGATAGACGAGGGCAAACCCCTATTCGATTGGCACCCGCTTATTTCCGGGACCCGCGACAGCGTGGACGAAGCTGGAATCTCGATGCGCGATCGCACGGTTCCAGAATTCGAGGTCGACGAAGACGACCTGCTAGATCACACCATTGAAGGAATGACATAAATGTGGTTCACCTCCGACAACGCTGGCCCTGCTGCGCCCGAAATCATGGAAGCCATGATGAGCGCCAACGAGATATACAGCCAGTCTTATGGTGCCGACCCAATCATGGACCGCGTTCGCGACAAAATCCGCGATATATTTGAGGCCCCACACGCTGCCGTATATCTGGTCGCAACAGGCACCGCCGCCAATTCACTAGCCTTGGCATCGATGGTGCAACCTTGGCAGACAATCTATTGCCATCGCCACGCCCACATACAGGAAGACGAATGCGGCGCACCAGAATTTTATTCCGGTGGCGCGAAACTAACTTTGCTGGACGGCGCCGACGCCAAAATCGATCTCGCTTCATTCGAACAATCGGTTGCTGAAACTGGACAAGTTGGCGTGCACAACGTCCAAAAAGGGGCGTTGTCCATTACCACTGCCACCGAAAACGGTGCAGTCTATTCAGTTGCGGAAATCGAAGCCCTTTGTGCCGTTGCCAAGGCCAACAACATCCCCGTTCATCTAGACGGTGCCCGTTTCGCGAACGCCTTGGTCAACCTTGGTTGCACACCAGCAGAGATGACTTGGAAAGCCGGCGTCGAAGTCGTGAGTTTCGGCGGCACCAAAAATGGGTGTATCGGCGTCGAAGCTGTCGTCCTTTTCAACCCTGACCGCGCTTGGGAATTCGAACTTCGGCGCAAACGCGGCGGGCATCTGATTTCCAAGCACCGCTATTTGTCCGCGCAAATGGACGCATATCTGACAGATGATCTTTGGTTGAATTTGGCTATAAAATCAAATGCTGCTGCTGCCAAATTGTCAGCAGGGATATTGCAACTCCCGGGCGCCACTCTTTTGCACCCAACCGATGCAAACATCGTCTTCGCGGGTTGGAAACGCTCCGGCCACCAAGCGGTACAAAACGCTGGTGCACATTATTATTTCTGGCCGTTCGATCAAACCCTAAACGGCGACCCAGATGAAATTCTGACAGCGCGTATGGTTTGCAACTGGGCAACTACGGAAGCTGACATAGACAGTTTCCTAGGGCTTATTTCCAAATAAATACACTCAGCCCTATCCAAGAGGCTTTGCAAGTGCGAGGGGTTTTGCTACACCCCTCGCAAACATCGATCAGTGATTCCTACAGCCATGAAAAGGTCCATCACATGAGCACTTCGAACTCTCCAAAACTAATCTCCGGTAACGCGAATAAACCTTTGGCAGAAGCCATCGCGAAGCGCATGACAATTCATCAAGGGGTTCCGGTCGAACTGTCGGACGCGCGCATCGAACGCTTCAATGACAGCGAAATCTGGGTCGAGGTGTACGAAAACATTCGCGGTGAGGATATGTTCATTATCCAGTCCACGTCGAACCCGACAAACGACAATCTGATGGAACTTCTGATCATCACCGACGCCTTGCGCCGATCTTCAGCCAAACGTATTACGGCGGTTATTCCCTATTTCGGATATGCCCGCCAAGATCGCCGCACCAAGGCTAGAACGCCGATTTCCGCCAAGCTGGTCGCGAACCTAATTACCCAAGCTGGAATAGAACGCATCCTAACCCTTGATTTGCACGCTACGCAGATTCAAGGGTTTTTTGATATTCCTGTGGACAACCTATATGCCGCGCCCGTGTTTGCGCTGGACGTAAAGCACCATTTCAAAGATTTATCCGAGATCACGGTCGTTTCCCCAGATGTTGGCGGCGTCGCGCGCGCACGGGAATTGGCCAAACGTATCGACGCGGGCCTCGCGATTGTTGACAAACGTCGTGGCGCGCCGGGTGAAATTGCTGAAATGACTGTTATCGGCGATGTAACCGATCGTATATGCATCATCGTTGATGATATTGTGGATACTGCCGGAACTTTGTGTAAGGCCGCCGACCACTTGATCCAAAACGGTGCAAAAGAAGTACATGCCTATATTACACACGGTGTGTTGTCTGGCCCCGCCGTCGACCGGATCGCGGCTTCTTCGCTTAAATCTCTTGTGGTCACAGATTCTATTCAAGCTACGCCGGCGGTTAAAGCATCGAGTAAAATACGGTTCGTACCGACGGCGCCGATCTTCGCGCAAGCAATGCTGAATATTGCCAACGGCACATCGGTTTCATCGTTATTTAAGAACAAGACGTTGGGGCCGATCTACGAAGCGTACTATCCAGAAGACTAAACGTCCCAGATTTCGTCATTTTCGACTTCGCCGATCGCCATCCAGTTCGCACGCATACGGGCAACCTTTGTGTCACCCCATGTTTGAAATACGGTTGTAAACCCTGTCGCAGTAACGTTTTCTGCGGCGAGTTCTACACGAGTGTTCGCTGCGTTCGAAATATCCCACATCGCAAAACCCAAGTGCACGACAGGCGGGTTCAAAAACGGTTCGCTGAACTCAACATTCACGCGCCTTACCCGATCGCCTGTTCCGGCCCACATCTCGCCATCGTTAGCAAAATCGGAAAATCCGTGCGCAATGCCGGAATCCACTCCAATTCTATGGTCACCAAGTTTTTTCATTTTTACTCTTCAATTGGTTATGCTGCCAATATGACAATAAATCCCAACAATAAAAGAGCATAAATAAAAAAGGCCCCGACGATGAAGTCGAGGCCTAATAGAATGGATTTAACGGAAAACCTTAGTGGCCAAGCTGCTCCATCAGTGTTTTCACATCGTTAACCCGCTGTGCCGCGGCCGTTTTACTATCTTCAGCAGATGTTTCCAGCGTTGCTTCAGCTGCAGACAGAACACCACCCAGAACTTCGGCCGTAGCTTCGTTCAAAGGCATTGCCTGCTCAGCCAGCACAGATGTACCTTCCGCTGAAATCTCGGCGAAACCGCCGGTCACAACGTATTCGGTCACATCGCTGCCGTTGTTAACCTTCACAACGCCGGGGCGAAGTGTGGTCAAGAACGCAGCGTGGTTTGGCATGGCAGTCAAATCGCCTTCCATGCCTGGAATGTTGACACTGGTTGCTTCAACCGAAGCGAGCTTGCGCTCCGGTGAAACCAGATCAAATGTCATCGTATCGGCCATAGTTGGACCTTTCGATTAAGCAGCAGCTGCTGCCAGTTTCTCGGCTTTTTCAATCACATCCTGAATTCCGCCAACCATGTAGAAGGCTGCCTCGGGAAGGTGATCGAATTCACCAGCAACAACGCGCTTGAACGAGTCGATTGTGTCTTCCAGCGGAACCTGAATACCAGGCGAGCCAGTGAACACTTCGGCAACGTCGAACGGCTGCGATAGGAAACGCTGGATTTTACGCGCACGGGAAACAGCCAGTTTGTCTTCTTCTGACAGCTCGTCCATACCCAAAATCGCGATGATATCCTGAAGCGATTTGTAGCGTTGCAGAATTTCCTGAACTTGACGTGCCACGTTGTAGTGCTCTTCACCAACAACAAGCGGGTCAAGAATACGCGATGTCGAACCAAGTGGATCCACCGCAGGGTAGATACCAAGTTCCGAGATCGAACGGTCAAGAACCGTGGTCGCATCCAAGTGAGCGAACGATGTCGCAGGTGCCGGATCGGTAAGATCATCCGCAGGAACATAAATCGCCTGCACGGAAGTAATCGCACCACCTTTAGTGGAGGAAATACGTTCCTGCATCGCACCCATGTCGGTGGCCAGTGTTGGCTGATAACCCACAGCGGAAGGAATACGGCCAAGAAGTGCGGACACCTCGGAACCAGCCTGTGTGAAGCGGAAGATGTTATCAACGAAGAACAGAACGTCTGTACCGGTTGCGTCACGGAATTCCTCGGCCACGGTCAAACCGGACAAAGCAACACGCATACGCGCACCTGGAGGCTCGTTCATCTGACCGTAAACAAGTGCCACTTTGGACTTGGTCAGGTCTTCTGGAACGATAACGCCGGATTCGACCATTTCGTAGTAAAGGTCGTTACCTTCACGTGTACGCTCGCCAACACCCGCGAAAACGGAGTAGCCAGAGTGCACTTTGGCGATGTTGTTGATCAATTCCATAATCAGAACTGTTTTACCAACACCCGCACCACCGAAGAGACCAATTTTACCACCTTTGGAATAAGGTGCCAAAAGGTCAACAACTTTGATGCCTGTTACCAGAATTGCCGATTCAGTCGCCTGATCCGCAAAGTCTGGCGCATCGCCGTGAATGGAGCGTGTTTTTTCGGTTACAACCGGACCCTGCTCATCAACAGGTTCGCCAACTACGTTCATGATACGACCAAGTGTACCGTCGCCAACTGGCACCTTGATGGTGTCGCCAGTATCAGTAACTTTTTCGCCACGAACAAGACCCTCGGTCGAATCCATCGCAATTGTACGAACCGTATTTTCCCCAAGGTGCTGTGCAACCTCGAGAACCAGACGGTTACCGTTGTTCTCTGTTTCCAGAGCGTTAAGGATCGCGGGAAGTTCGTCTTCGAATTGTACGTCGACGACCGCCCCGATGATCTGTGTAATTTTACCTACAGCTTGTGCCATTTTGGTTTCTCCAGTTCTCAGAGCGCTTCAGCGCCAGAAATAATCTCAATAAGTTCGTTTGTAATCGCAGCCTGACGGGAGCGGTTATACTGAATCGTCAAGGAATCGATCATGTCGCCAGCGTTACGGGTTGCACTGTCCATCGCGGACATACGCGCACCTTGCTCTGACGCACCGTTTTCAAGCAAAGCTGTGAAAATCTGCGTCGAAACCGAACGTGGCAACAAGTCGGCAAGGATAGCATCCTCGTCCGGCTCGTAGTCATAGTTCGGCGCAGTTGCATCTTCAGCAGCATCGTTGAACACGGCAGGGATAAGCTGCAATGCTGTCGGTGTTTGATCCATGACAGTACGGAAACGACTGAAAAACACTGTTGCTACGTCATATTCAGCAGCATCGAAACGCGCCAGAACATCTGTCGCAATTTCTTGCGCATTTACGTAACCAACGTTTTTCACTTCGGACATATCAACATGTTTGATCATGTTGTCGCCGAATTCCCGCTTCAACTGCTCGCGACCTTTTTTGCCAACTGTGATGATTTTCACAGTTTTGCCAGCTTTGAGCAATTCGGCGATTTTCAAACGTGCCAATTTCACAATTGACGAGTTGAAACCGCCGCAAAGCCCACGTTCAGACGTAGCGACGATCAACAGGTGAACGTCGTCCTTACCTGAACCTGCCAAAAGGCGCGGTGCAGTTGGGCTGTTGGCAGCCCCTTTAGCCAAGTTACCAAGAACCACATCCATTTGCAGTGCGTAAGGACGCGCAGCTTCGGCGGATTCTTGGGCACGGCGGAGTTTCGCCGCCGCGACCATCTGCATGGCCTTGGTGATCTTACGAGTGCTCTTAACACTGTCGATCCTAGTTTTTAGGTCTTTGAGGTTCGCCATAAGCTAACTCCTTCACCTTAGGCCAAAATTACGCGAAATCTTTCGAGAACGCTTCGATCGCTGCTTTGATTGCATCGTCCAGCTCACCTTTAACCTTACGGTCGTTGTTGGTGATGTCTGCCAGAAGGTCTGCATTCTGCGAACGCAAGTGCGCCAGAAGGCCAGCTTCAAAACGGTTCACGTCTTTTACGGCGATTTTATCAAGGTAACCCTTGGTGCCAGCGTAAATCACGATAACCTGCTCGGCCATTGTTAGTGGCGAGTACTGTGGCTGTTTAAGCAGCTCAGTCAGACGCGCACCACGGTTAAGCAGAGCTTGCGTAGACGCATCAAGGTCGGAACCGAACTGGGCGAAGGCAGCCATCTCGCGATACTGAGCCAATTCCAGTTTGATCGAACCCGCAACGGATTTCATTGCGTTTGTCTGAGCAGACGAACCAACACGTGAAACCGATAGCCCAGTATTAACCGCAGGGCGGATACCTTGGTTGAACAAATCGGTCTCAAGGAAGATCTGACCGTCGGTGATCGAAATCACGTTGGTTGGAATAAACGCCGAAACGTCGCCACCTTGGGTTTCAATGATCGGCAACGCCGTCAAAGAACCTGAACCGTTGGCCTCGTTCAATTTACACGAACGCTCAAGAAGCCTTGAGTGAAGATAGAAAACGTCGCCCGGGTACGCTTCACGTCCTGGTGGACGGCGAAGAAGTAGGGACATCTGACGATAAGACACAGCCTGCTTGGACAAATCATCATAGATGATTAGCGCGTGGCGGCCATTGTCGCGGAAATGTTCGGCCATCGCGGTTGCAGCGTATGGTGCGATGAACTGCATTGGTGCAGGCTCGGAAGCCGTCGCCGCAACAACGATCGAATACTCGATCGCGCCAGTTTCTTCGAGTTTCTTAACCAACTGCGCAACGGTTGAGCGTTTCTGCCCAATAGCAACGTATACACAATAAAGCTTTTTGCTTTCGTCATCGCCAGCAGCGTCGTTGTACGCTTTCTGGTTCAGGATCGCATCAAGTGCCACGGCTGTTTTACCAGTCTGACGGTCACCAATGATCAATTCGCGCTGTCCACGTCCAACAGGAATCAGGGCGTCAACAGATTTGATACCAGTCGCCATCGGCTCGTGAACCGATTTACGAGGCATAATGCCAGGCGCTTTAACGTCTGCAACACCGCGTGTCGTAGTTTTGATCGGGCCTTTGCCGTCGATCGGGTTACCCAGACCGTCAACAACACGACCCAACAGTGCGTCACCCGTAGGAACGTCCACAATCGCGTTGGTACGCTTAACTGTGTCGCCTTCTTTAATGTCACGGTCGGAACCGAAGATAACAACACCAACGTTGTCGATCTCAAGGTTCAGCGCCATTCCACGGATACCACCGGGGAATTCAACCATCTCGCCAGCCTGAATGTTGTCAAGACCGTGTACACGCGCAATACCGTCACCGACGGATAGCACGCGACCGACTTCAGCAACTTCAGCGTCTTGGCCAAAATTCTTGATCTGTTCCTTGAGGATTGCAGAAATTTCCGCAGCTTGGATGCTCATTATCCGACCTCTTTCATTGCGTTTTGAAGATTAGCGAGCTTGGAAGCGACCGAAGTATCGATCATTTTCGAACCCATTTTAACAATAAGGCCACCGATGATGCTTTCATCGATAGCCATATTAATAGTGACATCCTTGCCGGCGCTCTTGGAAAGAGCTTTAGCGAGGCTTTCTTGCTGTGCCTTCGTCAGCGCCTTGGCGGCTGTTACATCGGCGGAAATCTCGCCACGTGCATCAGCTGCCAGCGCTTTAACGGCGGCAATCAATTCTGGCAAAACAAATAGGCGACGTTTAGTGGCCATCAAGGCAACTGTATTCGCAACTTCCTTGCAGATTTTCATCTGACTAGACAGCTCGGCCATTACCGCAGCCTGTTGTTCGCGTGTATATATTGGAGAGGTGATCAACTCGCGAAGCTCGTTGCTTTCGGCAAGGGCTGCTTCCAACGCGGAAAGATCAGCCTCTACGGCTGGCAACGTTGATGCCTCGTTGGCGATTTCGAATAGTGCTGTCGCATAACGACCAGCTACTCCCGAGGTTAAAGAACTAGTGTCAGACACGTAAATCCTTCCAATCCAGTTTGCCCGACCTTGCGTGGCCGGAGTGCATTATTGTTTCGGGCTCGCAGAACAAACCCTTTGAAATCCGCGCGGTGATACCAGACGTATTCGTTTGAGGCAAGTGGTCGAAAGTTTTACTCGCGAAAAAATTTCCCATGTATTTCAAGGGGTAATTCACAATCAGCCCTTAGCTGCGACGCTTTGCGCCCAATTATTTTCAACAATATTCGCCTCTTAGATCAGATAATGCGGAATCGAGCTGAGATGGTGTCGAATCTAGGGCTTAGCATTGTCGGCCATCCCGTTTCCGATCCGGTTGGCAGCGGGTTTAGGTTTTGGTTTCGCCAATCCCTCAAGCACGCCCAATGGTTTCTTAACCGCTTCACGCAAGCCAGACTTCGGTGTCGCGTATATCTGCTTCGTAGCTTCAACCAAAAGCGCCCCTGCAACCATACTAGAATCGAGCCGTTTCCCGAGCCCCTCCCAGAACCGTGCCGATTTTAACCAATAGGGCTTATGGCTAGGTGGTGCGTATAGTGCAGACACATGACGCTCCGGAAGGAATCGACGCTTTCGTAACTGCACTTCAAGCTGCGAAAGACTGTAGGGCCGCCCATAGCCAAAAGGCGTCACATCTCGTCGCGCCCAAAGACCCGATCGGTTTGGCACAATAAACACAACCTGCCCGCCCGGCGCCAACACACGCCAAATCTCGTCCAGCAACTCTCCGGGGTGATCGCAAGTCTCGATTCCATGCGCGACAATAAGTCGATCCACATACCCCGCTGGTAGTGGCCAGTTGAACTCCTCCACAAGTGTGGACAGGTTCGCCTCGCCCGGTGGCCAGTGCATAACGCCCTGTTGTCCGGGCATTAAGCACAGCACTTTTTCGGAATTATGCAGGAACGGTCGCAAAAACGGTGCGGCAAACCCGAATCCGGCGACAATCTGCCCTTCGGTATTCGGCCACAACTCACGCATGCCTTCTTGCAACGAACGCTGGGCCGAACGACCAAGTTTCGTTTTATAATAGAAGGCTCTAAGATCAACGACATCCAAATGCATTGCATCACCCTAGTCTATAGGTCAGACTTTCGTAAACAACGAAGGAGTCGGTCATGACATTAGAAATCGTAACAATACCCTGCCTCGCTGATAATTATGCGTTTTTGCTACGCGATCGGGCGACTGGCAAGGTCGCCCTTGTTGATGCCCCCGAATCCTACCCGATCCAGAAAACCCTGCGAGACAAAGGTTGGCATTTGGACATGGTACTGTTGACTCACCATCATAATGACCACATTGACGGTTTGCCGGTCCTGGTGGAAGAATATCACCCGCAAGTCATCGGGGCCAAAGCAGACGCCAACCGCCTGCCCCCGCTCGATCTGGCATTAAACGAGGGCGACACGGTTTCCGTTGGCGAATCCATGGGGCATATCATTGACGTATCCGGTCACACCATCGGCCACATAGCGTTCCATTTTCCTTCCGCAAGCGCAGTATTCACAGCAGATAGCCTTATGGCACTCGGATGCGGGCGCCTATTTGAAGGCACTCCGGAAATGATGTGGGCGAGCTTGTCCAAGCTCGCCGCCCTACCCTCCGACACCATCGTTTATTCTGGTCACGAGTATACTGCCAGCAACGCCAAATTCGCCCTAACCGTTGAACCGCAAAACGCCGCCTTACAAACCCGCATTGCAGACATCACTGCCAAACGCGCGAAGGGCATTCCGACGGTCCCCTCTTCTTTGGCTGCCGAGCTCGCCACCAACCCGTTTCTTCGTGCCCATCTGCCGGCAATGAAAACTGCGGTCGGAATGGAAGGTGCGCCAAACAACGAAGTCTTCGCCGCGATCCGCAAACAAAAGGATATTTTCTAGGTATTTCACGCCCCATCACGACTTTTTTAGTCAACTTTTCAACAATGCTGCGAATTTCCCCTTGAACATAGGCGAATAAACCCGAAGTTTAGACGTAAGAGGTATTGAACCCTCACACTACGGTATTCCCCGTGGGACGCATTTCGAAGGATACGCAACATGCCATCATTCTCCAACACGCTTGAGGCGGCTATTCACCAAGCGATCGCGCTTGCGAATGAGCGCCATCACGAACTGGCCACACTGGAACACCTGCTGTTCACCTTGCTAGACGAACCCGAAGCTGCGCGGGTAATGAAAGCATGTGGCGTGAATATTGGCAGCCTACGAAACACCGTGTCCGAATACATCGACACCGAGCTGGATTCCCTAATTTCCGATATCGACGGATCCGAGGCCACACCGACAACCGGATTCCAGCGCGTTATCCAACGCGCCGCTATCCATGTGCAATCGTCCGGTCATAACGAAGTGACGGGCGCCAACGTGCTAGTCGCAATGTTCGCCGAACGCGAGAGCCATGCCGCCTACTTCTTACAAGAACAAGACATGACCCGCTACGACGCCGTTAATTTCATCAGTCATGGCGTCGCCAAAGATGCACGCCTTGGCGAAGATCGCGCGATTCAAGGCACCGATGATGTGCAGGAAGCCGCCGAGGCCCCTGGAAAACCCGAAGAAACAGCCCTTGAAAAATACTGCGACGACCTGAACCAGAAAGCTCGCGATGGCGACGTTGACCCTCTGATTGGCCGCCAACACGAGGTGGACCGCTGCATTCAAATCCTTTGCCGTCGTCGCAAAAACAACCCGTTGCTGGTTGGCGATCCCGGCGTTGGTAAAACCGCCATCGCAGAAGGGCTGGCGCGCATGATCATCGACGAGGATGTGCCCGAAGTTCTGGCAGGCGCTACGATCTATTCTTTGGACCTCGGCGCTTTGCTGGCTGGAACCCGCTACCGCGGTGACTTTGAGGAACGCCTGAAGGCGGTGATGAAGGAACTGGAAGACCACGATGATGCAATCATGTTCATCGACGAGATACACACCGTCATCGGTGCGGGTGCTACGTCTGGTGGCGCGATGGATGCTTCAAACATCCTGAAACCCGCATTGCAAAGCGGCAAGCTTCGCTGCATGGGCTCGACCACCTATAAGGAATTCCGTCAACATTTCGAAAAAGACCGCGCTCTATCCCGTCGCTTCCAGAAAATCGACGTGAACGAGCCGAATATTCCAGATTCAATTAAGATCCTCATGGGCCTAAAACCCTACTTCGAGGAACATCACAAAATTCGCTACACTAATGATGCGATTAAAACCGCCGTTGATCTGGCTGCGCGTTACATCAACGACCGCAAGCTGCCGGACAAAGCCATCGATGTGATTGACGAGGCAGGTGCCGCTCAAATGCTGGTTGCTGAAAGCAAACGCCGCAAAACCATCGGCACTAAGGAAATCGAGGATGTTGTTGCGAAAATCGCTCGTATCCCGCCAAAGAACGTGTCCAAAGACGACGCAACGGTGCTGAAAGATTTGGACAAGAACCTCAAGCGCGTGGTGTTCGGTCAAGACACGGCAATCGATGCGCTTTCGTCCGCCATCAAGTTGTCTCGTGCTGGACTGCGCGAGCCGGAAAAGCCCATCGGGAACTACCTGTTTGCAGGGCCAACCGGTGTGGGAAAAACCGAGGTCGCGAAACAATTGGCTGACACCCTTGGTGTTGAGCTTCTACGGTTCGACATGTCCGAGTATATGGAAAAACACGCCGTATCACGCCTGATAGGCGCCCCTCCGGGGTATGTTGGGTTCGACCAAGGCGGCCTGTTAACTGACGGTGTTGATCAGCAACCACATTGTGTTTTGCTACTCGACGAAATCGAAAAGGCCCACCCTGATGTCTACAACATTCTGTTGCAGATCATGGACCACGGTAAGCTGACAGACCACAACGGAAAGTCCATCGACTTCCGTAATGTTGTACTGATCATGACCACCAACGCTGGTGCAGCAGAACAAGCAAAAGAAGCTATCGGTTTCGGAAAAACTCGTCGGGAAGGTGAAGACACCGCCGCGATCGAGCGCACGTTCAGCCCCGAATTCCGCAATCGTCTAGACGCGGTTATCAGCTTTGCTTCGCTGTCGAAAAACGTGATCATGAAGGTTGTGGACAAATTTGTTCTGCAACTCGAAGCGCAGCTTATGGATCGGAACGTAACTTTTGATCTTTCAACCGAAGCTGCCGCATGGCTGGGCGACAAAGGCTACGATGACCGTATGGGCGCACGGCCTTTGGCTCGGGTCATTCAGGAACACATCAAAAAACCACTGGCCGAGGAGCTGTTATTCGGCAAGCTCGCCAAAGGTGGATTGGTTAAGGTCGGCGTCAAGGACGGACACATCGATCTGGTGATTGAAGACTTACCCAACGCCCGAATCGGCACAAAGAAGCCACCGCTGCTGACAGCGAAGTAGGTTTTCCCAGTATCCCGAAACAGGCGTGAGCGGCAATTGCCGCTCACTTTACGTTTGGCGAGTATGAAAACCGGGGCACCTTTGGCGCTTCCCATCTCGTGCCTAGTTCTATTTCTCTGTAAGTTTTAACTCGATCCGTCGGTTCGCAGCCAAGGCCTCTGGACTATCACCCAGATCAACTGGCTGGAATTCGCCGAAGCCTGTCGCCGCTAACCGATTTGCAGGTATACGCTCGTTATCAATCAAATATTTTACAACCGACAACGCACGTGCTTGTGACAGCTCCCAATTATCCGCGAATTGCCCACCAGCCCCGATGCCGATTTTATCGGTATGCCCGTCAACACGTAGCACCCAATTAATCTCGGACGGAATTTCGTTACCGATATCGCGGATAACCGCGGCAACCACTGCAATTTGCGCTCTGCCACCAGCCCCTAATTCAGCCGATCCCGGTGCAAACAGCACTTCGGAAGAGAACACAAAACGGTCCCCAACCACTTGCACACCTTCGCGGTCATTCAATACTTCCCGCACACGACCGAAGAACTCTGAACGGAAACTGCGCAGATCAACCGCTTCGGCCTCAAGCCGCTCGCGTTCCCGCGCTTCCAAGTCGGCCCGCGCCTCCTCTGATTCCGCGCGTGCCTTTTGCTCAGACGCAACCCGCGCCAACGCAGTGTTCAAATCTGAACCGAGGGTCTGAAGTTGCACCTGCGCCTCGCGATCCGCCTCTTTGGAGGCATCCAGCAAACCTTGCAGGGAATTCAACTGTTGGCGCAACGCCGACGTCTGCTGATTCAACAACGCAACCTGCCGTTGGCTTTCCGCCGACATCGCACGTTCACCAGCCAATAAATCATTGGCTTGTTCCAGCAATGCAGTTTGACGATCAATCTCCGCGACATTCTCGGCTTCAGAATTATCCAGCTTGCGTTTCGCCACTTCTGCCGCAGCCAACAATGTCAGCGTATCTTCGGCCTTTTGGCGTTGTTCTTCCAACGCAAGCGTCATGGCCGTCAGCTCTGTGTCTGCGTTTAACAGCCGCGCGCGCAATGCCTCTGCCGCAGCCGCCTCGACCAAACGCGCGGTTTCTGCGTCGGTTAATGTCGCCAACTCAGCTTCAGTGTTCACAACTTTGGTTTCCAGATCGGCAACGAGCGCTTCCAACGCATCGGCCTTCGCTGCCGCCAGCCGTGCCTGTTCTGTTTCAACGTCAATCTCTGCCCGCGCCCTAGCCAAAGCCAATTGCGCGACTTCTTTCTGCGATAATTCCAAATCGCGCGCGGCATCCAGTTCCGCGATACTTGCTCGTGCCGCCTCGATCTGGCTAGCTTGGTCCTCGGTCGTTTGCTCGGCTTCCGCCAAAGACGACTGCAAACCCGTGTTCCGAGCATTCAAGTTTGTGTTACGCGTGATAAGCCCAGCAACTTGTTCCTCAAAACTCGCAATACGCTGGTTCGCCGAGTCCCTGTCGCTGTTAAGCGAGGCAACCAACGCTGTCTGCAATTGCAGCGCAGCGTCGCTATCCGACAGTTTACTATCCAGCTCCCCGATTTGGTTCGACATCTGATCCCCGCGCACCTGCTCAAGCCCTAAAGCCTGCGCCAGCCCTGCCACTTGCGCCGACAGGTCGCTCAGCTCCACATCTTGGCCGGAGATTGTCTCGCGCATGACATTCTGGATGATCATAAAGATCGAAAGCACGAACATGATGACCAACAATAACGCCGTCATCGCGTCCACGAAACCGGGCCAGATATTGGCCTCGGCGCGCTTTCCTGATCGCCTTGCGCGGGCCATCTCTTAAGCCTCGTCCTGATTAATGGCTTGCTGAAGCGTATAAATAAGTGTCGCGAAATCCTGCCGGATTTCGGCAATGGAATCTTGGCGTCCCGAGGACATCTCCTCCAGCACGCGAAGTAACTGCACATCAATGTTCCGCAAGCGCATCCGCGCCTCGGCATCCATACCCTCGCCCATGCTTCCCAGAGCCTCGACGATACGATCTTGACCGCCTGCGATACGCTCCATCACTTCCGGATCTCCGCCGCCTTTGCCACCGCGAGACTGGTTGCTGATTTGCTTGGCCAAAACGCTGATCGCTTCGGCCAAAGACGCCAAGCGTCCATCGGTGCGCATACGCTGTTCCTCGCCCCGCATCACCAGTTCTTTAAGGCTATCAATCTGATGCGTAGTCTGCTCCATCAGCCCGGATATGACCGAACCGTCAATGCCCGCCGCATCGTCCCCACCAAAACCAACTTTGGTAATCGAAGACAACCACTCCTCAAGCTCCATATAGAAGCGGTTCTGTCCGTGGCCCGCAAAAATCTCAAGCAAGCCAACAATCAACGATCCTGCCAAACCCAGCAAGGATGAAGCGAACGCCGTACCCATGCCGCCCAGTTGTTCTTCAAGACCGGTCATCAGGTTGTCGAAGGAGTCGATCGAGCTCCCTCCCTCAGTCGGGGCCAACGTGCGGATTGTGTCTACAACAGCCGGAATGGTGGTGGCCAAACCGTAGAACGTACCCAGCAGGCCAAGGAAAATCAGCAGGTTGACGATGTAACGTAGAATATCTCGTGCTTCGTCCAGTCGTGTACTTACGGAATCAAGGATCGACACAGCAGAAGACGGGTTGATCGACTTGCGCGACCGGCTGTCACTTAGAAGTGCCGCCAAGGACGCCAATAGCCGCGGCGCTTTGACAAATTCATGCCCCGGACGATCCAGTGCGAACCCTTCGATCCACCCCACAGCCGCGAACAAGGCCCGTAACTGCCAGAAACTGGCAAATACACCGAAAATGAAAACGCTAAGGATAAACCCGTTCAGGTAAGGCGACACCAGAAAGATAGGCGACACCGTCGGAAACAGCAGATATCCAATCACGACAACTAGTATCATAACCATCAGCATTGTTACGATTTGCCGGGTCGGTTGCGTGAATTCTGGGTCGTTTCGTGTGTCTAGGAACATTATGCAGTTTTCCTTGCAGTTTTACCTATGATTTGGGCCACTGTAGAGTTGATTAACGGGAATTCCAACCGTGTTCTGAAACCACAATTTATTTGCATTGTCACCACAAACCCCCATATATATTAGACAATTCATCATAGGCGAAGCGGCACACATTTTCGCGCGTCATAACTTTGCAATACGCACGCTGCCTAATATGAGGCACGAGGGAAGGATATTACATGTTAGAGGCAATCGGCGCACCAGCACTGGCGATTTTGGTCTTCGCCATCATTACGCTTTACCTGACGGTAAAGACAGTACCACAGGGCGAAACATGGACCGTTGAACGCTTTGGCCGTTACACGCGCACGCTTAATCCGGGTCTGAATTTCCTGATTCCGATCATGGATAAAGTTGGTGCAAAAATTAACATGATGGAGACCGTTCTGGACATCCATTCGCAAGAGGTGATCACCAAAGACAACGCCATGGTTATGGCTGATGCGGTGGCCTTTTATCAGGTAGTTGATGCAGCCCAAGCTGCCTACGAGGTTCGCGATCTGGAACGTGCCCTGACCAACCTTTCCATGACCAATATCCGTGCGGTTATCGGTGCAATGGATTTGGATGAAAGCCTATCCAACCGCGACCATATCAACACACGCCTGTTGAACATAATCGACGAAGCTTCGCATTCATGGGGCGTAAAAGTTACGCGTGTGGAGATTAAAGACCTCTCGCCACCTGAAGACATTAACGAGGCGATGGCCCGGCAGATGAAAGCGGAACGTACCAAACGTGCCGACATTCTTCAGGCCGAAGGTCTGAAGCAGGCCGCAATTCTTGAGGCTGAAGGTCAGCGCGAAGCACAAATTCGCGAAGCAGAGGGTGCACGCGAAGCCGCCTTCCTTGACGCCGAGGCCCGTGAACGCGCCGCCGAGGCGGAAGCCAACGCAACACGCATGGTGTCCGAAGCGATTGCCAAAGGTGATATTCAAGCCATTAACTATTTCGTGGCCACCAAATACACCGAAGCCCTGCGTGACATAGCGGGGTCGCCAAATAGTAAAACTGTTATGATCCCGCTAGAGGCCACTGGCCTGATTGGGTCCGTTGCCGGTATTGCCGACATCGCAAAAGCCGTAACAAAGGACTGAACTGATGGAAGCCGGACTTTTTAGCTGGATTGAAACCCTGTCCCCTTGGTGGTGGATCGCCCTTGGCGTTGGGCTTGGCGCATTGGAGATGCTAATCGCCTCTTTCGTGCTGGTCTGGCCGGGAATTGCCGCCATCGTTATGGCCGTCATTCTCTGGATCGCTCCGGATATCCAAGGCGAGTTGCAAGTCGCACTTTACGCGGCCCTATCCATCGGGGCGATGTTCGCAGGTCGCGGATATGTGAAAAAGTTTGGCGATGGTGAACCTGAAACCAGTCTGAACAATCGAACAGAACAAATGGTCGGTCACAAAGCCAAAGTCGTTGATTTCGATCTTGGCGAGGGCCATATCGAGTTGAACGGTCTTCGCTGGTCTGCCAAATGGCCCGACGGGCAAAGCGCCGAAGTCGGCCAAGTCGTCAAGATAATTGCGGCTGAAGGCATGTCGGTACAGGTTGAAAACATTTAGGAATCTGTCATAATCCCCTGCGAGTGATTTGTTTTCGCGGGGCGGGTATGACTAAAGGGTCGATCAATTGAATAAACAGCTTTTTGCAGCTTTGGGAATGGCTGTCACAGCTTTTTCAGCGACTCCGGTTTTGGCTCAGGACATCTGCGGAACCCACACAGTTATCAGTGGTGACACGCTGCGTGGAATTGCCCTCGACACCTACGGAAGTCCGAAAGGTTACCGCTATATATTCGAGGCGAACTCCAGAATTCTCGGTCGCACACCTCACGTTATCCCTGTCGGCACAACCCTAGACTTGCCCTGCCGTGGTACATTCGTTGCAGCCAGCATTAGCGCCGAACCCGAAGTGCAAACCGTCGAACCGATCGCGCCACTTGAAGTCTCGCCGCCCGCTGAACCGGTTGTGGCCGAAGTTCAACCGACGGAACCCGTGGTCGCCGAAATCGCCCCCACACCCGACCCAGCGCCTGTCGAAGCCGCCGAATTGGTCCTCGTAGGGTTCTCGGACAACCTTCCTTATTCTGACAAAAACCTGTTGCAAGGTGGCCTGATTACCACGCTAATAGAAACTGCTTTACTGCGAAGCGACGCAGCCAAGGTCGAAATACCAGTGTTTGTCACACGTCCGGAAACCGGTGTGGCGACGTCTGTATTACCTGATAAATTCCACCTGTCCTTCCCATGGCTGTTACCAGATTGCAGCCTTAGTGAATTCGACGCAGACATCAAAAATCTGTGCGAAAACTACACTTTCTCAGCCCCGATCTACGAAGCACAAATGGCGATGTTCACTCTTTCGGGCGGACCATTCATGGAAGCATCTCAAGAAGTCGACTTGGTTGGTGCACGTATCTGCCGCCCAGCAGCATTGCACACGTATGACCTGCTCGAAGATGGTATGATTGAGCCCATTATTTCATTGGAAACCGCAACCGACCTCGCCACATGTTTTGAGGACTTGCAAAATGACATCGTTGATATCGTCAGCGTTAACGGCTTGACCGCCGATGTATATTTCGCAGATTCAGGTCGTAGCGAGCGTGTCGTGGAACTGACTGATCTGTCTGCAATCCACACCGTTCACGCCATTGCGGCAAAAGATAATCTCGAAGGTATGATCGCAATGGTTAATCTGAACGCAGGTATATGGGATATGCTGGCATCTGGCGAATGGGCAGCAATCGCGCGGGATTACCTGAACAACCAACTAAGTCGCCACTAGTTTAATCTGCCGCGTGTACCAACGTCATAAGACGTTCCAGTTCGGGGTCCGATATGCCTAACTCCACAAGATGCGCAACCGTGTTGAACAAGTACTCGTCGTTGGGCCCTGCTGACCCGCTGGCCGTGGCGATAATTACTGCCTGCTCCTCGATGCTTAGCCCACCGACATATTGTTCATGTGACGGGTCCATTACATAGCAAACCGCATCCGCGGCGCCACCCTTGTGGAAAGTTATCGAATGAATTTGCTCCACATAGGCGGATGAAATCAACTCTCGCTCGCGCAAATACGCCATGGTGTCCTCCGCCATATCCGGTGCCACACGAAACCCTACACCATGACATTCCCCCTGCTGATCAGCATCCAACGCCAACACCAACCCTGGGATGACACTCGTGCCACGGTAATGGATCGAGCTCATACAGAAAGACCGGTTGAACCCACGCAACGTCGCAACACGCCGTTCCACGTATTCGAAACCTGGCCGCCAAAGCAACGAGCCGTATCCGAATACCCAAAGATCATTTTGCTGCATTGTATCTGCCTCCGATTTATGGCCATTGTATAGACTGCATTCTTGCGGAATTGGAGAGGGAATTCCATGCGTGGACTTATTACCTTGATATTGGTTCTATCCTTGGGATGGAGTGCCTGGTGGCTGATCGGCACAACCGCTCAGAAATCGGCCATAGAGACGTGGATGGAACAACGCCGCGACGCCGGATGGACTGCCGAAGTCGAAGAATTCAAAGTCATTGGCTATCCCAATCGTTTCGACAGCATCTTTACCGACCTGACCCTAAGCAATCCAGACGCAGGATGGACATGGCAAGCCCCACATTTCCAGCTTTTGGCGCTATCTTACAAGCCCAACCACATCATCGCGGTCTGGCCCGGCGTCCACAGCTATTCCACACGCGACGACACCACCACCATTACTAGCTCGCTCTTTCGTGGATCGCTGATTTTCAAACCCGACACAGCCTTATCGCTTGACCGTATGCAGCTAGAAACTACCGAACTAACGCTTGCGGGCGAATCCGGCTGGCACGCCTCCGCCGAGGCAGCCAGCATCGCGTTTTTTGCCCACAACACACCGGATGTACCACCAAACTCGTATGACCTTTACCTGAAGGCACTGGAATTCTCCCCATCAAGCACTTGGCGTGACTCCTTAGATCAAAGCGACGCGTTACCAGACACCATCCCCGAGGTGATTTTCGATGCAACCTTGACCTACGATAATCCGTGGGATCGTTTCGCAATTGAACACACCAACCCGCGCATGACAGCGATCCAAATCCGTGATCTCCGGTTTCTATGGGGCGATTTAAACCTAAATGGCACGGGCGCCATCGGCATCACAAACGAGGGGTTCTTTGATGGAACCTTCACGTTGCAAGCCAAAAAATGGCGCCCGCTGCTAGACCTGATAATTGCGGCACAATTACTAACCCCCGAATTCGGAACAGCCCTAGACCGCGGTATCAGTTTGGTAGCAACCCTAGCCGGGAATCCGAGCGATCTTGAAGTCAAGTTGCGTTTTGCCGACAATTTGACCTACATCGGCCCCATCCCCATTGGTCCGGCGCCTCGCGTTTATTGAAGATATGGAATAGTCACCAATTGGCCGAGTTCTAGAAAATTCGGGTCTCTCAAAATATCGCGGTTGGCGGAATAAATTGAAAGATATAACGCCCTGTCTCCGTAAAATGCCGTTGCATAATCAGCCAATGAATCACCTTGTTCGACTGCAACGGTGCGTTTGCCATCGATGACAACGACGCGCGCCGCAAATTCGGGATCGACATTATCGACAACCGGTGTGATCACCGTCGGTTCGTCAGATGGCATCTGCATATTTTGGCTTTCGCTTTGCAATGCCTGCAAATAGCCTGAATCGATTTCTTGCTGCGCGTCGATGGGAACATTGCCAGACGCCACGCCACGAAACAGATTGCGCGGATCAAGATCACCGGTTCCGTCTTGCAATAGATGCGGAATCGGCCCTGAAAAACGTACTTTAACTTCTTGACCAAAGAACACAGCTGTCTGGTCAACATCCAGCCCGGCCTTATCACCTGCTCCGATCAAAAGTTCAATCGTTCGTCTGAAAGCTTTGGTGGTTTTCACCGAAACCGTTCCACCCTCGCCGCCGAGCAAATCCTCGTTTACCAGATCAAACAGCGCCAACATTGATTTGTCGGAATAAAAAGTCAGCCTGCGCAATGACGAAGGGGTGATGGATGGTAACTCGGCTGCCTGTGCAACTCGTGCCCCGTGGTGCTCGAATCTAGCAGGGCGATAATCCAAAGGAACTGTGCTGGCCGAAACCGCGGCGGCGAGTAAAACGACGCCTATCATGACGCCCACTGTTAACTGCTGTTGCATTGCACCCCTACAACTAATCACTCAAAAACCAACTAAACACTTTTCACTAAACCGAGGCTTCTTACCCCGGCACTGCAACACTTAACCCCAACGAAGCCCAAGCCTGCATGCCGCCACGATAATAGTACAGCCGCTCTGCTGGATAGCCGAGCTCTAACAAGTTATTAATCGCACGCGGAGACTGAGCACACCAAGGACCGTTACAAAACACCATCAGTTTTGCGGCAACGTCGAAATTCCAATCCCCATCCGCATCTAGCTTGCCACCAAGCAAGATCAACAGCTGGTCAAGAAACGGGTTCGCCGAGGAAGCAACAAACATGTTAAACGGCAAATTCACAGCACCCGGAATGGTGCCCGCCAGAAAGAAACTTTCAACGCGTGCGTCGACCAAAAAGCCGTCACCCGGTTCTACATGATCCTGAATGAAATCCAGAAGCTCTACTTCGCCTACAGTTTGAACACCTTCTGCCACAACCATTGGCTGGATACAAAACGGTGGACAAGCTCGCGAGGTTTTCGCAAACGCGTCAACTATTCGTGCCTCGCTATCCTGGTCGCGCTCGATGGAATAAAACTCGCCACCCGCTTCAAATTCGAAAAACGGCAAGTCAGGTGTAATCCAGACATCCTGCGCTTGCACTGGTGCTGCCAACAACATTACGGCGGGAATAAGGACGCGCAGACGTCTTTTCCAAATAGGCATTTTGCCTCCTCGATATCTGGTGAGCGATTTATTTAATGCAGTCTTCATCACATAATAACTTCGATATTTTCTACTTAACTATCGGTGAATTAATTCCGCGCCAGAGCCACCTCTGCCAACACATCACCTATATACAATTACTGTGGCCAAATTCCGAAGACTTTACAATCAATTTTCACCACTAATCCAAACCTCGACTCTTCTATTCACAAAACGCCCACTAGGGGCTGCGCTGCATGCCATCGGTGAAACTTCGCCTAGTCCGACAATCTTAATATTGAGCCCGTCCAACAACTCAGTCGGTGCATTAGCGGTCATTTCATCCAAAACCTGTTGAGCCCGCTGCTCCGCCAGTGCCATATTTACGTTTGATTTACCATTATTATCCGTAAAACCTACAAGATATATTTCCTTATTGGTTAAATTTTGCCCCGAAAGCCAGCCTATCAAACGCTCGACATCACGTTTCGCCCTTGAGTCCAGCGTACTTGTGCCCTCGATAAACCGGAACGTCGTCGATATTCGATTAGCTCCCACCAACAGTTTTGCCATCTTCGCCAAGTCGGCGCGACTAATTTCGTCATTATCAGATAGAATTGCATTCGCGAACCGAAGCCCCAGATCATTGACGGCCTTTTGTTCAACATTCAGGCTAACGTACCCTGCCTGCGCCACCGGAATTTGTGCCGCGTCGGTACCCAGATATGCAATCAGATCGTTCGCGATATCGGGCAATACTCGGTCTGGATAATAGACCGACAGACGGCGTGAAAGTGGGTACTCTTCCGTCTTGATCGAAAGTTCCGTGGGTATCGAAAGAACGCCGCAACCACCCTCAAGTGAAACCATTTTCGCCGCGCCTTTATTGGCGAAGCTCGAAAACCCAATGCCAAACACATCCCCGACTACTTTTTCCGAAATCCCTCCGTTGTTGTAAACAACCGAAGCCGAGCGTGTAAGGTCGCCCCCGGTTTGGGCCAATACTTCACTGCGAAAAAATTCGGAATCACTCGTCGATTCGCTCTGTAAGTACACACTGATAGCCGCATCCGGCCCACCAACTTCACTCCAATTAGTGATTTTGCCGGAAAAAACATTCCCTACCTGCTCAATCGTTAACGAGTTAACTGGATTGTCAGGAGAAACCAGAATTACCAGCCCGTCCATTGCCAAAACAAAATGTTGCTCAACGCTTGAAATATTGCCGAACCCCGCATCGTCAATCATTGAAACTTCTTGCCCACTTGCCTGTCGCATAGAAACGGTCAACGCCGCTGTTCCATCCGCAAGAGCGGCAAATCCATCGCTCGCTTCCCCACTGCCCAATGTTACCACCGCCGAAACCTCGCCCGCGGTATCGTGCAATGCAACACTGCCTGCGCCTTCCGCTGCGGTTTGAAGTCCCGCGCCTGTCACGAAATCCTCTAACAACATTGGTAACAATTTTTTGCCAAGCGGATGCACCCCGGCCACCATAAAATTTCTGTTGAAGGCCGATAGGTCGGGGCAATCATCGCCGCTGCACACAACAGCGGTTGCTTCAATACGCACCTGCCCGAGCGCCGATTTCAGAAGGTAGGAACTGCCATCGAATTCAATCAGCTCCCCACTTAGCGAAAATATGCCGTCGTTTGAGCTGAGCGTGATATCCGACGCACTCGCCGTTGCAACCATCAAAGACGCCACCGCGCTGAACAACACCGTTTTCGAAAAATGCGCCTGCATGAACGACCCTCACGTTCGCCTGAAAATTGCTATGTTTCAGAATCTACTGCGAAACTTAAAAATTCGCAAATAGCGTAAATATTACGCCGAGATCCGCTGCCGCGCTCTGAGTTATCTACAATACGTGCCACCGCGATAATTTGCGGTATCAAAATGCATGTGATCTTGATGAAAGCGGTCAGCATTGGGCCCAAGAGTCGTACTAAACCGCCCACAAGCCGCCGAATACATTCCACGCAAAGCAGCCCCGTATCTGCTAGACCGCCAATCTTCCAACACTGAAACGCGCTCACCGTTGTCCAGTGTAAATCCAGCAATGTCGATGGCATTACCCTTGGCATGTTCCGAAATTTTCGCTCCGCGCTGACTGTTACGAGTTCGGCAGGCGTAATGTGAAACCACCCGCAACTCGGTTATGCGCGCCCGTAAAGACCGCACCGCTGGCTGCGCCCCGCGATCCACCCATTCGCGCAAAGTCCGCGCGGTATCGCAATTCAATATCGGCTTTTCATTCAACGCCACGCCGGATACGAAATGCACCTCGACTGGACGTCTGATACCGCATGCACTGCCTGAAACCCTGATTGCAGGCAGAACGACTCCGGCAAGACCTGGGTCATCGCACAACATTACAAGATGTGCAGGGATAGGGGGCGCAGGTTCGCGACGGCCACAAGAAACTGCTGCTGCTATGACCAGCAATGCCAGAAATATGCGCCGAGGCGTCATGTGTCCGTACCCGTCGTACCGCGCCCAAAGTTGGTCTCGTCCGTATCCTGCCCTGCCTCGATAATGCTGCGGCGAACCGCGCGTGTGCGGGTGAAATAATCAAACAGAAAATCCCCGTCGCCGATACGAATGGCGCGTTGAAGGGCGAACAATTCTTCGGTGAAGCGTCCCAGAATTTCTAGTGATGCATCCTTGTTGTTCAAAAACACATCCCGCCACATCGTCGGGTCAGATGCCGCGATACGGGTGAAATCCCTGAATCCGGCAGCGGAATAATTGATTACCTCGGTATCCGTCACGCGTTTCAAATCGTCGGCGACGCCAACCATCGTATACGCAATCAAGTGCGGTGCGTGCGAGGTCACCATCAACACAAGATCGTGGTGGTCAGGCTCCATCTCGTCAACGTTCGCGCCCAAAGCCTCCCAATATTTCCGCAATTTTGTGACGGCTTTCCTATCCGTGCCCTCCTCTGGTGTCAGCAAACACCAGCGATTATCAAACAAACTGGCGAAACCGGCATCCGGTCCAGACTTTTCGGTTCCCGCCAACGGGTGACCCGGCACAAAATGCACAGTTTTGGGCAACTTCGGACCAACAGCTTCGATTACAGACCGCTTGACCGAGCCGACATCGGTAATTACCGCGCCCTCTTTCAGGAATGGAGCAATCTCTTTGGCTACAGCGCCCATCGCACCGACCGGCACAGCCAAAATAACCAAATCAGCCCCACGAACCGTATCAATCAGGGAATCGTAAACTTTGTCACAAAGCCCCAACTTTCGCGCTTTGCCACGGGTCGTAGATGATCGCGCATATCCGGTGATCCGTGCATCCATACCCGCACGGCGCATCGCATGACTGATAGACGAGGCAATCAACCCCAATCCGATTAGCGCTACATGTTCAAACTGCTGGCTCATTCGTCCTGCCCCTCAAGAAATTCTTTCACGCTTTGCGCCACTTGCCGGCACGCGATCTCGTCGCCAATGGTTATTCGCAACCCTTCGGGGAAACCATAACCGCCAACTTTGCGCACAATCAACCCGCGGTGCCGCAAAGCTGCATCGCAACCTTCTGCCAATTCCGATGTCGCAAACCTTACCAATATGAAATTACCGTGGCTCGGGTCAATCTCCAAGCCCAACGCTGTCAGCTCATCCGTCAACCATCCACGCCACTGCGTGTTCAGTGCTTTGCACTTGGCCGAGTAGCCTTCGTCCAGCACAGCGACCTCTGCCGTCGCCAATGCTGCACCGGAAATATTGAACGGTCCACGCACCCGGTTCAACGCATCAATAATGTGGGCAGGGCCATAACCCCAACCGATCCGCAGTCCACCAAGGCCGTATAGCTTAGAGAATGTTCGCGTCATAACAACATTATCCCGCGACTCTATCACTGCTAGGCCGGCGTCGAAATCCTCGTCGTCAACGAATTCAACATATGCCCCGTCCAGTACCAAAATCGCCTGTTCAGGCAAGCCTTCGGCCAACCGCGCAACTTCTTTGCCTGAGATCATCGTGCCAGTCGGATTGTTGGGGTTTGCGATAAACACCAACTTCGTTTTGTCGTTACACGCCGCAAGCAACGCATCCACATCCGTTGTGCGGTTATCTTCTTTAACCTCAACCGGAGTCGCCCCCGCCGCCAGAGCCGAAATCCGATACATGGCAAATCCATGTTCGGTATACAAAACTTCGTCACCCTCGCCTGCATAGACTTGGCACAAAAACGCGATGATCTCGTCGGAACCAGCGCCACAAATGACACGCGCCGCATCAACGCCATGCACCTGCCCAATAGCTGCGCGCAATTCCGCATGATCCGTCGACGGATAAGACGCCAATACTTCCGAGGCAGCCTTATACGCCTCCACTGCCTTAGGGCTTGCACCATATGGGTTCTCGTTCGAACTAAGTTTGGTGATCTGATTAGTCTGGCCTGCCAACTTGCTTTCACCGCCCACATAAAGCGCTATGTCCAGAATACCGGGTTGTGGGCGTATTTTCGGATGTGCGTCAGTCATGGTGTTTCCTTTGTGTTCCATTGTCCTTCTAAAGGCACCGCGCAATCTTTGCTATACGGATTTGTGTAGAACGTGTTGCTCAACCGTGAAATTCGTTTGAACTGGTGAACAAGAAGTCCAGCAAAGGCATGAATAATACACCAGCGCGGCAGCCTTGGTGTTAACGGCGAAGCAATGGCTGATTCCAGTGCAACTGTAACTAGTTGATTTATAGGAATTCAGGGTTACGCCCCTCAAAAAAAGCTTTGCGGGTCTATATCGACCGAGATCCGCATGTTTGGAGGTAACTTAATTCCCGCCAACCACGCCTTGATCGCCTTTTGCATCGGCGCGCCCTTGGGTACCTTCACCAACAATCGAACCCTATACCGTCCCCTGATCTTGGAAACCGGTGCAGCAGCAGGCCCGAAAAGCTGCGCGTCGATCTGGTTGATAGCTTGGGAATTCCGCGCCAGATATCGCGCCAGATCAAACACCTGCGCCTCCTTTTCACCGGAAACAACAATCCCCGCCATCCGCCCATACGGAGGCGCGCTGGCGCGCTGGCGGGATTCTGCCTCGGCTTTCCAAAAACCCTCTTCATCACCTGACAGGATCGCCTTTATTACAGGATGTTCTGGCTGGTGGGTTTGCAATAATGCGGTACCGGGTTTTTGTGCCCGCCCCGCACGTCCTGCCACCTGCCGGATAAGCTGAAAGCTTTTCTCGGCTGCCCGAAGGTCGCCACCCTGCAGCCCAAGATCCGCATCAATCACACCCACCAGTGTTAGGTGTGGAAAGTTGTGCCCCTTGGCGACAATCTGGGTCCCAATGATAATATCGGCCCCACCAGCCGCAATTTCATCAATCCGCTGCTTCAACGCCCGTGCTGTTTCGGCCAAATCCGAAGACAGAATTGCAACCCGTGCATCAGGGAAAAGGTCCGTGGCCTCTTCTGCTAACCGCTCCACCCCCGGCCCGATCGCGGCCAACTTGCCCTCGACGTTACAGGATGGGCAGGTATCGGGAATGGGTTTAGAGGCGCCGCACTGATGACAAACCAAACGCTTCAGGAACCGATGTTCAACCATCCGTGCATCGCAATCCGAACACCCGATCTGCTCGCCGCACGCCCGACACAAGGTCAGCGGCGCGAAACCTCGGCGGTTCAGGAACAGCAAACTCTGCTCGCCTGCTTCCAACCGCACCTTCATCTCGCCCACAAGCGTTGGCGACAACCAGCGGTTCACCTCCATTGCCTCCGAACGCATGTCGATACTGTCCATATCCGGCAGTTCTGCCGTGCCAAATCGCTCGAGCAAATCGATCCGCGCGTACTTGCCCGCTTCGGCGTTCGCCCAACTTTCCAAACTGGGCGTTGCACTGGCCAAAATTACGGTCGCCGAACAAAGCGAAGCCCGTAGAACCGCCATATCGCGGGCGTGATACAGCACGCCTTCTTCCTGTTTGTAAGACCCGTCGTGTTCCTCATCAACAACGATCAAACCCAGATCGCGGAAGGGCAAAAACAACGAGGACCGCGCGCCCACAACCAATTGCGCCCCACCCTCGGCGACCGCCTTCCAACACCGGCGACGCTCGGCTTGCGAGGCCCCTGAATGCCATTCCGCCGGACGTTGCCCGAACCGTTTTTCCACCCGATCCAGAAACTCCACCGTCAGCGCGATTTCCGGCAACAGAACCAGCGCTTGGCGTCCGGATTTCAACGCCTCTGCCACTGCCTCCAAGTAAACCTCGGTCTTGCCTGAACCGGTCACACCTTTCAGCAAAGTCGTGCCATACATGCGCGAGCGAACCGCCTCGCGAAGCTTCAAAGCCGCCGCTGCCTGATCCGACGACAAAGTTTTCCCTGCGGAATCCGCGTCCAACTTGGGATACGATAAATCCCGCGGTGCTACTTCCTGAATAACTGCGCCTTGCTCGATCAAACCCTTGATTACACTGCTGGACACGCCCGCCATCGCCGACAGTTCGGACGGGGCAAAGCCCGCTCCACCGTGATCTTCCAGCACCTGCAGCACCCGCGCCCGTGCTGCGGTCAATTTAGTCGGCTCAACCAAACCTTTGCGCAAAATTTTCCGCATATTCGGCGGTTGCGCCAACCCAGGTGCCCGCGTCGCCAGTCGTAACATCAATGACAACGGCGTTAGCGTGTATTCCGCAGCTTTGGTCAGGAACTCCACCATCTCGGTGCGCATTGGCGGCACGTCCAGCACCCGCCCGATTGCCCGCACCTTGGAGATATCGAAATCCCCGGCACCTGCGCCCCAAACCACACCCAAAACGCGTCGTGGTCCAAGCGGCGCCATCACAAACGCGCCGGCAAATACACCACCTTCAGGGGCTTTATAATCAAGGAACCTGTCCAGCGGCTCGGCTGTTAATACCGAGACCAGATCACCCTCATTGTAGAACCCGCGCTCACGCATTAAAAATCCGTAGAATATGTGGTTTCATCACCATGCGACATATTGTATGTTGCCCACGAACGGATTGCGAGCGCGCTTTCCGGTAAACTGAAAGAACGACATGAAATTTTTTGTAGATACCGCTGAAATCTCGGAAATCACCGAGCTTAAAGATCTGGGGCTGGTTGACGGCGTCACCACCAACCCGTCTTTGATCATGAAATCCGGCCGTGACATTCTGGAAGTCACCAAAGAAATTTGCGATCTCGTTGATGGTCCTGTTTCCGCTGAAGTCGTTTCGCTTACAGCAGAAGACATGATCGCCGAGGGTCGCAAGCTAGCCAAGATCGCCGACAATATCTGTGTTAAAGTTCCCCTAACATGGGACGGCCTGAAAGCCTGCAAAACCCTGACTGGCGAAGGCTTCAAAGTTAACGTCACACTTTGTTTCTCAGCCAATCAGGCGCTTTTGGCGGCCAAAGCCGGTGCAACATTCATCAGCCCTTTCGTTGGTCGTCTTGACGATATCAACATCGACGGCATGGATTTGATCGCTGAAATTCGTCAAATTTATGACAACTTCGCGTTTGATACCGAAATCCTTGTGGCGTCGGTCCGCACCGTCAATCACGTCACTCAGGCTGCCATCATTGGCGCCGATGTCGTAACCGTTCCACCTGCCGTTTTGAAGAAACTGGTGGAGCATCCGCTGACTGCCAGCGGTCTAGAAGGCTTCATGAAGGACTGGGCAAAAACCGGTCAAAACATCCTTTAAGAGGGCGGCAGCATGACTGACGAAGATAATCTGGCAACGATCCTGACAAACGAAATTTTGAAGGATCCCGCAGTTGTGCTGGATAACCCCAAGGTCATGCAGGCCCTTCTGGAAATTACGGATAATTCCAAAGGCCACAACGTTCTGGATCTGCGGGCGATTTTCGCTGCTCGGCTGGAAGAGCGCATGAAACGGCTGGAGGACACCAACCGCACGGTGATCGCCGCTGCCTACGAAAACTTGACGGGCACCAACCAGATGCATCGTACGGTTGTTGCTCTACTCGGCGCCGAAACATTGCCGCAATTTGTGCAAGTTTTAAATCACGACGTTGCGAACATCCTTGGTGTAGATGTTGTTCGCTTTTGCGTGGAAGGTGAAAAACCACACGGTATCACTCTGGTCGATCGGGCCGATCAACACTCGGGTACAATGGTGGTCCTGCCAAACGGCGGGGCCGCAAACTATATTACAGATCAACGAAATGGTCCGGCCCCCAGACAGATAACGCTTCGTCGTGCCAGTGAACAACGGACAACAGTTTTTGGCATCCTATCCGCGGACATCGCGTCGGAAGCCGTGATTAGGCTGGAAATAAGCCAAGACATTCGAGGCCTCGTCGTTTTCGGTTCCAGTGATCCCAAGCGGTTCGCATCCGATCAGGGAACCGAGCTGTTGGTTTTCTTTGCCCAAACGGTCGAGCGTATTTTACGCCGCTGGTTGGCGTGACCGAGGGCTCCGATCAAGCACTCCATTTACTGGAGCAATGGTTGGAGAGAATGCGCGCCGTGCGCGGAGTTTCTGAAAAAACGGTTCAGGCTTACCGACACGACGTGTCAGGTTTCCTCGGTTTTTTGGGTAGCCATCTTGGTGGCCCTGCCGGTAAGACCGCGCTGGCCGCGATTACCATTTCCGACATGCGCGCGTGGATGGTATCTGAACGCAATCGCGGCCTTTCTGCGCGGTCATTGGCGCGATCTCTGTCCGCTGTGAAAAGCTTTTATCGTTGGCTCGGTGAGGAATTCGGAATTGAGGTGGCCTCCGTCACCGCCACCCGCGCACCCAAATTAAAACAACGCCTACCACGACCCGTAGATGCCGCCGCCGCCAAAGCCCTGATTGAACGGGTGGAGCTACAAAACCAAACGCCGTGGATCGCGGCCCGTGACGTTGCCGTCGTCACATTGCTATACGGTTGCGGCCTACGCATATCCGAAGCCTTATCCCTGACCCGATCCGATCACCCCCTGCCCGAAGTTTTGCGTATCAAGGGTAAAGGTGACAAGGTCCGTATAGTCCCCGTTCTACCAGCCGCACGCGAAGCCGTGGCTGATTACGTCAAACATTGCCCATATAAACTGGCCCCCGACGAGCCGTTGTTTCTAGGCCTGCGAGGGGGCGCGCTAAATCCCCGACAGATCCAAAAAACGATGGAGCAATCGCGCCTGCAACTCGGACTGCCTGCCACGGCGACCCCGCACGCCCTGCGCCATTCCTTTGCAACACACCTGTTGGAAGCTGGCGGAGATTTGCGATCAATTCAGGAACTTCTTGGCCACGCCTCGTTGTCTACAACTCAGGCCTACACCGCAGTTAATCAAGCCCGCCTGATGGACGTTTACGACAAAGCCCACCCGCGCACGAAACGTTAAAGCCGGATAATCACGATTCCCACGACGATCACCGATGCCGCAATAAATTTCCCGGCGCTGGTCTTTTCCTTCAAAACCACCACGCCAATTAGCACCGCAAACAAAACTGAGGTCTCCCGTACGGCCGCAACCAACGCGATCGGCGCAACGGTCATCGCCCACACTGCAATCCAGTACGTCATCAACGACAGCGCACCCGCTGCAGCCCCGATACTCCAGGCTTTGCGCGAGGCAACAAACGCCAGACGCCCCCGCGTGGCCCCTGTGAATATCGCGAAAAACACTGCGTCGAAAACGAACAACCAAGCGGTGAACATCGTTGCATGCCCAGCCACTCGCGCGCCCATACCGTCGACAATCGAATACCCCGCCGTACAGGCTGCTGAACCGAGCGCCAGGGGGATAAAACTGCGCACTTCTCCGTCCTTAAAAGCCCCGTTTGCCATCATCATGACACCAACACCGATCAACCCAATACCTAAGTATTCCTTTATTTGAACACTATCTGGCAGCAGGAAAAACCCGACGAGCACGACCATCATCGGCGCAGCCCCCCGTGCTACGGGATAGACTCGGCTAAGGTCACCGTGTTGATACGCAGCCGCCAGAAACAGCTTATACGCGGTGTGCAATGCACCCGACCCGATCACCCAAACCCAGACAATTCCGCTGGGCATTGGCACGAATAACGCCATCGCCAACCCCATGAACCCTTGGGTTACGGTCAGCAATAACATCCCCTGAAACCTGTCGTTGCCACGTCGGATAACCGCGTTCCATGTGGCATGCAGGACAGCCGCAAACAACACCGCCAGAAAAACGTGAAACTCCATTAACGGTCTCCGTCAAAGGGGGCACTCCCGCCCTCCGGTTGGGCCGTGCCTCGCTGCGCTCGGCGGTTGCTCATCATTTATTAACCATTCTTCTGTATAAGTTTCAGCACTGAGCGAGGCGGGCTTTCCACCCGTGGGTTTATCGCGCCAATAGACATTGAATACTCGTTGCACATTTTGCAACATCCAAATAACCAGCCCGACGCCGCGCCGCCTGACGAACAGCATTTGGCAGCGACATACCTCAGGGTTCGGGACTTGGCGCGATAAATCCGTCGTCACAGTAACAGGTGTTTTCTAACCCGAAGCACCAAAATCATGGCCCACACGGCCTCCTCGAGCATCACTGATAAATCAAGGTGCAGGTTTCACCCGAACACCTCTTTTTTCGTAGCTGAAAACTGTTATATCGCAGCAGTGCCCCATAACGCCACAACCCCTGCATCTTGATCTTCACCCACCTACAGTTTGCTATTTTTTTATTACCTTTAAGAAAATCACCAAACCAGTGAGTACTATACCAGTTGTAACCTGCTTGCTAAATGGTTTTCCGTGAAAAATATCATTTACAAAGTGCTCGCAATTCTGGGTCAAGAGCTTGTATACTTTTCCGAGTTGTGCTTCTGCTCGTGCAACAATTTCATTTGGTGAGTACACCGAATTATGCGGGACTTTATACGCCTTTCTACCGCCCTGAAATTCAACTAACGTCCGCCGCCTTACTTCACCGCAAGTTGCTGAATTATCAATCACTCTATTTGGGTCAACATAAACGCCAAAATGAGTGATGAGGACCCCTTTATTTATCGCTATTTTGTCCCCTCGTTTGAATTCGGTGTTCATTTGCCTTCCTTTCTATACATTTATGCTGTATAAAGCCAAAATAGACATATATCTATTATTCAAATATATGTACTTTTTGGAGGGATGTCAAATGAATACTTCACGCATTACACATGTTGATGCAATATTTGGACAGGTGGTAGTTTCAATGCGAAAAGAAAGGGGAATGGGGCAAGATGTACTCTCAAAACGCTTGGGTATTAATCAACCCGCTTTATCCCGCTTAGAGAGGGGAGAAAGTGCGGCAAATGTAGCCATGCTGGTTAATATATCTGACGCTTTTGAATTAACCCTACCCGAACTAATGAGTGAACTAATAAGTGCAAAACATTCTGTGGAGAAAATGGCTGTAAAAGTAGTCCCAAAGAAAGAAACTTCAAATGGTGTAGCCCTCGCGTTGCTGGGCGCAGCCGCTTTGGCCTTATTAATTTCACGATAACTTTCTGTTCGCATGGTGAAATCAAATCAACCTGGTAGATCTGGTTTGTCACAAAATACTGGCCTTCCTTTCGTCCGTTTGGTGCGTAGTCCCCACGCACCAAATAGGTTATGCCAACGCTTCGTCACACCGTCCGCACACACCTTCATGTTCATGCTTGCCCACATCCGGCAGAACCTTCCAGCAGCGCAGGCACTTCTCGCCCTCGGCTTTTTCGAATTCCACACCAACGCCTGCAACTTCCGGCAAACGGAAAGCACGGTCCGGTAGCGGATCGTTAGACAACGACACACCAGATGTAATGCACACATCGGCGAAATCGACGCTTTTCACAATCGCCAGCATGTCTGCATCGCGAATATGCACCGTCGGAGCGGCCTCTAAAGATGCGCCGATAACCTTGGCTGTCCGTTCAATCTCGATCGCGCCGGTTACAACGCGACGAACTTGGCGCACAACCTCCCACTTCCCGGCCAGCGCATCATCGCGCCACGCAGTAGGCGTTTCAGGAAAGTCCAACATATGCACAGAACTTTCCGCCCCCGGGAAACGTTGCAACCACACATCTTCCATTGTGAAAGACAGCATCGGGGCAAGCCATGTCGTCAATCGGTGGAACAGAATATCGAGCACGGTGCGCGCCGCGCGCCGTTCAATCGAATTGCCATCGCAATACAAAACATCCTTACGGACGTCGAAATAGAATGACGACAGATCAACTGTGCAGAACTGGAACAATTTCTGGAACACGCCTTGGAAATCATAAGAGGCGTAACCATCACGCACCACCTTGTCCAACTCGGATAACCGATGCAGAACCCAGCGTTCAAGTTCCGGCATGTCGGCAACATCTACACGATCCGCTTCATCAAACCCGTTCAGATTGCCAAGGATGAACCGCATGGAGTTGCGCAGACGACGGTAGCTATCCGCCACGCCTTTCAGGATTTCATCCCCGATCCGCTGGTCGTTCGTGTAATCAACCTGAGCCACCCAAAGACGCAGAATATCGGCGCCGTATTGGCGGATAACCTGATCCGGTGCGATGGTGTTACCGATGGATTTAGACATCTTCATGCCCTTCGCATCCAACGTAAATCCAGCCGTAATCACACCGCGATATGGCGCACAGCCCTTGGTTCCGACGGATTGCAACAGCGACGAATGGAACCATCCACGATGCTGGTCAGTACCTTCAAGATACACATCCGCGATCCCGTCAGGCGAGCCATCTTCGCGATCCCGAATAACAAACGCATGGGTCGAACCAGAGTCGAACCACACATCTAGAATGTCGCTAACCAGCTCCCACTGATCCGCATCTGCCACACCTTCAAGGAAACGTTCTTGCGCCCCATCCGCGAACCACGCATCCGCACCCTCGGCACGGAAAGCCGCAGCGATGCGGGCATTCACGGCCTTATCGCGCAGGATTTTAACGGTGCCATCACCGTTATGCTTGATGAAACAAGACAGCGGCACACCCCACGCGCGTTGCCGCGACATCACCCAGTCAGGGCGGTTTTCGATCATCGAATACAGGCGATTGCGCCCAGATTTCGGAGTCCAGTTCACATTGTCAATCTCGGTCAAAGCCCGCTGACGGATGGTCTTGCCGTGCGTGTCCATCCCGTCGTTGAGTTCTTTGTCAATCGCAACAAACCACTGTGGCGTATTGCGGAAAATGATCGGAGCCTTGGAGCGCCAAGAATGCGGATAGCTATGCTTAACCCGCCCACGCGCGATCAGGGCATTCGCCTCGACGAGCTTGGCGATCACGGCGGTGTTGGCCTTACCCTCTTTACCTTTACGGTCAAAGACACGTAGTGCCACACCCTCCCCGCCGATCGGATTGATATCCGAACCAAAAAACGGGACGTGCGAAAGGAATTCACTTTCTTCACCAACGTTGTGGGTCATACGGTCGGTCCAGCCGCGCTTGGTAAAACATTCGTAATCGTCCGCACCGTGGGATGGTGCTGTATGCACGAAGCCCGTTCCGGCATCATCGGTAACGTGGTCGCCGTCGATCATTGGGACTTCGTAGTCCCAGAATCCGTCAGCGCCGTCGATCCCATGAAACGGATGCTTGAGGGTCATACTTCCAAGCTCGCTCGCCTCTACGTCACGAACACGTGCAAATTTGGTCACTCGGGATTTCCCCAGCACATCTTCGGCCAACGCGTCCGCAAACAAGTAAAGATCACCGACTTTGGTCCAACTTTCTTCCTCGGTCGCCTCAACTCGATAGATGCCATATGAAATCTTCGGGTTATATGCCACAGCCTTGTTACTGGGGATTGTCCAAGGTGTCGTTGTCCAGATTACAACCCGAACACCCGCCCACTGGTCAAGTCTAGCCTTAAACTCTTCAGGTTTTTTGGTTTGTCCATACAGTTCGTCAGAGAGCATGCCATTACCCTCTGCATCTTCATCCTCCTCATTAGCAATCTCAAAAGGCACCCAAATCGTATGGCTCTGATGATCGTGATACTCGATTTCGGCTTCAGCCAGCGCAGTTTTCTCAACCGGAGACCACATCACAGGTTTCGACCCACGATAAAGCGAGCCGTTCATCACGAACTTCATAAATTCCTCAGCAATCACCGCCTCGGATTCAAAGTCCATCGTCAGGTAGGGTTTATCCCACTTACCCTGCACCCCAAGACGTTTGAATTCTTCGCGCTGAACGTCAACCCAGCCTTGGGCAAACTTGCGGCACTCGCCGCGCAGCTCGTTGATCGGCACGTCGTCCTTGTTCTTGCCTTTGGCACGATACTTCTCTTCGATCTTCCATTCGATTGGCAGACCGTGACAATCCCAACCCGGAACGTAACGCGCGTCTTTGCCCATCATCTGCTGGCTGCGCACTACCATGTCCTTCAGGATTTTGTTCAGCGCATGACCAATGTGCAAATTTCCGTTCGCATATGGGGGACCATCGTGCAGAATAAACGGCTCGCGGCCCGGCTTGGCGCGCAGCTTTTCGTACAGGTCCATATCGGCCCATTTCGCCAGCCACTCAGGCTCGCGTTTTGGCAATCCGGCCCGCATCGGGAAATCGGTTTTCGGCAGGTTAAGGGTCGTTTTATAATCGGGTGTTTCGGCGCACATTTTGCAGTTCCGTAATCAAGAAAAATTCTGGGGTGGGGTAGCGTGGAATTTCCATACGCCTGTGACCGGCATCTTTTACAGAGCCGGGGTGCTAATTCGTATGATAATCACGAGCATTTTCCACATAATCGTCGGTATACGCGCAAGCCCGCCTGCGGTCCAGCGTCGAATTGCGGTGCTCCGCCCAACGTGCTAGCAACTCGCTAACGAAAAGGAACATCCGATGAAATCACTAGATCTAATCCGCCGCGCATTCTTCTGGCCAGGCACGTTGCTGACAAAAAAACTGGGTATCGATCCTGAAAGCGAATTTGGTTTACTGCGTTCGTTGTTCAACAGTTTGGTCTGGACAGTTGTCGCCCTCGGAATTCTGTTCCTGTTCGTGTTTTGAACGCCCTGCCGCCACGGTTTCCCATCACAGCAGAAGAAATTGACGTGGTTGTTACCGAATTTTACGCCCGTGTGCGCGAAGACGAAACCCTCGCACCAGTGTTCTTCCAAAGCTTACCACCTCTGCCAAAAGCATGGATGGCGCACGAGGAAAAGATCGCTTCCTTCTGGCGCAATGCGATCCTGTTTGAACGCTCCTATAACGGTAATCCGCAAAAGGTTCACGGCGAACGCGAAGCTGTGGAGCCGGAACATTTCGCCGTCTGGCTAAACCTGTTTGACGAAGTGCTAAAGGAAAAACTATGCCCCGAACAGGCGGCAGCATGGTCAAACCTCGCCCACCGTATTGGTCGCGGTTTGAAAATGGGCGTGGTGCAATCGCGCGCCAGATACGGCGACGTGCCAGACTTAAGCTAGGCAACACAGTCGAGCCAAACCTAAGGCTCGGAACTTGATGGTGCATCTTCCGCCTTCGCCTCGTTCTTTTGCAATATCCGGTTAACCCAAGCCATCGCGATCAACACCAGGCCGAACACCAGGAACGAGACCACGCGCAGCAGTCCATCCAGCCCCGACATATCGATCAGATATACCTTCGCCACCGTCAACCCGACAGCCACAAGCGCCAAACGGCGCAGTAGCGACGACTGTCGCATGAATGCCAACACCAGCAATGCTGCGGCAGCCAGCATCATCGCAACTGTATAGCTGTAAAGCTCACCGTCCATCACGCCGTGAACTGCGAGGGTATCGCCCTGCCACCACCGCCGGATTTCTGCACCAACGTAAAACGCACCAAGCAATGCGCCCGCCACGCCCATACCTTTACGCAACAACAACGGCAAATGCGTAAATCGGAACGCCACAGCGGCCAACAGCATTCCGGGCAACAGATAAGCCGCCGCTAGACTGTCGATCACGTATGGACCGCTTACAGTCGCCGACCAGACAAACAGAGGATTCAGCGCAAACAGCGCCCCTGCGATGAACCCTGCCCCGGTCACCCCGTAAATCGATGCCAGTGCGATACGCGTGCGCCGCAACTCGGGCCCTCCACGAAGACGGTATAATTGGTTTGCAGATGAAATCAGCCAGATCAGACCGATCAACGAGACTTCGATAAATTCCGAACGCGTTTCAAGTTCTTTGTAATATCGGATCAACAGAATGGTCACGAACGCCCCGCTAAGCGACCATATCGCCGATTCCAGCATTACGGTCACGCCCACGAGCGCCTCTTTTCGTTTCAGGAAATAAGCCGCTATCAACAGGGCAATAACGCCAAGGAATGCCAACGCGAATTCCCACAGCGCCGCATCGAAAGCCCAGAACAGACCCGGATCGAGGATAAGCCGCCACGTCACCGTCACCACGCCAACCTGCATATACCGGTCAAACAGTGGCAGATTAAATTTCGCCCCCATCCACGCTGCAGCGGCGACCATTACGGCCAATGCCAACGTCAACGCGAATGACCCAAGCATCACAATCAGCACGAAGCTTAGCATCGAAATCGCCGAGAGTGCGAACATCGCGGTGCGCAAGCGATCTGCCCCGTCTTTGCGCGCAAATCTTTCTGCCAGTACCGTCATTGCAATCGCGATAGCCGATAGATAAATCGCCCAGTTGCCAGAGCCAAGAACGTAGCTCGGCGACCACGCCACCTCCGCGATAATTGCCGCGATTGGGGCATAAACGGCGGCAATCCCCGCATCAACGAGTTTCAGATCACCATTGCGCGAGCTACGCCACGCAAACGCCAGACTTATCCCAAGCGCGCCGAGCAGCAGAACCGCCAACACGGGTGATACAAAATCCAGTTCAGGACGCAAGGCATCCTGAAGCCAAGCTTGCTGGATGTCACCCTGACTTCCAGCCTCAAGCCCCACAATACCAAGCCCGATCGCTGCAGGAAAATACGCCATGTCGCGCAAAGCGGAAGCCTCTTCCATCCAAATGATTGTGCTGACCAGCAGAATTACGATTCCTGCAAGGGCTACCCAGAAGACGGACGGAGCTGTCACATATGCCATGCCGACGAACACCGAGGAGGCAATGATCGCACCAGCGGCCAATCGAGTCGGAAACTCCGAATGTTTCCGGTCTTCAGGTTTGTCGCCCTCGGATTTCTTCCGCCAATCCAGCTTCAAAACGCGCGGGCCCACATGTTTTGGCGTCAGACTTCGCATCGGAATTACGACCGATAGCACCATCGCAAGTATAGCGAACGCAATGAAGTACAGCTCGTAACTGTTCGCAGCGTATAGCAGCCCCGACGCCAAATACGCCCCGATCAACCCTAGTGCCGACAACCAAGCCCAGCGCTTGATCGCATCAATCGTCAATGCAACCGCTGCGATTCCGGCAAAATAGGACTGAAGGAAATGGCTGCTCTCGCTTTCGCCACCGACCAGAAACGGTGCGGCCAAGGCGCCAAACACGCCAACAATCGCAAGCAACGGTCCATAAAACCAACCAAGAATCACGGCCAATGCGCCCGTCAAACCTAAGCCGACAAACGCTACTTCTGGCCCGATAAGCCCGTACATCATCCGCGCTGAAATCACGCCCGCGAACATTGAAACCAGCCCCGCACCAGAGAATACGGACGGGAGCAACGCGAAAGAACCTTCCTCGTCACGGCCCAATTTCCTGCGCACGTATTCGCCCGCACCGATCAGGATCACACCGAAGATAATTGCCGCTGTCACACGCAACGCCGGGCTAAGCAGGCCGTTGTCAACGCCATATTGCACAAGGAAAACCCCTGCCAATGCCAACGAGGCCGCCGCCACCGCAAAGAACCAGTTTTTCTGTATCCAAGCGACAATTTTTTCGCCTGAACCCGGTTTGAAAACGAAAGTTTTGCGTGGTTCTCTTGGCTGCTGCGCAGGGACAATCTGCTTGGGGACGTCTTGATTTTGAGCGTCCACAGGGGTTTTCGTCCTGTCTTCGGGCGGCGCCCAAGACTGATGAACCGCCGGCTTGTCCTCTTGCGGAACAGGTTGCTTTTCGGGAGTGATGGCCTCACCGATCAACCCTTGAACGCGAGTTTCCAACGCCGCGATTTGTGCTTTCATCTTATGTGTTCGGAATAGTAAGAAAATGGGTAATACAAATGCAACCGCAGCGGCTGTCAGTGCTAATAGAACGTATTCCACGGCAATATCCTTTAAATATCAATGCCGTTAGAACTATAATTTAATGAAAAATTAATCAATCCAACTTATTTGAACATACCCGCCAAAGCGTGTTTCAAAACGCCGGACACTCCGGGGCGTTTCAAGGTATTGAACGGCATGGGGCGACAAACCTCCATCGCGGCAAGACCAACCCTTGCGGTTAACGCGCCGTTAATAACCCCCTCGCCAAACTTGCGCGAGACTTTCGACAATGCCCCACCGCCCGCGACCGAACCGATCATATCATCGCCAATTGATACAGCGCCCGTAGCCAGCAGATGCGTGGCGACCGCACGCAGCAACCGCCACGACCCGAGCGTTCCGGCGCGACCACCGTAAACCTCCGCGATGCGGCGCACCATGCGCACATTCGTGGTTAACGCCACCAGAACATCGGCCATAGCCACCGGTATCAAAGCCGTTGCCGCAGCAACGTTGCGTGCTGCAATTTGAATCTCTCTCACGGCCATTTGATCCAGCGGTGCCATCAATTGGCGTTCGGTCAGGTCGATAAGATCAGAACCATCAAAAATGTCGCCTTGATGCTCGGTCAAAGTCTGTCGCGGCCAGCGCAGTTCTTCACGCGAAATGTAAAAACTATCGAGCTTTTTCGTAACTTTCAGGGCTGCAGGCAAGCTGTCGCCGATCGAGGCATCGGCCACCTCATGGCGCAGCGCATCGATTTTTGACAACCGGGTAAGCGCCACTAGCTCACGTAGCAACGCAATCAACAATACCAACGCAATCAATCCCAACAGCCCGAGTGCGAACTGCCCAAGATACACATTTCGCACCAAAAGCCCGTCCACGAAATCCCACACCGCAACCGAGATCATCATTCCGACGAGCGCCGTAACTCCGCCCCAAAACAACCGCCCCAGCCAACCGGTTTTATGTGCGGCTATCTTCGTTACCTGTTGCATCGCACGACCTTCCGGTTCAGGCACAGGCGATGCGTCTTGCGGAGATTCTGCGTCGGGCAAATCGATATCGATCACCACCGGGCCACGACGAGTTTTGGTTTCTTCACTCATAAACGGTCTCCGATCAGGAATTGCGCGGCTTTATCGAGCCGGATATGTGGCAGACCATCCCCTGGTTTTCGGGTCAATACCGGGGGCGCAAAGCGCATTACATCAAAATCCCCCTCCAGCCACTCGGTCGCGCCTTGCCTTGCAGGGGTCAACAAATGTGCCGGGTCGCTTGGTAATTCGCCCGCATGCATCGCCGCGACTTTGCCGGTTTCCAGCAAAGTGCCGCGGACCAGATCGAGTGGATGGCCCTGATGCGTCACCGTCTGCTCGACGGTCGCACGCAAACTTGCAATCGACATGGCGGTGGTCTTCGCACCTTTGAAATCCGCGCGATCTTTGGCGTCGCGTAGCATTGCCTGCATGATCGCAGTCAATTGCGAGTGTTGCGTGTGATGCAGGTGATCGGATTTGGTTGCAACAAACAGGATTTTTTCAACTCGTTTGCGCATTATTTTCGACAACCAAGTGTTCTTACCGGGGCGGAAACTAGTCAGAATGTTGCCCATCGCACCACGCAAATCCTCCACCGCTTGCGGGCCCGCGTGAATTGCGCCCAAAGTATCAACCAACACGATCTGGCGGTCGATCTTAGAAAAATGGTCGCGGAAGAACGGCTTTACAACTTTGCGTTTATACGCATCAAAACGGCGCTCGAATTCCGCGTACAGCATTTTGGAACGGGGTTTATCTGGGCGCTCCAACGGGCAGAAAGTTAACACCGGCGAACCTTTCAGATCGCCGGGCAGCAGGAAACGACCAGGGGCGCATGCAGAAAATCCCGCCTCGCGACTGTCGGACAAATACTGGGTAAAGCCCTGCGCCAGTCTTTGCGCTTCGGGCTCGTGTAATTCTGCGGTCGGATCGCTCGTCTCTAGCTGCGCAAGCCATCCAGCAGCTTGCGATGCACGACCTCTAGAGCGCGCCAGCTCCAGCGCTTGCGTAGACCATTCGGAGTAGGACTGGTTAAGCAACGGTAAATCCAGCAGCCATTCACCGGGATAATCTACAATATCTACGTGCACCGTCTTCAGTCCGCGCATTCCGGCCATCAGACCGCTTTGTTGCACCTTCAACGACAATCGCAGTTGGCTGATCGCCCGTGTGGAATTTGGCCAATGCGGCGTGGCGCCGGTCAACGCCGCCAAATGCGTTTCGAACGAAAACCGCGGTACTGTATCATCGGGTTGGGGTTGCAAAAACGCCGAAACGATCCGCCCTTCGGAAGCTGCCAGCAATTGCGGCATCCTACCTCGGTCAAGCAAGTTCGCCACGAGCGAAGTGATAAACACAGTCTTGCCAGCCCGCGACAGACCAGTAACACCGACGCGGATGACTGGCTGGAACACTTCGGTCACGCCGTCCGAAGCATCCTCCACCGCGCGCGCGATTGTGTCTGTGATACTGCCAATTCCCATCAAAGGCCCCTCAAATTTCCGTTCTCTTTCATATAGTCAGCAGTTTGCAGAATTACAGGGCCACTTGGCAAACCCTGAATTTCAGGGTACGCGGGGGCATGCCTAGATATGCGTTAAAAATCGAGTATGATGGCCTTCCGTTTTCCGGCTGGCAAAAGCAACCAAATGTACCTTCGGTGCAGGGTTGTATCGAAGCCGCATTGCGTGTGTTGGAACCCGCTTGCGAAGGTATTCAAGGTGCCGGGCGTACTGACACAGGCGTGCACGCAACGGGGCAAGTCGCACATGTTGTTATGGCGGCAGAGTGGGACCCGTTTCGTCTTTCCCAAGCGCTAAATTTTCATATGAAACCGCAGCCGGTTGCGATTGTTGACGCAGCAAGGGTTGCGGATGATTTCCACGCACGGTTTTCCGCAATCGAACGGCGGTATCTGTTTCGTATGGTTCAACGACGTGCACCAATGACGTTTGACGCAGGGTCGGTCTGGCGGGTGAATCATCCGATCGATCCAGCTAGGATGCAGGAAGGTGCGAATTATCTGCTAGGGAAGCATGATTTCACCACTTTCCGTTCGTCAATTTGCCAAGGATTAACACCCGTTAAAACCTTAGACGAGCTACGAATCGAAATCATCGAATATTCAGGTGGCGTCGAGTATCGCTTCCACGTTCGCGCACGCAGCTTCCTGCACAACCAGGTCCGCAGCTTTGTGGGCACACTGGAGCGCGTCGGCGCGGGTGCATGGGCCCCCGAACGTGTAAAACATGCACTGGAATCTATGGAGCGCGCAGAATGCGGCCCCGTTTGTCCGCCTCATGGCCTGTATTTGGCCGAGGTCACTTACCCCGAAAACCCTTTCGCTTAGCCGAAGATAAAATCTTCCTGCGTGAACATATCCATCGTCAATGGTGTGGCATCCATAGAGGTGATAATCAGCTCCTCGTCGCCGTAAGTTAAGATCGCCCCATCCGAAGTCGAGACAAATTCAATGTCCGCGTAATAATACAGCATATCAACGTCTCGCAGGTCTATCTTATCAATACCTATCTCGTAATCCATGATGTGGTCGCTGCGCCCATCAGCGATGAATTCAAAAACATCCGCCCCCTCGCCGCCCCACAAAAAATCGCTTCCGCGCCCGTCGATCAGGCGGTCATCGCCACCCATCCCGCGCAACTCGTCGCTGTGGCCATACCCGAATATCGTGTCATTTTGGTCGGTGCCAGTCAAAATATCTACAACCGCACCACCTTCTATAATGCTGGAGCCATTCGGGATATTCATCGAAAACTGCGTGAACCCGTGATCGGTCGCGCTGCTGACGAAAATATTAACGGTGCCGTCGATCACGATCACCTCGATGTCCGTAATGTTTTGCAATGTCATCTGCGCGCTGTCCGCCACGGTTGCAAGCACATCAAGTTGGCCTTTGTAAGTTACCTCGAACAAAGTGATCCCGTCATCCGCGCCACCCGCCAGCAAAAAGTATCGACCGTCAATTTCAAAAGTTTCCAGCGCCGTAGCGCCAGCGAAGCGGGTGTCGCTGGTGTCGACCAATAGCTCTACCAGGTTCATCACGCCCCACTCCGAAACGCGCATCACCAACAAGCTGTCGGTTCCAGCCGAAGCCACAATCACAAACGCCCGCTCACCCACATCAACAGTCGCCATAGCTGTAATCCCGGCAAACCCGATATCCGCCGCGGCGACCGTATCCAGCAGGTCCAACGAGCCGTCGACACCAACCGAAAAGCTGTGAAAACCCGCATCCAACGCAGAGGCGATGAAGACAAATGTCTTGCCGTGCAGTACACCAGTCTCGATTACGCTGACATCACCCAGATACATGTCGATAGTATCGTTTTGCTGGAACGGGTTCGTCAATTCTCCGCCCGCCTCCAGATCAAACCGGAAAAAACCACCCTGCCCCCAGATGGAACCGTAGAGATAGCTGCTTGCGCCATCGTCCACTACCATAGCCAGCTCCCAGTTCGCGTAAGTCGAAGCCGCATCCGTGTAACTGTTTGCGACCGTAAAACCACCATCCGCATCGATTTCGTAAACGGTCTGATTGTCGTCAGCCTTGCCCGTGGGTAGCAGATACGTTGAGGCGCCAATGGTGAAAACGCTCAAATTCGAGACGGCTTCGGTTCCCGAAGCAGTTGACCACATCACATCATCGCTGGCCACCAATGAACCATCGTTAAGGATTTCGTAACTGCTTAACCCTGCATCGGCCGCCCCTGCAACAATCAGATAGTTTCGCCCCGAAATCGAGACGGTTTCCATGTCAGACAAGCCAAGTAGTTGCCGCTCAGGCGAATCGAATTCCGCTGTCAAAAATTGAAGTTCTACCCACATAAGACCCTCCTACCGATATAGATAGGGTGGGGGTTGGAAGTTAACAGAAGCTAAACCGCCAAGGATAATCTGCGTAGCATTTTAGATAGATACAACGATCTTTCCAAAGTGCTTGGCGGATTCCATGTGGTGAAAGGCGGCGCGCGCGTCCGTAAAACCAAACGTTGCATCAATGACCGGATGCAGACCATCCGTCGTGATCGCCGCACTCATGCGCTCAAACATTTGGCGCGACCCCACATAGAGCCCTTGCAAGCGCACGGATTTTCGCATCACAGCTGTCGGATTCAACGAACCATCGGTCAACACGCCAATCATAGCAACCGTGCCGCCCACACGTACGGCCTCGATTGAGCGAGCAACCGTCCCGGCCCCGCCGACCTCGACAACATGGTCAACACCGCGCCCATCGGTCATGTCCATTACGACATTTTCCCAATCCGGATGCTGCGCATAATTAATTGTTTGCCAGGCGCCCATTTCGCCGGCCCGTGCTAGTTTTTCATCGCTAGACGACGTGATAATCACCCGCGCCCCGTGCATTTTGGCAAACTGTAGAGCAAAAATCGAGACGCCGCCCGTGCCCAGCAACAGCACCGTTTCACCCGCCTTCAACTGTCCGATTTCCGCCAATGCATTCCATGCTGTTAGCGCGGCACAAGGCAAGGTTGCGGCCTCCTCGAACGACATATGTGTTGGGATGGGCAGCAAGCCACGTTCTTCCAGCACTGCGTATTCCGTTAGGATTCCATCAATCGCCCCACCCATCGCGCTTGCCATAACGTCGGCGGTAATACCGCCACCTTCCCAGTTCTGAAAAAACGTCGGCACCACGCGGTCACCGGATTTGAACTTGGTGACCCCATCGCCAACCTCGACCACCTCACCAGCACCGTCCGAATTCGGAATACGAGGGTAAACGATCCCGCGCTGATCTGGGTGTTTCACGATCATCAAATCGCGGTAATTCAAAGCGGTGGCCTTCATCCGCACCAAAACCTGCCCACGCGCAGGCTTCGGCACATCCCTATCAGCCAACGACAAAGCGTCAATTCCGGGTGCGGTAATCTCGTAGGTTTTCATGTCATTCTCCCTTTCACAAATACTCACCTGCGCGAAGGGTGAATGCAAGTCAGGTATTAAACAGGAAGTGCATTACGTCACCGTCTTTAACGATGTATGTTTTGCCTTCCGAACGCATTTTCCCTGCTTCTTTGGCGCCCTGTTCTCCGTCAAATTCAGTGAAATCATCGTAGGCGATGGTTTCTGCACGGATGAACCCGCGCTCGAAATCTCCATGGATCACACCAGCCGCTTGCGGGGCCGAAGTACCTTCATGGATGGTCCATGCGCGTGCCTCTTTGGGTCCAACTGTGAAGTAGGTTTGCAAATGCAACAACCCGTAGCCCGCTTTGATCAAGCGATCCAGACCAGCCTCGTGCAAGCCCATTTCCTCAAGGAACATTTCTGCTTCTTCGGCATCCAGCTGGCTGATCTCTTCTTCAATCGCAGCAGAAATCACAACGGCGGCAGCGCCTTGTTCCGCGGCCATTTTCGCAACCGCAGCGGAATGGGCGTTACCTTCTGCAGCATTTTCTTCTTCAACGTTGCAAACATACAGAACAGCTTTCGATGTCAGCAACTGCAACATGTCCCAAGTCTTCTTGTCGTCCGCATCGATTTCAATCGTCCGCGCTGGCTTGCCGTCTTCCAGCGCCGCTTTGGCCAAGCTCAACAACCGTTCCTGATCAACCGCTTCTTTGTCGCCACCGCGCACTTTACGTACAATGTTAACCATACGCTTTTCGATGCTCTCAAGATCGGCGAGCATTAGCTCCGTCTCGATGGTTTCGGCGTCTTCGACAGGGTTCACACGACCATCGACGTGGGTTACGTCATCGTCTTCAAAACAGCGCAACACATGGGCAATCGCATCACACTCGCGGATGGTTGCAAGGAACTTGTTGCCCAGACCCTCGCCTTTGGATGCACCTTTAACGAGGCCCGCAATATCCACGAACGTCATCTGCGCCGGCAAAATCTGCTTGGAGTCGGCAATTGCCGCCAGCTTGTCCAATCGCACATCAGGCACCGCAACAACGCCTGTGTTCGGTTCAATCGTGCAGAACGGAAAATTCGCCGCCTGCGCCGCTGCCGTTTTGGTCAGCGCATTAAAGAGTGTCGATTTACCCACATTGGGCATGCCCACGATACCGGTCTTGAATCCCATAACAGCCCTCGCTAGAGAAATACGTTTGCGGGGCTTCTAGGGCGGCGCGGCGAAAGGATCAAGGTACTTGGCCGATTCCGGCATTGATTTTCCCGCTTCTATCGCGCAAACCATGCTTAAACCTTAGGGATGCCAGATATGACACGTATAGACACCAAATTCGCCAACCTGAAAGCCGAGGGCAAATCGGCCTTCGTTTCGTTCATTATGGCGGGTGATCCGGACTATGATAAATGTCTAGAGATCGTGCGTGGCCTTCCGGCGGCTGGTGTTGATGTGATCGAACTGGGCATGCCGTTCACGGACCCTATGGCCGACGGCATCGCGATCCAGTTGGCGGGCCAACGTGCGCTGGCTGCGGGCATGACGCTGAACCGCACATTGCAGATGGTTCGGGAGTTTCGCGAGGGCGATGACACGACGCCCATCGTGTTGATGGGGTATTACAATCCAATCCACAGCAAAGGCGTCGATGTATTCCTTACGGAGGCTAAAGAAGCTGGCGTTGACGGTCTGATCGTGGTGGATCTACCGCCCGAGGAAGACGCCGAACTGTGCATTCCGGCCCAAGCGGCTGGTATCAACTTCATCCGCCTGACCACTCCGACAACGGACGAACGACGCCTACCGACCGCTTTGCAAAATTCATCCGGCTTCATCTATTATGTTTCGGTTAACGGCACGACAGGCGCGGCCAGCGCCGATGCATCCGTCGTTGCCCCCGAGGTTGCCCGCATCAAAGCCAGCACCGACCTACCGGTTTGCGTAGGCTTCGGGATTAATACGCCGGAAACGGCTGAGGCGATTGCTGGAATTGCCGATGGGGCTGTCGTCGGAACGGCGATTGTCAAACAAATCGCCGACGGGAAGTCGACCTCTGATGTTCTGGAATTTGTTAAGACTTTAGCTGACGGAGCGCATCGCGGATAGCGCATTGCATGCGCCTACATTGATTTTTTTGATGCTTTTTGTTACGATTTCCGGTGCTTTGAGGATCTTAAAAGCAAATGTCTAACGGTGCCGCGTACCTACAAAAGCGAACATGTTAAGCGGCGTAACCTGTATTTGGGGATTATTATGGCTAACACCTATTCCTACGCATGCAAGGACTATCCGGAAATGGAGGCTTGCCCTGCGCATTTCACTACCGAAACAAAAGCTGAGCTTTGGAAAGTTATTGAACTACACGCTGCCGAAGCGCACGGCGAGAATCCGTCCGAATGGTCGGATGGCGACCGTGCGTTTTTGGCAGACCTAATTAAATAAAGACTAGGAGGGCATTCCCCACGCCCCGCCCGACATCACCCTAGCGCGCCAACTTCCTGCAATTTTGCCTCAAGCCCGTCGTAATCCTCGCCGTCAAACCAATGCACCTGCCAACTGCAAGCATCGGCGGCTTCGATGTTGTCTTGGTTGTCATCGATCAACAACATCTCGTCAGGCTCCACGGCCAGTTCGTCTGACACCATATTAAAAAATGCCTCGTCAGGTTTAGCTACACCCATCAGGCCGGAAGCGAATATTCGATCCATTCTGTCTGCAAAACCTAAATCTTCAGCGATGAACTGTGTACGCATAGCTTCGTTGTTTGTGCCCATCACATTGCGCATATTGGAACGCTTCGAGGCAGCAAGCCAGCCCATGACGCGCTCATCTAGGTTATAGTCATTTTGGAACCAGTATTCGATAAGGTTCATCAAGTCGCCTTGATACCCGACGGTGCCCGCCCAGTCTGACACTGTCTCGATCAGGGTCATCTCGCCGGTTAAAACTTCGCCAAATTTATCGTTGAAAATCATCTCGTTGAAGGTTTCAATGGATTGACCAAATTCCGCCTCGAACCCGTCGTTCCATGTAAATTTTCCGTCAACAATATTCCGGTTCAAAACCCCGTCAAAATCCCAAACGATGGTATCGACTGTACTTACATTAAACATTTCTTACCCCAAAAGTTACGCCAAAGAGCACCATCAGAACCAACCTGAGTAGCGCGGCCACGACCAACACCTGTCACTACCTCGGCGGTGGATAATTCCACTAAGCCTGCTAACCGTCGGGATAGCACTCGACTTGTACATTGACAATCCGCGCTTATCGGGAAGAAAGCGCTTTAGTCATGGCGATTTAGCTGTTATTGGTAATAAAAACCGACCAATTATTGCATGTTAGGGACGTTATGCCGCTCATCACCTCCATCGAAGACCTCAAAAAACTGGCCAAACGGCGTGTGCCGAAGATGTTCTACGAATATGCCGAGAGTGGCTCTTGGACGGAACAGACTTTCCGCGAAAACACGTCGGATTTCGCGGAAATCTATCTGCGTCAGAAAGTGGCCGTGGATATGTCAGATCGCTCCACCGCTAGCACGATGGTTGGACAGGACGTATCGATGCCGGTGGCGCTGGCCCCTATCGGTTTGGGCGGTATGCAGTCAGCGGATGGCGAGATCAAAGCCGCACGCGCTGCCGAGGCTTTTGGCGTGCCGTATATCCTCTCGACAATGTCGATTTGTTCGATCGAGGATGTGGCCGCCGCGACGACCAAGCCGTTCTGGTTCCAACTTTATGTGATGCGCGACCACGACTATATCAACGATCTGATTGATCGCGCCAAGGCCGCGGGTTGTTCCGCGCTGGTGCTGACGCTCGATTTGCAACTGCTGGGGCAACGGCATGCGGATGTGCGCAACAGTTTGGGCGCCCCTCCCAAGTTGACGATCAAGAATATCATCAATATGGCGACCAAGCCACGTTGGGCGCTGGGAATGCTGGGTACGAAAAACCACGAGTTCCGCAATATCGTTGGCCACGTCAGCAATGTAGACGATATGGGAACGCTGGCTGAATGGACGGCCAAGCAGTTTGAACAGAAATTGACCTGGGACCATGTGGCCTGGATAAAGGAACGCTGGGGCGGGCCGCTGATTATTAAGGGTATACTAGACGTTGAAGACGCGAAACTGGCGGTGAAATCCGGTGCGGATGCGATTGTTGTTTCCAACCACGGTGGGCGGCAGTTGGACGGCGCGATGTCGGCGATCCGCATGTTACCGGATATTATCGACGCGGTTGGCGACGATATCGAGGTGCATTTCGACAGTGGCATCCGCTCGGGACAAGACGTACTAAAGGCGCTGGCGTTGGGGGCCAAGGGGGTCTACATCGGGCGGGCGTATATCTATGGCCTTGGCGCGATGGGGCAAGCAGGTGTGACGAAGGCGCTAGAGATTATCCACATGGAGCTAGACAAAACCATGGCACTTTGTGGCCGGCGGAAGGTGACAGAGCTGGATCGTGAGAACTTGTTGATACCTGAAGATTTCAGGGGCAAGTTTGAGAAGCCTTGATGGCGGCGTAAAAATTGGCCACGTTGCGAGCATCCAAAAGATTGGCAAAGCTATTGATCAAAGAGAAGAGCCGTTTGAAAAAACTTACCGCCCACGAAACAAAGAACTATTTGACTTGGCGTAAAGTTGTTAGAAATGTATTGCTAGCCATAGCGTTGCATTCTTGTGCTGTCTTGCTTGAATTCTGGCAAGCAGATTTGCCTCTGTTTCCAAACGCTGTGAATTGGCTAGACAAACTTTCTTTCTTTGTATTGATGGTTGGTGTCGCGATGCCACTATTGTGGACTTTTGCTCTTTGGTTACCGCCACTGCCTACTCTGAACGGCACGGTGAAACGCGAAGATTTGGATGACTACGCATACTTTAGGTTTGTTGCTCGCAATTTTTTAATTAACTATTATCGAAGTAAACGTCGATCGAATTAGCTCGGACCAATATGTGATTTCAAAACACAACACACCAGCGACCGGACAGCGCACGATCCGAGTGTGGGTGTGAAACGCCCGTCCATGGAGGCCGATCGAGCGTTGTGCGGGCGTCGAATGGTAACCGAACTGGATCGTGAGAACTTGTTGATACCTGAAGATTTCAGATGCAAGTTTGAATAGGTAACAGAACACTCAAACCAAATTAGTGTTGATAGCGAACGCGAAGCGGATGGTATATTTGCCAGTACGTTAGCGTTGCTCGTCAACACTAACAAATTTGGCATTGAAATCTTCAACGGGCGTCCCAAGCAAATCCATGCTTGCCATCATCGGGTTTATTCCTGCTCCAACCAGCACAGCAACGCTGATTCCGAAGCTAACCACTAACCCCGTAAGCATCAAAAAATCTATGGAGATTGCACCGGACTCGGAGCGAAAAAACTCGACTAGAGTTTTCAAAATCATGACTATAGCACCTACTACTTCACCCAACATTAGGTGATTTTTACCAAGGCCCACACCACGATTAGTTCCCAAGCTACATTATTTTACCATAATGGCAACGGTAATTTCGCAGTCCTAGGGGGTGGAAATTACATTGCGTATTTCGGAAAGCGAGAAAACCGATCGAAATGAATATGGCCAAATGATAGAGTGTATCCAGCGCTGCCCATGAAGCTATTTCGAACAATGACGGTATTTGGCGGAACCGCACGAATCCCCTTCACATCCTGCGCAAAACCTCCTATACGGCCAACTTCGTTCGGCGCTTACACCCTTGGAGGATCGCCGGTATTTAATTTTAGGAGAATTCCAATGGCTGAGAACACAACTCTCGCAGCTTCGGTACGCGTAGGAACTGGCAAGGGGGCCGCCCGCGCAGCACGCCGTGAAAACCTAGTGCCCGGAGTAATTTATGGTGGCGGCGAAGAGCCCGTCGCGATCACAGTTAAGTTCAATGAACTTTTCAAAATGCTTAAAGCAGGCGGCTTCATGGCCACCCTTTTGACACTGGTTGTCGAAGGTAAAGAGCAACGCGTGATCTGTCGTGGCGTTCAGCGCGACGTCGTTAAAGACCTGCCCCGCCACGTAGACTTCCTACGTCTGTCCGGCAAATCCCGCATCAACCTTCAGATTCCTGTGACATTCCTTAACGAGGAAGAGTCCGTTGGCCTGAAAGCTGGTGGTACACTGGTAATTGTTCGTAACGAGGTTGAACTCAAAGTTACTGCGAACAACATTCCCGACCACCTCGAAGTAGATCTGGCCGAAGTTGAAATGGGTGACACAATCCATATGTCCGACATCACGTTGCCTGAAGGTACACGTCCGATGATTACGGATCGCGATTTCGTTATCGCCAGCATCGCAGCCCCACGTGGCGCTGAGGAAGAGGTCGAAGAAGACGAAACAGCAGTCGACGCAGTTGAAGTCGTCGGTGAAGATGCAGAGGGCGGCGAGGAGTAATTCCCACCCCCAAATCTTTATGCTAAAGATTACGCGCTGCCCTCGGGTGGCGCGTTTTTCGTTTAAGGAACCTGATATGAAACTTTTCGTTGGCCTCGGAAATCCCGGCTCCAAATATGCGGGCAATCGACATAACATCGGGTTTATGGCGCTGGACCAAATCGCCTCCGATCACAATTTTGCACCGTGGCGATCAAAGTTTCAGGGAAAACTGACCGAAGGGCGATTGGGCCGCGAAAAGGTTATGTTGCTAAAGCCCGAAACCTTCATGAACCTGTCTGGCCAATCGGTTGGCGAGGCGATGCGGTTCTTTAAGTTGGAAGCCTCGGACATCACGGTTTTCCATGACGAATTGGATTTGGCACCCGGCAAATGTCGCGTGAAAACAGGTGGTGGGCATGCTGGCCACAACGGTTTGCGGTCAATGCATCAGCATATCGGACCGGAGTATCAACGCGTGCGGCTGGGTATCGGGCATCCCGGACATAAGGATCGTGTGGCGGCATATGTGTTGCATGATTTCGCAAAATCGGATGCTGAATGGCTTGATGATGTTTTGCGCGGTATCGGCGACGGCGCACCGGATTTGGCGCAAGGGGAAGCTTCGCGCTTCATGAACGCGGTTGCGCGGCGGGTTATTCCCGAGCGACCGTCGAAACCTGCCAAACCCGCGAAAGTGAAGCCGGTGGACGTTCCGGTTGAGGACACCCGATCTGCGATGCAAAAGCTGAAAGATAAGTTTGGATGATAAGACTGGCCGACGCTTTCAATTTGCAGGCGGATGCTTGCGAAAATCTAGGCTCGCCGTTCAATGCGATGTTGTTGCGGCAAGTTGCGTTGAATATGGGTGATGACCACCCTGTCGGTGCACATCTGTATGGGTGGCCGAGTTATGATACGTTTCGGTCCGGTGCGGTGGCATTGCGGCTGGCAGGTGCGATGCATTCCGTGGTGTTGCTGGAAATGGACGAAGGATTGGCGGCGGTTTATCCACCCAATCAAGTTGATGCTGATACGCTTTGGCGCGCTGTTGAACAAGCCATGCAGGCGCACTCTGATCACATTATCGGGTGGATGGAATCGCCACCGCAAACCAATGAAATTCGCCGCTCCAACGCGTTGATACCGGGGTTTCATCTGATCGCCAAGGAAACGGGTTTACCACTGGTGATGTCGGAAATCGGGGCGAGTACCGGGTTGAATTTGAACTGGGACCTGTTCGCGATGGAAATCGACGGGCAGGTTTGGGGTGATACTGACGCAAAGGTTTGCCTTACGCCAGAATGGCGCGGCCCGTTACCGCCGCTGACTGACATTACGGTTCTGGGTCGTGAGGGCTGCGATATCAAACCACTGAATCCTAACCTCGCGGACGATCGGTTGCGATTGTTTTCCTACATCTGGCCGGACCAAACGCAACGAATCGAGAATACCAAGCGGGCAATTGAATTGGCCTGCGCTACGGGCCGGACAGTGTTGCAAGAGGACGCGCTTTCGTTTCTGGCGCGACGGTTGGAACCTGTAAAAGGCGCGGCGCGCGTGATTTACCACTCCATCATGTGGCAATATTTATCGGATGAAGATCAGGGCAAAGGCCAGGCGATGATATTTGCGGCGGGGGCAGAAGCCACGCCGGACACGCCGCTGGCTTGGCTGCGCGCGGAACCCGATGCGCAAAAGGGCAGTGCTGCGATTACGTTGAACCTGTGGCCAAACGGCGAGACTCGTGATCTGGGGCGGATGGATTTCCATGGACGCTGGATCGAGTGGTTTTGAACCTTCCTAGCCTTTGTCGCGATTGTTTGACCACGTTTAAGGGCGAGGCGCGATGCCCTGATTGCGGGTCCCCACGTATTATCAGCCATCCTGAATTGTTTGAGCTTTCGATCGCACATATGGATTGCGACGCGTTTTATGCCTCGGTCGAGAAACGCGATAACCCCGAGTTAAAAGACAAAGCCGTGATCGTGGGTGGCGGCACGCGCGGTGTGGTTTCTACCTGCTGTTATATCGCCCGTATCAAGGGCGTGCGATCTGCCATGCCGATGTTTCAAGCGCGAAAGCTGTGCCCTGAAGCGGTGGTAGTACCTGGTCGAATGTCTGTCTATGTGGAGGTCAGCCGCGCCATTCGCGCAATGATGCAAGACCTGACCCCTGTGATCGAGCCCCTATCGCTGGACGAGGCATTTCTAGACCTTACTGGTACCGAACGCCTATACGGCGCGCCACCCGCGGTGCAGATGGCGCGGTTGGTTCAGCGCATGGAAGAAGAATTGGGGATTTCCGGCTCCGTTGGGCTGTCGCACAACAAGTTTCTAGCCAAAATCGCTTCGGATTTGGACAAACCACGCGGGATGTCGTTGATCGGCAAAACTGAAACGTTTGACTTTCTGCAAAAGCAGAAAGTCGGAATTATCTGGGGCGTTGGGGCAGCAATGCGACAAACACTCGAGCGCGACGGGATTCGCACAATTGCGGACATCACGAGGTGGGATCGCAACGACTTGTCAGAGCGATATGGCAGCATGGGTGAACGTTTGTACCATCTGGCGCGCGGCGAAGATCGACGACGGATTTCGAATCGTGCCCCCGAGAAAAGCATCTCCAAGGAAACAACTTTTGGTAACGACACCTCTAGCGCTGAAATTTTGGACGGACAATTGTGGCGACTTACCGAACAAGTAGCAGATCGGGCAAAAGCGCGCGACATGGCTGGAAAAATCGTGACCTTGAAGCTGAAAACGGCGAAGTTCCGACAATTAACGCGAAGATTGACCCTAAGCGAGCCAACACAGTTGGCCGATGTCATTTACGCGACTGCGCGGCCTTTGTTGGAAAATGAGCTGCCAAACGGGCCGTTCCGGCTGATCGGGGTGGGCATTAGCGGGCTTTCGGATGCAGCCGATGCAGGTTTTGCGAGGGACTTGCTGGACCCGTCGGGTCCTAAACGTGCCGCGGTTGAACGGGCAACTGATACTATTCGATCAAAATATGGTACCGACGCGATACTTAAGGGTCGAGGGTTGCAAAAATAGCACAGATTCACCAATAAGACGAATTATATTGCGCTGCACAATTGACTTTGCTGCATTGCACTGTAATATGCAGGTACACGATATGATTTTTATCGTTAACTTCCGATCCGGAAGTTATTTCCTCCCTGGACTAGGGCCGCCACTTGAGCGGCCTTTTTTTTGTCCAATTATTCGGCTGCAAGCGCAGTGGAAACTTGGCCAATTTGGGCTAGTTGGCGGGTCACACCGGACAATGTTCCGCGGATTTCGTCAAAGGATTCAGCGCGTTCTATGCGGGTTTCATCCATGTAAAGGGCGCGGTTAATCTCGATCTGAAACGCATGAATACCCTTGGTTGGCCGCCCGTAATGCCGAGTGATATATCCGCCGGAAAACGGTGCATTGCGCGCGACAACAAATCCGGCGGCAGAGAATATCCGTGTGGCCGAATCCATGATCCAGCGATCACAAGACGCACCAAATCGATCCCCTAGAATAATATCCGGCTTTTTCCCGCGAACCAACGGGGCCGCATCTAGCGATTTCTGCGGCATCGAGTGGCAATCGATTAGTATTGCAATGCCATGAACGGATCGTTGCAGATCAATCAGGTTTTGCAGGCAGTTGTGGTAAGGCGTATGATAAGTGGCGATACGGTTTTGCGCCTCGATCAAAGAGAGTTTTCCAGTGCGAATGACCTGCCCGTTTCCGACGACACGCGGGATCACACCCAAACCAGAGGCGATGCGCAGATTAGAAGGCGCCCGTTTGACACCCTGCACGATGGCGGGGTCCAACTCGCTGGCGCTGCGGTTGAGGTCTAAGAATGCGCGAGGTGCATGGGCTGACAGCAGATGTGCCCCATATTTTGCAGCATCCCCGAACAATTCGTCAACGAAGGCATCTTCCGAGCTGCGAATAGCCAGAGAATCAAGTTTGGAGGACGCTAAAAATTCCACGGGATAGTTTGATCCGCTGTGCGGTGAATTGAAAACCACGCAAGAATGCAGCTTTTGAGGGGATTTATGGGTGTAAATATCGCGCATCGTCAATATCTTCCTGCATGGGCCGTTTACATAACAATACTGTACTCAGGTTCTGCGGAAAAGGCCTTGAACCCACCACCGACTCCTTTTATAGACACCCCACGCGAGTGTCGCTTCTGCGGCACATGCTGCTTTTCGGGTGTATAGCTCAGCGGGAGAGCACTTCGTTGACATCGAAGGGGTCACTGGTTCAATCCCAGTTATACCCACCATTCCCCTCCCGCGAGGGGATGGAGACAAGATAAACCAGGCGCAACATTCGCGCCGCTGATAGGAGAGAGACTATGAAAGTCAAGAATTCACTTCGCTCCCTTAAGGCGCGTCACCGCGATTGTCGCGTTGTTCGCCGTAAGGGCCGTGTTTACGTCATTAACAAGACGAACCCACGTTTTAAGGCACGTCAGGGCTGATTGCTCAGACATCTAGAATTTGAAAGAACCGCGCTTTTGTGCGGTTTTTTTGTGCTTGATCGTCAGTTCGGTTCACATTTTGGCGAAGCCAGCACAACGGAGGTGTTGATCGACGCCACATTCGGTAGCGCCCCCAAATATTCTGTGTGAAAGTTTTTATAAGCAGCCATATCGGGCACCTCGACCCTAAGGAGGTATTCTGCGTTCCCGGTGATGTTGTGGCATTCACGCACCGGCGGTGCACTGATCATAGCCTTTTCGAATGTGTCCTGCGCGGATTTAGTATGCACTGACAGGCCGACAGAAATAAATGCAATAAACCCGCGCCCAAGTGCGACGGGATCAAGTCGAGCGCAATATCCGGTGATTACCCCTGAACGTTCAAGCTCCTGAACGCGCCTAAGACACGCAGAGGGGGACAAGCCGACGCGACCCGCCAATTCAATATTGCTGATTCGCCCATCGATCGAGAGCTCACGCAATATATGCGTGTTTATGTTATCATTGGCCATCATATATTGCGACATTTGGCAGAACACCGAGCAAATAACAACAATTATATCTGATTGCTCACTTATAGTTGTGACCTGGCTTACGAAATCACATCCACCCTTATCGCCTTTGCCTTTGTTAGCTCGGCGACACCTGGACCTAACAACTTGATGCTAATGGCGTCTGGTTTAAACTTCGGGGTGTTCCGATCATTGCCGCACATGCTCGGTATCTCGATCGGGTTTGTTTTGATGTCCATCATTCTGGGCCTTGGACTGGTACAGCTTTTGGAAAGCTCCCCAAGGGTTCACCAGACGCTTAAAGTTGCCAGCACGGTGTATATGCTATGGCTGGCGTGGAAAGTTGCCAATACCTCCTCGCCAAAACAAAAGCACGAAGGCGCACGGCCGCTGAGCTTTTTACAGGCTGCAGCGTTTCAGTGGGTTAATCCGAAGGCTTGGGCGATGGCCACAACTGCGCTAACTGTTTATTCCCCTGCCGGTGACCTCAGTTCAATACTGCTGGTTTCGGCCATATTTGGCTGCGTGAACCTTCCGACAATTACGTTTTGGGCCATCCTTGGACAAAACTTTCGTCGGGTGCTTTCGAACCCGCGAAATTTGCGCGTTTTCAATAATGCAATGGCGCTTCTGCTTGTCGCTTCGCTTTGGCCAATCCTGAAAGCCTAGAGCTTTAACCTAAAAGCAGGGCGCGTACTGTTGCAGCGTCGATGTAACCGGTAGGGTTCAGGCCACGGTCCTTCTGGTACTTCTTAATCGCACTACGGGTGCGGTCATCAAACCGACCATCCAGACTGCCAGGGTTGAAGCCCGCGCTATTCAAACGATTTTCAATCAACAGTCGAGTTGCTACGTTCAAGTTAAGGCGATCCTCTGCGGCTTTGGCGGCGTTAACATCGATTTCACCATCTGGTTCGAGCGCCTCAATCCGTTGCGCAGCCACTGTCGCGTAAATTCCCTGCGGAAAATCGGCTAGGTAGGCGCGATAGCTGTCGGCGGTACTGCCAGCAACGGCAGCACTCCATGCGTCATTGTCCAAACGGGTGGTTTCTTCGGCTTCATATACAGCCAACAATTCCCGTGCTTCGTCGGCGAAAATACCCGCCGGATATCGTTCCAGATATATTTCAAGATCCGCTTTGCGGCCACTGATGCCTGTAGCGCTCCAAAAGCGCCTGTCGGCGGCTTCCTGTAACCTACGCTCGGTTTCGGCCTGCTGACTTAAGCGCGCGATCTGCACTTCGGTTACATAGCCCGTAGCCTCGAACCGCATGCTAGCCTGCCATGCGGCAATCGCAGCACGAGATCCACGGCCGAGAATCCCATCGACGCCGCGCGTGTCATATCCCAACAACGTCAGGTTCGTTTGGATCGCTCGACGGTCGTTTCGACTTAGACGAAGCGCGGCTTCTATTTCTTCGGGGGTTGGGGCAACGGCGACAGGCGCGATCGCATCTAGCCGTGCGCGAGCGGCTGGCGCGAATACACCGCTTGGAAAACGGCGAAGGTATTCTTCAAAATCGTCGGCGCGATTGCTTTTGTCTGCAACGGCCCACAGGGTTTGCTCGGCTACGAAATCCACCCAGTTACCCGGGGCTGATGTCTCAGAGGCCGTGGATGGATCGCTTAGACCAATGTCGGGCGAAACATACCCCGCGACTTGCAACCGAGAAGAATTCGCCAGCAGTACAGACATTGGGCGATTACTGCCCAAAAGGTCATCGGTTAGCAATTCTTCTATCTCGTCCGCCTGCCCGCTTACCAGTAAGACACCTTGCGGGATTGCTGTATCAGCAACACCTGATTTCAGCCCGCTGTTACGGTTCGGGTCCACATCGCTGACACCTATAAAGACGGACCCATGGCCCGGTTTTGCGCCAGCCATGGCCAGAAAAGTATCGAGTGTCGGCGCACCAAAGGCGGCATCCAACAAAGAACCTCCTGCGGTATCGACAGGCAGAACCCAAGTCTGCTGACCATCGTTCACGATATTGCCGGACAAAAGGATTACGAAGTTTTCGACCGCCTCGCTGATGCTGTCAGCACGTTTGGCAAGCGCCAACATCTCGAGTCGGGTAAGGTCTGCGCCCTCGATAACCTCGAAGCCTTGTTGTTTGAACGCTGTTACCAGATCGTCATGCGTGCGCGATATTTTGCGTTGCTCAGATAGACTGTCGTAGTCACCATTGCTGATAATCAGGGCGAGATCAGCGGCGTAAACGCCTCCCGCCATAGCGGCCCAAGATAGCGTTAAGGCTGCTGCCAACTGTTTGAATCGAACCTGCATGATGCTACTCCAACAATATATTTACGGAAACGTTAACAGACACATGGCAATTTCGCACGGATTTATACGCAGGAATGTAAAAACCGGCAGTCCTTCGCCTAAAACAAAAAACCCGCCCCGAAAGGTTCGGAGCGGGTCTGTGAACAACTATTGAAAGTCGGCTTATACGTCGACGGAGCCTTCAACCTGACCGCCAGCAACGATCTCGATCTTACGGGGCTTTAGGGCTTCAGGCACTTCGCGCACTAGATCAACGTGCAGAAGGCCGTTTTCTGTTGTCGCACCAAGTGCGCGAACGTGGTCTGCCAATTGGAAGCGTTTTTCGAACGCACGCGTTGCTATGCCACGATGGAGGTAGTTGACCTCTTTTTCCTCGGCGACTTTCTTGCCGGAGATGACCAACTGGCCGTCACGGGCCTCGATTGTCAGGTCGGCGTCGGTGAAGCCGGCAACAGCGATGGAGATGCGATACGCATCCTCGCCAATTTTTTCGATGTTATATGGGGGGTAGCCGCTTTGGCCGGAATCCGTGGATTTCACGTTGTCCATAATGCTCGCCAAACGGTCGAAACCGACAGTTGAACGGTATAGCGGGGATAGGTCATAAGTACGCATAATGCATCCTCCTTTAGAGCGATACGTGGTGTGGCCCTCCGAAATGGACAGGCCAGAAGTAAAATACCGGACCCGTTAGTGGCATCCGGTAATTGATACATATGCGTGGTTTTCAGGGTTTCAAGAGGGGTCGGGTTGGGGACTTAGAAGCGGGTCGTCCTCTGAAAAATCTTCATAGTCCAACGTGATGTTTTTTGAGGGATCAACACCAAGTGCCTTAAGGTTTTCCGCTCGTTTCAGAAGGTTCCCTTTTCCTTCGCTCAGCTTGTTCATGGCCTTGCCATACGTAGTTTGCGCAGTGCTCATTTGATTGCCCAACTTGCCCATGTCATCCAAAAACAACTTAAACTTATCGTACATTTTCCCCGCTTCACTTGCGATTTGGACTGCGTAACGATTTTGGCGATCAGCGGACCATTGATTTTCAACGGTCCGCAATAACATTGTCAGGGTGCTAGGCGAAGCCAATCCGATATTTTTCTTTATTGCGTAATTAACCAACCCGGCTCGAACGGCTTCAGCAAAGGCGCTTTCTATTGGCATAAACATAACCACGTAATTCGCAGCGGAAACATCCAAGCTGGGATAATCCTTGCCTGACAGTGAATCTATGTGCCGAGTAACCGACACAATATGTTCTTTCATCTTCTTTGCTCGATACTCGGGATCATCCGCATTTACTGCATCATTATACGCCGTCAAAGACACCTTGGAATCCAGAATTAAACGCCGCTTGTCCGGAAAGTTCACAACAACGTCTGGCGCCTTGCGGCGGTTGTCATCATCCTTATACGATTCCTGCGTTACGTATTCCTCACCCTCCCTCAACCCGCTACTTTCGAGTATGTGTCCAAGCACCATTTCCCCCCAAGCACCCTGTTTCTGGCTATCTCCTTTGAGTGCTTGCGTCAGATTATGTGCTTGCTCTGAAACGTTTATACTCTGCTCGGCTAGGTTTTTGATAACCGTGTGCAGTTCCGCTCTTTCCTTCACGACACTTTCCTGCGCCCCTCGGAGTTCCTCTTTAAACCCGTCGATATTCTCTTTGAGTGGCTCAAGGACAAGCTGCAACCTCTCACGGTTTGCTTTTTCGAAGTCTTCTCCATGGGTCCGCATAACTTCAGCAGCCAAGGCCTTAAATTCGCTTTTAAGCTTGTCACCTGTATCGTTCAGCAAGGCGGTTTTTTCGTCGTTCGCCGTTTTTTGACGGACGAGTGCCTCGGTCAAGCGTGCAATCTCGGCAGTGGATACATTGTGTGTTTCGCGTAAATCCTCAAGTTCTTTGACTTGTGAAACCCGCTGGCCGTCAAGTGCTATCAAACCTGCATTAACTTTTTGAAGCTCGGTTATTTCTTGCCGGTATCCAGACGCATTTTGGTTAAGTTCTGCAATTTCACCGGACTTTTTACTCGCCTCAACCGTCATTTTCGTAAGTTCCACCTTACGGCGTAAGGCATAAAGTGCGATTATTAGTACGATGGAAATAGTCATTGCAACCAGACCGATACCTATCCAATCTGGGTTGTTTTGAATTTCAACGATCAGATTCGCCACCATAATCCTACCTTCTGCTCAGCTGTTGCCAGACCTTAACGCATCGAACAAATGCTGAACAGAGGTTTTCACGTGGCGGAACCGATCCCCGCCCAAATGGGTGCCGCCGTACCAGCGAGTGACGACGACTATGGTGTCTTCCATCCCTTCACGGGCCAGCATTTGCAAGATAATCATGCCTGCGCCGCCCTCACCGTCATCGTTTTTGATCTCGGTGCCGTCAGACAGACGAGCGGCCCATGTGTTGTGGGTCGCCTTGGCGAACTTCTTGGTCTTTTTCAGACGTTTGAGGAACGCTTTGATGTCGGCATCACTTGTGACCCGCCCCGCTGTCACCGCGTATTTCGACCCACGATCCGAGACTACGCCCATGAATTGGATGAAATCCGGCAGCATCAGCCAAGCTTTGCAGGTTTCGGTCCACCCGTCGCCCAGTCCAGCAATTCTACCGTGTGCACCACAGGTATCCCTGTTCCGGAACCGATTTGCATCATACAGCCGATGTTACCTGCGGAAATAATCTCGGGCTCGACAGCTTCCAGTGTGGCCACTTTTCGCGCCTTCAGCTCGCCAGAAATTTCGGGTTGCATCAAATTGTAGGTACCAGCCGAGCCGCAACACAGATGTGGGTCTTCGGGTTCAAGAACGGTGAAGCCTGCCTGCGCCAGCAAGCGTTTAGGCGCTAGTTTGATCTGCTGGCCGTGTTGCAGCGAACAGGCGGCGTGATAGGCCACGCGGATATCGCGTTTTTCAACTTTGTTCAGGCCAAGGTCCGACATCACTTCGGTGATATCTTTCGCCAATGCAGAAATCGTTTCGGCGTCCTTGGCCAAAGGCTCATTACGGAACATAAACCCGTAATCCTTGACGGTAGTCCCACAGCCGGAGGTGTTGATGATAACCGCGTCGAGGCCCTCCCCGTTAACCTCTTTCATCCAGCTGTTGATGTTCTTGGCAGCGGATTTATGGCTCTCGTTCGTTTTGCCCATGTGATGGGTCAGCGCACCACAACAGCCCTGCCCTTGCGGGATCACAACGTCACAACCGTGACGGGTTAGCAACCGAATGGTTGATTCGTTAATGTCGGCATCAAGCGCACGTTGCGCACAGCCAGTCATCAGAACCACGCGCTTGCGCCGTACGTCCTGTGCCGGAAAAACCTGCGGTTTGTCCATCAGGCTGGGCGGAGGCATTGTTGCGGGTGCAAAATCGACCATGGATTTCAGCATCTTTGGCAACGCAAATTTAAACGGTTTCGCCATCCATGCGCCGTATATCGCCAGCCGGAAGCGGTTGGGATAGGGAAGAATTTTAGACAATACAAACCGCATAGCACGATCAAACAGCGGGCGTTTGTAATTGTCGTTAATGTATTCTCGCGCGTGATCGACCAAATGCATATAATGCACGCCCGACGGGCACGTGGACATGCACGCAAGGCAGGACAGGCAGCGATCAACGTGCAGCACGGTTTTGGCGTCCGGCGTGCGACTATTTTCCAGCATATCCTTGATCAGGTAAATCCGCCCTCGGGGGCTATCGAGCTCGTCGCCCAGCACTTGATATGTCGGACAGGTCGCCGTACAGAAGCCACAGTGCACGCAGCTTCGCAAGATCTCGTTTGCCCGCTGGATGCTCGGGTCTTTCATCTGCTCATCTGAGAAATTTGTCTGCATGTCAGCCCATCCGCCCAGTGTTCAGAATATTTCGAGGATCAAACTTCATGCGCAAGCCCTCGTTCAACAACTTAATACCCGTTGATTCAGGTTGGAACACAGGCTGCCCCGTGCCGCGGATCAATGTCGCATGACCACCAATGTCACCCAACGCCGCCCGCAGGTTCGCCCCTTCAGGTGCTAGCGCCCAGACAAGGCCGCCACCCCAATCGAATTGCACATCTAGCGCACCGCGGCCGCGCAAGGCCGCGCCCAGCTTTGGGCCGTCAGACGGCTTAACCGAGAACCGCCAGATATCGCCATCGCGACTGGCAAAATCCGTTAAATCCCGTACAGTTGTCCAGTCGAAATCCACCACGGTACCGCCCAGCTTTTTCACAAGTTCTGCGGCACGATAGTTCACAGAACCTTCCAGTCCTTCAACTCGAATAACCGTCCTGCCCCCAACGTGCGCTGCGCCGTTCACATCGTAAGGCGAACCAAGAGCCGCTGACATTGTTGCGACGGCTTCCTCGGCGGATTGGTCCTCAATCACAACGGTCGCCGTGGCCTCAGGCGCTGGCAGAACTTTGAAGCTGATTTCGGTTAGTACGCCTAGGGTGCCGCGGCTGCCCGTCATCAGCTTTGCCAGATCATAGCCGGTGACATTTTTCATCACCCGTCCACCATTTTTCAGGATCTGCCCCTGCCCATCTACAAACTGCACACCGATCACACTGTCCCGACATGAACCCGCCTGAATTCGGCGTGGTCCAGAAGCGTTGGTAGCAACGACGCCGCCGATGGTGGATTGGCCGCTGGCCCCGTAAAGACCCCGCATATCGCTTGGCTCAAACGGCAGGCGTTGATTTTCAGAGGCCAGCACGGCTTCGATTTCGGCCAGTGGCGTACCGGCCTTGGCCACGAGCGTTAACGCGCCCGGTTCGTAAAGTGTAATACCGCTAAGACCGGACGTATGAAGTGCGTCACCATCCACCGGATGGCCGATTTGACGGGTGTCACCGCCAACAATCCGCAATGGCCCCTTTGCCGAAGCTATAATATCGGCCAGCTCTAATTCGGTTGTCGGGTTCATCATGCTCTGCGACTTTCAGTCAAAGTTAACGGGAAAACCTTCGCGGGGTTAAGCAACCATTTCGCATCGAATACGTCTTTGATACCTAGTTGGATTTCGATATCCGCATCTGTGTATTGCGTGCTCATTAAGTCTCGCTTTTCAATACCCACGCCGTGTTCTCCGGTCAGGCAACCGCCTACCTCGACACACAGCTTCAAGATTTCGGCGCCCATTTTTTCGCAAAGCTCAAGGTCGCCCGGCTTGTTGGCATTATACAAAATCAGCGGATGCATATTGCCGTCGCCAGCATGGAAAACATTACCTACCGCAAGTCCATATTCTTCGGACAGCTCGGTAATTCGGCCCAGAACAAACGGCAGTTGGCTGACAGGAATAGTTCCATCCAAGCACATATAATCGTTGATTTGCCCCATCGCTCCAAACGCGGCTTTGCGGCCTTTCCAGATGGCGGCGGATTCTTCAGCACTTTGACTTTCGCGAAGTTCCACAGGATTGTGACGCTTGGCAATCTCGGTGATCAACGCCAATTGTTCGGCGATTTCAGTTTCCGAACCTTCGACTTCGACGATCAACAACGCTTCCACATCCGGATACCCTGCATGTACGAACGCTTCAGCCGCGCGGATGACCGGACGATCCATGAATTCGATTGCAACCGGTAGAACGCCCGCCTTAATAATGTCCGAGACACACGCCCCCGCGACTTCGTTGCTGTCATAGCCGATCAGAACTGGCCGCGCCCCTTCGGGTTTGTGCAGGATGCGTAACGTGGCTTCAGTCACGACACCTAGTTGGCCTTCGGACCCGCAGATCAGCCCCAACAGATCGTAACCTGCTGCATCCAGATGCGAGCCGCCGATATCCAGCACCTCGCCTTCCATCGTGACCATTTTCACACCTAACAGGTTGTTGGTGGTTACGCCGTATTTCAAACAATGCGCACCGCCAGAATTCATAGCGATGTTCCCCGCAATCGCACAGGCTAACTGGCTGGAGGGGTCAGGGGCATAGAAGAAATCAAGCGCCTCGACAGCGCCGGTTACAGACAGGTTTGTGCGCCCGGATTGCACGCGAATATAACGGTCTTCATAGTTGGTTTCCAACACCTTGCTAAGTTTCGAGACCCCCAAAACGACCGAATCCGCCGTCGGCAAAGCGCCACCTGCAAGCGAGGTACCAGAACCACGCGGCACCACTGGCACCCCCTCAACGTGGCAAACCTTCAGAACCGCGGCTACTTCTTCGGTAGTCGAGGGCAGAACGACGATGAGAGGCGGGCAGCGATAAGCTGACAATGCGTCACATTCATAGGCTTTCACCTCATGCTCGTCGTAGATCACGGCATCATCGGGCAATATCGCCTGAAGTAGCGCCACGATCTGTGGTTTACGGGCAATAATCTCGGAATTTGGCTGTGGAAGATCCATCGGAGGCCTCAACTGGTGCAATTTGGTAAGACTATATTACCAATTTCACCATTTGCATAGCCCTGCTATCAGGTTAAACAAACGCATGCAGAACAATATATTGAACACACTCGCCTATTTCACAACTCTGGATTTCGCCGCTTTGGGCGCTATCCTCTTCGCATGGGGAATCATGGGATGGTTTATTGAGAGGCATCGCCCAAACTCTCCTTCTACCCACGCATTGATCGCCGAGTATCGCTTCCGCTGGATGGAGGTGATGTTAACCCGCGACGTTCGCATGGTGGACGCCAATATATTAACGTCATTGCGCCAAGGCGCCAGCTTTTTCACATCCGCCTCGATGATTGCGATCGGCGGCGGTATCGCGATGCTAGGAAAGGCGGACCGTCTGCAAGGGGTTGCAGCAGACCTTAGTGGCGACGTCGCCCCGATTGTAGTCTGGGAGGCGAAAATATTGCTAGTGGTCCTGATTCTCGCCAGCGCTTTTCTGAAATTCGTCTGGTCGCATCGGCTGTTTGGTTATTGCGCGGTGGTTATGGCCGCAGTGCCCGAGGGCGACGCGAACGACCCCGAGGCAATAAGGATGGCGCGCAAGGCAGCAAAGTTGAACATCTATGCCTCCCGAAGTTTTAACCGTGGCATCCGCACAATGTATTTCGCCTTGGCGGGTATGGCGTGGTTGTTGGGGCCAGTGGCGTTACTGCTTGCAACAGCAGCTACTGTTTTAATGCTGTACCGCCGCGAGTTTCACTCGCAGTCCCGTGTTGCTTTACTGGAAGATTAACGACCTTCATACCGCCACGCGAATAGCGATAACATTGCTACAAACAGTAAAACCAACCACCCCGGCGCCAGTGGTGCAAGGCGAATATCTTCAACGGTGTAGGCATCACGGTGTGGCAGTCCAAGCCAGTTTCGACCCTTTGCCACGCGACCTAGGCGGGTTCGCCGTATATCCGGTGTAGCTTCTTCAAGTTGAAAAATGCCGCCGCCAGTGTCTGCTACCATCGCCAATAATTCGGTGCTAACCCCCACGGCTTGTTCAAATTCGCGCGGCGAGGCGGGGCCGACGGCCACAACGGTTTCGATGGTGCCGTCGGAAATTCGATAGATACCATTTTCTTCGACGTTGAATTCTGAATGCCATCTGCCAGCTGAAATAGGTGACAAATCGGCTGTTCCACGTTGGCCGGAGGGGCCGATGAAGGTCAGGCTCGATACGGCATCCCCCAGTGACCGGCGCTCGACCTTGATGTGTTTGCCATTGGCGGCTGCGGATAAGACTTCCTCTTCCAGTTCGGGTTCTTTCATCAACCAATGCGCCAGTCGGCGCAATAATTCCAGTTGTGGACCGCCACCCTCGAACCCCCGCGACCAAAGCCATGCATGGTCCGATGCCAAAATTGCGATACGGCCTCTTTCGACCCGATCCAAAACCAACAGAGGTTTACCGAGCGCACCGTCCATAGCCACATGTCCCGATCTGGGCTTCAGATCAATCTGCCGCAACCATCGCCCCCAATCACCGGACACGCTTTCAAGGCCAGCGGTCACCGGATGTTGACGGCCAACATCTGTTAGACGGGGCAAATATCCTTCCTCGATCACGCGGCCTGTCGGCAGCGCTGGTAAAACGGCGCGCATAGGAGATCGCGCGAGGCTTTCCACTTCAGCAAAGGCGGGACCGGTAACCAGCAATATCGCACCTCCGTCGCGAACGTACCGTGCTACGTTTTCGAGATAGAGGTCAGGTAAAATCCCGCGACGACGATAACGATCAAAGATGATCAGGTCGAAATCGTCGATCTTCTCCATAAACAACTCGCGCGTCGGAAATGCGATCAGGGACAGCTCAGTAACTGGCACCCCGTCTTGTTTTTGCGGTGGCCGTAGGATTGTGAAATGCACCAGATCGACAGAGGCATCCGCACGCAATAGATTCCGCCACGTGCGTTCGCCCGCGTAGGGTTCGCCGGAAACCAGCAACACACGCAGGCGATCGCGCACGCCGTTAATGGGCAAGATGGCGCGATTATTGCGGTCCGTTATTTCGCCACTGGCAGCAGGCGTCCGAAGATCCAAAAGATTGATACCAGCGTGTTGTAACGGTAACGACAAGGTCACACTTTCGCCGACCGGTATTTGGTATTGCTGCTCTGCACCGCCATCGATCGAGGCAAAAATGGTGGCAGGTCCAAGCCGGCGGGGAACCGCACCAGTATCTTCAATTCGCAACTTTATCTCGAGGGATTCGCCGACAATCCCGAAAGCAGGAGCATTCTCCATCACGATCCGTCTATCCCAATCCTGTGCACGTCCAGTTTGCAATAAATGCACCGGAGCCGGAAAATCGGTTGGCGTTTGCAGGTCGTGGATACGCCCGTCACCAAGGATTATCGCACCCGCTATCCGGTTATGCGCGACTTGTGCTGTGGCGTCAGCGAGCGCCGCCATTAACATGGTGCCTTGCGCTGGTGCGTCCTCTGGTGTGTCGCGAACCGTGACCGTAATAACCTCCAATGGCGCATCTGCGTGTCGTTCCAGTTGCGCCATAATTGCAGGAACTGCGGCTTGCATTTGCGCAGCACGGGCGGGCAAGGTTTGACTGGCAGTCTCGTCTATAACCACAAAAACGATGTCGGACAGAGGATTGCGATCCTCTTGTTTATAAGACGGGTTCAACAAAGCGCCCAGCAACGCTGCCGCCAGCAAGCTGCGCATGAACCAACCACGCAAGCCAAACCATGCCGCGATCGCCAACACCACAAAATTCAGTGCCGTCAGCGCCACCAGTATTTCCCACCCAATCAGCGGGGCATATGAAATGGAACTGACCACTATTCTCCAATCCTTTCCAGTAGGGCCGGAACGTGGACTTGGTCGGCCTTATAATTTCCCGTCATCACATACATCACTAAATTGACCCCGAAGCGCCGCGCCAGTTCGCGTTGACGCTCGCCCGTCAGACCGCGGCCCACAGGAAACATTGGCTGACCGCTTTCGAAGACCGCCCAAGCCGACGCCCAGTCGTTTGCGCCAATCACAATAGGTGTCACACCATCATTCTGGTCCGCGCCACCACTTGAAACCTCGACCCAGACATCTGGTCCAGACCAGCGACCGGGGAAATCTTCCAGTAAATAAAACGCCCGCGTCAGCACATGTCCCGACGGGACGGGATTAAGCGGTGGAATATCGAGACTTTCGGTTACCCGTTGCAGCATTTTGCCATTCGGTGTTAGCACTCCGAAACCGCTGCCAAGCTGGGCGTCACGAGTATCAAAGACGATCATCCCACCTGTTGCAAGATACCTGTTCAGGCGTTGCACGGCCCCTTGCGTAAGCGCAGGTTGATCAGTGGTCATCGGCCAGTACAACATTGGAAGCAGGCTAAGATCATCCGTTTCAATGTTCACACCAATGGGGGCGATTGGTTCGATCGAAGTGCGGTCAAACAGCACAATACTAAGACCCAGCAATCCCGCGGAGCTAACGGTATCGACATTTGGATCGCCGGTAATCACATAGGCCAGAACCGTATCGTTCGCCGCCATAATTGCGCTGGCCTCGTCAGCTTTAACCTCAGATATCGGAATTAGACCGGCCATCAGAAGGATCCCCACCGCTCGCGCCACTCCATGATTAAACAGACGACCAGTCGCCCAAAGCGTTCCCATAATATCCAGCATGAACAGCGTTAACGCCAGTATCAGGAACCACGCCTTAAGGGATTGCTCATTCGATTGACCAAGTTTTTCGATGCTAGTTCCGATGGGCAACTCTAGCGCCACGAGAGCATCACCAGCTTGCATTACATTCACCGCCACGTTCAGATCACCCGACGTGTAAAGCCCCGGTCGCGCGTCTGGGCCAACAGGCGCCGCCAAGCGTTCACCGCTTACGGGCGCGGCTAGATCTGCATCGATCAAACGTCCGAACCCGTCCAGAATTTTATCGGGCTGCCACATCCGCCCCTCCAACACAGCATCAACATCACCGGTGCTGGCGCTAATAGACAGGCGCTCCAACATTTGCACGAACAAGCCAGATAGCGGCAGTGTCGACCACTCCGCATTGGCGGTAACGTGGAACAATACCACCCGCCCATCGCCCTGTAGCCGCTGGGTGACCAACGGTGTCCCGTCGTCCAACGCAGCCAACGTGCGCTGTGCAAGGTCAGGTGCAGGCTGGGCCACTACCTGGGCGAATACTTCGATATCTGCTGGTACAGATAGGCCAAAAAACGGGCTGGCTTCCGGGAACGGGCTCAGGTTTTTCGGTGTGTTCCATGCCATCGCGCCGCCAAGCGTACGCCCGCCTGCCCGCAATCGCACGGGCAGCAACGGGTCGTCTTCGACTTGTCCGGCGCCCTCTGCAGCCAAACGAGGCCCGGCGAAACGCACCAGAAGGCCACCGTTTTCGACCCACTTCAACAGCGTGTTGGAAGACGATACCGACAATTGTCCGACATCAGGCAGCACTATGACATCGGGCGCGCCAAGCAGGACATCTGACAGACTTCCCTCAAGTAAGGATACCGATGGCGCCAAAGCTTTGCGAAGATAGTGCATGGGCGCGACCAACTGTGGGCCTTCCTGATTGGGTGCACCGACGAGCGCGACTTTGCGACGTCGCGAACCGTCATCCGCGAGGGAAACGGCCCCTGCCGAAGTCTGACCGTACAGCGTTACACGCGTTATGCGGTTGGTTAGCTCTACCGGCATATCAAAGGTCACCGAAACGGCAGCTTCATTAGCAGGCAGCGTTCCGGTAACTGAAGCAAACGAAACTTCGGTACCATTCGGCGCTTTCCCGTGGGCAGTAAGCGTGAAATTTTCAGCTGTTGATGGCGTGCCGATTACGGTAACATTTAGCTGCCCCGCCTCAAGTTCCAGCGGCAATAATGCCAACGGCCGCGAGGTTGTTCCGATAATTCGAAGCTGCCCGATTGAAGCAATCCTATTGGTCAGACCGGCATCATCATGCTGTAAACCATCCGTTAACCAATACGTCTCGAAGTTTTGTTTATCCGCCAGCCAAGTGACCCCCGCCTGCCTGTCTGGCGCCCACGGCTGCGGCTCTAGCGCGCGTAAAACCGAAAGCCAGTTTCGGGCGTCATCATATGGCATTCCCTGCGGCAAGGGATGCGATAGCGAGGCGAATACTGTTGGTCTTCCGGCACGGGCGGCTTGCGCCAATAGCCGTTCGGCCTCCGCCACTCGATCTGACCAATCGGGCGCACTTGCCCAACCTCCGTCCATCAATATCAGCAACGGACCGTCTCCATCGGCCCGTGTCTCGGGATTTAGCACGGGTTCGGCAAAAGCAAAAATCGCGGCGGCGACGGCGAGCATTCTTAGAAGTAGCAACCAGACAGGCGTTTTATTGGGCATCTTTTCGATGTCCTTCAATCCCAACAGCAACCTTACCCCCGGAAATCGCAAGTGCTTAGGTGATGGCGGCGTGGCGCGCAGCAACCACCACAAGACCGGCAACGTCAACAAGCCGAGCAGTATCCACGGCGACAAGAAAACGAGCGCAGTCATCGCGATGTCCCGATTGCCATATACAACCACAACAAGGCTGCGCGTGGGCTTTCAGAAGTGTGGTGTTTCAGATATTGCCAACCAACTTGTCGCGCAAAATCTTCTAATGCCGCACATCGTTCTGCCAGTTGTTCACGATATTCCTCGCGCAAGCTTTTGGCGCGGTGGGTTTCAAACGACAACGCGCCCCCCATGCTTTCAAATACTACCCGCCCGTCAAAGGGAAAAGTTTCTTCGGTGTCATCCAGAATTTGAACCAAACACCCTGATCCGGCGCGTTCAGCAATACCCTTCATGGGTGTGAATATTTGATCGCCAGCGCCTAGGAAATCCGACAAAAATACACTCCGTGCGGCTTTGATATCACCGAATTCCGGAACAACACCGTATTCCGGACGCTTTTCACCGATGCTCGAAATGGCTTGTGCAACACGTTGCAATTGATGCTCACCCGATCGAGGTGTTGCGGCGATTGTTGCTGGAAACGCAATCCGCTCGCCCGTCTTGGACAGCAGAATGGACAGGGCCATGGCCAACAAATTCGCACGTTCGCCCTTGCTCGGGACACCTCGTTTGCCGCTGTAGTCCATCGATTTCGCAGAATCCGACCAAATCGCGACGGTGTGTGCGGCTTCCCATTCGCGTTCGCGAACATAGGCCGTGTCGGACCTGCCAGATCGCCGCCAATCGACCGTCGCAAGATCATCCCCGGGCAATGCTTGCCTATATTGCCAAAAATCCTCGCCCACACCGGCCCGCCTGCGCCCGTGATCCCCCATCGCCACGTTGGCCGCGAGGCGCGACGCCTCGACCATAAGGGCGGGTAATGTAGTGGCGAGACCTTCACTTGCCGCGCGAAGATCAGCAGAGGGACGGGATTGATTCAAGCAGAATTCCCCTTGCCCAGAACCTGATCGACCAGTGTCGAGATAAGTTTATCGACAGTTAACCCGTCGGCCCGCGCCGCGAATCCCAGCGCCATGCGATGCTTCAGAATCGGTTTGGCTAGTGCAGCAATATCGTTGGTATTCGGGGCGAAGCGCCCGTCCATCAAAGCGCGCGCACGAACAGCCAGCGACAACGATTGTGCAGCACGCGGCCCGGGACCCCAGCTTACCGAAGCGTTAACAAGGTCTGACGCCTCCTCCCCTGGTCGCGCGGCGCGGACAAGGTCCAGGATTAACTCTATTATATTCTCACCAATCGGCATGCGTCGAACGCCGGTTTGGGCCGCGATTAAACCTTCAGCGTCAAAGACTGCGGAAACTTGTGCATCCTCAATTCCAGTGGTGGCCAAAACGATGTCGCGTTCGGCTTCCCGATCAGGGTAGTCCACGTCAATTTGCAACAAGAAACGGTCAAGTTGTGCTTCGGGCAACGGATATGTGCCCTCCTGCTCAATCGGGTTTTGCGTGGCGAGAACGTGGAACGGCGCCGGTAAATCCCGCCTTTGCCCGGCGACCGAAACATGATGTTCTTGCATTGCCTGTAACAGCGCGGATTGCGTACGAGGGCTGGCGCGATTAATCTCGTCCGCCATCAGAAGTTGGCAAAATATCGGGCCTTCGATAAATCGAAAAGCGCGGGTGCCGTCGGCAGCTGTTTCCAGAACCTCCGCCCCCAGAATATCGGCTGGCATCAAGTCCGGCGTGAACTGCACACGATTGGACGCGAGTCCAAGGACAACGCCCATCACCTCCACCAGACGGGTTTTTGCCAAACCGGGTGCGCCGACCAGCAGGCCGTGCCCACCGCACAAAATTGCGATCAAAGTTTCGTCAACGACTTGGGTTTGTCCGATAATACGACGCGAGATCATCTCTTGCACTTGTGTCAGCTTTGCCGAGATTTCCTCGAAAGCTTCAATGTCCGGGTTCGACATACCCACCCCTTTATCAAATGATTTTTGCCGCTGGCTGGATTGCAACGGCCCATATGCATGGCTATCCTAGTACAGCAAACCATAATAAGGCAGAGGGTAATGTCCGATTCTCATCAGAAATCTGTGACCGCGAACGCTGACACAATCGCATCCGCCGCGTCCAAGGCAGCCAAAGGCAAAGGGCCTGCTCCCGTTCATCTGTGGAACCCGCCATTTTGCGGGGATCTGGACATGCGGATCGCGCGCGATGGAACGTGGTATTACCTTGGCACCCCGATTGGACGCAAACGAATGGTTAAGCTGTTCTCGACTATTATCCGCAAAGACGGGGACGAGTATTTTCTGGTGACACCGGTCGAAAAAGTCGGCATAAAAGTTGATGACGCGCCTTTTGTGGCCGTGGATTTCGACGTGGCAGACAAGGTGATTACGTTTACCACCAATGTCGGCGAAACAGTGCAAGTCGGGCCGGACAACCCGATCCGGGTTGTTCTAAACCCTGATCACGGCGAACCGTCACCCTACGTTCTGGTGCGCACTAATCTTGAAGCCTTAATAGATCGTAAAAGTTTTTACCGCCTTGTCGATCAGGGCGAAACAAGCACAGTTGATGGTGTTGAGTGGTTCGGTGTTTGGTCGTCGGGCGTGTTTTTCCCGTTTATCTTGTTGTCCGAACTTTAGGATTCAGCGCAAATACTCGCGGAATTCCTCTAGCACCTGCTCATAAACCGAGCGTTTGAACGGCACGATGTTGTCCAGCAGCTCATCGGGTGACATCCAACGCCACTCGGAAAATTCGGGTTCATCAGTTGTGATGTTGATCTGGCCATCAAGTCCGGTAAATCGCATCAAAAACCAGCGCTGTTTTTGCCCGCGGTATCCACCCTTCCAAAGCTTCTTCGCAAGTTCTACGGGAAAATCGTAGGTTATCCAGTCAGAGGATTGTGCCAAAATCTGAACCATTTCAGGCGCAATTCCAGTTTCTTCCCTCAGCTCCCGATAGGCCGCAACTTCAGCATCTTCACCCTCGTCAATACCGCCTTGGGGCATCTGCCAAGCCGCGCCGGGACTATCAAGGCGCTGCCCCGTAAAGACCTTCCCTTGCGCATTTAGCACCATCAACCCGACGTTCGGACGATATGGAAGCGCTTCGAGTTCTTCTTCAGTCATCCGATTATTTGGCCAACACGTTCAGTCCGCGCAGAATATCGAGACCATAAGACAATTGGAAATCCTCGTCCCGGAGGGCGGCGATTTCTTCTTGTTCAGCACGCTCGGCTTCCAGCAACTCGATTTCTTCATCAGTTAAAGAGTCGTTGTTCAACGATCCACGCAGATCAGCCTCGGAGCGGCTACGGCGGCGTTCTTGCTCTTCCGTACTCTCGTCGTCTTCGACTCTCGGGCGTTGTTCAACCAGAATGTCTGGCGTGATACCCAAAGCCTGGATGGAACGGCCCGATGGTGTGTAATACCGTGCCGTCGTCAAGCGCATAGCGCCGCTGCCGGCGATCGGCATGATCGTTTGAACGGACCCTTTGCCGAAACTTTTCGTCCCGATCACAATCGCACGGCGGTGGTCTTGCAATGCACCAGCCACAATTTCAGACGCAGAAGCAGACCCCCCGTTGATTAGGATGACAATTGGTTTTCCATCAGCCAAATCGCCCAACTGGGCGTTGAAACGATCACTGTCTCGCTCGTTTCGGCCACGAGTCGAGACGATTTCACCAGCGTCAAGGAAGGCATCGGAAACCGCGATAGCCTGACTAAGAAGTCCACCTGGGTTGTTCCGAAGGTCTAGAACGAAACCGTCGATGTTATCGACACCACCGTTGGCCTCAATCTCCTCGGCAACACCTTCAACAAGGTTTGAGTAGGTTTTTTCGGTAAACGACGTTATCCGAACCACGATTGCACGGCCTTCGGTTCGAACTTTCACGGCAGTCAACTTGATGATGTCGCGCACGATGGTCACATCGAACGGCTCATCCGTACCTACGCGAAAAATCGTCAGAACAATCTCTTCTCCGACTGCGCCGCGCATCAGCTCGACTGCATCATCTAGCGTCAGGCCGAGAACACTTTCACCGTCGATATGGGTAACAAAATCGCCAGCTTCGATACCAGCACGATATGCAGGAGTATCATCAATAGGCGAGACGACTTTCACGAAGCCATCCTCTTGTGTCACTTCAATGCCAAGGCCACCGAACTCGCCGCGGGTTTCGACCTGCATTTCGTCGTAATCTTTTGGCGGCAAGTAGCTGGAGTGTGGATCAAGCGAGGTTAGCATCCCGTTAATCGCAGCCTCGATCAAGGCTACATCATCGACTTCCTCGACGTATGTTGAACGAATACGTTCGAAGATGTCGCCAAACAGGTCAAGTTGTTCATAGGTTGTTTGAAGACGGGTACTCTCTTGTGCATTTATCGGGGCAGAAACTTGCACGGCGATAACCAGACCAGCTACGGCACCGGCCAATGTTCCTAAGAGAATCTTTTTCATTCAAATACATCCTATGTTTTCGCCCGAAACGGGAATCTGGCACGAGGCTAGAGTCTATATAGAGCCTTTCCTGCGTTTCTACACCAGCCTTTAAGTGGAAACCGATCACATTTTCTTCAAGTGAATGGGCGGTCGCCCGCCTAAACGATCAGGGATTGTCCTGTCATTTCTTTCGGGATCGGCAATTCCATCAATTGCAGAAGGCTTGGCGCCAGATCACCCAACCGCCCACCGCTGCGTATTTTGGCGCCCTCTGGACCGCCGATCAGCACAACCGGAACCGGATTTAGGGTGTGCGCGGTGTGTGGCTCGCCAGTTTCGGGGTCGACCATCGTTTCGCAATTGCCGTGGTCAGCCGTCAAAATCATCGCACCGTTGACGTTTTTTAACGCGGCTAACGCTTTTCCCACACCCTCGTCCACGGCTTCGCAAGCTTGCATGGCTGCCTGAAGATCGCCTGTGTGGCCAACCATATCGGGATTGGCGAAATTCACGATTATCAGGTCGTAAACCTGCCCGCTTATAGCATCGACCAAATGGTCTGTAACTTCAGCCGCCGACATCTCGGGCTGCATGTCGTAGGTTTTTACTCTGGGGCTTGGGGCGACGTAGCGGTCTTCGCCAGTCTCGGGGTTTTCCTCGCCGCCGTTCATGAAGAACGTCACATGTGGGTATTTCTCGGTTTCCGCCAACCGGTATTGAGTTTTCCCGTGGCTCGAAACCCAGTGGCCAAGTGTGTTAACGATTTCTTCAGACGGGAACATCACATCCATATAGGCGTTGTGCTTGTTCGAATACTCGACCATCCCGCAAATTGCAGAAAATTTCGGGCGGGCCGAAACGTCGAAGACGTCAAACTTCGGATCCGCAAGTGCAGACAGAATTTCGCGGGCTCGATCGGCGCGGAAATTGACGAACAGTAACCCGTCGTCGTTCTGCATACCCGTGTAACCGTCTATGGCCGTTGGCGAGGCAAACTCGTCCGTCTCTCCAACTTCATAAGCCGCAATAATCGCATCGTTTGCCGTATCCGCAACCGTGCCTTTGCCCGTCGTCATAACGTCAAATGCGGCTTGCACCCGGTCCCACCGATTATCGCGATCCATGGCAAAGAACCGTCCGCAAACTGTTCCGATTTTTGCGCCTGGCGGCAGATCATTTACTAGTTTGGCGATCTGTTTATCGGCACTTTTCGGCGCTACATCACGCCCATCCAGATATGCATGTAGAACTACTGGAACGCCCGCGCCCGTCAACACTTTCGCGATTTCGACGATATGATCCTGATGCGCATGCACGCCACCGGGCGAGGCAAGCCCTGCAACATGTGCGGTCCCACCAGTATTTTTCAAGTTTTCGGCAAATCGCAGCAAGGCCGCGTTATTCTGAAACGACCCATCCGTTATTGCATTGTTAATTTTTGGAAGGTCCATCCAGACAACACGGCCCGCCCCGATGTTAGTATGCCCGACCTCGGAGTTCCCCATCTGCCCTTCGGGCAAGCCGACATCTGGCCCGTGCGCCGTTAAGGTAGTGTTTGGAAACGCGGCCATGATCCGGTCGAAGTTCGGCGTGTTCGCCAGCGCAACCGCGTTGTTCTCGCGCTCCTCGCGCAAGCCCCAGCCATCAAGAATGCATAGGACTACGGGTTTTGGTGCGGGCATCGGGAACCTCCGGTTTTGATTAACCTTTATTTAAGATCGTGCGCGCCCAAGCGCAAGCAATCAGGCGCGGTGGTAGGGGCCGCCAGACAGAATAGTGGCCGCGCGGTAGAGTTGTTCGCACAGCATTACCCGTGCCAGCATGTGCGGCCAAACCATTTTACCAAATGAAAGGGAGAAATCCGCCTCGGCGCGCAGGTCAGGCGCAATGCCATCTGCCCCACCGATCACAATAGCCATATCGCGCTGACTGTCGTCGCGCCATCCTGCAAGCTTGTTGGCAAAATCGGGCGACGTCATCACCTTGCCGCGCTCGTCCATAGTCACCAGCAACGCCCCGTCGGGGATCGCCTTGCGCAAAAGCACCGCTTCTGCCGTCGAGCCTCCGCCCTTCTTGTCTTCAACCTCGATCACCGAGGCCGGGCCAAGGCCAAGTGCCCTGCCCGTGCGGTCAAACCGCGTGAGGTAATCGTCGATGAGGTCGCGTTCCGGACCAGCCCTAAGGCGGCCGACAACGCATAGTGTGACACGCATATCAGTCCTCTTCGGGCTGATCACCACCGGCCGTTTGCCACATTTTTTCCAACTGGTAGAAATCACGTACTTCAGGGCGGAAAATGTGCACGACTGCGTCACCGCAGTCCAGCAGCACCCAGTCGCCAGACTGTTTGCCTTCGGTACGACAAATGATGCCGGTCTCTTCTTTGATCAGCTTGTACAACTGTTCAGACAATGCCGAAACCTGCCGCGAGGAACGACCCGAAGCTATAACCATATTATCGGCCATCTCGGATTTTCCGTGCAACGGAATCGTCACAATATCTTCTGCTTTGCTTTCTTCAAGCAATTTGAGAATCCGGGCGAGCATCGCATCGCTCTCGGATTTGTCGCCGCTTTTACCAAGTGTGGTATTCGCGGAATCTGCGGTCATCTGAGCCGCGTCAACATTATCGGACAGGACAATGTCCTCCTAATTCTTATGCGCCACCGTGGCGCGCCATATGTAAGTTGTATCACAGCGCATTTGTTGCCTCAAGGCAGCGGAGTCAAGGGCACAACGCACCAATCCGCTCCACTAACAAGTTATAGAAGCCTTCAGCGTCCAAATCGCGCACAAAGAAGGCGTTTTTCGGCCGATCGGTTACGCCCCACCAATCGGCGACGGTCATGCCCATGGTTAGTTCAGACGCAGTTTCGATCTCCACGTTGATATGGCGGCCAGTGTAGAGCTCGGGTTTCAACAGCCATGCGATAACATTAGGGTCATGCAATGGACCACCGTCAGTACCATATTTTTCCTCGTCAAAGCGTTCGAAGAAATCGAGAAGTTCTGCTGTGACTATTCCGACATTGGTACCCATCGATCTGAATTCTTCCACGCGTTTACGAGTTGTTAACGCTTTGTGAGTGACATCAAGGGGGAACATGGTGATCGGAACACCAGCATTAAAAACTGTTTTAGCGGCATGAGGATCAACATAAATGTTGAATTCTGCGGCCGGCGTTACATTTCCACCCTCAAAACACCCACCGCCCATCAAGACGATTTCAGCAATTCGTGGGATGATTTTGGGTTCGCGGATCATGGCCAATGCAATGTTAGTTAGCGGGCCGAGGACGCAGAGTGTTACCGTGTTTTCAGGTTCGCTCATGAACGTTTCAACAATAAAATCCACCGCGTACTGCGCTTGCAACGGCATCGTCGGATCCGACAATTCCGGTCCGTTAAGGCCCGTTTTACCATGCACATTTTCTGCCGTTACAAGTTCGCGCACAAGCGGGCGAATTGCGCCGGAATATACCGGAATGTCAGGGCGACCCGCCAATTCGCAGATTATACGGCAGTTCTTTTGGGTCAGCGCCAAAGGCACATTTCCGGCCACCGCTGTGATCCCCAACACTTCAAGTTCCGGAGAACCAAGGGCTAGAAGGATTGCGACGGCGTCGTCTTGGCCGGGATCAGTGTCGATGATTATTTTTCGGGGGTTATTCACGGATTTACCTTATTGTTACGAGTTCGCTCTGCGAGTGCTTCCAATTCGGATTGCGGCTGAGCGAAACTGCTTCTGGCGCCCTGATCCTTTGACCAGGAGGCGTAGCCGATTATTGCGACCAAAGCGAGGGCAACAATAAATGCTAACAATTTAACCATGGTTGAATACCTATTTTATGTTCAACCATGATTGCATCTAATTTATTCGCGCACCAGCTTTTCGTAGCTTTCAGCGATATCGCGTGCGATGTCGCCAACAGTGAACTTATGCTCACCGATTTGCCCCACAGGCGTCACTTCGGCGGCTGTACCAGTTAGCCAGCACTGCTCAAAATCGGCCAGTTCTTCGGGCATAATGTGACGCTCGATCACTTCGATGCCTTTGTCTTTTAACATACCGATAACAGTCTGACGGGTGATGCCGTTCAAGAATGCGTCAGGAATTGGCGTGTGTACGGCGTCGTCTTTCACGAAGAAGATGTTGGCACCGGTCGCCTCGGCAACGTAGCCACGGTAGTCATACATCAACGCGTCTGAACAGCCCTTTGCTTCTGCCGCGTGCTTGGACATGGTGCAAATCATATAAAGGCCGGCTGCTTTGGCGAAACACGGTATCGTTGCCGGATCAGGGCGCTTCCATTTGGAGATATCCAGCTTCGCGCCTTCAAACTTGGCGTCGCCGTAATATGCGCCCCAAGCCCATATCGCTACAGCCATATGAACAGGGTTAGCGGCAGAAGCGACGCCCATATCTTGACCCGAACCACGCCACGCAACAACACGTACATAGGCATCCTTCAGACCGCTGGCCTCAAGCGCAACAGCTTTGGCATCTTCGATTTCATCTACAGTGTAGGGAATCGGAATATCCATATACTCACCAGATTTCAGCAGGCGTTCGGAATGCTCGCGGCTTTTGAAAACCTTGCCGTTGTAACAACGTTCCCCTTCAAAAACGGAGGACCCGTAATGCAGTGCGTGTGTCAGGACGTGCACCTTTGCGTCACGCCAAGGTATCAGTACACCGTCCATCCAGATGGTTCCGTCGCGATCGTCGTAAGGGGCTCCAGCCATTGTATTATCCTCTAGGTTTTCCGAAAATTGCGCACAACACACAATATTCGACAGTTTATTTCGCTAATTCCTGATTTTGCTAACAAATGATTCTTGGAAAGTCAACAAGACTGACATAAACTGTGAACAGATAAATCAGGTTGAGGAAAAAGCCATGCACAGAGACCGGTTAGCGCGACAGCCCAGTCGATCCGAGCAGTTGTTGTTCCTGACTGACGACCAGTTGCGTCAAGGAATCGAGCTGATGTTCTTCGCCTATCGCGGCTTCACCGCTGACCCCGACCTAATTTTGGAAAATTACGCTTACGGGCGCGCACACCATCGCGCGATCCATTTCATAAACCGCAAGCAAGGACTGACGGTTAACGAATTGTTAGACATTCTTGGCGTCACCAAACAATCTCTTAACCGCGTGTTAAGGCAATTGGTTGAAGATGGCTTGGTGGACAGCCGTATTGGCAAACAGGATCGGCGTCAGCGGAATTTGCACCTGACCGAGACAGGCGAGGCGCTTGAACGGGAATTATCAGACGCGCAGCGCAAACGGATGCGCAAAGCGTATTCAAACGCAGGACCGGCGGCCGTGCACGGATTTCGCACAGTTTTGGAACAAATGATCGACCCGAGCCTGCGGGAAAAAGTTCTAAATCAGGCGGACGATTTGTGATGGGCGCTTTTGAAGAACATAGCGAGGCCCATCTGCTGGTTGTCGACGACGACCAGCGCATTCGCCTATTGCTGCAAAAGTTTCTGGCCCGCAATGGATTTCTGGTAACCGGTGCAAGGGATTCGGCGCACGCACGGCGTCTTCTGACCGGGCTGGAGTTCGATATGTTGATTATCGACATCATGATGCCGGGCGAGGATGGCTTTTCACTAACTCAAGATTTACGTCGTTCTTTGACCACGCCCATTCTTTTGTTGACCGCGCGAGGCGATGCAGATGACCGGATCAAGGGACTTGAAATGGGGGCAGATGACTATCTACCCAAGCCGTTTGAACCCAAGGAATTACTGTTGCGCGTGAACGCTATCCTGCGACGCGTACCAAAAACGGATATTGCTGTAGAGCCACCCAAAACCCTGCAAATGGCCGATGTCCGTTACGACGTGACCCGCAGCGAGCTTTGGCGCGGCGATGAACGTATTCGCCTTACAGCAACCGAAAACGCCTTAATGAAGATTTTTGCCGCAAACGCACACGACTCTGTCTCACGCGCGCAATTGGTCAACGATCTTGGCAAGGGTGATGGTTCCGCGCAAGAACGTGCGATTGATGTCCAAATTACTCGGTTGCGGCGTAAGCTGGAAGCCGACCCGAAACAACCTCGATATTTACAGACAGTACGCGGAGCGGGCTATATGCTCGCACCCGATTAACGCTAAGGAAATACTAATGGATACCAGAGACAGCAACGGTGCAATTCTTGAGGATGGCGATACGGTGATGGTCATCAAAGACTTGAAAGTTAAGGGCATGTCGAAAACGCTGAAGCGCGGATCGCAAATCAAAAATGTGCGGCTGACAGGTAATCCCGACCAAGTGGAGTGCCGGATTGGAAAAGCGACGCTAGTTCTTAAGGCTTCGTTTATGAAGAAGGTTTGAGGTATCGCCCTGCCGTGATGCAGGGCAATAGTCTACAAAACGTAACGGCTTATATCAGTTGATCGCGACAATTCACCGAGGTGTTTTTCGACGAAGTCAGCGTCAACTGTAACCTTGTCCCCTGCCCGATCAGGCGCCGTGAAGCTTAGTTCTTCGAATACACGTTCCAGAACAGTGTAAAGGCGCCGCGCACCGATGTTTTCCACCGTGTGGTTCACTTCGGCTGCGATTTTCGCAAGTGCGGCGATCCCTTCCGGCGTGAAATCGACTGCAACTTCCTCGGTCGCCATCAAGGCCGTATATTGCAAGGTCAACGCGTTGTCGGTTTCCGTCAGAATACGCACAAAATCTTCTTCGGTGAGCGCGCGAAGCTCCACGCGAATTGGCAAGCGACCCTGAAGTTCAGGCAGCAGATCCGAAGGTTTTGCGATATGAAACGCACCGGATGCGATGAACAGAATATGGTCGGTTTTGACGGGGCCGTATTTGGTGGAAACTGTTGTACCCTCGATCAACGGCAACAAATCGCGTTGCACGCCTTCACGCGAAACGTCGCCCCCACGGGCATCGGAGCGGGCGCAGACTTTGTCTATCTCGTCTAGAAATACGATGCCGCTTTGTTCAACTGATTGCAGCGCTTTCTTGTTAATGGTTTCTTCATCCAGAAGCTTGTCAGCTTCGTCATCGATCAGCAGTTTATAGCTTTCGGAAACTTTAACACGACGACGTTGCGTGCGGCCGCCCATGGCTTTCCCGAAAATATCGCCGAGGTTCATCATCCCCATGCCACCACCACCCGGCTGACCGGGGATGTCCATCATTTGCAGCGGGTTGGAATTGTCAGCCAAATCAAGTTCAATTTCTTTGTCGTCGAGAATACCATCACGCAGTTTCTTGCGGAACATTTCGCGGGTCTGCGCGCGGGAATCCTCACCGGCCAGCGCGTCGATCACACGTTCTTCGGCAGCATCATGCGCCTTGGTTTTGACTTCGTCACGAAGTTGTTCGCGTACCATCAGGATCGCGCCGTCCATCAAATCGCGTACGATTTGTTCGACATCGCGACCAACATAGCCCACCTCCGTAAACTTGGTCGCCTCGACCTTCAGGAAGGGCGCGTTCGCCAGTTTGGCCAGACGACGGCTAATCTCGGTTTTACCGACGCCGGTTGGCCCGATCATCAGGATGTTTTTTGGGTAAACCTCGTCACGTAGATCATCAGACAATTGACTGCGACGCCAACGGTTGCGCAAGGCAACGGCCACGGCGCGTTTGGCACCGTTTTGACCAATTATGTAACGATCCAGTTCGGAAACGATTTCGCGGGGGGTAAGGTCAGTCATGCTGCCTCCTGATATGGGGGTAATCTGTTTTTAAGGGGGAATGCTGGCAGGTTACGCATTATGACGGCGCGTAGTTGCACCCACCAAGTGCCGAGTGCAGTGATGAATGCACCCATGACCAATAAGGTTATTGCGATGCTCCAGTCATCACTGGAACCGGTGTCGAGGGCCCATGCCAAGATAATGCCGATGTAGATGATGCCAGCGGTCAGGAACGAGCGGCGGTCGATCACCAGTGCGATCACGGCGACCACGACAAGTGCAGCAGCCGCCAGTCCGTAGCCCATCGTCCCTTCGAGGTTCAGCAATGATAGGGCAACAACATTGACGATCGCGGGGGCGGCAAGGATATGCAGCCAGAAGCCGCAAGCCGACAGGCGGGATATACGGTAAGGGTCACGCACGTCGAACCACATGCCACCGAGAAATGCTAGGATACCGAAGATCAGCATAGTGTACGCCATTGTCGGGTTACGGCTTATGTCGAAAACACCGTCAGCGTTGCCAATGAAGGCGCTTGCGAATATCGATTCAGGGGCGGTTATTCCGGCGATGGAAAAGGCGATGCCTGCGCCGAATAGTCCAAACAGGAATATCGCGAAAGGAACACGAAACTTCCAGAAATACCCCAACATGGCGATTGCCCCGAAAGTTGCCGTTGCCAGGAAATGGTAACCATTCGGAGTCGCTGCATCCAGATCGAAAATCGAGAACACGGATAGACCGCCGACGGAGCCTGCAAAGACAATCGCCAGCGCTATGCTTGGCAATATCATGCGGCGTTTAAGGGTGAAGTAATACGCCAACGCGATGGTGATTGCAGCAGATAGAACCATCACAATTATCGGGTTTCCTACCAGCATCGCGATAGCCATGAAGCCGCCGTAAAGGATGCCAAGGCCGACGGTCACGAAGATTTCGGAGAAACCTTTGAACAGTTCGAACGGCTCGTCCTCAGCACCCATGTTCTGCCTATAGCCAAGCCGTTGGTTGGCGATTGCGATCATGCCAGCGGCTTGACGCTCGTCGATAACGCCAGCGGCGACGCCTGCGCGAATGTCATCGACAGAAAAATCAGCCATTGATGGTTTCCACGGTCATTTTACCGTTTGTATAAACGCAAATCTCGGCGGCGATTTCTAAGGACCGACGGGCGATCACCTCTGCGTCGTCCTCAAAATCATACATAGCACGGCCTGCGGCCAGTGCGAAGTTGCCGCCCGACCCGATGGCGGTTACGTCATGCTCAGGCTCCAGAACATCGCCAGCACCGGTGATTACGAACAGGTCTTTACCGTCCGTCACAATCAACATGGCCTCAAGATTTTTCAGATATTTATCGGTACGCCAGTCTTTAGCCAGCTCCACCGAGGCGCGCGCCAGTTGACCGGGGGAGGCTTCGAGTTTGGCTTCGAGGCGTTCCAGCAGGGTAAATGCGTCAGCGGTGGAGCCTGCAAACCCACACACAACTTCATGCCCGCCCGGACTAATGCGGCGAACCTTTTTGGCGGTGCCTTTAATGATCGTCTGGCCAAGGCTAACCTGCCCGTCACCAGCAATCACCACTTTGCCACCTTTGCGAACACCCACAATCGTGGTGCCGTGCCAGCCGGGAAATTTCTGATCGTTTTGCATGTGTGCCTCCATCGTATCGGTTCAAACCTATATGGCGGCTCTAGTGCGAGCGCACAAGTCTGCGTTGCATGGAAAGGCTTGGTGAGGACAGTTTGGGTTAAAAATCGCGCACGCCAAATGGGAAAAGGCCGCGCCAATACGCGACCTTTAGCATCATTCGTTTACGCGCCGAACCCGTAAGTTTCTGTGACAAAATCGAGGTCTTTGTCCCCACGACCTGAAAGATTCAACAGAATCGATTTACCTTGAAGGTTTTTGGATTCCCGCATCGCCCAGGCAATCGCGTGTGCAGATTCAAGTGCTGGGATGATGCCCTCTTTGCGTGAAAGCATGTAGAAGGCCTCCAGCGTTTCCTTGTCATCCGCCGTCGAATAATTCACACGACCAATTTTCTGCAAATGCGCGTGCTCTGGCCCAACACCCGGATAATCGAGGCCCGAAGCGATAGTGTTCACTGGCGCCGGTTCGCCATCGGCATCTAGCAACACCTTAGTCTTGAAGCCGTGAATTGCGCCATCTACGCCGTAAGTCATAGTCGCCGCGTGATCGCCAAGGTTCGAGGACGTACCTAGAGGCTCAACTCCGACAAGTTCAACGCTTTCATCATCGATGAAACCTGAGAATATCCCCATAGCGTTAGAACCGCCGCCGACACAGGCCGCAACGACGTCTGGCAACCCACCCGTCATTTCCAAGAACTGTTCACGAGATTCGAGGCCCACGATGGACTGGAAATCACGAACCATCATTGGAAACGGGTGCGGACCAACGACCGAGCCAATCCCGAATAGCGCATGATCAGCCTGCGCGATATAACTGCCAAAAGCACTATCTACAGCTTCTTTCAGAGTTTTCGCACCTTCTCCAACGGGAACAACGGTTGCGCCCAATAGCTTCATGCGGGTCACGTTCGGAGCCTCTTTTGCGATGTCGACTTCGCCCATGTGGATTTCACAATCCATACCAAAATAAGCCGCCGCAGTCGCCAAAGCCACGCCGTGTTGGCCAGCACCGGTTTCAGCAATAAGTTTGGTTTTACCCATGTGCTTGGCCAACAAGCCTTCGGCCATGCAGTGGTTCAGCTTATGCGCTCCAGTGTGATTGAGGTCTTCGCGTTTGGCATAAATTTGTGCGCCACGCGACATCGCCGAAAGGTTTTTCAGGTGTGAAATCGGGGTTGGGCGACCCTGAAAGTGCTTGCGGATATACCTTAATTCTTCAAGGAACTCAGGCGATTTCGACAGCTCAGCATACGCGGCGCGAATTTCAACAAAATGTGGCTCCAGTGGAGGTGGCAACATTGCGCCGCCATATTCGCCATAAAATCCGTCGCTGCTCGGGGTTGTTTCAAGATATTTTGCCATTTTTTCCCTGTCATTAAATATAGTGGATTTGCATCATTAAATTAGGCGGCAAATCTGGGCCGGAGCATTGACATAACGCAAGGGAAAACACGAAAAAAGGCAGAGAATAAACTCTGCCCTCAAATATTTCGCTGTAGTGCCGACTAGAGCGTTCGTTCGATCTCTTCGGTAGTGAAAATCTCGATGACGTCGTCTTCGCGGATGTCTTCGTATTTTTCGAACGCCATACCACACTCTTGACCAGACTGAACTTCTTTGACTTCGTCTTTGTGACGTTTCAAAGTTTTCAGTGTTCCAGTGTGGATCACGACATTGTCACGCAACAAGCGAACGCCTGCAGCACGACGCGCAACGCCTTCGGTAACCAGACAGCCCGCAATTTTGCCAGCACCAGTAATTTTGAACACCTCTTTGATCGTGGCGTAACCGATGAAGGTTTCCTTGATCTCGGGCGATAGCAAACCGGAGGCCGCCTTTTTCACGTCATCAACCAGATCGTAGATGATCGAGTAATAACGGATTTCAACACCCTTCTGATTGGCTGCATTACGCGCCGGTGCGTTCGCACGGACGTTAAAGCCAATGATTGGCGCGCCGGAGGCTTCGGCCAATGTGACGTCCGATTCTGTAATCGCGCCAACACCGGAGTGTAGAACCTGAACGCGAACGTCGTCGTTTCCGACTTTCTCCATTGCTTGCACGATAGCTTCGGCAGAACCCTGCACGTCAGCTTTCATAACGATCGGCAGGATCGCGACAGTCTCGTCAGCTTTGGCTTTCGCTAACAACTGGTCGAGCGTGGTCGCAGCACCAGCCGCTGCACGTTGGTCCTTACTGACCTGTGCACGGTAATCTGCAATCTCGCGGGCTTTCGCCTCGTCCGGCACAACGTTCAGAACATCGCCAGCTTCGGGTGTGCCGTTAAGACCTAGAACCTCGACAGGGATCGAAGGACCAGCTTCTTCAACACGATCACCTTGGTCGTTGATCAATGCACGAACTTTACCCCATTGTTCACCCACGACGAAGATATCACCACGTTTCAGCGTACCTTTTTGAACCAGGACAGTCGCAACAGGACCACGGCCAACGTCAAGTTTGGCCTCGATCACAGCACCTTCGGCAGCGCGATCAGGGTTGGCTTTTAGTTCAAGCAACTCAGCCTGAAGAGCAATGTTCTCCAGCAATGTATCAAGGCCTTGGCCCGTAATTGCGGAAACTTCAACGTCTAGAACATCGCCAGACATGGCTTCAACGATAACTTCGTGCTGCAACAATTCAGTTCGAACTTTGTTGGGGTCAGCCCCCTCTTTATCGCATTTGTTGATCGCAACGATCATCGGAACGCCTGCTGCCTTAGAGTGAGCAATCGCCTCGATTGTCTGTGGCATCACGGAATCGTCTGCCGCGACCACAAGGATCACGATGTCGGTTACCTGTGCACCGCGCGAACGCATCGACGTGAACGCCGCGTGGCCCGGTGTGTCAAGGAACGTCAGTTTCGTGCCGCCGTCTGTAGTCACCTGATACGCACCAATGTGCTGCGTAATGCCTCCAGCTTCGCCGGTAACGACGTTGGTTTTGCGGATCGCGTCCAGCAGCGAAGTTTTACCGTGGTCAACGTGGCCCATGATGGTGATGATTGGTGCGCGAGATTTCAGATCCGCTGGATCTTCTTCCTCAGCAACGATGACATCTTCCACGTCTGCATCGGAAACGCGGACAACTTTGTGGCCGAATTCTTCGATAATCAGCTCGGCGGTGTCAGCGTCGATTGTTTCGTTCATCGAGGCCATGATGCCGTTTGTCATCAATGATTTCACAACCGCTGCAACTTTTTCGGACATACGGTTTGCGAGTTCCTGTACCGTGATGGTTTCAGGCAACTTAACGTCGCGAACAACTTTTTCGTGCTCAATCGGACCGCTCAGCTTCGCTTTTTCCCGTGCGGCACGACGTTTCATCGCAGCCATGGAACGGTGTCGGTTCCCACCGCCACCCAACGCTTGATTGATTGTTAGCTTGCCGGAACGACGACGGTCATCGCCACCACGTCCGCGGGTTTGTTTTTTGTCTTCCTGACGCGGAACCGCTTTCTTGAGGTTAGGCCCAAGACGCCCAGCTTCAGCGCGAGCACCGCCCGCTTGCGCTGCAGCCATTTCCTGACCAGCGTCCTTCTTAGGTGCACGGGCCGCCGGTTTTTCAACTTTCGCAGCAGCCTTGGCTTTGGCTTCTTCTTCAATCTTGGCTTTAGCTTCATCAGCTTCGCGCTGCTTGCGGATTTCTTTTTCCGCTGCCTCACGTGCAACCGCTTCTTTTTCAGAGCGTCGACGATTACGTTCGGCTTCGCGCGCGTCGCCCGTAGCTTTTTCTTTAGCCTGACGTTCGGCTTCCATCGCCTGTGCTGCCAACAATGCTTTACGACGACGATCCAACTCGCCATCAGACACACCAACAGCCGATGTACGGCGTCCGCCAGCCTTGCCACCCGCACCAGGTTTTGGCACCATAACGCGCTTGCGTTTAGTTTCGACAACGACCGATTTTGTACGGCCATGGCTAAAGCTTTGGCGCACTGTTCCGGGGCCACCACCTAAACTAAGTGTTTTGCCCTTGCCGTCGTTATCTTTTGAATCGCTCATTCTTGTCAGTACCTTTCAGCGCGAGGACACTCCTCGCTGTTCTGTCAGACCCTTGCGGGCCTTATTCACTTCGCAAACCCTTCAAGCGGGCTGCATCATAAAGGACTCGGTTCGTGATGCCGTCCTTCGTCATGGCGGCATGTATCACAGTATCTCGTCCAAAGGCCATGCCCAATTCACTGCTTGTTAGGCAATCAATCAAGGTTTCCGGTCCATCGGGTGGCCTTAGCGCAGTTTTACCGCGCTCCGAGCCATCAGAAGCTTGCAGTAGAACCACAGCTTTTTCGGCGATTAACCACGTTTTAACCTTCTCAAGCCCCGCCACCGCGCGCCCAGCCTTGCGGCCCATCGAGAGCATATCCACAACGCGACGCGCCAGAATACCTTCGACCTGATCGGCCAACTCTGGGTCCGCTTTCGCTGGTGCTTTGGCGGCGCGGGCAAACAAGCCTTTCTTCACCGCTTCGTCAATCGTCTTGCGATTGGCCGAGACCCACATACCGCGACCCGGAAGCTTTTCCAGAACATCTGGAATCACCTGATTATCCGGACCGACGACAAAACGAACCAAGCCCGCTTTAACTTCGGTATCGCGGGTGACGATGCAACGACGCTCGTCCTCCGGCCTAGCTTTTTTCCAATGTACTTCGTTCACTACGTTTCTCCGTAGACCCTATATCAGGCCTCGGCCTCCGTTGCGTTTTCTTCGACTTCAGCGGCCGCAGCGTCGGCATCTTCGGCCAGCATCTCTTCGGTCACCCAACCCAATGCTAGACGTGCGTTCATAATCAATGTCTGCGCTTCTTCGAGGCTAACATCGAAACGCTCCAGCAACCCGTCGTCTTTAACGCGTTTACCTTCAATCGTTGTGTAACCACCGGCTAGTTCCCAGTCCGCACAAGTCGCAAAATCTTCCAGCGTTTTGATGCCATCTTCGGCTAGAACTGCGAACATCTGTGGTGTCAGACCTTCATAGTCGAACAAGCTTTGCTCAACGCCAAGTTCTTTGGCTTTATCGATCGCTTTAGTATTAATCTCGTCCAGACACTCGCGGGCACGGGCCTGCAAGTCTTCAGCGATAGCCTCTTCGAAGCCCTCGATCGTCAGAAGCTCGTCAATTTCAACGTACGCTACTTCTTCCAGAGTTGCAAAACCTTCAGAAACCAACAGCTGCGCTACGAGTTCGTCCACGTTCATTGTTTCCATGAACAAAGTTGTGCGTGTGTTGAATTCAGCCTGACGACGTTCTGATTCTTCAGCCTCAGTCATGATGTCGATGTCAAAGCCGGTGATTTGGCTCGCTAGACGCACGTTTTGGCCACGACGACCAATTGCCAGCGACAGCTGATCTTCGGGAACAACCACTTCGATGCGGTCGGCTTCCTCGTCCAGAACAACCTTGGAAACTTCCGCAGGCTGCAGTGCGTTCACCAAGAATGTAGCTGCATCATCATTCCAAGGAATGATGTCAATTTTCTCGCCCTGAAGTTCGTTCACAACGGCCTGAACGCGCGATCCACGCATACCAACACAGGCGCCAACCGGATCAATCGAGTTGTCGTATGATATCACACCAATCTTGGCGCGCGAACCCGGGTCACGGGCAACGGCTTTGATCTCGATGATGCCATCATAGATTTCAGGAACTTCCATTTTGAACAGCTCAGCCAAGAATTCCGGCGCAGTACGGGATAGGAAAATCTGTGGGCCACGAACTTCGGCACGAACATCACGGATGAATGCACGAACACGATCACCAGTGCGGAACGCTTCGCGGTTGATCAACTGGTCACGACGAAGAACAGCTTCGCCACGGCCTACGTCTACGATCACGTTGCCGTATTCAACACGTTTAACTGCACCGTTGATAATCTCGCCAACCCGGTCTTTGAATTCGTCGAACTGGCGCTCACGCTCGGCTTCGCGAACTTTTTGCATGATAACCTGTTTGGCGGACTGCGCGGCAATACGGCCAAAATCCATTGGCGGCAGCGGGTCGGACAGAACTGTACCAATTTCGGCATCGGACTGAATTTCCTTGCCTTCGGCCAATGTAAGTTCGGTCCACTGATTCTCGACTTCTTCGACGATTGTGCGGCAGCGCTCCATCGTCAATTCACCAGTTTTACGGTCGATAGTTGCGCGGATGTCGTATTCAGCGCCGTAACGCGAACGCGCGGCTTTGCCGAGGCTCTCTTCCATTGCGCCGATAACCAGATCCGGGTCGATCATTTTTTCGCGGGCAACGGCGTCTGCAATCTGCAACAACTCCAACCGGTTTGCACTGGTAATAGCCATAATTTATTCCTCTTCCGTGTCGGAATTTTCATCCGTTTCAATATCATCAAATTGTGTTTCGTCGAGATCAACTGCTTTGCGGGCTTTTAATGTCTCGGCGATCAGTTCGTCCGTTAGCAACAGTTTGGCTTCGGTAATCCAGTCGAATTCCAGACCGATTGTGCCTTCGGAAATTTCAATCAGAATTTCGTTACCCTCGACACCACGAAGTGTTCCGTTAAATCGCTTGCGACCATCAATTAGTTCGCTAGTTAGCAATTTAACTTCATAGCCCTCGAACGTCTCAAAGTCTTTAAGGCGCGTCAGCGGGCGATCAATTCCGGGGCTGGAAACTTCCAGCGAATACTCGCCTTCAATCGGATCTTCGACATCCAGAACGGCAGAAAGCGCATGGGAAATATCGGCGCAGTCGTCGACAACGATGCCGCCGTCAGGACGATCCGCCATGATCTGCAAAATCATGGTTTTTCCGGATATCAGGCGCAGACGCACCAATTCATACCCCAGATCCTCGATCACAGGGGTAACAATTTCGGCCAGACGAACGTCAATGGCGGCTTTGGCAATAAGGTCGGACATATCTCTCCAAACACAAAAAAACGGGCGCGCGGCCCGTTACAATTTCCGGTGGAAGCTTGGGGGTGGAAGCCAATCTTGCCGCTGTTGATCTGCATATACGCCCCGACTCGCAGGATTGCAAGGGGTTTACGCTTAGCGTGGATCAAGGCCTTTGAAAAACAATGCCTCCAGGAAATTACTGCCGGTTGTAATCGGATCTGGATCTTGGTCGCCAAGCACTGATCGCATCTGAACAGCAAAATCAGCGTAATGCTGAGTTGTCGCCCAAATCGAAAATATCAAATGGTACGGGTCAACTTTGGCCAACTGCCCTTCGTCCATCCATTTTTGAAAGATCTTCACGGTTCGATCCACGAGGTTCTTTAGCGGGCCATCCAATTCACCGGACAACCGAGGCGCACCATTGAGAATTTCGATTGCAAAAAGGCGACTTTCTCTTGGATACCTACGAGAGAAATCCAGCTTGGCGTTAACGTAGCGCATGATCTCTTTATGTGGGACCCCAGACGGATCGATGTCTTCAAGTGGCTGCAACCAAGTTTCCAAAAGGCGGTTCAGCAACGTTCTGTAAATGGTTTCTTTACCCGAAAAATAATACAACATGTTTGGCTTAGACAACCCGGCAACGGTCGCAATCTGATCTAGCGTCGCCCCGCGAAATCCATTTTCCGAAAACACTTGCAATGCCGCATCCAGAATAACTTCACGCTTCTCGCGCTGTATCCGCGTATCTTTATTAACCACCTGAATTCCCCTTCGGTATCAATGCAGATAGCTTACGGTATATTCCACATCAAGTTCAATCCGCTACCTTTCAAAGCATGCGGAAATGTTGGAGGACCAAACCAACTCGATTTTGCGTACGCGCCCCCAAAAACCTTTACGCGACTAACCATAATACTGGCCCTGTGTTACAGCTTCATAAGCCCCAACTTTTCACGCTTGAAGTACCGCCAGTTCATAAGGACGGCCGCAACTGCGAGGCCTAAAGCCAAACCGCTCCAAATTCCCTGCCCGCCAAAATCCATGACAAATCCGAAATAATAGGCGGCGGGAACACCGATAGCCCAGTAACTGAAGATCGCGATATACATAGGAACTTGTGTATCTTTCATGCCACGTAACAGCCCCGCACCAATGGCCTGTAAGGTATCGACCAACTGGAAAGCAGCAGCGACCGCAAGCAATGGTGTCCCATAGTTGATGATAAGTCGCGCATCAGGGTTTGATTTATCGAGATACATACTGATCAACGGCACTGGAAACAATATGAATATGAGAGCTGCCAGAACGGCGAAGCCGACTCCCAACACCAGCACCGTTTTACCAGCCCGGTCCATACCTTCTGTATCTTTACGCCCGACTGCACGGGCAAAACGCACAGTCCCGACTTGCGAGAAACTTAACGGTATCATGAACGAAATTGAGGCGATTTGCAGTGCAATTCCGTGTGATGCAAGTTCAATCACGCCCAGCCAGCCCATCATGAGTGATGCTGCCGCGAACAACCCCACCTCGGCCAAAATTGTAAGGCTGATTGGCAAGCCCAGACGGAAAACTTCGCGAAACGCCACCCAGTCGGGGCGCCATAGACGACTGAAAATATCGTGCTCACGCAACTCCGGAACACGCAAGCAATAGATTACCAGCGCAATTGCCGACAGGGTATTGGTGCAGACAGTAGCAACCGCAGCGCCTGCCAACTCCAGCCTTGGGGCACCAAAATTCCCGAATATGAACATATAATTAAGGAACGCGTTCACACCGACAGCCACCAGTGTGATCCACAACACAATCTGCATACGTTCCAATGCTGACAGGTATGACCGCAGAACAGATACTGTCAGCACTGGAAAAATCGCCCATTGTGCCACGCGTACATATTCCTGCGCCATGCTCGCCAGTTCAGGCTTTTGCCCGATCGCAAGCAAGATTGTTTCCGTATTCCATAGAATGGGCATCATCAATGCGCCGTAAATCATAACCACCCAAAACCCCATCCGCACGGAGCGTCGCAGTGATCGTATATCGCCCTCGCCAGATGCCTGCGCGGCCAGCGGCATCACCGCATTGGCCAACCCAAAGCCTACGACCAGTACAATAAAGAATAATGTTGTCGCCAGAACCGAGGCTGCCAACGTTTCGGCCCCCAGCCAACCGAGCATGACCGTGTCAATAAAATTGATCCCCATCTGCGCCATCTGCGTCCCGATTAGGGGCAAGCCAAGCGCCAGCGTCGCGCTAAAATGCGCGGACCAGCTGTTACTCTGCGCGGACGCAGGGGGGGTCGTATCTGACGATGTCATGTATCACCTATTGGCACCCGAACGATTGAATTTCGGACGGTGCGGCAACGCTAGCAGACTTCGCCCGCAATTTGCTACAAAAATTTTACCGTTCGCCGTGTCTCGAACGGCTTGCTGCCAGCCAACGTCGCCGCTAGTATCTCGAAAATTTTTGAACGAGGTATTAATGCCACTATTCCGCTCTCTCGTAATGGCAACTGTCGTATTCTTCATGGATCGCGTTTCAAAATGGATCGTGATTGAATTTATGGATCTGCCTAGGCGCATATATATAGAGGTTTACCCTCCGTACATTAATTTCATGATGGCATGGAACGAGGGGATAAACTTCGGCTTATTTGGATCAAGCAACGACTTCACCCGATACTTTCTTATCGCTCTGGCATTCGCAATTGTCGTCGGGTTGGTGTTCTGGGTCCGCAACAAAGTCGGCTGGCTGGTGCCGTTATGCGTTGGCGCGATTATTGGTGGGGCTATGGGCAACGTGTTGGACCGTGTGGTTTACGGTGCAGTAGCGGATTTCCTGAACGTTTCGTGCTGCGGACGCATCAATCCATATGCCTTCAACGTCGCCGATATCGCCATATTCGCAGGTGCATTTGGCTTGATAATCTTCGGGGACCCGAAACGGAAACGCTAGATTACAGCGTGGCAGAATCGACATCGCGATGCTATACTTAGTGGTATGAACGCCCAGAACCCCTATATACCCCTCGACAGGCGGCCAATCCGCCAACTTGACGACGCTGCCGCCAATCGTATTGCGGCAGGTGAAGTTGTAGAATGTCCGGCCTCGGCCGTTAAGGAACTTGTGGAAAACGCGCTGGATGCTGGGGCCACGCGGATCGACATTGCACATGCTGATGGTGGCAAAACCCTAATACGGGTTACGGACGACGGTCACGGCATTCCGGCTAATGAGCTGGTATTGGCCCTATCCCGTCACGCCACATCTAAAATCGACGGATCTGACCTGCTGAACATCCACTCCTTCGGGTTTCGCGGCGAGGCGCTGCCGTCACTTGGGGCCGTTGGTCGGCTGACCATAACATCGCGCTTCACCGGCTCGCCCGAGGCAGCGAGAATTTCCGTAAACGGCGGCGCGATTGGCCCTGTTGAGCCAGCGGCCCTAACCGCGGGCACAATGGTAGAACTTCGCGACCTGTTCCACGCCACGCCCGCCCGTCTGAAATTCATGCGCACTGATCGTGCTGAATCCCAAGCGATAGGCGATGTAGTCAAACGCCTCGCCATGGCGGAGCCCCACGTCGGCTTCACGTTGCGCGACGTAACCGGTGGGGGCGAGGGCCGCGTGACCTTCCGCGCGGACCCCCAAACCGGCGATATGTTCGATGCACTTTACGGACGTCTTCGTGGAATCCTAGGCGCTGACTTCACCGCCAACACGATGAAAATCGAGGCTGAACGCGAGGGCCTGCTGCTAACCGGATACGCCGCCCTGCCGACCTACTCCCGCGGCGCGGCAGTCGCGCAATTCTTCTTCGTCAACGGTCGCCCCGTTAAGGACAAATTGCTGACCGGCGCGTTACGTGGTGCGTACTCGGATTTCCTAAGCCGAGACCGCCACCCCGCCGTCGCACTGTTCCTGTCCTGCGATCCAGAACGCGTAGACGTTAACGTTCACCCTGCCAAATCCGAGGTCCGCTTCCGCGAACCCGGCCTAGCGCGCGGACTGATCGTGTCAGCCTTGAAACACGCGCTCGCCGAAGCTGGCCACCGCGCCTCGACCACTGTTTCAGATGCCACACTTGGCGCGATGCGGCCGGAAATTCCGCAGGGACGGGTTTACCAAATGGATCGCGCCTCACAATCAGCCCTACATGGCGCATACCAGTTCCAACAGCCAACCCAGCAGGACGGCTTCCAAGAAGGCTTCACAGACTTCGACCACGCATCGGGTCGGGTGGAACCCGTGCCCAGCGCGTCGGACGGGGCTTCAGCCCTTGACGAGGCGCTCCCCCTCGGGGCTGCCCGTGCGCAACTGCACGAAAACTATATCGTCGCGCAGACCAAAGACGGAATGATCCTCGTCGATGCCCACGCCGCGCACGAGCGGCTGGTGTATGAGCGCTTGAAAACCCAAATGGCCGAAAAAGGTGTCGCGGCCCAAACCCTCCTCATACCCGAAATTATCGAAATGTCTGCCGACGATATTTCTCGTTTGCTCACGGCCGCGCCCGATCTAACCGAACTTGGCCTGACCATCGAACCCTTCGGTGGCAACGCAATTTGCGTGCGCGAAACCCCCGCTATCCTCGGCGAAGTCGACGCCCGCGCTATGATCGAAGACATCGCTGACGAGCTAGCCGATCTTGGCCAGACCCAAACCGTCAAAGACCGGATCGAGGCGATCTTGTCACGTGTCGCTTGTCATGGATCGGTGCGCACAGGCCGCCGTATGTCCGCGCCAGAAATGAACGCGTTACTGCGCGAAATGGAAGCAACTCCGCATTCGGGGCAGTGCAACCATGGCCGTCCGACCTATGTCGAGCTAAAGATGAGTGACATAGAACGCCTGTTCGGGCGAACCTAAGGAGGCTTCGATGTCTGGAACGACACTCCCCGACCACCCGTTGCGCTACGAGCTAAGCAACGAGTTGCACGCCCGCCCGTTTCCTGAACTGAAAGCGCCCTGCCGCGCAGCTTTCTTGGCGATCAAAAAGCCGAACAAGGCGATAGAACGCGACCGTGCAATGGACCGCAAACACCTGACCGATCTCTTGGACCGCCATGGGGTCGCACACCCTGCCCCGGATGCAAACCATTACTCGGGTCAGCTAGGGCGCGGATTTCTGAACTGGGAGATGCACACCGAATTTGTCACCTATACCATCTTCGCGGATTCTGTCGCCGAAACACCGTTTGACGCTGCTGTATTCTCAATCTTTCCAAAAGACTGGCTGGCAGATGCCCCCGGGACTGTGCTGACCTCCGCGTTGGTGCGGGTTGAGGAATACACAAGCGAAACTGATTTAGACAATTTTCTGACCACCAAAATCCCGCATTGGTTTGTACCCGAAAGCCTCGCTATGTCCCGCGTGATCGATGATGAGGCAATTATCGCGGGCGACTTTCGTATTGACGAGGCAGGGCATGTCCGTTTCGCCGTTTTGACCAAACCCTATATTGGGTTGCGTCGTCTCGGGCGGATTGTGCAAAGGCTGCTGGAGATCGAGACCTATAAGACAGCGTCGATGCTTACCCTACCGATATCACGGACGGTTTCACATCGTGTTGCGTATCTGGATCTTGAATTAACCGAGATCGTGCAGCAAATGGCCAAAGACGACGGTGACGATATCGAAACGCTTAACCGCTTGTTAATAATGGCTGCGGAAATAGAGTTTCTGTCGTCATCCACAGCTTTCCGTTTCGGCGCAGCGGGTGCTTACGAGGCAATTGTCAACCGCCGGATATCGGTACTTCGCGAAGAACGCTTTCACGGGCGGCAGTTGTTTGGCGAGTTCATGACGCGGCGCTATGACCCCGCCATGCGAACCTGTCGGTCCGCGCAAGAGCGATTGCAAGACTTATCTGCGCGGGCAGAACGTGCCGCCAACCTGCTGCGAACGCGTGTCGATGTTGCTGCCGCGGAACAAAATCACGAAGTGTTAATACAAATGGACCGCCGCGCCGCGCTGCAATTACGCTTGCAAGAAACAGTCGAAGGGTTATCGGTTGTCGCGATCAGTTATTACGCCGTTAGCTTGGCGGGATATTTGTTGACTCCAGTGGCTTATCAATATGGATACGATAAATCGCTAGTACATGCTGTGGTAACGCTGCCGGTAGTTGCGATTGTTTTCGCCGCATCGCGACTTATCCACAAACGGATCGCGGATTAGGGCGCAGAGTTTGTAAGTCTGGACGAAGCTTGAATTATCTGCGCGGTGCTATACTATAACGCGCAGTATAGTATTATAAATTAGGCACATTTCGTGCTTTGTATCGACTTGGTGACTAGTTTTCCAAAATACATATCAAGGTAAATGACTCGATGTTAACGCATTGATTCGGTAGGGCATATTGGATTTGGGTATAGACAATGCAAAATATTAATCAAAAACACAGCGCAACTTCGCGCTTTACGCGATTGATTCGTAATTTCAGCGACGATAGCGGTGCAACTACAGTGGAATTTGTCCTCTGGGTGCCGGTGTTCATGTTCATTTTGATGATCACCGTTGATGTAAGCCTGTTGTTTTTACGGCAGTCCAACTTGTGGTACGTTGCGCGGGATGGGGCGCGGCAAGCATCTCTTCGTATTATTACGGACGATGCGGGTTTGCAGGATTATGTCGAAACTCAAGGAACTTTTGGCGGCGATCGACCATCGGCGACAGACACGGATCCGGATACAACTGACACCCACATAGACACACAACTTGATACGGTAACTGTGGTGTTACGCGTGCCCATGGCCGATGTAGGTATATTTGGTATTTTAAGGTTTGGTAGTAGAGCAATTAGTATTGGTAAGTCGGGCGATTTAGTTGCCTTTGTGACAATGCGTCTTGAACCTATTTAAAAACATTTGAGGTACACTGAAATGCTGAAGATCATGCAACGAACCAATCGCTTCATCCGAAACGAGGACGGTATCGCCACGGCTTGGGCCATTGGTTGGCTGATTTTGTGCTTCTCGATTGCAGGCCTTTCCATTGACGCGACGAACGCCTGGAAAATCAAGCAAATCTTGCAATCCACTGCTGACGCCGCGGCTCATGCGGGAGGTCTGGAGCTAGGGACTGTCGGGAACTCGGGGATCGAGGCTGCGGTTATCGTCGCTGCCAACCAATACGCGACAAACAACATGAATGTTGCCCGTTACGGCGATGTTTTGGTGGACAGCGACATTCAGACTGGCAATTGGAACGAAGACACCAAGGTTTTCACCGAAATGACGACAGGCACTACCATTCTGCCGGACGCAGTTCGCGTAACAACACGTCAGGATGGAGTTAACAGTTCCAAGGTGGGTACGTTCTTCTTACGCTTTGTTGGCTTTGATGCGTTCACCGTGTCAACTACGTCCGTGGTGCAATCGTTCATCTCACAATGCGAAAAAGATGGATTGATGTCGAGGCTGCGGACTAGCCTTCCCGGCGATAACCATTTTTACAATAAGTACTGTGTGCATGGTCAAATTGGCGTGAGCGTCGCGAACCACAATGAGTTCGAGTCTGGCACAATAGTAAGTATGTTTAGTCTGGATACTTGTGGTACGTCCAGCTCGATACTGTCCAATAATACAACTTGTACGGACGCACATAACACTGGCATCGAGGAAGCTTTGAACCAAAACTCAATGACTTTCGGCAAAATTGACCGACTGGCCGAGAGCATTTTGGATTTCCAAACTTCGGGATTGTTTGCCTCTAATCTGCCGGAATATATCGATACAACACTTGCTGTTGTTTATTTTAGTCAAAGCGACATGCAGAGTTTTGATGCCACTGTCGATCTAGTCGAAGGCGCGCTGCACATTATGGAATGCGGCAATAGTAATGTTAGCCTTGGTTCGGCTGCGCTTGTGAATAACAACGGGCTAGGTAACGAAACCGGCGAAGATACGATCGTGCCAGATATCACTCTTCAGAATATGGTGATTGTCGGAAGTGGATGTTCTTTCTCGTTTGACCAAACTGTCAGTTACGAATCGGCAATGATCATGACAGATGACACGGGCTCGAACACATTCTCGGGTTCGGCAGACGTTCGATTAGGACGTGATGACAACTGCACGCAAGGCGGTGAGGTCGTTTTAGCCACCTTAGGTAGTGTTGATTTTGCGGCAAAGATTAGTGCATATGATCTGGAAATCATCGCAAGTGAAAGCGTGAGCTTCGCAGCCCAAGGTAATACGGCAGACGAGGGCAGCATTCACGAAGGCACGAATATCTGGGCTGGTGGCGACATCGATATGAGAACCGGGCAACGGTTCAGTGGTTGCGACGGCGCAACAGACCCCACGTATGATATCCATTACACACTTCGTTACGTGAAATAGGTGAACCGCTGAGTGATCACCCAAAATTACGAACTAGGTGTTTAGACTAGTCGATCAACTCGTCCGGTTTTGCAAATGCTACGAGTGTATCCATGTCGGTAATCGTGATCGTCTGCCCTTCAACAGTCACACCATGAGGTTTAAGATTGTTAAACGCCCGCGACAGGTTTTCAGGCGTCATACCCAGATATGACGCCAGCCGGCGTTTTTCGACAGGTAACTGGTATGCCATCGCCCTGCCCCGCCGATGGTGCTGTTTCAAAATGTAATTCGCCAGCCGTTCGATCGACGTACGTAATTTCAGGTTCTTCATATTACGGATTGTCGCACGATAACATCGGGAAAGCTCGTCAACTATTGCGAGGGCGAAATCCGGGTCAGTTTTGAAAACACTCCGAACATTCTCTGACGGGATCATAATTATCCGCGATTTCTGCAACGTGCGTGCAGACATTAAGTTCAACCGGTCTTTCATCGTGGCCGCAAGTATAAACGTCGAGTTTTCATACAGTGTCGCCATCGACGTTTCGCGGTTTGACCAGGTCGAGAACAGCTCAACACAGCCGGATTGTACGATGTGAAGAAAATCCGCGGCCTCCCCCTCGGTGATCATCACCATGTTCGGTGGAAAGTTTTGAACGTATGCACCGCGTGTCAGCGCTTCGAAAGACTCCTCTGTCATTTCTGCGAAAAGCGTAAGTTCTCTGATTGATTCGAATCGCGCGGTTGTCATTGTTAGCCTTTCGGGTTGCCTTGACATTTATCAAGCAGTCGTTCGGGATTTGTCAAGATATCGGTGGGCAGATTTACTTCTAGCTATTGACCAATCGTTGCGTCACACAAAACATATATCGTTAACATATTGGTTTTTAAGGTAAAAGCCAGTCAGTTGATTTGGATCAATATGCTTCGGTCAATTTAGTCATATCCATCTTTGGGAATAAGCAGCGCCACAGCTGCAATCACGAAGAGGGACGACCAATGGAACTACAAAATAAATCAACGCGACTTTGGGGAAACTTCTTCAAAGTTAACATGGTGCAGATCAGAACATTCCATATGTCATGGTTTGCGTTCTTTGCCGCATTTTTTGCGTGGTTCGGTATCGCGCCGCTAATGATTATCGTTCGCGAAGAGTTGCAACTTACAAAATCACAGGTTGGCTGGACCATCATTGCCTCGGTCGCGGTGACCGTGTTTGCGCGTTTCTTCATAGGCTGGCTTGTCGACCGGATCGGCCCCAGATTGTCCTATACATACCTATTGGTGTTCGGCGCGTTCCCCGTAGCGGGTATCGGTCTTGCTGACAGTTTCGAGAGCTTCCTGTTCTTCCGCCTGTTGATCGGTATCATCGGCGCTTCCTTCGTTATTACACAATATCATACATCGGTCATGTTCGCGCCTAACGTAGTTGGAACAGCCAACGCGACAAGCGCTGGCTGGGGTAACCTCGGTGGTGGCGTTACGCAGCTGGTTATGCCGTTGATATTCTCGGGTGTCATCATTCTGTTTGGCGTGACTGATGCTGCAGCATGGCGCATATCGATGGTCGCAGTTGGTGTCGTGATTTTCCTTGTTGGTATCGCCTACTACTTTCTCACCCAGGACGCGCCGGACGGTAACTACAAAGAATTACGTGCCAAAGGCCTGTTGCCGAAGAAAGATAAAGTTACAGGTGCATACTTCAAAGCAATGCAAGACTACCGCGTCTGGGTTTTATTCCTTATCTACGGTGCCTGTTTCGGTATCGAGCTGACGGTGAACAACACTGCTGCACTTTACTTCTTTGACTATTTTGATGTGAACTTGGTGACAGCCGGTGCAATCGCGGCCTCGTTCGGTCTTATGAACATCTTCGCCCGTACACTGGGCGGCATTTTCGGTGACAACTTTGGTTCCATCTGGGGGCTTAAAGGCCGAACATTCTGGTTGTTCATCGTTCTGATGGGCGAAGGTATAGCACTGATGATCTTCAGCCAGATGAACGTACTGTTCCTTGCTATTCCAATGTTGATTGTCTTCTCGCTGTTCACACAAATGGCAGAGGGTGCGACTTACTCGGTTGTTCCATTCATCAACAAAAAAGCACTTGGTGCTGTTGCTGGTGTGGTTGGCGCGGGCGGTAACGCCGGTGCGGTGGCTGCGGGCTTCTTGTTCAAAGGCGCTATGGAATGGAACGACGTGTTCTTCACAATCGGTGTGGTCGTAACGATCGCTTCCTTCCTGACATTCTTCGTCCGGTTCTCACCTGAACAGGAAGCAGAAGAGAAAGCGTTGTTTGAAAAAGCAAACATGGATCTGCTGCAAATCAGGGCTGATCGGGCGAATGATGCGTTGGCGAACTCTGCTCAGGTCGTTGCTGATTACAACGCAACCCACGAACAAAAAGTCTGAATAACAACAAAAACAGGCGAGCCATCACGGCTCGCCTAATCCTACCTACTCAAACGAGGAGACAGAAATGGGAAAAGACCTAAGAAATTGGACACCGGACGACGAAGCCTTTTGGGCCTCCACCGGTAAGTCCATCGCCACACGGAATTTGTGGATCTCGATCCCGAGTTTGCTAAGCGGATTTGCCGTTTGGCTTTACTGGGGCATCATTACGGTGCAAATGTTGAACCTCGGGTTCGATTTCGCGAAATCCGACCTGTTCACACTTGGCGCGATTGCTGGTTTGTCGGGCGCAACATTGCGTATCCCTTCTACCTTTTTCATTCGTATCGCGGGTGGGCGGAACACTATCTTCTTTACCACCGCACTGCTGATTATTCCTGCCTTATGGGCCGGTATCGCACTGCAAAACCCTGATACTTCGCTTCTGACATTCCAGATTTTGGCGCTTATCTCCGGTATTGGTGGCGGTAACTTCGCATCCTCGATGTCCAACATCAGCTTCTTCTATCCAAAGAAACAAATCGGTTATGCGCTGGGAATGAACGCTGGTCTTGGTAACTTCGGTGTTACAACCATGCAGATCGTTATTCCGCTGGTTATGACCATGGGTATCTTCGGTGGTGCATCGATGACCTTGCAGCAAACATCCGGTACTTTGATTGGTAAAATTCCTGCCGGTACTGAAACATACATCCAGAACGCCGGTCTTGTGTGGTTGGTGCTTCTTATCCCGTTGGCCTTCCTTGGCTGGTTCGGCATGAACAACATCCGTGACGAACATGTATCCCCTGACATTCCAAACCCGCTTGGCGCGTTTGCAACTATGACAGGTATGCTTCTAATCGGTCTTGTAACTGCTACTTTCGGCCTTTGGTTGATGCTTCCAGCAGCAGCGCACGGTTCAGGTTTTGGCATTTCCAAATGGATCGTTCTACCGGTCGTTATCGCGTTGACAGTTATCTTGTTGAAAATGATCCCCGGTGCTGTTGGTCGTAATCTGACACATCAGTATGCAATTTTTAAAAACAAGCACACATGGGCGATGACAATCATCTACATCATGACTTTTGGCTCGTTCATCGGTTACTCGGCAGCGCTTCCGCTAACCATCAAAGTTGTGTTCGGCTTCCAGCACCTATCTGACGGCGCAGGTGGTTTCACACACGATATTGCCAACCCGAACGGTCCTTCGGCCCTTATGTTCGCTTGGATGGGTCCATTCATCGGCGCACTCATCCGCCCGATCGGTGGTATGATGGCTGACAAACTTGGTGGCGCACGCGTTACCCAGTGGATATCGGTTGCAATGGTTGCCTCTGCGGTTGGCCTAGCCTACATCTTGCAGCAGGCATACGTTTCGGCAACGCCTGAAACATACTTCTTGCCATTCATGATCTTGTTCTTGATCTTGTTTGCGGCAACAGGTCTTGGCAACGGCTCAACCTTCCGTACAATCGGTACTGTGTTCGATAAGGAACAAACAGGCCCGGTTCTTGGCTGGACCTCCGCTGTTGCCGCTTACGGCGCATTCATCATCCCGAAAGTATTCGGCGAGCAGATGGGTGCTGGTACACCAGAACTAGCCCTTTACGGTTTCGCGGCCTTCTATACGGTTTGTATCGCCATCAACTGGTGGTTCTACATGCGCCCTAACGCGTACGTTAAAAACCCATAAGACCGTGAATAATGGTGCCGGCGTTTTGTCCCCTCTTTTCGCCGGCACCGACTTTTAAAAATGGAGAGATGAAATGAGCCACTTACTGGACAGGCTGAATTTCCTAAAAAGCAATAGCGTAGGAACATTCGCAGACGGCCACGGCAATACCACGGACGAGAACCGTGACTGGGAAGACACGTATCGCAACCGTTGGCGTCACGACAAAATTGTACGTTCCACACATGGTGTGAACTGTACAGGCTCATGTAGCTGGAAAATTTATGTAAAATCCGGCATTGTTACTTGGGAAACCCAACAAACCGATTATCCGCGCACCCGCGCCGGAATGCCAAATCACGAACCACGCGGCTGTGCCCGTGGTGCATCGTACAGCTGGTATCTATATTCCGCCAACCGCGTGAAAACTCCGCTGATCCGCGCCCGCATGCTGAAAAGCTATCGCAAGATGCGCGCAAACAATTCCCCGATTGAAGCTTGGACAAAGCTGCAAGAAGATCCGATCCTTCGCGCTGATTATGTAAAATCACGCGGTAAAGGCGGTTTCGTTCGTGCCGATTGGGAAGAAGCAACAGAAATTATCGCAGCTGCAAACGCCTATACAGCCAAAACATACGGTCCAGACCGCGTATTCGGGTTCTCTCCTATCCCGGCTATGTCGATGGTATCCTATGCTGCTGGCTCGCGTTATCTATCGCTACTTGGCGGTACATGCATGAGCTTCTACGATTGGTATTGCGATCTACCTCCAGCGTCACCAATGACATGGGGTGAGCAGACCGACGTTCCTGAGTCCGCTGACTGGTATAACGCTGGTTACTTGTTGCTCTGGGGTTCCAACGTTCCACAGACACGTACGCCAGACGCACACTTCTATACAGAAGCACGCTACCGCGGTACGAAATCTGCCGTTATATCGCCAGACTATTCCGAAGCCGCCAAATTTGGCGACATCTGGTTGGCGCCAAAAGCCGGCACAGACAGCGCGCTTTCGATGGCCATGGGCCACGTTATCTTGCGTGAATTCCATCTGGATCGTCAGGCGAAGTACTTCGAGGATTATGCACGTCAATATACCGACATGCCGATGCTTGTTGTTATGGAAGAAAAAGACGGCAAACTTGTTCCCGGCCGCCAGCTTCGTGCAGACGATCTGAAGGGCAAATTGGGCCAAGAGAAAAACCCTGAGTGGAAAACTGTCGCAATCGACGGCAATTCTGGTGATCTCGTGCCACCCAACGGTTCCGTTGGTTTCCGTTGGGATGGAAGTGCCGAGTGGAACCTTGAAGAGCGTGCCACAGGTAAAGACACACACCTGAAGTTATCGTTAATTCTTGAAGAAGATCACGATGACGTTGTTGGTGTTGATTTCCCTTACTTCGGCGGCGAAGCAACCGAACATTTCGTAAAGTGCGAACACCCTGATGTTCTGACCCGTAATATTCCGGTTAAGAAAGTAGAACTGGAAGACGGTGAAGCGTATGTTGCTACCGTTTTCGATCTATTCTGCGCAAACTACGGTCTTGATCGTGGTCTTGGCGGCGAGTGGGTGTCGAACGACTATGACGAAGACATCCCGTTCACCCCTGCGTGGGCTGAAAAAGTAACTGGCGTATCTCGCGACAAGATCATTCATGTTGCTCGTGAATTCGCTGAAAATGCCGAGAAGACAAACGGTAAGTCAATGATCATTCTGGGTGCCGGTTTGAACCACTGGTATCACATGGACATGAACTATCGTGGTATCATCAACATGCTGGTCATGTGTGGTGCTGTTGGTCAATCTGGCGGTGGCTGGAGCCACTATGTGGGTCAAGAAAAACTGCGTCCACAAACCGGTTGGCAGCCAATGGCATTCGCGCTCGATTGGGCACGTCCGCCGCGGCACATGAACTCCACATCGGCTTGGTATGCACATACGAACCAATGGCGTTATGAAACACTGGGCGCGGACGAAATTCTGTCGCCAACAGCGCCGGAAGGCGACTGGAAAGAAGCCAGCATGATCGACTACAACATCCGTGCGGAACGCATGGGTTGGTTGCCGTCAGCACCCGCGTTGAAAACCAACCCGCTGGAGATCGCGAAAGCGGCGAAAGCGGCTGGCGTTGACGTGAAAGACTATCTGGCCGAGAAACTAATGTCCGGCGAAGAGCAGATGTCGTGCGAAGATCCGGATGCACCGGAAAACTGGCCGCGTAACCTGTTCATCTGGCGCTCAAACCTGCTGGGTTCGTCGGGTAAAGGTCACGAATATTTCCTTAAGCATCTTTTGGGCACCGATCACGGCGTTCTGGGTAAAGATCTTGGCGAAGAAGGTGGTCAAAAACCGATTGAAGCCAAATGGCACGACGAAGCTCCCGAGGGCAAACTCGACCTGTTGGTGACAATCGATTTCCGTATGTCCACAACGGCTGTGTATTCCGATATCGTTCTTCCAACGGCCAGCTGGTACGAGAAAGACGATCTGAACACATCTGACATGCACCCGTTCATCCATCCGCTTCAAGCGGCTGTTGATCCGGCGTATGAAAGTCGTTCGGACTGGGAAATCTTCAAGTCTATCGCGAAGAAATTCTCGGAAATCGTACCGGGGTATTTGGGCGAAGAAACAGACGTCGTTTCCCTTCCACTACTTCACGATACCCCTGCCGAATTGGCGCAGGATCAGGTGAAAGACTGGAAAAAAGGCGAATGTGATCTTATCCCGGGCAAAACAGCCCCGAACTTCGTTGCAGTGGAGCGGGATTACCCGAACCTCTACAAACGGTTCTCTGCGGTTGGTCCATTGATGGACAAAATCGGTAACGGCGGTAAGGGCATCGCTTGGGACACCAAGGTTGAAATCCAGCACCTGAAAGATTTGAACGGTGTTGTGACGGACGAGGGTGTAACCAAAGGCATGGCGAAACTCGATACGGCGATCGATGCTGCCGAGATGATCCTGATGCTGGCACCTGAAACCAACGGTGAAGTTGCTGTTAAAGCATGGCACGAGCTTGAGAAAGCCACGGGTCGTGAGCACGCGCATTTGGCATTGCCGAAAGAGGACGAAAAAATCCGCTTCCGCGATATCGCGGCACAACCTCGCAAAATCATTTCCTCGCCAACTTGGTCTGGAATTGAATCCGAGGATGTTTGCTACAACGCTGGCTACACCAACGTCCACGAGCGTATCCCTTGGCGTACCTTGTCTGGCCGGCAACAGCTTTACCAAGACCACCTGTGGATGCGTGCATTCGGTGAGGGTTTCTGTACCTATCGTCCTCCGGTCGATTTGAAAACGATCACCAAAGACGTGAATACTGCGGAACAGAATAATGAACCGCACGTGGTACTGAACTTCATCACACCGCACCAAAAATGGGGTATCCACTCCACTTACTCGGACAACCTGTTGATGCTAACGCTCAACCGTGGTGGCCCTGTGGTATGGATGTCTGAAGTTGACGCGAAGAAAGCCAAGCTCGTCGATAATGACTGGGTCGAAGCCTACAACGTCAACGGTGCGCTAACGGCTCGTGTAGTTGTTTCCCAACGTATGAAAGAGGGAACTCTTTACATGTATCACGCTCAGGAAAAGATCGTGAATACACCGGGTTCGCAACAGACAGGTCTTCGTGGTGGTATCCACAACTCGGTTACCAGAACGACGCTGAAACCTACCCACATGATTGGCGGCTATGCCCAGCAGTCTTACGGGTTTAACTACTACGGCACAGTTGGGTCCAACCGCGACGAATTCGTGATTGTGCGTAAACTGACCAAGGTTGACTGGCTCGATACGCCGGCGAAAGAAGGAGGGCAGAGCTAATGAAAGTTCGTGCACAAATAGGCATGGTGCTTAATCTCGATAAATGTATCGGGTGCCACACTTGCTCGGTCACTTGTAAGAACGTCTGGACCAGCCGAGACGGCGTTGAATACGCTTGGTTCAACAACGTCGAAACCAAACCCGGCATTGGTTACCCGAAAGATTGGGAAAACCAGAAGCGCTGGAATGGTGGCTGGAAGCGTACAAAATCCGGCAAGCTGCACCCTAAACAGGGTTCAAAATGGCGGATTTTGGCGAATATCTTTGGCAACCCAGACCTGCCGGAAATCGATGACTTTTACGAGCCGTTCGATTTCGACTACGACCACCTGAAGTCGGCCCCTGAAATGAATGCGTTCCCTACGGCGCGCCCCCGTTCCAGAATTACCGGCGAGCAGATGGAGAAGATCGAATGGGGTCCAAACTGGGAAGAAATTCTTGGTGGCGAGTTCGAAAAACGCTCGAAGGATTACAACTTTGAAGGCGTGCAGAAAGAAATCTATGGCGAGTATGAAAATACTTTCATGATGTACCTGCCGCGCTTGTGCGAGCACTGCCTAAACCCAACGTGTGTAGCATCCTGCCCATCCGGTGCGATCTACAAACGCGAGGACGATGGCATTGTTCTGATCGACCAAGACAAATGCCGCGGTTGGCGCATGTGTGTATCGGGCTGCCCATACAAAAAGATCTATTACAACTGGGAATCCGGCAAATCCGAGAAATGCACATTCTGCTACCCTCGTATTGAATCCGGCCTACCGACCGTATGTTCGGAAACCTGCGTTGGTCGTATCCGCTACTTGGGTGTGATGCTTTATGATGCAGACAAAATCCAAGAAGCAGCTTCGGTTGAAAACGAGCAGGAACTATACGACGCACAGTTAGGTGTGTTCCTTGACCCGAACGATCCAGAAGTTCAGGCCGCCGCCCGCGAGGAAGGCATTCCTGAGGCTTGGGTCAAATCCGCGATCGAAAGCCCTGTCTGGAAAATGGCGATGGACTGGAAGATTGCCTTCCCGCTGCATCCTGAATACCGCACATTGCCAATGGTTTGGTATATCCCGCCACTTAGCCCCATCCAGAATGCAGCCGAGGCCGGTGCGATTTCTAGCAAGAACAACATGCCAGACGTGCAGTCCTTGCGTATTCCGGTGAAATATCTGGCCAATATGCTGACGGCTGGTGACGAGGCCCCTGTTGTCACGGCGCTGGAACGGATGCTGGCGATGCGTGGGTATATGCGCTCCAAAACTGTTGATGGTGTTGTTGATCTGGGTATCGCCAAACAAGTTGGCCTTACCCCGTTGCAGATCGAAGACATGTACAAAATCATGGCGATTGCAGACTATGAGGACCGTTTCAAAGTGCCTACAACGCACCGCGAACAGGTCGAAGATGCATACGACATGCGTGGCGGATGTGGCTTTACCGATGGCAACGGATGTTCCACCGGTAGCAGTGGCAAGAAGATCTTCGGTTCGCGCAAGTTCGTCGTTCCGACTGGGGGTGCACGATGAGCGTTACGTTCAAAGCCCTGTCCGTTCTGTTAAGCTATCCGAGTTCCGATCTTAAGGCTGCCGCCGGCGAGATTGGTGAAGTGTTGGCAAGCGAAGGTATCCTTTCAAAGGATGCCATCGCTTCCATCCAACCTTTGTTGGCTGACATAGAACGCTTCGATGTGTACGAATTGCAAGAACGCTTCGTTCTGCTGTTCGATCGTTCAAGAACGCTGTCCTTGAACCTGTTTGAACACGTGCACGGCGAAAGCCGTGACCGTGGCCCTGCAATGGTCGATTTGCTGGACACTTACCGTGCCGGTGGTTTCGATCTGGTCAGCACCGAATTACCTGATCACTTGCCAATTCTTCTGGAATTCCTATCCACCCGCCCAATGGACGAAGCAAAGGAAATGTTGGAAGACGCGGGTCACATTCTGGCAGCTTTAGCTGAACGCCTGCATCGTCGGGAAAGCAACTATGCCGCCGTTCTGGCAGCGTTGGCTGAATTCGCCGGTGTAGAGGCTTCCAGTAAAATGGTTCAGGAACTTCTGAGCGTACAAGACGACAATCCAGAAGACCTTGAGGCCCTAGATGATGTTTGGGAAGAAGCCGAAATAACTTTCGGCCCAGATCCTGACGCAGGGTGCCCAGTATCGCGGGATCTTCTGGCCAACATGGACATCCCAGTCAATACGCAGCCAGCCGCTGCAATGAACGAATAGGAGACGGAAATGCATGAATTTCTATTTGGTATATACCCCTACATCGCGCTAACAGTGCTGGCGATCGGCTCAATCGTTCGCTACGAGCGCGACCCTTTCACATGGAAATCAAGTTCCAGTCAGTTCTTGCGCCGCAAGCAATTGATCATGGGCTCGATCCTCTTTCACGTCGGCGTTTTGGCGATCTTCGGCGGTCACCTCGTTGGCCTTCTAACACCACTAGCTATCTGGGATGCACTGGGCGTAAGCCACGGTGCCAAACAGATGATCGCTATCTTGCTAGGTGGCACTGCCGGTATCGCAATGCTGGCGGGTGGTTTGATGTTGGCACATCGCCGGTTGTTCGATGCACGTATTCGGGCGCGCAGCTCGTTTGCGGACACGGCCATCCTGTTAATGCTGCTGGTTCAAGTCATCATCGGCCTAATGACAATCGTTGTCAGCCTCGGCCATCTGGATGGCCACGAAATGACCAAGTTCATGCACTGGGCTGGTGGTATCTTTACATTCGACGGTGACGCAGCAAGCTACATCGCAGACGTAAACATTTTGTTCAAACTACACATCTTCTTCGGCCTGACGATCTTCCTTGTGTTCCCATTCACGCGACTGGTTCACATGTTGTCAGTTCCTGTTCGCTACTTATGGCGCCCAGGCTACCAGATCGTTCGCACACGTAAGGGAAAAAACTAATGAACCCGCTTATGCCAGACGTTATCGTCAATGGTGAAACCATTCCCTCGGCAGTCATTGCTGCCGAGGCGCAAAACCACAATGCCCCGCAGGATAAACCCGGCTGGGCATGGAAAGCAGCCGCACGCGCAATGGTTATTCGTGCGCTGTTGTTGCAAGAAGCTGGTCGTCTTGGCCTAAAGCCTGATCCACTAATGCTTGATGGTGACAAACAGGAAACCGAAGACGAGTCCCTGATCCGCGCAGTTTTGGAACAGGAGATGGACATCCCCGCCGTTTCCGCAACCGAGTGTCAGTTCATCTACGACACTCGCAAGGAAATCTTCCGTTCACCAAACTTGTTCCAACCGGCCCACATCCTTTTCGCGGTTAAACCTGAAGATAAGGAAGCCCGCGACGTTGCCAAAAAGAACGCATCGGAGTTCATCACGACAATCCAGAAGAACTCCAAAGCGTTCGCGGATATCGCCAAGAGCAACTCGGATTGTCCGTCCAAAGATGCAGGCGGTACGCTGGGCCAAATTGGCACAGGTGATACGGTTCCTGAATTCGAAGTTGTGCTAGATATCCTCGCCGCTGGCGATTTGCACCCAGAACCCGTGGAAACACGTTTCGGGATTCACATCGTCCGCATGGACGAAAAAGCCGAAGGACAACAATTGCCGTTCGACGCCGTGAAGCACCAAATCATGGAAAAACTGGAACAGGTTGCATGGGCCAAGGCCGCGCAAATTTATACGCAAGACTTGGTAAACGGCGCTGATGTCGAAGGAATCGATCTTAGCAAACCCATCGAAACAGTGGTACAATAAGGCCCCACTGTTTTTCAAAAAATTGGACTGGAGGATGATCCCTCCAGTCCAACATTGGTTTCATGCGACTGGACTTAGTGTTTGTACACTTCACCTGACATCAAATTCCTCGCACTCGCGTGGTCGAAATTCTTATGCCCACCACCGTCTGTCTCTATAAAGACGTCTAGCGATTAGCTCTTGCTGCCACATATCCACACCTATCGATCAGATGACCGACGGTCAGCTATACAAAGCGGTTAATGTAGTTCTCAAGAATTTCTTGACGACCCGAACGTGGCTCAGGGTTGATGTCTTTGGCGAGAACCCTGTCTGTGATGGTGTCCAAAGTATCGTTAGTCAGCATGTTTGCCGCCTCAATGGTGTTCCACCCCGAATACCGCTCTGCAAGCGCATCTTCCATTCCACCATCTTCAAGCATTTTTGCTGCGGCCTTCAAGCCACGCGCGCAGATGTCCATGCCGCCTATATGTGCCGCTATAAGATCCACCGGATCAAGAGATTGGCGACGCAATTTTGCATCAAAGTTGGTGCCGCCTTTGCCTAACCCGCCTGCTTTCAAAATATGATAGTAGGCCAACGCGACCTCAGGCGTGTTGTTCGGAAACTGATCCGTATCCCAGCCAGATTGGTAATCATTGCGATTCATATCAATGGATCCGAGTGCGCCCATCGCAATTGCCGTCGCGATTTCATGTTCAAATGAATGCCCTGCGAGAATAGCGTGACCTTGTTCAAGGTTCAGTTTCACTTCGTTTTCGAGGCCGTATTTCTGCAAGAAACCATAACAGGTTGCAGCATCGAAATCATACTGGTGTTTGGACGGTTCCTGCGGCTTGGGCTCGACAAGGATTTCGCCTTCAAATCCGATTTTGTGCTTGTATTCGACCACCATGTTTAAGAAACGGCCCATGTGGTCCAATTCTTGACCCATATCGGTGTTCAACAGTGTTTCGTAACCTTCACGCCCGCCCCAAAGAACATAGTTTTGCCCGCCGAGTTTATGCGTCGCATCCATGCAGGTTTTGACCGTCGCAGCGGAATAGGCGAAAACATCAGGATCAGGGTTGGTCGATGCACCGGACATGAAACGTCGGTTTGAAAATAGATTCGCCGTTCCCCAAAGCAACTTGGTGCGGCTAGATTCCATTTTCAGCGCGAGGTAATCGACCATTTCTTCGAGGTTGCGTTTAGTCTCGGAGAAATTTGATCCTTCTGGTCGCATGTCCGCATCGTGGAAGCAATAGAAGGGAGCGTTGAGGATATCAAACATCTCGAACGCAACATCTGCTTTCATTTTCGCAAGTTCCATCGTCTCACCGAACCATGGACGTTGAAAAGTTTCACCGCCGAAAGGGTCACCACCGGGCCATGCGAATGAGTGCCAATAGGCTACAGCAAATCGCAAATGGTCTTCCATCGATTTCCCCATCACGATTTCGTCTGGATTATAATGACGGAATGCGAGCGGATTTGTGCTGTCTGCCCCCTCGAATTCAATTCGGGAAATGTCGCCGAAAAAATTAGTCATGTTAGATTCCTTTCAAGGACGGGTATGTCGAAATATATGATTGATAAGCGTCGGTAAACGCGGGTACCAACGCAGAATTAGGATCAATAGTTTGTGCGATTTCAGGCGGCAGACAAACGTCTACTGGGTCGGTGTCGGTCGCAGCCAGCAAGCCTAAACGCGCTGCGCCAAAGGCTGCACCGAATTCACCATCTTTGGGAATATCCACCGGTATTTCAAGTATTGTTGCTATGACTTCAAGCCAGTATCTGGATTGAGATCCGCCGCCCACTGCCAAAACCCGCGAGATATCGGTTCCCGCCGCGCGAAGCGCTTCCAAATTGTCGCGAAGTGCAAAAGCTACGCCTTCCAACACGGCGCCAGTCAATGTAGCTGTATCGTCCGAGTGAGAAAGACCAACAAAAGCGCCCCGAATAGAAGCGTCGTTGTGTGGTGTACGTTCGCCGCCAAGGTAAGGCAAAAATCGAACGGTGCTTGGTGGCAGCAAAGTATCCCCTAGTTCTGCAGTCAACTCCTGCGCCGATTTGCCAGCGATTTTGCCATACCATTCTAATGAATCCGTGGCCGACAGGATAACTCCCATTTGATGCCATGTGTTTGGCAACGCATGACAGAAGGTGTGAACAGCGCTCTCGGGCTTTGGTAAATAGGCATCGTTGGCGGCAAATAGCACCCCCGAGGTACCTAGCGATACGAATGATTGTCCGGCATGGATAGTGCCCATACCAATTGCCGAGGCCGCGTTGTCACCCGCCCCGCCTGCAACAACGATGTTGTCTGGCAAATTCCAGCGCGCTGACAGATCAGAACGCAAACGGCCACCTTCTTGGCTGCCTTCGACCAATTCAGGCATGTGACCTCGTGTCAGTCCTGCTTTTTCCAATAATTCGTCTGACCAATCGCGCTTGGCAACATCCAACCAACTTGTGCCGGCTGAATCTGACATGTCGGATATGTATTCACCCGTCAGCCATAGCCGTAAGTAATCTTTCGGCAACAAAACCTTGTATATTTGTTCGAATATCTGCGGCTCGTTTCGTTGTACCCACAATATTTTAGGCGCTGTGAACCCTGGGAAAACGATATTACCGGAAATTGACCTGAATATCGGGTCGGAATCAAGCTCCACTGCTTCGGTATGACTGCGTGTATCGTTCCAAAGCATGCAAGGACGCAATGGATCGCCTGCCCGATCAACAAGTGTTGCACCGTGCATTTGTCCCGACAGGCCAATTCCATGAAGCGCCTTCATTTCTGACGGATATCTCTTACAAAGTGTGTCGATCACTGTTTCCGCTGCGAAAATCCATGCGTCAGGGTCCTGTTCCGACCAGCCGTCATGTGGGCGCGATACTTCCAACGGTGCGCTCGCCGAGCCAACAACAGACTGCGCCTCGTCCATTAGCAATCCTTTTAGCCCTGAAGTGCCCAGATCGAGACCTAAGTACATGTGATTTTCCTTAAATTGCCAAAGCTCAAGTACAGGTGTTGCATTTCGCGTCAACCAGTGCCACACTTTAATTCGATGACAAAATTAAATCAAGAAATGATATCGTGCTGTTTGGCGGCTATTGCGGTTTTCTCGGCAGAGATGGTCTCCGCTGAAGGATTGCCTGTGTTTCCGCAAGCGGTATTTTCCATCGCTTCCGACGATGATGTCGCCCTCGGGCATCTGTTATTTTATGACCCAATCTTAAGCGGCAATAAAAATATCGCATGCGCAACATGCCACCATCCAAAGTTCGGCACATCTGACGGTGTATCTTTGGCCTTAGGCGAAGGAGGCATAGGTCTTGGCCCAGAACGCCGACCAGACAATGCCAATATGCCAGAACAGAGAATTGGGCGGAATGCACCTGCGCTATTCAATTTAGGTGCCGCCGAATTTACATCATTATTCCACGATGGAAGACTTGAGGCCGACGACTCAAGACCATCTGGCATCCGCACACCGTTAGCAGAGGAAATGGTGGCTGGCTTTGACAGTATCTTGTCGGCGCAAGCTATGTTCCCAGTTTTGTCCGGAGACGAAATGGCGGGGCAATATTCTGAGAGTGATGTATCAAAGGCTGTTCGCCAAGGATTTTTGACGCATGAAAACGGTGCGTGGGATCTAATTTCCGCCCGAGTCGCGGGTATTCCCGAATATCGGCAGATGTTTGACAAGGTGATCGGAACACGCGAAATCCGGTTCACAGATATCTCGAACGTAGTGGCAGACTTCATCGCATTTGAATGGCGAGCCGACGATAGCCCGTTTGATCGCCATTTGGACGGTCAGAATTTGCCCGACGATTCTGTCGCGGGATTAGAACTATTTTACGGCAAGGCGGAGTGTGCCACTTGTCATTCTGGACTATTCCAGACCGACCACAAATTTCACGCCATCGCGATACCGCAAATCGGGCCGGGTAAGGCAGCACGCTTCGAGGCTCATAACCGCGACACGGGGCGCATCCGCGTGACTGGGCAAATTGAAGATGCGTATAAATTCCGCACGCCTAGTCTACGGAATATTTCTGCGACAGGCCCATATGGTCATGATGGTGCATATTCCACGCTTGAAGCCGTCGTTCGGCATCACCTCGACCCGATAAACAGCCTGAACGATTACGACCGAAGCCAAGCAATTTTTCCCACTTTCGAAGGTGCGCAAGATTGGGCGATATTGGACAATCCGTCGGAGGTTGCAGCGATCGCTGCCGCGAACGAATTGGATCCGATAGCGCTCGAAGATCACGAAGTTGAAGCGATATTGGCGTTTCTTCGCAGTTTGAGCGACGAAACGAGCTTGTACGGTCGCCTCGGTGTGCCCGACCGCGTCCCCAGTGGTTTGCCGGTCGATTAGAGGTTTGTCACGCTTATGTTGTCCTCACTGCGATCAAGCCTGAGTATCTGATTTGCGTCCAAACCCAGCCAATCTGACAAAGCACCGTCTGGCCAAATAATGCGCAATTCTATTGCGTCTGAGTTTCCAAGCCCAAAATGCGCAAACGTTGAACTGCCACTGGCGTGCCCGCCGCCAATGGTTATTTCACGATGCCAAATGTTGTTGCCGTCCGATACTTCTAACCAACCGCCAACAGCGCGTGAATTGATGCCGGATTGCCGAACATCCAATAAAAGCCAGTTGCCCGTTGTTTGCGTGTCATTCTGATATACTTCAACTGGGGCGCGACGGTTGACGATAACCAAATCCAACATTCCATCCAAATTTATGTCGATTAGAGCTGCTCCGCGTGATCGATCCATACTTGCGACACCTGCCTCAAGTCCCATTTCGATAAAAGTACCATCCGTGTTTTGTACTAAAAGGTTGTTCGGGTCGGACATTGCGCTGCCAGGCATTTGCTCGACATTACCTTTTGCAATGAAAACATCATCCAGACCGTCATTGTCCACATCACCAAATTCAACGTGCCATCCTGTAGATGGGCGTCCGTCACCACCCGTATACGGTCTATGCGCGGTCGTGCCGCGTTCGTACGTTGCATTCAGAAAAGTCGGGCCTTCGACGGATGCGTCTTTCACCTGCATTTTTTGGTCCCCCATGCTGGTAAGAAAAACGTCGGGATACCCGTCGCCCGATAAATCTCTGCTCGCTATCCCCATGCCCCAAATACTGAAATCAGACCATCCGTCGGATTCATCGTAAAGGCGAGGAGTGTCCTCTATCGCCCACAACTGCTCGTTTCCGCCGCGCACATAGTAGTGTCGATCATTGCTGGTGCGCAGGTCTTGTCTACCGCTTCGCCCCCAATCCGAAAACAACATGGACAACGGACAAAAACTAGGGATCAGCGGAATGCTGGAATATTGTCGATTATCTGGACGCATCAGGAAATTGGTGTCGCATGCCTCAAATGGTCCATCAGGATCTTTTCTATTTACATAATTGCCAATAGCCATTGTAGGCATTGTATTTCCGGCTTCCCATGTCGCGGAAAATGCCGTTGTCCATCGATCACCGCCATCGAAACCCAGATCGAATTTCTTAAACGAACAATCAGGTCCACCTTTCATTAGGTAGTTTTCGCCAACCCGCATGATGAACAGATCCAACAATCCGTCGCTATCGATATCGACCGGGTACGCGCCCGTAACGTCAGTTAACGCGAGCTCTACGGGAGTATCGTTCACCATATTAACGTCGCCGCCCCGGCTGCTTTTGTTTCGAAACAGGGATGCACTTGAGGCCCCTCCGGCGACATACAATTCAGGTAATAAATCTGCATCACAATCAAAACTTGCGATGCCGCCGCCGACGAAATGTTCCCACCCTCCAGTATATTGATGTGTAAGATCGAGGTCGGAAGCGACATCGGTAAAAACTGGCTGTGCGCTAGCCCCGATAACGGAGATCAAAGAAATTGCCAACTGGAGCTTAAGGATCATTTAGTTGAGTTCCTTTAGGGCTATCTCAGATACGCCATCTATCGCAAATGCGGCGGCACCCATTGCCCACATTAGGTCACCCCATTTGTGAACACGCACTTCCGGCGACGGCGCACCGGCTTGCATTATAGATTTTTTCATTTCTGCAATCATTTCACCACCATAAACGTAATCGTATCGCATTCTCTCACCAGCCAATATTATTAGTTCTGGCGCAAAAATATTAACAACGTTGGCAAGCCCCATCGCGAACATTCTTCCGGCCCTTTCGATTATGGACACAGCTAACTGGTTTCCCTGTCTGGCTTCGCTAAGCAGAATATCCATCTGAACGTCGGGACTCTTTCCCGAAAGGGAGTCCAACGCAGTACTCGCCTCGCGAAGCAAGGCATAGTCACCAACATATGCTTCAAGACAGCCCCGCTGTCCGCATCTGCAAAGTGCTCCATCTAGATGTACCTTCGTATGTCCTAATTCGGCCCCACACCCATGAAATCCGCGGTGCAATTTACCGTCGATAACGATACCCATCCCAACGCCTTGTTCGACGGAAACAACAATAAAGTTTCTTGCTTCTCTGCCCAAACCAAATCGTTGTTCTGCAATTGCCACTAAATTTGCATCATTGTCCAAAAATACCGGGACTTCCAATCGTTCGATCAACATGTCCTGAAGAAATATTTTTCGATCCGATATCGCAGGGGACCAATAAACATACCCTGACGGTCCATCAACAATGCCGGGAATCCCAATCCCGACCCCAGAAATGTCTGAAATTTCCAAATTCGCACTCGCGAGCGCCTGCTTTAGCGCATCATCTAGAAGATCGACGGTTTCAAGGGACGAGTGGATCGGTTTTTCAGTCGGTAGAGAAAAATCGGAAATCCGCGCTCCATCGAAGTCTAGTATTATTACGGTAACTATTTTGTCGGTCAACTTCACTCCGGCGACCAAATGCGCCGCACCGCGTATTTTCAGATCGACCCGTGGACGACCACGTTTCTGATATTTGGCTGTTTTGGCCGCTGGCACTTCTTCGATTAGTCCGTTGGCAATTAAATCAGCTGTAATACTTGTGACCGTCGCGGGGCTTAATCCGGTTATCCTAACAATATCGATTCGGGGAGTCGGCGAGGTTTGTCGTATCGCGGAAAAAACCAAATCTGTGCCAGTTTTACGGGCGTCGCTTGTTGGTTTGATTTTTTGCAACTCGAATTTCCCCTTCGTTTACACGTAATTGTATTGATCGCAGCATCGACTTTCACAAAAAAGTACGCAACCCACGTAACGCTAGTATTATTTAATTTGATTAGCAAATTAAAATAGAGCATAGTCGTCAATGACACGGAGAGCCTGCGAGGTTTCCCGTGCGCATATAAATACTTGGGAGGATACAATGAAAAAATTAGGAATTATTGCAGCTGCTGCGCTTAGCACAGTTGTTGCGACATCGGCATTCGCCGCCGATCTAATCGTCGGTGTTAGCTGGTCAAACTTTCAGGAAGAGCGCTGGAAAACTGATGAGGGTGCTATCAAAGCTGCGCTTGATGCTGCTGGCGTTGATTACATTTCTTCGGATGCACAAAGCTCGTCCGCAAAACAGCTTTCTGACGTCGAAAGCCTGATTGCACGTGGCGCAAACGCGCTGATCATTCTGGCACAAGACGCGTCGGCAATCGGACCTGCTGTTTCCGCAGCGGCTGATGAGGGCATCCCTGTGATCGCATACGACCGTCTGATCGAAGACAGTCGCGCATTCTATCTGACTTTCGACAATGTTGAAGTTGGTCGCATGCAGGCACGCGCAGTTTTGGCGGCCCAGCCGACTGGTAACTACGTGATGATCAAAGGTTCGCCAACTGATCCAAATGCAGACTTCCTACGTGGTGGTCAGCAAGAGGTTCTTCAGGCTGCGATCGACGCCGGTGATATCACTATCGTTGCAGAAGCCTACACTGACGGTTGGGCACCTGCGAACGCTCAGCGTAACATGGAGCAGATCCTAACAGCACAAGACAACAATGTTGACGCTGTTGTAGCATCAAACGATGGTACTGCTGGTGGCGTTGTAGCGGCACTTACCGCACAGGGCATGGAAGGCATTCCTGTATCTGGTCAAGATGGCGACCACGCAGCACTTAACCGTGTTGCTTTGGGTACACAGACGGTTTCTGTTTGGAAAGATGCACGCGCACTTGGTAGAGCTGCCGGTGAAATCGCCGTTGCTTTGGCTGGCGGTACTATGAATGCAGATGTCGCTGGCGCTGCTTCTTGGACATCCCCATCGGGTACAACCTTGTCCGCAATGTTCTTGGCACCTGTGCCAGTTTCAGCAGGCAACCTAAGCGACGTTATCGACGCTGGTTGGATCGCAAAAGACAAGCTTTGTGCTGGCGTTGCTGCTGGTACACGCGCGGCTTGTAACTAAGTAAAGTATCCTCCTCCGACAACGTCGGAGGAGGAACCTTTCCAATTCACACGAAATTCGACTACTCTGATACTGCGCACACGCGCGCCCATAGTAGTGTCCAGCATCGAAGGGTCGTCCAATGAAAAAAGCCATGCGAAATGTAGTAGGTGCCGTCGGCATTGATCTACGCCTTTTAGGAATGATCGGAGCGTTGGTCCTATTGTGGATAGTCTTCGATTTATCGACGGGCGGGCGGTTTATGACCCCGCGTAATTTATTCAACCTTTCGGTCCAAACAGCATCGGTTGCTGTTATGTCGACTGGAATGGTATTTGTTATCGTCACCCGGCACATTGATTTGTCCGTAGGCGCGTTGCTGGGTTTTATCGGCATGGTGATGGGAACACTTCAACTTAACATTCTTCCCGAATATCTGGGTTTTGGCCATTGGAGTATCTGGATGATCACCGCGGTGGTGGGTCTGTTGCTTGGAACAATAATCGGCGCATTCCAGGGATGGATAATCGGTTATCTGACGGTTCCTGCATTCATCGTAACCCTCGGCGGGCTGTTAGTATGGCGAGGTGCCGCATGGTGGGTTACACAAGGACAAACCGTTGCGCCACTTGATAGCACCTTCCGTATGCTTGGTGGCGGCGTAGAAGGAACGCTTGGTTCGCAGCTCAGCTGGCTGGTCGGGATGGTTGCAACAATTGCCGCCGTCGTAACGATTGTACTGGCAAGACGGCGTAAATCGAACCACGGTTTCAATGTTAAACCACTTTGGGCCGAGTACGCGCTGGGCGGCATCGTTACATTGTTGATTTTGGGTTACGTCGTCATAATGAACGCCTACCCATTACCCAAAGGCGCTGCAAAGCGGTACGCCGAAGCGCAGGGAATTGAATATCCGGCGGATGGGTTGTTCATTTCACACGGCATCGCAATCCCTGTGATCATTCTTTTGGTGGTGGCCATTGTTATGACTGTGGTCGCGCAGAAAACCAGATTTGGCCGATACGTATTTGCAACAGGCGGCAACCCTGACGCAGCAGAACTGTCTGGTATTAACACTCGCTTGTTAACCGTAAAAGTATTCGCATTAATGGGTGCTTTAACGGCGATTGCCGCCGTGATCGCATCGGCACGTTTGGGGGCTGTTGGTAACGATCTTGGCGTACTCGACGAGCTTCGCGTTATTGCGGCCGCCGTTATTGGCGGAACGGCACTGTCCGGCGGCATAGGCACAATTTACGGCGCGATAATTGGTGCAGTTATTATGCAATCGTTGCAATCTGGGATGGCGATGGTTGGCGTTGACGCGCCATTGCAATCCATCGTAGTTGGCGTCGTACTTGTGCTGGCTGTATTTATCGACATCGTTTATCGCCGCCGTGCTGGCGTATAGGGGGATTGATTATGAACAAGCAAACTCCACTAATCGAAATGAAAAATATCGAACTGGCATTTGGCGGCGTTAAAGCCGTAAACGATGTCAGCGTTGATCTGTATCCGGGCGAAGTCGTCGGAGTTCTGGGCCACAATGGCGCCGGAAAATCAACTTTGATCAAAGTATTATCGGGCGCTTACAAAGCTGACGCGGGTGAGATTTTCGTAAACGGCGAGAAGGCCACGATCAACAATCCGCGCGACGCTCGAGCCTATAATATCGAGACGATTTATCAGACATTGGCGTTAGCCGATAATCTTGATGCGGCATCAAACCTGTTTCTGGGTCGCGAGATCGTAAATAGATACGGTATGGTAGACGATGACGCGATGGAGGCCGAGACCCGCAAAATAATGCAGCGCCTCAATCCAAATTTTGCAAACTTCAAGTCTCCCGTTAGCGCACTTTCGGGTGGGCAACGACAGTCTGTGGCCATTACGCGAGCGGTTTATTTTAACGCACGCATCCTAATAATGGATGAACCTACAGCAGCGCTTGGACCGCAGGAGACCGAAATGGTTTCAAAACTGATAAATCAACTAAAAGCTGAAGGAATCGGAATATTCCTGATAAGTCACGACATCCACGACGTTATGGAACTATGCGATCGTATAAGTGTGATGAAAAACGGTAAACTTGTCGGCACCGAAAAGGTAGACGATGTGACGGACGACGAGATACTAGCTATGATTATTTTGGGAAAAAAGCCCACCAAATCCAAATAAAATTTTGGTTGGAACGTTGCCTCTATATAGGCAGAGGAAACTCTTTCAGCAGCCATGGTGTATGTCCGCTATCCACTATGGCTGCCAAACGCGAAAGCCTCGCGCCTCCATCGCTAAGTCGGTATAAACAATCAAAGTGCCCGGCTCGGAGACAATCCGAAGTCAACACTAATAAGCCCAAAGCTTAATAATTGCTAAGGACGCATTGCAGGGATCACCGTAATTCCGAAGCAATTTGCGCGAATTTGACTATTTAAGCGACGTCGCGCCCGTTTCCAATCGAACGATCTTTCCGTCACGAAGCGAGTTTACGCCGATAACAGCTTCACTAGTCCCATCAGGGAAACTCATGATGTAGTGTTCGACCAATATATCATCATTTTCGTAAAGCAACCGATGGCTTTCGCTCTTGAATACACCGTTGCTTATCATTTCCGGAATCATAGCACTCATTTCCGCTTTGTTCATCGAAGTTCCAGTTTGATGACGGACGAATTCAAAATCATCGTCAAACAGATCTGTAAATTTTTTAGAGTCGCCTGATGCTATGGCGCTGTGAACCTTTTCAAAAACCGACATTGTTTCCTCCTTGCATGAATTTTGCATATTGTTGAATGCTGACCAGAATACCACATGGGCCAATATTTCCCAAATCTGGAGCGATGGACGATTTTTGGAACTCGGGCTTTAGCCCACGATTGGTTTAGTCGGCAGATTGGCCAGTCCCAATTCAAGCGGCATCCAGATAATCTGAAAAATAAAAGGGTTAGGCCGCTAGTCTGTGAAGGAACTGGTGACCCCTGCAGGACTCGAACCTGCAACCTGCTGATTAGAAGTCAGGCGGTTTGTCATTTCTCCAAGTTTCACAGAGTTGCGTCAGCATGCATAGTCTCTTGTTATACATAGGTAAATAGACATATACTCTTGCATGGAGTTGCGTAGGGTTGCGCCTCCCGTGCTCGCCATGTGCTCGCCAAATGGAAAACGGTGCTCGCCATGTGCTCGCCAAAATGGAGGTCTAGGAAATGCGAAAAAGCTTGAAAATTACCAAACGGGCAGTCGATGCGCTCAAGCCTTTGGATGCCCGCTTCGTAGCTTGGGATACCGAGCTTGCAGGCTTTGGAATTCGGATCAGTCCTACTGGGCGGAAATCCTATGTGTTTCGCTATCGGGCCAACGGCGGCAGGTCTGGCCGCAGTCGCGAACCGGTCATTGGTGTTCATGGCACGATAACACCTGATCAGGCCCGCGAGATTGCACGGCAATGGGCGGCTGAGGTTGCGGCCGGCGGCGACCCCGCTTCCGATAGGAACAATCGACGCAACGCTCCCACCGTCTCGGACTTGATGGACAGATACATTATTGAACACTCTGAGCGGAACAACAAACCCAGCACAGTTAGGAACGTTAAACACACGATTGAAAACCACATCCGCCCAGCGCTAGGGCGCTTGAAAGTACGGGACGTATCCCGTGCGGATATATCCAAGTTTCACGGCTCGCTTGCATCCACACCTTATCAGGCCAACCGTACGCTTGCGTTGTTATCTAAGGCGTTTTCGCTGGCCGAAATTTGGGGGTTGCGCCCCGATGGATCTAGCCCTTGCCTGCGGGTGCAGCGGTTTGAAGAAAAGGCGCGCGAACGATTTCTATCGGAAAAGGAATTTGCGACGCTGGGCGACGTCCTGGCACGGGCCGAGCGCGGGGAGCTGACTACCAAACGCAAGCGCGGCAACGTGCAACCGGTTTCTGTGAACCTGCAGGCGGTCAACGCTATCCGCTTGCTCGTATTCACCGGGGCACGAGTCGGGGAGATCCTTGGCCTTCGCTGGGAGTATATCAATTGGCAAGCCCAACGGGCTGAACTGCCAGATTCTAAGACCGGCAAAAAGTTCATTCATCTGCCACCGGCCGCGCGAGAGGTATTGCAGGGTTTGGAACAACCGGAAAACGGCAAGGGCTTCGTTATTCGCGGCGGGCACGGCGCTGGCGACCCGGCAAAACCTTTAACGAACATCAAAGACCCGTGGGCGCTCATTCGCACAGCGGCCGACCTAGAGGGCGTCAGGCTCCATGACCTGCGCCACTCGTTCGCATCGGCGGCAATTGCCGGCGGCATGTCGTTGCCGATGATCGGCGCGTTGCTGGGGCATCGGGACGTAAAGACAACCGCCCGATATGCGCACCTTGCTGATGATCCGATCCGGGCGGCGGCCGAACAGGTTGGCAACCGGATTTCTAACGCAATGAAGGGCAATGAAGATGGCGCGGAAATAGTAAAACTGCACCGTAAATAGGTGAGTTAACGGGATCGACGAACATACTACATGTTGTGTATTTCGGTTTACAATTTGTGGTTTTACATTACCTACCCTGCTCAAAAAACGTGTAACATTTGTAACTTTGTAACATGTCGGACAAGATGTTGATTATAAACAATAATATCATTACAAAAGTTGGCGTTACATGTTACACGCAATTTATTTTTGTAACGGCGGACAAGGCTATGCGCTATCCAGATGTAGCCCATGCAATTCGACGCAAGCCAAGCCCCGAATGCGTGTTTGAAACATTTGCAAAAAAACACCTCTAAATGGCCGCTTTGTGCGGATTATTAAAATCAACATGTTGTGTTTCGTCCGCATACTTAACATTTTCTTATAATAATTCGTTGTCTACTGGTTATGCCAATGGCTAACGTGAAATCGCACGGCTAGGCTGATCCCGAACGTCCGAGAACTCGCACCGGATTGCCGCGCTCTGATTATGTGTGAGCACTTGTGTAGGGTACGAGTATGTTAGCAGTTAAAGAGTACAAAATTTCGATTCCAGATAATTTCATTAAGTCGATTGAGGGGGTAAATGCCAAAGCCTCCCGGGCATTTGAAAATCTAGAGCTCGCGGATGGCCTGGGCTTTTCGCCAGAAAGTATAGTCTCCTTCCAGGATAGACTATCCGCCCAATCAGAGCGTGCGAAGCGAATGAGCGAAGCTATGGGGCCCGGCCTGAAGGATCATTTGAATACTGCAGCAAATCTTGGAAAAGCGATGCAGGGCGCAACGATTCCCACTCCTTGCATTCCTATCATTTCAATGAAACCGATTAGCTATCTTTCATTTAAAAAAACTGCCAAGCGCCGCCCAGGGCGGCCTAGCTATGAAGTGTATGACCGGCCATTTGTAGAGGAAGGTGTTGAGATGTATTTAGCCGGCAAAGTAAAAAGCGCGCGCGCGGCCGCTAGAAAATTGTTGGATGCATATGGATGGCAAATTCGCATCGATGAAAGCGCCTCTTGTCTTTTCGGCAGTGATTACGATTCGATACAAGATCGGATTAGAAAGCTGATCGGTGTTGAGCTCCGAAATGTAGAGTATTAAAATATTCTCCAACTTTTAATTCGGAACATCAAAGTGTTACGCGAACTTTTAATTTCCCAGATTGTCTGGCCTATTTTCGCGTAATATTTTCCACCAACTTTTATCCATTTTCCTCCCAAGACAAAACAAACTTGCTGAACAATTGTGCTCCCACATTCAAACCGTAACGGAGCGCAACACTATGCAACAAAACACTCTTCCCGATGACCTTCTGCTTTCACGGCCACAAGTAGAACTGAATTTTGGTATTTCCCGCCGATTTCTTGAAATTGCCGCTGTGCGTGGCAATGGGCCAAGTTATCACAAAATTGGATCTTCCGTTCGTTACCGCGTAGCAGATCTGCGCGAATGGATCGAGGCTCAACGCGTCAACTCAACTTCTGATGTGAGGGCGTAAAAATGAACAATCAAAATGCTAACAGCTTCACGGATATTGATCGCCGCGAAATTGATCAGTTCGCCACCGAACTCGAGGGGGTAATAGCAGCCATCGAGCGCAGCATTGTGGATCTGGACCTTATGCTTTCTCGTGCAACCGATAGTCGAGATCCTCTGCTCAGGGCACAAACATCCGGTAGTGTGATGTGTGCCGGCTCAATAGTTCTATTCGGGGTTATCCGCTCGCTGCGTGACCGCTTTGGAACAATCCAGCCCGCCGCCTCTGAAAAAAATAGTAGCGAGTAGATCAATGACTGAAGCTGAACAGGTTGCTCGCGCCTTGAACGGGCACAAGAGCGGGCGTGGCTGGATTTGTCTTTGTCCCGCCCATGATAACACTAAAACCCCTGCCCTATCTGTCTCCAATGGATCTGACGGCCGGTTGCTCGTCAAATGCCATGCTGGTTGTGATGGGCGCTCAGTAATGGGCGAACTTCAACGCCGTGGAATTATTTCAGGGCGCGGACATAATGCCAAACCGCCCGACCCTACGGAGTTGAAGCGGCAAAAGGCCGAGGATCTGCGCCGGCAAGCCCACCGCCTAAAGGTATCACATGATATTTTCAGGGCGGGCACATCCTGCGAAGGAACGGCTGCGGAGCGGTACTTATGCGAGGTGCGCGGAATTGCGGGGCTGCGCTTTAACAAAATGAAGAACACGCTGCGTTTCCACCCGGAAACGTTGCACTCATCGAGCGGCCAGAAACTGCCGGCTATACTCGCACAAATTCGCGGGCCAAAGGGCGAGCCGCTGGGTATTCATCGTACGTATTTAAAGCCGGACGGATCCGGTAAGGCCGATGTGACACCAGCAAAGATGATGCTAGGGCCTTCCTCCGGGGGATCTGTTCGTTTCGGCCCGGATGCGCCGGTGATTGCATTGGCGGAGGGGATAGAGACGGCCCTGTCAGTGGCACGGGCCTCGCGCCTGACCGTGTGGGCCACTTTAAGCACAAGCGGCATGAAAGGGTTGATCTTACCCCCGCCACCCGTGGCCGGCGTGGTGATCCTTTGTGCGGACAATGATGAAGCCGGGCTTTCCGCTGCCGAGATCATGGCGGGGCGTTTACAGGCTGACGGTCGCGCAGTGTCGATCATCCACCCGGCCGAAGCCGGCAATGATTTCAACGATGTTCTAAGGGGTCGGCAATGAGCGGCGAAAATAGCATAAATGAGCTGGTAGAGGGCGCGGTAAAATCCGCTAACGCCAAGAAAAAATCAACCGCTGGGCGGAACGGGAAGGCCCAACGCAAACAACCCAGAAACTTCCCCTTCAAGGTGGATGAATCCGGCGTATATCGCCGCGTGGAATATGAGGGATCTGACGGTTCTATTGTTAAGAAATCTGAACGGTTTGGATCTGAATTGCACGTTGTAGCTTTAACCCGCAATCAGGATGGCGAAGATTGGGGCCGGTTACTGGAAATTGTTGATAGAGATGGCATTCGCCACCTGTGGCCAATGCCGTTAGCGCTTACAGCCGGATCAGGGGAAGGCTTGCGGTCTGAGCTGCTACGTTTTGGGTTTGAGCTGATGCCTGGGCGAAATTCACGAAATTGGTTACTGGAATATCTTATTTCTGCCGAGCCGGCTCAGCGCGCCCGCTGCGTATCTAACATTGGTTGGCATGGAAAGACTTTCGTTTTCCCCGATGAAACCATAGGAGCGGATGACGAAACGGAACAGGTGATCCTGCAAAGTACGGAGCGGCAAGATCATGCTTTCAACGTGGCAGGTACTCTAAAGGAATGGCAATCCGAAATTGCCGCGCGGGCTGTGGGCAATTCCCGCCTGGTACTGGCAATCTGTACCGGGCTTGCTGCGCCAATTCTTGCGATGACCGGAGACGAAGGCGGCGGCTTTCACTTTCGCGGGGCTTCAAGTTCAGGAAAATCAACAGCGCTAGGTGTTGCGGGAAGCGTATGGGGCGGTGGTGGAATGCGCGGCTATCCGCGCCAATGGCGGGCAACCGACAATGCGCTGGAAAGTATCGCCGCTCTTTCTTGCGATGCTCTGCTTTGCCTGGACGAATTGGCACTGGTGGATGCGAAAGCGGCCGGAAACGCTGCCTATATGCTCGCAAACGGTAAGGGCAAGGCTCGCGCCGGGCGCGAAGGCCAGGCGCGCAAGGTTCTTGAGTGGCGGGTGTTGTTTCTATCAACCGGTGAAATTGGCCTCGCCGACAAAATCAAGGAAGGCGGCGGGCGTATGGCGGCCGGCATGGGGGTGCGCGTAATTGACCTTCGGGCCGATGCCGGCGCGGGCATGGGTATATTCGAGAATATCCACGGCGCGGACGATCCGTCAACATTTGCGCAAGAGTTCAAAAAGGCCGTCGGCAAGTTCTATGGCACGGCTTCGCGGGCCTGGGTGAAGGTGCTCGCAACCAACGCCGAAATGATCCGTGATGAGATCGCCAAGAAACGCCGCTTGTTCATGGAAAATCAATTCCCTACCGGCGCTGATGGGCAGGTGATCCGAGTGGCAGATCGTTTCGCCCTTGTGGCTGCGGCCGGGGAACTGGCAACCGCACGTGGCATTACCGGTTGGTCAGATGGTGAGGCCACGAGAGCTGCACTGGGTTGCTTTAATGACTGGTTGCGCGAACGTGGTGGCATTGGTTCTAGCGAGGTTTCTGAAGCTCGCATGCGGATCTCGGAGGCGATTGAGGTGCATGGGGCCAGCCGGTTTTCAAGTTGGGATCGTGACCCACGGCGGATAATTGTTACTAACCGCTATGGATATGTGAAGCTCGAGAATGAGGGCACGAAATCCGAGAGGCAAACCTATTATTTCCTTTCCTCACCGCTAAAAGAAATCCTGCAAGGTCTGGATGCCAAGTCTGTAATTGCCGGCTTGATTAGTGAAGGTGTATTTGTTCCCCATGCTGGCAATCCTACCAAGATATTTCGGGTTCCAAGTGAATCGGGTTCAAAACGCCTATATCAAATTGATTTAGCGGCGCTGAGTTGTTTGGACGGTGACGCAGGCGGTTAGCCCGGATAACCATATCAGAGCCATAAGAGCTGACAGGGGCCATTTACACGATGCTTTAGAAATCATTACAATGATCAAATTGCCTTTCAGGCGCTCATGAACTGCGTGCTGTTAACGCGTCATGTAGTCGTTGCGCTTCAGGTACGCCTATCAAAATGAGTTGGTTGACTATGTCATCCAGCTCTTGACCTAGCAACGCAACACTCTCACGATCTGAAATCGTGCTCAGAAGTTTATCAAAATACGAGCAAACTTTTGCGCCCATCCCGGTGCTAATCCAAAATTCCCGGTCCACAATACCATTTTTCAAACATGAAGTAGCCAAAGCCAGAACCATCGGCTTGTGACTTGGCATGAATTTGACCTCCACCAAATTCATTATGAACACGGCAACGGCATATGATGGAGCACTAGAAATACACTTCACTAACAATGGAATTGCGGGGTCTAATCGCCGAACTCCAGGTTCGAGAAGGCGAGATGTTAGAGGTTGATAAGCAGATGCGCTATTATAGAACAAACTCGAGATCGCAGGGCGAAAATTAACTGACATCCTGTCTGATGTATCTCCTACCAGATAACGCCAGTCGGTAGTCGCAATCAATCGTTCAGCAACCGCTGCCCGATATTCGACCGCTAATTCAACGGAAATGGTTGCATCGCCAAATGTCATGTCATCCAAATGTTGCAGAAACGGCGACACAGCGCTAATGAATCCTTCATCTGGAAGCGCAATAAGCCTCTCTTTCACCAACCAATGGGCATCTTGTTTCGCCAACACGATCGGCGCTTCGGCTAACAAGGCATAATAGCAGTCGTTCCACTCTTGAGGCGGATCAACCCGTTCGCCATCGGTCTCCGTGCCATTCTTTATCTGAGTGAAAGGCCAAAAAACATCAAGAATTTCAAGAAGCCAGTCAGGCCGGGCGGCTAGCGTTGTTGCCATGACAATACGTGCAACAGAGCTATCATCAAAAATAAGATGATCTGGGTTCGGAATGACCTCGTCAACGTTTGTGATTTCAAGCTCATCAATCGGAAGCGTAGATTTCCCTCCAATGCGAATCCCTCGTCGGATCTTTGGTTCAGTGGGTGGAAGCTCCGGCCAACCGGGCTCTTTCTCGCCATTCAGTACCCAATTGATTTCGGCATCTATCGTTTTACCTATTCTCGCTGTGGAGCGGGTTTTTCTGGCTTCGTATTCAGTTTCATCGCGCCAGTGTCTCCAAGGATAGATGCACCCCGCAATGGCAACTCGCACTATCGATTTCAATATCTTTGGGTCAGCCGTTGTGAGTTTTTCGAGTGAGTTTCGGAGCCCTGGTGCAATTGCTCTCGGGTGCTTTGCTACTGTGGCAAGAATTGAGCGAAGCAGTTCATCGCTCAACGGTGTCGTTAATGCACAACTCAAGCCGTTCAATGCTAGTGCGGCCCGATTATAGCGCAGAAATGAAAATGCTCCATCGTGATAGTCACCATCTTGCGTGCCAAACTCGGAAAGTTTTGCTACAGCCCAATCGCCATGCATGATGTTCAGCTCAGCATCTCCATCGCGTAAAACGAGCACAGCGGCCGCAGCAATGAAATCAAGCGACTGCTTGTCATCCGATTTTTTCAGCATGGCAAGACTAGCCGCTTTAGCCGCAAATTCGGGATTTCCTTTGGATGGATCCTCGACGGCTGAGCCTGCATTCAATTCAATCTGATTTTCTTCTATTCTTTGATTAGACTTTTTAAGCAATTGATCTAGCGGGGCGGTAAAGTAAGACAACTCCGGCGGTGCTTTGAACACCATCATCTCCACCGGCTCACCTTTCTCGTTGAGAATCTCTGTTTCTTCATAGTTCTGCAAATCGAGCTGACAGCGAAGGTACATCGCCATGAGCCTGGGGTCAGCATAGTCTATGCCCAACTCAGGCTGCCCCAAGCGGTCGGACGCAGCCTGCAATCTTTGCGTGAGGGCTTCACACATCTCTTTTCCGGCACGAGATATAAATTGGGTAATAACATTTTCAAGGCAAGTCTGCCTTGATGCCTTCCCTTTCAGGTAGGATTTGGAAACCTCACCCGCAGGCTCTTGATGCGTTGACGACAAGCCGAATAAATCGAAATCACCCGGGTCTTGAATCCTCGGCCTGAAGCGGTCCATTGCTACCAGTTCAGGACTAGCAAGAAAGGGCATGATATCCGCAAAGGTCGTCTGATCGGTCGATAGCAACACATCTACGGCTACGGTTAGAACTGCGACAGAAGCATTCTCAGAGCCAAGTATGTCGAGCACTACCTGCGAAGGCTTATCGCCGTTTTCTATGCGTCTATGACCCCATGCTTCTAACGCCATCAGAGCCGAGGTGACGCTGTAGCAATCGCTATGACGACTCCACTGGAACGATTGCGAATACCGAAAACTACGCTCACCAGCATCAAAAGGCACAACGATAGTGTCCTCATCCGCACTTCGTTTATCAATCTGGAAATCAACGACATGGTTGACCAGCTCGTTGACAAGCCTCACCCCTTCTTCCGGGCAATGCGTCAACAATTCAAAGAACGGCCCCTGAACCGGCGATGCAGGCATAAACTTAGAATCCATGTCGGACAGACCCTGGTCGTAGTCTTCACGATGTCTCTTGCCGGAAGACTGATCGGCAATCAGAGCATTTCTGGTCAAATCTGAAAGTTCTTTTGGAGCAGCTTTCGCCAGTGTCCCACTTATTTTCAAGATTTTAGAAACGATATGATCGGGGACGTTGCGACCGGATATACTGGTTAGGTATTCTACTGCCAAAGCAGGGGCTTTGTCTGCGAACATGCAAAGTTGAATTCGTAAGTTTTCCTCAAGGTTCCTCATCTGGGCAGAAGACAACTGGCCATCAAATGACTCAAATTGATCTTGAAAAGATCTACAGTACTTTGCATTCTCAATCCTAATTAGGAAATCGTAGAAGCGCGTCAGTATTGCTTCACCGAATGGCGCTCCACCCACAAATACGATCATCCAATTGCGCATAAGATCTACCGCGACCGGAATAAGTTGATTTGGGATTTGCTCTAACGTTAAGAGCCAAACAACAAGTCTACCCCACGAAAGATTCTTAGGTGCGACAACCCCTGCGGGAATTATTGACAATTTGCCATCAAACTCTGAAAATGCCTCTTGGAGAGACTGGGATTCAGAAGCGATAACGAGTGCAACAAGCTGCTGGGCAATATTAGCTTCGTCTGCCAACAGTTCTGCTGTCATATCTTTGAGCAGTTGAGACGAAGCTTCCGAATGAACAATTGCCAAGAGCGTAACACGCTGCCACGAGCGATGGACATCCGATTGTGACAGTTTTTTAATTCGCTCAACCCAGCCAGGCTTATCGCCAGACTCAAGCATCATTTGGGTCTGCAACTCATACGACCTGAGCAAACTTTGCGAACCCGAATTTCCCAAGTCGATAGTTTCCAGTGCATTCCGTTGGAAATCATAGAGAGAGGCAACGGCCCATTCTCGCAAAACATCGTGTTTGAAGGAAACCTGATCATTTCCATGGTCTAGGAGTGTCTCGCTACCAACCAATTGTTGGATTGCCGAGGTAGAATATTCAGCAGATGAAAAAAGCCCAATTGATTGCGTGTAATGTTGTGCCATTGATGTCAAAAGACGCTGGCGGTCCCTACGACTATCATCATCTCTGCCATCCCCTGTCTTCCACCAAATTTTGACGAGGTCTACTTCGGTGTGAAGACGAGAATCGTCGTGCTGCAATAACGCCAACCTTGATAGTCTGAAAAGGTTACGCGCCACTCGCTCGGCTGGATGATCCTCTTTGAGGAGGGCAGCCAACTTGGGATCTTCAGCTGTTAGCTCATTCACTTCCTGATCGCTGAGTTCTCCAATTGTGACAACCGGTGCGTGCCCCAGTTCATCGAGTATATCTGCTGGAAGCCAATTGGGTTCATCATATTCAAGTCTTGTGCGAGAAGTCGCAATGATCTGAACGCCTGGCACATCTTTCGCAGCTCTTACAAGATCCTTTACGGTTACCCTCTCGCGCTCGGAAAAGAAATCAAGGTTATCGATACAAATGATTGAGCTGCCTGATGCAGACACTTCAGTTAGAAATTCCTTTGCATTTCCACAAAATTCTAGTTTGTGCCGAAGCTCCTGCCAGCCTCCAGCTGTTGTTCTATTTGGCGACAGAAAAACAACAGAACGGCTATTCCCCATTTGCGAAATATATCGTTTCATAATGGCCGATTTACCAACACCAGAACCACCCTGAATTTCTAAATAACGCCCTTTGGAAAGCGAAGTATGCACGGCCTCCAATCTGTCATGCCGGGGGATGGAAATACGTTTTATCGAGCCGGATACATCGTCCATAGCAAAGCCGGAAGCCTCGGCCAAGTTGCTTAACGCTGCTCGTGCACCCCATCGCGCCTCAAGTTCAAAACCTTCTGTCGACAATTTTTTGAGGAGTTGTGCACGATTGCAAACCCCAGCAACGGTGTCCGTGGCCAGTCCAATCGTGATTATCGAAGACCAGAGTGAACTTGCGCGGTCACGCTCTTTTTCAACAAGGAGACCTTTTGCCCTGTCAATCGCCCAATAGTCTTCTGCGCCGCTTTCTTTGGAAAAATCAAATATGAGAATCTGAAATCGTTTTAATAAACGCCATACGTCAATGTCTTCATGCTTCGCTCCATAAGTTGAAAGATGATTTCGAAAAGTTGAAACAAAGGACTTCATCGCGGGGCTCGCGGTTCCCTTCCTGCGCAGTCTTGCGAAAAAGGATTTCTCAGTATCCGTTTCGCGGGCCCAACTCAAAACTTCTTGGTATGGGCCAGTTATCTGTCTCGAGGCCTGATGGGTAGCAATTGCCAGTTGAGCGTCCCGTTTCCAAAACCCCTCTTTTTTTACCGAGTCGACAACCTGGGACATCACCTTTTTAAATACAGCATCTTTTGGCGCGAAAGTAATAGAGCGCTTGGCCTGTATTTCCAATGTAGCTATTTCTCCTGAAGAACTCCTCGCCGTTACGATGACGTCATCCATGGGAAAACCATCATCGCCCTGCTGAAATGATACTTTCTCAATGGTCGATCCGGGCAACCCTCTTGCGGGCGCATCTGCAAGCATAGAAAGAAGGTAGCTTGATCCGACCTTCACTTCGAACTCGGCGCCAGCAGGGCCGGCAGCCGCGGGAGGCACGCCATTCTTCGTTTCCTTGTCCAAATTAGGGCTCCTCGCAATAGCAAAAGCAAAAATTGTAAACTTATAATTATAAAGAACAATAATTCGCTGCAACACCACCTCACATTGGCGCATACAACGAAGCTTGTCGACAGGTGGATCTCGAGCACAAACACCTAGAATGATCTAGAAAGTTGAAACCGGTTCCATTTAAGGAACACATAGAAACTAAATGCAGTGTTGTAAGCGAAATACTGGCATGATGGAATGCGTGTTTCCAGATATTGCATCGCGTCACACTGGATACCTTGCCTAGTTCATTCTCTCTGAGATACACTGACACGATGTGCTGAAGCTGCGTTCTGGCGGATGGCCGGCAGGATGGAAGTTATACATAGCTGCGCGTCTCATCAGATTAGACCGCTTCAGCTTCAATGATAAGCTGAGCTGTATTATCGTTGGGAAGTCCAGTTTTCGGCTCACCGAGCTTGGCCATCTTCCCGTCGATATGTTCCACAATCGCCTTCACTTTGTACAGCGCCTCTAACAAATATTCCTTATCAAACATTGCGAGTTTTTCGCCCTCTTTTGTCTCACCGTTGCGGTGCACGCAGTCATGTCGCAGCATCGTATAGTTACGCAAGTCGTCGAGAAGGTCATCGGTCGGCGTTAAGGAGAAATCAAAAGCATGTCGATACCAAAGCGGTACGCCTTCAAGTTTTGGCTTTGATTTTGACGCAGGATCATGTGAAGCGCCGAACTTATGATATAGGCGGCCCTCTTTCAGCTTCTTAACTATCCTTTTCTCAATAACATCTGGGTCGCGCAGGATGTCAGCTACTGGGATCGGGTCATTTTGAATCGCACCGTCTTTGGAGGCAAATCGGATCATGCAATCTCTATGGTTTTGGAGTCCCTTGATGAGGTTGTCGCAGAAATACGCTTCCAGAAACGTGATAATCTGAGCGAAGATCATCCGATTCATCAAACTGCCACCATCTGCACTCGCCTGTGTATCGATGATCTCGTGCAACTCTTCATAGTTAAGGTCAAAGATCTGACCTGGATGTTCGGGGGTTTCCCAAGAGCCGTCCCAATCCTCCGGGGGGCGATCAAAACCGGGTGACGAACAGGTGACGCTGGTATGTGCGTAATCTTTGAGGGTTATATCGCAGTCAAATGGTCCAGCCCAAACGTCACTCTCCAGGGTAGCTCCACAACCATCGCATTCAATCTCAACTTCGCTACCGACGGTCATGTCTCGTGACTTTTCAGCTGTGTAGTCGGGCTCCGGAACATCGATCTCTTTACAGATTGTATCATCACATTCCGGACACACTAGGGTGACCTTAGAAACCCATCGCGCCAACCCAATGTCCTGATCAATCATGTAATCCTTAATACTACCCATCACCTGCTCCTTTGGATTCCCGATTGGCTGAGCTGGGATGTCTGTATAGTAAATGGGCGTACAAGCAAATCCACTATTCGCCTGTGCTGCAATCCATCGGATGCACGATCACCCGTTCGCCGGCTTCCTGGACTGCTACCATCATGACTGGGTTTCCCTGCAGCCCACCCAAATAGGTCAGCAACTCCCCAGCTTGTGAGATACGTTCACTGGGGATAGCCGAGATTCCGTCTTTCATTTGTGGCGATGTTAGCTCTTCGATATTCATGGTTCTACCTTTCATTTGTTTTCACAACTGGCAGGATATTGGAAGAGTGGTGTGTTGTGCGGCGAGAATTGCAACACGGCTAAAACGTAGCGGCACCCCAGCTAAACCAAATTGTTAAAAACATCTTCGCCAAATTCAAAAAAGAAATCAGTGCATGTACCGGATGATGTGTTAACCCTTGGTCCTTTTGCTGAATTGAGGGGAGATGGAGCAGTTCCAATTGAGAATACGCCCAAGTCTTGAAGAACTAGCTCGGTCCGTCGATCCGACATTCCATGAGTTGTTGCATAGACATTTCTTGCTTCTGAATTTTGCGGCACTCGAACCGTATCGATGCCAAGTAATTTCATATTTTGTTTGTGAAAACCAAAGCCGAGAAACGCTATACAACTAGAATTATTGACTAAGCTTTGCACATGTTCAATTATTTTAGAGTCTTGGGACTGCGTGAACGTCTGTATCCCTTCAGCGGCTATCGTTATGGCCTCGCCACCATCAATATAGCCGTAATCAATTTTAACCGGTTGCCCAGTGTCGTCGGAAGCATTCTGCCAAGGCAGTCGCCCCACGGTGCCATACGGATGAATAATATTGATCGAGTTGACAAGTTCGGCAGCATCGCGATCTGACAAGTTGTCGTATTCTTTAAAAGCATTGAATAGAAATTGCTCGATGCAACGGTCATAATTGAAATTGATAATGCTAACGCTGGCGAGCCGTTGCCCTAACTTTGATCTTTGAACCTGCCCACGCAATTCCCTAAAAAAATCGATCAACCAAGTATCTCGGATACTCCCAAAATCAAGACGGTGTGGTTTGTCTCTCGTTTTCGGAAATAGAGAAGCTAATGTATGTCTACTCTCGCCTTCTTTGAGAAACTTTCGACCCGTTCTTTCAGCGCGAAGTATACAGGCGGTAATCGCAAACTTACCCAAATAGGCAATGGTTGCATCCTCCTGGTCATTTATATAGTTGTCGATACTTTTCGCTAACCAGAGGCTGCGAGATAGCCCTGCGAGTTTATTCAAATCATCATTGCGCAAATCTTTGAATTGTTGATCAGAGGTTTTCATATTTAGTGCACGGATTAGGACTCCCCTAAAGCTGTCCTCACGTTGGCTTCCAGTCCGTGAGATTTTATCCAACTCCCCACAAAGTGTGGTTATTTCTTCGATAAGATCTGCTCCCGTAGGTAAGCCGTATTCGTAACTCGCCCCGGCACCCAAAACAAAAACTGCCTGTGTCATGCTCACTGTTCCTTCAATATACTCTTTGAATTAGGTCAACTTTGAATGACTATTGATCTTTAATTTCAAAACCACACCCGCGCCCAGCGCTGTTTCTCCGTTTTCTAGGAACTGGATGCCTTTGGCTTCTAGGGCTAGTTGAACGTGTTGGATCGTAGATGCCTTTCCTGCGCCTTGATCGAGTTTGCTCAACGTATTCCGGTGTAGCCCGGTAAGCTCAGCAATATCGGGATTGCTCAATCCCAGAGCGGCTTTAGCCATTTTGAATTGGTGTGGTGTCATTCGATTACTCCTATTTATGTGCTGCTAGCATATTATATGTATTGACAGCATGTATTGCTAGCACTATATATATGCTATCAGCACATAAAAGGGAACGCAATGACCTACAATCGCAGCAAAATCCGGAAGCAAGCCTGGTGCGAAGCAAAAGTTACATTCACTCGCCCGGGCTATGCCAGTCACCAGTTACGCGGCCTGTTCGTTGTTGCTCTTCGTAAAGCATGGGTCAGAGCCAAGAGCCCCGCTCATATAGCCCTGAGCTCAGCCTACCGCCCTTAACTTTTCACGGAGTAATTTACATGGACAGAAGATTATTCATATCGGCCGCAGCGGTTCTGCCAATAGCTAACACCGCTACGGCCTCGATCACCCCAATGATTCCGGCCGGTGAACTCGCTGACCCTACCGAAGAATTGTTTGCACGGTGGGCTGCTGTACGGCGTGAGTGGTATCGCCTGATAAACGAAGGGCAGGATCCCGACTCGCCAGATTTGCAAGCACTGCAAAATGAGGAGAGCACCCTGTTCATTCAAATGACCGAAACACCGGCTCTGTCTTTAGAGGGGTTGTTGTGCCTGGCACGGTTACTTTGGGAGGATTGTGGCGCGGCGGCTGCCGGTGTGGATCAGGAAAGCCGCACTGATCCGGAGCTAAGCCTAAAACGCCAAATACTATTGAGCGCTGAAAAGCTTGCTGGCGCTCCAACATGGCAACCGTTTGATTAACTGATGCCACCGCCCAGCACGCTCTAATCTTTATCGGCTTCCCAGAATATGAACGCCCCGCGCTATTAGTTTAGTGCGGGGCATTTCATTGACTTCCAATAGTCCCCGTGCCCCACATGGACATGGCATAGTCGCAGCATGCCTCTTTTTGCCGGCTGCACTCTGTGGGCGTTCAGCACCATGAAATCAAAGACTGCGGCAGTTTCAGCGGCACTGGGTCGATTCATCAAAGGAATTTCGGCTAAAGCTATAATGCCAAGCAGCTAATTTGTTGCTATGTCACGTTTCTGTGAGAGACCGGGGGGGCGGTAAAAGTCGAGATCCCTACGATCAGGGACCGGCGCAGGTAATTAGATTTTTCCGCGCGCCTGATAAATGGGGGGGTCTATTTATTGATGTCAAATATTATTATTGTATATTTTCAATTACTTAGCTGTTACACGTCCAAATTTTTGTAACATGTTTTGTAACACAAAGTAGGTATAAATATATAATAATATCAACAGGTTATATACATAGTTACAATGTTACAAATGTTACAACATATTTGGATAGCTCCAACTTTGTTTTATATGAGCTCGGCCAAACGGGACGATTTCGCCCAGGCATTCCTGAAAAACCGCCCTCTTCCTTCAAGGGATTATCCACCGTCCGTTTTATGAGGCGACGTTATCTCTACTCCGTGGGGCGCGGGGTGATGATAGCTATTAGATTGTTCACGCCCTCAAGTACGGCCGGGTAGCGCGAAATCGTGCACGGTGCTCGCCATGTGCTCGCCAGCCGAAATCAGGCAAGTGCCAAAATCCATCTAAGTCATTGATTTCATTGGTGACCCCTGCAGGACTCGAACCTGCAACCTGCTGATTAGAAGTCAGCTGCTCTATCCAGTTGAGCTAAGGGGCCGCTAGGTCGTATTAATCGGAATATCACCATGGCAGCAACCACTAATGCCGATGAGCGTTCACATCTTCCACATTACTAGCTACAATCTTCTTTATACTTTCAGGACCGCCACATGAACTTACTTCGATTGCTCATTCTAGGCCCCATCCTTGGGTTGCTCGTTGCCTGTGGGTCCAAGTCCGAACCAGTTGCAACCGGATACGGCGCAAACGCTCAGGCCTGCCTCGCTGAAGCGTTGTATTTCGAAGCTCGCGGCACCGGCGAAGTTGGGCGGCGTGCTGTTGGTGAGGTCATCTTGAACCGAGTTAATAGTCATCAGTTCCCGTCAACAGTATGCGGCGTGGTGGATCAGCGGTACAATGGTTCCTGCCAATTCTCTTACCGATGCAATAGTTCATTGACATATAACGAACCGCGGGCTCTCGCGAATGCAAACGCCACCGCATACACCTTACTAACGAATAGAGGCGGCGATATCACCGGCGGCGCGTTATTCTTCCACGCAAGCTCAATGGCGCCAGGGTGGTTCGGAACGTTAAAACGATTGGGCGCCTTCGGAGGCAACACTTTTTATCGCTAGACTAGGTGTTAACCCTTGGTCAGCACTTGACCCGTCGCGGTCGGCAGGTTTCAATCTTTCCAAATTTGTCAGGAGCCTATTATGCATCAACCCGTCATGTCAGGTACCGGAGTTTTCACTCCGTCCGAAGTCATCACAACTGAAATGGCGCCTTCCAGTTCCGATTTTATTGTGGCGGCCAGCGGAATTCACCAAAGGTACGTGCTTAATAAGTCTGGTGTTTTGGACCCGACAGTCATGCACCCACACCTACGGCAACGCACCGACGATAAGTCCGGTGTGATGGCCGAAATGGCCACAGATGCTTGCAACAAAGTACTGGCGCAGGCGGGTAAGGCAGCGGCTGATGTGGACCCGGTGATCGTCGCGGCATCTAACCTCGAACGTGAGTACCGGGCCATTGCGATAGAAGTTCAGGATTTATTGGGGACTAGCGGTTTCGGCTTTGATATGATTGTTGCGTGTTCCTCTGCCACGTTCGGAATACAGGCCGCCAGTGATATGATCAGATCTGGCTCCGCGCGTTCAATCCTGGTGGTGAACCCCGAGATTTGCTCCGGCCTTTTGGAATGGCGCGACCGCGATTGCCACTTTATTTTCGGCGATGTCTGCACCGCAACCCTCATCGAACGCAAAGAAGACGCCGCGGGTGCGCATTTCGAAGTCAATTCAATCAAGTGTCCGACACAGTTTTCCAACAACATCCGCAACAACAATGGTTTCCTGCGACGCTCTGGTCCCGATGGGGTAGCAGATCGGCGCGATATGCAATTCATGCAAAACGGGCGTAAGGTATTTGGCCGCATTCCCGAACCGGAAGAGCAGCCCAATATTTTGCAACACTACGCCAATACTTCGTCTGCCGGCTCGATCATCGCTTTCTCACAGAACTCCGAGGATATCAAAGACGGCGAACTGGGCTTGATTTGTTCCTTCGGCGCGGGGTATTCGGTTGGTTCTGTCCTGCTAAAACGGTCCTGCTAAACAATGGCTAAACTATATTTTAACTATTCCACGATGAACGCGGGCAAAAGTACGATCCTTTTGCAAGCCGCACATAATTACCGCGAGCGCGGGATGGATACTTATTTGCTAACCGCCCGCCTGGATGACCGTGTTGGACAGGGCCAGATTGGTAGTCGTATCGGAATCACAGCTGACGCGGATATGTTTACAACCGAGAGTGATCTGTTTGCGATGGTTGAGGCACGGCGCGCCGAAGGCCCCTTCGTTTGCATCCTGATAGACGAGGCGCAATTCCTAAGCGAAGATCAGGTTTGGCAACTAGCCCGCATCGTGGACGACCTGAAAATCCCTGTGATGGCATATGGCCTGCGCGTCGATTTTCTTGGAAAATTGTTCCCGGGTTCAGCGGCATTGTTGGCCCTAGCTGACGAAATGCGCGAGATACGCACCATCTGCCACTGCGGCAAGAAAGCAACGATGGTGGTTCGCCAGGACCAAGACGGCAAAACGTTAACAGTCGGTGAGCAGGTTCAGATCGGTGGAAACGAGACCTACGTCAGCCTATGCCGCCGTCACTGGCGCGAGGCGGTTAACGATTAGTTAATGCATCCGCCCGCCGATTGGCACATCCAGATCAGGGGTTAGCAGCACGATCCCGCCATCTGCACCGGGCACACCCAGCACCAGAAATTCAGACATGAATTTGCCGATCTGACGCGGCGGAAAATTGATAACCCCTATCACCATCCGCCCGACCAGTCCTTCCGGAGTGTAATGCACCGTGATCTGCGCCGAAGTTTTCTTCACACCGATCTCAGCTCCGAAATCGACCCAGAGCTTGATCGAGGGATTTCGCGCCTCGGGGTAAGGTTCTGCGCGTAGAACTCGCCCAACGCGGATGTCGGTTTTCAGAAATGTATCAAAATCCAAGTCAGCCATAGTGCCCTCCGTTCGCGCAATAAAAAACCGCCTACCCGGTAAGGGCAAGCGGTTAATTCAACGGGAGGAGTTGAATTTATTTAGTGAAGGTCTTTGACACTTCCTGAAGCTCGGCCACCGAGTCTTTGATGGTTGCAGAAACAACTTCAAACGCTTCAGCATTTGCTTTCTGTGCACCTTCAGCCAGCGCAGTCATGTTGCCCAGTGCTTTGTCGAAAGCGGCTTTGGCAACTTCGCCCTGTGCGGCTGCGCTTTCCGCATCCACTTTGGAAGGATCGAAATCAGTAATCTGTTTCTGTGCTTCGGCCAGTGTTGCTTCGAACACTTCAACCTGCTTGGCGAACAGATCCTGATAACCGGCGGCGGCAGCTTTGTTAGCAGCTACGAGTGTTGCCATATTCTTTTTCTGGGCAGCCAGAATGGCATCCGCATCAACGCCGGGCACTGTTGGTGCCGCAAAAGCTTTTGCGAAATCATTGGTCTTAAAAAATTCGGTCATTTTCTCAAGATCGAACGGGAAGGATTTAGGATCAAACATGATGGGCTCCGGATAGAAGTTTGTATTTCGATAAACCCTATATGGTGCACTGCACAATAAATGTCAAGAGCGTATTGTGCAGTGCACAAAAACCACCGCCCAATACTGCACTGCAGCAATTACCCCCGCAATTCCCGGCTCCGATCTGCCGCGGCCTTCACTGCTTCGCGCAATAATGTTGGAAATCCTCGGTCTTCGTCCATTAGAACACCCAACGCAGCAGCCGTCGTTCCGCCGGGACTGGTTACGTTAACACGCAACGTTGAAGGATCCTCGGCCGCACGCTCCGCCAATTCGCCAGCGCCGCCAACTGTGGCTTTCGCCAGCCGCATCGCCATTTCAACAGGCAGCCCTTCGGCGACACCCGCTGCCGCCAGCGTTTCGATCAGATGGAATACGTACGCCGGACCAGAGCCAGAAACAGCCGTAACCGCATCCATCTGCCCCTCGTCATCCAACTGCACGGTCTGGCCTACAGCTTGCAGCAAATCTTCGGCCATTCCCATCGCTGCGTCGTCGATCAGAGCATTCCCGATCAGTGCCGTTATTCCCCGACCGACAGCCGCCGGTGTATTAGGCATAGCGCGGATGATCGGTGTCTTGGCGCCCAAAATACCCTCAAACGTAGAAATCGGCGTACCCGCGGCTATTGATAGAAACACGGTTGTGCCATTCCCCAGCGCTTTAATCTGCGGCAAAGCCTCGCCCATCATCTGCGGCTTCACGGCCAGAATGCAAATCGCTGGCGAGGGCGGCAAATCTACATTCACGCGCAAACCGCCGGCTTGCAATTCAATTAACCGCTCAGACGGATACGGATCAATAATCGTCACCGAGGCGGGTTTAACCCCGTTCACCAGCCAGCCCTCAAGCATAGCGGTTCCCATTTTTCCGCACCCCAGCAGAACCAGCCCGCGCTGGTTAATGGTTTCTAGTGACATCGAACTCTCCTTGATTTATGCGCAGCCAAATTATTTAGGCGCGGCCAAAGGCCTCTTCCATCGCGACCAACATAGCTTCTTGAGGCGTGCTATCGCCCCAACAAACCAATTGAAACGCCGGATAGAACCGCTCGCATGCTGCAACTGCCGCACCAACAATATCTTCGATTTGCACGGCCGACGCTGTCGCCCCACCCGTCAAGTTCAAACCATAACGGTAGACCATCATCGACTGCTCCCGCCATAGGCTGAATGCCCCTGACCAGTTCTTGTCGTTCGTCCGGTTCAACACATCGTAAAGCAATGGCAGTCGATCCTCGGGCGGATCCATATCAAACGTGCAAATCATCCGCAGAGTTTCATCATGTGGATGCCACGCCAACGACAAAGCATAATTCGCCCATGCCCCATCAATAATCACCGCGATCTGATTGTCTTCAATCCGGTCAAAATCCCATGCGTGGAAATGCGCCAGATGTTCGACAATATCAATTGGGTGAAAATCGTCGGTGGTTATTTCTTCTGCATTCATTTCGGCCCCCTTGCAGCCCATCGGGATAAATCCACAAAAACAGGCCATCATACTACTTGTCGCGGAAATTGCCGCGTACCATACGATATATGGTGTCTGGAAAGCAGAATTTAGTAAAGGAATACTTTTCAGTTATCCACAACAAAACCGCCCAAATCTTGCTATCAAGGCAGCTTCAATCTGGAAAGGTGGTCGATTACTTCTTGGCAGGTGGCCGCTTGGTTTTGGGCTTAGGCTTCGGTGTTGTCTCTAAAGCTTCGATTCGCGCTAGCAAAGCTGCGTTTTCTTCGCGGGCCTTGGCAGCCATCTCGCGAACGGCATCAAACTCGTCTCGTGACACAAAATCACGATCTGCGAGCCATCTGTCAATCATCGACATCATGGCGGTCTCTGCCTCGTCCTTTGCACCTTGAGCCACGCCCATGGCATTGGTCATCAACTGAGACATGTCGTCAAAAATACGGTTCCGGCTTTGCATCGCGATCTCCTTCATTGCTATATTTTCTATATGGGCCTTCACAAAGGTTTTGCCAAGCACCACCTTGACTTTAGCGGCCCCCAACAGGAATCTGCGACCAAACGGAGGATTCAATGCTGTTAGCCCTACCATTCCCCAACATCGACCCCGAGATTTTCGCGTTCGACATCTTAGGATTCAATTTTGCCCTTCGCTGGTACGCGCTGGCATATATCGGTGGATTGATTATCGGCTGGCGCGTGATCGTTCGCCTGATGAAACGCGAACCCATGTGGAAAGCCGGCGCCCCGATGTCTGCGGACAAAGCCGAAGACCTGTTAACGTGGTTAATCCTCGGCGTCGTATTGGGCGGTCGTTTAGGGTTCGTACTATTTTACCAATCCGAATATTACTTCGCCAACCCAGCCGAAATTCTGAAAGTCTGGCAAGGCGGAATGTCCTTCCACGGGGGCTTCGCTGGCGTGATCGTCGCAACGGTCCTTTACTCACGACACCATAAACTCCCGTTGTGGTCGGTGGCAGACGCCATCGCAGTAGCCGCACCCATCGGTCTTTTTCTGGGTCGTATCGCCAATTTCATTCGCCCCGAACTCTGGGGCCGCCCTACAACCGCACCTTGGGGGGTCGAATTTCCGGGCGCAGACTGCCCCGATACGTGGCTTCTCGTCTGTACACGCCACCCAAGCCAACTATACGAAGCCGGATTAGAGGGCCTGCTGCTGGGTTTCGTAATCCTATGGCTAGTCGCACGATTTCGCGCCCTGCACTTCCCCGGCATGATCACCGGTGTGTTTTTCTTAGGGTACGGTCTGGCACGCATGTTTGTTGAACTGTTCCGCCAAGCCGACGCACAGTTTGTCTCGTTGGACAACCCGTTTGGCTATGTCATTTCGCTAGGCAACGCTGGTCTAACGCAAGGCCAAATCCTTTCGCTACCGATGGTTTTCATCGGTATTGCCCTGATATTCTGGAGCCGTAGAAGCACATGACCGCACTTACTGATGTCCTCAAATCCCGCATTTCCGAGGCTGGTCCGATTAGCGTCGCCGAATACATGCACACCTGTCTAAGCCATCCCGCACACGGCTATTACACCAACCGCGACCCATTTGGCCCTGATGGCGATTTTGTCACTTCGCCCGAGGTCTCTCAAATGTTTGGCGAGATGTTGGCCCTGTGGCTAATTCAAACTTGGGTAGACCAAGGCCGCCCCGCCAAATTTGCTCTGGTTGAACTCGGCCCGGGTCGTGGCACCCTAATGGCCGATATCCTGCGCACCGCGCAAGCAATGCCATCGTTCCTTGAGTCCGCCGAAGTCTGGTTGGTCGAAACAAGCCCGGCAATGCGCCGCAAACAAGCCGCAACTTTGATAATGGAAGGGACGCCCAATTGGGCGAACTCCGTCGAAGAGCTACCTGAATTGCCAATATTCCTTGTGGCGAATGAATTCTTCGATGCCCTGCCGATTCACCAGTTCAGCCCCAGCGACGCTGGCTGGCGCGAACGATTGATCGAAAATGGCGACAAGGGCCTAGCCTATGCACTTGGCCGCCCAACTCCAAACGCCGACCTAGACGAATTCTTCACCGGTTTGCCAGAAAACCTGTTTGCCGAAGTCTCCTACGCTGCGGAAAACATCGCTGCCACCATTGGTGACCACATCGCCAAACACGGTGGCGCCGCATTGGTCGTTGATTACGGTGAATGGGACGGCGCCGGTGATACATTGCAAGCTGTGCAAAACCACGATTCCGTAAACGAACTAGATCACCCGCACGGTGAAGCCGACGTAACGGCACATGTGAACTTCGCCGCCATCGCTCGTGCCGCCGGCGCGGCGCGAACCGAAGGGCTCGCCCCTCAAGGTACATTCTTGCAACGCATTGGTATCAACCAACGCGCCCAAACCCTTGCGGGTGGTGCCGAACAAAAGATAGTCGAAGAAATCGGCTCGGCCCACCACCGTCTTACGCATCCTGATGAAATGGGCACGCTGTTCAAGGTTATGGCCATCGTCCATAAAGACTCACCTCTTGCACCTGGATTTGAAGATGATGTTGAACCACCTGAGTGACCCTGCCCTTGAACCAGCCATCCACGGGTTCTTCACCCGCGAGCATGGTATTTCTACGGGCATTTATGCAGGTCTAAACTGCGGAACGAGTTCGTCCGATGATACCGAACTTGTGTCGACCAACCGCGCACGGGTTGCAGAAGCTACTGGCTTGCCCACAAACGCGCTGTTGTCACTTCACCAAGTACATTCGGCTGAGGTTATCACAGTCACCGAACCTTATTGGTCAGGCGAGCGCCCAAACGCTGATGCCATGGTGACGAAAACCAAAGGTATCGGCCTAGGCATCCTGACTGCCGACTGTGCGCCCGTGCTATTTTCTGATCCCGTCGCCAAAGTCGTGGGTGCCGCGCATGCAGGCTGGAAAGGCGCGATTTTCGGCATCACCGACAACACCATCGAAGCCATGATCCGCCTTGGTGCAAACCGCGAGAACATCTCTGCCGTCATCGGCCCATGTATCAGCCAATCCGCCTATGAAGTCGGCCAAGAGTTTTTTGAAACCTTCGCAGACGAAAACCCTGACTACACGCGATTTTTTATTAATGGTAAGGATGACAAGATGCAGTTCGACCTGCCGTCGCTTGTAGTACATCGCCTACGTACAGCTGAAATAAAAACCGCCACTTGGGTTAGGGAGTGCACTTATAGCGCACCGCACAAATATTATTCCTACCGGCGTACAACCCACGCAGCCGAACCAGATTACGGCCGCCTAATTTCTGTCATCAGACTTTAAGTCTGGTCAATCGCACGTGCTTCAATAATGTCGAACGGAACGCCCGGTTCATCCTTAGCACAGCGGATAACTAAGGACGTCTTAACGCTTGCCACATTTTCTGCCGAGGTCAATTCCTCGGTCAAAAACTGCTGAAACGAGGACAGATCGGGCGCTACGCACTTCAAAATGAAATCTATCTCGCCGTTAAGCATGTGACATTCGCGTACAAACGGCCAGCTACGGGCTTTGTTTTCAAATTCGGACAGGTCAGCTTCGGCTTGCGAGTGCAGTCCGACCATGGCGAACACTTGCACCTCGAAGCCCAATTCGCGGGCATTCACATCGGCATGATAACCCTTAATAAATCCGGCATCTTCCAGCGAACGAACACGTCGCAGGCAAGGCGGTGCAGATATCCCAACACGTGTAGAAAGCTCCACATTCGTCATCCGGCCATCGGCCTGTAGTTCCGCTAGAATTTTCCGGTCAATCGGATCGAGTTTACTGCCTGGCATAATTTTTCCTGCTCATCTGAATTACTCTTATTAGGCGCACAGCCATGCAGACGCAATAATATTTCGTACAACCGCAATATTATTTCGCATTTTTCTGCATCTTCACAGGCGGGCCCGCACGCCCTATATACTTTCCAACTCAAATTAAAAGGTTACCAAAATGTCCGAGACTCATCACACCCGCGTCCTTATCATCGGCTCCGGTCCCGCCGGATATACAGCCGGCGTTTACGCCTCGCGTGCTATGCTTGAACCGACGCTTGTGCAGGGCATCCAACCCGGTGGCCAGCTGACAATTACGACCGAAGTTGAAAACTGGCCCGGCTATAAAGAAGTCCAAGGTCCCGACCTGATGATCCAGATGGAAGAGCATGCCCGCGCAGCCGGGACTAACATCGTCGCCGATCACATTTCGTCGCTCGACCTGTCCAAACGCCCGTTTACTGCGAAGGGTGATACTGGCGTCACCTACACCGCCGACGCTGTAATCCTCGCGACTGGCGCTCAAGCCAAATGGTTGGGCCTACCCTCCGAAGAGAAATTCCAGGGCTTCGGAGTGTCGGCTTGTGCCACCTGTGACGGTTTTTTCTACCGTGGCCAAGAAGTTGTCGTTGTTGGCGGCGGAAACACCGCTGTTGAAGAAGCTCTGTTCCTGACCAACTTTGCCTCAAAAGTCACACTAATTCATCGTCGCGACGAACTGCGGTCCGAGAAAATTCTAGAACATCGCCTGCTGAACAACCCGAAAATCGAAACGCTCTGGTTTAATGAACTAGCAGAGGTTTACGGAACAGACATGCCATTGGGCGTGGAAGGCGTAAAAGTCAAAAACGTCAAAACTGGCGAAATCACAGATATCCCCTGCAAAGGCGTCTTCATCGCCATCGGCCACGCGCCTGCATCTGAATTGGTCATAGACCAGCTTGAGACTCACATGGGCGGATATGTTGTGACCAAACCCGACAGCACTGAAACGTCTATTCCGGGCGTGTTCGCATCGGGAGATTTGACGGATTACAAATACCGTCAGGCCGTCACTTCGGCAGGAATGGGTTGCATGGCAGCGCTAGAAGCGGAACGTTTCCTAGCTGCCAACGAGTAGCGGGAAATTATTCCAGCGTTGCAATATGTGCGGGTAAATCGTGTTTTTCGTCGATTTTCCCGCAATATCGTTGGAATTATATCGATAATGCGCGTAAACGGGGCCGATAACTGACCCTGTTTCCTGCAATTGATCGAGAATAGAATGCCAAACCAACCTCACGCCCCCGTCCCCGAACTCTACGTCTCTTACGACAGCGCCATGAAACTAAAGGTTGAGGCGGGTGAGCTGCCTAGCTGGGATCTGACAGCGCGCCAGCTGTGCGATCTGGAGCTGTTGATGAACGGCGGCTTCAACCCGCTGAAAGGGTTCTTGGGCGAAGAAGACTACGACGGCGTCGTTAAAGATATGCGCCTAGCGGACGGGTCGCTTTGGCCGATGCCGATCAATCTCGATATTTCAGACGCTTTCGCCGAAACAGTGAAACCGGGCCAAGACATCGCGCTGCGCGATCCCGAAGGCGTAATTCTCGCCATTCTATCGATCACCGACAAATGGACGCCAAATAAGTCGCTGGAAGCCACATCTGTATATGGCGCAGACGATATCGCCCACCCTGCCGTGAACTACCTGCATAACACTGCCGGTAATACATACCTCGGTGGACCAATCACCGGTATTCAGGCCCCAGTGCATTACGATTATCGTGGCCGTCGCAACACCCCCAACGAGCTGCGCACCTACTTCCGCAAAATGGGCTGGCGTCGCGTCGTTGCCTTCCAGACCCGCAATCCACTGCATCGCGCGCATCAGGAACTGACGTTCCGCGCCGCAAAGGAAGCACAAGCCAATCTATTGATCCATCCGGTTGTTGGCCTAACCAAACCGGGTGATATCGACCACTTCACTCGCGTGCGGTGTTACGAGGCCGTGCTTGATAAGTATCCATCCTCCACAACGTCCCTGTCGCTGCTAAACCTCGCGATGCGTATGGGCGGTCCACGCGAAGCGGTCTGGCACGGCCTGATCCGCGCTAATCACGGCTGCACACACTTCATCGTTGGACGCGACCATGCTGGACCGGGCAAAAATTCAGACGGAAACGACTTCTACGGCCCCTATGATGCCCAAGAGTTGTTTAGAAAGCATGAAGACGAGATTGGTGTCGAAATGGTTGATTTCAAACACATGGTGTATGTGCAGGAAAAAGCCCAGTACGAGCCGATTGACGAGGTTGATAAATCCTTAACCATTCTAAACATTTCCGGCACAGAACTGCGTCGACGCCTCGTAGAAGGCTTGGAAATCCCCGACTGGTTCTCGTTCCCGAATGTGGTAACCGAATTGCGCCGCACGCGCCCAGCCAAGTCCAAACAGGGCTTCACCGTGTTCTTCACCGGCCTGTCAGGTTCCGGTAAATCCACCATAGCTAACGCGCTTATGGTCAAGATGATGGAAATGGGTGGCCGACCCGTTACCCTGCTTGACGGGGATGTCGTGCGCAAGAACTTGTCATCGGAACTTGGGTTCAGCAAAGAGCATCGTGACCTGAATATCCGCCGCATAGGCTATGTCGCCTCTGAAATCACCAAAAATGGCGGCATCGCCATCTGTGCACCCATCGCGCCTTACACCGCTACGCGCCGCGCCGTACGTGAAGATATCGAGAGTTTCGGCAGTTTCATAGAAGTCCACGTATCCACCAGCCTTGAGGAATGTGAACGCCGCGATCGCAAGGGTCTGTATAAACTGGCACGCGAGGGCAAAATCAAAGAGTTCACAGGAATATCGGACCCTTATGAGGCCCCGACTAAAGCCGAGCTGGTGGTCGACACTGAAAACGTCGACGTCGACAACTGCGCGCATCAGGTAATCCTGAAGCTGGAACAATTGGGGCTGATTGTTGGGTAATTCACAAACTGTTTGAGCATAAAAAAGCATGGGCCCGTAGGGTGGGTCCATGCTCTTAAACTATGAAAACCGTTCGCCATTCGGGCAATACGTGTGAACTCGGCACCTTGCGCAGAAGGGGTACCCTTCCGAAACAAGAACCATTGCTTAATACCCCACTGTAGAACTCATCAAAAACACGTCTTGCGACAGTGTCAAAACTCGTCAACCAGTGCGGCCCGCCAGCTAATTCACATGCACCACAACACGGGGCAGGCGATTTGAGCGTCAACTTGATACTCACGATCCTCGATACTAGTTACTAACACCCTCAACTTAACAACTCGAGGTACAGTAGCCGAGCGCAAATACACCAATTCATTACCAAATTAAGAAATTTCGTCACAACTATCTCAAATGAGAGACAAACTTCAATAAAACTGAAGCGTGCCAATATCGGGATTTTCCATTCCAACATTTTCGGTCAAAAACATATCCAATTAGATATATTCAAATGGATATACAGCGGTAATCGGGTGTTTTCAGCCCGAGCGAATCGCATAGGTTGTAATCACGTCAGTCGCAAATTTCTTCGAATTCAGATGATCTTAATCCGTTGTGTTACCTGGCTTGCCGCAATCCGGTGCAAATCAACAGTCAGCAGACCATTCGCTAAACTGCAACCAGCCGTTTCGATACCGTCCGCCAAAACAAAAACTCTTGTGAACTGCCTTGCCGCAATGCCTTGATGCAGAAACTCAGCCCCATTCAATGTCTGCTCGCCGCTAATCGTCAGCTGCGGCCCTTCGACAATCACCGACAAATCCGCAATCGAAAATCCGGCGACCGCCAGAACTATGCGAAATCGGTCTTTGCATAGTTGTTCGATATTATATGGCGGGTAGCCGTCGCTGTTGGTTTTAGCGCTGCTCTCCAGCATCTGTTCTAACGCATCGAATCCCAGCAGATATGGGTGAGCGGAAAATGAGAACTTCGGCATTTGGTAAACCTTTTCACAACTACATCGATGTTATAGAAAATATGGGCCTGAACTTACATTAAAACAAGCCCGCGGGGTGTTCGCGCGGACACCTACTTGGTATAGTCAATGGACGAAACTAAAGGGGCGCAGGCGTCATGACTTCACCACCCACCATGGGTCACCGCGAAATCCTGCGTGTGCGACTGGCAATGCTTAAACGCGAGCATCGTGATCTGGACGACGCGATCCACGCCCTCGGCGAGGCGCGCACAGCAGATCCTCTAACTTTGCGTCGCCTAAAAATTCAAAAACTAACACTAAAAGACCAAATCGCGCGGATCGAGGATGAATTAACCCCCGATATTATAGCATAGTCCACACACCTTGCACCAACGCCTTCAATGGGTATAGTGCGGCCTTCTCAAACCGGCGGGAGCAAACAGATGACCCAACCCAAAATCGGCATCATCATGGGCAGCCAGTCCGACTGGCCGACAATGAAACTAGCCGCCGATATTCTCGATGAACTCGGGGTGGCGTATGAAACCAAAATCGTTTCCGCGCACCGCACACCTGATCGTTTGTGGGCTTATGGTAAATCTGCGGTTGAGCGTGGCTTGCAGGTAATTATTGCTGGTGCTGGCGGTGCCGCACATTTGCCCGGCATGATGGCCTCTAAGACTCGCGTGCCGGTGTTGGGCGTTCCAATCCAGACCAAAGCACTTTCCGGTGTGGATTCGCTCTATTCAATCGTACAGATGCCCAAAGGGTTTCCCGTTGGCACAATGGCGATTGGCGCAGCAGGTGCGGCAAACGCCGGCTTGATGGCCGTCGCTATCCTTGCAAACAGCGACGCAGCACTAGCCGATCGGCTGGAAACATGGCGCACAAACCTTTCCAATTCCATAGCGGACGAACCACATGACTAACGCCCTACCCCCCGGCGCGACAATCGGCATCCTTGGTGGCGGACAATTGGGCCGGATGTTGTCGATGGCAGCTGCACGTCTCGGGCTAAAAACCCACATTTTTGAGCCTGCCGCTAATCCCCCCGCAGGTGACGTGGCGCATCGCGTTACCACCGCCGGATACGACGATATCGAGGCCCTGAAAACCTTCGCCAACTCCGTCGATGTTATCACCTATGAATTCGAGAACATCCCGACCGGGGCGTTAGACGTTATAGATTCCGTCCGCCCGATCCGGCCCACCCGCAAGGCGCTGGCCGTCTCTCAAGACCGCATCACCGAAAAAGCGTTCCTGATCGACCTTGGAATCACGGTCGCGCCTTATGCGCAGATCGACAGCCTGTCTGATTTAACCGCAGCACTAGAAACCATCGGAACCCCAGCTATCCTCAAAACCCGCCGTTTCGGGTATGACGGCAAAGGGCAAGCTCGCATAACCGACATCACCCAAGCCGAAGATGCGTTTATCGCCCTGAAAGGTGCTCCTGCCGTTCTAGAAGGCTTCGTAAACTTCACACGCGAGGTTTCCGTAATCGCGGCCCGCGGTATCGACGGCGCGGTTGTTTGTTACGATCCAGGTGAGAACATCCACAAAGACGGTATTCTCGACACAACGACCGTTCCCGCGGCTCTGGCAGCCGGTCAGCATATGGACGCCATCCTTTTGGCTGGAAAAATCCTCAATGCGCTTGATTATGTTGGGGTTATGGGCGTGGAATTATTCATAACCGACAATGGTTTGATCGTTAACGAAATCGCACCGCGCGTCCATAACTCCGGCCACTGGACCCAAAACGCCTGTGTCATCGATCAGTTTGAACAACACATCCGCGCAGTTGCTGGCTGGACACTTGGGGACGGCCAACGCCATTCGGACGCTGTTATGACCAACCTAATTGGCGAGGATGTGCTGGATCATCCAAACCTCGATGGCGCATTGCATCTTTATGGCAAGTCTGATGTAAAACCGGGCCGCAAGATGGGCCACGTGAACCGGATATCTCCGAAAGGGTGATCCCCAATGAAAAACTTAGCCGGAATACCCCTGACGCTCGGCATTTGCTTTGGCGTCGGATTTATTCTTGTACCCTTCACAAGAAGCACCGGCGATCTGACCGTTGCTCGCTGAACGACGCCAGCGGTATTCCCCGCGCTTGTCTTGATAAACTTCAACCTTGTCGTTTTCGCCAGCCATATTTCTTCTCCGTTAAAATGTTTGCTTTAAAAATTCGCGGTGACAGACGGCGCGGGAAAATATTGTAATCAAGGTTTACTCTAGGGAAACTAGTTACTTTGCCCGGCTGGGCCATAATATTGCGATAAACACACCGCCCAAAATCAATGTCGCGGAAAAAACGAACGCCCAGGTCATTGTTTCTCCCAAAAACACCATTCCGCCAAAAAGCGCGATGATTGGAACGGTCAGCTGTAATATTGCCGCCAAACTGGAATCGAGCTTTGGCAACGTCGCATACCACACCGCATATCCGACCCCCGATGCCAACGCCCCTGATGCCACCGCCAGTAGTATCCCGTTCATGCTCGTCGTCGCGTCGGACGGAATGATCAGCCAAAGCAGAATACCAACCGGTGCAGCCAATATGAAATTGCTGGCCGTAGCCCGCAACGGCGCGGAAACTTCGCGCCCCCGTAATGAATAAATGCCCCAACCAACTGCTGAAAACGCCATTAAAGCTGTGCCGAACAAATCTGGGCTGCTCGCGCCCGGTGCAAACAATATTCCTAACCCGATCATACCAAGAATCGAGCCAACCCATCTGGCGGGCGGGGGCCGCTCCCCTTTTAGGAGGGCACCTGCGAACATGGTAATCTGGGTGCCGCCAAACAATATCAACGCCCCTAGCCCTGCGTCCAACGTCACATAAGCAAAAGAGAAAGCCGCCGCGTACAACAACAAAGATGCCGCCGATGTCACGCTTCCGTGGCGCATCATACTTCCCAGCCCACCGCGAAACGCTACCAGCCCTGCCAGCATAACCGCACCAGACGCCAACCGAATTGCCATAAATGCACCCGGCCCAATCTGGTCCAAAGCCAACGCACTGCGCGTAAGCACAGAATTGGCAGCAAAAGCTGTAAGGGCGAAAACGGTCAGTAAAATAGGTCGCATACAGGATTTAGACAGTTAATTCGCGACGATAGCTAGAAAAATCTGATCCCTAATCCGTGCTATCGGATAAAAAAGGGCCACCCGAAGGCAGCCCCTTAATATTCAAACATTATGAACGGCAAGGTTCTCGGCATTCGGCCCGAAGGCCAAACGCCTGTCACCTACGGTCAAATCCTGTTCAGGATTTAACCTTACATCATGCCGCCCATGCCGCCCATGCCGCCCATGTCTGGCATTCCGCCAGCAGCGCCACCAGCAGGTGCAGGTTTGTCAGCAATCATAGCTTCGGTTGTGATCAATAGACCAGCAATCGAACCCGCATCTTCAAGTGCTGTACGAACAACCAAAGCTGGATCGATAACACCGAAGTCGAACATGTTGCCATATTCTTCAGTCTGAGCGTTGAAGCCGAAGTTTGCATCGTCGCTCTCGCGAACTTTGCCAGCAACAACCGCACCGTCAACACCAGCATTGTCAGCAATCTGACGAAGTGGTGCTTCAAGCGCACGACGAACGATAGCGATACCAGCAGTCTGATCGGAATTTTCACCGTCCAGACCAGCAAGACCTTTAGCACCCTGCATTAGGGCAACGCCGCCACCAACAACAACACCTTCTTGAACCGCAGCGCGGGTCGCGTTCAGTGCATCGTCAACACGATCTTTACGTTCTTTAACTTCGATTTCCGTAGCACCACCAACGCGGATAACAGCAACACCGCCGGCCAATTTAGCCACACGCTCTTGAAGTTTTTCACGATCGTAGTCCGAAGTTGTTTCTTCGATCTGCGTGCGGATCTGAGCAACACGTGCTTCGATCTCGGCTTTCTCGCCATTACCGTCGATGATAGTTGTTTCATCTTTGGTGATGTTGATTTTCTTGGCAGTACCCAGCATGTCGATAGTAACCGACTCAAGTTTCATGCCCAGATCTTCAGAGATAACCTGACCGCCTGTTAGGATCGCGATGTCCTGCAACATGGCTTTACGACGATCGCCGAAACCAGGTGCTTTAACAGCCGCAATTTTCAGACCGCCACGTAGTTTGTTAACTACTAGTGTCGCCAGCGCTTCGCCGTCAACATCTTCAGCAATGATCAAAAGTGGTTTGCCGGACTGGATAACAGTTTCCAACAATGGAACCATTGGCTGTAGGGAAGAAAGTTTCTTCTCGTGCAACAGCACAAGACAGTCTTCCATGTCAGCAACCATTTTGTCAGGGTTAGTGATGAAGTAAGGGGACAGGTAACCGCGGTCGAACTGCATGCCTTCAACAACGTCTGTTTCAGTTTCCAGACCTTTGTTTTCTTCAACAGTGATAACACCTTCATTACCAACACGCTGCATAGCACCAGCAATCTGGTTACCAATCGCTGCTTCGCCGTTAGCCGAGATTGTGCCAACCTGTGCAACTTCGTCGCTATCTTTAACTTCGCGAGCCATGCCTTTGATGTTTTCAACAACGTTGGAAACAGCAAGGTCGATGCCGCGCTTAAGATCCATCGGGTTCATGCCAGCAGCAACCGATTTCATGCCTTCGCGAACGATTGCCTGTGCCAGAACAGTAGCAGTAGTTGTACCGTCGCCAGCTGTATCGTTAGTGCGCGATGCAACTTCTTTAACCATCTGCGCGCCCATGTTTTCGAACTTGTCTTCTAGCTCGATCTCTTTAGCCACTGTAACACCGTCTTTGGTGATGCGTGGTGCGCCGAAGGATTTGTCGATAACAACGTTACGGCCTTTAGGACCAAGCGTTACTTTTACAGCGTTAGCCAGAATATCAACACCGGCCAGCATGCGATTGCGGGCGTCTGTGTCAAACTTTACGTCTTTTGCAGCCATGATGGATGCTCCTTATAATAGGGGTCGCTTAAGCAATAATGCCAAGAATGTCGGATTCTTTCATGATCAACAGCTCTTCGCCGTCAAGCTTGATTTCCGTGCCGGACCATTTGCCAAACAATACTTTGTCGCCAGCTTTAACGTCCATTGCGATACGATCGCCGTCTTCGTCACGTGCGCCTGCACCAACAGAAACAACTTCGCCTTCGGATGGTTTTTCTTTGGCTGCGTCAGGAATGATTAGGCCGCCGGATGTTTTCTCGTCTTCTTCAAGACGACGAACAACAACGCGATCATGCAGAGGTGTAAATGCCATTGTGGATGCTCCTATGAGTATTCCAAATTACGGTGGTTTTGCCTTTTGGCACTCACCACCATTGAGTGCTAACGGTAGGTATCTAGGCAAGCAATTTGGGTGAGTCAAGAGATGCGGCCACAGATTGCCACTAATAGGTGACAAAGCCCTGCCACCCGCATATATAAAACGAAATTATTGCAGCGCACAAAAAACGAGTCACATCATGATCAAAATTTTCGGCCACACAGCCCCCGACACCGACGCAACCGCATCTGCCCTTATTTGGGAATGGTATCTGAACGAAATGCAGGACAAACCTGCCAAAGCCTACGTGCAAGGCGCGCCAAATACCGAGGCCGCGTTCGTTCTGAAGCGCTGGGGTTTTGAAACACCGGAAATGTTAGATCTGCAAGACGGTGACAAAGTAGTAATCGTCGACACCAACAACCCGGCAGAGCTGCCTGCAAACATCAACAACACCGAAATCAAACAGATCATCGACCACCACATGCTGGTCGGCGGCCTGAAAACAAGCATACCCATCAACGTTACAATCCGCCCCGTTGCCGCGACTGCTACCGTGATGTTCAGCATCATGCGCTCGCCTGCACAAAACACCATGCCGGACGCGATCAAAGGCCTGATCCTAAGCTGCATCCTTTCCGATACACTGGAATTCCGTAGCCCGACAACAACACCGCGCGACATTGAAGTCGCCAATCGCCTGGCCGAAAACCTGAAGATTGATATTGCTGAATATGCCGCCGAAATGTTCGCTGCCAAATCTGACATCGCTGAGTTTTCCGATGCCGAACTTATTCGCATGGATTCCAAAAAATTCGAAGTCGGCGACACAAACTTCCGCGTATCGGTTCTAGAAACAACCAGCCCTGCGACCGTTCTAGAACGCAAAAAAGACCTTATCGCCAGCATGCCCGGTGTTGCATCCGAAGACGGTGTTGATCAGGTTCTATTGTTTGTCATCGACATCCTGACAGAATCCGCGACGCTTCTAATCCCGAACGACTTCGTTAAATCTGTTGCTGAAAAGTCGTTTGATTGCACCGTTACGGGTGACACAGTCGTCCTTCCAGGCGTCATGTCTCGCAAAAAGCAGATCATCCCGAGCCTGAAAGCCTAAATGACCCGTATCATAGATAATCTCGCAGAGGTCGCGCATTCCTACGACGCGTTATTCGTCGATCTGTGGGGCTGCCTGCATAACGGCATCGAACCATTTGACGATGCCGTGTCCGCCCTGAAAGCCTACAAAGCGCAAGGCGGCAAGGTTCTACTGCTCACGAATTCACCGCGCCCCAAAAGTTCGGTGGTTCGGCAACTCGAACAGATTGGCGTTCCCACTGACACCTACGACGAAATCGTCTCTTCTGGCGATGCAGCCCAGATCGCGATGGCAACCGGTGTTGTTGGGCGCAAAGTTTACCACTTAGGCCCCGAACGCGATCTAGGCTTCTTTTCAGACGAAAACGGCCCCATCAACGTTGAACGGGTTCCGCTAGATCAGGCTGAAGGCATCGTTTGCACGGGCTTGTTCGATGATATGACCGAAACGCCGGATGATTACCGTCTAACCTTTCTTGATGCCAAAACGCGTGGGCTAAAAATGTTGTGCGCCAACCCTGACATTCTAGTCGATGTTGGTGATAAACGCATCTACTGCGCTGGCGCTTTGGCCGAAGCCTACACAGCCGCAGGTGGCACCAGTCTTTACTTCGGAAAGCCGCACTCGCCGATCTACCAACTCGCCTACGCGCGCCTCGCCGCTTTCGCAGGCCGACGCATCGACCATGATCGTATCATGTGCATCGGCGACGGCATCAACACAGACATTCGCGGCGGCGTTGCCGAGGATCTGGACACCCTGTTCATCACCGGCGGCCTAGCCGCTACCGAGATCAGCGAAACATCCGGCAAGCCAAACGCTGATGAGCTGGCGAACTACATCGCCAGCCACAAGTTATCGCCGACCTTCACAATATCAGGATTGCGCTAAGCTGTTATAGTTGGACGCGGACGTCGTGCAGCCAGATTTTTGGCGGGCGCGAAAGCATAAAGACCACCACATCGGCCAAGTCGTCAGGTTCTGTGAAAATCTTGTTCGGAACGTCTTGGCCTGCCTTAGCGAACATACCTGTGTTTGTCCCGCTTTGATAAAGCCCTGCAACACGCACATCGGTTTCGGCTTCGTCTTGCTTCAGAACTTCGGTAAATCCACGCACGCCATACTTTGTGGCGGTGTAAACCGACTGCCCTGCCTGCGCCACGACACCGGATTTTGACACTACGTTCAATACCGCCGATTCATCACCGTCGCGCAATGCTGGCAACAAGTGCCGCGTGAACTGCATCACAGACGTAAGGTTCGTCTGCACCGTCGTAAGCAACATATCGGCACCGATGGTATCCAGCGGACCAGTTTTATGCCAAACACCGGCATTATTGACGAGGATATCAACACCACCAAAGTCGCCTAAGATCGCCTGCGCAGCAGCGTCCAGCGCATTTGAATCCGTCAAATCCACGCTGTAGGCGCGTGCTTCAACTGCACCACCGGCCAAAGATTCTGCCACAACCGCGTCCAAGCGTCCTTGGTTTCGCCCCAAAATCGCCAGCTTGCACCCTTCTGCCGCCAGCTTCAGGCAAATATGCCGCCCTATTCCATCACTGCCGCCGGTAACGACGGCGATTTTACCCTTAAGCTGCATTCCCGTAGTCCTTTTCAAAAACCAGACACCGTGGGTAACACAGTTTCATTTTCGTCCACAAGGCGGCAAACGCGACAAATAACCGCGCAATATAGTTTCAATTACCGAAGGTTGAGCGAATATATCTTGCGTAGACTCTGAAAGTGGTCTACAAATGCTGCAACGCAACAACGCGAAACCGTATCATGACAACAGGCCCTGAAATGTTAGACGCTCCACAGCATAACCTTCCCATCGGCACGATCTGTATCGAGGATCTCGAAATTGGCATGGAACGGAACTTGGCCAAAACAATCGGCGACAAAGAAATCGAGATGTTCGCCGAACTTTCCACAGACCACAATCCGGTGCATTTAGACGATGAATACGCCGAAGATACAATTTTCCAAGGCCGCATCGCCCATGGAATGCTGACCGCTGGCCTGATTTCAGCCGTAATCGGTGAACAGCTTCCCGGCCACGGAACGGTATATCTAAAACAAAACCTGACCTTCATGGCGCCGGTTCGCCCAGGCGACCGCGTAGAGGCAACCGTGACGGTTTTGGAAATCAACTACGCAAAACGTCGGGTTACCCTTGATTGCAAATGCCGCGTAGGCGATACCGTTGTTCTGAAAGGCGACGCGCTGGTTTTGGCGCCAAGCCGTAAGTTCGACTAAGGGCGCAGGCTAGGCCTGCTGGACAGGTATGAAAACTTTTAAAACTTATTCCGATATCGCGGCAGACAGCCAAAGCGCAGTAGTTGCCATGGGCAATTTCGATGGCGTGCACCTCGGGCACCAATCGGTTATCGCACTCGCTCGCGCGATCGCCGCCACCAGCGCATCTCCGCTGGGCGTCATTACATTCGAGCCACACCCACGCCAGTTGTTCGCCCCCGACGCGCCGGCCTTTCGCCTGATGAACGAAGAAACCCGCGCCCACCGCATCAACAAACTAGGCATCGATGCGTTATTCGAAATTCCGTTTAACAAGGCACTTTCCCAACTATCCGCCGAGGCATTCGCCCGCGATGTTCTTGTTGATGGTCTGAAAGTCAAACATGTCGTCATCGGCGCAGATTTCCGGTTTGGAAAAAGCCGCCAAGGGGACGCCGACATGTTATCCGAACTCGGCCAGCAGATGGGCTTTGGTGTAACAGTTGCCCCTTTAATATCCGACGATAAAGGCGACTACTCCTCCTCTGCCATCCGCGAAGCCCTAAGCACGGGACACCCCGAAGACGCCGCCCGTATTCTGGGCCACTGGCACCGCGTTGATGGAATTGTTGAAAAGGGTGACCAACGTGGCCGCGAACTTGGCTTTCCAACCGCCAACATGCCGCTGGATGACCTGCACCTGCCAAAATTCGGTGTCTACGCTGTTTTCTTCGACATTCTCGACGGCCCACACAAAGGCATATATCGCGGTGCAGCTTCCTTGGGCATCCGCCCAACGTTTGGCATCAACAAGCCAAACTTAGAGACGTTCCTCTTCGACTTTTCCGGTGACATCTACGATGCCTCCGTCTCCGTCGCGCTCGTCGCATACCAGCGCCCAGAAGAGAAATTCGATAACCTCGAAGATCTAATCAAACAGATGAACATCGACTGTTTCGAAGCACGTGAAATCCTTGCGAAGGCAACTGTCTGATTCAACAAACCTACGATTAAGTTGCCGTCTTCCTGACCTCGTCAAAATAGATTTCGCGCAGTCGCCGCGCAATCGGTCCAGGTGTGCCCTCGCCCAACGATTGCCCGTCGATCTCAACAACAGGTGTCACAAAAGTTGTGGCCGAGGTCACAAACGCCTCGTCTGCGTCCATCGCTTCTTCAATCGTAAATGGCCGTTCCACCACTTCCATTTGTGCCTCGCGTGCGAAACGCAACACCGCCGCGCGGGTTATTCCGCTAAGAATGTCGTGCGACAAATCCCGCGTGATAATTTTCCCACCTTTGACGATATATGCGTTATTCGAGGTCCCTTCGGTCACACGCCCGTCCTCGACAAGCCACGCATCATCTACGCCAGCCGCTTTCGCCGCCATCTTCCCGAGCGACGGCGCCAACAATTGGATCGTCTTGATATCACGCCGTCCCCAACGGATATCCGGCATCGAAATAATCTTGATTCCTGTCTCTGCGGCAGGTGCTTCGGTCAGGTTCATTACTTGTGTAAACAACACCAAACTTGACTGTCCATCCTCGGGGAAAAGGAAACTACGTTCCGCCGCCCCGCGCGTAACCTGTAAATAGACAAGCCCCTCATCCAAATCATTCGCTCGTATCAATTCGCGGTGAACCGCCTCGATCTCGTCGGCTGTTGCAGGCGGTGCCATATCCAATTCGCTCATTGATCGCGTCAGGCGGTTCATATGTCCTGCGAAATCCATCATCTTTCCGCCCAGAACAGACGTAACTTCATACACCCCGTCGGCCATAAGGAAGCCGCGATCAAAGATGCTGATCTTGGCGTCTTCTTCAGCCAGATATTCTCCATTCACATAAACTGTGCGGCTCATGATAATCCCCTAAATTTCACTTATTTTATTTTGTGATCAACGCCATCGGCGCGTTCGCATCTTCGGCATAGTCTTTAGGCGCGTGATCCAGAACCGTGGTGCGCCGTTTGAATTCATAGATCATCTGCTGACCTTCAGGTTCGGACCGGACAACGAGGCATTGCAACAGATGCCGTGCGCCATCAAACAAATCTACGAACCCGCGCAGGTTGGGTGCCTTTCCAAGCGGCATCGAAAATCCGGTTTCCCAGATTTTAATCACAGGATACTCGGCTTCCCCGTCATGCACGCGCAAACGGTTCTTTTTCATCGCGTCCTTCATGCGCGCCTTTTGCAGGCCCGCCATCACGTCTGGTGAAAAATGCGTTTCCATTCCCTACTCCGCTAGTTACCAGCCTATGGTTTGCCAATAAGCGGTTAACGTCAAGTTACAATTTGACGAAATGCTGCGCCTTTATGCCACTTCCGGCTTGCCGAGCGCGGCAGGCTTTCGGGGTACATAATGCTCCAACACGGCCGCCAGATCATCTGGTCGCAACGGAGTGCGCATCAGACTACGGGCGTTGGGAATAAGGTCAAAAATCGATCCATCAGAAAAAAAGCTGGTGCTCGTCACCGCAATAATTGGAACGTCAGGGCATCGATACGTGGCATAGTCCGATATCGCGATTGCCCCACCGTCGGGTAACACCAGATCGAGAACCAAAGCATCAAAGTCCTCGAACCGTAATTTGTTGATCGCCGCCAATTGCGTCGCCGCCTGCACGACGTCCACCCCTTGTCGTTGCAAAAATCGCGCCCACAGTTCCGATAAATCTATATTGTGCTGTACTAATAATATCCGCATCGTTCGCTCCACCAATCAATGCTATAATTTTCTGTTAAGAATTGTGTAAACATTTACCAAATATGTTAACAAATCGTTAACGGTCCATATGTTGTGGCAACAACAGCTCAACATACCAAATACAGCCACCCCTTTCCAAAATGGCAGGTTGGCTCCCAAGAAATTGATAGTCGGAACAACACCCAAATGATATCGGAACGTACTTGTCAGCCCGAATCGCCGAAAGTACAGCCATGAACACTCTATCCCTCCTTCTGATAGCCCTGATTCTGGATGCAGTCCTGGGTGAACCCGACTGGCTATGGAACCGTTTCCCGCATCCAGCTACTTTGATGGGCCGCTGTGTGGAGTGGTTGGATGGTCACCTAAACCACGGCAAAAAACGGCGGAACGCTGGCATATTGGCCACCATAATCCTGACACTTGGCGCACTTATCTTAAGCCTCGTCATCAAAAGTATTCCCGACGCGGGCGTGCTTGAGGCCATCCTCGCCGCGATCCTTTTGGCGCAACGCAGCCTCACCGATCACGTCTCCCAAGTAGCGGAAGCCTTGCGTTCCTCGCTCGCTGAAGGTCGTCGTGCTGTCTCAATGATCGTTGGTCGCGACCCCGCAGAACTTGACGAAAGTGCCATTTCCCGCGCCGCAATCGAAAGCGCCGCCGAGAATTTTTCAGACGGCATCATCGCCCCTGCCTTCTGGTTCCTGATTTTCGGCCTACCCGGTATCGTGATGTATAAAATCATCAACACCGCCGACAGCATGATTGGTCACCGCAATGAACGATACGAAGATTTTGGTTGGGCGGCTGCTCGGCTCGACGACATTGTAAACTGGGTGCCCGCGCGCCTGACAGGCGGCCTGATTTGCCTCGCGCACTGGTCAAAAGCGGGCTGGGAAACAATGCAAGCAGACGCCAAACACCACCGCTCCCCCAACGCCGGCTGGCCAGAGGCCGCGATGGCTGGCGTTCTGGGCATCGCAATATCCGGCCCGCGAAGCTACAATGGCATTATGACCAAATTACCTTGGGTGAATGGCTCCGGCCGTAAACCGCTGGGCCCAGTGGATATCGAAACATCGGTGCGCGTATTATGGCGAAGCTGGTTTGTCGGCGTTGGCATACTCGCCACCGTTTGGATGATATTCTGACCTAAAGCGCCATAAACTCGATCCGGTTTCCGTACGGATCATCACTGTAAAACCGCCGCGTGTTTGGCAACCGATCATCCCAGATCACGGCAAAACCCCCAGCAATCAACCGCGCAGCCAACCTATCCAGATCATCGACCCGAAACGCCGGGTGCGCCTTTTTCGCCGCCCGAAAACCGGCCTCGATACCAAGGTGGATATTCACATCGTCGTTCCCGAACCAAACACCGCCATTAGCCTTCAAACTTTCTGGCTTCTCAACTGCATCCAACCCCAAAGCATCCACGTAAAACGCGGCCGCGTCGGCTTCTTTACCCTTAGGCATCGCCAACTGAATATGATCAATGTGTGAAATACGCATAATGCCACCCTAGGGCGCAACACGCTGCCTGTCGATCAAAACACGCTACGTAGCTGTTGCCACTCCACGCCATCCCATGCAAACTTAGCGCAACTTTACAGGAGCATCCCATGACCCAAGATATCGTAATCCTCGACGGCGCGCGCACCCCAATCGGTACATTCGGTGGCAGCCTAGCCGCCATCCCGCCCGTCGATCTAGCCACTCACGTCACCGAAGCGGCCCTCAAACGCTCAGGCGTAGATCCCGCCCAAATCGGCAATGTCGTCTTCGGCAACGTCATCACCACCGAACCACGCGACATGTATTTGGGCCGCGTTGCCGCCGTTAATGCCGGTATTCCGGACAGCACACCAGCCATGAACGTCAACCGCCTGTGTGGTTCGGGCGCTCAAGCCATCGTGTCTGCCGCGCAATCTCTGATGCTTGGCGACGCCGAATTCGCCATCGCAGGTGGCGCCGAAAGTATGAGCCGCGCACCCTATATCATTCCGCAAGCTCGCTGGGGTCAAAAGATGGGGGATTTCACCGCCACCGATATGCTGCTCGCAACGTTGAACTGCCCGTTTGGAACAGGGCACATGGGTATCACCGCAGAAAACGTGGCCGCAGAACATGACATCACCCGCGAAGATCAAGACGCTTTCGCGCTTGAATCCCAACGCCGCGCCGCTGCCGCGATCGAGGCCGGATACTTCAAATCCCAAATCGCCCCGATTGAAATCAAAGTGCGCCGTAAAACTGCGATTTTCGACACCGACGAACACCCCAAATCCACCAGCGCCGAAGCCTTGGCCGGCCTACGTTCCGCCTTCAAGAAAGACGGCACTGTTACCGCGGGCAATGCCTCTGGCATCAACGACGGGGCGGCCGCAATGGTTCTTGCCACCGCTGATGCCGCCAACCGCGCCGGCCTGAAACCAAAAGCTCGCATCCTTGGATACGCCCACGCAGGTGTCCGCCCCGAGGTCATGGGCATCGGCCCAATCCCCGCAGTCGAGATGTTGCTGAAACGCACGGGTCTTTCCGCAGAGGATTTCGATGTGATCGAAAGCAACGAGGCTTTCGCCGCTCAAGCCTGCGCCGTCAGCAAAGCGTTGAACCTGGACCCTGCCAAGGTAAACCCCAACGGCGGCGCCATCGCTCTTGGCCACCCGGTTGGCGCGACAGGTGCAATCATCACTCTGAAAGTCATCGCGGAACTGGAACGGATCGGTGGCTCCAAAGGCCTGATCACCATGTGCATCGGTGGCGGGCAAGGCATCGCCTTGGCAATCGAGCTGATGTAACGCCACACTTCGCTCAAATAGTTAACGCAATTTGTGCATACGCATTGTGTACGGGTTGTGCACGCGTTGTGTACCCGAAAAATCGACCCAACAACGCTTGCGTTAACTATTTAGGCGGTGCCTAAAAACCCGCGAACAGCCGCCTCGAATTCGCGCGGCTTTTCAGCATGCAACCAATGCCCCGCCCCCTCGATAACCTCGAAACGGGCGTTTGGAAACAACGTCAGAATGCGGGCGTGATGGGCCGGTTGAACATAGTCTGAGTCCCCACCATGCAGGAACAAGACCTCGCCCTCGAACACGCCTTCGACATCTGGGAAACCGATTATATCGGCCATCGCATTGCCCAGCGCATCAAGGTTCAATTTCCAGCTCGCACCCTCATCGCCAAGTGTCAGACTTTGCAGAAGAAACGATCGCAGCGCGGGATCTGTAATCGAATCCGCTAACTGCTCATCCCCATCGCGGCGGCGCTTCACAATACTCAGGTCAACGGCCTGCATTGCCGTGATTTTATCTAACTGGCTATGCGAATACGCCACCGGCGCAATGTCGGCCACGACCAGTTTGCCAACCAATTCTGGGCGCGACAACGCCAAGATCATAGCCGCCTTGCCACCCATCGAGTGCCCCAGAACATCTGCCCTACGTGCACCACTTTCGATCACATTCGCAAGGTCGCCGGCCATGTCTGCATAGGTATTAGACCTCGCCCGAAACGAGCTGCCATGATTGCGCATATCAACCGCAACCACTTGACGTTCATCCGCCAAACGTTTTGCCAAGACACCCCAGTTTCGCGCCGTGCCGAACAGCCCGTGCGCGATCAAAAGCGGAATGCCAACACCCTCGCCGTTGCTTGTAGTATTCAGAATTTCAGTCATAATATTTCCTAAATTACCACGCCGCACGATATATATTCAGGGCGTCCGCCTCGCTTACTTCGCGCGGGTTATTAACCAAAAGCCGCGACTGCACCATAGCGTCTTTTGCCATCCGTTCGCAGGCCTCTTCGGGGATGCCAACATCGCGCAATCGCGGTGGCAAACCGACCCGTGCGGACAGGTCTGTTAGACGCTCGATAAACTCCGCACACACCGCCTGCGCACCTTGTTCCATTGAAATATCTGGAAATACATGTGGCGCCAATTCCGCATATTCCGCACCACATTCCGGTGCATTGAACCGCATAACTTGTGCCAATATCAACGCATTCGATAGCCCGTGCGGCACATGGAAAGTACCGCCAATCGGATAGGCCAGCGCATGCACTGCCGCCACTGGTGAATTGGCAAAAGCCATCCCTGCCAGCATGGCCCCCATCAACATTGCACCGCGCGCCTCGAGGTCATCACCATGGCTCACGGCCCTCTCGATATTGGCTCCCAAAAGGTCCAACGCCTGCACCGCCAGCATCTTCGACATCGGGTTATTATTGGCATTGCGCGAGGTAAACGCCTCGATCGCGTGCACCATCGCGTCGATGCCCGTCGCGGCCGTGATTGCAGGTGGCAAACCTACCGTCAATTCAGGATCAAGAATTGCCAAATCGGGTAGAATAATCGGCGAAGAAACGCCACGCTTCTCCTCTGCTCCGACTGTGATAATCGACACCGGCGTAACCTCGGATCCAGTACCGGCCGTCGTTGGCACCAACACCAGCGGCAACCGTGGCCCCTTGGCATTTCCAACGCCCCAAGCGTCGTCCAGATCCTCGCCAGATCCCAGCAGCAACGCCACCAGTTTCGCCACATCCATAGACGAGCCGCCGCCAAAACCAATAACGCCCGTCACGCCCTCAGCTTGACCTATCACGACTGCATCCATCAATGTTTCTATCGACGGATCGGCCTCTACCGCATCAAAAACCACAATTCGCCCATCGAGCGCCGCTTCAACCCCCGCGGTGATCCCAAGGTCCCTCAGCCCTTTGTCAGTTACCAACAAAACTTTCGCACCTAGTTCATTGAACGTGGCCCGGGACAGTGCCCCCGGTGCAAATTGAATTCCTGCTGTGGTATTGAATGCAAATGCTTGCATGATGGCCTCCAAGTGCGAAAATCCGCCCCTTCAAAATCAAAGTGATTCGTCTCGGGCAACCTAAGCTGCTAATGAAGCACGAAGCCGCCCCGAACATAACCATAATCTTTCGATCTACTCGCCATTTTCTCGCCACATTTGGAACAAGAACTTGACGCATTTGGTAATTTTTTTAGGTATGGTGCTCGTTATTTTTGACCCAGGCTTTTCGATCTGCTAGGCTGATGCCGTATTTAGTTGTAGGGACGAACAGACATGAAACGTCATTTCCAGTCATCAATATCTGCCGTTGCATTAAGTGCGCTGGTGATGACTGGCGTCACTGCAACAGTTAGCATCACCGCTTCGCCGGCACTCTCGAAGAGTGACAATGCCAACAGTAATTCCAACAATGACAATCGAAACGACAACAGCAATCGCGGCAACAACGGGCGCGGTTCTGTTGCATCCTCTCTTGGTGCATTGAACGCTGCTCACGCAAATGCCAATGCAGTGGAAAACGCTTCGGAGAACTCTCGTGTCGGAATGATTCCACTTTACAGAGCTGCCGTGACGGCTTGGGCCGAAGCAGACGCAGCCCTCGAGTGGTTCCGAGTAAATTGCGAAGAACCGACCGACCTGGAAATCATTAACGATTGCACGACGACACTAGGTATAGCGCCAGGTGAACTTGGCTACGCGGCCGCGTACGATGATCACCTGCTAACAATGACTAGCTCCCTCGAAGACCTTGATACGCTCGCGGACCAAGCATTGACGCTTGCAGCAAATAAATCCACCGACGAAGAAGTTCTCGCTGCCCTTTGGGATTTGTTATTAGTGGCCGACTGAGCCATACCACTATTGCGGTGACGAATTTTAAAAACACCTAGGATTTATCCGCAGGTGTTTTTTTATGTGCGACAATAACCTGCACCGACACGTGCACCGCTTGCCCTGACCTTAAAAACCACATAAACGCGGCAGTGATATAATATCTCTCGGAGAATCCCATGTCTGACGAAACTTTCAAACCTAAAAAAGTCGTTCTTGCCTATTCTGGCGGCCTAGACACCTCGATCATTCTGAAATGGTTACAGACGGAATACGGGTGCGAAGTTGTAACCTTTACGGCCGACCTAGGCCAAGGTGAAGAACTGGATCCGGCACGGGCAAAAGCCGAGCTGTTGGGGATCAAGCCAGAAAACATTCACATCGAGGATGTTCGTGAAGAATTCGTGCGCGATTTCGTATTCCCGATGTTCCGCGCGAATGCAGTTTACGAAGGCCTGTACCTGCTTGGCACATCCATTGCCCGCCCGTTAATCTCCAAACGTCTTGTCGAGATTGCCGCTGAATGCGGGGCCGATGCGGTCGCTCATGGCGCGACAGGAAAAGGCAACGACCAAGTTCGTTTTGAGTTGAGCGCCTATGCCCTTAACCCTGATATCAGGGTCATCGCTCCTTGGCGTGAATGGGATCTTTCCAGCCGGACCAAATTGTTGGACTTCGCTGAAAAGAACCAAATCCCGATTGCAAAAGACAAACGTGGCGAAGCTCCGTTCTCCGTTGATGCTAACTTGTTGCATACGTCGTCAGAGGGCAAAGTTCTGGAAGATCCAGCAATCGAAGCGCCCGATTACGTTTACCAACGCACAGTGGCGCCCGAGGATGCACCAAACACGCCGGAATACATCGAGATTACATATGAACAAGGTGATCCAGTTGGGCTGAACGGCAAAGCTTTGACACCCGCCGAAATGCTAACTGCCCTGAACGAGCTTGGCGGCAAGCACGGCATAGGCCGTCTTGATCTGGTTGAAGGTCGTTTCGTTGGCATGAAATCCCGTGGCATCTACGAAACTCCGGGTGGTACAATCATGCTGGAAGCACATCGTGGCATCGAGTCCATCACGCTTGATCGTGGCGCAGCCCACTTGAAAGACGAACTGATGCCAAAATATGCCGAACTGATTTACAACGGCTTCTGGTACTCGCCCGAACGTGAAATGCTACAAGCTTTGATTGATCAATCGCAGGCACATGTGACCGGCAACGTACGTTTAAAACTCTACAAAGGTATGGTGCAAACCGTTGGCCGTTCGTCGGATCACTCGCTTTACTCCGAAGAACACGTAACGTTCGAGGATGATGCTGGTGCTTACGATCAGAAAGATGCCGCAGGCTTCATCAAGATCAATGCACTTCGTTTGAAGCTGCTGGCGGCGCGTGATAAACGGGTTAAATAATACCGTTATTGCAACATCGTAAAATAGTTTTAGTATCGGGGCATTCCATTTAAGGAGGCCTTGATGCTTAGCATATTACCTATAAAGATTATCGACTCCTTTGATGTGGCCAGTCAGTCATGCAGCAAAGTTGTGCCTGCATCCGGCGCGCCTATTCTGACGCGCGTGGCCACGCCGAAATTACGTATTTCGGGAATGAGCGTTCCTATGCGGTAACGAAGTATCTCTCGACAAAACAATATTGGATAGCAGATGGCAAAAAGTAAAAATGGCGCACGTGTATTTAAATTAATCTTCAGAATAATGGGGCTGATCTTCCTCATCATCGGAGCAATTCTGACATTTCTTACTTACGACTTTATGAATAATGCGCTGCCCGCCTCTGGTCGGGTGACAGCAGTCGAGGTGATCACGGGCGACGACAGTGTTTCCTACAAACCGACAATCCGCTATTTAGATTGGCAAAATCGCAAGCAAAGCGGGCAAACTTTCATATCTTCTTCAAGCTATAACTTTGATATCGGAGCGCGTGTTAACGTCCTCTACGACGTTCGCAATCCGGAATTGTTACGCATGGACACGTGGATTGCGACTTGGGGGCTTGGGTTGATTTTCTTGGCTGGGTCTGTGATCCCGATCTTAATCGCAGGCGTTGCTGGCCGAATAGTAGGGCGGAAAGAGAAAGCCAAGCGCAAACCGCACCGCACAAACGCTGCGGCACCTAAGGAAGACGACATAGTCAGAATTCCCGCACGGACCAAAGGATTGTTTTCTCGTGAGAGCCGAAGCGATCATGAACGCGAAACCAGCTATATCCCAACCGTCAGGCGCAACCGCTGATGCAGTTGCGCCTGTAGATGGTATGATTGTGTCTGCTTAAAATACTTGATTCAGCGCAGCTTCCAAACTGGCGACGGTGCGGTCGACGTTGTGCAGTTTATCCAGCCCAAACAACCCAAGACGGAAGGTTTGATAGCCTTCTGGTTCGTCACACATCAATGGCACACCTGCCGCGATCTGCATTCCCAAGGCGGCGAACTTCTTGCCGTTCTGCACCTCTGGATCGTTTGTATAGCTAACGACAACGCCGGGCGCCTCGAAACCAGAAGCCGCCACAGATTCAATACCGCGCCTTTTCAACATAGCACGAACTTTGTCGCCCAATTCCTGCTGCTCAGCCCGAACTTTATCAAAGCCATATTCTGCCGTTTCCAACATTGTGTCGCGGAAGGACTTTAGAGAATCGGTAGGGAGCGTGGCGTGATAGGCATGCCCACCGCCTTCGTAAGCTTCCATTATTTGCAACCATTTCTTCAGGTCACAGGCGAAACTGGAAGACGTTGTATCATCAATCCGCGCACGTGCTTCGGCACTTAGCATGACCAATGCCGCAGCTGGTGAAGCGCTCCAACCTTTTTGCGGGGCGGAAATCAGAACATCTACCCCGGTCGCCTGCATGTTCACCCAAATCGTACCGGATGCGATACAATCCAGCACCATCAAGCCGCCAACCGCATGTGCTGCATCAGCTAATTTCTTGATATAATCATCCGGCAAAATCATTCCAGAGGAAGTCTCTACATGCGGGGCGAAAACTATCGCAGGGCGCTCTGCGTGGATCTTCGCCACAGCTTCCTCAATCGGGAAAGGTGCGAAGGGTGCGGTGATCGAATTACCCGTTTGGCGAGCCTTCAGGACGGTGTGATCCGAAGGAATATCGCCCATCTCGAATATCTGCGTCCAACGATAAGAGAACCAGCCGTTGCGGATCACCATCGCTTTTTGATTGGTTGCAAATTGGCGGGCAACCGCTTCCATGCCGTACGTACCGCCGCCAGGAACGACCACAACCGAAGCGGCGTTATAAACGCCCTTAAGGGTGTCAGAGATATCCAGCATCACGCGCTGAAAGCTTGCTGACATGTGGTTCAAGGATCGGTCGGTGAATACGACCGAGAATTCAAGCAGGCCGTCTGGGTCAACGTTTGGTAATAGTCCGGGCATTTTCGTCTCCATTCAAGTTTACCGCAGATTTACACGTAAGTGTGGCGAGAACCAGAGGCATTCGATTGAAACATTTCTTCACCGTAACGTTGTTTGCATGTGAAGGGGTTGCGTGTGCATGTTGCCACCAAAGTCAACAAAAGGAACGACTATGAAACTGCTTGCAATGATTGCGCTAGTATTTACAACGTTTGGCAGTATTGGCCAAGCCAAAGACCTGCAAACCGCGATATTCGCTGGTGGGTGTTTCTGGTGTGTGGAATCAGATTTCGATCATGTCGACGGCGTGGTCGAAACAATATCCGGCTACACAGGTGGCACCCTTGCCAACGCAACGTATAAAGAGGTAGGGCGTGGCGATACGGGCCATTATGAGGCCGTGAAGATTACTTTTGATGCTGATGTCGTCAGCTATGAAGAACTACTTTATGTATTCTGGCGCACAATCGATCCAACAGACGCCGGCGGGCAGTTCTGTGATCGTGGCAGCCCTTACCGTACAGCGGTTTTTGCAACGACCGATGCGCAGGCAGTTGCTGCCGAAACCTCCAAGGCAGCGCTAGACGGGCGCTTAAGTGGTCCAATCGTGACACCAGTTCTTTCCGCCAGTGATTTCTGGGATGCCGAAGGGTATCACCAAAACTACTACCAACGACACAAGCTGAAATACGGCTTCTACCGCAGCCGTTGTGGTCGTGATGCACGTGTTGCCCAGTTGTGGGGTGATGAGGCGATCTACGCAAACAAGTAACTGATTGCTCCCCTTTGCATCGCGCATCGGGGGCTTTTCATTTAGTCTATTCCGTGAACTGATCAAATGCAGCCAACGCTTTGGCACCGTACATCAACGACGGGCCACCGCCCATATAGACGCACATTCCGATCGTTTCCGAGACTTCCTCGCGCGTGGCCCCAGCCAAGATTGCGGCCTTCACATGAAACCCGATGCAATCTTCGCACCGGATCGCCACACCGATTGCCACTGCGATAAGTTCTTTGGTTTTAATGTCGAGCGAACCCTCTGCTGTCGCCGCCTTCGCAAGGTCGCCGAAGGCCGCGCTTACATCCGCAATTGCTGGCCTTAACTGACCGAGATCTTTCTTGATGTCGTGCATTTCAGTATTCCAGTCCATACCCGAGTTCCCCTTCAAATGTGTTGAGTATCAGCAGGGTATTGCAAATCTGATGAACCAAATCTTTGAGGTGGATCAATCACCACCAAATACCTAGGCGCCGCCACTCAGGATGCCACCTAGCGTTTTCGCCAAATCCATCGGGTCACCAATAATTTGCAACCGTTTGGTCCGAGCGGTTGCGCCCACCCTTCGGGGTTAGGCGCACAGTTATTAGCAAGCCATCATCTGTGGCTTGCCACGGATCGCTCAAACTAGCGCGAGGGCATTATTTCGAATAACAACGCGCAAAATCATAATTGCGACCAGCACAATCAACGGCGCCAAATCAAGTCCGCCCATTTGGGGCAGAAAGCGGCGAATACGATTGTACACTGGCGCAAGTAATTGGTTCAGTCCACGCCACAACTGCCCGACCAAAGGTTGGTGGACATTCAAAACCTGAAAGTTGATCAGCCAGCTCATAATGATATGGGCAATAACAAAGAACCACACAAAATCGAGCAGCATGTTGAGGATTTGAAATATAGATAGCATCAGCGAAACTTTCAGAATTGTTGTTTTGCTCTAGTTAGGTATCCACACCGGATTAGGCAACCCCTGCCAAGATCAATCACGACGCCACGTCAGCGCTTGCTTTGATACGCCTTACAAGGCATTTCATGAACATTGATTATCGGAGGCCACCATGTACCCCATCATTCGCTTGATGCACCAAAGCCGGAAGTACCGGAACAAGTCGCTCCCCCTCGACGGAGAACATGTCTCCATGCATCACTGCCTGCCAGTGGATCTCGATGTGTGGATGGAACTGAACAACGGGCGCACGCTAACGCTCTATGATCTGGGACGTCTTCCACTGGTTCAACGCACCGGATTACTTGATGTGTTCAAGGAACAAGGTTGGTCATTTACGGTCGCTGGATCCAGTGTGCGATATCGCAAGCGGGTGACGGTGTTTACCAAACTGGAAATGCATTCGAAAATTGTCGGGCGCGATGCTCGGTTCCTCTATATCGTGCAAAGCATGTGGCATAAAGGCGAGGCGACTTCCTCCGGACTGTTCAGGCTCGCCGTTACGAACGGAGGTATAGTTCCGTCAGACGAATGGACAAAAGCCCTCGGAGTGCCAGATTGGAACCCAGCCCTCCCAGCGTGGGTTCAGGCGTGGGTAGATGCAGAAGCGCTGCGTGCGTGGCCGCCCGAAGACTACACGTCAGTCCATTCTTCCGTTTCACCGGCGGCATAGATTGCGTCAATAACCTTTTGGTTCAACTTCGAATTTTCGAGCGTAAACACTGGGTCGTCACCGCCGCGCGCAGCCCTCACAAAATTCTCTACCTGCAATCTGTATTGGGTATTGTTCGCAAACCGGAATTCCTGAACGTCGTTGTTTGATGCCCGATGTAGCCGTACTTTGGCTGTCCCGTAATCTCGCGCATTAAACGGCGCCGTAACTTCGATCCAGCCGTTTTCCCCATGGAAAACCATGTGTTGCCGCAAATCCATCTGGGTCGAGCAATAGAAACTCATCTCGAATTCGCCAAAATCAGCCCTGACACTTGCCCAAGTATCGGTGCCAAATTCCAAATCACGTTTAATGCTGGCAGACACACGCAATGGCTCGCGCCCTGTGGTGATGCGCGTTACAACCGTAGGATAGACACCTATATCGGGCAAACCTCCGCCGCCCAATTCAACCTGATTTCGCATATTGCCCGGATCCATATTCCGATATGCAAATGCACCTTGCACTTGTCGAAGGGGGCCGATCGCATTGTCCGCCATCAGCTCGGTCACTTTATGCCATTGCGGATGATAGGCGACCATAAATGCCTCGCAGACCAACATTCCGCTTTCGTCCCGCGCCTTGATCACCTCATCGATTTGATCAGCTTTTAGAGCGATGGGTTTTTCACACAAAACATGTTTGCCCGCGGCCACCGCCTTCAGTGACCATTTGATATGTTGTGACGTTGGTAAAGGAATATAGACACCGTCGATATGCTCGCTTGCTAATAGTTCATCATATGAGCCAAATGCCAAGGGAACACCAAACCGGTCAGCGAGAGCGCGCGCCGAACCCTCGTTGCGACTGGCAATTCCGTGCACAACTCCGTTATCGGAATCCATTATCGCGGGAATTAGTTGTTCCCGTCCGATTTTTGCGGTTGATAGAATTCCCCAACGGAACATAGCGTGCCTCCTGAAAGTTATGGTTTGAAACTATGCGTCAAAATCGGATAGGTCAAAAACTTTCCCTTGCTTAAACGACTCCGCGCACGTCTTATCGTCGAAAAAATAAAGAGGGATCGGGCAATGACACAATATGCATCAAAAAAAGGTGTCTGGGGATGGATGTCCTTTGATTGGGCCAGCCAACCTTTCCACACGTTGCTTGTGACATTTATCTTCGCCCCATACTTCACCTCATCTGTTATCGGTGACAGCGTGACGGGGCAGCAAGCGTGGGCGACGATGCTTACTATTACCGGTGTATTTATTGCTGTCTTGGCACCGATGCTTGGCTCCATCGCCGATAACTCCGGCCCACGAAAGCCGTGGATACTCGTATTTTCCATTATGATCGCCGTTGGTTCAAATGGGCTGTGGTGGGCCGTTCCGGACATGTCGTCAATTACACTAATCCTGATGTCCTTCGGCATTGCGCTGATCGGCGTCGAGTTCGCGGCAATTTTTATCAACGCCATGCTGCCCGAGCTGGGCCCGAGAGAAGATTTGGGGCGCATATCCGGCTCTGGCTGGGCTTTCGGGTATTGGGGGGGCGTGCTTGCGTTGTTACTCATGCTACTGTTATTGGCTGAAAATGACGAAGGTGTGACCCTTCTCGGCTCCGCCCCCATCTTCGGCCTAGACGCCGAAATGCGCGAAGGCACTCGATCAGTCGGACCGCTATCCGCGATCTGGTATGTGGTTTTCATGGTGCCGTTTTTCCTTTGGACACCGGATGTTAAGAAAAAAACCCTAGATAAAGGCTTCCTTTCCAAAGGCTTCACAGATCTGATAGCGACGCTGAAATCCTTGCCTGGTCAAACCAGCTTAAGCGCCTATTTGCTGTCCTCCATGTTTTACCGCGACGCGCTGAACGGCCTGTTCGCATTTGGCGGCATCTATGCCTCCGGCGTTCTGAACTGGTCGATCACCCAGATCGGCGTATTTGGTATCGTCGCGGCCATCACAGGTGCGATATTCGCGTGGGCAGGTGGTCATGCAGATAAAAAGTTCGGGCCGAAACCCGTGATCATATTCTGCGCTGTCGCGCTTATTTTTGTGGTATCCGCCATCGCTTCAACCTCTCGCGAGATGCTGTTCTTCCAGCCAATAGCCGCGGGATCGTCCGCCCCCGACATCTTGTTCTACATCTGTGGCGCAATCATCGGTGGTGCAGGTGGCGCAATGCAGGCCGCATCGCGCACAATGCTGGTCCGACAAGCTAATCCGGAGCGCATGACCGAAGCCTTCGGGCTGTACGCCCTCTCCGGCAAAGCCACCGCCTTCCTTGCGCCAGCGACAATCCTTATGGCCACCACGATCACGGGCAGCCAACGTTTGGGCATGACACCGCTGATCGGTCTTTTCATCATCGGCCTGATCCTGTTGATCTGGGTGAAGCCAGAAGGCACGAACGCTAAATAAATGCGCAACATGATTCGGATAAGTATTTTGATGTGGGCCATGTTCACGGCCAGCGCATCGGCAGCCCCCATCGCCAAGGAATTGTTCGGGCATGCCAATTTGCCTACAGCACAAACGCCCCAGTCTTATGGCTCTTATGCGAAAGGATGTCTGGCGGGGGCCATGCAACTGCCCGAGTCCGGTGCCAACTGGCAAGCTATGCGCCTATCCCGAAACCGCAACTGGGGGCACCCGGATACGGTTGCCTTTATCGAGCGCCTTGGCCGCAGTGCCGAACAAGTGGGTTGGGAGGGGCTGTATATTGGTGATATGAGCCAGCCGCGTGGCGGACCGATGTTGACGGGTCACGCCAGCCACCAGATCGGTCTGGATGCGGACATTTGGATGCGGCCCGCCACAGGCAAGGTCTTGACGGACTCCGAGCGTGAAAATCTGTCTTCTATCTCTGTTGTTTCCAGCGACCTTAAATCCGTCAACGATAATTGGACGCGGGCGCACCACGAAATATTGGTCGCCGCGCTTAAAGATAGGTCCGTCGCTCGTATTTTTGTCTCCGGCGCGATCAAATTGCAGATGTGCGCAGACGCCAGCACACCCGAGCGCAAATATTTGCGAAAACTCCGTCCATGGTGGGGGCATACTTCCCACTTCCACGTTCGTCTGAACTGCCCTCGCGGATCAACTAATTGCACAGAACAAGCGCCACCGCCCGCCGGTGATGGATGTGATAGCGTCGAGTGGTGGGTAACGGATGCGCTGTTACCACCTGACCCAAACGCACCCGCTAAAGTCCCGAAACCCGAGTTGGTCTTGGCTGATCTGCCAAGCCAATGCCATGGCGTATTGGAATCGCCATGATTCGGCTGGTCGCGCTGCTGTTGTTCTTACCGATGTTTGCCCAAGCGCAAACGTTGACACCCGCCGGTCGGATAGTGCTGAATCTTGATCTGGAAGGGTTCGGTGGCCTGTCAGGCGTCGAAATCGCTCCTGACGGTAGTTTTTTAGCCGTCAGCGATCAAGGTTGGTTCGTCGAAGGCGACATAACGCGCACAGATGTGGAAATTCGCGGTGCAATCATCGCGCCCGTGCGGCCCATCCTTGATAGCAAGGGTAGGCCATTAACCGGACACAACACAAACGCGGAAAGTTTAGCGGTCGGACCTGACGGCAGCTTCTATATCGCGTTCGAAGGCAACCACCGCATTATGCGCCACGCGACTACGACCTCAGCAGGGGAATTTCTGCCTAAACATCAGGATTTCCGAACGTTGCAAAGCAACTCGGGACTAGAGGCGTTGGCAATAAACGCCGATGGAATAATACTAAGCATCCCCGAACGCTCCGGGAAAGAAACGCGCCCCTTTCCGGTCTATCGGTTCGACGGAACAGAATGGAGCCAAGCCGCCTCTATCCCTCGCGACGGGCCGTTTCTTGTTACCGGCGCGGATTTTGGTCCTGATGGTCGGTTCTACGTTTTAGAACGCGCGTTCAAGTTACCTGCGGGATTCTCGGCCCGCATCCGCCGGTTCACCTACGTAAACGATACATTAACAGACGAAGAGACATTGCTGGTCGCCCGAACAAACCCTCGCGACAATATGGAGGGGATATCGGTTTGGGCAGACGAGAACGGCCAGACCCGCCTGACGCTTGTGTCCGACGATAACTTTAATCCTTTATTAAGAACCGTTATCGCCGAATATCTGGTTAACAATTAGCTTTCCCAGTTCAACAAAATCTCCCACGCTTCATCAGCGGTTTCCACAAACCGGAACAGCTTTAGGTCATCAGCCCCGATGGTGCCTGCTTCGGCCAGCGCATCCCAGTTAATAACCTTTCGCCAGAATTCCTCGCCAAACAGCAAGATTGGCATGGGCTCCATTCGACCCGTCTGGATCAAGGTTAGCGCCTCGAACAGCTCGTCCATCGTACCGAACCCCCCCGGGAAAGCGGCGATGGCTTTCGCGCGCATCAGGAAGTGCATTTTACGGATCGCGAAATAGTGGAAGTTAAAACACAGTTCCGGCGTAGCATACTGGTTCGGCGATTGCTCGTGCGGAAGAACAATGTTCAAGCTAATGGACTCGCCACCAACATCGGCAGCACCGCGATTGCCTGCTTCCATCACGCCCGGGCCGCCGCCAGTGCAAACAACATAATTATTATCGTCATTCGACATGCAGGCCTTGGTGCAAAGTGCTGCGAATTTTCTGGCCTCGGTGTAATACTTCGAAAGTTCGGCAAGTGTTTCTGTGCGGGCCGATTCCTTGTTCACCGGATCAGGAATTCGCGCGCCACCGAACAGTACAACGGTGCTTTCTATCCCCTTCTCAGCCAATGCCATTTCTGGCTTCAGCAATTCCAATTGCAAGCGCATCGGGCGCAGTTCATCACGGCACAGGAAATCTGGATCGGCGAAAGCTAGCCGATAGGTCGGTGCACGGGTTTGCGGTGTATCCGGCACTTCGGATGACGTCTGCATATCTTCGCGGGCGTCGGGGAAACGGGTTTGTTTACGGGTCATAGTATCCTCACGGTCATTTGTGCCATATTGCACATGCTTGGTTTCCGAATTATAGGCCTATTCAGACCAAGACCAATCACAAAACGGGGATCACCATGTCGAACGCACAACTAGAAATCGCTATCGAGGCCGCATGGGATGCGCGCGACACAATCAGCCCTGCTACAACGGGCGAAGTTCGCGAAGCCATCGAGGACACGCTGACCGCTTTGGACAGCGGCAAACTTCGGGTTGCAGAACCACGCGAAAATGGTGAATGGCACGTTAACCAATGGGCCAAGAAAGCCGTTCTATTGTCGTTTCGTCTGTCCGATATGGCCATGATCGAGGGTAGTAACGGCAACGCAAGCTGGTGGGACAAGGTGCCAAACAAATGGGCTGGCTGGGGCGAGAACCAATGGGCGGCAGCAGGCTTCCGCGCCGTTCCCGGATCGATCGTACGCCGCTCTGCGTATATCGCGCCCGGTGTGGTGCTGATGCCGTCGTTCGTGAATATCGGCGCTTATGTTGGCGAAGGTTCAATGGTTGATGGCTGGGCCACGGTTGGTTCCTGCGCGCAAATCGGCAAGCACGTGCACCTTTCGGGTGGCGTTGGCATTGGCGGCGTTCTGGAACCCATGCAGGCCGGACCAACGATTATCGAAGACAATTGCTTTATCGGCGCACGTTCCGAAGTTGTTGAGGGCTGTATTGTCCGCGAAGGCTCCGTTCTGGGAATGGGTGTCTTTATCGGCAAATCCACCAAGATCGTTGATCGTGAAACCGGCGAAGTTATGTATGGCGAAGTACCGCCGTATTCCGTTGTTGTCGCTGGCTCCATGCCTTCCAAGAACGGTGTTAACCTTTACGCCGCGATCATCGTGAAACGCGTGGACGAACGCACGCGTTCGAAAACATCCATAAACGATTTGCTCCGTGACTGAGGCGCCGAAGAAAAAGCGCCCGCAGCAAGTGTATACTCTGCTGGTCGAGGTGGGGCGCGCTGATAATGACGGGCTGCCGAAAGGCAGCTCTGGCGCGGCGCTGATGTGTTATGCGTCTGGCGTGGACGAAGCGGAAGCCGTGCGCGAAACCGTGGCGATCCTGAAGCAAGCCGATATGGCCCCGCTGGATGTGTCCGGCTACGGCACCTTGCAAGAACGGCGCGCCGAGGGGCACGACATCAGCGACGAAGAAAAATCGTTGATGCAGCAGGCCTTGGACGATAATTCCGTTATCGTTGCTCAAATGACGCCGTTTTATGACAAAGGATAAACGCAAAACCATATGACTCAGGTCAAAGTTGTTGGGTATAGTAAGGCTATAATCCGCCCAACCGAAACCTGATTGGAGAATGGTTATGTATAAATCTATCCTCGTCCCTATCGATCTAGCCCACAGTGATGTCGGGCAAGCGATAATTAAACGCGCGTCCGCACTTGCTGATAACAACGCGTCAATAACCTTGCTGCATGTGATCGGCGACATACCGTCCTATGCGCAATCATATCTTCCCGAAGGGCAGTTACAAGAAAACCTTGAAGAAACAACGAAGGCCCTGAAAGCATTGTCAGACGCCATTAACGTCGAGGCTCAAGCGGTTGTGCGCTACGGCAGCCCGAGCCCCGTAATTCTTGACGAAGCCGTTGAGCGTGGCAGCGACCTGATCATCATTGCCTCGCATCACCCTGGAATTAAAGATTACCTAATGGGTTCCACCGCATCACGAGTTGTGCGGCATGCTGATTGTTCGGTTTTGATAAGCCGTTAGGCGCGTTTTTTCTTGATAAAATGTCGACAAATTGTAAACTTTCCGCATGGAAAACAAACCCACAAAACGCAAAATCGTAGCCTCTCGTCATTTGGCAACAACTGACGGGTGGCCACTTTCGGAATTCGAATTCGGTCTGATCGTCGCCTACAACGGCTTTAGCCGCTGGGTCAGCAGATGTATGGCTGCATCCGGTTACCCTTCCCTTAGCACGCTGGAAATTTTGGTGCTGCACAACATCACCCACCGTGATCGCGGAAAACGGCTATCCGATATTTGCTTCATCCTAAACATCGAGGACGCTCACACAGTGAATTACGCCATCAAAAAGTTGATGAAGCATGGACTGGTTACTGGGGAAAAATCCGGTAAGGAAATGTTGTATTCTACAACTACGGAAGGCGTCGAGCTGTGTAGCGAATACCGTGATACCCGCGAACAATGCCTGATCCAGAGCTTGAGCGTCGATAGCAGCGAACTTAGCGAGATCGCTGCCACCCTTCGCACTCTGTCAGGCATATACGACCAGGCAGCGAGGGCCGCTTCGTCGCTTTAGTGGCCGCCGCCCATAGAGCCGACATTTACGTCATAATCAACGGCGACGCGGTAATCCGGGTCGTCGTCCATATCGACCATCAACTGTCCCGCTTTGGATAACAAGCGATGACAATCGTGTGTCAAATGGCGCAGACGAAGTCGTTTGCCAGCTTCTTGATATTTCACTGCCACATCTTCGATTGCTTGCAATGCACTGTGATCAACGACCCGCGAGTTCATGAAATCAAGGATCACAATTTCGGGGTCATTTTCAGGATGGAAGTGTTCAACGAAACTTGTGGCGGATCCAAAGAATAGCGGGCCTGCGATTTCATAAACCAACGCGCCTTCCTCGGATTGAGATTCGTGTGTGTTAATTTGAATTCGCGAAGCAGCGTTCCACGCATAAACCACCGCAGATACCAAAACACCGACGACAACAGCCGTTGCCAAATCTTCCGCCACGGTCACCGCTGTAACCAACAAAATGACCAGTGCATCGGACCTAGGCACACGACGCAAGACGCCGATACTTTGCCAAGCGAACGTACCGATAACGACCATAAACATCACCCCGACCAGTGCGGCCAGCGGGATCATCTCGATTATGCCGCTGCCAACTAGAATGAAAGCCAGAAGGAACAATGCGGCAGCAATACCGGAAAGACGAGTACGCCCGCCGGATTTTACGTTGATCATTGACTGCCCGATCATCGCACAACCGCCCATGCCACCGAAGAATCCGGTAACCACGTTGGCGGCACCCTGTGCGATGCATTCTTGCGAGGCTCCACCGCGTTTACCAGTAATTGTGCCGACGAGGTTCAGCGTCAACAGGCTTTCGATCAGGCCAATTGCGGCAAGGATAAAGGCGTACGGGAAGATAATTTTCAATGTTTCCAATGAAAACGGCACCTCTGGGATACCAAACGTAGGCAGGTCACCTTTAAGCGTAGCAAGGTCACCAACACGCGGAACGGGCAGATCAAAGGCAATCACCAGACCTGCAATAATGCCGATGGCGGCCAAAGGGGCAGGAACAAATTTGGTGACTTTCGGTGTGAAATACACCAACGCCATTGTGCCACCGACCAATGCCAGCGTTAACCAAAGAGTCGCGCCGGACATCCAGACATGGCCGCCTACGCCGTCAGAAACTTTAAACTGTTCCATCTGTGCCAAGAAAATAACGATGGCCAGTCCGTTCACGAATCCCAACATCACCGGATGCGGAACCATGCGAATAAACTTGCCCAGTTTGAATACACCTGCCGACACCTGCAAAATGCCCATCAGCACGACTGTTGCGAACAGATATTGGACGCCGTGATCGGCGACCAATGCCACCATCACAACAGCCAAAGCCCCTGTCGCGCCAGAAATCATCCCCGGACGCCCGCCAAATACCGCCGTTATCAGACCGACCATAAATGCGGCGTACAACCCGACTATCGGATCAACGCCTGCTACGAACGCAAAGGCAACAGCCTCGGGCACCAGCGCGAGGGCTACTGTTAGACCTGACAGTATTTCGATACGAATCTGCGAAACGCCAAGCTTTGTGATCTGGGCAGACGCTTCGGCCAAGCGGAGTCGTTTGGCAAAGTCGGCTATAGTTGTTGGTCGAGACAAGGCAGTATCCTGTTCCTAAATGCTAACGTGTTTACGGCTTCTTGGGCTTTTTAGGCTTTTTGCGTTTAGACGCAGCTGGTCCGCCAGACTTATCGGCATACGGCTTCTTAGGCCCTTTGCCACGGTGCGGTGGTTTGGGTTTGCGGGATTTGTAGGGCTTTGTGCCCTCCGGTTCCTGCGCGCGTGCCTCGGTAACTACCTGTGGGACGCCATCCAGTTTGCTTACCGTTATGGTTTTTTCCAACTTCATCGAAGGGCTGATTGCGTCCATAAAGCGGTTCACACCACCGGTGGCCACCTCGATATATGTCACGGATTGCAGAACCTTGATCGCACCGATCTCGTGTTTCTTCAGCTGGCCGGTTTTAACCAGCATTGGAAGCATCCAGCGCGCCTCGGCTTTTTGTTTGTAGCCGATAGAAAGCGAGAACCATGTGCTGTCGCCAAAACCTTTGCGATTATGCGGTTTTTCATCGCGTTCGTTGGAACTGGCTGGACGCAATTCTTCAGGGGCAGAACGGCCCGCACGATACATCCGAACCAACGCACCAGCGATTTGTTCGGGGCTGTGCTGCGCCAAAAGATCTTGCGCGAAACCGGCTTCAGCTTCAGTAAGCGTCTCGCTCAGGGCTGGATCCGACAAAAACCGCTCATTATCGCGCTTTAATACTGCTTCGGCGGAAGGAGGGCTGTCCCATGTCGCATCTACATTCGCATTACGCAGCAATCGCTCAGTACGGTTGCGTGCACGGAACGGCACGATCAGAACGCTGACACCTTTGCGACCAGCACGACCGGTACGGCCGCTTCGGTGCAACAAGGATTCCTTGTTTTTTGGCAAATCCGCGTGAATAACCAGCTCAAGATTTGGCAAATCGATACCGCGTGCTGCAACATCTGTTGCAATACAAACCCGTGCACGACCATCGCGCATAGCTTGCAAGGCGTGGGTACGCTCATTCTGGCTAAGCTCGCCGGACAACGCCACAACTTTGAAACCACGATTGTTAAACCGTGCCGTCATATGGTTCACGGTCGCACGGGTGTTACAGAACACAATCGCGTTCTTGGCTTCGTAGTAGCGCAAAACATTAATGATCGCGTTTTCCGTATCAGGCGGTGCCACAACTAGCCCGCGGTACTCGATGTCCGAGTGCTGCTTTTGCTCCGACGCTACGGCGACGCGCACGGCGTCGCGTTGATAACGCGCAGCAAGGTTAGCAATAGAGCGCGGCACAGTGGCCGAGAACATCAACGTCCGTCGATGATCCGGCGAAGCGCCAAGAATAAATTCAAGCTCGTCGCGGAAACCCAGATCGAGCATCTCGTCAGCCTCATCCAGAACAACTGCCTTCAGCCCCTCCAAATTCAACGAGCCACGCTCGATATGGTCGCGCAAACGACCAGGCGTACCTACAACAATATGCGCCCCACCTTGCAGCGCACGACGTTCAGTCCGCATATCCATACCACCAACGCATGATGCGATAGACGCTCCAGCTTCGCTGAAAAGCCATTCCAGCTCGCGCTTGACCTGCAATGCCAGCTCGCGCGTTGGAGCAATCACCAAAGCGGCCGGAACAGCCGCATAGGAAAACTTGTCCTTTTTACCCAGTAAGGTCGGCGCAATCGCCAAACCAAATGCAACGGTTTTACCTGATCCGGTTTGCGCCGAGACCAGCGCATCTACGCCGTCTAGGTCAGGATCCAGCATTGCTGTTTGCACAGGAGTCAGGGTTTCATAACCCCGTTTATTCAATGCTTGCGCCAGCGTCGGTACGACACCTTCAAATTCTATCATGTCTTTTCTTTCGGAATGCGGGTCACGGGCGCGGAATGGTCGATCGCGCGGCGAAACAATTCGTGTTGGCTGCCTTCTACTGCGTGCCTGTCCATTTGTATAGTGGGTATAACCTTGACACTTTGTCCTATGGCCCCGAAATACCATCCCATAACAAACAGGAGCCATGATGTCCGATCCAAGCCCAGAAGTACTTGATTTCCTTCTTACCCGCCGCTCGCGCCCAGCCAAGACGTTGGTAACCCCAGTTCCGACGCACGACGAGTTGGCCCCGATCCTGACAGCCGCCGCACGTACACCGGACCACGGCAAGCTGGAACCTTGGCGGTTTATCGTGCTGGAAGGCGCCGCCCTTCAACGTTTGGCTGAAGTTGTAGTCACCCGCGGTCCGCAGTTGGGTGTCGAGGGCGACAAGCTGGAAAAAGCCCGCCGCCAGTTCGCAGATGCCGAATTGGTCGTGGCCGTCGTTTCCTCACCTGTCCCTTCGCCGAAAGTTCCTGAAATCGAGCAAATTCTTTCAGCAGGCGCCGTCTGCCTGTCGATGCTGAACGCGGCCCTCGCCAGCGGCTGGGGCGCAAACTGGTTAACCGGCTGGATGGCGAGCGACCGCACATTCCTGCGAAACGGTCTTTCACTATCGAAATCCGAGTTTGTCGCTGGGTTCATCCACATCGGAACTGAACGTATCATTCCGCCCGAGCGCCCTCGCCCGAATGTTGAAGCAATCACATCGTGGGTATCCGAGTGAATGTAATCAGCGACATCGAGAAGGCGTTAGGCCAACTCTCGGACCGAAAATTCCAGAAGGTGTTGTGGCAGTCTATATTTATCGCCATCGCACTTCTGCTGCTCTCTTTTTTTGGTATTACAGGTCTTCTGAATTGGCTAATACCGGAAACCATCACACTTCCATGGCTGGGCGAGTTGGCGGTCCATGGCGGTTTACTGTCGATAGCAAGCCTGATTACGATATTCGTCCTGTCGTTTCTGATGTTCCCGGTGGCGACTCTCATCATCGGATTGTTTCTTGAAGAAATATCCGACGCCGTCGAGGCGCGTTACTACCCCAACCTGCCAGCCGTTAAACGACAAGACCTAATGCCTGCCATGCTCGATGCGTTCCAATTTGTCGGCATCCTGATTTTAGCCAATATCGTGGCTCTTATCGCATATGTTGTCGTCCCTATATTTGCCTTGTTCATATTCTGGGCCCTCAACGGGTACCTAATGGGGCGCGAATATTTCCAGCTGGTGGCAGCGCGACGAATGGGGATGAAGCAAGCCAGTGTCTTACGGAAAAAATATTTTTCTCAGATCTGGATAGCAGGCATTCTGGTAGCAATCCCATTATCCATCCCCATCGTCAACATCATCGTACCTATCCTTGGCATCGCGGTATTTACACACCAATTCCATCGTCTGAACGACCGGATTCGTCCTTCAAACTAAAGTGAAAAAAACCGCTTGTGGAATCCCTTTGAGAAAGGCTAAACACCTCCTCGGAGACGTGGCCGAGTGGTCGAAGGCGCTCCCCTGCTAAGGGTAACGCCCACTCATTATTATACATTATTATCAACATGTTACGATGTTTCGACTGTATGCGTGCGCGCTTTTTGCGCCAATTTGTAAATGCCTAAGTTGGTATCTGGGAAAGTGACAAATCGTCCATTGATTACTGGCCGGCGCTAGTAGTTTTTCTACACTCAGGGCCAAAGGTGAACGCCAACTCACATCTAATTTCCTTCGCAATTTCAAGATGAGCCAACCATATGCTTAATGGTTAACCGGTACGTTTACAGCTTGACGCTAAAAAGCGACGGTCAAATTGCGGTGCTTTCGTTTTGGAACTATTTTTCTTTTTTTCTGCGGTCGCTGTGGTCTATCGAATACCAAAGGTTTAATAGGTATGAATAAGGGATAAAATTTTTAATATTCACTTATTCTTTAGATAGATGGAGTGCGAATTAGTTTTGACAATCGTGTATCATCCACAACGCGGCACTATAGTTACAGTGAACTTTGACAGTGGCTTCAAGGTTCCCGAAATGGTGAAAAATCGACTATGTGTAGTAATCTCGCCTCCTATCGAGATGCGACAAGGGCTTTGTACGGTCGTCCCGCTAAGCCAAAGTGCCCCTAATCCAGAAATGGATTACCACTACGAATTGACGATACCGTTTCAACTGCCCCGAAGGTGGTCAGGGCAAACTCGTTGGGCCAAGGCGGACATGATTTGTGCAGTTGGCTGGCACCGTATTAATTTGCTTATGATTGGCAAAGATCATCACGGCAAAAGAATTTATCAGACCAATACTTTGTCGAAAATTCACATGGATAATATCAGCAAGTGCGTACGCGACGGATTGGGAATGTAAAAAAAGTGTTACCGAACTGTAACTCGACTTCATTTGACATGGGTATGGCGCCATACTATATATCTCTTGAGGCGGCACTGTTTCGGCATCCGTATTAAGACCCTACCAAGGGCCACTGACCGCTAGACGAAAGCAAGTTTTTGGTCAGTGCTGAGAGGCCCCGTTTCGGCGGGGCCTTTGCTTTTTAATCTTACGAATTGTGGAAATGTGTCTGATTCAGCTGAAATGGCAGATTCCATAAAGTAAGACCTATAACGCTAGTCACTCAATTGAAAGTGGCTCAAACTTTATCAAGTACCCTCTTGAGTTTTCAGCAATACTTCCAGATCGTGATCATGAAGTTGCAAGATGCGATTATGCGCTCGAATACTCGCCAATGTAATGCCTTCCCGCAAGTGCAGTATTCCAACTGGAATGTCGAGAGCTTCGCAAACCTTCAGAAGGTTAAAATACGAAATGTTGGATGCTCCACGAAGAAAAGTGCCGAGTGCGTTTTGAGAAAGTCCCGCTTTTTTTGCGGTATTTGTTGCATCCGTATCGCGTAACACCATCGCCATGCGAAGGTTTAACCGCGCGTTCCTCATTCGTTGGTCAGTACACTTGTGCTCGGCCATATCAATCTCCCGACAGAAATCTCAACTTTAGCGAATGCTAGTATTAACAATTTAATGTGATTTAACTCATAAACCTCCCCCCAGCACAAGAAAACACTTGCGAACATCACAATATAGCATCGAAAACTCAATATAGTGTTCGAAAATGCTCCCTCGATAAGGGATGCGCGTTGACGAAAAAATCAACCACGTCAGGTTCTTGCGAACAAAGCCTGAACATAATGCGCGGATATTGCGCGGATTTTTGGCGCATTTTAGGTAAAACAGGGGAAATCAGGACGAATTAGGGCAAAAATCAACGAAAACAGAGGGTTAACAATCTTCGAAAAAACACCGCAAAAGAACAAAAAAACACTTGTAGTTTCTAGGGCTTAAAGGCTAAACCCTGCCTCGGAGACGTGGCCGAGTGGTCGAAGGCGCTCCCCTGCTAAGGGAGTAACGGGGTAACTCGTTCGAGGGTTCGAATCCCTTCGTCTCCGCCAGAGCCTTCTTGTTGTTGGCTGAAATTTGCGAGATAGCGCGTGTAAGTAATTGTATACACTTGGTAATTTATAACAATTGCGCACGGCGATCCCGTAACGTTTTCTAACTAATTCATAATATTGCGATTTTATGTGGAATACAAATTCCAAGTCTGAAGTACGAGCGTTCAAGTAAAATGGTACGGTGGTGTGTCAACTAGTTTCACACAATAATAAACTAACCACACGATCTATCTAAAGTTCAAACCTTAATAGTAATTGTGACCTTTAAACATAATCCTGTTGCCTTCACAAAAATCTTTCGCGCAATGCACTCGTTTCATTAACCAGTATGGCGAGATCAACTCCCACCGCGGTCAAACCCACAATTCGCCAAAACTTCGCACGCAGTGTTTCCGCTAATGGAATTCCAAATTCCGAGCTGATGGCGTTTTTCTTTGAGTGCCGCTTTAAACGCGTTTTGTGGGTTTTTCATGGTTTACGTTTTTCATGTAGATACGTGCGAAACATCCTGATCGAGCGAATAGATATCGAGAATATTTCAGGGGCCAGTGGTTGGTGTCGGATTGTTGGTCATGGCGACATCTAAAACGGTTGGCTTGCCACTAGCGATTGCCGATTTCAACGCTGGCAACAGTTCGTCGGCTGACGTAACTTCAACACCTACCGCACCGTATGCCTTTGCGATATCGACATAATCAGGGCCAAATTCAGGGTTGCCGATTTCACCAAGAAAGGTTGTTCCATACGTGAGCCCATAATGCGCTTTTTGGAGGCCAGCAATGGTGCCAAAAGCGTTGCTATTCATAACCAGCCAGACGATTCCGAGGTTCTTTTCCACTGCGGTTGCGAGCATGGCCGGATTTTGACCAAAACCGCCCGGTGTCAGTATCGAACCCGGGGTCAGAATATCAAATTCCTGACCAACGCTGTTTTTATCCCAACCCACGTCTGTGGTTATTATCGCATCTTCTGGCAATGCTTTGCGCGTACCGGCTAGTATACTTTCTGGCAACGTCGGGGCTGAGTCAGATGCCGCCATTTCAACGTTACCTGCGAGAAACTCCGTGCCGAAACCAGAAATCTTTTCAACTATACCGGTGCGCTTGAACCCACCCTAATTTCAACCGGACAGTTACGTCCAATTTCAGAAGGCCCAATGTCTATATGGATAACTTTTGTTTCGGAAATATTGAACGTGTAACCGGGGTGCTAAGACGAACAATCGGCTTCTTTGAAACGAGTGCCGATCGCAAATAGTCAATCCGAGGTTAGGCATGACTGGTTAACCAGTTCTGTGCCCAAAACCCTGTCATACCCAAAACCAATGGGTGATCGCCCCGTAAAACACCTTTGCCCATCAAGCTGTGTGCAACAAGTATCTGCATATGATCAACAAATCGCGTAGCTCGTTCGATGCCGTGGCAAGCAACACACCGCCACCCGCATAGATCACTGGATTTTCGGCTTCGGCCAGTTGGCGCACGATGTGCCGCGCCGTTTCATCATCAAGCGACGGCTTACGCAATGACCGCGTATTTCCCGCGATGCGACCAAACGACGAATTTGCGATCACTTCCGAAAAGATATCCATTGGCACATTCACCAGCAATTACCACCATCGGGGTGCAATCCAGCGCCGCGTTGGCAACACCCGTGGCGCAGTTTGTCAGACCCGGACTAAGGTGCCGAAAGATCAACCGATGCCTTACCGGTCACGCGAGCATAAGCATCCGCGGCATGGCTTGCAATTTGTTGGTGTCGTACTGTTATAAAGTCAATCGGTCTGCTGACCCAAGTGTAATTCATGAAATGTTTACGGCTGACGTTTTCATTTGTGATGTTGCCACCCCAGATGCAGCAACCCAGACTTGAGGTCATCGGCATGCCATTGGTGAAAGACCCGGCATTTGCTTTTGACTACGCCTGTCGCACCGTCATTCGTCTAACAGGTGCCAAGCGTGCCAGCGCGTCAATATTTTCATCTATATGCGAGTAGATACCGCAGGAGTTCCCCTTCCCGCCCACACTGTAGATTTTTGAAACTATGCCGAGTGCATCATCAAACGTTTCGAAGTGGTACAACGCCATCAGCGTCATAAGTTTTTCTTTCGAAAACCTATGATCTGGGCCTATCTGGTTTTGGTTGTCCACCATCAGAAATTTGCGATCTTTGGGATGGAAAATCCGGCCACTTCTGCGGTTTGTTGTGGCTCGCAGGCGATTGTCGGGACCGTCCGGTTACCCATTTCATCCCACATCGCCTTTTTCAGCACCACTGCGAAGATACCCGCCCTCGGCCACACGGGCCGCGACCATTTGGTCATCGATGGATCTCTGAATGATAATGTTTCCATCCGCCGAGCAACCCGAACCGAAATCCGATATTTTCGACATACGCGTGTTTTGCGCGGCGATATCAATATCTGCGGACTCATCAATAACTATGGAAGAGTTGCCAGTCCCAACACCGTAAGCTGGTCGGCCCGACGAATAAGCAGCCTTACCCATCGGTTTTCCACCCGTCGCAAGCGTAGGATCACACACTTCCAATAGGTTTTGTGTCACCGGAATTGAAGGCTTCAAGATTACCTGAAACAAATCCTCGGGTGCGCCAACAGCACGACGAGCTGCGCGCATCACATCGACCATTGCGGTGGTTGTCATTGCAGTGCGCGGTGTGGCGAAAAATCACAGAATCTCGTGCCTTCGCTGCATAAATCCCAGTAACAGAAGGTGTCAGTGCTGGATTTGTCATCGGAATTAGCGATGCTATAACGCCAGCTGGTTTAGCGTATTTCACAATACCCTTTGCTTCATCAACTGCGACGATTCCTGTACTTGGCTGGCGCAAGGCATCGCGCAATATTCCGTAGATTTTGAAACGTTTACCGGGGCGCCTTCCCGATCATCAATTCCACTTTCATCGACGCCCATTTGTGTAAGGCGCGTAAATGTAGTCTCGGTGCCTGCATACCAGCCCATGGCCTGCGCCAAACGGTCTAATTGTTCTTGCGAGCAATCCTCGATTTCCGACATTGCCGCGTTCGCGCGGTTCAACATTTCCGAAACCAGCGACTTATCTTGTTCGGTGAGTTCTCGACCCATGACTTTCCTCATTTGCTAGTATATTTGATTGGTAAGATTGCGTGGCGACTGAACGGACCCGAAAGTTCGCTTGTCGTGGTAAAGGCAACGTCTGGCGTGTTCTTCAAAACCAAGCGCGGCTAGCCCCATGCACTGTGGGGTCTCTTCGTGTAGTGTTTCCTCCACTGTTGGATAATGATCTGAGCCTTTTAAGGGTGTAAAAGACTTCGTCGTTCAGTAGTTCGTCGCGCAGTCTGGAATTAAAGCTTTCGCAGAAACTGTTTTCCCGGGGTGAATCTGGCTCGATGTAAGCGGTCCTTGCGCCAACAGCGGAGATCCAGTTGCGAACGTTTTCCGCGATGAACTCAGGGCCGGTGTCTGAACGAATAAATGCAGGCACCCCTCGCAGGGTGAATAAATCCATCAGGGCATCGACAACATCGGTAGAGTTGAGGTTGCATTCCACACGGATATCCATGCATTCACGACTGAACTCGTCGAGGATGTTCAGCCTCGTTCATGCCTCTTTCATGTGTCGGATAAAAAAGCGAAGCGGCGCGCGTGCGCGATATTCTCGAGGAAAATAGATATTATCACCGGGCATGGATAGCTCCACTGTTAGAGCGGCTCAGTCATTCAATCACTAAACATCATTTCGAGGATTTACCAAGGATACAAAAAGCGCTGACTATCGTGACAAGTCATGCAAAGTTTGATGACCCGAAGGCCGACCCAACCGGACTGTGGTTATCCGAACTCACCCATTTTTGCGGTGTATTTGAAGAAGCCGGTATGCATATGGATATCGTCAGTCCAAATGTACGAAAGTGGCACTGGTTTTGCGTATCTTGACGAAACCATCGCTGGCGTGAACCACCTCGCTCGTTCCATATAACCTGGAATATAAACTCAAAGAAAAAGGAATGAAGTATAGCAAAGCATTTTTGCCGCTGATGGCACATACGGTGGTTGATTGCTGGCCAGAATCCCAATTCGGCCACTAAAACCGCTCAAAAGGTGTTGGGAGCAATTGCGAAATAGGCACACGAAATGCAAACAGTGTTCGTTTTCAAACCATAACTGGAGCCGACCGAATTTCTTCTAATTCGTGCTGGCAACAATTAGAGGACTATCCGTATCAATGGTCATTCGATGCGCAAATCGCAAAACTAGACGTACTGATGCTGTTGAACTAAGGTTTTGATGGCTTAATTGCGTGCGTTTGCACCTTGTGCGCACCGCATCAAACACAAACTGGGGGAATTGTTATGGCAGAACTTGTTGCAACCTATCAAACCGCACTATTGGCACTGGCCTTTCTGGCCTTCACACTGACATTGCAAAGCTTCATTGCTGGGGCTTACAAAAACGGTGTGATGAATCAGGCATCTGGCATGCCGGTCGAGGGCTCCCAGGACGATTTAGTGTTCCGAATTGTGCGCACTCATATGAACGGTGTCGAAAACTTCTCGGCGTTTTTTGCGCTTTCGATCCTTGGTATAATTGCTGGCGCAAGCGTCAAATGGCTGACTTGGCTAATATTGGCGACAGTAGCGCTACGTATGCTTTACTGGTTGCTCTATTATGTTCGGATTGGCTCCGATAACGGCGGCATTCGTTCGATCACCCATGTTTTGGCACTAGTGGTAAATTTGGCCATCGGTGTACTAGTTTTATTGGCTTTGATGTAGAGTTGTTGGGGTTGGTTGCTAAACAACTGTAGCCGCCCCTAAATATTACGTAAAGTATTCTGGCCCGCCAAAAGCCGACATCGGTCGTGCATAATTTCCAGTGCTACTGCCACACGAAAGCGGATATTGGTGAACAAGGTCACATCATGAGCGCCTTGCTCACCAAAGCCTTTTTGCCTTGGTATTTTGTAACGTCTACTCCGCGTTCTGCTAGCGCGTCACTTATTTCAATTTCGCTCAAAGCCTCTATGGCATCCGCAGTCATTCTCATGAAATTGATCTTTTGCTTGAAAGGCGGATTAGTTTGTCCAAAAAAGCTACGGTTCTCGAATGCAAAATCTTGTGAATATTTGGTCATGAAGTGGGCCAAAAATGTATTGATACTCAACCGAACGCGCGGATCGGACATCTGTGATGCTGAATCGTCGAGTGCGTCCAACATCAATTGCGACCATCGTTCCGCTCCTTTGTCATTCATTAACTGCATGGCGTTGTGGGTATGGTGGAAGTTCAACCTGAACTCTGCACCATGATAGTAAGGTCCGCCACCCATCACATCTATCCACATTCCAGCTTGTGTGTTGATGTGGTGACCGATTCCTCCAACCCTGGCGAAAACTGACGTAAACCAGTCTTCGTCCGCAAAGACGCGTTCATAAAAATTCTCGACGATTCTGACAATCGGGTCCTGCCCAAGCACCGAATACAATTGCCAAAACTGAATTGGGATGGTGGCGTCATTCGAGGCGGAAAGTGAAACAATTTGAGCGACCCGATGCGCTTCGGTCGGAAGCAACTTTTTCTTGATTGCCGACGTTATGTAATCTCGCTGAATTTTTTCAGACATATAGCCATGGCGTGTTGGAAATTTTGGATGTTCAAATTTTGTCATGGCCTGCTCTCCTTACTCATGTTGTTATTTCGTTTCCGGGTTCCTCGCGCTCTCCCAAGCAATTGGCTGCATGGCTTTGAACCGATGGTAACTCGCGAGGTTTGCATTTAGGTGTTGGTCTCGACCAATTCAACTGGCACCGTTTTCGTCGGTTCAAATGGGAGGCAAAGCTGTGACAGAACAATCACTGATCGAATGCGAGTGAGCATGTTGCCGCGCTTGCGGCCAAATCGTTGTATTGGCGCTATCGATATTTGGCTCTCTTGCAATCTTGGCGACCTGCGCTAGGCGGGCCGTCGTCGCCATCAGACGAACCTCAGCGATTTGTGGTCCCATCCGGAATGCAATTTTTGGCACTCGGGTTCTGATAGGGTAACCGATGAAAGTTATTCCCCTAAAATCTAACGCACTCTATAGTCTGCCAATGTCAGAGTTGACTCTTTATGATTACCGAAGTTCGATCTGTTCCCAAATGGCGCGCCTCGCGCTGGTGGAGAAAGGAGTGAGCTTTCAACGTCGCCAGATCGACGATGAGGTTGTGACCAACACCATTCGGATCGTTAGCCGAGTTTAGACGATGCCCGGCCCTGACCTGTCGGGGGACAAAACTATACAAGGTTAGCTGAAGGATATCATGGCGCAGCACTATGGCGTTCTTCTATACTGGGACCGATTGGAGCCGGATGAAACCGCGCCACAGGTCGTTGCGCGCGGCCAGTTTCTGCAGCAAAAAGACCGCTAGGTATAAGAGGGGCCCGCCGCTCAGCAATTATTATCGCTGCGGCTTCGGTCATGTAGCACTGCGAGCTTAGGCATTGGCTTCGTCTCAAGTGTTAATCCATTGGGGGATTTGGAACGTGCCTTTTTAGGTGCCTTCAAATTTCGGTTTACGACGCCAGTTCCCTTACGATCACTTAAGGTAGTTTTTGCACGAAGGCCCGGCCTGCATTGAGAATGTCGTCATCAGTGGCCACGAAGTTGAGCAGCATGGCACCTGCGTTTCCAATGCTGCGCACATGTATTAACGCCTCGGAATCATCGTTAAAGTTCTGCATAGCTCCCGTCGTATTGTCGATACCGCTGAAACTAGCGCATCTTCGTTGGCACTGCGATATCTGCCACCACCGGTAAACGTATTTATTTCAGCCAGTTGGTCAAACATTCGATTTCCCCTAATATCCAGCCCACCGCGTCTCGTTGGGCTTCCATGCAAATCGGCCCATGTCGGTAAACATCGCCAAAACACGCCGTATGCTACGATCGTCATTTTTCAGGGCTGCGAAATTTACCGAACTCCAGACCTCGCGGCCATCTTGGGCCGAATAACTGCGTTCTGTGTGGCACATGTCGCCAGCTGTAATTCGCGCCCATTCGCGTTTGTCCGCCAAAATCTGTTTTGACTTAGCACCACACAACGCGAAATAATCCTGCTTCAGGATATCACTTTCGCCATAAGCAAATAATCGCAATGCATTTTTGTTCGCATCTACAACTACCCCGGCACCGTTAAACCAGATCAGTGATTGCGACGCGTCCAACGCATCCATCAAACCGCGCCGCTCGATCCCGTTGTGTTTTGCCGGAAGGGCCGTGCTTGCAATATCCATCTGCCAAATCCTCCTAAGTGATTCGAACAGAATTGCAGATATTTCCTAATAAACCGTTAGAAGTCGCTAGCGATTCCCTTTTTTTCCCAATCTCCATAGCGAATTGGTTCCGGACCATCGCGTCCGCCCAGTTCTTTCTGCAAATCGCCAAATTTAGCTGCGGCATGGCGCTCCGAAGCCTCTTTTAAGGCTCTTTTCGCGGCTTGGGCGATACGCGCCTCTTTCTCTGTGTGCTTGTCTGTCATATACGCTGTTTAACCAATCCAGACATCCGACCGCAAGGGAAACCGAAATGCACAATCAAATGGCCAGCTCATGAGCGCCCCCGGCATGCCAGCCCGCAGCGCAGCCGCGCAACTTTTGCATGGCGTTCTGCACGACGGATCGATGATATCAGAACTGATTGATAGCAAAGACGGCCCGCTAAGGGACTTGCCGCCAAGCGCACGCGCACGAGCACAATCTTTAGCGTTATCCACATTGCGAAACCTTGCGCCGCTGGACATCGTTCTGGACCAGTTCCTGAACAAATCCCCACCGCTGAAAGTCCGCAACGCCCTGCGTCTGTCCGCAAACGAAATGTTGGTGGAAGGTGTTGCTGTTCACGCCGCCGTTGACGCGGCCGTAAGGCTGGTGCGTGAAAGCCGAAAGTTGCAACATCTGTCAGGCCTGACCAACGCCGTTGCACGGCGCGTGGCTGAACATGGGCCGGAAATCTGGGCAGATATGGACCCTCAAGAATTACCTGCATGGATGGGTAAACCGATCGAGAGTGCATACGGCGAAGATGCCCTTCAAGGGATCGAGTCCGCACACGCCAAAGGTGCCCCGCTTGACCTAACCCTGCGTAAATCCGCAGATGCGGAAAAGCTGGCCAAGGAACTGGATGCAGAAATCCTGCCAACTGGTAGCCTGCGTCTACAAAAGCCGGGGCAAGTATCTACAATGGCCGGATATGATGACGGATTGTGGTGGGTGCAAGATGCCGCTGCTGCGATGCCCGTGCAATTGCTGGGCAATGTCAAAGGTAAGCGCGTGTTGGACCTTTGCGCGGCACCTGGCGGTAAAACGATGCAGCTGGCTGCTGGCGGCGCTGAAGTTACTGCCGTTGATATTTCCAAAGACCGCCTTGTGCGGGTAACGGAAAACCTGAAACGCACGAAACTGACCGCAAAGGTTATCGCCTCGGACATCGTACGTTGGGCACCTGACAAACCTGTTGATATGATCTTGCTGGACGCGCCTTGTTCGGCCACTGGAACTATTCGCCGCCACCCCGATCTGCCCTTCGGAAAATCCGGCGACCTGAAGCCAATTCTGCGCCTACAGCAAAAACTGCTGTCGCGCGCTTTTGACTGGCTAAAACCGGGAGGAATAATTGTTTATTGCACTTGTTCTTTATTGCCTTCCGAAGGCGAGGATCAGATCACCAAATTCCTGCAAAACCACGACAATGCCAAACAGCTACCAGCCAACACCAACCTGCCCGATCTTCCGACGGAATGGATGAGCAGCGACGGTGGCCTGCGCTTGCGTCCTGATTTCTGGTCTGAACGTGGTGGAATGGACGGATTTTATGCCACCATCATAGAGAAAGGTGATTTGACCGAGTGACAAATTACCTAAACAAATAGTAAACACCAGTAACCACCCATAAGAGCCAACCATCATGTCCGACACATTCTGGAAAATTCGCGCCAGCATAACGCGCCTAGACCGCGCAAATTCGGCTTTGTGGAACCGCTTGCGTGCGCGACGCGCAAAAGCCAAAAATATCCCGACACGATTCGACCATTTCCCAGAGCCCCGAACAATCGGTGCATTCGAAGTGGGCCAACAACTGACTGAAGGGCAATTCTATTTCGCCGGTGACCTGATCGAAGCTTCAACCAAGTCGATCTGGTCGATCACTTCGCCGACACCCGATTTCACTGCTGAAATGCATGGGTTCTTGTGGCTAGATGATCTCGCGGCCGTAGGTGACGCCGAATCCAGACACCTAGCCCAAGCATGGACCATGGACTGGATTGCGCGATATGGCGCTGGCAAAGGCGATGGGTGGACCCCTGCCATGACAGGCAGGCGCGTCCTGCGCATTTGCGCGCATGCGCGATTCCTGTTCCTTGATCTTGAAAAACCCCATGCGCTTAATGTGCTTCGGTCGCTTGCACGACAGCTGAACTACTTGGGTAAAACATGGCGTCAAGAACCCGCTGGGCAACCACGGCTAGAGGCACTGGCAGGATTGGTGTTCGCGGGTGTCTCGTTCAAGGGTCGCGAAAAGTCCCTGAAATCCGCGAATAAAGCTATCGGCGCTGAGTGTGCCCGCCACATCGGTAAAAACGGTGGCATCCCCACCCGCAACCCCGAAGAGTTAATGGAGATTTTCACTCTGTTGACGTGGGTTTACCGCACACTTGAAGACGCAAACGTAGTACCGGATGAAAATCTCGTTGAAGCGTTGGAGCGCATTGCACCGACCTTGCGCGGTTTACGTTTGGGCGATGGCAATCTGACACGTTTCCACGGTGGCGGGCGCGGGCGCGAAGGGCAGCTTGACCAAGTCCTGTCCGACAGCCGTATCCGCACAAGCCGCATCGGCGAATTGGCGATGGGGTACGACCGCTTGACCGCCGCTCGCATCTCATTGCTGGTTGACTGTGCTGAACCGCCTGCCCTGCCTGTTTCGCATCACGCCCACGCCAGCACTTTGGCATTCGAGATGTCGTCAGGTCGTCATCCTATCGTCGTCAACTGCGGCGCGGGTCAGAAATTCAGCGCCGTCTGGGAACGCAAATGTCGTGCCACCGTTTCGCACAACACCGTCGCAATCGAGAATATCTCGTCTTCGCGTATCGCCCCTTCGGGTGTCGTCAGTAAAACCTTCGGCGAGCGCCTTCTGGATAGCCCCGCAAACGTCACCCGGAGCCGCAAAGCGGACCAACAAGGAAATTGGCTGGTCGCAACGCACGACGGATACACCACCGATTACGGCTTGACCCATCAACGCCGAATATATCTAAGCCCCGATGGGCGGGAATTTCGCGGACAGGACGGCCTGACAGCAACGTCCGAGAAAGACCGCAAGGTTTTCAAAAACGCGATCGCAGCCGTGCCAAGCCTTGGCGTAAGCTATGCTGCACATTTCCACCTGCACCCTGACGTTAAAACAAAGCTGTCCGGCGACAACAAATCTGTTGCCCTGCAATTGCCGAACAAAGAAGTCTGGGTTTTCGGACACGAAGGCGGTTTGCTGACGCTGGAAAGCTCGGTATTTCTGGATCAATGGCGACATAAACCACGCGCGACAAAACAGATCGTGGTAAGTAGTCGCGTTTTGGATTATTCGGACCGCATCACCTGGATTTTCAAGCGGGTTAAAGACAAAGAGCTTTAACTCCCAAAAAAGTAGGATACCACACCATGACAACGAACCTCGTGCCTGTCCGGCGCGCCCTTCTCTCCGTTTCTGACAAAACGGGCCTTATCGAACTGGTCAAAGTTCTGAACGCCAAAGGTGTAGAACTGCTGTCCACCGGCGGAACAGCCAAAGCCATCCGCGAGGCTGGGTTTGCGGTTACGGACGTATCCGAAATCACGAATTTCCCCGAAATGATGGACGGTCGCGTAAAAACCCTGCACCCAATGGTGCATGGCGGCCTACTAGCACTTCGCGATAACGACGATCACATCGCTGCAATGAACGAACACGGTATTGGTGCCATCGACCTGCTGGTTGTAAATTTGTACCCGTTTGAGGCAACCGTTGCCGCAGGTGCAGACTATGACACTTGCGTTGAAAACATCGACATCGGCGGGCCAGCGATGATCCGCGCCGCCGCCAAGAACCACGGTTTCGTGACAGTTGTTGTAGACGTTGAAGACTACAAAGATGTTGTATGGGAACTGGAAAACCACGAAGGCGGCGCCACTTGTGCTAAGTTCCGCAAGAAGTTGGCGCAGATTGCCTATGCTCGCACTGCGGCTTACGACGCTGCCGTTTCCACATGGATGGCCGACGCGATCAACCGCCCGACGCCTCGCCGTCGCGCTATCGCTGGGACACTTTCGCAGACTTTGCGCTATGGCGAAAACCCGCACCAGTCAGCAGCATTCTACGTTGACGGATCAGACCGCCCCGGCGTGGCCACAGCAACACAACACCAAGGCAAGGAACTGTCGTACAATAACATCAACGACACAGACGCCGCCATCGAACTGGTAGCCGAATTTGACCCAGCCGACGGCCCAGCTTGCGCCATTATCAAGCACGCCAACCCTTGTGGCGTAGCTCGTGGTGCAACAATGACCGAAGCCTACCAGAACGCATTTAACTGCGATAACGTCTCGCCTTTCGGCGGGATCATCGCCCTGAACCAGACACTCGACGCGGCAACTGCCACCGAGATTTCCAAGATTTTTACCGAAGTCGTCATCGCACCCGAAGTTACGGACGAGGCGCGTGCAGTCTTTGCAGCCAAGAAAAATCTGCGCCTGCTAACAACCGGCGGATTGCCGGATGTGCGCGAAGGCGGACGTACGTGGCGTAAAGTTACCGGCGGGTATCTGGTGCAGGACCGCGACAATGGATACGTCTCCATGAACGATCTGAAAGTCGTAACCAAACGCGCCCCTACCGATGCTGAACTCGCCGATCTTATGTTCGCATGGCGCGTCGCCAAGCACGTCAAATCCAACGCCATCGTCTACGTCAAAGACGGGGCAACTGTCGGGATTGGCGCAGGACAAATGAGCCGAGTGGATTCAACGCGTATCGCGGCGCGCAAAGCACAGGACATGGCCGAAGTGTTGGGACTATCCGAAGTACCAACCGTCGGTTCTGTAGTGGCTTCTGATGCCTTCTTCCCATTCGCCGACGGCCTGATTACAGCTGCAGAAGCAGGGGCGACAGCAATCATCCAGCCGGGTGGCTCGATGCGCGATGCAGAAGTTATCGCTGCCGCAGACGAAGCCGGCCTAGCAATGGTCTTCACCGGAATGCGACATTTCCGGCACTAAGAGAAAAACGGTTTGGCCGGCGGCTTTGGGTCCGCCGGCACGTCTGGCGGGGCTTCGTTATAAGTCGCGTTTTTGGTATGGAAATCCGCCGGAATAGAATCCGGTCCATCCGCAAATACTTGCGACCCAAAGTGATGGTTCATCTGCGCCAACACATTCAGACGCTTCCCCGTTACCTCGTCAAACAGCGCTTTATAATCGGGACTTTCCAGCAAAGAACTTACTCGATCCTTATGCGCACCCACACAACGTTCGTGCATCGCGCGAATTTCGGGATCAGCCATAAGTTTATCGAACTCCAACTTCGCTAGCGGAATCTTATTCAAAATAGAGCGATCTTCAGTCGCATTATTGTTCATCCGAAACCAGTACGTTAACCCTTGATCCCGGTCGACATGGTTCACGCGACCACGGAACCGCTTAACCAGATAGCTCTCAGCTGATCGCAGCGAATAGTGATTCAGCGTTGCCAATCCATAGCCCCAGTTCCCCGCCGAACTCCGCCATCCTGTTCGTAACATTTTGGCAGGTACCTGACGGCCCGATCCGTTAACCCATTTGACCTGATCCAACATCTCGGGCCGCAAACCTTTCGGCCTATGCACTCCGTACTTTTTGTAATGACCAAGCGTGCGGAACATGGTCTTGAAACCCCATGCCTGATGCGGTTTTCGGATATATTTTGGCGCACTCAGAAAGAATTGCTCGGTTATGAACTTGTCTTTGAAATCGACAATCCCAGCGTTCCCGAACAATCTCCATGTCAGTGAAATGATGTTTGCATCACCCACCGCCGCGAACAAATCGTGCAGGGTTCCGTCACCGACATGCACGTTGATGTACTCGTCAACATCCATACAAATCACCCAGTCCGCGGCCGCAGCAACCGTGCTCTCGGAAGCGTCATGATACGCAGCGTGTTGAGGTTGTAATCCAACTTCGCGGTATGGGTTTTGCCGATGTTCAACATGACCCTTTGCCTGCAACAGGTCGAACATCTGATCAGTGCCGTCGCTGCAATCGTTCGTATATACCAGAAAGTCCGTCACCCCGATGGAACGATGATAGGCTAGCCATTCCAAGATAAACGGGCCTTCGTCTTTCATCGTTGTAACAATCAATACCCGCTCGTTTTTCAGGGCGTCAGTTTTTGTGTCTACCGTCGGCGGCAAAAACGCCCGCGTTCCTAGCGCCTTTTCCAATGCAGTAACCAACGATGGAACAACAACCAAACTGGATTTAGGCACAAGTTCGGAAAGTTTCAAATGTTTGTGCCGAATTGCCATACACCGCCAGATTTCGAGTTCTACATCGAGTCGCTGGGGTGGTTTCGAACTGGCGCGAAAGGGCCGCCAAAAGCCCGCCATCTTCGGATCAGCACACCAGATACTGGCCCCCATATCGCTGTCAAACCGCACACAACTGTGATCCGCTATGCGCGGCATATCTTTATTTGGAATTTTCCACGGATACGCATATCGCGATCGGACCTTCACATAGGAAGGCCCCGTTTTTGCCAAATCGAACAGGCTATCAGCCTCCGACTTAACCATATCCGAGATGGAGCAATGCAAAACCGCTCGTGCCTCGCTGAGGAACCGGAAACGCGCCGCCGCATACACCCCGAACTGCCCCAAAGGCGCGCGCCATATGTCGTTTTTCGGCCTTTCCAGCAATGCTTTCCCCGGGGCTTCGGGCGCCAACATCCGGTCACTTTCGGCGGGGTGATCAGGTTTGCCGAGCGGGATATCATAATCCAACAATACGAAAGTCTTTAGCGTCTCGATCCGTTGCAAAGCCTTCCGGAATTCCGAAGTTTCGCGCACTCGATCACCAGGTGCAAGTCGCCGGATCAGCAACGCAGCATCCGCCCCTGCATTTGCCAAATTGAATTTCAGCCAATCCGCTACATCTAGGGGATCAGGGTTGCATTCAATTGCAAATAGAACATTGAGGTCAGCGAAAATTTCGGTCGCAATCGGGCTCGCTCTTAGTGTCCGCCTCTCTTGAAGTTTCACATTCCCCATTGGTGGTAAGTCAACGAAATACCCACCGGGATAACCATTCACCTGTTCCGATTTGGACAGGGCAAGCTTACTGCCATCGGCCACCAATCCCCAATGCTCTGCACAAAAAACCCGCGTGAATTCCGTTGTTTTGACGACGTCAATGACCTCTGGCAGCGCGGTTGGCGACGCAGCCTCTGGCCACAACGTATCAGCATACTCCACGTTCGGAACTGTCGCATTCGCTTCAAAATGGTGGAATTTTTTCACTTTTAGCTCGTTTTTCAGTACTTTATTCGTCTCAACCTATATATTTACCGAGCAAATAACCAACAAGAAACCTTCCGAAATTCTGTAAAGTCGCATATAAATGCGCGAATTCGCATAACACAGGTCAATCGATGCCCAACCCTTCAAAGACCCGCGCCTTGATTGTGACCTGTATGCGTGACGAGGGGCCGTTCATTCTGGAATGGCTCGCCCATCATAAAGCTATCGGCTTTACGGATTTCCTAATCTATTCCAATGATTGCGGCGACGGCACGGACCTGATGCTGGACCGACTGGCCGAGATGGGCGAGATCACCCACATCCGCAACCCTCCACTTGGAAAGAAAACCGTGCAATGGCAGGCGCTGTCTGACGCGGCCACCCAGCCAGTCATGCAGGAAGTGGACTGGATTTACGGAACCGACGTAGACGAATTTCTAAACATCAAACCCGGCGAAGGTCACTTGGACGATCTAATTGCCGCCAGCCCCGAAACTACCGGCTTTGCTCTGGCATGGCGGATGTTTGGCAACAATCGCATCACCAAGTTTCAGGACCAACCCGTGACCGAGCAGTTTACGCGCTGCGCACCCACCAAAATGTTGTGGCCGTGGCGTGCGATCCAATTCAAATGCCTTTACCGCAACGACGGGTCATACGAAAAGCTGGGCGTGCACATGCCTAAAAAGCCCAACCCAGTGAAACAGCCGCGAACCGTCTGGCGCGACGGCTCGGGCAATCCCTTCCGCGGTCACTCACCGAAAGGCGCGACGTTGATCCCTACGTTTGACGACCAGTATGAATTGGCGCAAATAAATCATTACGCTTTGGGTTCAGTCGAAAACTATATTGTTAAACAAATGCGTGGAAAGCCGAACCATTCGACCGACGCTATCGATTTGGCCTATTGGGTGGACCGGAATTTCAACGAAGTCGAAGATCGTACCATCCAGAAAACTGACAAGTTTTCTTCGCCAATTCTGTCGCATTACAAATCCGATAAGACTCTGGCTGAACTGCACCAAAAGTCGGTCACGTGGCGACGCACTCAAATTCGCAGTCTTTTAATCGAATCTGATCCGTTCTATTTGTACAGCCGCGCCATTCAGATGGGTTCGACTGAGGTTTTATCGCAACCGCTCCAACAAGAGTTATTTCGCCAACTTATGAAAATGCGCAGAAATATGTCGCGTACAAAACCGAAAAACTAACGTTGTTTCTAGATAGTTGTGTGGGTGCAACCGATCGTCTCTTTTGAAGAAGGCAAAAGGTTGCACCAATGTTAAAATCGTAGGGTTACCCTTCGGATTTAAGGTCGTTGTACATTTGAAACGCTTTATCTGGCGTCATTAGTTCGTGCACCACTTTGGAAACAGCTTTGATCATTGCAACCGGCGCTTCCGACTGGAAGATGTTGCGACCCATGTCCACGCCTGCGGCACCTTGATCAACGGCTTTGTAGGCCATTTCGAGCGCTTCCAGTTCAGGCAACTTTTTGCCGCCGGCGATCACGATTGGAACCGGGCAACCTGCGACAACTTTTTCAAAGCCTTCCTCGATGAAATAGCTTTTCACATAGTGAGACCCGATCTCGGCAGCGATCCGTGTCGCCAGTCCAAAATAACGCGCGTCGCGAACCATATCTTTACCAACACCGGTCACAGCCAAAGTCGGAATTCCAACCTTCATGCCTTCGTCGATCAGTTTAATCACGTTTGTGATTGATTTGTGTTCGAATTCAGCGCCGATATAAACCTGTGCGGCCATCGCACAAACACCCATACGGACAGCGTCGTCGATATCTACGGCGATGGTCTCGTTGGACAGTTCGGATAGGATCGAGTTACCACCCGATGCGCGCATAACGATCGGTTTAGTAACAGTTGGCGGGATAACCGAACGCAGAATACCGCGCGTACACATCAAAACATCGGCATGTTCTGCCAATGGCAAAATATTCAAGTCGATGCGTTCCAACCCTTTAGTTGGGCCTTGAAAATAGCCGTGGTCAAAGGCCAGCATTACTGTGCGGCCGGATTCCGGGTTAAAGATCCGGCTCATCTTGTTCTTGATGCCCCAATCATAGTTTGCGCCACCTTTTAGGAAAAACCCTTGCTTGTCCTGTGGAGTGTTTAGACCAAAGTCTTTACCGTCCTTGATGTCGTCTAGATCTGCCATGTTAATTCCTGTCTTTTTCAGAAGTTGGTAAATAGTGTGAGTAATCGTTCGGATTAGCGTGAACGCGCCATCGTGTTAAATGAGGCTGACGGATCGCCTGCACCAAAAACGGCACTGCCGCTAACGATCATATCTGGTTTGCAAGCGGCAATTTCGTCGATGCTTTTTAGTGTTACGCCCCCATCAAACGCAAGAATTGGCCCATTGGAGCCAAATCGTTCACGTAAGGAAGTTAGTTTCGCGCAAGCCGCGCTGATGTCAGGTGGATTTTTTGTTCGCGGATCAAGCGAAAGAACCAAGATCATATCTGGTTTCATATCCAACAAGCCTTGAACGTCATCAGGCGAAGTATCTGGCACGAGCCCAAGCCCCACCAATACCGGACGCTCGGCAGCTGCTGCTGCCGCGCGTATGGCCATAATGGCTTCCGCAGCGCCTTTAGCCTCCGCGTGCACGGTGATTATGTCGGCACCTGCGGCGACGAACGCTGCTGCATGTTGTTCTGGATTATCAATCATCAGGTGCACGTCTCGCACTGCGCCAACATCGATCGACTTAACGAACCCCGCGCCGCCAGTCATCTGGGGAACGAACACGCCGTCCATGATGTCGAAGTGAATAATACCGCATCCCCATCCGCTCGCCTCTAGCGCCGCTTCACGCATATTTCCGGCATCTGCCGCGAAAATACCAAGGCTGATGCCGTGGCTGCGGGCTTTAAGGTTTTCTAGAGTTTCAACGGTCATTTCTTCATCCTCGCCGCGCCTGCGCGGTTCTCGTTTTCTTGATATTTGGCTGGCATTGCCAACCCTTCAATAATAAGGCTGCGAGGTGGATACCCCGCAGCCTGAAACGGGCATATTCTGACTTAGCGTGCCGGCAAAGGCATCCAAGCTGGAACCGAAACGTCGGCATGCGCAAACTGAGGCATATTCGCACTGAGGTCTGACATGTTTTTGATGTCATTGTCGTTTAGGAATGCCTGCGTAATCAACGTTGGTGGTACTACAACATTATGGCCCGGCTCTTCGCCTGCCAGCAACATTGCCAGTGTACGTACGGAAACCTCACCAACAACGGCTGGATTAGTCGCAACTGTCGCAGCCCATGCACTACCTGGTTCGCGCATTGCCGAGATGTCAGCCGTTGAAACGTCTGCCGAATAGATGTCGATCTGATCGGTAAGACCAGCCTCGTCCACAGCGATTTTTACGCCTTTCGCAAATTCGTCGTAAGGTGCAAACATAACAGTAATGTTTGGGTTAGCCTGCAAAACGGAACGCGCTTGGTTAGCAACCGAGTTGGCGATCGGGTTATCCAAAGTTCCGAACATGGCAACTTCTTCGATGCCTGAGTATTGTTCCTGAACATCTTGCCAAGCAACATCACGACGATCGAGAGGCGCGATGCCTGCTACATAAACGTACCCGGCTTTCCATGCTTCGCCGTTATCTGCCACAGCTTGTTCAAGCGCCAGTTTACCCAACAGATAGTCAGATTGCTCCACCTGAGGAATTGCGGCATTTTCAACGTTGACGTCAAAAGCAACCACTTTAATGCCCGCATCGATCGCACGTTGCGCGGCTTCTTGCATGGCCTCGGTTAGACCGTGCTGAATGATGATTCCGTCAACACCAAGAGCGATCGCTTGATCAACCATGTCGGCTTGCAATGCTGCATCCTGACGGCTGTCAAAAACGCGGAGATCAACTCCGATAGCCGCAGCTTGGCTTTCAACACCAGACAAATAGGCCTGGAAGAAATCGCCAGTGGACAGGTAACGAACCAGTGCGATTTTAACTTCACCAGCGTTGTCGAACGGTGCTGGCATTTCGGTAGCGAGCGCGGGCGAAAGCCCTGCCGTTAGCGCAACAGCGCTGCCAGCGATTTTCATGAATATACGACGTGATAATGTCATTATTATAGTCTCCCAGTTGATTATAGTATTTGGCTCTAATGAGCCGCCCCGCGTTTTGACAACGCGAAGGTAAAGACAAGGGCGATTACAAGCACAGCCCCCTTAACGAAATCTTGTGTGTAGTACGGGGCATTCATCATCGTCAGTCCTTGCAACAATATGCCGATGAAAAGTGCGCCGATTATTGTGCCAAATGCGTTAGGTTTGGCGGCTCCCAAAACTGCAAACCCGATCAACGCGGCGGCAACGGAATCGAGCAACAGGTTGTTCCCCGAGGCGATATCACCACGCCCCAAACGCGCTGCCAATAGGATGCCACCCACAGACGCTAGAACTCCTGACATCATATACGCCAACACCTTGTAACGATTTACGTTAGTGCCCGCCAAACTAGCCGCACGAGAATTTGAGCCTATTGCATACATAAGGCGCCCGTGGCGGGTTAATTCCATAAACACCCAGACCAATATCCCGACAACGATCAACACGATCACAGATACTGGAATAAGGTTTTCGATAAAGAAGTCGAACCGATGACGCCCAAGGGACAAAAACGCCTTTGAGAAAGTACCTTCTGCTACGCGCCCGTCGGGCAACGTCATGCCAGTGGCAATGGATCGACCTTGTGTCGGAATCCGCTGCAATCCAACAAGCAAAAACATCATGCCCAGTGTCGCCAGCAGGTCTGGCACGCGGAATTTCACGATCAGGATTCCGTTTATCAACCCCACGGCCGCCCCCATTATAAGGCAGGCAGCAACCGCCATGGCGGCATTCATTTCCAACACCACCAGAACGTAGGCGGACAACATCAACGACGAAGTCGCTGTTGAACCGATGGACAAATCAAAACCGTCCACGACCAAGGTCGCGGTAACACCAAGTGCCAAAATGCCTGTTATCGCGACAGATTGGAAAATGAAAACAGCGCTATACGGGCTGGCAAAACCTTCAGCAACTACCGAGAAGAAGATTAATAGCCCCAACATCAGGGCCAGAAAACCATAGCGGATCGCCATCTCTGTCACCGTCCGTTTGGGTCTTTGGTTTTTGGGATTATCAGATTGCATGTTCATTACTGCCTGTCGCATTATTCGTTTTGCCAACCACCTGTGTCAGCACGAGATTTAGATTGATGTTTTCATTCCTGTGATCACCAACAATCGTGTGATCATTCATAACGATTATTCGGTCAGCAATCTCCAGAGCCTCGTCGATTTCTGACACCATGATCACCGTCGCACGCCCAGCCGCAGTACCACGTATTTTCGCACCAATGTCCCGGCGAGCCTTGATGTCAACGCCTTGAAATGGCTCATCCAGAACGAGAACACTTGACGCTTGGGCTAACCAGCGACCAACCATAACTTTTTGCTGGTTACCGCCCGACAGGCTGCCAATTTCATCCGTATCAGATTGGCAAACAATCCCCAATTCAGAAATTGTTCGTTGAGCAGTAGAGCGTTCGCTCTTGTTTTTCAGGAACGAAAACGCGGAGTGTCGATCAAGAAACGGCACCGATATGTTCATGGCAATGTTAAAGTCTTGTATGACCGCATTACTGGCACGATCCTTGGGGCAAAGAAACACCCCGGCAGCAATCGCCTCAGCTTGCGAGGCGGGTTTGTAAGGCGCGCCCATCAAGGCAATTTCACCAGAAGATGGTTTGTTCAATCCAAACAAAACGCTCGCAAGCTCTGTTTTTCCACTGCCAACCAGCCCGGTGATCGCCACAACTTCGTTAGCGTGCAGGTCTACGGTGAAAGGCTGTGAACCTTGCTGCAAACCGATATTTTTCAGCTGCATTACTGGCTTCCCTAAGTCGGGAATCTGGATGTTGGCATCTGTCAAACTATGACCAAGCATCGCACGAACAGCGCTTTCATAGTCCAGCGGTGCTTCATCAAATACGCCAGAAATTTTACCGTCCCGCATGCTAACAATCCGGTCCGCAATACGCCGGATATCGGACATGCGGTGCGAAATATAAAGGATAGCAACACCTGAATCGCGTAACCTGTCGAGAAGGGTAAACAATCGTTTAGCTTCAGCGGCAGACAAAGATGAAGTGGGCTCATCCAAAATAAGCAATTTGGGTTTGTGGGCCATTGCTCGTGCGATGGCCACCAACTGTCGGTCGGCTAACCCCAGTTCGCTGACCGGTTGGGTCACATCAACGTCCAAAGCCATGGCTGCTGCAATTTTCCGCGCTTCGGCATTATTCTTTTTCTTGTTCAGGAAAAATCCGCTGCCAGGCTTGGCCAAATGGTCCAGCATCAAGTTCGAAGCAACATCAAGATCGGGAATCACCCCGTCATTAATACTTTGATGCACCGTCACAACACCGGCACGAATCGCTTCAGATGGTGAGGACGGATTAAACACTTCACCATAAAGCTTTACTGTACCTGTATTTGCTGAATGAACCCCGCACAACACTTTAACAAGCGTAGACTTTCCAGCACCATTGGCGCCCATCAGTACAGTCACCTGCCCGGCGCCAAGCTCCAGGTCAATGCCTCGAAGAACGGCATTTTCGCCGAATGTCTTCGTAATAGCAGTCAATTCAACAGCAATATTTTGCACAGTATTCCTCCTTGGTGAAGCAGGTAACGATCTATTTTGTCAATTGTCAACAACTATTGACATTTGCCCGATAGTCGACAAAGTTATCTCAAATGTTACCCTGTAGGGAGGAAAGAAATGACAAAAATAGACACCGCCTATGAACCCCTTACGGTTGAAACGCTGGCCAACAGATTGATTTCTATTGATGCAATATCTGGCATTCTAGGAACCGATCGGTCGAAGTGGGTCGCCAAAGAAGTCGGAGACGGAAACCTTAACCTTGTATTTATAGTCAATGGCGAACATGGCAGCGTTATCGTGAAACAGGCGCTCCCATATGTGCGCCTTGTTGGTGATAGTTGGCCCTTGCCGTTGAAACGGGCCTTTTTCGAACATAACGCGTTAATTCGTCAGGCCGAGCGCGATCCCGGCACCGTACCGGAAATCTTTCACTTCGATGAAACCCAAGCGATTATCGTGATGGAGTTCTTCACGCCACACGTCATATTGCGCCACAGCTTGATGGCCGGAACCAAACATGACGGATTGGCCGACGTGCTGGGGAAGTTCTGCGCGCGCACGTTGTTCCGGGGTTCGGATCTGAGTATGAAACCGGCTGACCGCAAAGCGGATGTTGCGTTGTTCATTGACAGCGTGGAGCTTTGCGACATCACCGAAACATTGGTGTTTTCAGACCCTTATTTTGACGCAGAACGAAACCATCACACCCCACAACTTGATGAGCTCGTCACCTCGCTCCGTGCCGACATTGACTTGAAGGTCGAAGCGCAACATTTGAAATCAAAGTTCTGCAACAACGCCGAAACTATGCTGCACGGTGATTTTCATACCGGTTCGATTATGGTCACTGAAACAGAAACCAAAGTTATCGACCCGGAATTCGCACTTTATGGCCCCATGGGCTTTGATATCGGTATGTTGCTTGGCAATTTCTGGATGGCGTACTTTGCCCAACCTGGTCACGCTTCCGTCGAAGGCGAGCGCAGTGAATATCAGGATTGGATTCTGCAGGTAGTCGATGAAATCTGGTCTGTGTTTTCAGTGGAATTCTCCAATTTATGGCGGACGGAACGAACGGGTATTCTATACGAAAAGTCCCTTTTTGAAGATCAGGGCCATTTGTCAGCAAGCGAAAAAGCGCTGGATCAATACCTACAAAATATCTGGCGAGACACACTGGGGTTTGCAGGTGTCGAGATGATCCGCCGAACTTTGAGCTTAGCGCACATTGCAGAAAACGACACTATCGAGAACGAAGAGCTTAGGGCTGACTGTGAAGCACGCGGGCTAAAGCTCGGGCGGCAGTTAATGGTCAATCGAAGCCGGATGGCATCGATGGCCGTCGTAAATGAATTAGCCAAAAAAATTGCTGAGGAGGCAAATTAATGAAAGTTGGTACAGAACACTACCGGTCCATCTGGTATGATGACGCAAAGCAGGTGGTGAAAATAATTGACCAACGCTGGCTACCCCACGAATTCCGTGTCGTAGATTTGAAAACTCGCGACGAATTCGCTGCCGCGATTCGGGATATGTGGGTGCGCGGCGCCCCGCTGATAGGCGCAACTGCAGCATTCGCGGTCTCCGAAGAAATGAAACGGGATCCGTCAGACAAATCGTTAAACGAAACGTGGGAAGTCCTTGACGCCACCCGCCCTACCGCCATCAACCTTCGCTGGGCATTGGACGAAATGCGCGAGACATTACGCGAAGTCCCGCTCAAAGAACGCGCTGAAGCAGCCCATAAACGTGCTCTGGAAATCAGTGACGAGGATGTGGAGTGTAATCGTCAAATCGGATTACACGGACTCGAGATCATTAAGAAAATCGCGGCAACCAAAAAACCTGGTGAGTCGGTAAATATTTTGACCCATTGTAATGCTGGCTGGTTGGCAACAGTGGATTGGGGCACCGCGACATCACCAATGTATCATGCTGTCGAAGCAGGGGTTCCTGTACACATCTGGGTTGATGAAACTCGCCCTCGCAATCAAGGTGCACAATTGACATCGTGGGAAATGGACAGCCACGGTGTACCACATCACCTTATCGTTGATAATGCGGGTGGCCATCTGATGCAAAACGGCGATGTTGATATCGTAATCGTTGGCACGGACCGCACGTCCGCACACGGGGACGTCTGCAACAAAATCGGAACGTACCTCAAAGCGCTCGCGGCTTACGACAATAATGTTCCATTTTATGTGGCATTGCCCTCGCCGACAATCGACTGGACCATCAACGACGGCGTTCTTGAAATTCCGATTGAAGAGCGCCACGGCGACGAAGTAACCAAGGTTTGGGGGAAATTGGATGACGGTAGTATTGGCCAAGTTCAAATCAGCCCTGATGGAACCCCCGGCGGCAACCCGGCATTCGATGTTACTCCGGCACGATTAGTCACTGGGTTAATCACCGAACGCGGCGTTTGCGAAGCGTCTGCTGAAGGTCTGGCAGCATTATTTCCTGAACGCGTTTTGAACTAGGATACAGTTTCCAACATAAGTCGGGCGGTTTCGTTACTTGTGACAACATGAGTAACATAACCGCCCGCAATAGCAGAAATCATCGGCAGAACCTTATCGGCGCCGTCCGAAACCAATAAGCCCATATCAAGACCGCGTAGTTTTTCGAGCTCGATTCCGATCATCCGGTCATCCAATTCGCCAGCAATGGGCTGCCCATTGGCGTCAATAAAACGTCCACACAAAACGCCCGTCGCACCTTGCGATACATACCAATCCAAATCATCTTTCGTTGCAACGCCACTAACGACAACATGACTGTTGGACGCGCAGGAGCCTGCTGCAAAAATTGATTTGTTACAGTGACTTAGTGCTTCCAATTGCGCACTGATAATCGGTTCTTTGCGCAGGCGTGCGGCCAGTTCGGGATCGCTAAGCACCGCAGGGGCGTGCAAATTGATACATTTGGCGCCAAGATTTTGCGCCATATGAGCTGAACAAATTTCAGTGGTGAACCCATAGGGCGTTGCCATTGATCCCACCAATTGCGTCACCGTAACTTCTTTCATATTCGTTGGCTCAACGGCTTCGGCAACTTCGTACACAGTGCGCCCCCAAGAAACACCCAATCGGTCACCAGGAGCCAACAGACCGGGCAACCATTCCGCCGCTCCGCGCGCTACCCGCATTAGCGAATCTTCTGCGGTGCTGATATCCGTGGGCACAACAAACGCGGCTTGAAGATTAAACTTGTCTCGCAAGTCCTGCGCCAACTGGTGATTGGTGAAAACTTCAGGTGCAAGAGTGATACGAATATACCCCCGCTCCCGTGCTTCTTGAAGGTAATTCACCACCGTAGCGCGCGATACCTGAAGCAATTTTGCGATCTCTGACTGATTCAATTCGTCGTGATAGTACATCCACGCAGCTTCTATTACGATGCTTTCACCACTTACTTTTCCTGCCGTGCGTTTTCGCGAATTGCTGGCCATAATAAATCCCTTTTAGATATATGACACTATATACTGACAATTGTCAAAAAGTGTGATTAAAGGTCGGTAACAGGCATGCATAAAAAGGTGAATTCGCTATGGTCCTTAACAGATGGAACGACGTTGAAGCAAAGAAATTCGTTGGTTCGGCTGGAAGTAATCCCGCCGATCAAGAGCTTGCACTTCGCATATATTCTTCACGGATCATTGGTCAGGATAAGGATCTTGTAATGCACGGTGGTGGCAACACCTCGTGTAAGCTAAAACGCCAAGACATATTTGGCGACGAAATCGACGTTTTGCATGTAAAAGGTAGTGGCTGGAATTTGGGCCAGATCGAAGCTGCTGGCCTTCCGGCTGTCCGCCTAAAACCCCTGCTGAAATTGCGCTCGCTCGATGCGCTCAACGACGAAGATATGGTTAACTTGTTGCGGTCAAACCTGCTCGATTCGACTTCGCCAAACCCATCGGTTGAAACATTGTTGCACGCATTTTTGCCGCACACATACGTTGATCACACCCATGCAACTGCGATGCTTGCCCTAGCCGACCTACCTGACGTCGAAAAGGTCGTAGAAGAAATATTCGGAGGCCGTTTGGCCTGCGTGCCATTTATTCAGTCAGGAATTGACCTAGCGAAAATTGCGGCCGACGTTTACGAAGCAAATCCCGAAGTTGAAGGGTTGATCCTGATAAACCACGGCCACTTTGCATTTGGCGACACCGCAAAACAGTCATACGACCGCCTTATCAAACACACAAACATGGTTGAAGCATGGTTGGAAAAAACTAGCGGTAAAGTGCCCAAGACAGCGATTGGCCATTCAGACGAAATGCTTGCTACTTCAGCTGAAATTTTGCCGATGCTGCGCGGAATTATTGGTAAGGCAAATGCGGAATTCGCCGGAAATCGTGATCTGGCAATGCCGGTTATGGATGTACGAAACGGCGAAAACATTCAGGAATTCTTCGAACGTGGTGACCTAAAAGAATTATCGCGTCGCGGGGTTGCCACACCGGACCACGTAATTCGAACAAAAAACTATCCGCTATATTTGACAAGTGGAATTCTCGCGGAGGGTCCTTCCGCTGTAAGTACAGCAGTTGCGGAATATATTGCTGAGTATGCTGACTATTTCGCCAAAAATGCCGCGCGTTTCGAAGATGGCGAGAAAAAATTGCTGACGCCGACCCCAAACCTTGCATGGGTTGAAGGTCTTGGCGTAGTTGGCATTTCCGCAGATGCAAACGCCGCAAGTGCGGTCTCCGATTTAGCCGCGCAGAACATCACCGTAATGACCAATGCCGAGGGTTGTAGCGGCTTCCGCCCGATCGACACAGAAATACTCTTTGACATGGAGTATTGGTCACTTGAACAAGCAAAACTCGATCGGAGTGAACCTCCTTATTTCCAAGGTCGTATCGTAATGGTCACAGGCGGAGGCGGCGCAATCGGCCTTGCCACTGCCCAAGAATTTGCAGCACTCGGGGCCAATATCTTTTTGGTCGATCTTGAACAAACTGCTTTGGATGCTGCTTTGGAAAAACTGGGTCGTGGGCACGGCGGTATTGCTCTCGATATCACAAAGGAAAACGCAGCGGATATAGCATTAACCGCATGCGTAAAACAATTCGGCGGACTAGATATATTAGTGTCTAACGCCGGCGCGGCCTGGACCGGCGAAATGTCCGTTCTGGAAGATGAAGTGCTTCGTAAAAGTTTCGAATTGAACTTCTTCGCACACCAGACGTTTGCAAAGGCAGCCGCTGGCGTATTTGCAGCGCAAGGCCGGGGCGGCCAGATTCTATTTAACGTTTCAAAACAGGCTGTAAATCCAGGCAAAGGATTTGGCGCTTATGGCATTCCCAAAGCCGCAACGTTTTTCCTTCTTCGCCAGCTTGCGTTGGAACTGGGGTCCAGTGGCGTACGCGTAAACGGTATTAACGCCGACCGAATCCGCTCGGGCCTCCTCGATGAATCTTTTGTCGCTGAGCGCGCAAAAGCACGCGGCATCGACGAAGAAACATATATGGCCGGTAATCTAATTCGGCGCGAAGTCGAAGCCAAACATGTGGCGAAGGCGTTCGTAAGCCTCGCTCAAAGTGAACGAACAACCGCTCATGTAATGACCGTAGATGGCGGCAACATCGAAGCCGCCCTGCGCTGACACGCTTCTGTAACCGTTAACCAAACCTGCAACTGGAGGTTCTTGTTTAATCTCCAGTTGCAGGACTCTTTCTAAAACTGAAATTCCTTCGTCGGTCCTTTATCTAGGCGAAAAATGAATTCAGTAACATGTTGTGGAAAATATTCGCGGACAAACGGGTTATGCCGTGGAATGATCAATGAACGCCCCCTAGCGAGGGATTCTAACTGATCAACCCTCGACAGCATGTTTTCCAGACCGACCACAATCGGGAACGGTTACCCGGTCAGCAACCTGACCGTCACCGTCGTGTAAAACCACGCGCCCCGAATAAACCCGTTTCACCGCCTCACAAACTTGATCAGCGGTAAATGGCATTCGCAGGGTATCGTGACACATGCACGGACCGGTCACGTAAGCCATTTCGTCCTCTTGCAGATGTAGTGTGGCGTTATGAAACAGGTGCAACCCGCCCGCATGATCATAGTGCAAATGTGTGACGATAACTGTAGTAACATCTTCGGCCTCTAGACCCAAAGGGGCCAACGCCTCGCGTGGGTCAAGCCGGATGGGACGGTCACGCTCACCGGGTACGAACTTTCGACTTGTATTGAAGAACAGGTTTTCCAACTATCCAAGTTCTACCAAAACGCAATGAAATCTTTCGGGGGTCAAATATGCGCTGCCCTATCCCGATTCCATGCTTTCCACCAATCTTCAAATTGAACGAGATAAATCGTTAGAGACGGTATCGATACAGAGAGAGGAAAGAGAAAGAAAATTCCGATATCTCAGCCAGCCACTCATAATCGGGGGCGCCAATGGTTTCAGGGAGCGATGGAACAATGAAAGCGCCTTCGAAAATTACAAAAGATTCTTGGTGGGCGAAGTTAGCAAAGGGTGACGTTGAACGGCATTTGCAACACCCATCATAATGACTACAAACAATATCGCGAGATATACAACCGAGAATGACGTAAAAAGATCGACGATAAGACTATGTGCAAAATGAATATCGGATGCGCCCGAACCTTATCGGCCTTTATAGACCCCGTGAATCTCTAGAAGGACGGGAATTTGGTTGAACTTCAGTTTTTTGTGAACAGTTTTGCAACATGGCTACCGTGTAGGATTTAAACTTCGAATTAGTCGCCCAAACAAACTGACAATTTGCTGACAGTCTGCGTAAGCAAATTGAACAGATACCTCATGTAAATTGTTGTTACCGGGTCAAAATTGATTCGGCTCACGAACAACACGGGGATTTTCGCGATGGACAATATAGACAAAACAAAAACCAATAATGAGACGCTTTCACGCAGAAAAGCACTTAGTCGTATTGGCTTATTTGTGGCTGCAGCGTATTCAATTCCAGCTTTTACAACGCTTTCGATGGCTCGCGCTTCGAGCGGAACCAGTGGAACCAGTACATCCGACGGAGCCAGCAGTTCTGGCGCTTCAAGTGGTGCCAGCAGTTCTGGTGCTTCAAGTGGTTCTAGCGATGTTTCAGGCGCAAGTCTGTCTATAACTTCGGAAGTAGAAGACCTATGCGGTGAAGATGGTGATTTAGCAAACGCTGAAGATGTTCAATGCTTGGTAGATAACGGCGTCATTTTGCCCGAAGATTTCGTAGTTCCAGAAGGTGTTATACTTCCGGTATTATAAATTAATTGAATGGCGTAATGCTAGTGTGTTCCCCTCTCTCCTGCAATACCCGGAGGGGGGACTTACATTTCGGATCGGAACCAAATGTGGACGACACCATCATTTCTTAAATTCGAAGGCCTTGACGCATGTATTGCACTTCTGGTCGACAAAAACTTTATTGATGCTCTTCCTTTTGTGTTTCCAAATTGGCAGTATAATATATATCAATCAACCGATCTCAAAAGTTTTGCTTCGGTTATATATGTCGACGAAAAGTACATAATCGATTCACCGTTTATGGAAAAACAAAAACGGTATCGCGATCCGGCGAATGCGCTTTGTTCTTTGATCGTCGAATTGGCTTGGGAACGATTGCGCGAGGATGCCAAACTTTTGTGCCTTCACGGTGCCGCAATTGAATTTGCTGGCAAATTGGTTATTTTCCCTAGTACCCGACGCGCTGGAAAAAGCACTTTAACAGTTGCCTTGGCAGCTACAGGGAAAAAGGTGTTTACCGATGATTTTCTACCTTTGTCAGTTGCTAAAGATGGCCACCTTCTAGGAGTTTCGAGTGGAATCTCTCCTCGACTTCGCTTGCCAGTACCGGAACAAATCGGAGAGAGGGCTAAACAATATATTAATAGCCGTGGCTCGGTTTCGAATAACCAGTACAAATACGTCAAGCCAATTTCGGAGGAGCTCGCCAAATTCGGCGAAACAGCTCCGGTTGGAAGTTTAGTGTTTTTGGAGCGGTCGGAAGATATCGAGCCAGTTATAGAGCTTGTGTCAAAATCCGAAGCACTTGCTTCTCTGATTAGACAAAATTTTTCGAGGGCAATGAATGCGGCGGGTATACTAAAATTGTTGGCATTTATAACAGATACTTCGCCAGCGTATCGCCTAAAATACGACGATGTAGAGGACGCGATTAAACTATTAGAACGTCAATTTCAATCTTGGTCGATGGAAGAACCATTAATTGGCAAAGATCTAAATGCTTCACTATTTGAATCCGTCCCCGATGTTGAATATGAAATTGGAAAAATTGATGTCACAGAAGGTCAACTTATGCATGCGAAAGGCGTTACAGAAATAGAACGTGATGGTAAACGTTTCCTGACAGGTCGAGATGGAAGAAGCATCCACTTCCTGAATGAAGGCGCCGCGATAATCTGGCGACTACTGGTCGAGCCAACGAGCAATGACGAGGCAATCGAGATGCTTAGCGCTTTGTACCCAGATCATCCCGTAGACGCCATTCGCAAGGATGTAGTCTCCACGTTAAACGACTTCGCCAGAAATGGGATGATTCAAAGGACTACAATTTGATGCAAACCTTCTGCTATAAAGGCTGGTGAAACCATATAATCTGTATTGAAAGTTACTACAGCAATGCCTGTGTTTGTTAAAAATCTCGAAAACCCTTCGCGTCGTGAAGCATTACGACGTTTGGGATTATCGGTGGTCGCAGCATATGTAATTCCGGAAGTATTAATTCTAAGTAAGGCAAGAGCTTCCTCGGGATCAAGTGGTGCCTCCTCAGATGACGGCGCAACACCTCCAACCCCACCTACCGCGCCAAGTAATATAGATGACCTCGAAGTAGATGTGCAAGAAAGTGACTTTTGCCGGACAGCACAAAGTGCAAGTATTGATACGTCAATTTCTTTTTCAGAATCTGGCCTTGAGCGCGCGCAAGCTGCAGTAGATGCTGGCTACGCCAAACCACTTCAGGCGATATGGCCGCAGTTTATCAGTAATTATTCAGGCAAAGTTATTGGAATTGAATTTACCGGATATCGTTGGCGACCACGTTATAGATTTAGGACAATCTCAATCAGTGGACGTCTGGAAACTGTAATTGTTTCTGCGAGAACCGGAAAAATCGTAAAAATTGTGGTCTGTTGATGCGTATTCTAATTGTTGAGGACGAAGAAAAAATCGCTTCGTCTATAAATGAAGCCCTAACACACTCAGGATTTATTCCCGAAATAGCGACTGATGGTGAAGATGCCTGGTTCCGGGGTAGTACAGAAGTTTACTCCGCAGCAATTCTCGATATCGGATTACCCAAATTGGACGGCTTAAGCGTTCTGAAAAACTGGCGTAATGAGCAAGTAAGCATGCCTGTTATTCTTTTGACCGCAAAAGGAAGTTGGGCAGAGCGAGTAGACGGAATTGATGCTGGTGCAGATGATTATTTGGTAAAACCGTTCCACATGGAAGAACTGATTGCACGTTTGTGGGCTCTCCTTCGGCGCTCGACCGCCGAGAAGAAAACCCAACTGCAAGCAGGTTCGTTGGTGCTAGACACGCGACAAATGCGGGTGACGGTAGATGGCGCTCTCATCAAAGTAACACCGCTTGAGTTCAAGCTCCTGAACTATTTGCTGCATCATCGTGGGCGTGTCGTCAGCCAAGAGGAATTGGCAACAAATATCTATTTTCAGGACCAGGAACCCGGCAGTAACGCTGTCGAAGTCTTACTCGGCCGATTACGTCGAAAACTCAAAACGGATGTTATTAAAACAAGGCGCGGCTTCGGTTATGTAATCGACGAGGAAGTATAGTGAAGATCGGGTCGCTGAAAGTTCGACTAATTCTACTCGCGGTGGGTTCAATATCGATTGCACTTATGGCAACGACTTTTGTCCTAAACACTCTTTTTTATACGTTTTTTGAAGAGCGCATTTTCACTGAATTGGACCAATATTTAATTCAACTTACTGCAAACCTTGAATTTGATGGAGATATCGACCTATCCGTAGCGCCTCTGTCTAACCCACAATTCGATCTTCCATTCAGTGGACTATATTGGCAAGTTATCGAAAAGGGCGAAACGGTTGCGTCGTCCCGTTCTCTTTGGGGGAATACCTACAGCTTGCCGCCTGCTAGCTTTCCGGGCGAACGGTTTAGATTTGAATCCAAATCCAGTCAGGGTGTACCGCTAATAATTCTTGGATGGTCAATTTTATTGGGAGAAATAGAAACGCAACGCGTTTTGTCACTTTCAATAGCCGTCAACGCGTCAGAAGTTGTCGATGCTACATCAGAATTTAGGTCATCTTTCATCAAATGGCTTTCGCTAATGTTCTTCGGTCTAATTCTTGCGGCTTGGGTCCAAGTCCGAATAGGTCTAGCACCACTAGAATCATTGCGGCAAAAAGTTGAAAAAGTTCGATCTGGCGAAGTTCAACGGTTATCAGGACCATTTCCCCAAGAAGTACTACCGCTCGCAAATGAGGTAGATGAACTTTTAGACTTGCACGACAGGTCACTTGCAAAATCGCGGGAACGCGCCAGCGATCTGGCCCACGGCTTAAAAACCCCGCTAACTGTCATGTTAACGATTGCTCATGATTTGCGAAAAGAGAACGTAATCAAGCAGGCCGATGAGATCGAAACTCAAGTTGAATCAATGCGCTATTATATAGAAAGGGAGTTGGCTCGTGTTCGTACAAGAGCAGACGCTCTTAGACATACCGATGTCTCGCCTGTGATAGATAAAATGGTTTCCGCCATTCGACGTTTTCCACGACATACGCCGCTACTCTGGGAGGTTACTGTGCAAGAAGACCTGTCCGCGCCTTTTGATGAGCACGACTTGTCAGAAATTCTTGGGAATATTTTGGATAATGCTAGGAAGTGGGCACAATCTGTCGTTCGTATAACTTCGGAATCTTTGCCAGATGGTTTCGCCTCCATAGTTATCGAGGATGACGGGAGAGGGGTGCCTGACGATGTGATAGATACCATTATAAATCGAGGCGAAAGACTTGACGCGATGGTTCAAGGAAGCGGTCTTGGCTTAGCTATTTGCTCAGATCTAGCAGAGAGTTATGGCGCAAACCTAACTATAGATAAATCTAGTTTGGGTGGACTACGGGTAACAATTTCATGGAACAGTAATTAATCTTTTGCTTAATTCACTAAATATTTCTTTCTTATTTTCACTACCAGCGCAAAACCCCGTATCTTAGAGAGACAAAATAGCCGACGCGACCACAAAGGATGGATTGCTAAGCGGTCTCGAATATCTACACTCATATGTTCGGCGAAAAGTATAAAAACAGTCAAACTGCCTATTTGTCGTTTACAATTTCTCTATCAATTTGTGTTGCCTAATAAACACACTGATTTCGCTAGAAAGCTCGCGGCGCATTGCTTCCATTATGCATCCACCACCAACAAATAAAAATGCCCTCCAGCGTATAGTCGCTAGAAGGCATTGATATATCAGAATAAGATGGTGAGCCGGCCGGGATCCGAACCCGGGACCTACTGATTAAAAGTTCTATTCGGCTGGTTTCTCTACATTACGCCAGATTTCGCCCTTCACCCATAAACGTATGACTCTAAAGGTTTTTTCTTGACTATGCTTACTCTGTAGCCACATGAATAACTCCACAATTCGCTTCACGTTGCTTCCGTAGTGCTTCCGGAAGCAGAAACTAACAACCGGAGTTCATGCTATGTTCAAACTAACTAAACGTTCTGTTGAAGGTCTAGAATTGCACGAGAAAGAATACCTCGTTTGGGACCGGGAAATATCCGGATTCGGAGTTCGGGTATATCCTTCCGGTCGAAAAACTTACCTCGTACAATATCGTTCCAGCGGAAGAACGAGACGGCGCACAATCGGACAGCACGGCGTGCTCACTGCAATTGAAGCAAGAGACGAAGCCCGAAAACTCCTTGGCGAAGTTGCAAAGGGTGGTGATCCATCCGAAGAGAGGCAATCGAGACTAAAAGCGCCAACCGTTGCCGCCCTCTGTGATCGGTTCTTAATCGAGTACGTTGCGGAGCATTGCAAACCCGTAACCGCACGGGATTACAAAAGCATCGTTCGACGTTGCATCAATCCCCACCTTGGTCCTCGCAAAGTTGCCGACATCACTCGCGCCGATATAGTTAATCTTCATCACGCGCTTCGTGAAACTCCATATCAGGCTAATCGCTCCCTGAGCGTACTCTCAAAAATGTTCAATCTAGCCGAAGATTGGGGATTGCGTGGGGATGGTACGAACCCGGCGAGGCGGATTAAGAAATTTCGGGAAGAAGAAAAGAAACGTTATTTGCGCGATAATGAACTCGCACGCCTTGGAGAAGTGCTCGCAGAGAGTCTCGAAGGCGGCACAGAGTCCGCTTACACGGTTTCGGCCATCCAACTGCTGATTTTGACCGGATGCCGCCTCAGTGAGATTCTGACGCTACGTTGGGAGTATGTAACCCCGCATCATTTAGAGCTACCGGACAGCAAAACCGGAAGAAGGCGAATTCCCCTACCGAGTGATGCATATGAAATCCTTATGGAGTTGCCGCGCGGCGAAAATAATCCCTACGTTATTAAAGGCAGGCGTCCAGATCGCCCAATGGTAAACCTTCAAAAATCATGGACCCGGATACGAAAACAAGCTGGGCTGGAAGATGTGCGGCTACATGATCTCAGGCATACGTACGCGTCGGCGGCGATGCGCGGCAATGTTGACCCGTTCAAGCTCAAAGAAATCATGGGGCATCGAAATCTGCAAACGACACTTCGGTACGCGCATCTTGACGACGAAGACGTAAGGCAAAATGCCGAATTCATTGCGTCACGGTTAGCTGGATCAATTCGCCGGAATAAGGTTACCAAGGTACCGCTACGTATCGTTGGATGAGCCCGCCTCCTTTCCTATAGATATATAGGCGGCCTACCTAACCCTACCGTACGTAGGGAGCGCCCAATTTCCTATATACGCTATATAGCCTATATAGCGGGGGTAGCGTCTCTATATATAATATATAGAGTGGCGGACACCGAAGCCCGCCACAGAGGTTACCTTGCTGCAATTCGATATTACACAATACTATTCGCTCTACGAGGTATTCGAACGGACAGGGAAATTAATGTTTCCCGAAGACTGGACGGGGCGTGAGATCTGGTCGCGACCCGTAGGTGACCCAAGTTCACTTATTAGGGAACGTGAAGACTTATCTACAAAACTGGGCATCGCAATCAGACGCAATGCAGAAATCGACGCACTCGATTTAAGCGATTTAGCTCAATCCACCCAAACTGAATTTCAGAGTGAATGGCACGCGACTTACACCAAAATCAACGAGCTTAAAGGGAAGCTTGCTAAACTGCCAAACCTGTCTGACGCGCACATCTCCGACCACGTATTATTTACGCATCGAAGAGAAGTTGAAGGTGAGCTTTGGGAAGCGTTCTCCATTAATTCAATGTCAGTTGTATTAAAGAACGGAAACGGCGCAAATTGGAATGCTTGGTCAAAACAAACTTCATTCAAAGTTTATTATTGTCTTTCTATGATCAAAATGCCGCCGCAATCGGAATATCAATTTCGGAGAAGCCCTGCGTTTGTATCAATAAAGGAATTTGGTCTTTGGTCTAAACGGTTTGGTGGCGATATCCATGACGGAGAAAAATATTCGCCCGAACATAAAGCTCGCCTCTGGCTTAAGAAAAAGGTTGGTGAACATGGAACTAAGCCTTACGCGAAACCATTTTTCATTGATGAAATGATCTCCGAATTCGGTATATCGAAACGATTAGCCGAAAGAATTTGGCCGGAAGTTGTTCCCGACAGTTGGTCTACTCCCGGCCCTCCAAATCCCAACAACAAAAAATAGTTCATCGCACCACTGCATTGAATTATTTGAACGAACAAAACATCCAACTAACTATCTGTTATTATTGCAAGTAAATCATTGCATCTAAGTGCGATGATCTACTTGTTTGCGCATTCTATTCTGTTGGTCTCCGCCGTCCTAACTTGTTGAGTATCGAACAACATGAAACTCAACAAAAGGAAGACTTCGATGAATCAGTACAACAAACTTGAAGATGAAATCGTTTATCTCAACCAACTTGTGGACGAAAAAGAAGCAGCAAACATGCTGTGTTACTCGGTCCGCGCCCTCCAAAACTGGCGGCATCGCGGAGGTGGACCGAAGTTCGTAAAACCTTCTTCTAGATCAGTTCGCTATCGAATTCGCGATCTACACGAATGGATCGAGAGCAGAACAGTAAGCAACACCTCGCAGGCTATTCATGAACTAAAATCGAAATAACTTCGTGAAAGGAGCTTAAAAGTGTCAGGAAGAAAATTCTCAATAATGAGCTGCAACACGTTTGAAGATGAGAGCTGGGACAGGCTCTCATCAAGCGACGTTCGCATGGTTCTTATGGCTGTATTCCACAGCCGTTTGAACAACCAAATTGGTATATTCTATTACCCTGAAGGCGTCTGGCTCAAACAGGCACGGGTGAACTCAGAAGTGCTAATCAGCGCGATTGATGAACTCGAAGCGGCAGGCTTACTTGAGTATGATCGGCAAAGTAATTTTGTGCGAACTATTGGCTGGTTTGAGAACAAGCCACCAAATAACCCGAAAGAGGCCAGCGGGATAATTACGATATTCAGGGAGAAAATGGACTTGCCGCCAATGTTGGTTAGCCAAATAGCCGAATTTTGTGTGGTACTTGCGATAAAACTAAAGCGATGGTCAGAAAGGAATTCCAAAGACTTTCAGGCACTCGTTGTGAGATTGAAGGATTTCATGATCGAAATTGACGAAGACACGGGGTACGAACTTTCGATTTGTATTGAAGAACAACTTTTCCGGCTCTCGAAGTCCTACCAAAACGCCATGAAATCTTTAGGGATTAAATATGCGCTGCCCTATCCAGATTCAGTGCTTTCCGCCAATCTTCAAATTGAACGTGAGAAACCGTTAGAGACGGTATCGATACAGAGAGAGGAAAGAAAAGAAAAAGAAAATAATATAAAAGAAAATGCCGGTATCTCAGTCAGCCGCTCACAATCGGGAGCGCCAATGATTTCAAAGAAAAATGAAACAATGACAGCGCCTTCAAGTATCACAAAAGGCTCGCGGTTAGCGCAGTTAGCAAAAGATGACGTTGAACGACATTCGCGAAAACCACCGTGAATAATGCTAAAAGAACGAAGACGAAATCAGTGCGGATACAAAGAAATGTCATGAAAAAAAATCGAGAAGCAGAAAGGGCGGAAAACACATCATTTCAGTCGAACTCTTTGATCGAGGCAGCATTCAGGGGTTGATATCAAGGGCTGAAACATGCAAAATTTGCATCTGCAAGATGCCATAACTCTGGGATTGACCTAGTCTAGGCCTGAAAAAGTGAAAGCAAGTGATACTTGAAAATTATAGCCAACCATACATATTTGCCACTTTCCAAAATGGACGTTTTGGAATTGATATCTGCAAAAGGTGACGTTCTAGATGCGGGCGCATCTAAAATGGTGGAAAATACGGGCTTCAATTCTCTTGCGAGGGTGCAAAATGAAAGCACGGATAATTTCATAAAATTAAGTGCAGAAAACTTTTCGGATCAATGCAATGGTTCTGATCTGGCAGTAGACAATATTATCGTTGTTACCCAGTCTTATGAACAAAGATTGCCGAATATCAGCTCGACGCTTCAGGGATTGCTCAAACTCCCAACATCTACTTTTTGTGTAGATATCGTGGATGGTTGTAACGGATTTATTCGTGCTCTGACAATAGCAAACAAGATAACTGAAACTGGCATGAGAACGCTCATTGTTGGGGGCGATGTTTACTCACCGATGACAAGACGTGCGGAGTTAAGCACAGATATTTTGTTTGGAGATGGCTATAGTTTCACTATTGTCGAGCAAGACAATGAACCCTTCAGATCAAAGATCATGACTGATGGTACCCGGGGTCATTTTATCAACGCTTCATACAGAGAGAATGTGTTGAATATGAATGGCGTTGGCGTTTTCTTGTTTACGAATTCCGAAATTCCTAAATTGATAAAATCTCTCGATTGGGAATTGGATCCCGGCAACGGACTTCCTACATATTATGCGCTTCATCAAGCAAGCAAGCTGATCGTTAATCAGCTGTCGAAGAAGCTAAAGCTGGATAATGGTGAGGTGCCATTTTTTAGCTGTTCAGAAATCGGAAACCTTGGTCCAGGTAGTATTGGGGCTTGGATTTCTGCGAATTCGTCAAAGTTAAACACCAAAGCGAACCTGACTTGTCTTGGATATGGCGCTGGATTGAGCTGGGGTGTGGCAAGCCTTCAAATGGATTTGATGCAAAATGGAGTACAATACATTGACGCCTGACGTTAGAATTGCAGAGCTTAAGAAGCAAATGTCTGAAATACTGGAGATTAGCGAAAGCGATCTTGAAAAAGTGAACATGTCAGATATTACTGAGTACGACAGTATGGGAAAAATCAATGTCAGCTTGATAATAGAAGAGCTATTCGAGTACGAAATTGATTTTGATACCCTCGACAGCGCCGAAAAGTTCTCGGATATTTGCAATATTTTAGTCGCAAAGGGTTAGGGTTGATGTCAGAATTCACGACACGCCCCCTAGACGAAAACAACCTGGAGCTTGTTCGGCACTGGCGTAATTTGGACCATGTAAGAACACGCATGGCAACCCAAAACCTAATTAGCCAGGAAGAACAAAAGGCATGGTTTTCGCGCATTAATAAGAAACAAGCCGAGCACCATATCTATTCTTTGAGGGGCGTTGACATTGGCTCTGCAAACATTAGCGCAATTAGTACTGAAAATGGGACGTTTGAAGCAGGTATCTATTGCGGGAATTCTGATTATTTAGGGCATTGGGTAAATATTGCCGCTAGTTTATTCATTTACGACAGAGCATTTTATGAATTGGGTTTGACCCAATCAACTGCTATAATTCTTGACGATAATAGGGCGGCTCTCAATTTGAACAAGAGCTTGGGTTACATAAGTTGTGGCCGCCATTCTGACCATATTGGAAAATATACACTATCCAGGGACATCTACGAAGTAAAAAGTCAGGGAATTAGAAAGGTTATTGCAAGAAATATGTTATCAGATTGAAGCTCATGTTGTTACTGTCTGATATTATCGAAAATTACGGATTTAAATGTCAAACCACCTATTTTGAAGAACCTTGGGTCAGATCGTCCTTAAGTTGACCGTCTCAACGTAACTGAATACTCGCTCTGCACCTTTTCCATCACACAATGCGGCGGCTCTTTGAGACATTTGTTCAATCTGTCGGCAAACATCTGCCACAGCTTGAGGCAGGGCCCCAGCTGCGACCTCTGAAATATGTAATGTAACCGCGGCCTTGTTGTTTGCGAGTATTTTCATTCCTGATAGCTGATTGTTTGCGACTGCCACCGCAACAGTGGGCAGTCCAAGACAACAGCGTTCCCAGCTAGTGCCACCACCGGCTCCGATGCACAAATCAGCTCCCGACATCCGAGATGCCATATCGGTTGCGTCTAGCGTTAGGGTCCAGTCAGGATTTCCCGCGACTAACGCGCGAACACGATCAACCGATTGCGCCTTGCTCCCCATGATGACTTCAACCTGCCACCCGGTACCCCTCAATGCTTCAAGTGCCAACGGCGCTAGGCCGACCGCATCCATCATCCCCGGGGTAACCATGACCTTCCGCACGCGCCCATCACGCCGCGCCAGCGATGTCTTGCGAAATGCAGAAAATTCCGGGCGAAGCAATGCGTAGGTCGACCCATGCAGCATCACGGGGGCAGGAAATTTTCTTCCTTCAGTTTCCAGATGTGCAGGGTCTAGGACGATATCCGAACCCAGAGGTCGATCATCCAGATCGTCCAGCGCCAAAACCCGAATGTTTGGTACTGCCGATCTGACCGCTTCAACCCATCGCGCATCAAGTCCATAGTGATCCCACACCAGCCAATCGGCCCCGATCTTTGCGGCCACTTTTGCCGTCAGTGCCGCATCGGACTGCCAAGGCGCGGTGAGCCAGTCAGCATGCGGGGGTGATGAATCTGTGTCGTGGGCCTCAGGCCGTAGTTCGGTGAGGCTGTGGCCTTCAGCCAAAACCCTATTAGTCAAACCATCCACATTAACAATGAAATGAATGCTATGGCCACGCCGCGCAGCTTCGCCAGCTAGCGTCAGGCACCGCATTAGGTGCCCGCCGCCGATCTCTGAGCTTGCGTCTGTCCGAAAAATAATTCGCACGCCTATCCTTCCTTTATCGTAGCAAACATTGCGGCTCGCCCTCGGTCTTTGACTGTGTAGATATCAACCGCCCGCTCCAGTGGCAGAATGCGGCCACGTTCTTGCAGACGTTCCAGTAGGGTAAAACAGCTGTCAAATGCGGCGCTGTGTGGAATGGTGCAGAAAATTTGTTTCTTGCGGGTCACTCGCTGGCGACTTCGGTCGGTGGCTCGAGCAGCGTAAGTAGGCCGAGAAAAGTTTTATCTGCAGCGCCAGTTTTATCGATCGTAAATTCAATTGCAGCGGCCGCCATTCGGGCTAAGGTAGCGGGATCCGCCAATAATTCTATAATTCGAGCTTCTAGATATACTGCGTTGGGCAGACTTTCGAAGGCACCGGTTCGACCCGCAGGTACGGCTGCGAAGTCGATACCGTAAGTCGATGGACCCATTACCACTGGACGGCCCAGCATCATGGGTTCGATGATGTTGTGCCCACCATGATCGACTAGACTTGCCCCTACGAAGACCAAGTCGGCAACGGAATAATACGCATTCATCTCGCCCGTGCTATCCCCAACCAGTACCTGTGTTTGCGGCATCGGAGCACTCATTTCGGGCCCGAGCGTGGAGCGCAGCGTAATATTGATACCTAGGGAAGAAAGTGCGTCTGACACTGATTGAAATCGCTGCGGGCTGCGTGGTGCCCAAATAACTCGAAGGCCCGAGTCATTTGAAAGAAGCCTTGCAACCATTGGCACAAGAAGGGTTTCCTCTGGCTCGACCGACGACGCAATCATCAAGACCCGCTCTGCACCGGGCAAGTTTGAGCGCACGTTCTCGGCCATTAGCAGATGGATAGGGTCGATCAACTGATCAAATTTCATGTCACCAACTACAGACAAACGTGCTGGGTCGACACCAATGCGAAGATAGCGATCACGGTAGTCATCTGTCCGTGTGAAAATGTGGCTGAATAGGTGATAAAGTGTAAGGAGATGACGGCGCACTCCACGGCCATTGCCGATTGATTTTTCCAACAGGTTTCCATTGGCCATCACAATCGGAATGCCCTTGCGCGCTGTTTCAATCAGCATAGCAGGCCAAATTTCGATCTCCAGCACGACCAATGCGACAGGTTGAAAGCGACGCAGAAAAATTCGAATCGTCCAAAATAGGTCAAATGGAATGTAACATTGTTGAATGCCGCTGTCTTGGGCGAAAAGCCGCGCGCCCTCAGCGAGACCCGCGGGTGTTTGATGGGTCAAAAGAACGTTGAAGCCCTCTGTCCGAAGGCGTCGAATCAAAGAACTGGCGGCTCGTGTTTCTCCTAACGAGGCCGCATAAATCCATACTGCTCCATTTTGTTCTGCCGCACCAAAGCCGAAACGATGTGATAGATTTTGCAAGTGGGCAGGCTCTTTGCGTGAGCGTAGCAACATCATCAGAAAGAGAAGTGGCACCAATAAATGGGCAATTACCTGTTCAAGCACATACACCACTCTCGTAGTGGAAGATAAGGCGTTCAGAGCCACTATTGTCTTTTTCACGGTCATCACACCCTAAATTCAGCCCAGGACCCTTGACGACCACTCTTGGAAATGAACGCGGGCCCAATAATAAGGATTAAGAATTGATTCTTATTTCTATTTGAAAAATACAAGTCTTCCGAAATATTCGTATTTAGACTTGCAAATACTTTCATCGATTTCAAGCATTTCTAGGAAATTTTGCTCCGTTAATCTTCCGGAACATTTCAATGCTAATGCTGCACCCATAAAACACTCTCAACGGCCTTTCCATCAGACTTAATCATTAACGCTTCCCCTTATTAAATCTAGATATTCGTATTTTATAGCATGACTCGAACTTTACCAAGCACGAGTTCAACTCTCAAGCGGCTTTTGTGTACAAATATGTTGAGGGGGTTCATCTCATGAATTCAGCGTAATAGCTGAGTTGTATGAGCGCCTGGCTGCGCTTGATTGCAGATCTTCTGACCTTGAGCGTGCTATCACGCTGGCACGAACTTTACTGGAGGGTGTTTGCAAATGGATATTGCACGAAGCTGATGTAGACTGGGTCAAGGCTGATGACTTGCCTGCTTTTTATAAGGAAACTGCGAAGGAATTGAACCTTACTCCAGATAATCACACTGAAAAATATTCAAGCAGATATTGAGCGACTGCCAATCGGTTGTCATTGGCCTAGGTGCGCTGCGCATTAAGCTGAGTGATGCGAACAGTGCAGCGCGCCCTCGAATAAAGTGATGAACGACAACTTCGGGCCGTAAGCAGACGCGACCACAAAGGTTGGATTACTGGACGGTCCCGAAACTCTAAGCTCGTATGTTCAGCGAAAAACAAAAAAACCATCGAAGTGCCTACTAATTGCTCAAAATTCCTCCAGCAATTTCTGTTACCAAAAAACCACACCGATTCCGCAAGAAACTCGCGTCATGTTGCTTCCGCTATGCTTCCGGCCCTAGAAAATAAAAATGCCCTCCAGCGCATAATCGCTAGAAGGCATTGATATATCAGAATAAAATGGTGAGCCGGCCGGGATCCGAACCCGGGACCTACTGATTAAAAGTCAGTTGCTCTACCAACTGAGCTACCGGCCCATCGGGGGCCTAACTAGGCTTGGATGCCCGTCGGGTCAAGGGCGAATCTCGCCTCTTTGGATTAAAATTTAATTTCATGAAGCGAGCGCCGTTGAAATCGCCATATCCAGCTTGGTTACCAATTCGTCAATATGGTGATCCTCAAGAATATAAGGCGGAGCCAACAGAATATGATCCCCTAACCGCCCGTCGATTGTCCCTGACATCGGATAGCAAATCAGGCCGTTAGCCATCGCTGTCGCCTTAATCTTCGCAGCGATCCGGCGATCTGCGCCAATAGGTTCTTTGGTTTCACGATTCTGCACTAGTTCGATTCCAAAAAACAGTCCACGGCCGCGAATATCTCCGACATTGGGGTGTTGGCCGAATTTTGCATGCAGCGCAGTTTCCAGCTCCGCCCCTGCTTCACGCACGCGTGGGACCAACTTCCGATCGAGAATCGCCGACACCACAGCCAATCCGGCGGCTGCCGCAACTGGGTGCCCCAGATAAGTGTGGCCATGCTGGAAGAAACCAGAACCAGCCTTGATGGTCGCGTAAATTTCGCCACTACAAAGCATCGCGCCAATCGGCTGATAACCTCCGCCGAGGCCTTTCGCGATGCATAGGATATCCGGTGAAACGCCATCAGCCTCGCAAGCGTACAAATACCCCGTGCGGCCCATGCCACACATGACCTCGTCCAATATCAACAGCACACCGTATTCGTCACAAATCTCGCGGATCCGTTTGAAATATCCGTCTACCGCAGGCACGGCGCCCAAGGTTGCACCCACCACTGGTTCAGCCATAAACGCCATCACCGTATCAGGGCCAAGCCGCAAGATTTCGTCTTCCAACTCTTGCGCGGCCCGCAATCCATAGGCCTCGGCACTCTCGTCCTGCTCACGAAGGCGGTATTCGAAACAAGGGGCAATATGCGTCACGTCAATCAACAACGGTGCGAACTGTTGCCGCCGCCAGACATTCCCGCCCGCCGATAATGCCCCGATGGTGTTGCCATGATATGACTGCTGGCGCGCGATCAGATGGCGCCGCTTATCCTCGCCCTTTTCCACGAAATATTGCCGCGCCAGCTTGATCGCCGCCTCCGTTGCTTCGGAGCCACCAGAAACCAGATAGACCTTTTCAATCCCGTCGGGCGCATGTTCAACCAACAAATCTGCTAGCTGTTCAGCCGGTTCCGAAGTCAAAAAACTGGTGTGCGCGAAGGCCAAATCATCCAGCTGTTTCTTGACTGCATCGATTACCTCTACATCGCCATGCCCAAGACAGGACACAGCCGCTCCACCCGAAGCATCCAGATATTGTTTGCCTGTGGAATCGTATAAATAGCACCCATTTCCGGACACCGCGACAGGCGTGGCAACTTTGGTATGACGGGGGAAAATATGGCTCATGATTTATCCTCGGCAATTTTCATAACTATGCGCCGATTTCGCAAACAAGGAAGCAAAATCGTCGTATTACAGTAAAAGTTTACTGGCACGATAAGAGTGCCTATATAGCGCTTATGACAAACGACTCTCATAACGCTGCCATCGCATTCCTTAAAATGCACGGGCTAGGAAACGATTTCGTGGTTATCGATGCCCGTGGGCATGATAACCCGATGACGGCTGCCTTGGCGCGCGCGATAGGGCATCGACATTTCGGTATCGGTTTTGACCAACTGGCGCTAATCCGCATGGAAGACAACGTTGTAGCAGTCGATTACTGGAACGCTGACGGCAGTCTTTCCAACGCCTGCGGGAACGCCACCCGCTGCGTCGCCCGCTTGTTGATGGCCGAGAGTGGCGACGGCGCAATGATCATCCGCACCGGTCGCGGCGATCTGATGTGCGAAGATGCGGGCAACGGTCTGATTCGCGTCAACATGGGCCAACCGCAGCTGGAATGGCAGGATGTACCGCTGGCAGAAAATCTGGACACGGTAAACCTGCCGATTAACGGCACACCCGCCGCAACGGGTATGGGTAATCCACATTGCAGTTTCTTCGTAGAAGACGCCGAGGCGGTTGATCTAGATGAACTCGGCCCGCGCATCGAAAACCACCCCCTTTTCCCCGAACGTACAAATGTACAAGTCGTGCAAGTTCTTGATCGCAACAACCTGCGCGTCCGTGTCTGGGAACGCGGCGTGGGGCACACCCTCGCCAGCGGCTCCAGTTCTTGCGCTGTCACCGTTGCTGCGGTTCGCAAAGGTTTGGCTGACCGTAAGGTCACCGTGCATCTCGACGGCGGTGATCTGGAAATCGACTGGCGCGACGACGGCGTCTGGATGACAGGCCCGACAATGCTGGTTTCAAGCGGAACTTTCAGCGAAGAATTCCTACAGGCCGCCAAATGACCACCAAGCCCCCCATTTTCGCGACATTTGGCTGCCGCCTGAATGCCTATGAAACAGAGGCCATGCGCGAGCTTGGCGCCGAGGCAGGCCTAGACGATGCCATCGTCATCAACACCTGCGCCGTCACATCCGAGGCCGTCCGCTCCGCCAAACAACGCATCCGCAAACTGCGCCGCGAGAACCCAGACGCTCGCATGATAGTCACTGGTTGCGCCGCCCAGACAGAACCGAAAACCTTCGCCGATATGGCCGAAGTCGACCTCGTACTTGGTAACCTCGAAAAAATGCAGGGTGACACTTGGAACGCCCTCGCTAAACCGAATTTCATCGGCGAGACCGAGAAAATCATGGTCAACGACATCATGGCCGCGACCGAGACCGCCGGCCACCTAATCGACGGCTTCGGCACCCGCGCGCGCGCTTATGTCCAAGTCCAAAACGGCTGCGACCATCGCTGTACCTTCTGCATAATTCCCTACGGCCGTGGCAACTCCCGCTCCGTACCCGCTGGCGTTGTCGTCGAACAAATCCAACGGCTTGTGGATAAAGGTTTCAACGAAATCGTTCTGACAGGTGTCGATATGACCAGCTGGGGCGCAGACTTGCCCGCAGGGCCGAAATTAGGCGATCTGGTGCAACGCATCCTGCGTCTAGTGCCCGACCTACCGCGCCTGCGCATCAGCTCCATCGACTCAATCGAGGCTGACCCAGCCCTAATCGACGCCATCGCCTCCGAACACCGCCTGATGCCGCACCTGCACCTGTCCTTGCAAGCTGGCGACAACATGATCCTGAAACGCATGAAACGCCGCCACAACCGCGAAGATGCGATCCAGTTCTGCGAAGACATGCGCAAAGCCCGCCCTGACATCATCTACGGCGCCGACATCATCGCTGGCTTCCCGACCGAAACCGACGAGATGTTCGAAAACTCCCTGCGCCTGATCGAAGACTGCGGCCTAACATGGCTGCACATCTTCCCCTATTCCGCCCGCGAAGGCACACCCGCCGCACGTATGCCGGCCGTAAACGGTGCAATAATAAAAGAACGTGCCGCCCGCCTGCGCAAAGCAGGTGAAGCGCGTGTGCAAAACCACCTGCAATCGCAACTCGGTACGCAACACAGCATCTTGATAGAAAACGCCCACATGGGCAGAACCGAAACCTTCACGGAAGTCCAGTTCGACTCCCCACAAGAAGTCGGGAAGATTATTACTGCAACAATCACAGGCCAAAACGACAAGCAATTGCTGGCATCATAGAACGGTAAAAATCCCATGCACCCGAACCCGGTTTTTCGCAAATCCAGTCATGCTAGCGCCTTGGAATTCGCCAAACAGCGCGGTTTCGGCATCCTTAGCATTAACGGCGAAGACGGCCCAATCGCCGCGCACGTGCCTTTCATAATTTCGCCCGATGGCACATATATCGAAGCCCACGTCATGCGTTCCAACCCCATCGCGCGGGCGTTAAAGACCCCGCAATCCGCGCTGCTGGCCGTCTCCGGCCCTGACGGGTATATTTCGCCAGACTGGTACGGCGTTGAAGGCCAAGTCCCGACATGGAACTACCTCGCCGTCCACATTCGCGGCCAACTAACGCTGCTCCCACAAGACGACCTGCGCGGCGTGATTGAACGCCTATCTGACGAGTTTGAGGCTCGCCTCGCCCCCAAACCTATTTGGAAAACCGACAAAGTCCCTGCCGATGCACTTGATAAAATGATGCGAATGATCGTCCCGATCCGCCTCGATATCACATCAATCGATAGCACCAGAAAACTGGGTCAGAATAAACCGGATACGGCACGCGCGCGCGCAGCAGACGGTTTGGAAACATCAAACGCAGGGTCAGAACTTTCAGCCCTTGCCCAGATGATGCGCGAGGCCCTAGACTAGGCCGAACCCAACCAATCGAGGCCAGTCATGAAGCTTTACTACGCCGCCGCATCCCCGTTCGTTCGCAAAGTCCTGATCGCCCTGCATGAAACCAACCTGCTGGATCAGGTCGAAGTGGTGCCCGTCGCCGTTAACCCATTTTCGCCAGGCGATGTTGTTCCAGCACTAAACCCGCTTGGTAAAATTCCATGTTTGGAACTCGCCGACGGAACCACGCTTTATGACAGCCGGATTATCACGCGCTACCTTTCGACGCTGGCGCCTGCCTCCGAAATTTACCCTGATGACGACAGCCTTTGGGACGCCTTGACACTGGAGGCCACCGCCGACGGCATAATGGACGCTGCAGTAACCATGATATACGAGCTCAGAATCCGTCCTGAAGATAAAGTGTATAAAGAATTCATTGATGCCCAATGGCAAAAAATCGACCGCGCCCTTTCGGCCATCGAAAGCCGCTGGATGACACAGTTGAACGAACAGAAAAACCTGCCCGTCCTCGCTGTCGCGGCCGCGCTTGACTATGTGGACTTCCGACACGATGACCGCAACTGGCGTGACACGCATCCGACACTGGCCACATGGGAAGCCGAAATACGCGAGCGCCCGTCTCTGGTTGCAACAATTCCCGTCGGGTAACATACGTTACAGGTCGCTTCACACACGACCAGCGCGATAGGGGCATGATTATACTCTGCGTCAAACACGTCTCATCCGGAGCCTACAATGTCAGACCAGATCACTTTCACCCTAGATGGCACCGAGGTTACGGCCTCGGCGGATGAGACTATTTGGGAGGTCGCCAAACGCGTCGGCACCGACATTCCACACCTGTGCCATGCCGACAAACCTGGCTATCGCAGCGACGGAAACTGCCGTGCTTGCATGGTGGAAATTGATGGCGAGCGCGTGTTGGCCGCCTCCTGTATCCGCACACCGACCGAAGGTATGACCGTCAAATCATCCTCCGAGCGCGCCCAAAAATCGCGCAAAATGGTGATGGAGCTTTTGCTCGCGGACCAACCCGACCAAGCACATGATGAATCTTCACACCTTTCGGACATGGCCAAAGCGCAAGACATTCCTACCAGCCGGTTTCCAAAGTCTGAAATCGCAGTGCCACTGCTGGACTCTAGCCACGTCGCCATGCGCATCAATCTAGATGCCTGCATCCACTGCAACCTCTGCGTCCGTGCATGTCGCGAAGTTCAAGTTAATGACGTCATCGGCATGTCCTACCGTGGCGGAAACGCCGAAATTACCTTTGATTTCAACGACCCGATGGGCGATTCCACCTGTGTTGCTTGCGGCGAATGCGTGCAAGCCTGCCCTACTGGCGCACTAATGCCCACAACGGCACTGGATGAAATGGAACACGGAAACAGCGATGACTATGACCGCGAAGTCCAATCCGTTTGCCCATATTGTGGTGTCGGCTGCCTGCTTTCCTTCAAGATCAAAGACGACAAAATTGCATGGGTGGATGGTGTTGATGGCCCCGCCAACGAAAACCGCCTCTGCGTCAAAGGCCGCTTCGGGTTTGACTACATCAGCCACCCGCACCGCCTGACCAAACCACTGATCCGGCGCGACGATGCACCAGCCAAAGGCTTGAACGTCGATCCCGCCAATCCGCTGACACATTTCCGCGAAGCATCGTGGGAAGAAGCTATGGAAGCCGCCGCAAACGGCCTCGCCAATCTGCGCGACACCAAAGGTGGCAAAGCCATCGCCGGTTTCGGCTCCGCGAAATGCAGTAACGAAGAAGCCTACCTGTTCCAGAAACTCATCCGTACGGCATTCCACCACAACAACGTCGATCATTGCACGCGCCTCTGTCATGCTTCCTCGGTTGCAGCGTTGATGGAAAACGTAGGTTCCGCCGCCGTTACAGCCACCTTCAACGAAATCGAAAATGCCGATTGCGCAATCATCATCGGGTCCAACTCGATCGAGAACCACCCCGTCGCCGCCACATACTTCAAGCAGTTCTCCAAACGCGGCGGCAACATGATCATCATGGACCCACGCGGCGTCGGCCTTGGCCGCCATGCCAATCACCGCCTGAAATTGAAACCGGGTTCCGATGTGGCACTGCTGAACGCCATCATGAACGTGATCGTCGAAGAAGAACTTTTCGATAAAGAGTACGTCGCCAAATATACCGAGAACTGGGAAGCGATGAAAACTCACCTCCTTGATTTCTCACCCGAGAAAATGTCCCCGATCTGCGGAATAGACGTCGAAACCCTGCGCACGGTCGCCCGTGAGTTCGCCACTGCTAAAGCCGCGATGATCTTCTGGGGCATGGGTGTTTCGCAACACATCCACGGCACAGACAACGCGCGCTGCCTTATTTCATTGGCATTAATGACAGGCAACGTCGGTAAACCGGGCACCGGACTCCACCCGCTACGCGGCCAAAACAACGTGCAAGGCGCATCGGACGCGGGAATGATCCCGATGTTCTTGCCCGACTATCAAACCGTCACCGATGACGCGATCCGCGCCAAATTCATCGACCTGTGGCAATCCGAAGACTTCGGTGCCGAAAAAGGCCTGACCGTCGTTGAAATCATCGACGCAATCCATAACGATGACATCAGCGGTATGTATATCCTTGGCGAAAACCCCGCCATGTCCGATCCAGACGTCGAACACGCCCGCGACGCGCTCGCCAAACTCGACCACCTCGTTGTGCAAGACATCTTCCTGACGGAAACAGCCAACTACGCCGACGTTATCCTGCCAGCCTCTGCTTGGGCCGAAAAAACCGGTACCGTCACCAACACCAACCGCCAAGTTCAAATGGGCCGCGCCGCTGTCCCGTCACCGGGCGAAACACGTCCTGATTGGGCGATTACTGTCGATTTGGCACAACGCCTTGGACTGGACTGGAAGTACGAGCACCCAGCGGATGTTTTCGCCGAAATGAAATTGGTGATGGGGGCACTCGACAACATCACATGGGAACGCCTAGAACGCGAAACCGTCACCTATCCAAGCCTGTCGCCCGAGGACCCCGGCCAAGCAATCGTCTTCACCGATGGCTTCCCGCGCCCTGACAAACGCGCACGATTCACCCCTGCCAGCATTATTTCGCCAGCGGAAACACCGGATAAAGACTATCCCTTCGTCCTGATAACAGGACGTCAACTGGAACACTGGCACACCGGTTCGATGACACGCCGCGCAACCGTCCTAAACGCGATGGAACCCGAAGCAAATTGCTCGCTTCACCCGCGAACACTAAAAAGCATGGGCGTCGAACCCGGTGAAATGATACGCCTAACCACGCGCCGCGGCACCATCACCATAATGGCTCGCGCCGATCGGGGCATCGCCGAAGACAACGTCTTCCTCCCTTTCGCCTACGTCGAGGCGGCGGCCAACATCCTTACCAACTCCGCACTCGACCCCTACGGGAAAATCCCCGAATTCAAGTTTTCGGCCCTAAAAGTCGAAGCCGTACGAAAATAACCAACGCGATGTGCTTTCACTTGCCGGCACTTTTTAGTAGCGTCAGCGCCAAGTGTTTCCAAATAGCACGCTTGGGGGGAATCCAATAATGACCGATGTTCTACTGCTGGCCTTCATCTTTTTGATCGCTGGAGTGATCGCCGTACCCATCGCATCACGACTGGGTCTTGGTTCCGTGTTGGGATATCTGATTGCCGGTATAGCCATAAGTCCGGTACTCGCGATACTGCACGTAGATGTCGTCTCGATCCAACATTTCGCCGAGTTCGGCGTTGTGATGATGCTGTTTCTGGTGGGACTAGAACTCGAACCCAAGCTGTTGTGGTCAATGCGTGCAAAGTTGATTGGACTTGGCGGAGGTCAGGTAGCGTTGACCGCCGGTGCAGTAATGGTCGTCGCGATGCTTTTAGGGCAAGTGTGGTCCGTAGCGCTGGCTATCGGTTTGGTAATGGCACTGTCATCCACCGCAATTGTTTTGCAGACACTGGGCGAAAAGGGTTTGATGAAAAGCGATGGTGGGCAATCCAGTTTCTCTGTCCTGCTCTTTCAAGATATCGCCGTCATCCCGATGTTGGCACTGGTCCCGTTATTAGCACTGTCCGAGTTGGCCGAAGCATTGTCTCACGGCGCGCAAGACGGTGAAGGTGATCACGGCGCTACATTAAGCTTGGTTGCCGACCTGCCCGGATGGGGCGCCGCTTTGGTGACATTGGCAGCAATTGCGGCAGTGATCGGTTTCGGTTCATATCTAACCGGACCGATATTCCGCTTTATTGCAGCCGCCAAATTGCGCGAATTGTTCGTCGCCACGGCACTGATGATGGTGATTGGTATTGCGCTGTTGATGACCCTCGTCGGCCTATCCCCGGCATTAGGTACTTTTTTGGCGGGCGTGGTATTGGCGAACAGCGAATATCGACATGAACTAGAAAGCGACATAGACCCCTTCAAAGGCCTGCTACTAGGCCTGTTCTTTATGACAGTGGGTGCGGGTATCAACTTTGTCCTATTGTTTGACAATCTTGGTTCCATCGTAGCGTTAACAATTGGGCTGATGGGTATAAAAGTTGCTGTTCTCTATTTCCTTTCGGTCATTTTTAAGCTGGGTGGATCGGACAGATGGCTATTTAGTCTTGGACTGGCCCAAGCCGGTGAATTCGGCTTTGTATTATTGTCGTTCACAGTCGCGAGCGCCGTGATACCGACAGATTTGGCAGACAGGCTACTTCTAATCGTTGCTTTATCGATGCTGTTGACGCCAGCACTCTTTATCCTTTTTGACCGTGTCATTGCCCCCCGCTTTTCCGCCAATGAGGAACGCGAAATGGATGCTATCGAAGAAAAAAGCGAGATAATCATTGCCGGTCACGGGCGTGTCGGCGGTATCGTAAGCCGTATGTTACGCAGCAGCGGACTGACACCAACTGTGATGGATTTCAGTTCCAAACAGCTGGAATTGCTGAAGGTGTTTGACGTACAGGCGTATTATGGCGATGCAACCCGCCCCGACCTATTGCACGCCGCTGGTATTAGCGAAGCTAAACTTTTCGTCATCGCGATTGATGGCAAGGAACAGATCACTGAATTGGTCAAATATGTGCGTCATCACTATCCGGATGTACACATCGTTGCCCGTGCCGTTGACCGGAATCATGTTTATGATTTGTGGAGCGCAGGATGCCGCGACATCGTTCGAGACACCTATGACGGCTCCCTTCGTATGGGACGCTCCGCCATCGAGGCCTTGGGCCACTCGCGCGATCAGGCCGAACGTATCGTGAAGGTGTTCAACGACAACGATCGACATATGATGGTATCAGCAGCCGAGCATTATGATCCCGATGTGCCTAGCCATGAGAACACAGCCTACCTTGCGAAAGTTCGCGAAACCCGAAACAATGTGGACGCGGACCTGACCGCGCAGATTGTTGCGATCATGGCTGAACGGCAGGCTTGATCAGACTAACGGTCAGACCCATTGTTTGGTCCGCAAAACGAAGCGCTTCTCTTTGGCCAAACCTCACTTCGTGCTGTGGTTTTGCCAAAGGTTAACGGGCCATCCCGCAAAATTGTGCATACGCGTTGTGCACGCATTGTGTACGGGTTGTGCACACGCAATTTTCGCCACAACCCTAAAGGTTAACGCCAGCTACGCGCTCACCGAATATCGCCGAGCCGACCCGAACATGCGTTGCGCCCAGCGCAATTGCACGCTCGAAATCGCTACTCATTCCCATAGATAAATCGCTCAAGCCATTACGCGCTGCCATCTTGGCCAAAAGGGCGAAATGCAGACTAGGTTCTTCATCAACTGGTGGAATAACCATCAGTCCTGCAATTGGCAGATCATAAGTTTCACGACAGGTTTTCACAAAATTATCCACCTCGGCAGGCAACACACCAGCCTTTTGTGGTTCTTCGCCAGTGTTCACCTGAATGAATAAATCGGGGCAATTTCCACGCTTTTGAACCGCGTCTGCCAGCTTCTTGGCCAGTTTTTCCCGATCCAAAGTATGGATAGCTTCGAACAGCTCAAGCGCCTGATTCACCTTATTTGTCTGGAGCGGACCAATCAGATGCACCTGCACGTCCGTAAAATCTGACCGGAAGTCCGGCCATTTTCCCGCCGCTTCCTGAACACGGTTCTCGCCAAACAGACGGTGCCCCTGCTGCAACACATCCGCCACGCGGGCATCTGGTTGAACCTTGGACACGGCAATCAGTTTAACCGCGCCGGCAGCTCGATTGGCTTTAACTTCCGCCGCCGCAATCCGTTGTTGAATATCTAAAAGCGCCATCCGCGATCCTCCGTTTAAAAGAATGCCTACAGGGCGCGGCGTCGCCATTCAAGAGAACAAAAGAAAAGGGCGAGCCAATCGGCCCGCCCTCTCTAATTCTAAACTAAACCGGTTGGCTTAGAATGATGCAGACAACATAACAGTTGTGCCATCTCTGAATTCCGGACCGGAGATTTCGTAACCTTCAGCATAGGAGATTGTTGCGGATAGGTTGTCGTTGATTGCGTAGACAACACCAACGTAGCCGCCGTCGTCGTCGCTAGTCACTTCGCCGTCAAGGTCAAGGTAACCAACATAGAGAGTCACGTTATCCATCAGTGCGTACGAAGCGTCGATACCGAACTGGTTATAGTCACCAGCGTCGATGAAGTCGTAGTACAGACCAACAGTCAGATCGCCCATTGCGTAGTCAACGGAACCACCGTAGTTGCCGCCGTCAACGCTGTTGTCAGCGTAGTATACACCAACCGAAAGGTCAGCAGATACATCGTAACCAACAGCAATACCTGTTGAATCCTGACCACCGTCGATGGAAGCGTAGGAAACGCCAATCGACGCAGCGCCGAATGCCATGTCAGCACTTACCGCAGTACGCTGGCCACCAGCGTTGTCTTCATCGTCGAAACCGAAGCCAACTGTAACGTCGCCGAATGTTCCGCCAGCACCGAAGTTCAGACCAGTATCAGGGTCTGCGTCTTGCGTACCGACTGCAACGCCGAAAGCACCGAACTCAGCCAAGGCACGAACGTCGAATCTAGCCTTAGTGTCGTGGTTTTCAACGTCTACGGACATGCCGTCACGGTCTTTATAGAAGTACTCGGAAGCACCTTTATCGTTCAAGTCACCGCCTTTAAGCGAACCGAATGGGGCAGTGATTTCGATTGTTGGATTATCGTCATTCGAAAGCTCATCTACTTCAAGGTCAAACCCGTAAGAAATGGTTGCGGCATAGCCGTCGCCCAGATCAAATGAACCAAGTAGATCCACGTTTGCGTCGTAGAACAGATCAGTATCAAACTCGTCTGAATCGTTGTAACCGATGTCAGCGCCACCGGACCAGGATACTTCAGCAGCTGCTGCGCCAGCAAAGAGTACCAGTGCTGTAGTAGTAAGAAGAACGTTTTTCATCGTTTTTTCTCTCATTTAAATTAAAAGATCACCTTTCGCCGATTGCCCAGCAAGGAGTGCACATGTAATCCCCCAACGTGCCTTTCGGGTCAAGCAAACTGACTAATCCGTGATAATTGTTCTACGGGGTGATGCAGGGATGTCACACTCTTGCCCGTTTAGGGTGACTCAATACCTCTTGTTCCCGCATTCCTGACCTTATACTTAGCACTTAACCGAATTTCGGCATGGGCCGGAGTATTAAAGAGGGAGTCGCCGGCTGTGTCACGATATAACGCGCGCGTAACTGAACCGAAATGGCAAAAAGCCTGGGACGAAGCTCAAGTTTTCAAGGCAAAACGCGACGATTCGCTTGAAAAGTACTATGTATTGGAAATGTTCCCGTACCCGTCAGGCCGCATTCATATCGGCCACGTTCGCAACTATACAATGGGCGACGTGGTAGCGCGGTTTAAATCAGCGCGTGGATTTAACGTATTACACCCGATGGGCTGGGACGCCTTCGGTATGCCAGCGGAAAACGCCGCGATGGAGCATAACACCCACCCCGGCACGTGGACGTATAAGAATATCGCTGACATGAAGGAACAGATGAAACCGCTTGGTTTCAGTTTGGACTGGAGCCGCGAATTCGCCACCTGTGATCCTGAATACTATGGCAAACAGCAGGCCATGTTTATCGACATGCTGGATGCCGGTCTGATTTACCGCAAGAATGCTGTCGTGAACTGGGATCCGGTTGATATGACCGTTTTGGCGAATGAGCAGGTGATTGATGGCAAGGGTTGGCGTTCGAACGCGCCGGTGGAACGCAAAGAGCTGACGCAGTGGTTCTTCAAGATTTCCGAATATTCTGATGAATTGCTGGACGCTTTGGACAATCTGGGTGAATGGCCCGAAAAAGTTCGCACGATGCAGAAGAACTGGATCGGGAAATCGCAGGGTTTGCAGTTCAGCTTTGATATGAATGGTGGGCCTGACGGTTTTGACGAGTTGGAGGTGTATACCACACGCCCCGACACGTTGTTCGGTGCCAGTTTCGCCGCGATTTCAGCGGATCATCCGCTGGCCAAAGCGTTGGAAAGTGATCCGAAGGTTGCCGCGTTCAACGCGGAGTGTCGCCGCATGGGTACGTCAGCCGAGGAGATGGAGAAAGCCGACAAGCGCGGTTACGATACCGGTATCACTGTAACACACCCGTTTGACCCCGACTGGCAAATGCCCGTCTATATCGCCAACTTCATCCTGATGGATTATGGCACGGGTGCGATTTTCGGCTGTCCTGCGCATGACCAACGCGATCTGGATTTCGCACGTAAATATGGGTTGGATGTAAAGGCTGTGGTTTCCGCTGACGGCTCGAACTACGAAATCGGGGCCGATGCGTTCACGGACGCTGGTACAATTATCAACTCTGATTTCCTGAACGAGATGTCGATTGACGACGCCAAAGCCGAGGTTATTTCGCGCATCGAGGCCCGCGATATGGGCAAAGGCGTTACAAACTATCGCCTGCGCGACTGGGGCATCAGCCGCCAGCGCTATTGGGGCTGTCCGATCCCCGTGATCCATTGCGACACCTGCGGGATTGTTCCCGAGAGGAAAGAAAACCTGCCAGTTAAGTTGCCTGACGATGTGTCATTCGACCGCCCCGGCAACCCGTTGGACCGCCACGAAACATGGCGCAGTGTTGAATGTCCGAAATGTGGTGCGGACGCGCAACGCGAAACTGATACCATGGATACATTCGTGGATTCGTCGTGGTATTACGCCCGCTTCACGTCGCCTGACGCTGAAACGCCGACTGATCTGGCTGAGGCCGAGTACTGGATGAACGTCGATCAATACATCGGCGGAATCGAGCACGCGATCCTGCATCTGCTATATTCTCGCTTCTTCGCCCGCGCTATGCAAAAGACTGGCCATTTGCCTAAGTCCGCTGTCGAGCCGTTTAATGCCTTGTTCACACAAGGCATGGTCACGCATGAATTCTATGCTAGCGAAGTCAATGACCGCGTTGTTTATCACAACCCTACCGATGTGATCCGCACCTCTGAGGGTGCAACCCTGCGCACAACGGGCCAGGAAATAACCGTCGGGCCAATCATCAAAATGTCCAAGTCCAAGAAAAACGTTGTGGACCCTGAAGACATCATTGATCAATACGGCGCCGATACCGCTCGCTGGTTTGTCATGTCCGATAGCCCACCCGAACGCGATGTGGAATGGACCGCCGCAGGCGCAGAAGCCGCATGGAAGCACCTGCAACGCATCTGGCGCATGGCTGATGAAATCGATCAGAGTGCCGAGGATCAAGCAGCACCCGCTGACGAAGCGCTCGTTCTTGCCAAATCCACACACCGTGCAATTGACGATGTGACCAAAGGTATCGAAGGATTTGCATTCAATAAGGCCATCGCCAAACTGTATGAATTCACGAACACCGTGCAGAAATCCAAAGCAGGTAAGGCTGACAAACAGGCCGCTATGCAAGTTATGGCGCAGCTGATGCAACCAATGACCCCGCATTTGGCCGAAGAAGTTTGGGCGCTGATGGGCGGCACAGGTATGGTAACGACGGCACCTTGGCCGGTCCTTGACCCTGCGATGTTGATTGATGACACCATCACCATGCCAATCCAGATCAACGGGAAACGACGCTCGGAAATCAAGGTCGCTAAAGACCTGCCGAAATCCGAGGTTGAAAAACTGGCGCTGGCAGACGAAGCTGTAATCAGGGCGCTTGATGGCAAAGCGCCCAAGAAACTGATCGTAGTTCCGGGTCGTATTATCAATGTTGTTATTTAGCCGCCGCAAGTTCCTGTCCCTGGCAACCATCCCGCTGGCCCTTTCGGCTTGCGGGTTCACCCCGATTTACAGCAAGGGTTCCGCGGCCGAAAAAATGCACGGACGCATTGCCCTTGGCACATTCGACGGACTCGAAGGTTTTCAACTGCGCGAACAACTGGTGTCGCGGCTTGGCACCGCGATTAATGCGGCGCATCAACTTAATGTCATGCTAACCGTTGACAGCGATGGTATTGCAATCACTCAAGACGGCTCGATCACGCGCTACAACTTGTCAGGTAGTGCTGAATTCACAATCTCGCAACTGGGTGGCGGTGTCGTGTTCACGGATACTGTCACGGCCTTTACCGCCTATAATGCAACTGCCTCTGCCTATGCCACGCGCATCGCCGAAAAGGATGCCAATCGGCGAATAGCTGTCACAATTGCTGATAAAATCGTCACCCGACTGGCCACGTCTGCCGAGGATTGGTTGACGTGAAATTGAACGCCCGCGATGCTGCCCGATTTTTGGCAAAACCTGACCTATCCAAGGCCGGTGTGTTGCTGTTTGGGCCAGACGCCATGCGGATTGCACTTAAGCGTCAAGATGTGGTTGCAACACTTGTCGGACCTGAGGGTGAAAACGAGATGCGCCTGACTCGCATGAGCGGTGCCGAGTTACGCAAAGACCCTGCAAGATTGCTAGACGCGCTTAAAGCCCAAGGCTTTTTCCCCGGTCAGCGGGTTGTGTTAGTGGAGGATGCAACCGACGGACTGTCCAAAACCTTCCTCGCTGCGATTCAGGACTGGCTACCGGGCGATGCAATGATGGTGGTTACAGCCGGCCAGCTAAATGCGCGATCTGCCCTTCGCAAAGCGTTTGAGGGAAGTGGCTCCTGTGTTGCCGTCGGCATTTACACCGACCCTCCGACACGCGACGAAATCGAAGCAACTTTAAAAAAGTCAGGTATCGCGAACATCGACCTGGCGGCCATGACCGACCTCGATAATCTGTCCCGCCAACTTGACCTTGGGGACTTTCGCCAAACCATCGAGAAACTGGCGCTTTATAAACTTGGTGACGACACACCTGTAACATCAGAAGATATCATCGCCTGCGCCCCGCTAACATCCGAGGCGGCGCTGGACGACGCGGTAAACTTCGCAGCTGACGGCAATTTCACCGCGATCGTCCCACAAATGCGCAGGTTGGCCGGACAAGGCATTAATCCAACAACGCTTTGCATCGGGGCCACACGACATTTTCGCCAACTTCACGCCGCCGCTTCATCGGATCAAGGACCAGAGGCCGCACTTTCCCGTGCCCGCCCGCCAGTTTTCGGACCGCGGCGTGACCGCATGATACGCCAAGCGCGCCAGTGGCAAACGCCACGCTTAGAGATGGCGATAAAGGTATTGACAGACACCGATCTAGCCCTACGATCTTCGCGTCCCGTTCCCGCCATGGCAATGATGGAACGCGCCTTCATCCGCATCGCAATGCTGCGCCCGAAATAAGGAATCCACTATGTATAAAGTCATCGGAACATCAAGAAACCGCACCATGCGTGTATATTGGGCGCTTGAAGAAATGGGCTTGGATTACGAGATGGTGCTAATTCCGCCGCGCTCCGAAGAAGTGCGCGCTTTTAACCCGTCAGGTAAAGTGCCTTGCCTTTTGGTTGACGGCGAAGCGATTATTGATTCAGTGGCAATCATTCAATTTCTTGCTGACAAGCACGGTAAGATGACGTTTCCTGCCGGCACTATAAAACGCGCCCAACAGGACAGTTTCACTCAATTTTGCGTCGACGAGATCGAGGGGGCGCTGTGGACGGCCGCCAAAAACTCGTTCATCCATCCCGAAGAAAGACGCGTGCCAGACATTAAACCTACTGCAAAGTACGAGTTTGCCAACGCTATGAAGACGTTGGAGACTCGTTTGGGCGACAATGAATTCGTGATGGGCGATACGTTTACCATCCCCGATCTGCTTCTGGGGCATTGCGCCAATTGGGCAATGGGGGCCAAATTCGACCTTCCGGAAGGCCCGGTCGGAGAATACTTGAAACGCATAACTTCGCGGTCTGCATATCAACGCGCCAAAGATAAAACCGGCTACTGATCGTTTAGAAATTCGGCCGCTGATTTCCCGGCATGTAATCCCGTCGCCAGACATGCTGTCAGCAGATATCCGCCCGTCGGAGCCTCCCAATCCAGCATTTCTCCTGCGCAAAACACGCCTGATCGGGATTTTAACATCAATTCATCGCTCAGCGCGGATTGCCGTACCCCTCCGGCTGTTGAAATTGCCTCGTCAATTGGTGTTGGTCCGTCCAGTGCCAGCGGCAACGTTTTTATCCGTTTTGCCAAGCCAGTAAATGTTTCAGGTAGTGGCCCTGCCTCGCGCAGCAACGCTGCTTTGACGCCTTTCAAACCTAGTGTTTTTCGCAAGTGGTTTGACAGGCTGTTCTTTCCCCGTGGTCGGTTCAGTTTCGTAATAACATCCTTCAACTCCATGTCCGGAATCAAATCAACCGATAGCTCGCCACCATTCCGAAGCGTTGAAGAAATCGCATAGACTGCGCCCCCTTCTATCCCGCGTGCGGTAACGACAAATTCGCCTTTAACTGCATGTTCACCAACCGTTAACCGAACGGGTTTCACTGGCGCTCCGAAGAAAGGCTTCATGAAATCTGACCATTCCCGCAAAAACCCCATATTTGCTGGTTTGAACGGAACGGTTTGAGCATCCATCCATGTCGCCCAACTTCCGTCGGACCCAAGCTTTGCCCAGCTCGCGCCGCCTAATGCCAGAACTGTAGTCTTAGCCTTAACCACCCGTTGTCCGTCCGGCGTATCAAACTTAAGTGCGTCGCCATCCCAACCGGTCCAGCGCCAGCGCGTCCGAACTTCTACGCTTTTGTCAGCAAGTGAACCCATCCAGTTTCGCAAAAGAGGTGAAGTCTTCATAGACTTCGGAAAAATCCGCCCACTGCTGCCCGTGAAAACCTCTTGCTCTAGCCCTTCGGCCCACGCCCGAACCTCTGCAGGACCAAACGCTCGCACCATCGGCTCCACCCACGTCTTTGCTTCGCCGTATGCACTCAGAAATTCGTCGATTGGTTCGTCTTTAGTCAGGTTCAACCCCGACTTCCCCGCCATTAAAAACTTCCGCCCGACCGAAGGCTTGGCATCCACCACCACAACGGATGCACCCGCATCGGCCAATTGCGACGCTGCCATCAAACCAGCCGGACCGGCACCAACTATAAGCGCTTCAACTTGTTCCATTTACATTCCTCGTGCAGGCGAAAGATCAGCGACAATTTTAGCATCAAAATCAGGCGTTCGACCGAAAATCAAATCCGCCGCCAACGCCGACAACGCGGGCGATGTTTGTACTCCGTAGCCGCCTTGGCCCGCCAACCAGAAAAATCCCTTCGCAGCTCGGTCAAACCCGACGGCAGGTGTACGATCCGGTGCGAAACTGCGTAATCCGGCCCAGTTTCCTTCAACTCGTGTGATCTCTTCGGTAACAAACTCCTGATACCGCGCCAAACCTTCTGCCAGCACCATATCGTCTGCCCAAGCGTCCATCGGATCAACCGGGTCTTCTTCGGCCGAGGAAACCAACCACTTGCCCGCGTCTGGCTTGGCATACCAAGTTTCGGTCGCGGATAACAACATTGGCCAATCGGCAATATCTAACCCAGCTGGTGCTGGTAGTCGTGCTACAGACCGCCTGAATGGCTGAATACCAACCGGAGCAACGCCTGCAAGCTCTGCGATTTTGTCGGCCCAGGCCCCTGCTGCATTTACAATAACCGGTGCTGAAAACTCACCGATAGCCGTTTGTACATGCCACTGGCCATCGAAACGGATGCCGGTCACGCCAGCTTTCGTATGAAGTTGCGCACCATTTCGGCGTGCGGTTCTCAAACGACTTTGGAACAACTTGTCCACATCCAGATCACTAGCCGAGGCACTCATCACGGCGCCTTTGATATGTGCCATATTCAGGATCGGGACCAGCGCGTGCGCTTCGTCCAGCGAAATGCGGTCGGTAAAGTCCGAGGCGGCTATAGCATCCATCAGATGCTGTTCACTTTCGTCGGCCAAATACAGAACGCCGCGCGGCGAAAGCACATCCGCTTCCTTGAATGCGCCTAGGCTTGCACGCGTCAGCGTGTTGATCACCGTATTGCCATAGTTCGGTTCATACATCGCGGCTGAACGCCCCGTTGCATGGTAGCCAAAGACATCCTCAGCTTCCAACAGCACAACGTCTGCATCGGCCGAAACCGCTGCCGCAAGGCTTCCGCCAGCAATCCCTCCGCCGATAATAATAATGTCCGTCATAGCAATTCCAAACATTGCGTGAATACGTCGGTGTCGACGTTACCGCCGGTCGCCACCACAATAACGGCATCTCCTTCAACTTTGTCTGCGTGAAACAACGCCGCCGCCAGCGCCACAGCACCACCCGGCTCCAACACAATTTTCAACCGCTGATATGCGATTGCCACCGCCCGCATGGCTTCTTCGTCGTTGACGACCAGCCCCGGACCGCAGTTTTTCAGCATAATTGGGAACGTAATTTCACCCGGGGAGTTCGTAACAATAGCATCGCAAATTGACCCACCCTGCGTGGCATTCACCTCTCGCTCCCCTGAAGCAAGTGAGCGTGCTACGTCGTCAAACTCTTCCGGCTCACAAGTGCGCGCCCGCAGGTCGGTACCTTCGAAAGTAACCGAGATGCCTGAGGTTAACCCGCCACCCCCACAGGGGATCAATACATCAGCAGTTTCGATACCCTCGGCCGTTGCTTGCTCCAGTATCTCCAGCCCAATGGTGCCTTGCCCCGCAATCACCAGCGGCTCATCGTATGGTTTAACAAGCGTTAGTCCGCGTTCAGCGGCCAGTTGCGCCCCGATTTCTTCACGCGAATCCCGCAAGCGGTCATAAGTCACCACTTCTGCACCTAACGCTTGGGTGTTTGCGACTTTCAATTTTGGCGAATCTTCCGGCATAACTATAACAGCAGGCACCCCGAATTTAGCAGCAGCCAGCGCCACCCCTTGCGCGTGATTCCCTGAAGAATATGCAATCACTCCGTTCGCACGCTGCGCTTCCGACATGCCTGACAAAGCCGACCAACCACCACGAAACTTGAAACTTCCGGTGTGTTGCAAGCTTTCCGCCTTCACCAACACGCGGCGGCCTGCCATTTCGTCAAGGAACGGAGAGCTGAGCATCGGTGTGCGCCTTACCACTGGCGCCAACCTTGCTGCCGCCGCATTGATCATCTCGATATTCATCCAACCTGCCCGATCAGTTTTTCAATCGCCGCTACAGCTTCCGGTTCGTTCAAGAACGGTACATGGCCCCTGTCTGGCACATTCGCATATATCATATATGGTCGCCGTCGCTGCATTTCAGCAACGCTTTCCTCGCTTAGAAGGTCCGAATTTGCACCGCGTACTAGCGCCAAGGGAAGCTCTGCCATTGCATCAAATAGCGGCCACAAGTCGGGCTGTTCTTTGGTCGCCTGTTCAAGCATCGCGTCGCGCAGTTTGGGGTCATAATTCAACTGCAACCCATCGGTCCCCATCTCCATCCAGCGATTAGCCTGTTCCAGCCAATCAGCATCGGTCAACGTGGGGAACTCGGCGCCCATATTTGCGCGCAATCCCGCGACAGCCTGTTCAAAAGTTTTCGCTTTGGGCTGAATGCCCAGATAGTCCATGATCCGGCTAAGCCCGTCTGAATTAAGCTCGGGTCCAATGTCGTTCAGCAACACGCCGGACATACGGCCCTTGGCCATCGCCGCCGTCAACATCGCAATGATCCCGCCACGCGAAGTTCCCACGAATACTGCCTTTTCAATGCCAAGATGGTCGAGCAATTCCAGCGCGTCTTTGGCCTCCTGCGGAACGTTATAATTTGCGTAGGTCGGATCGTAATCCGACTCCCCACGACCGCGATACGTTAGCCGCACCAATCGAACTCCACTGATCGCGGCGGCCAGATCATCAAAATCCCGTGCATTGCGTGTTAGTCCCGGCAGGCACAGTAAAACTGTACCTTCGCCTTCGTCTTCGTATGCCAGTTGCAGGCCATCGCTGGTGGTAAACTTCATGGTCGTTCCTTCGCCAATGCAGGTATTCCGGTCAAATCCGACATCACTTCTTGTGGCTTCCAAGGCAAGCGGTCCATCGGTTCACCCGCGCGGTTCACCCACGCAGTGTAGAACCCATAACCCGAAGCGTTCGCTGCATCCCAACCGTTGGAAGACACAAACAACACTTCAGAAGGCTCACCACCAAAGCGGTCACAAACCATGTCGTAGACAAACTTATGTGGTTTGAAAACGCCGACATCCTGAACGCTTAGAATATCGTCCAATAGATCCGTAATACCCGCGCTGGAAACCGCGCCTTTTAGCATTTCAGGCGAACCGTTTGACAAGATCGCCGTCTGCATCCCCGCGTCTTTCAAAGCTTTCAACATGGCCGGAACTTCGGGATACGCCGAAAGTTCCCAGTAAAGTGCCAACAATCGCTCGCGCAGTTCGCTGTCGGCCAATCCAGCCGCATCCAGAGCATAATCGAGACCGTCTTGCGTAACTTCCCAGAAATCCGTGTGTGCATCAGCCACGGCCCGCAGCCATGTATATTGCAACTGCTTAAGCCGCCAATCTTGTGCGATCTGTGGCCATTTCGCAGCAAACGCCTCGCGCCCGGGTTCAGCCGCGGCAATTCGCGCCGCGGCAGCTACGTCAAACAATGTCCCGTAGGCATCAAATACACATGTGGTGATTGGCATGGTGGGTTCCTCCGTTGCCGGTACATTGGCACAAGAAGAACCATTGTTAAACGTCCATTTGGCGTTACAGGTTTTCCGACTGCATCATGCCCATGACGTGGTAACCGCCATCGACGCGAATAATCTCGCCAGTGGTAAAAGCGCCGTAATCTGACAGCAGATAAGCCGCTGTTCCGCCCACTGAATCCGGTGTCGCGTTGGACCGCAGAGGTGCGTTTTCGCCAATCGTGCGATACACCTTACGCGCCCCGCCAATTGCAGCGCCCGCAAGCGTTTTCATAGGACCGGGGCTAACTGCATTCACACGGATATTGTCAGGCCCAAGGTCGTTCGCCAAATACCGAACCGAGCTTTCAAGCGCCGCTTTCGCCACACCCATAACGTTGTAATTCGGTTGCACGCGATTGCTGCCCATATAGGTCAGCGTTATGATCGAGCCGCCGTCCGGCATCAATGCCGCTGCCCGTTTTGCCACGTCCACAAAGCTGAAACACGAAATATCCAGCGAGTTCAGGAAGTTCCTGCGGCTGGTATCAATGAATCGCCCCGCCAGTTCTTCCTTGTCGGAATAGGCGATGGCGTGAACCAAAAAGTCGATAGTGCCCCATTCGTCTTCGAGGGTTTTGAACGTGGTATCCAACGACGCCTCATCCTGCACATCCGCTGGAATCACCAGTGAAGAGCCAACACTTTCAGCTAAGGGACGCAGGCGTTTACCGAACCCTTCACCTTGATAGGTGAACGCCAGTTCCGCGCCTTCTTCAGCCAGAACCTTGGCAATACCCCACGCGATCGAACGTTCATTCGCGACGCCCATAATCAGGCCGCGTTTGCCCTTCATAAGATCAGCCATGATATTTGCTCATCGCTAGGGTCGCGTTGGTTCCGCCAAACCCGAAGCTGTTGGAAATAAGCGTATCCAGCCCCGCGTTTTCAACGTTCGCAGTGGCAATTTCGGAGGCTTTCAACTGCGGATCAAGCTCCGTCACATTAGCCGATCCTACGATGAAATCATTCTGCAACATCATCAGGCAATAAATCGCCTCCTGCACGCCCGTTGCGCCAAGACTGTGGCCAGTCAATGATTTGGTCGAGGAAATCAGCGGGGTAGAACCTTCACCGAAAATCCGGCGAACCGCTTCAACTTCTTTGACATCGCCCACTGGCGTCGAAGTGCCGTGCGCGTTGATATAATCAACCTTGCGATCACCAAGCGTAGACATCGCTAGCTTCATCGAGCGTTCGCCACCTTCACCCGATGGGGCAACCATGTCGTAGCCGTCAGATGTGGCACCGTACCCTGTAACCTCAGCGTAAATCTTGGCGCCGCGTGCTTTGGCGTGCTCTAGTTCCTCAAGAACAACCATGCCACCGCCGCCAGCAATCACGAACCCATCGCGTGTTGCGTCAAATGCTCGTGCTGCCAGTTCTGGTGTGTCGTTATATTTCGAAGACATCGCGCCCATCGCGTCGAACAGGCAGGACAGTGTCCAGTCCAGTTCCTCGCCGCCGCCAGCAAATACGATGTCTTGCTTGCCGAACTGAATTTGCTCAACACCGTTGCCGATACAATGCGCAGACGTCGAACACGCGGAGGTTATCGAATAGTTAACGCCTTTGATCTTGAACGGCGTTGCCAAACAAGCGGACGTGGTCGAGGACATGCCCCGTGTAACCATAAACGGCCCCATACGTTTGGGTGCACCCTTTGCAACCACGATATTATGCGCGTCGTGTAAGTGCTTGGTGGACGGGCCGCCTGAACCTACAACCAATCCAGTACGTTCGTTCGAAACGTCGCTTTCTTCAAGTCCCGCATCAGCAATCGCTTGTTGCATGGACAAATAGGCGTATCCCGCACCATCGCCCATAAAGCGCCAAATGCGTTTGTCGATACTTTCTTTCAAATCGACGTCTGGCAGACCGTGTATCTGCGACCGGAACCCATGTTCCGCATATGTAGGGGCAAAACTAATGCCGGACTTCTGGGCCTTCAACGAAGCAAGAACTTCTTCAGCGTTATTGCCAATACTTGAGACAATCCCGAGACCTGTGATAACTACGCGACGCATAATGTATTCCTTTTATTCAGATTATTCCGCAGACAACGCGACTTTCATGTCTTTAACCAAATAGATCACTTCGCCGTCGGCCTCGACCCGTCCGTTGGCAACACCCATGGTCAAGCGACGCGTCTGAATGGCTTTGGTGAAGTCAACGTAATATGTCAGCATTTTGCGTTCAGGGCGCACCATGCCTGTCAGTTTAACTTCGCCAACACCCAGCGCATACCCACGGCCCTGCCAGCCACGCCAGCCAAGGTTAAATCCTGTTAGTTGCCACAAGCCATCAAGACCAAGGCAGCCCGGCATAATAGGGTTTCCCGGGAAGTGGCATTCAAAGAACCACAAATCTGGATTGATATCGAATTCCGCCACGATATGACCTTTGCCATGCTCGCCGCCGTCACTGGAAACCTCAGTAATACGATCCATCATCAACATAGGTGGCATCGGTAACTGTGCGTTCCCCGGCCCGAAAAGTTCGCCACGAGCACATTTCAAAAGGTCATCGCGATCAAAGCTTGTAGGATAGTCGGTCATGTTAGGGGATGCTCCTGAAATTCTGTTTATTTGGGTATTCTTACCACTGCGGTGGGAGGCGGCGCAATAGCGCTGGCGCGGGTCTGGTCATTAGCTGCGCTTTTAGCGTATATTGATGCAAATCAAAGGAATTCGTACGATGAACCTCGAAATTCAATCCCCACAACAACGCGCTTCTGCTTGGCTTTCCGGCGGCGGTCTGCGCCCAACACGTCAACGACTGTCACTGGCAGAATTGCTTGTAGGCGATGGTCACGACCGTCACGTCACAGCGGAATCTTTGTTCGATCTAACCCACGACACCGAAGCGAAGGTGTCATTGGCCACAGTCTACAACACGCTCGGCGCGTTTTGCGAAGCTGGGCTGATGCGCGAAGTAAGTGTTGACGGGCATCGTTCGTACTTTGACACACGAGTAGACGATCATTCCCATTTCTACTGGGAAGACGAGGGCATCCTAAGCGACGCCCCTGTAGGATCAATCAAATTTGAAAGCCTGCCGGATTTGCCGGAAGGTGCCGAAATTTCCAAGATCGATGTAGTGATCAGGTTACGGCGCAATTAAATTTATGTTGTCAGAAAGACGAAAAGGCCCGCCAAATTGACGGGCCTTTGTCTATTTAAATCTGTAGAACCTACTCTCGGTTCATACGGTTTTCGATCAGATCCTCAACCACTGACGGGTCAGCGAGCGTTGAGGTATCGCCCAAAGCACCGAAATCATTCTCGGCGATCTTGCGCAAAATACGGCGCATGATTTTACCGGAACGCGTTTTCGGCAAGCTCGGTGCCCATTGTATCAAGTCCGGCTTGGCGATCGGTCCGATTTCTTTCCGGACCCAGACTTCCAGCGCTTTGCGAAGCTCGTCCGATGGCTCCTCGCCCCCCATCAGGGTCACATAAGCGTAAATGCCTTGGCCCTTTATGGCGTGGGGAAACCCGACAACCGCAGCTTCTGAGACTTTGGCATGTGCTACCAGCGCAGATTCGACCTCTGCAGTTCCCATACGGTGGCCAGATACGTTAATCACATCGTCCACACGACCAGTAATCCAGTAATGCCCGTCTTTATCGCGACGACAGCCGTCACCGGCAAAATAGTAGCCTTTGTAATCTGCAAAATATGTCGAGATGAAGCGATCGTGATCACCGAACACTGTCCGCATTTGACCGGGCCAGCTATCTTTGATGCATAAAACGCCTTCAATGCCATTACCTTCCAGCTCCACACCAGATTGCGAGTCGAGAACCACAGGTTGAACCCCAAAGAACGGGTTCATAGCCGAGCCGGGTTTCAGCGCCGTTGCTCCGGGAAGCGGCGTCAACAAAATGCCACCGGTTTCCGTCTGCCACCAAGTGTCCACAATCGGGCATTTACCTTTGCCAACCACACGATTGTACCATTCCCATGCTTCTGGGTTAATTGGCTCGCCTACAGAACCCAAAATCCGCAACGACGACAGATCACATTTTTCGACAAAAGATTCCCCTTGGCCCATTAGTGCACGGAGTGCGGTAGGGGCTGTATAGAACTGGGTAACCTTATGTTTGTCACATACCTGCCAAAAACGGCTAGCGTCCGGATAGGTTGGAACACCTTCGAACATCACAGTTGTCGCGCCATTCGCCAGCGGACCATAAACGATATAGCTGTGGCCGGTGACCCAACCAACATCGGCCGTGCACCAGTATATGTCGCCGTCGTGGTAATCGAATACGTACTGATGTGTCATCGACGCATACAACAGATATCCACCGGTGCTGTGTACAACACCTTTCGGTTTGCCTGTGGAGCCCGAAGTATAAAGCACAAACAACGGGTCTTCGGCGTTCATCGGTTCAGGCGGGCAATCGGTCGATGCATCGGCCATCATCGCGCGGTACGAATGGTCACGACCTGCCTTTAGGCCCACATCTGCGCCCGTGCGCTCGACCACCAAAGTGGGCACGTCACCGGAAATCTCCAAGGCCTTGTCAACATTAGACTTCAGCGGAGTATTCCGCCCACCGCGCGGTGCCTCGTCCGCAGTAACCACCAGTTTGGCACCGGAATCCGCGATGCGGCTACCCAATGCCTCGGGAGAGAAGCCCGCGAATACGATGGAGTGGACGGCACCGATCCGTGCAGAGGCCAACATCGCGTAAGCCGCCTCGGGAATCATTGGCATATATAGAACGATCCGATCGCCCTTTTTGACACCAAGGTTCTTGTACACATTTGCCAGACGGCTAACGCGTTCGTGCAACTCTTTGTAGGTGATGTGCGCATCATCTTCAGGGCTATCCCCCTCCCAGATGATGGCAACTTGGTCGCCACGGTCCTTCAAATGTCGGTCAATACAGTTGGCCGAAACATTCAAAATCCCGTCTTCGAACCACTTGATCGAGACATTGGGGTACTCAAAGGTGGTATTCTTCACCTTTGTATATGGCTTAATCCAATCCAGTCGATGACCTTCTCTCCCCCAGAAGGTTTCTGGATCACTGATGGATTCAGCATACATTGCCTCGTATTGATCTTCGTTTATCAAGGCGGAGGCGATGGTTTCTTTCGAGGGCGGATAGTTGGGCTGTTCCATGGTTTTCTCCAGTAATCGTAATTTTTTTAGATAGCGAGATACTCTTCGCGGAGCGCCTCATTGTCCAGAACCTCTTGTGCGGTTCCATCAAAAACCACAACCCCGGTATCCAAAATAACCGCGCGATCAGCTAGTTTCAACGCCGCAACGGCATTCTGCTCCACGATAATCGTGGTGATGCCCAACTCTTTAATCTGCCGAAGCGTCCGTTCGATTTCTTGAACGATCACAGGGGCCAGACCCTCGTACGGTTCATCCAACAACAGTAACTTGATGTCGCGAGCCAACGCACGTCCAATCGCCAGCATTTGCTGTTCGCCGCCCGAAAGCGTAGTGCCTTCTTGATTTTTGCGTTCGCCCAAACGGGGGAAAAGTTCGTAAATTCGTTCGATCGACCAACCGATTGGCGGTGCAATCTGCGCAAGTTCCAAGTTTTCCTGCACTGTCAAACCCTGAATGATACTGCGATCTTCAGGCACCAAGGCCACACCCGCACGGGCCGCTTCGAACGATTTCATTTCATGTATCGCTTGATGGTCCAACCAGCATTCGCCGCTCGTCACCTGTGGGTCGCCAATCTGCGCAATGGAACGAAGCGTAGAGGTTTTGCCTGCGCCATTCCGACCCAAAAGCGCAAGAATCTCGCCCTCGTGGACGTTAAATGACACACCCTGAACAATGTAGCTTTCGCCGTAATAAGAATGGATGTCGTGCAGCGAAAAATATGCCGGCTTATTTGTCTTGTCATTCATACTTCGGCCTCCCCAAGATAAGCTTCACGGACTTTCGGATGGCCTTTGATGTCATCGGGCAGCCCTTCGGCAATGATTGCACCCTGCGCCAAAACCGAGATCGTATCGGCAAGGCTGAACACTACGTGCATGTCGTGCTCGATAATAACCTTGGTAATTCCGCGCGTCTCGCCAATGTGTTTTAGCAGGTCGATTGTTGCGTTTGTATCGGCCCGCGCCATACCGGCTGTAGGTTCGTCCAGCAGTAACAGTTTTGGGTTTTGCGACAAACACATCGCCATTTCCAACCGCCGCTTGTCGCCGCGTGAAAGCGAGGCCGCTTCCATATGCAATTTGTCCTGCATGTTAACGTCGAGCAACATCTGCTCGGCTTGTTCGCGAATGTCCGTTTCGCATTTAACCTTTTTCCAGGCGTTCATCATAAACGACCCGTCACGGTGTGCAAAACAAGGGATCATTACGTTTTCAAATACGGTCAGATCACTAAAGATTTCGGGTGTTTGAAACACACGACTAATCCCCAACTGGTTGATCTCGTGCGGTTTCTTGCCAAGCACTGGCTTGCCTTGAAACATCACCGATCCCGTATCCGGCGCGAGCTTACCAATCAAGCAGTTCAGGAACGTGGATTTACCAGCCCCGTTCGGTCCGATGATTGCGTGAACCGAACCCTCTATAACATCGAGGTTAACGTTGTTCAGCGCATGCAAACCACCGAAGTGTTTGTTGACGTTCTGGACTTCAAGAATTCCCATAAACCCTGCTCCTTATTCAGCCGGGGCCTTGGCGTTATCCGCCGAGCCTCGTTTTTGTTTACCAAACCGTTTGTTGATGCGATTTGCACCTTCCATCAGGCCACCGGGTAGGAAGATCACGATAATCATAAACACCGCACCCAACGTCAGGCTCCAGCCTTTGCCAACGAATGGGTGAATGATCCAGACCATGAAGGTTTCGAGGAAACCGGGTAGGAAATCGAACCATCCGTGTAGGACGTTGTCGTTGATGCGTGAGAAGATCGCTTCGAAGTATTTGATAACGCCTGCACCAAGTACTGGGCCAAGCAATGTGCCGGCACCGCCAAGAATTACCATCAGAACGATGGAACCAGATTCGGTCCACTGCATACGTTCGGCGCCCGCCAACGGATCCATCGAGGCCAACAATGCACCCGCCAGACCAGCATACATGCCAGAGATCACGAAAGCCGCCAGTGTGTAAGGTTTGGTGTTGATCCCTGTATACATCAGACGGTTCTGGTTGGTTTTAACCGCCCGTAGCATCAAACCGAAAGGCGAACGGAAGATGCGGATGGAGACGTAGAACGCCGCTATCAATATAACTGCACAAACGTAGAAACCGACGTTGAACTGCAAGTCCATGCCCATGAACGTAGTTCGCCACGTATCATTCATCTCGAACCCGAACAGGTTGGTAGATGGCAGCGAACCGGACTCGTTCTTCGGATCCAGTATCCGTGCATCGGCAAGGCGTATCTGCAAACCTGTCTCGCCATTCGTGATCGGTGTCAGAACCGAATACGCAAGGCTGTAAGACATTTGCGCGAACGCCAACGTCAGAATTGAGAAGTAGATGCCCGAGCGGCGCAGCGTGATGAACCCGATCAGAAGGGCAAACAGGCCCGACATAATGATCGCAAGGATCATCCCCGGAATGATGTTCATTGTCAGCAGCTTGAACATCCAAACTGTCGAATAAGAACCCACACCCAGAAATGCTGCGTGGCCAAAGGAAAGGTACCCAGTTAAGCCGAACAGAATGTTGTAGCCCACCGCCAGAATGCCAAAGATAGCAAAGCGTTGTAGCAAATCCGGATATCCTGCACCAAACGGTGCGAGGATAACTGGTCCGGTAAGTACGAGGATCGCAAACACTATCATCAGGACTTTATCGTTGTATTTTAACATGCTCTTAATCCTCCATCATGCCGGCTTTGCCCATCAGACCGCGTGGGCGGACCAACAGAACAATCATGGCAACGAGGTAAATAATAATCTGGTCGATACCCGGGATAATTGCCTTAACTTCGTTCATAGAAGAGAAGCTCTCGAGCATTCCCAGCATGAAACCCGCGAGGATTGCCCCCGGCAAACTGCCCATGCCACCTACAACCACCACAACGAAGCAAAGAACAAGGAAGTCCATGCCCATGTGATAGTTCGGTGGAAGAATAGGCGTATACATCACACCCGCAACACCCGTCACCGCGGCGGCGAGGCCGAACATAATGGTGAAGCGTCGATCAATATCGATACCAAGCAAGCCAACCGTCTCGCGGTCTGCCATACCCGCACGCACAATCATTCCGAAAGTGGTGAAACGCAAGAACGCGAACACACCTCCGATTACCACAGCTGCAAAAACGAAATACACAAGACGCCAATACGGATAGATGACCGCGTATTCAGCGAATCCAAATAGCACACCGATATCCATCGCGCCGCTCATCGAGTCAGGCGCGGATTGTGGAATTGGGTTAGCACCAAAGAATGCTTTGATTATTTCCTGCAACACAATCGCCAGACCGAACGTCATCAGGATTTGATCCGCATGCGGGCGATGGTAAAAATGTTTGATAAGGCCACGCTCCATCACGATGCCCATAACTCCCATGACGGGAATTGCGAACAGGATCGCGATCAGAACCGAATAGTCGATCATCCAAGTGCCGACATCACCCCACCACAACTCAACATAGGGAGTTCTAATTTCTAGCGGCTTACCGAGAAAGTTCGTCTTCTCCGGGTCAAGCGATACATGTGATAGCGTCAGAATTTTGCGCATTATCACAGCACAGAATGCACCTAACATAAACAGAGCACCGTGTGCGAAGTTCACCACTCCCAGCGTTCCAAAAATAAGGGTCAAACCCAGAGCAATCAGCGCATAAGCGCTGCCCTTGTCCAGCCCGTTCAATACTTGCAGAAAGATCGCATCCATCGCTTGCATCCCGTAATGTTAATGAGGCTCCGCGCCCTAGCGGAAAGTCCGGCCGCACACAAAGGCGCGACCGGTAGTGTTTTCCCGAGGGGGAAACTTATGCGCCTGGGTTACATTTACCCAAAGCACCACCAGCGAACATCGGATGATCCGGTGCATACTCGACTTGAGCACGTGGTGTAACTTGAACAACTTCCAAAAGGTCGAAGTCGGAAGTCGGGTTATCTTTACCCTTCACAACCAGCACGTCTTTGAAGCACTGGTGATCGTCGGCACGGTAATGTGTTGGACCATTGCCCAAACCGTCAAAGTCAAAGCCTTCAAGTGCTTCAGCAATGCCACATGGGTTAAATGTGCCAGCGCGTTCAGCAGCATCTGCATAAAGCATCGTCTGACAGTATACTGTGTGCGCAGCCTGTGATGGTGGGAAGCCGTACTTCTCGCCAAAGGATTTAACGAAGGCTTGCGAACCCGCGTCGGTCAAGGACCAGTGCCAGTTTGTCGAACCGAAGATGCCTTTAACGTTTTCGCCAGCACCTTTCGCCATCAGGCGAGAGTAAAGCGGAACGACGATCTCGAAGTTCTTACCGTTAACCTGCTTGTCGCGCAGGCCAAACTGAACAGCCGATGTCAACGAGTTGATCATGTTACCACCGTAGTGGTTCAGGACCAGAATATCCGCGCCAGAGTTTAGAACTGGTGCAACATACGAGCTGAAGTCTTGTGTCGCCAGAGGTGTAAGAACGTTGTTAACAGTCTCCCAGCCTTTAGCTTCAGTCGCAGCCTGAATGGATTCTTGTTGAGTCCAACCCCAAGTGTAGTCGGCCGTAAGGTGATATGCATTACGATCAGGACCGTACATTTCTTCCAGCACAGGTGCCAAAGCGGCGGCAGACATGTAACCGTTGAAGAAGTGACGGAAGCCGTTAGCTTTCTTGTCCTTACCGGTTGTGTCATTGGAGTGTGTCAGACCAGCCATGAAGATAACGCCAGCTTCCTGACATAGACCCTGAACAGCAATCGCAACGCCCGACGAAGAACCACCGGTGATCATCACCGCGCCGTCTTTTTCGATCATCGACTTAGCAGAAGCACGTGCTGCGTCAGATTTCGTCTGCGTGTCGCCGGTCACGTAGTTAACCTTGTTGCCAAGGATACCGTTTCCGGAAAGCGCTTTAGATGAGAACGTGTTCATCATCCCGCCGTCGCCGCCACCATTCAGGTGCTCAACAGCAAGTTCATAAGCGCGAAGCTCGTCCGCTCCCTCGTCCGCATACGGACCGGATTGTGGAACGTTAAAGCCAAGTGTTACGCCGGACCCAGTCGGAGCGTTGGTATACGCAGCCGCCGAACCAGCAGTGAAGATCGTCGGCATAGCCAAGCCTGTGCCCAACAGTGCACCTGACTTAATCAAACCTCGACGATTTGGTGTAAATACAGACATGAATTTCCTCCCATTCGTGTCAATTAATACTGCCATGAACGGCAGAGGGTATTTTTACCCAAAATCATTTTTTAACGAAACTGTCAAAAAATCAATAAATGATTGCATTTGCTCAATATTTTTGTAAACTATTGTCACAATCTCAAACTATTTGTGTAAATTTATTTACATTGCGCCGCGGCAAGAGCATGAAAACAATGGGAATCGAACAATGCCACATTCGTTAACCGGAACGCGAATTCGTCAACAACGCACACGAGCAGGTCTTTCCCAAACAGCGCTTGCACGGCAAACGGGTATTTCCACATCATATTTAAACTTGATTGAACATAACAAACGGGGAATCGCAGGGAAAATTCTATTGTCGATTGCTCGCGAACTCGGTGTTCCACCCTCGTCCTTGACAGAAGGCGCGGATTCCGAATTAACCACTACCTTGCTCGAAGCCGCCTCTAGTGTATCCAGAAAATCTGTCGAAATCTCTGCCTCGGCTGAGTTCGCCGGTAGGTTTCCAGGCTGGTCACAACTTCTCGCTTCGATTTACAGGCAGAACCGCGACCAAGAAGCTGCGATCGCAGCCCTATCTGATCGATTGACCCACGACCCGTTTCTAGCCGAAAGCTTACACTTGATGCTGTCCAACATCACAGCAATCCGTTCGACCGCTGAAATTTTGACAACCGTCGAAGACATAACCGCTGATCAACGCAGACGTTTCGACAAGGCAATCCATGAAGAAAGCAGGCGTCTTTCCGACGCTACGCAAGCGCTGATTGGATATTTTGACAAAGAAGCAACGCCCGACGGGCCAAGCGAGACACCCGACAGTGTATCGGAAGAAGACGTGGCATCTATGCCACTTGAACAATTCGCCACCAGCGCCGCGATTTCGTGCTACAACCCGTCAGCTCTAGCTACCGAATTTCGCACAAATCTACACGCCGTATTCCGCCGCCTCGCCAATTTGAGGGTCGCGGGGCTCCAAGCCCCCGAGATGGGCTTGATCATCACCAACGCGGCGGGGCAAACCTTGCACCGACAAGCTCTGTCGGAATTTCCATTGCCTCGCCATGGCAATGCTTGCCCATTGTGGCCAGTATTTCAGGGATTTTCGCAACCAGAACGCCCGATGCAGGATTTGATCGAGTTACCCGGCGGTATTCAATTCACTACGCTGACAATTGCGCTACCACATTCAGAAATCTCTTTTGGCGCGCCACCCGATTATCAGTCCGCGATGCTGTTTCTTCCGCTGGATCAATCACCGTGGCCGACGCCCCCTCAACCGGCCCGCGCTGTTGGAATAAGCTGCCGAATTTGCCCGCGCAAAAACTGTACTGCACGTTCTGAAGAAACGGTGTTATAGATTTAACTGATAGGAGGAGGGTACACATGTCAAAGCGCATTCTGATCGTCGAGGATGAACCGAATATCATCGAATCCCTGTCCTTCCTGCTGGACCGAGCGGGCTTCGACATATCGTTTGAACAAGACGGTGCCATGGCAATGAATCGCGTTCTCAACCTAACCCCCGATCTGGTAATTCTTGACGTTATGCTACCAAACCGCTCCGGTTTCGATATTTTGAAAGACATCACTGAACTTGATGTCGCCCCTCATGTTCTGATGTTAACTGCGAAGGGCCAGGCGCGGGACCGGCAAACCGCCGAAGAAATTGGTGTGACCCGTTTCATGACCAAACCTTTCGCCAACGCCGAAATAGTCGCCGCAGTTCAGGAAATTCTGGCGTGAACGACAAACGCCCCCCCGATCTCGCCGAACGCGCTTTCCGCCGCCGCCGCCGCCAAGACGCCGCCCTTGTTCTGCCGTTATTTGGTGTGGCAATCTTTATCACTCCGATTTTTACGATTTTCACGAAAGACGTTTTGATTTTCGGAGCCCCGTTGCCATTTCTGTTTATTTTTGGGTTCTGGTTTCTTCTGATCGTTCTGGCACGACGCATGTCGCGCCTGTTAACCAAAGGCGACGAGGGCAACTGACGTGCTAACCTTCAACATTCTTGTCGCCGCCAGCGTAACCTATGTCGCCCTATTATTCGCCGTCGCCTTCTGGGCCGAGCGGCGCGCTCGCGCTGGTCGTCTTGGGTGGTTGCGGTCCCCACTAGTCTACACATTATCGATTTCGGTCTATTGTACTGCGTGGACATTCTACGGAGCCGTGGGTTCCGCGGCCCGCAACGGGCTGGAGTTTGTTACAATCTACCTCGGCCCTACTCTGGTATTCATCGGATGGTGGTGGTTACTACGTAAACTGCTACGCATCGGACGGACCCAACGCATCACCTCCATCGCCGACCTGATATCTTCGCGCTATGGAAAAAGTGCCACCCTTGGTGTGGTTGTGACACTATTAGCAGTCATTGGTTCCACCCCTTATATCGCCCTGCAACTACAATCCATAACGACCAGCTTTTCGGTGTTCTCACCTACTGACGGTGCCGGATTCGCCGACGAAAAAGTATCGGGATTCTGGATCGCCGCAGTTCTTGCTGTATTCACTATCCTGTTCGGCACCCGCAACGTGGATGCCAACGAGCGCCACCACGGCGTTGTCACTGCCATCGCACTCGAAGCTGTCGTCAAATTGTTCGCCCTGCTAGCAGTAGGAATATTTGTGGTCTGGGGTATCAGCGACGGTCCAGCTGGTATCTTCGCGCGCATGTCTCCTGAGATGCTGCAAACCGATCGCCTATTCGGCCCGCGCTGGATCGCACTAACATTCTTGTCAGCAACGGCCATCATCACCCTACCGCGTATGTTTCAGGTCACCATCGTTGAGAACTCTGACGAGCGGCACCTGGCCGTCGCCAGTTGGGCATTCCCCCTTTATCTGTTTTTGATGAGTTTGTTCGTGCTGCCCATCGCAATTGCAGGTCAATCCATCTTACCCGCGGGTTCAAACCCTGATCTATTCGTTCTAACGGTGCCCTTAGCCGAAGGACAAAATGCATTGGCACTATTCGCGTTCCTCGGTGGATTTTCCTCCGCGACATCGATGGTCATCGTCGCCGCCATCGCCTTGTCCACGATGGTTTCCAATCACATCGTCATGCCGCTGTGGATCAGTTCCGGAAAGGGGCGCGTTTCGACCAGCGGGGATGTCCGTAGCGTTTTGTTGCTCAGTCGTCGCGCCAGCATCGCCGGGTTGCTCTTGCTCGGGTACTTCTACTTCCGCCTAACCGGCGGATCGAATGCGTTGGCGTCTATCGGCCTGATCGCCTTCGCTGGTGTTGCGCAAATACTGCCAAGCCTGATCGGTGGTATTTTTTGGCGGAGTTCCACAAGAACCGGGGCATTGGCTGGGCTGATTGTCGGCTTCGTTCTTTGGGCATACACGCTATTCTTGCCAAGTTTCGAAGGGTCCTTCTTACTAAGCTCCAACGTTATCGAAAACGGTCCTTTCGGTCTCTCGTGGCTACGTCCACAAGAACTACTTGGGCTGACCGGGTACGACCCGTTGGTCCATTCCTTATTCTGGTCACTTGGTATCAACATCACCCTGTTTGTAGGCCTGTCACTAGTTGTAACGCCGCGCCAACTGGAACGTATTCAGGGCGCACAATTCGTAGATGTATTCCGTCAAACCGGCGACCGCAGCGCTGGTATCGTCATCGGGCGATCTGCCACGTCGGAAGACTTGTTCACTCTCGCGCAACGTATCCTTGGAACGACGCACGCCCACCGCCTATTCACGCAGGCCGCTGGTGAACAAGGCAAACAAGCGGGTTTGCCGGACTCCACAGACAAGTTCATTGAACGGCTGGAGCGCGAGTTGGCTGGTAGTGTTGGCGCCGCCTCTGCTCACGTGATGGTTTCGCAAATTGCCGGTGGCGGCACGGTGTCCGTTGAAGAATTGATGAAAATTGCTGATGAAACCGCGCAAGTGATGGAGTATTCGCAGCAACTCGAAGTTCAATCGCGCGAACTGGCTGACTCCGCCCACAAATTGCGCCAAGCCAACGCGCTGCTTACGGAACTAGGTGCACAGAAGGATGCCTTCCTTTCCCAAATCAGTCATGAACTGCGCACCCCGATGACGTCCATAAAGTCTTTTGCGGAAATCCTGCGGGATACTAACGACATCTCGTCGCAAGAATCGAAACGTTTCGTTGATATTATCAACACAGAAAGTCAACGGCTGACCCGCCTGCTCGATGAAATTCTCGACCTCAGCTTTCTTGAAAGCGGTCGCGTGAATTGGCATCTGGAACCTGTCGAGCTTAACTCAGTTGTCGAGCGCGCCCTTGCAAGCACCGAAGGGCTGCGCGCGTCCGCAAAGGTTGATATCGCGCGTAACGTGCCTGCAAACATTATGGTCACCGCGGATTTCGACCGATTGGCGCAAGTATTCATTAATCTGGTTTCAAATGCCATTAAATATGGCCGCGCCGAAAACCCCGAAATCAAGATCACTGCCCGAAAAGTCGGGAATGTCGCAATCATCGGCATCGTTGACAACGGCCCCGGCATACACCCCAAAGATCGCGAGAAGGTTTTCGAAAAGTTCTCGCGGCTATCCGAGATAACATTGGCAGGCAGTGCCGGCCTCGGCCTTCCCATCAGTCGCGAGATCATGCGAAACCTTAAAGGCGACTTAACCGTCGAGAAAAACGCCCCGGGTGCTGTCTTCCGCATCACCCTGCCGCTCGCTTAATCCTCACGGATCGGTCGAGAACATGTGACCCCATGAAACATGAATTGTCCCTATATAAGGTTGAGAGTATTCAAAACCGAAGGACAAAAAATGATTAACCGCCGTAATTTCCTCGCCACCTCGACTGCCGCAATCGGGCTCGCCACACTTGGCGGATTAAGCGCGGGTGCCGCCACAGAGGTATTCGAAATCATGCGCACGGACGCTGAATGGCAAGCGCTGTTAACGCCCGCTCAATTCGCGGTACTACGCAAAGAAAAAACGGAACGGCCGTTTTCTAACAGTCTAAAAGGTGAAAGTAGCGATTTGTTGACCGAAAATCGTGAAGGCACATTCCATTGCGCCGGTTGCGATCTGCCTGTTTACAAATCCGAAACCAAATTCAAAAGTGGCACCGGTTGGCCAAGTTTCTGGGATGTAATCGAGGGTAATGTCAGCTTCAAAGAGGACAACACCCTATTCTCAAAGCGCACCGAAGAACACTGCCGTCGTTGTGGTGGGCATCTTGGACATGTCTTTAACGACGGTCCCGCGCCCACAGGCAAACGCCACTGCATTAACGGTTTGGCAATGACTTTTAAAGCGGCGTGATAACGCGGCCCGCAACTGTTTCAGGTGCGGGCATTCCTCCATGCTTTAAGAATTTCCTGACCCGTCATTAAGTCCAGATGCGCGCCACCGCCATTTTTGAACAGCGTGATTTCATCATCCGACGCGCGCCCACCGCCCTGAACCAGATCGTATAAATCACCACGAATATCCGATTCCGAGATTGCACCATTGGCGATCGGAATCATCAATTCGCCGATATGCTTGATGGTTGTCGCTCGGCTATCCACATAAATCGAGGCGCGTTGCATTGCCAAATCATCGGCCTCGCGCATATCCGCCTTGAATGCTCCAATCAGATCAACGTGCTGCCCTTCGCGTAACCATTCCCCTTTGATTACAGGATCAGAAGCCATCGTTGCACAACTGATAATATCAGCCTCGTGTACCGCGGTTGCGAGATCATCAGCGACCGGAACACCCAAGCCTTCGGCTTTCGCCTTGGTACGGTTCCAGATGGAAATTTCGATGTTGGGGAAAACAGCGCCGTAACCCTCGATCAAGGAGGCCGCAACAGTCCCGGCCCCGACAATCAGCAGCCGCTTTGAATTCGGCCGTGCCAGTAAACGCGCGCCCAACACTGAATCGCCTGCGGTTTTCCATTTTGTCACCAAAGCGGAATCAATTACCGCTTCGACCTGTCCGGTTTTGTCTTCAAACAATACCATCGCACCGTGAACCGAAGGTAACGCGTGCGCCGCATTTCCCGGCATCACGGTCACGGACTTAACCGCGACCCCAACACCATCAATCCACGCAGCACGCGACAACAATGTATCTCCATCCCGATGCAAAAACTGGTCAGAAATCTCGGGTGTTGCCTTCCGATGCCCAGCCAGCAAAGCATCCGCCAGATTATTCCAATCCAGCAGATATTCTACGTCTTGTGCCCGAATATAGGGAACCATAGCTTACAGAACCGCTGCGATTGCCTTGGCCAAATCGTTCAAGCCGTCAGCAGGCAGTCCCGCCACGTTGAACCGGCTATCACCGACCATATAGATGCCGTACTCGTCGCGCAGCTTATCGACCTGTTCACTCGTAAGACCCAGGCGCGAAAACATGCCGCGGTGGTCCGCAACAAAGTCAAACCGATCCGAATTCGTCTCTCGACGCAATGCGTCCGCTAGACCAGAGCGAAGTGCCAACATGGAGACACGCATACCTTCCAGTTCAGCTTTCCAGTCAGCTTTCAGTTCGGGATCAGCCATGATCATAGCCACAACTGTCGCGCCGTGATCGGGCGGGAAGCTGAAGTTCGCACGGTTGAGCGACGCAAACGCACCTTTAGTCAATGTCACATCGCCTTCGCAAACCGCCATAGCGACACCGACGCGATCACGGTACAGGCCAAAGTTTTTCGAACAGGACGCCGCAATCAGCATTTCCGGCACACGCGCTGCCATCGAGCGCATGCCCTCGGCGTCTTCCTCGAGGCCGTCACCGAAACCCTGATAGGCGAAATCAATCATCGGCATGATATTCTTGGCTAACACCAGATCCGTGACCAAACCCCATTGCTCAAGCGTAATGTTCGCACCAGTTGGGTTGTGGCAACAGCCGTGCAACAGAACAACGTCCCCTTCAGCCATTCTGTTCAGATCTTCCATCATGCCGTCGAAATCAACACCACAGGTCGCCTCATCAAAATAACGGTACTTGCCTATTTTCATGCCGAGGTGCTTTAGAATTGCCTCGTGGTTCGGCCAGCTCGGGTTCGAAATCCATACCGTTGCATCAGGTCCAGCCATCTGGATCAGTTCAAATATCTGGCGAATAGCACCTGTTCCGCCTGGTTCCTGCGCACCTGTCACACGAGCAGCATCGACACTGTCACCCAGCACGAGTTCACGCATTGCATTGACAAAATCTGGGTTGCCCAGAAGCCCTACGTATTTTTTCGTTTCTTGTGTTTCCAAAAGCCGCGCCTCGGCCGCCTTAACGGCGCGCATCACTGGCGTGTTGCCAGTTGCGTCCTTATAGATGCCGACACCAAGATCGAGCTTTTCGCTCCGTGGATCGGCAGCATACATGCCGATCATCTTGATGATTTTATCTTCTGGTTGTGGCTTAAGATTTTCGAACATCTTTATGGTCCTTTATTGAGTTCGGTCGCGCGTAAGTACTCGCTTGTGCTCCTCGCGTCGAACAGGTGCAAATCCTGCTTTCTGGTAAAGCGGTAAAGCGCGGGGATGATCAAGGGAATTCGTGTTAACGGTCATTTTAGTCACGTCTGGCAGCTCCCATCCCATCAAAATGGCGGTGTGCAGAAGGTATTTACCAAGACCGAGGCCGACGGCTTCGGGAACAAGGCCGAAATAGGCGAGATTACATTCGCCAACGACAGTGGCATCCAGAATGAAAAATCCTGCTGGCCAACCATTTCGCATCAAGGTGAACATAGTAATGGAGGGGTCGTGCAGGAAATCTTTAACTTCTAGCAGTGGTTTTTCATGTTGGTCAGTCCAGCCGTATTCTGCGCCAACCGCGTCGTACATGTTCAGGAAATACCGCACCGGTGGCTCGTCGGCTGCCAACAATACCGTTGGCCCGCCAGTGGGCATTGGTGGATAGGGGAACGACGGCTTTTCCTCCATTTCGAGGTATGTAACCGTGTAAGTAACTTCTTCCCCTGGCTTATGTGTCATCCGATCTCGACTTTCAGGTCATTATACATTCCCCACTCGGACCAGCTGCCATCGTAAACGGCGTTCAATTGATGCCCCAAACGGGCCATTGCCAAAGTCAGAATTGCGGCAGTCACACCAGACCCACAGGTAGTGATTGTTGGTTTGTCCAAATCCACGCCAGCCATGTCAAATGCAGCCTTCAAATCTTGCAGGCCTTTCATTGTGCCATCACGATTTAGCAAATCTCCGTAGTAGACGTTCAATGAACCGGGGATATGCCCTGAGCGCAATTCGACCCGCGCTTCCGGAACCTCGCCCCTGAAACGTTCAGGTGCGCGCGCATCAATGATCTGGCAATCTCCGAGTTTGGAGCTGGCAGCGACCTGCGTGACGTCTTTCACCATCGACGCATTGCGCCGCGCGGTCAGATGACGATCACGCACGGTTGGCGGCGTGTTTTCAACTGCGCGTCCTTCGGCTATCCATTTCTTCATGCCGCCGTCAAGAACTGCAACATCCAGTTTGCCAAACAGGCGGAACATCCACCAAACCCGCGGTGCTGAAAAAATTCCGTGGGTGTCATAAACCACTACCCGATGTCCGTCACCAATTCCCATGGCTCGCACACGGCTGATAAATTTTTCGATAGGCGGCAACATATGCGGAAGGCTGGAACGGCTGTCAGCGACGTCATCGATATCAAAATACCTTGCGCCAGGAATGTGCGAGGCATCGTATTCAGCTCGTCCATCTCGTTCGGCTCCGGGCAGAAAATAGGTGGCGTCCAGAATGCGTACATCTGGTGCGTCAAGGTGATCGTCCAGCCATTGCGTGGAAACGAGTAGTTGTGAGTCGTTGTTCATGATACCTCCGCTTTCTGTTGGAATAACCTTCCTTGGCGCAGCATACAAGTCAGAGGTTGAGCGCCCTCGTCACCCCTTGATTGCGTTCACATGCAAACCCGCAATTTCAAGATCAAGCAGCAGCATCTCTCGCATTCCGTCAGGCAAGGGCCATTTGTCCAGAATGTCCAGATAGTTGGTCGCAAAAACAGGTCGGTTTTGCAGCAATTTCTGATAAGCGTCCTTGGCTTCTTCGATCTGTCCACCTTGAGCAAGACTGGCCGTCAACAGGATGTACGCAGACAGTGATCCTTCTTGTAGCAAGTGGCGCGAGTGGTTCACCGCCTGAGCAGACTCTTTTCGGGTGTAGTGGTACATCGCGATCGAGAAATGGTACCAAGGCGGGTGTCCGGGACTAAGTTCCATGGCCTTTTCGACCATTTCTTTTCCCTCGACGGAATTGTCCAACTGTATGAAGTGGCTTCCCATATCAGCCAATACCTCGGCGTCGTTTGGATTCAGTCGTAACGCCGTTCGTGCGGCCTTTCGAAACCCATCATTGTCGCCATCATTGAACTTTACGATAGCCAGATACTGATGCGCCATAGCGTTTTCAGGGTCGGTATAAACGCCTTTTTGTGCAGCCGCCAAAGCTTTGGCACTATTTTCTTTGGGATCAACTTCTGTGTGCACGTGATATCGATCATAAGTGTACATCCACGAAAGCGCCGCCCACGCTGACGAAAACTCGGGGACTTCGGCAGTCGCCTTTTCTAAACCCGCCAAAACCTCTTCAAAGTTTTTATCAGTCTTGTTATTCGAGTATTGGTAAAAATCCACCAGCGCTAAATAATGGTCGAGATCCATTTCACCCACGCGTGGTCGTGTGGCTGAAATTTTAGTAACAATAGTGCCGTAGGGTTGCCCCAATGTCGCGGCAACATCCGAACCTATTGATGCCTGAATATCAAACAACGCGTCGGTATTCTGAAACAACTCATCGTAAGTTTTAGACCAGATAATCGCGTTATCGGCACAACGGCGCAGAACGGGTGTAACAATGATCCGCGCCTCGGATATGCGTATTTTGCCTGACAGCGAATACTCTGCCGGTTTTAATTTCAACTGAACTACGTTCGGGCCCGACACTTCTTGGCGCGCTTCGGTAATCACGAAATCTTTGAAGCGGGACAGCTTGTCAATCAGCTCCACCAACAACCCTTCACGCACCAAGGTGGAGCGAACATCGGTGGCCTCGGAGGCGGTTTCACCAGAGAAAACGTCAAATTTTTCGATAACTACAGTTCGGGAAAACGATGGGGCACTCGCAGCTTCGGGATCATTCGCTGCTGGCACAAATTCGAGAGGTTCGGAAAACACCGGCACGTAGCTGCCTTTAGGGACAGTAATGACAATGGGCTGCTTCAGTCCAATTTCAGAATCGTAGTATCCCGTTAACGACTCTCGTAGCCGCCCTGCCAGTACCCGCACTATGGGATTAGCCGAGGGGTCGAATTCTTCTGTTTTTTTTAGAACATCAATTGCGATGGAGTACGCCTTAATCCTATCGCTTCTTCCGTCAAGCGTTTCGTCTACAACGTATCGCAAAGTTGCCGACACTTGCGGCGACGAGGCAAACTGGCGTGACGCCAATATGTTCTCCAACACACTGCGGACGGCATCACTCGAATATAGGCTGCGTGCAATCATAGTTCCTTATACCGCGAAACCTCAACAAAACAACAAGTTAAGTTGCCGTGCGACGTCCTGTTCCATCGTCGGCGTTACCGTAACGCACGCCATGTTACGTAGCTAACCCGGTCAGAATTTGGGTAATCAGAATGCACAACAATTCGAATGGGTACCGCCAGCTCATCACCCGCAAACTGAACTACTTAACCAACTGATAAGGAAAATATCATGACTAACTTCAAAACAAAATTCTCCGCCGTAATCGTAGCCACTAGCTTGATGATGATCACCACCGCCGGTATTGCTGCAGCCGCTCCTTGCTACCCGCACTAAGACTGTAGCGGCTTCGGCCAACACAAATCTACCTAGCGTTGCAACAGCTTTCGATGACTTGTCACAAACAAGCATCGAGGGCTTTGCCACCCTTTAGTTGAAGGAGGACATTCAATGGTGGGACGTATTGTACGGATATCGGACGGTGCACACCTTAAAGCCGAGCATCAAGACATCCCATACTATCCTTCGAGCCAAACGGCCGGTTCGGAATGGATTATCAGCGCACTTACAGATTTAGCCGAGTATTGTGCATTCAACGAAATTCGCGATGTTGAAACGACTCTTCGACGAGCTATCTGGGAAGCCAGCCTACAACTGGGGCAAACTGATTCAGATTAAAATGAACTCTAAAGCGACACCACGCTGCGCCTAAACAACGCTCAGCTTAAAAATATCCAGAACGGTAGTGTAATCCCGCTAAGCAGGGTTGATTGCGCGATAATCGTTGCAACCCGCTTCCGGTCCGCACCAAAGGCAGAAGCCAGCACATGTGCCGCCGATGCTGTTGGCAATGCAGCAAAAACAACCAACGTTGAAATAAGTGCTCCATCAAGTTGAAATAACTTTGCAAAACCTAATACGATCGCCGGCAACGCGACTAGTTTCGTGGCGTTCAGGATACCACTAAACGCGTCCAGCTTAGCCAACGCCGTCCAATTCATCGTTGCCCCGATAGAAAGCAGAGCAATAGGTATAGCCGCCTGTGCTAACATATTAAGCGGCCGCATCAGCAAAACCGGAACATTCTGACCACTCACCCCAACAAGAATGCCTGCGACGCTAGCGATCAGAAACGGATTACGCAAAACTTTCCCAACTGTCGCCAACTTACCCAGATTCCCGCCCCGAGATAACGCCGACACAGCCAGAATATTCGCTACAGGAACAGCCATACCGATTGCAATCGCCAGCACAGCTGCGTCCGCCTGCTGCGCCACACCAACCGCCACAAATGCTATTGCCGTATTAAACCGCCACGCAGTTTGCCAAGCCCCCGCAAAGTCCAAGAAGGAGGTCGGTCCAAATCCGCGACTCCACCAACCAAGGAAAAGCCCACATAGCATAATCGACCAAACGGCAGGGCCTATTGTTAACAAATCCGGTGCCGCGATCGGTCGGCTGGCGGCAGCAACAAAAATTAGGGCGGGGAAAAGAATCTCGAAGTTCAATTTATCCAAGCCAAGCCAAACGCTTGCCGACAATCGCCCCCTTACTAGACCGCCCAGTCCAATCAAAAGAAAACTTGGTGCCAAGCCCAATAGTATAGTAATAAAATCGCCCATATTCGCACAACATAAGGCAGCATACAGAAGTATTCTATCACTTTTTAAGCGGCTCACTCTATTTCATTAAGCCACTGTTATATATTTATATATTGGGGTGCGAAACTTGAATCATGCATGAACTAACGAAACTACGAAGCAATATTTGGATGGCCAAAGCCGCCGCATTTCTAACATCAAAAAAAGCTCCCTCAAACAATTTCAATTCCCCTGTGTAGAACCCTCTTCCAAATTATTTTACTATTTCAACTTTTACTGCAACGGAAGTTGATCTGAATTTCGTATAATAACCATCGCAGTTTAAGCGAAAATCACTGTAGAAACGTTCTAGCTAAACACTTGGGAAAATATTGATGAAGTTTTTAACGCGCAGCATCGTTGCCCTGTTTCTATTTTCGGTAACTATCGGACTTTTACTTTTGGCGGTTGGTCAGGTGCTGTGGGCTGTACGCGAAGCCCAAACTGGCAGCAGGTCTTTTCGGCCCGAACGTGAAAGGGTTTTTGTCACAAATATCGAAACATTCAAACCTGTAACCATTGCACCACAAATCACGGCGTTTGGTCGAGTGCAAAGCTGGCGCTCTATCGAGTTACGCGCTGCGATATCCGGTGCGCTAGTTCAGCTTTCACCAAGCTTTCGCGACGGTGGTGCAATCACCGATGGTCAGGTAGTCTTCCAGATTGATCCTGCGAAATCCCAGTCTTCTTTGGCGTTGCTCGAATCTGATTTACAGGAAGCAGAGGCCGAGTTGAGCAACGCGGTAGCTGCAATTCAACTGGTACAGATTGAGGTTGATCTAGCGCAAAAACAGTTGGAATTACGTTCGCAAGCCTTAGTTCGCCAAGAAGGTCTAAAGGCCCGCGGCGTTGCTACTGATGCAGAAGTCGAAAACGCGGCCCTTTCGGTAGCCTCGGCAGAGCAAGCAATTGTGAACCAGCGGCGGGCTCTTGCCCAAGCCCAAACACGCATAATAAGTGCAGAAATCGCACTGGACAGAAAACAAATCTCCGCAACCGAGGCCAAAAGGCTGCTAACTGAGACATCAGTCATTGCGCCCTTCGACGGCGTAGTCAGCAATGTGACAGCTATCCTGGGAAGAATGGTTTCAGCAAACGAAAAACTGGGGGACCTAATTGATCCAGAAGCACTCGAAGTTGCATTTCGTGTTTCCAGCGCACAATACGCCCGACTATTGGATTCATCAGGGCGTCTGAAGCTACTTCCAGTGACGGTTCAATCCGGGATCGAAGACCTTCCGTTTGAACTGAACGGCACAATTGATCGAGAGGGTGCCGAAGTCGGCGAAGGCCAGACCGGTCGTTTGATTTATGCGCGCTTGAGCGGGGCCGGATTATCCATCTTGAGACCCGGGGATTTCCTTTCCGTCACGATTATCGAGCAACCGCTTAATAATGTAGCGGTCGTTCCTGCGACCTCGGTTAGCGCCGATGGAAATATGCTGGTTCTAGACGAGGATAATAGACTCGAAGAAATCGCAGTGGATGTATTGCGACGGCAAGCAAACGATTTGATCCTATCCGATGTTCCTTTTGGACGCGAATTCGTAACGACCCTCACGCCTCAGATCGGCCAAGGTATTCAAATTCGCCCCCTTCGAGAGGCTGACCCATTAGAAAATGCTGAGCAATCAGCGCCAACTTCAAAAAACGAGATGATCGTTCTGGATCCAGGTCGAAAAGCCAGATTACTAGAATTCCTCGAACGTAATGGACGAATGCCTGCGGATGTTAAAGCACGGCTAATAGCGCAACTTTCACAAGCAGAGGTAGCGCAAGAGGTTGTTGAACGGCTCGAGGAAAGCATGACAAACCAATGAACAACTTTTCTTCCAATAAAACGTCGGATGCTCGAGGTATTCTTTCCTATTTCACCCGTCACAACACGATAGCCAATCTCCTGTTGGTTCTTATGTTGGCTCTTGGGCTGCTGGCAACCACCAAGATACGTTCGCAATATTTCCCAGATATTGTCATCGAATCTGTTTCAATCAACGTAGCGTGGCCTGGCGCAGGAGCCGAAGATGTCGACACTGGCATCATAGACCTTTTGGAACCGGTACTGTTATCAGTTGATGGCGTCGACCGTTCCAGTTCTCGATCAACCGAGGGGTCGGCGCGGGTATCAGTGTCGTTTGAACCTGGTTGGGATATGGCGAGAGCTACCGAGGATGTAAAATCGGCAGTCGAAAGCATCCAGAAATTTCCTGACGGTGTTGAAGTACCTGAAGTAATACGCGGTGCATGGCGTGACGGGGTTACAGATGTCGTAATTTCGGGTCCGGTTTCGTTGGTACAACTTGGCGAGTTTGCAGACGAATTTACGGCAAAACTCTATCGGGAGGGCATTACCCACACCACTATACGTGGCATCTCTGACCCCATTGTTAGCGTTTCAATTTCTGCAGAATCTATGTTTCGAAACGACGTTCAGCTGAGTGAGGTCGCAACCGCCATTGCAAACCAAACTCAAACCAATCCGGCTGGTGACGTTGCAGGTGGGGCATCAAGAATTCGGACTGGAATAGAACGACGAAGCGCACAGGAGATCGCTGAAATTGCAATACGCATCACGCCCGATGGTGATAAATTATTGGTTGGCGATGTAGCGAGTATCGAAACCGAGGGTGCCGATAGCGGTCGGGCCTATTTTATCGGCGACAATCAAGCCGTCCTGATTAGCGTAAATCGCTCGGACGGTGGGGACGCGATTGCGATACAAGCAACCGTTGAAAAAGTCGCAGCAGATCTGCAAGCGATCCTGCCTCAGGGTACCACCGTCACCTTGATTAATACGCGCGCTGAGCAAATCACAGATAGGCTATCGATACTGCTGGAAAACGGGCTTATGGGCTTGGCGCTGGTATTGTTCATGCTCTATCTGTTCCTCGGATTTCAAACGGCCTTTTGGGTGGCTGCGGGAATTCCGGTCGCGATGTTTGCGGCGATTGCTGTGATGTATATCGCTGGTTTGACAATTAACATGATGTCATTGTTTGCATTGATTATCACGCTTGGCATTGTCGTCGATGATGCAATCGTTGTTGGCGAACATGCCGATTTTCGTGCGCGGCGGCTTGGAGAAAGCCCGGCCGTTGCTGCCGAAAATGCCGCCTCCCGCATGATATCGCTGGTCTTTTCGTCTACAATAACCACGGTTTTGGCATTTTTCGGACTAATACTGATTGGCGGGCGTTTCGGGGCGCTAATATCAGATATCCCGTTCACCGTCATCGCAGTACTCGTCGCGTCCTTGGCCGAGTGTTTTCTAATTCTTCCCAACCATATGCGCCATGCCATTACTTCTCGTGCCGAAAATAAGTGGTACGACGCCCCGAACCGAGCTTTCGACGCCGGTTTCCGCTGGCTGCGATGTACGGTTGTACGACCGGGGATGCATTGGGTTATTCGGTTGCGCTACCCAATGCTGGCCGCGATGATCCTGATTTTATCAAGCACCATTACAATGGTAATCAATCGTGATGTTACCTGGCGGTTCTTCAGCTCGCCCGAACAAGGTTCGGTTACTGGAAATATCGCCATGTTACCCGGCTCCACTCGCGCAGACACGATCGAAATGGTTCAAGAAGTCCAGCGTGCTGCAATTGTCGTCTCTGATCGTTACGAAGATGAATTTGGTGTGGCTCCGGTCCTGCACAGTTTGGCACAAGTTGGTGGAACCACTGGCCGGGGATTATTGGGCCAGGGAACCAAGGATGCCGACCAACTAGGATCAATTGATATCGGTTTAATAGATGCAGATCTTCGTCCATATTCCAGTTCCGAATTTCTCGCCGCTCTGCAAAACGAAGTTCAGCGCCTTCCACTATTGGAAACTTTAAGCTTTCGGCGGTTTGGTGCAGGTCCGGGAGGCGATTCCATTGATGTTAGTCTTTTCGGTGCAGATTCAACTACTTTGAAAGAAGCTGCTGAATATCTGAAATTCACATTGTCTCGTTATCCTGAAATTAGTGGTCTAGAAGACAGCCTTTCATATGACAAAACAGAATATCTTCTGCTGCTAACCCCTCTTGGCGAGTCTCTGAACTTTACAATTGACGCGTTGGGTTCCGAACTTCGAGATCGTCTAAACGGTATCGAAGCGGCAAGCCTGCCCGACGGGATACATACAAGCAAGGTTATCGTGCAGCTGCCCGCAGATGAGGTTAACGCGGATTTCCTAAATCAAACACTGATGCGCACACCAACAGGACAATACGTACCCCTATCAGATATTGTCTCGGTTGAGAGCAGCCTTGGCTTCTCGATGATCTTGCGTGAAAACGGTCTGCGGCTTATCAATATTAGTGGTGACGTTGCTGAAGATAACCCGGAGATTGCAGCGGAAATAACCGAGACCCTGCAGACCGAGATCCTCCCCGATCTAGCCATGCGCTTTGCGGTTGAATGGGAACTCGGCGGACTAGCTCAACAGGAACAGGATTTTCTTTCGGATGCTCTTATCGGGTTTACGCTGGTAATACTGGGGATCTACTTGGTCCTTTGCTGGATTTTCGCCAGTTGGACGCTACCAATCGTGGTGTTGGCCATCATCCCCTTTGGACTGGTGGGAACGATTTGGGGGCACTACGTTTGGTCGGTACCAATGTCTATGTTCACCGTTATTGGATTAATTGGAATGACTGGCATCATTATTAATGACTCCATCGTTCTTGTGTCCACAATTCAGGAATATTCCGAAAAGAAGGGGTTAATTCCCGCCATAATTGACGCCACAACCGATCGCTTGCGCCCTCTAGTCCTTACCACGTTGACCACCGTCGTTGGCTTAGCCCCGCTATTATTCGAGACAAGTCAGCAAGCCCAATTCCTTCGACCAACCGTTATTACATTGGTATACGGGCTTGGATTTGGCTTCTTCATCGTTTTATTAATGGTTCCGTCTCTTTTTGCTGTGAAACACGACATATCAAAGTTGTGGCCATCGCTGCGTCGAAGCCTTTTGGGTAGACGAGTTCCAAAGAAACTTCGTATCGGATTAGTCGTCACAAATTTGCTAATATTGTCGTTGTTGTCTGTGACCGTAGGGTATTTCGTATTGAACGGCGAATTGATTGGCTGGGTTAACGAAATTGCAAAACTGATTCCGATCCTGCCCGATGGAGCATCAGCCTTGATGATAGCAATTCTAGGAACGATCGCTATTTTGGTTATTGCAACCCCGATCCTCGCTGCTGTTTCCCGCAGAAAGAGGCAGTGACTGCAAACCATTATCTTGGAATGAGCAAATCTATCGTCAGTCTCGTGTGATTGACACGCGCCTCAATAAACCAACGCATACGCAAAGCGATCAAATTTTTCAAACAGCTGATTCCTTAACCCTTGAGGACAACCGCCATACGTATCTGCGCTACCGTAATCAATATTACCAAGCGATTCCGCATAAACGCCCTGTACCGCTCTGAGTTCAGAGCCCAATTTAACTTCGCCGACCGCTCCCATGCGAACACCTTGAAATAGGCTCTGTGAGCCGTATTCAATGTTGTCTCCGGACATCACATAAACACTATAATGCCCGCTCTCACAGAAATTTGCGGTGCCGATATCGTTGGTTGAACCAAAAAGCACTTTGGAGTTGGTGACGAGTACCGTTTCCGACATTCGTACATTTGAACCAATCTTAATTTCCTTCCCAGCCACAATGGCTATCTCACTGATGTCAACATTCGACCCCAAATCGGCGACCTCATCAACAACATATAAAGTGCCGGCTACTAAATTTGTAGACGAGGTGATTTCTGAGAGATAAACGACGTTACTAATTTCGAACGGCAGCCCTGCTGATGATCCCGACGCCATACTCGCCCGCATTTCCGCCACCAGATGCGGTAATGTGAAGTCGTGGGATGCACTCGAAACAGCGCCTTCCGGAATTATATTATCCGAGCTTTCGACAAACGTATTATCCGCGTCGAGCATCGTTATTTTGGTGCCATCGCCAAAGTCGTTAGTTGAACCAATTTTCACACCGTCATCACCGTGCAAGCAGAAGCCATCGATATAACTGTTATTACTACCGGAAAAGACTTCTCCTTCGCTAAAAAATCCGCCTGCGTTACATGGGGGGATTATTTTACCCTGGACGGCAATAGCCGTAGCAGCAACGTCCCATTTCATGAAACCCGCGAACCTTAGAAAGTATGTGGGGACCGCATTGCCAAAATCTGTATCGCGGTGAACTGTTGTATTAACTGCTGAATAAGGTTCGGCGCCGGCAATAAATTTTCGAGTATCTCTGTCCCACTGTCCAAATACAATTTCCGAATTCCGAAGTACGTCGCCGTACCGCGCTGTGGGCGCATTATGGCGAACAAATTTCTCCGCGGTCTCAAGGGCAACTGTTGTATCCGGTAAGTCTTGTACCGCAGCCAACGCAATAGCGTCCGCTGTCGCTTGTAGATGTGCCTCGGCTCGCTCTGCATTAGTATAATCAACTGCGAGCCCTCCGATTATCAGAAATAAAATCACCCAATAGACAGACAGGATTGTTGCTACGCCATCTGTATCATCTACAAACTTTCGAAACTGAACTTTTATACTGGATCCCATAATATCAGGCCCCTTCGCTCTTTCCAATTTTGCCAAAAATAAATTTATTAGACGATAGGCTCCATCCTTTGGACAACCGTTACGGACATTTTGGAACCAACTGCGAATGCGAATAATTTCGTAAAGCTGACATCACCGATGTCTATCGAAATATTTGTCGTCACGATCGTTCCATTAGACGTTACATTAACCAGGTAATGCTTACCTTGTGCGCTCCGGTTTCTAGCGAATGCTTCTGCTTCCGCCGTATCGAGAGCGCCCACTGCGACTTGACGCGTAGTGTCACTAGCGACCCGCCACATTTTTGTGTTGGAAAAAAATAGTAGTGATGCATCGGCGACAAGCCAAAGAATTGTCATAAACACCGGCACCCACAGGACAAACTCAACCGTTACAGCGCCGCTGTCATCGCTTCGAAATTCCGAAATATACTTAGTAAACTTATTATAAAACACAAACATCATTTTGCTCCTAAAAAGAGATCAATAGTTAATTATCCTCCAAATTCTGCTAGTTTGGATTTTGTATCAAAACGTTAAATAGTTCGCACCCAAAGGCTGCTTTGACTAGAGCGGCAAGGTACTCTTTCATCTACTTCGAAAGTGCGCCTACTTACACAACGCTCCACGGCGATTTGTATACTTGGTCGCTCGATTTAGTCGTCGTCATCATCGCCACTGCCTTGCTCAGTACAATTAGGTGCGTCACTTGTGCCGCCGCTGAGAGTATGGTCGCTATCGGCGCATCCGTCGCCATGTTCATAACTTGCTGCTAATAGTTAAACGTAAGACTTCACCACGGGTGTTAAGATCACCGCTTGGTCGGCGATGATCGAAACTTTCTTGGCTTAACGGTTCTTTGGAAAACTCAGTTTCTCCACGCGACTCGTCTGTACCCGATTCAACATTTCAGAAAAACCCAGACAAGCGCCCAATAATACTGGGACAGCAGTGGCTAGTAATAAATTTTGCATCTCTAGTTACTCCAGATCACGGTTTCAAACATACTTACTTTTGCCTAACAAAAGCCTTGTGTTCAGCCACCACCCGGAAAACTATTAATCAATTTACCTTCAAATATTAGGCATATTTAAGGCCGTCTGTCAAAATTTTGCTTAATTCATCACCAAATTGGAGACAATAATATCCTATATTTACTGTCTAAAAGGCGAATACTATCCTAATTTTATCTTCTACTTAGCTGTTTCAAATTGGCAATTTTACACAACTCCTAGTAGCGAATAATACTTTATACCACAAAGTATAGTGCTCCTACCTTGCTCCCCTATTTGGCGTTCACTTGCGTGGTGGATAAACCTCAATTGCGGAATTTTCCGCCGATATCACTTTCGGCATTTTCATTGCTTTGGGACCGCATTTTGAGGACTATTATTGACAAAAAACCGACTATTCAATCAATTGTTGTTCGATACTTGTGGTGATTCGCCTCTTGTTAAAATGGTCGGACTATTAAATTATTCATTGCTCAGCCGACTTATCGATGCAACGGCTAGGCAATTAATTGTCTCACCCAGATTTGCACGAATTGCTCAATTTACAGTGATAAACCTTAACGACAGCATTATTGCGACCTAATAGAACCCAACATCTAACGAGCAACAAAAGTTGAAACCCAACAGAGTGTTTCTCGCGTTAATTTTGTCGTCGAAGTACCGGCCTCACGGGCAATCAATATCCGAGTGCATCTTTAGCATCACGGATGTCAATCCACGCAGTCGTCCATACACCGTGACGGAAGCTACGCGCCCCATCTCAGTTGTGGAAAACTATGCTACAAAGAAGCTAGCTCGCAAAGCGGCGTTAAAGTCCTTCAAAAAAACGATAAAACGCTACGGTTCTCCCACGATAATTGTGCCCAACAGGCTCCGCCCATATGGTGCCGCGATGAAGATAGTCGGCCTAGAACGACACCTCAAAAGCCGACAGAATGTTAAATACAATCACACCAAAGAGACGTTAGTGATTGGTATTCCGCCCAGAAATCATAGAACAGGTCCTGATAAGAGTTTAGCACCTTTTGCGCCCCCGATGTGTTTCGTAGCCTCGGAACCACTCAAATTCCCTGTCCTCAAACAATCACTTAGCGGTCGCCCATTTATCCACGAAAGAATAAAGCCCGCATTAAATGCGTCGCCTGCGCCAGTAGTATCTATAACTTCGCAAGAATTTGCAGGAGCATCAATAATTGATGTTTCTGTAATCAACTTAGCACCGTCTTCACCGCGTTTTACAGCGACAATTGGGACATGATGAGAAATCTCGATCTGATGATCCGCAATTTCGCCATCAATGCAAAAAAGTGCACGCAATTCTTTTTCGTTTGGCAAGAATAGGTCTATTCCCCTAAACAAATCTCGTGACATTGGTTCGCCGATTACATCTGCATCCCAAGAGCAATCTAAAGATATTGTCAGTCCCCGGACCTTGGCCATTTGCACCAAAATTGGAAATTCTGAAAGCGTGGCCAACTCTGCTATGTGAACATGTGATAATTCGGAATCATCCATCGCAGCAGTGATTGTATCAGGTACAGCTAAGCCGCTCCTTTTGGTTAGAAACGCTCTGTCGCTCGAAGATGTAATGGCAACAGTTACTTGTGGACTTGATCCAGTTGGGGCTTTCCTGCATTGCGATAAATCTATTTTAGAATTTCGAATTTCAGCTTCGATGACTTCACCAAATGGGCCGGATGGAATGACTGAACACAAACCTACCTTTTGCCCTGCTGCCGCCAAATAGGCAGCCGTTATAAACGCACCGCCGCCAGCGTGGGTTGACAAATTGTCTGCGAAAACCTCCTCGCCGACCACGGGTAATTTCGGAACACCCGAAAAAACCAGATCGCAGTACAATCGGCCAACACATAAAATTTTACCTGCTTTTGGAGCAGTCATAATATCGCCGCTCCGGTGTCAGCGTTAAAAAAGTGAATTTCCTCTTGGGGTGCCTTAAGCCGGATTGTATCTCCAATTTTTGGTGGCGTTCGACCTGGAACAGTCGCCAAAACTTCGTGTTGTCCAAGTTCGACATAGACTAATGTTTCCGGCCCCAAAGGTTCGATGATCTTGACGCGGCCTTCAAAAAGCGCCGCCTCGTTATCGAGCGCAGGTGTTAGGTCGTTTGGTCGGATGCCGACCATAATTCCCGAAGCGTCAGAGTTTAGACTTTCAGAGATAGTTGGGCCGGCATTCAGGACAATGCCAGCACTGGATTTTTTACCCGGAAGCATGTTCATTGACGGTGCGCCAATGAATTGCGCTACAAACATATTTACTGGTTTTTGATAGACTTCCGCAGGCGTACCCACCTGTTGGATATGCCCATCCTTCATAATCACAATCCGGTCGGCAAGGGTCATTGCCTCAACTTGATCGTGTGTCACAAATACAATCGTGGTACCGACGTCTTGATGCAGTTTTTTAATTTCTAGGCGCATCTGTGTTCGTAGCTGTGCGTCGAGATTCGAAAGCGGTTCGTCAAACAGGAATACCAACGGGTCACGGACCATTGCCCGCCCGATCGCTACGCGTTGACGTTGGCCACCTGATAATTGACCGGGTTTGCGATCTAGCAAATCTGTCATGCCTAGCAATTCAGCGACTTCATCAATTCTCTTTTCTTTGTCTGCTTTTGACATTTTCGAAGTCCGCAAACCGAAGCCAATGTTTTTGCGAACTGACATATGTGGATAAATTGCGTAGTTTTGAAAAACCATCGCAATATTTCGTTCTTTTGGTTCAAGATTATTGACGACATTACCGCCAATCAATATTTCCCCGCTGGAAACCTCGTCAAGACCAGCCAAAAGGCGCAAAGTTGTTGATTTCCCACAACCGGACGGTCCCACGAAAACAATAAATTCTCCGTCTTCAACAGCGAGGTCTATTCCGTGAAGCACTTCGGTTTTGCCAAACGTTTTTACAAGGCCTTTTAATTCTACCGTAGCCACTTAAACCTCTCCTTCGATGTTGGTTAATCTGGCAAATGCCGCAGTGCGTGCATCGTCAGACTTTATTCGATACGTATTATTTAGGGATGCGTGTTTCATTTGCTGGCCGAGCGTTGCGCTGTATTCGGGTAATGCGCTATCCATTGGCGCTTCGGCTGGTCCGCCATATCTTGTGCGAACAGCAATAAAGTTTTCTGGCGATACTGCCAATTTGTAAGCGTCTTCGGTCAAAGTTGTAGTGCGGCCAGTTTGATCTTCAAAGGCGGATTTAAATGCTTCGTAACCTTCTGCAAGTGGTTTGGATTTTTCGATAACATCGCGTGAAGTGATCGCCGCAACTTCATGTGCTTGTCTAAACGAGAGGCTCTCTTTTCGCACTAAAGTATCAGCCAGTTCAGTAACAGTAATGCAACTTGCGTCGATGTTTTTGCGAACTTTATCGCTATTGATGGTCAGCGCAGGAATAAACGCGCCTAGCAGTTTTAGTACACGCGAACCGCTTTCAAATGCGCTATACCCAGCTTGTTGAACTTCGCCTTCGCTATCGTTCATGTCGGTGAAAGGTGTGTTGTGCATGGTGTTCACAATCATATCGCAACGACCAACTGTGAGGGATGACAATAAGCGCAAATGTTCGATCGGCACCGGGTTTCGTTTTTGCGGCATGATTGAACTGATTTGAACAAAACTGTTTGGTACATAGAGTTGGGATACTTCAAACGAGCTCCAAAACTGTAAATCTTGAATGACGCGACCAAGGTGTAAGAACAGTAGCTTTATCCCGCTATAAAGACTGGTCACATAGTCAACGGCAGCGATGCAGGAATAGGAGTTTTGCAATGGTGCGCTGAACCCCAGCAGTTCAGCCATTCGGTGACGATCAATTGGAAATCCAGATGTGGTTATCGCTGCGGCACCCATTGGGCATTTTTGCAGGTCAGCCCGGATCGTATGTAAACGTTGGATGTCACGCAGAAGCACCTCGGTAGCGGCGCCGAGGTAGTGCCCAAATGTGCTAGGTTGTGCTGGTTGGCCGTGGGTATACGCGACGATTAACGTGTTCTTCTCGCGCCTTGCGGTTTCGATAAGGGATTGCGCCAAAAGATGAGTATGGGTGAGTAATTCGTCCAGCCTTTCGGTCAGCACAAGTTTGAAAACCGTATGATCCATATCATTTCGGCTGCGTGCTGTATGCAAAGCACCTGCAAGATCGGCACCAAGGCGTTTCTTCAGCTCGGCTTCAACAAAGAAGAAATAGTCCTCGTACTCACCAGTGTATTCCAAAGAACTTACATCAAGGTTTTCATCTATATCGGTTAGTGCATTGGCGATGCTCTCCGCGTCCGTTTTCGAGATAATTGCGGTTTCGGTTAGCATAACCAAATGGGCTTGATTGATCGCCCTTACGGCCTCAACAAAATGAGCCTTCGCACCCTCAAATAGCGGCGCCAAAACCGTTTCTTTGTAGGCTGGATCGGGAAAACTGGTTTTGTCGATCATCCTTTTAGTCCAGTCATTACCACACCACGGATGATGTAACGTTGGAAGACCAGAAACACGATTAGGGTTGGAATAGTCGCAAGCGCGGCACCGGTCATAATCAGCTCCCATTCCACGCTTTGTTCTACGCTGAACGTGGTTAACCCCACAGGAAGCGTATAGAGCTCTGGGTCATTTGTTACGATTAACGGCCAGATAAACGCAGTCCAATTTCCAAGGAACACAAATATCGCCAAGGCTGAAATCGCTGGAGTAACCAGTGGCATCGCAACGGTCCACCAGATTTGGAACTCGTTTAGCCCGTCAATGCGCGCAGCCTCAAGAAAATCATCCGGTACGCTTTCAAAAAACTGCTTCATCAGAAACGTACCAAACGCCGTCATTACGCCAGGGAACATTATGCCCCAGTAACTGTTTAACCAACCGAAGTCTTTGGCCATGAGGTACCAAGGAATAACGAGCATCTCGGTCGGGATCATCAATGTTGAAAGAATTGCAACGAATACAATCATTCTGCCGCGGAAACGGAATTTGCAAAGCGTATATCCGACCAGGGAGTCAAATATCACAGCAGAAATCGTAGTTATTGTCGCAATGATTAGTGAGTTTACAAACCATTTGTAAAACCGACCATCCTCAAGAACATAAGTGTAGTTCTCGATTGTTGGGTCATCTGGAATGATTTTTAGATTGTAAATCTCATGCGGCCATTTGAATGATGTCGACATCATGAATACGATCGGCATGATCATAACGACCCCGCCAAGGAACAATATGGTCCAACGGATAACTTTTGCCGGCTCCATCCGTTTATTGTAGTTATAGGGCTTGGCCGTATCTAGCGTAGCGGCAGATGCCTTATATTCGATATTGCTCATCTAGCGCTCCCGCATGACGTATAGTTGAAGAAGACTGACGATAAGCAAAATTGTGAACAATACGACCGTTTGCGCCGCTGCATATCCCATATTGAAGGCGTTGAAAGCCGTATCGTAAATCATCAACACCAGCGGTTTGGTAGAGTTCAGCGGACCGCCCGGATCGTTAGTGGTCATGTTGAAAACCTGGTCAAATATCCGCAGGAAGCCGATCGACGAGAACACGACCAAAAAGACGATTGTGGGTTTGAGTAGCGGCAATGTGATTTCGCGTAAGATGGTCCAAGGACCAACGCCATCAATTTGTGCAGCTTCATAATAGGATTGTGGGATTGAACGTAATCCAGCCATGAAAATGATGATCTGAAAGCCCAAGCCCGCCCAAACAGCTGGTGCCAGCACCGAGGGCAGCGCCCAGAACGTAGAATTTAGGAAGGGGAATTGTGAAATTCCTAAGCTGGACAATATATTGTTAAAGAGGCCAATTGGAACGGGCTGGTAGAACCACCGCCATAGCCAAGCCATCGCCACTGCGGATGTCATGAACGGGAGGAAATACATCGCCCGAATTGTTGCGTGCAGAAAATTGACTTTGTCCAAATGGTAGGCAATTACAAAGGAAATAACCAAGCTGATGGGGGTTCCCAGCAGCAAATAAATAAAGGTATTTGAAAACACTTTCCAGAATACTGGGTCGGCAACTAGCCTTTGATAATTCTCAAGTCCGGCCCACGTTTTCGCGCCCAGTAAATTCCAGTTCTGAAACGATAGAACAATGGCGCCAAATGTTGGGTAAAACCGGATGACCGTATAAAATAATACCGGTATGGCAAGGAACGACCATGCCCATACGACTTGCTTTTGTTTTATTGAGAGTTTGCGATACCAATTCATATCCGGCTTCCAAAAAAGTGATGAAGGCGGCACATTTGCACCGCCATCAAGTTTTTAATTATTTGTAGTATCCGTCAAGGATTGCCTGCTCTTCAGCAGCGGCAATTCCGATTGCATTTTCGGGTGTTTCGCCCTCAAGAAGGATACGTTGCATAGCATCCATCAACACCTGACGTTGACCAGACTCGTTCGCAAAAATCGTTGTTTTTGCATAGGCAAGCCCACTGATGAACGGTCCAAACACCGGATCAGCCCGATTTGCATCGGTTAGCCCTGCAGATGGTTTAGCAGGCAATTCGCCAACGGTATCTAGCCAAATTTGCATAGCCTCGTCCGAAGTGATGAAAGCAAGGAATTTCAACGCGGCCGCTTCTTTTTCCCCTTCAGCTTTGGTTGTAACTGCATTCACCCAATAGCTTGAATAGTTGGACTGTGTGCCATCCGGGCCAGCCGGAAGTTCAGCAACACCCCATTTCAATCCGCGTGTTTTATTCAGCGCACCGATGCGGAACGATCCATCAATATGCATTCCTGCACGACCAGCCTTGAAGGCGGCCTGTGGTTCATCCATAAATCCGGCTTGTGTTACACCGTGCTTGTTTTGAAGATCAGAGTACCACTGCAATGCTGCCGCACCTGCGTCGTCATTGTAAGTTACAGTTTGATAATCGCCAGTGTACGGATCGCCACCGAACTGACGAATTAGAACTTCACGAACCCAGTGGTGGTCCTGTGCGTTCATGCCAGTAGTGATACCAACTTGGGTGATATTTCCAGCAGCATCGGTTTTGGTCAAAGCCGCCGCTGTTTCGATCAATTCGTCCAGCGTTTTAGGTGGGCCATCGATACCTGCTTCTTCAAACAAGCGGGTGTTATAGAATAGCGCGAGCGAACGAACAGCGGTTGGAAGCGCCATATATTGACCGTCTTTTTCCATGGCCTGAACCATTGGGAAGAATTCTGCGCGGATTTGCTCTGGTGGGAATGCGTCAACTGGTAGTGGCGAAATTAGTTCCGCCTCGACATAGTCATTTAACCATCCGTAAAACAGCTGAACTACATCAGGGCCTTCACCCGCCGGAATCGCCGCTGCAACCTTTGTGCGATAGTCCGCATAAGGGAATGTGGTTTGATTTACGGTGATGTCCGGATTTTCGGCTTCGAACTTTTCGATTAGGGTATCGATAGCGTTTACGCGTGCCTCGAAAAAGTATTGCCAATACTCAATTTCGACCGCTTGGCTGGCACCTGCACTAAGAGCAATTGTCGCTCCGGCAGTGATTCCCATTAATGTATTCTTCCACGATTTCATCTTTTACAACCTCCTGTTGCGTGCAATATTTCTGATAAGTTGTTTCTTAACAGATACATAAGGCCCGCATTGCTTTCTTGTTTTGAAATTTCTTAGTGGACCGATGAAAGCACTGTTGACCGCCTTCGAAAATAAATCAATACTTAAATCAAGTTACTTGAGTAAATAACTTCAGGTTACAGTAGGCCATGACAGATAAAAAACTAAAAGCTACAGGCGGGAATGCCGGGCGAAATCGAAGCCATAACCGGCGGGTCGTTCTTAACTTTGTGCGTGCCCACGAACCTGCGGGCCGCGCCGAAATTGCACGAAGCTGCGGGCTGAGTATTCAAGCGGTTTCGAACATAACCGAAGTTTTAGAAGAAGACGGGCTTCTGCTTGCGGTAGGTCCCAAAACAGGGGTGCGCGGGAAGCCGGCAACGCAGTATACAATAAACCCAGAAGGCGCATTTGCGATTGGGGTTGAGGTTCGGCCGGATGCATTGATCTGCGCGGTGCTGAACCTGACAGGCGAATGCATATATAGCGAGCGCCAGGCTTTTTCCAATGCTGTGCCAGACAATGCGATTCCAGCAATTAAGGAAACCGTTAACCGCGCAATAAAAAACAGCAATCGTAAAAGAAGCCAATTACTGGGCGCAGGTATTGTTATGCCTGGGCCATTTGGGGTCTCGGGACTAAGCGCCCTTGGTGGTGCAAATTTGCCGGAATGGGGTGGAATCGATATACAAGCTGTTTTTGAGCAAACGCTTGAATGCCCGGTCATCATCGAAAATGACGCGACCGCAGCTGCGATTGCAGAACGGGTGACCGGGGCTGCGACTACTGTTGATACATTCTGTTTTGTGTACTTCGGAACAGGCCTCGGATTGGGCGTAATTGCTGACGGCCACGCGCAGCGAGGCGCATTTGGCAATTTCGGCGAGATTGGCCATATAATCACGCAAACCGGCGGCATCCAATGTGCTTGCGGTAATCGTGGTTGTCTTGAAACATATGCCAGCCGTATGTCTGTCAAAACCTATCTTGAACAAAGCGGGATTGATTTGCCCGACGGATCTGCACTGGCGCAATTACTTACAGACGAAAATCCTGTTTTGATGGAATGGATTGAAACTGCGGCACGGCACCTTTCCCAAGCAATCAGTATCCTTGAGAATATTTTTGACCCTGAAACCATAATTCTAGGTGGCGCTATGCCGGACGCTGTGATGGATGCGTTGATCGCAACACTTGATTTGCCGATGGGTTCATTAGCCAACCGAGAAGATCGGACCTTGGCACGTGTGCTTCGCGGTACGTCTGGTCGGTTCACAGCGGCTATTGGCGGTGCAGCAATGATAATCCACAAAAATACAACGCCTTCACTGGCATTATTTAGTTGAGTAGAGAAAATGACGCTTACTGATATTGACCGCCTTACCAAGCAAAACGCAAACCCTCGTGCCATTCGAATGTGGAAGGCGCTGCAACCGCTTCGTTCCTGCATTTCATTTATGAATACGGGGGCGCATCCGGATGATGAAACAACTGCCATGCTTGCAGCCCTTGGATTGCGTGACGGTGTTAAGCTGTCACAAGCTTGTGCAAACCGGGGGGAAGGCGGGCAAAATGCAATTGGAAGCGAGATTACACGCGATTTAGGGGTTGTTCGAACCCGTGAAATGGAGCGTGCGGCGGAAGCCATTAACATGACCCATTATTGGCTGTCTGAAACCCCCGAAGATACGATTTTCGACTTTGGTTTTTCCAAATCTGGCAACGAAACACTGGAAAAATGGGGTGAACAACGAACGCTTGAGCGCTTTGTTTTAATTATTCGCCGCGAACGTCCTGATATTGTTTGTCCTACGTTCCTAGATATCTCAGGCCAGCATGGCCACCACCAAGCGATGACCAGAAGTGCTTTTAAGGCGGTACAATTGGCGGCGGACCCTGATGCATTTCCCGAACAGAACTTGCCCGTTTGGCAAGTCAAGAAGCTGTACTTACCAGCTTGGTCTGGTGCTGGGGATGCATACGATGACGACGTTCCACCACCGCCAGAAACTGTTTGCGTGAATGCTACTGGTGCCGACCCCGTGCTTGGAATGGATTACGCCCAGATCGCGCAATATTCGCGCAGCTTTCATCGAACGCAAGGTATGGGGCGTTGGGTTGAACCGGGGTTACCAAGCGTTTGGCCGTTGAATCTAGCATGGGACTTTGATGATAACGAGACTGAAGAAGAAACAATATTTGATCGTTTACCAAAGACCCTGTTCGACTTGTCTAGCTACGCGAACTGCCCGGAACTGAACGCCGCGTTAAGTGATGCCCAAACTGCACTGGATGCAGCGATCGCTGCGTGGCCCAACTACACGTCCATAAAATCGCATTTAGTTACGGCATTTAAAAACCTTGCGACTGCGAAAGCAAAGTGCCCTGATGCTTCAACAGCCGAAGTTTTGCACCGCTTGTCGGATAAACAACGACAGATATCAAACGCCCTCGCAATAGCACGCAATATCAACTGTCGCGTTACCCTATCACAAAACGAAGCACACCCCGGTGAAAGACTGACGCTTACAACACACCTAGGAGCACCCGACTGCGAAGTTTCTATGCAAGTAAAGGCACCAGCCGGTTGGGCTACTGATAAATCAGAAGTGAATTCTTGTGAAATCCTAATACCTTCTGATGAAGAACCAAGTGATCCATATCCAGACACATGGTACGCGGATCGCGCGAATGCGCCTTTGAACGTAATACTAGAATGGTTTGAAGGCGATCAGCCGATTTGGATTTCGGTTGATCCAGAGGAGCGTCTAAGAATTCTCCCCGCTTATTCGGCCTGTTTGTCCCAAACAGATGCGGTCTTTAATCTGGCAAATCCATCTGACATTGATCTCAGTCTTACACAAATTTTTCCGAAAGGCTCAAAGCCTGAATTTTCAAGTACGCAGGGTTGGAAGTTTTCACAAACCGGCAACCAATTCACACTACAACCTTTGAGCGGTTTGGCAGAAGGGTTACACACGTTCGGTCTGCTGCTTGATGAAAACCCAGCGCAATCGATCAATCGGATGAGTTACCGCCATATTGGCACGGCGAACCGATGTGTTGCTGCCGGGATTAATGTTCAGGTGATGAACGTGGCGCTACCGAAGGGCCGGATTGCTTATATCGGTGGCGGAAACGACCGCACGGATTTTTGGCTGCGAAAGCTTGGGGTGGATATTGAAAGCTTAACGAGCGAGATGGTGCAGAATGTCGAATTTTCTGAATTTGACTCGATCCTTATTGGCATTTTTGCGTTTCAAACTTGCCCAACTCTTCAATCCCGTTTGCATGACTTGCATAACTGGGTTTTCGCGGGTGGAAACCTTATAACACTTTACCACCGTCCTTGGGACAACTGGAATCCAGAAACCACAGCTCTTGCGTACCTGAAAATAGGTAAACCATCGCTGCGGTGGCGTGTGACCGATGAGAGCGCGGAGGTATCGCATTTGGCCCCTGACAATCAATTGTTAAACACTCCCAATAAAATCACCAAGAACGACTGGGATAACTGGGATAAAGAGCGTGGACTATATTTTGCAGCAGAATGGGACGAAGCCTACACTCCAATTCTAGAGATGTCCGACACAAACGAAGACCCACTTCGCGGAGCATTACTAACTGGACGTTTTGGCAAAGGGCGCCATACCCACACCAGCTTAATATTGCACCACCAAGTGGAGAAATTGGTGCCAGGCGCATACCGAATATTGGCAAACCTTCTTCACAATCCCGTTTGAACCATTTTGTCCGGAAAACGTTTTTACAATAACTCAAAACCGTTTAAGCAATTTCACGGGGAAGTTGCTGGGCCACAGTCAAATCCAAACAACGATGCGGTACGCACATTTGGCCGATGATCCAGTTAACCGCGCTGCTGAGGAAAATGCTGCCCGGCTAGCAGTTGATAATCTGGCGCTCACGAAACTCTCCTGAAAATCCTAATCTAAAAGAATTTATTGGTGAACAGTCGGACTTAATAAAATATCTCGGAGAGGCGTCGCCATAGATGCTGCGGGGTGGCAGATACTTGATCGTCCACCTGTTGGGTTCCGTAGATCGTTTTGCATAGAAGCGCTGCCGGTTCCAGTTCCTCATACGGGAGATATCGAATTGTTGCGACCATTCCTGAATGTCGGAAGCGAGACGGATTTTAAACTGCTGGCCGCGTGGTTGATCGGGTGCTTTCATCCGCGCGGCCCCTACCCGATATTGATCCTTACCGGAGAACAAGGCGGCGCAAAAAGCACCACCGCCAAAGTTTTGCGCAGTTTGATTGATCCTGCAAACCCGTTAGGGCGCAGTAGTCCACAAACCGAACAGGATTTAGTCATTGTTGCTAAGCACAATCATGTTTTGGCTTTTGACAACCTTTCAAACATCAAACCCGCGATTGCGGATGCGCTCTGTCGTATCTCGACAGGAGGCGGGTTCGGTACGCGAAACTTGCACACGGATTCAGAAGAGGTTCTATTTGATGCTACGCGGCCTTGCTTGTTGAACGGAATTCCAGATTTGGCAAACCGTCCTGATTTGGCTGATCGCGCGATTATCGTCACATAGCCTGTCATCACCAACATCGAACGGAAAACGGAGGCGGAGTTCTGGAAAGCCTTCGATAGGGCTTCGCCGCGCATTCTGGCGGGATTACTCGACGCCGTATCGGGCGCTCTAGCAAATATTGGATCTGTGAGACTCTCAGAAGCCCCCAGAATGGCGGACTTCGCGAAATGAGTCACTGCCGCCGAGTCAGCGCTTGGATGGACTCACGGAGCGCTTATGGAGTCCTACGCAGCGAACAGGCAATCGGTTGAGGATGCGGCGATTGAGGGGAAAGAGATTCGAAACGCTATATCTAGGGCGAAGCTGTGATTCTTCTAACGCAATATTGGGAACTGGGAATTGGTGTTGGGCAAACGGCGGTTTTGTTGCTGACTTTAATGGAAATAGTATTGGATTCCCAAGGCAAGATATAGATTGCCCATCCAATCAATCTCTGGGTCTTCGATGTCGCTGTTAGATAAAATGAAGCGAGCCAATTAGAAGCTGTGTCGCCATTAATATCTGCTTCAAATTTGCTCATGTTCCGGCCACGGCAGAAAATGTTGCAAAAAGCGCTACGTGAAGCCTCCACGTAGCGCAATGTAAACAGGTTATATAACTTTGTTATGGGAATTGTTTCCGTTTTTGGTGTGAAATTTTACCAGCCAAACTCACCAAAATCAGTTTTGTATTCCGATTTAAAATTACTCCAACCAAATAATTTCCGATTATTTGGTTGGACGCCATCTCGTCTATTTTATTGAAACAGCTATCGGGGGATATTTGAAGTCATCGTTTTGATCGTCGCGCTTAGATGCCGCTACCGCGCCAATAATGATAGCTCCCAATATTCCTGTACCAATAGCAGAGCTTTGACGCTGCTGTGCAGTAAAGTTAACTGCATCGACAGTCACTGATCCAGAACGGTCATCAAGTACGCACCGAACAAAAATTGATGGTGAACTTGGGCCATAATCAGGAACGTTTAAATTTGCTGGTGTGAGGAAGGAAGCCGAGTAAACTCCAGCATCAGCTGTGCAGGGAACTCCTGACAACTCTCCGAACCCGCCACCGGTCAATTTACCATTGGCTCTAACTGGCACAGTTTTTTGACCACGGAAACTCGGTACTGGATTGCCTCTCGCGCGATCAACAGCATAAACATCAATACCTACGGCTTTGGAGGCAACGGTTGGTGTAACCATAATTGGTGGAGTTGTAACTTCCATTGGCGTACAGGCCGCGAGCGCAACAGCAGTCGCGACTAACATACTTAATGTTTTCATTATTGTCCCTTTGGGCGGTAATTATTGTTTGTTAACATCACCAAATAATCGCATTGTGGTAACAATTGCAACATTGTAAATACTTCGATTTTTTGCATTTCTATAAATACTGGTGTAATCGAATATACAGTGCGTCCAAGTAAATCACTGGTTCCCGATACTATCTATAAAGATTACAATCGAATTCGTAGCACCGCGCGATTAGGCACACTAAAGCGCCGCGCGACTGCACGGTGTAACATACTGTTTATGTTGTTTATGTAATTTGGTTGCGGGGGTAGGATTTGAACCTACGACCTTCAGGTTATGAGTCTAACAGGCTGTTCATTGATGAAAGTTGCTGGTTATCTTTTTATCGTTATTAATAAGCATGTTATCATGTGTATAGCTCGCTTCAAGCATTATGTGGATTGCTCAATATAGCTCCAAAGTGTAGCACCAACGTAGCACCAGTGTAGCACCGGATTGAAAGCGAGCATCATGGCCAGCCACCATTTGAATTTTGTTAAGACCGCCTTGACCAAGGTTCCAGCCGCCAAGAAAGGCAGCAAGGATTATTACTATGACACCAAGGAGAAGGGTTTGATGATGGCGGTAACGCCTGCTGGCACGAAGTCGTTTTACCTCTACAAGCGAATTGACGGAAAGCCGGAGCGCCTATTGCTTGGGCGCTTCCCTGATATCTCAATCGAGAATGCCCGCAAGGCGGCAATGGCTGCCAAGGGCGAGATTGCTACGGGTCTTAATCCGCAAACAGCCAAACGCGCTATACGGGACGAAATGACCTTTGCTGCACTGTTTGCTGAATACATGGAGAAGTATTCAAAGGTGCATAAGAAATCTTGGGTGTATGACGAGCGCGAAGTGAATAAGTTTCTCTCGCACTGGTTTAAGCGAAAGATATCCTCGATCAAGAAAACCGAAGTAGAACGCCTGCACGCCAAGCTTGGCAAAGAGAACGGTATCTATCAGGCTAATCGATTGTTGGAGCGTATACGCTCAATCTTCAACAAGGCTATTGATTGGGGTTGGGAGGGTGTAAATCCAGCGGTGGGGATCAAGAAGTTCAAAGAGAAGAGCCGTGACAGGTTTTTACAGCCAGACGAGCTCCCCCGCTTCTTTAAAGCCCTCTCGAATGAACCTAACGAGGCCGCGCGGGATTTCTTTATGATCTCGCTACTAACAGGGGCGCGTAAATCCAACACGCTTGCCATGCGGTGGAGCGATATCAATTTTACAACCGAGACTTGGCGCATTGAAGATACCAAGAACTCGGAGGCGCTAACGGTACACCTACCAAAAGAAGCGGTAGAAATTCTGACCGAACGCAAATGGAAATCCGAAAGCCCTTGGGTGTTTGAGGGTAACGGCGCATCGGGGCATCTGGCCGACCCTAAGAAGGCTTGGATGCGAATATTGAAGGAAGCTGGAATTGAAAACCTTCGTATACACGACTTGCGCCGCACCCTTGGCAGCTATCAGGCAGCCACAGGCGCTAATGGCTATATCATCGGGAAATCTCTTGGACACAAAAGTCAGCAATCAACCGCGATCTATGCGCGATTGAACCTTGATCCGGTTCGGGAGTCCGTAAACAAAGCTACTGACGTAATGTTTGGATATATGGGGATCAACTCGGAAGATGGCTAAGACATATCAGAAGGTGACGAAGCCTAGGGAATTGTCAAATTATAAAGGCCAGATGTCCTCTTAGAGCCCTTACTGACCAATGTGCCTGTCGCGCAGTTCAGGAACTAGGGCGGAGAGCGGACTTTGGCTGCAACGCAGCAGGAAATTGTGCAGACTGTCAGAGCGGACCTTCGGAGTTTTAAAATCTGATTGTCTGATTAATCGACATTAGTGATAGTGGTGCAAGTGGCTGTTTGTCATTGAACGCCTATGGGCCGAGCAAGAATACGGATGTATCGCGGGGACCATATAGCACGGATTACTCATATCTGGGGTGGCAAATTCGATTAGCGGTCTTCTACAAAGTCTTTGGAGGCCGGAGTAGTCTCGTCCTCATACCAATGCCAAGAGCCGAAGGTAGTGCCAAAGTAGGTTCCGGAGGAGGTTCCCAGCATAGTATCCCCTGTGTACCTTGGAGCTCCTACGTGTTCTGGGCGTCGAGTATGCATCCCATCGTTAGGTTCATCGGTTTCCGCGACACGCGCAAGCGGCGGTTCAGGCTCTGGCACAATCTCTACGACCGGTATCGCTTTGATTTCTTCCAACCTCACCCCAACGCTTTCGATATCCACCAGTTCTGAAAGCAAAGCATTACGTCTGTTCCCTGCGTTGTCGCGGGGTGTCGTGATCCGTAGGTTGGTAGGGCGATTATCTGACGGATTGTGATTGATATGGTCAATGTCGCATTCTCTTGGAACCCACCTTCCAAGAGTGACTGCCGAGATGAAGCGATGTGAGAGGATCCGTTTGTCTGCATGTTTGAAGCAAAGGTATGGGTCGCCTTCTCGGCTCGTTGCGCCGTTTGGGACTTCTCCCTCAACCGTTCCTGCTGGGTAGTCGAAAGTTGCAAATTGAATGATTTGATTCAGCGGTGGGTAAGGAACCTCGTTCGAGCGCTCAGTCGGGTAATCCTTCGTGAGTAAGTCTTTGACGTAGTCAATATCTTTCAAAACAAGCTCCTCAAACGTTGCCTAAATTTTCGCGTCTATTAGACCAAAGTGGGCATGAATGTGCCTAAGTACAAGGTGGGTCATTGCCGTCATGAGAATGCTGCGCGATGCACGAATGTCGCTTGAACCGCTGAGAGAATCCGTCAACAACGCTATGGACGCAATGTTTGGATATACGGGGATTAATGCGGGCGATGAATACCAATAACTTTGTCTGGGGCAAACTTAGCGAAAGCTCAGACCTGACCCGCGATTTACTCACAATCTACGACAAGGTTTTTTTTGTCGAATTCGTCAAATACTTCGACGCCGAAGTCGACCCGCTAGACTTGGTTGAGACAACCTTAGATACCGCCCGCGCCTACATTATCAGCTGGAATAGCAAACAAGCAAATAAATCGAACTTCAATATCTACACCGGGCGGCATATTTTAAAAGCAGGCGTTGCCGCGAGAGATTTGGAACACTCATTACGTCAAATCACAAAGAGCGACTTGGCCGAATATGTTCTCAATTGGAACATGGAAAATATTGCCAAGGGAAAGTCACCTAAGACAGACCAACTCTTCGATCACATTCAGAGGCAGTTCGGCCCATCAAACCCATTAGAAATCTATCGGATAATTGCAGAATCATTCGCCAATGCAGTTGATGGGTTAATCTCTCTTCCGGATAAGGATGAAACCGAACGGCAATACGTCGCGCGTGGTGATGCATTTTCCAGAGAAGTCCAATCTGACAAATGGAGCAAGGTGTCCAAAGCACCAGCCCATCATGCGCTTCAACGGGCTGCCATCGCTTTTAAACCGCTCTGGGAACAACATTCATCACGGCTCTATCACAAGGGACGCTATGACGAGACCAAAGAGGGGTTTTACTCGCCACCGGCTAAAGCCCTTCACTTTGTGATTCGGAAAATCGCCCCTGAAGTGAAGCTTACATTGGTTGGAACAGCCATTGGGAAAACCCGCAATCAACCTTAGGTTGATTTTTGGTGCATTTTTTATAGCAGTTTTTCCTATGTACCGAAGATGCTCTGTTTGCGGTGTTATATAGCTCAAATTCAATCTCCCGTAGAATCTCTGTATTGCTAATCAATCACGGTTAGCGTTCGAAAACGGAGACTGCCAATATGGCTACAGTATTTAAAACCAACCTAATGACCCCAGAAGAGGTTGCGAAATACCTCAAACTGGAAGTTGAAACTCTCAACGTGTGGCGTTGTACAAAACGCTATAACTTGCCCTACACAAAAATTGGTCGCCTTGTGCGCTATCGCGCTGAAGACGTGGAAGCCTTTGTTACTTCTCGCATTGAGGGGGAAGCAGCATGAGTTCCAATTCTTGGACATCTGTGGATTTTGCCGCCCTCAAAATGCGCTGCATAAGCAACTTCTCATCC